>Ga0074198_1000016_pt1 | contig 424634 bp, 421 predicted proteins | sample EPASupsiteSAE323_FD_64527 | JGI IMG/M metagenome (GOLD analysis project Ga0074198, IMG submission 64527) | Bioremediated contaminated groundwater from EPA Superfund site, New Mexico - Sample SAE3-23 | ecosystem: Environmental > Aquatic > Deep subsurface > Groundwater > Contaminated ... | reverse complement strand
AGGTCACGCTTTTCGGCGTTGCAGCGGATTTCTGCAACCGGTACGCGATGGAGGGCTGGGTCGCCCGGGGTGCCCGTGTCACGATTCTCGGCGACCTGACCCGGGGGATCGGGAAGGAATGGCCGGAAGTTCTCGCCGAAGAGCGGTACCGGTCGATCGGGCCGGGAAGCGTGCGGGTGATGTCCAGCCAAAAGTTCCTGGAAGAGTGCGCAACCCGCCTGTAATCCCCCCTCTCCCTCAATCCCCCGCAAAATAAAAAAATTATCAAGGGGGGGGTCCCCCGCCAACCCCCCACCCCCCGCGAGCCCCGCCCGGGCACTCCCCCGCCACACATTCTCCGTCGTAAACCCGCGACCCGGCCCTGGCCCGGAGGGGGGTTCACCGGCAACCCCCCCACCCCCATGCCAGGGGGGTTCCAACCGGATTTTTGGATTGATGGAGGGGGGGTGGACCGGGAACCCCCCTCCTCAATTCTGGGAACGATGCAGGTTTTCATGGGTCCCGGCCCGGTTTTCGCGTGAGTCTTCCATCGGAGTGGCCGTCCGGGTTGCCTGCCCGGATTTGAGTAGGGGGGTCCGGTTTGGCCGGAGGGGGGAGGGGGTTCACCTGCAACCCCCCCTCATGGCAGGTGGGGGGGTTCGGCCGGATTTTAGGATTGAGTGAGGGGGGGTAGGTTTGGAACCCCCCTTAGCGATCGCGTGAGGGGGTCGCGCTCCTCCAGGATGATCGTATGCCGATGTGAATGGGATCTAAAAAAACAGGGGGCACGATTAAAAAAAGATCGACGTGTGCAGGAAAAAAGTTCAGCAGATCAGGTCACATTCCTGGAGACAATTCCAGATATCCGTCTTCCCTGCGCAGTTCGCCTTGCAGATATCGCATCCTTTCCCGAGCACCATCTTATTGTCCGGTGCCGGCACACTCTCCTGCTGCGGGAGATCTACCGCGTAATAATGAACCCCGGCAACAGCGGTGCCGGCAATCGATAAGCAGACCATGAAGAGCACGAGCCGGGCGAGCGGGGATTTTTCAGGTAAAGACATGGGAAAACCATCCTCTTTGGTATATGGGATAATGTCCTGTTGGGATCTTAAAGATATAAATCCCGCGAAACCGGTTATTTCCTGCCAGCATTCCCCTCCTCTCGAACCCGATGGGATTACCGTCCGAATTGCCGAGCTGTTCCCCACGATCCGGGAACGCGGGGGTTTTCCGGTCCCGGGGGCCGGACATCAGGATAAAAAAACCCGTCCTGCAGCTGAATACCTCAGGAAACATGCGGATCATTTCGGCAGGATTAATCCGCATGAGCGCAAGGACGATCCGGTATGGATGAAACCCGCCTGTCCTCTCCGGAAACCCGCGGCGCTCCGGCCGGAACGGGAGGCCTGATCGCATGATCACGACCCTGCCGGACCGGAAAACGATCCAGAAGGAACTGATCGTGTTCCTTGTCCTCACGTTTGCGGCAACGTACCTTCTTGAGATCGCCGGCATCGCACTGTACGGGTCCGGCGTCCTTGCCAGCCGGCTGATGCTTGTCCCGATGTACATTCCCGCGCTCGTTGCGATCCTCTGCATGGTGTATTTCTCTTCCGCTGCCCTGACGCGGGAGGCGAAGGTCTCCCTTGCCGCGTTCCTCTTTGCATCCGCCGTGTCCCTGGCCGAGGGGCTGTACCAGCCGTTTCTGGGGACGATCGGGCCCCTGCCGCTCTGCACGGTGATAGTGTCTGCGGGAACATTCCTCCTGCTGGTGATCCAGAACCTCAAAAAACCCACACGGGAGAGCCTTGAGCCGGCACGGTTGTCGTTTGGCAGGAATTACCGGTATTACCTCCTCCTTTCACTTGCCCTGTTTACCCTGTTCACCCTCGGCCTCCTCATCAGCCATTACGCGGGCCTCGGCATGGCAGCAACGGAGTTCAACCTGTCAGTATTTTTCGCCTTCATGGGCCTGTACCTGGCAACCTTCGTTGTGGCCTGGCCGAAGTATTTCGGCGAGGAGTATGGCTGGCGGTTCTATCTCCAGGACCGGATGTTTGCCCTCTTTGGCAGCTACCGGGGCGTTATCCTCGTCGGCCTCATCTGGGGCCTCTGGCACCTGCCGCTGAATCTTATGGGCATGAACTTCCCTGACAACCTGATCGCCGGGAACATCATCTACCTCGTGTATACAATCGCCGTCGGGATCCTCTTCAGCTACGCGGTCCTGGTCACCCGGAGCATCTGGATCGCGGTCCTGCTCCACGCGATCACTGATTCCCTTGTCGTGACCGGGTACCCGTATATCGCGAACGGGCAGGTCCTCGTCGCATTCCTGCCGGTTCTTCTGCTCCTGGGAGTCCTTGCAGCCGTCCTCCTGCGGTCGAAGGTCTGGATCGATGAGTCCCCGGTGCCAAAAGCACCGTGACGGCCGGTTACCGGACCGTACCCTGATCCCGCCAGAGGGTTGGGTGCGGGGAGGCGCAAACCAAAACCACCCCTTCATTTTCTCTCATACCGGGGATTCCCCGGAATCGCCGGTACGGGGACGGCCCCCCGCTCATATCCCCACCGGCCGGCCGGGTCCCCTCTCTCCCGCCCCGCATCCTCTCAAAAGATCATTTCCGAACATTAATCATGGCATATCCCCCGAACTCAACTATATCCGGTTCCTCCGGAAGGTGCCTCATGAAACACATGCCTGTCCTTATCCTCCTCATGGTATGCACCGGTGCACTCCTCGCCGCCGGCTGCAGTTCCCCGGCAACGCCTGCACAGCCCGCGCCCGCCACCCTGCAGCAGTCGCCCGGCGCGGCTCTCTCTGCACAGGGGGAAGCCGCGTTTGCGGCAAATGACTTTGACCGGGCAGCGGACTTCTTCCTGCTCGCGCAGGAAAATTATACCGCGGCCGGCGACAAGGCATCATCGCTCAAGGCACGGGACCGGGTATTCCAGTCCCTGGGTGCCGCCGCTGATTTCCCGCTGAACCGCAGCCAGGCGGATGCCGCACTTGCCGCCGCCCTCCCGGACGCAACAGCCGCCCAGCGCTCGGCATGGCTTGACGAGCCAAATATGGCGACCATTAAGCGCAACGGTGAGGTACTGTACTATTCCGATACCGCGAGCAATGTGAAGTACCACCACCCGGTCCTGATGCAGAAAGAGAACGAGCTCAAAAATTACACGCCGCTCTATGACGAGCTCATGCCCGTGATCAACGCAACGTGGAAGGACGGGGCCGGGCCGTACGGGAGCCCGGTCGCGTATGCGGGGAGCACCGACCTTGCCATCCCCCGGAGTGATCTCCCGGCAAACGGCACGCTGAAGCTCTGGATGCCCGTCCCGATCGAGACCGGCTCCCAGACCAACGTGACCATCGTCTCCGTTGAGCCGAAACAGTATGTGAAGTCCTCGACCGGTACCGGCGCCGATATCGGCCTTGTGTACCTCGAGGTCCCGCTTGAGGAGATCAAGGGCCCGTTCCTGAACGTCTCGGCCCGCTACCGCTTTGTCCAGCACGAGCAGCGGTTTGTGGTCGACCCGGCAAAGGTGAAGCCCTACAACACGAGCTCGCCTGAGTACGTGAAGTACACGGGGAGTTCGAGAAATATTGTCGTGAACCCGGCAATGAAGCAAAAGGCGCTCTCGATCGTTGGCAACGAGACAAACCCGTACCTCAGGGCGCAGAAGATCTACTGGGATACTGTCTCGACCCATCCCTACAGCCATGCGCCCCACTTCTGGCTGGAAGTGACGAACAATCCGGAGTCCGTGTATGTCCTCACCACCGGCATCGGGGACTGCGGCTCCCAGAGCATGTACTATGTCGCCCTCCTCCGGTCGCTGGGCATCCCGGCCCGGGCAGCCGGCGGCTACCAGATGATCCAGGGATTTGCCGGCACGCATTTCTGGGCCGAGTACTATCTTGAAGGCTATGGCTGGATCCCGGTGGACGTGACCGGTTCCGAGGGCGGGACCTGGTCGTACAGCGCAACCCATGCCGACCTGATGCGGTACCAGGAATATTTCTTCGGCAGCCTCGACCCGTACCGGTATGTTATCCAGAAGGACGTCGATGTCCCGCTCACGCCCGGTACCGGTACGGCGGTTGTCACCCCGTCAGGGTTTTTGCAGTTCCCAAAGGCGGTCTGCGATACCTGCTCTGAGAACCCGATGATCTTTGCCCTCATGGATGCGAAGGTGACGGTCAATAAGGAATAACCCCCCCTTTTTTTCACGAGCTGCCTTCATACCGGCAGCTCACCGGCTGTTGCTCAGTGCACGGATGGAACAAATTCATGTAATCATCCCTGCGCTAAAAAAAATGGCAGAATGCCAGGTCGGGGACGGCTTCGTTCTTTATGGCACCAGCAAAGGCTCCGCATTGCACGTGTTCACCTCCCATTCCGCGGCCATGCAACCTTTTATATAAAATATCCAACGATGCCTAACTATGCCTTTTACCGGGCTTGAGCCGTATTGGGGTTAAGTATGAGATTTATTGTCGTATTCCTGCTTGTCTGCCTGCTGGTTGTCGGGACCGTATCCGCACTGACTTTGGTGAAAACAACGCCAACTCCCACGATTAAGATCTTCTTTATCCCGACAACCACCCCGACACCGGCACCGGGAATATTGCATATATCCACGGAAGCCAGTCTTGATTATCTCTATATCGACAATCATCTCGAGAGCGGGTCCTATGGACTTCATCAGTTTGACAAAACGTTAGCCCCCGGAACGCATTCGATTTATCTCATGGCGCCCTCTTTCGGCACGCAGTGGAGCGATGACTGGTACCCGGCAGTAGAATCATCCATCTCCCAGTCGGTCCAGATTACTTCCGGGCGTACCACCCCGGTCACACTGACACCCCATGCCAAGGGGAAACTTTTGTTCAGCTCCATCAGACCGGATGGCGGGACTCTCCTTATTGACAACCAGGACACCCTTTTCCAGAACCAGGATGGATGTTTTCTCGTTCCGGGCAGTCATACCGTGAAATATTCCAAAACCGGGTATGTTCCGTATTCAACAACGGTAAATGTGAATGCATTGCAGAAAACTCCTTTTTCAGTTTCATTACAGCCGGTACCTGCTGCCGCTCCTGCAGACCCGGTCATGGTCACCAACAAACCCGTTGCCATGCAGGGACAGAAATTTGTCCTCACCATCACGGGCACCCCCTCAACCGATTATTACCTGTATACCGTGACCGTACCGCTGGCTTCGGGGAAATCGTATCCGTCCATTGATGCCTCGCAGTCATCCGTAGACATAAGCGATGCAACCCGCTCCCAGATCGCAACGCGGATCGGGAACAGTCGCAGTTTTGCCAATTATCCGGGCACGATAGCCCAAGTCAGGACAGACCTCAGCGGTTCGCGTTCAGTACAGCTCTCCACGACCACCGGCACGGATGCCGGGACGGGGGGGAAATATTTTACCTATGAGCTGTATGTCCCTGCCGATCCGCTGAGCGGGGCGCAGGTCTCCGTACGCGTTGACCCCGTTGTTGACGCAGATTTTGTCGCAAGTCCGCTGTCAGGAGATGCCCCGCTTTCGGTACAGTTCTCTGACACCTCGACCGGGAGTCCGGAAACCTGGTCCTGGAACTTTGGCGACGGTTCGGCAGGTGTAGCAACAAAGAACCCCCTGCATACCTATAGTAACCCGGGCACTTACACCGTAAACCTGACTGCCGCAAAAAATAATATCGGTGGGTCGAGCCGCGATACTGCCAGCAAAACCAATTATATCACGGTGACTGCACCGGGGAGTTCCGCCAATAACCCGGCCCCGGCAGCACCGGCAGTGCTCACGGGGTCGCTCACCGTCACCTCCTCACCATCCAGTGCCGCTGTGATCATCGATGATATGGTCCGTGGAGCTACGCCGGTGACAATCTCTGGTATGAGCCCCGGCACCTATACGGTGAAACTGGTCCGGAACGGGTACCCGGATTATTCTTCCGCTGTCACGGTCAGCAGCGGGCAGGTCACGCTCCTTGATGCGGATCTCTCGTCATCCCGGCAACTGCCGGCAACACAGGAGCCAACCGGATCCCCGTCACCGGTAACCGGGACCGGTGCAAACCCCCCGGCTCCGGCCGGGTCGGGGGCGCTCTCGGTTACAACCCAGCCTTCCGGTGCAAAGGTCTATATCGACGGCGTTATGGGGGGAGTCACCCCGACGACAATCCCCTCGCTTCCGGCAGGACCGCATACGGTACGGCTGGTAATGGACGGGTACGAGGAGATTGTCACGACAGTCACGATCCTGCCGGACCAGACACAACAATATGCAACGGCCCTGTCACGGGGTACAGGAGGTATCGCCGGCGGGGTGAAAATACCCGGCCTGGAACGTGTCCCCGGGTTTGAAGCAGGTATTGCATTTGCGGGATTATTCCTTTACGGGGTTTCACGACGTTTTCTCTGACCAAAAGGAGAGGCCGGGCCCGAACCCTGCCTCCCGTTTGCCCGCTATTGTCTCTTCCAAAAGATCGTTTCCCAACGTTAATCAGGGCGTATTTCCCGGACTCAGCTATACCCGCTTCATGGCAAGGTGCCTCCTGAAACAACCGCCCGTTTGGATCCTCAGTATCCTATGCCTCCGTGCACTCCTCGCCTCCGGCTGCAGTTCCCCGGCAACACCTGCACAGCCCCCGGCCGCCACCCTGCAGCAGTCGCCCGGCGCGGCCCTTTCCGCTCAGGGGGAAGCCGCGTTTGCGGCAAATGACTTTGACCGGGCAGCGGACTTCTTCCTGCTTGCGCAGGAAAATTATACCGCGGCCGGCGGGATCAACCGGTAACGACAAATTTCCTGTTACCGGAGCAATTTTTTTTATCATTCCTGTGCCGGGTATCGATCGCAGCCGGTGAATACGGGCCTCTTCTCCCCATTCACCGTTTGAATAATACACCGTACCGGAATAATATGAAAACAATATTGTGCTATCCAGCGTACTTTAGTAACTTAAGGTATCACCGGACATGGGCACAGGGCTTGAGAAGGAAGGAGGCGGCATACCCAAGCCTTCCTATGAACTGACGTATTCTGTTGAGGATGTGCCCCCGCCGGCAACCTGTACCATGCTCGGCATCCAGCACGCCCTCCTTATCGCCACATCATTCATCTTCCCCCTGATCCTCTTCAAGGCAACCGGCATGGAAAGTACAGAAGCCGCATTCTTCCTCTCCATGACCGTCCTTGTTGTCGGCATCGGCACGATCCTCCAGTCGCTCCGGGGCCGCTACATCGGGTCCGGATTCCTCTGTCCCTCCTTTGCCGCCCTCTTTTTCATCCCGCCTTCCATCCGGGCATTCACCCTCGGGGGATACGGGCTCCTCTGCGGCATGACCGCAGTCAGTGGCGTGTTCCAGGTTGCCCTCTCCCGCATTGTCCATAAACTCCGGATCCTCTTCCCGCCGGAGGTGACCGGGCTGGTTATCGTCATGGCCGGTGTTGGCGGGATCCAGTTTGCCCTTGAGTGCTGTATCGGGCTCCGGAACCCGTCCGGTGTTGCAGACCTGCCGAGTATCACGGTAGCAGCAGTGACCCTGCTGGTCATCATCGCAACCAGCGTCTGGGGAAAAGGGGGAGTGAAACTCTTCACGGCCATCATCGGGATCATCGCAGGGTACATCGTTGCAATGCTCCTCGGGCAGCTTCCCTTCACCTTCCTGTACTCCCTCGTGACCCTGCCACTCTTCACCCTCCCCCGCCCGGTCATCCTGAGCTGGTCGTTCGATGCCGTGCTGCTCCTGCCCTTCCTGATCGCCGGCCTTGCCGGGTCTCTCAAGACCATCGGCAACCTCACGACCTGCCAGAAGATCCACGATGCAAAGTGGACAAGGCCCGATATGCAGAACTGCGGGCGGGGTATGCTCACGGAAGGCCTGACCAATATCCTGGCCGGGGTATTCGGCGGCCTTGGCCAGAGCACCTCCTCCGGAAATATCGGGCTTTCGCTGGCCTCTGCGGCAACAAGCCGCAGGATCGGGATCATTGCCGGTGCCCTGCTGGTCCTCATGGCGTTCTTTCCCCATTTCTCATTCTTCTTCATGGTTATGCCGATACCGGTCATGGGTGCCATCCTGGTCTACGCGATATGCTATATGGTGATGCTGGGTATCGAGATCATGATGTCCCGGATGATGGATACCCGGAAATTTTTCATCATCGGGATCTCCTTCACCTTCGGTCTCGGGACAAGTACCTTTGCGGCAATCCCGTTTGCCGAAGATCACACCTGGATTGCAACGCTTCTTACGTCCCCGCTCACGCTCTCGACCCTGATGGCAATCGCCCTCACGCTCCTCTTCAGGATCGGGATACGGCAATGGGATGAGATCACCCTGCTTCCCGCAACAAAGGATCTTTCAGGCACGGTCTTTAGCTTTGTTGACCGGAACGGGGGCAGGTGGGGTGCCCGCAGGGACGTGATGCACCGGGCGGGATCGGCCCTCTTCGAGGTTATTGAGGATGGTTTCTCGACCGGCTCCATGAAGGACGGGGCAAAAGTGAAAATGGCGTTTGATGAATATCATGTGGATATCTATGTCGAGGCTGCCGGTCCCCCGGTCACTGCCACGGCCGCGTTCCCTACACCGGAAGAGCTCATGAACGACCCCGATGCATTCTGCCGTCTCTCATCCGCGATGGCCAGAGCCTATGCGGACAAGGTTACCGTCTCCCGCCGGAATGGCGTGAACACGACTCATATCCATTTCGAGCACTAGGGATACCCGTTGCTGCCGGCCCGGGCTGATGAGCCGGGCCTGACCGGTGCGCCGGCCACTTCTCCTGCGGGGCATGGCTGCGGGCCGGTTACCCGTTTGCTGCCAGGACTGATCCCGGAACCGGCGCGAATCGCGGATGAACAAAAAAAATGAAAGATTTGTCAAAGATTATTGTCGGACGCCGTTCCAGGTGAGCGTTGAATTGGCAAGTTCGCTCCTGTTGGCAGCGTGCACCCACCGGCCGGTGAACGAGTTCTTGTTTTCTGACAGGGTAAAGACGAAGAGCCCGATATCGTTATCGCTCTCAAAATAGGTCCCGGTCGCCGTATTTCCCACCACGGTGGCGTTGAGAGAACCGGTAAAGGTGCCCACTTTCGGATAGATGTAACTGTAGTTACCGCGCACGTCTGCGCCAGCCTGGGTAAGGGTAATCACGGAGACGGTCAGGTTGCCATCCCGTTCGAGCCAGGTGGTATTCCATGTCCCTGACCATGGCAGGGCCTCTGAAGCCGGTGCGGTTGTTGCCGGAATTTCAGGAGGTGTAACCGGGGCTTTTGTCGTGGCAGCAGGTGTTGCAGTCTTTGCAGGGGAGGAACCCGTGCAGCCGGCAGCAAACAGCAGGACGCACAGGGTGCAGGCCAGAATGATGACAAGGGATTTTTTCATGATGATCACCTAGACATTCCTTTTCAGGTTTTTATCCCTGCTGAAATGATGGTGCCCGGGGGTTTTCCCCAGGTCACCCGGGTCATCGATCAGACCGGCCCGGCTCTTTAAAGTCCGGACAGGGATATCCCCGACAGGCACCGGAAGAGACAATGCGGGGTTTTTTAAGAGATGGTCAGTGATCTGCGGTATCGAAGCGTTCGAGATAACATTCGCCATACGACTGTTTTTCCCCGGGTTTGAGGGCGAGGAGGAGGCTGTCGGCATGGTCCCGGCAGACATAGGCAAAACAGCACCCGAATGACTGGAACCCGATAGCTTCCCTGCCGCATTCTTCGCATGTGTGTTTTTCCGCCATGGTTATCTTTTCTTGGAGTTTTTCCCAGATAGGTCTTTTTGATCTCACCCCTCAAGGACGGGTGGACAGGATTCCATCCCGTGGGTCTTTTGTCTGAGGGGGGGAAGGGTGGTAAGTATATCCCCCGGGGGTGTGGCAGGACGACCGGGAGTAAACCGGGACTGCATCCACCTCCCTCGTACCTCCCGTGCCTTTCCCCACGGTGGCAACCTTCAAGAGGAACTGCCGGTAATCCATTACTATGAAGGTGTCTTCTCTTGCAGTGATGCTGCTTCTCATTGCGGCCGCCGTAGCGCTCGCGGGGTGCTCGGGGCCGTCCGCAAATCCTCCCAACCCCGTGATGATAACAACCGGTACACCGGCCATGACACCCGTCACGGCAGCGCCGGTCCAGACTACCGATGTCCGCTCTGCAAACCTCACCCGTTTTGTCGACAGGGCTGTCGCGTATGCAAAGGAACACGGGAAGGATGCGGCGCTCAAAGAGTTCAATGACCAAAACGGGACGTTCATCGAAGGCGATCTCTATGTCTTTGCCTATGATATGAACGGGACTACCCTCGCACTCCCGTTCCAGCCGAAGCTTCTCGGGACTGACCGGCGCGGGCTTGCCGATTCCAACGGGGTCCTGTTCATCGACCGGATGATCGAACTCGCCCGGGACGGCGGGGGCTCCCTCTACTACATCTACCCGAACCCCGCTGATAACAACCGCCCGGAGTTCAAGATCTCCTATGTCGCGCCGGTCGACAACGGGTGGTTTGTCGGGTCGGGAGTCTACCTCCCCGAAGTTCCCGCACTTTTCAATACCACTGAGAGAGACCAGCTCGTGGAGCGGGTGATTTCGGCCCGCCAGTATGCCCGGGCGAATGGTGCGGCAAAAGCGGTCCGTGATTTCAATGACCGGAACGGCACGTTTGCCGACGGGAGCAGATACATCTTTGCGTACGCGTACAACGGGACCACGCTTGCGATGCCCTTCCAGCCGGAATCGATCGGCACCAACCGAACGGATTTTGCCGATACCCACGGGGTAAAGGTCGCAGCATGGGAGATTGCGGCTGCGAAGAACGGCGGGGGATTTGTGTACGTGGATTACTACAACCCGGACACGGGAAAACCCGGCATGAAACTCTGCTATGTCACCCCCGCTGGCGATACCTGGCTCGTGGGGTCCGGGATCTATACCGACCGGCAGTGAGGGGCGGCTGCACGGGGGTAACGGCAGGCCGCCGGCGCCTGCCCTTCGGCACCCCACCCATTTCCATGGGGTGCCCTAAAAAACCCGCGGGTTACTGGTGGACAATACTCTCTCGCTACCGGGGATGACCGGTTAAAAGAATATTAAAAAGCCTTCAGACCTGAGACCGGAGTTCTTTGAAGAACCTGGCAGGTTCCGCCCTGACCCTGCCATCCCCGGCGGTCAGGGGATTCCGGCAATACCTCTTCTGGGGTGCGGCCCCGCGAAGGAGTTCACCCGTGAGTTTTAAAAAAGTGTTCAGGTGACCCTGCGAATGGTTCAGTCCCCGTCCGTGCAGCCCTGATTGTACTGTTCGCAGCGCCCCATGCATCCCGGATCGCCCTGGCACATGCTGATACACGTCCGATAGATAATACATTCATGCCCGGTCATCCCGTTCTCCGGTGCCTGAACCAGTTCCTGCTGCGGCAGGTCAGCGAGATAATAGTGCGCTGTTCCGACTGCCCTGCCCGCGATTGCCAGACAGACCATGAAGAGCACAAGCCGTGCAAGCGGCGATCCGGTGAAGAGTGGTGATACCATTTTTGTGATCAATCCTTTTCATGGATATGTTCGTTCCTTGTTTATGGGGGTAAATGGTATTTTAACGCGGAAGACTGCATTTTTCCCCGCAGGTTTCTCTAAAAAAAAAGCTTTCACCCATCCCTGGCTGGAAGAAGGATCAACCGGCCCGGAATGGGAGATCACATCCTCTTTGCCCGGTATTTTCTTCCCCGGGCATCTGCCGCCAGCAGTGCGTCAAACGTCATCTCCGGCGTAACGACAAAAGGCATACTGTCCATAAAATTATCCGGGCCACTCGCAGCAACGGCAACGGTCATGAGCTCATCACGGCTCAGTTCCCGCGTGCTTATTTCGGCAAATGAGACCGGCAGTCCCACGCTGGTGCAGAACCGGAGTACCTCATCGATTTCCGGTTCCGCCCGTTTTTCGAGGACCATCTGGACGATCGTGCCAAAGGCGACCAGCTCACCGTGATACATGTGGTGGCACGAGGGGAGTATTGTGAAGGCATTGTACACGGAATGGGCACAGGCGAGCCCGTTGCTCTCAAAGCCTACACCGCTCAGATAAATATTCGCTTCAATGATATTCTCCACCTCGGGGGAACATATCCCGTTTCCTGCAGACTGTTTTGCTTTCAGGCCGTCCCGGATCAGGATCTTATAACACAGTTCTGCCAGCGCAAGGGAAGTGTTGGTCGGTTTTCCGCCGGCAAAATTGTCATGGTCCGAGGCAGCATTTGCCCTTGCTTCAAAATACGTTGACAGGGCATCCCCCATGCCGGCAACGAGGAACCGGACCGGTGCCCGGGTGATGACATCCGTATCAGCCAGGACGAGTTCCGGGTTCCGGGGAAGGAGAATATTTCCGTCAAAGACATGGTCTTGTGTATAGGTAACGGCTATCGCGCTGGCGGGAGCGTCGGTCGATGCAATCGTAGGGACCGAAACGACCGGGGCGCCTTCATAATATGCCACACCTTTTGCGGTATCGAGGGCTTTACCCCCTCCGATTCCCACCACAACTGTGCAGCGGTGCGTCCTGAATATGGCCCGCAGCCGGTCAATTTCTTTCCGTGTGCATTCTCCGCCGAATTTTTCAAAAAACACGGGTGAGCCGGAATCTTTGAAACTCTCTTCAATGACACCTTTCAGGTTGGTATACGCAAACCCCCCCATGACGAACAGGGCCGGCCCGCCCAGGTAAGAGATGCGGTCTTTTATGCGCAAAATCTCTCCGGGCCCCTGGATATATTTTGACGGTGATGCCAACACTCCGGACATATTACTGCAACTCCTTTCCTGATTGATTGGTGCCGGCTCAAGAAATAAACAGCAGACTTTGCGGGAATATGCATAACGCGGAAATGCATAGCACTGCGAATGCCGGGGGTACGGACCTGGCAGGACAGTCTTGCTGATCTATCAATACTCTTGCTTTCCTAAGAGGCACCGTGTATCAACACGTTCTCCATAAAAAAAAGAAGAGGAGGTCCCGCCCGGGTTTCAGGCCCGCGAGAACGGTCCGAACTCATCCGAGGTTAGGCCGGTGACTTTTCCTTGCGTGTCTGATACGAACGTGAGGTAGCCGACAATGTCGTCCGGGTTCGGCCACGAGAGATACCAGGTGTTATTCGCAGAGCGCTGCAGGCTCCCCGGGTACTGCACCGGGCCCAGCAGGACCGTCATGTTTTGGGCATCGGCACCCTCCCTGACCCGGAGCGTGCCGTACAGGACGCTCTCGTAGGAACCTGCAATCGCCGACGGGGCGATCGTTGCCGGGCCTGCACCGGCCGGCTTTTCGAATGATTTGAGGAGCGTGTTCCATCCCTGCTGGTTGATCTTCTCTTTTGCCTGGAGGTCAACGCCGCTCTTTCCGATGTACCGCTCCAGGAATTCGTCCCTCACGGCCTCGGGAAAGACCGTCAGCTGCTTGTTGGCGATGACCACAAGCCCGGTCTTCTTTTCCGGGATAAGGATCACGATCGAACGGACGCCGTCAAGTGCCCCGTTCTTCTCGATAACCCGCTTATCCAGGAAATAATACGAGTCACAGCCGAGGCAGACCGCGCCGTTCAGGTCGTTCAAGGGCCCGCTCCTCCCGGCAACGAGGCTCGCTGCATGGATTTCCTTAACGGTTTCGGGGGTGAGGACCTGCTTTCCGTCAACCGTACCCCCGTTGAGCATCATCCGCAGGTACTGCGTCATGTCCCGGCCCGTTGAGACCACCTGGCCGGCAGCGGGGTAACCCGCCTGTTCGAGCGGTATGGTGTGGATATCCCCCGGGGCACCGCCGTGGCCGTAGAAATGGTTGTCATCAAGGTACAGGGTCTCCGGGTGTGCACCCGAGCGTGTCATTCCGAGCGGCTGGATAATCCGTGCGTCGGTTAAGTCCTCCCAGCTCCGGTTGTCCACCGCCGCCATGGCCTCACCCGCGATGAAGAAGCCTGCATTCGAGTACACGTACTTCTCGCGGAATGTGGTGCCCGGTGTTAAGTAACGCATCCGGTAAAGCATATCGCTGTCCGAGTACCCGAGCCTGCCCAGCAGGTCGCCGTCGAAATGCCGGAAGCCCGTGCGGTGCGCGAGCAGGTCGCGGAGGGTTGCGTGTTCACCGGCATACGTGTCCTTCAGGGTAAAGCCCGGAAGGTACGTGACAACGGGGGTGTCCCAGCCCAGTTTCCCCTCGTCGACCAGCGAACCGGCAGCAGCAGCGGTGACGTACTTGGAGACCGATGCTATCTGGAAGCGGGTGTCGGGATCGACCTTTTCAGGCTTCCCGATCTTTCGGACGCCGAACCCTTTCAGGTACACGACCGTGTCGTTCTCGACAATGCCGACAACGGCACCCGGCACTTCGTAATCGGTCATCTTTGCGGTGACAAAATCGTCAAAGCCATCAGGGTTTCCGGACTTCTGCGCCGTACTTGCCGGATTAGTACAGCCGGCACAAAAGATCAGGCCGGCCACAAGACAGGCCGCAAGGAACAGGAATGCATAGTGCTTGCCGGGAGGTGTCATGCATGGGGATAGGATTTCGGCATGAAAAGGTTTGTCTTTTGTTGCCCGGGGATCATGACGGGTCTGGCGTCCCGTGACCCTTGCCCGGGTCGGTGAAGTACCCGCTGCCGGGGCAGCCGCAGGTGATCGGGCAGTGCGGGGTGATGACAAGGCAGATCCGGAGGATCCGAATGTTATCGATACCGGGGAGCCGCGGGCCGCTCTTTTTTCCTGTAGTATCCGCGACGGGAATTTATGAAAATATTCAGATGTCGATGCTATTTACTCCTGATCAGGTCCGGTATCCATGATACTTCAGGATCCGGGGACCTTGTCGTATTCCGACGTTATGCAACAAGATAATTATAGATTGGTTTCAATAACCCCTTGCTATGAAACTCACACCCGCTCATGAAGCAGAAGTGATCGAGACCATGCAGAAGTACGCCACGGCATACCAGAAGAAGGACATCCGGGCGTTTGCGGCGTTGTTCTCCCCGGACATCACCGGCTTTGGCAGCGGGCCCGATGAAGTGATCACGGACCATGCCTCGTTTATCCGGCACATACGGCGTGATATGAGCCAGGCGACCATCCTTTCGGTGGAATTTACCGGGCGTAAAATCTCCGGCGATGGCAGGGTCGCGTGGGCAACGTCAGAGAGTGCCATCACGTTCACGATTGACGGGACAACGAAACAGACCCTGCATGGCAGGTCGACGATGGTGCTGAAAAACACCGGGAGCCGGTGGCTCATCGAGCAGCTCCACTTCTCCCTGCCCTATGGCGAACAGTCCGCAGGGCAGTCGTTTCCCGGCGCATAAATCTCCGAAACAAGCGCCAGGCCCCGGAGCCCCGTCCGGTACCGGGGCCATACTCCACACTCTTATCCGATCCGCTTATTCTGCACTCTCTTAATCCCGCACCAGCCGGCTTGCGATCCCGTCTGCAAGCAGGCCATAGATGATGCCGGCAACAAGGAGCAGCACGGCCCCAAGGTAATTATGGGAAGATGCGGGGACGATGCAGAGCTGGATGCTCATAAGTGCGCCGATCCCGCCGCCCCTGAGGGCCCAGTGAACCGGGACCGCATCGGCAAAACCGATCAGGAACCCCTGGATCGTCCGGCTGTAAAAGATCGTTACCATAAACCATGGCTCCGGTGTAACCCCCGGCGGTGCGATGACCAGCAGGCTCCCGGCGCAGTACAGGCCGGTCAGTATGCCGATGGCTGTCGTGATTGCTATCCGCTTTATCCGGACCATGATTCCTCATGAGAGATGGGAACGGGGCGGGGGAAAAACATTGCCGTCTGCCTGCACCGGATGGCCGGCAGCATGAGGTCCTGCCGGTGTAATGGGTCGGTGTTCTGTCCGGTTTGGCCCCGGGTTTGCCCCCGCTCCTTTATCAACCGGGATGCCACAGGATAATTATCGATCATCCATGTGCGCCCGTTTTCTTTCCCGCCATATCTGCTCTGCTGCAGGTATTCCCGTCGTCCTCATCCTCATCGTGATGTCAGCGGGATGCCTGCAGGATGCCACCCCTGACACCGCGGCCGGCGTACCCCCGCCGGTACTTGCCGGCGGTAACGGCCTGATACCGGTGCAGTACTCCCCCGGGGAGATCACGAGGCTCTGCACGGGAGCGGAACAGGCTGCCAATGCCTCGCTCAATGCCATCGCCGCCATCCCCCCGCAGGAACGTACCATGGACAACACGCTCCTTGCCTATGACCGGGTGATAACCGGTTATTCCGATGCTGCCGGCCCCCTCATCCTGATGGGATCCGTGCACCCCGATGCCGCGATTGCAAAAGAGGGTATGGCGTGCAGGGAATCATCCGGCATTTTTTCTTCGGCAACCAGTTCCCGGCGCGACCTCTATGATGCGATGAAGGACCAGATCCCCCGCAATGCTGAAGAATCGCGGCTCTATGCCATAACGATGAGGGATTTCATCCACAACGGGCTGAACCTCGATGACGACCGGCTCGCCCGCGTAAGGGCCATGAAAGCCGACCTGACCGGGCTTGAAGTGCGGTACATGTCCAACCTGAACAATGACAATACGACCCTCGAGTTTACCGGAGATGAATTGGCCGGTCTTTCCCCAGAAAAACTCTCTTCATTTTCCCGGACGCCGCAGGGAAACTACCTGGTCACGATGAACGGACCGGACGTATCCGTGGTCCTCACCAAAGCCGACCGGAGCGATACCCGGAAGACGGTATACAAGACTTCCTTAAACGTCCAGGCAGTCCCGAATACCGCTCTCCTGGAAGAAGCCATTGTCCTGCGGTACCGGATTGCGCAGGAACTCGGGTACCCTACCTGGGCTGATTACCAGCTGGACGGGAGGATGGCAAAGAACACGAGCACCGTGATGGCATTTCTCGATGCCATGAAAGATCCCTTAAAGGAGAAAAGCCGGGAGGAACTGGAGGGACTCCTCCGGATCAAGAAGAGTCTCAGCCCCGGCGCAACAACCGTCGACCCCTGGGACATCAGCTACCTGCTGGACAAGCAGACTGAAATCCAGTATGCCTATAGTGAAGACGAACTCCGGGAATACTTCCCGCTTGACAGTGTCCTTTCCGGCGTATTTTCCATCTACGGGTCGCTCTTTGGGATCCGGTTCGATGAGATGAAGGATGTACCTGTCTGGTCGCCGGAAGTCCGGGTCTGGCGCGTGGGCAGCCTTGACGACAATACTACCACAGGGTACCTCTATCTCGACGTGTTCCCGCGGGAAGGCAAGGGACAGGGATACTGGGAGACTTCGGTAAAAAGCGGGAGGAACCCGGACGGGACCCATTCTGCCCCGGTCGTGGTCATCGCAGGGAACGCCCGGAAACCGGAAGCTGGCAAACCCGCCCTCCTGGATATGTATGAGGTGGAGACGGTCTTCCACGAGACCGGTCATGCCATGCACGCCCTGCTCACCCGGGCGCCCTATGGTACCCTCTCGGGAACACACGTGGAGTGGGATTTTGTAGAAACGCCCTCGCAGACCCTTGAAGAATGGGCATGGGACCCGCAGGTACTGGAATCGCTCTCGGGCCATTACACGAACCGTTCCCAAAAGATCCCCGCAGACCTTCGCGACAGGGTCATCGCGGCACGGAATGCCGGTGCCGGGATCCAGTACAGCAACCTGCTGTCCCGGTCGCTCGAGGACATGCGCTTCCATACCGCACGGGGCCCGGTCAACGCAACTGCGGTTTACTACGAGACGTTTGAGGAGGTCCGGGGGATGCCTCCCCTGGCAGGCACGCACCAGCCGGCCCAGTTCGACCATCTCATGGACGGGTACGATGCCGGGTACTACGGGTATCTCTGGTCGAAGGTGTATGCTCTGGCAATCGTCGGGGAATTTAAATCAGACGGGATGACGAACCGCACCACGGGTATGAAGTTCCGGCAGGATATCCTTGCACCGGGGAACATGGAAGACGGGACCGTGCTCCTGGAGAATTTCCTGGGAAGGGAACCCGGGGTGGATGCACTCTATACCCACATCGGGATCAATGCCACGAAAGGAAGGTGAAACACATATCCTGCTGCCAGGTATACTGCGGCATTTTCCTTTCTTCCCTTCCGGGGGATCCCGAATCCCGACATCCGAAGAACTTTTCCGGTACTCTGTTGCAGGAGTTTTTCGGGCAGATCCCTTACGAATATTCATAATATGAGAAGGAAAATATTCCCTATTCATTACCCCGTCGTAATATCCGGTGGAGTACAACCGGGCTCAAGAGTATGACCATGTATACGCTCGACATCAGGACCCTTTTTCTGACCCTCTTGCTCGTCAATGTCGTCCTTACGCTGATGCTCTTTACCTTCTGGAGGTCCCAGAAGACCCATCATGGGTTCAGGACATGGATGCTTTCCCTGCTGGTCACGTCCTGCGGGTATTTTCTGTACGTGATCGGGGGATCCCTGCCCCTCCTGCTCTCCTCAACGGTGGCAGGCCTTTTGATCATGCTCTCGGTCATGATGCGGCTTGACAGTACCGGGAGATATTTCCGGTCAATGCCGCTCCCCCGGACCATGTACTGCATCCTGGTACCAGCCGCTCTCTTGTTGCTTTATTTTACGTTCCGCGCCGATTCGCAAATCATGCGTGGCGTGATCATCGGGCTGCTCATTGTTCCCTCGTTCATTGCGACCTCCCTCATCGCGATACGGGTCCGGGAACCGGAGACGCGGTCGCTCCGGTACAGCTTTGCCGCGGCCCTCCTGGTCACGGCCCTCCTCTGGACCACGATAACCGTCAGGGCGATCATCACCCCCGGGGACCACTCGCTTGTCGGCCCGGATCCCATCAATCCGATCTTCTTCATCGTCACGATCCTCATGGATGTCGTCCTCACGGGTTCCTTCCTGATGCTCAATATGGCCCGGACGCAGGGAGAGCTCAGGGAGAGCGAGGAGCGGTACCGGAACCTTGCGGACAACCTCCCTGATTATATCCTCGTCCACGACACGGAGTCCATCCTGTATGCCAACCCGGCAGCTGCCCGGCTCATGGGGTCCTCCCAAAAACCCCCCGTCGGGCAGGCCATCGATTCCTTCCTGACCCCTGCAGGTGCCGAATCTTCCCGGGCGTTTATCCGTGCACTCCGGGGCGGCCAATCCCCGTTTCCCGTCAGCGAGATCGATATCCGGCTCAGTGACAGCACGGTCCGGCACTGCCTGATCAAGACCGTGCCGATTGAAGACAAGGGGATTCCTGCATTCTTATCCGTGATCACCGATATCACCGAGCGGAAGGCGGCAGAGGATGCACTCTTACGGGTCAATAAAAAACTCACGATCCTCTCATCAATAACCCGGCACGACATCAAGAACCAGCTCATGGCGCTCCTGACCTACCTGGAGCTGTCGAAAGAAAAACCCAATCTGGTTCCCACGTCGTCAGAGTACCTTAAAAAAGAGATAAAGATTGTTGAAACCATGGGGCACCAGATCGATTTCACCAAAGTCTACGAGGATATGGGAACAACAGCTCCTTCCTGGCAGAATATCAGGGCAAGTGTCCTGCGGGCAGTTGCCGCACTGCCCATGCGGGATGTGAAGGTGGAAATTGACCGGTCGGATCTTGAAATTTTTGCCGATCCCCTTTTCGAGAAGGTCTTTTACAACCTGATCGACAATGCCCTGAAATATGGCGGTGAGGCAATGACAGCCATCCGCATCACCTCTTTGGAAACCGGCACCGGGCTCGTGATCGCCTGCGAGGATGATGGGGCAGGGATCTCCGGCGAAGATAAATCCCGCCTGTTCGAGCGGGGTTACGGGAAAAATACCGGCCTTGGCCTTTTCCTCTCCCGCGAGATCCTCTCGATTACCGGTATCACCATTGCCGAGACAAGCCAGCCGGGGAAAGGGGCACGGTTCGAGATCCTGGTGCCGGAAGACTCCTACCGGGCGACACCCCCGTCCGGGTAAATAACGAGCCCGGTACCCGCCCGGGGGTGATTTCCTGCCCGGGGTGCTGCCCCCCGCCACAACCGGTACCCGGCCGTGCAGCAAGGCCCAAAAGAAAAATCAGGGAACAGTCCGGATAACCGTCCCGTTGCGTTTGGTCCCTCTCATACGATCTTCCCGTATGCAGGTTCCCCTCTCCCCGGCCGCAGGAGTGCCCAAATGGTATCCCTGTCGTTCAGCTGCCGAACAGGGGACCCAGTTCGACTTTCTGCCAGTCCTTGTCCATGACCTTCATCCAGAGCGTCCGCGACGCTGGCACGAAAACGACCTGGTGGTTACTGGAGTACTTATTGCCAAAGAGTTCCGAATGACAGAAGTTCGCCCCGCCGTTCTCCAGGCACACGTTTCGGATCTGCGTCATCCTTCTGCCATCGATCGATCCCTTTGCTTCCCCGGCCTGCCGGAGGAGGTTGTTGTAGCGGGAGAGCGAGTGTCCGGGAGGTGCAGGGAAGTTCCATGACGGGTCAACGAAATGGTTGGCCGCTGCAACAACGCCGTCCCCGGTCCTTTGCAGCGTTTTATTGGTCATCTTCTCGTACACGTATGCCCCGTCCGGTCCTGCGACATCGACGATCCAGCCAACATCCGGGCTGGTCCCCCGGATGCCGGCGTCAAGTCCTTTTAAGTCGGAGTAATCGAACATGAACCGGAAGAATTCCGTGATGAATTCCGGGCGGGTCTCCGGCGCGGCATCGTTAATGCCCGCGTTGTCGTCAGCGATAAAAAGCCCTTTGCTGTTCATGAATGTCTCGGGCCGCATCCCCGCGGGGCTCCAGGTCGCGATGCTGTTGCTGCCGTCCGTGGGCCGGTACACGGCCAGGACGTACCATCTGGTGTACGGCAATACGGCATCGTCCAGGTCCCAGTTGCGGGATGCAATGACCGAGCCGTCCGTGGTGTAGTTACCCCAGGCAGCAAGGTACGAGCAGGATGCCGCCGGGACGGGAGGTGTCGCCATGAGCTGGAAGATTGCCCCATAGTAAAGGATGGCTATATCATCGGGTGTCAGGCCCGAGGTCTCCGACATGCCCAGGAAGACCTCCTTTACGCGCTGCGGATACAATGCCGTTATGTCCCGTCCGCTTTCCCGCACCTGTTCCCGGGTATATCCCCGTCTGGCAAGGGTGTCCATCAGGAACGTGTACTCCTCGTTGAGTTCGGTCTTCATCAGGCCGCCGTACTGCCGCCCCATCTCGCGATAGGAGCCGGAGAGGACGATGACCGGGTAGTCTCCCGCAGAGAACCGCTGCCCGCCTTCGAAGGAGGCAACGGGCACAAGGTCCATGCCCGTCGGCCGGGAGAAGGACGAGAACTGGGGCAGGGAGAATGCAGCAGCAGGTGCAACAAGGATACAGAGGGTAACAAGGACCGCGATGAGTTTCATACACGCTTGTGTTTTTTTATAACAGGTTAATACCTTTGATCCCCGCGTCATGCCCCCCATCAGCCCGCGTTTACCGCCTCGTGGCTGGTGGCTCATGCAGAAAAAAAATAGAAAATTACCTAGCGCCTGACACAGAAGTATCCGCCGCGGAGGTGGTGCTTCGTGAAGAGCTCGCAGGCCGGGCAGAAACAGCCGATCACTTTCATTGACGTGGCCGATGACTGCCCGCGTGCACAGAAAAGTTCGGTGGGCTGGTGTTTTTCCAGCGAGTGTTTCTTGTAGTTCTGGCAGTTGACGCAGTACTTCCTGCAGAGCTGCCGGTTCTCTTCAGTGTCCGGTACAGTGTCCTTGCTGGGATTAATCATGCAGGATCAGGTTTGCGATTCTGGATTATAGATCTTTTGGATTTCCGAGGGGTTCTCAAACCCCGAGGAAGAGAAGAACTCGCAAGAGTTCTTCGAAGGTTCGGCTTCGCCTCCCTTCTCGTTCTCGAAGTCCTGATGGACTTCTTCGAATCTTCGAATCGGATTCAGCAAGTCCCCAAACCCCGGGGATGAGAAGAAAGTCGAAGAACTCCGTTCTTCTTCTGGTTCGGGTCTGCGACCCTCACCACTCATCAGACTCCTTCGAATTCCTGCCAGGATAAAAAGGCCGGGCCGCTATTAAAAAAACCCGGCAGTTCCCAAAAAAAAAAGATGCTTCAGGGAAACCGGACCACAACATTGTTCTCGGGGAGCCGGTTCTCCTGGGGAACCGGCTGCTTAAAGAACGTGACGAGATCGGCAAATTCTGTCCATAACTGCGTTGTTGAATACCCCGGAGTTGCCATGCGCTCCGCACCCAGGGTATCGTTGACCGTCCCGGTCACCTCGAATGAGCGGTACACGTGCGGATACCCCTCGGCACCCAGGAACGATGGGGTGTCCGTCACGACCTGGAAATGGAGATGCGGTATGTCGGAGTTCCCGCTGTTTCCCATCAGGCCGATGACCTGCCCCGCTTTCACCGGATCTCCTTTCTTCACCCTCACCGACCCGTTGACCATGTGGGCATAGCAGGCATATTTCCTGTTCCCGAGATCGATGATGGCGTAATTCCCCGCTGCTGTCGCAACCGTGACCCCCAGGGGGGAGTAGATAGCTTCCGCGTCCGGGAGGCCGTCAGCGGCATCAGCGACCGTACCATCCGCAACAGCGTAGATCTCCTTGCCGAACCCGTAATAGTTCCGGGCAAGCGATGCATTGCCCGGGGCTGCCCTGCCGGTCACCGGGTCCAGGTAGACCCAGTCCTGGGCATACCGCTGGGGGACACGTGTCACCCCGTTCATGCTGATCTGTGCACGGACGTGGTGGGTCAGGGGCGATGTTGTCTCCATGACCATCCAGCCCGGGCCCTTCATCGGGGAACCGATGACCACGGGTGCCAGGTCCTTTTGTACAGCAACTTCCCCGCCGCTCATGGTGAGCGGGGAGAGGCCCGCGGCGGTCCGGTTCAGGGTGAGCCGGTGGGAGAGCCGGTCCGGCACAGCATCGGGGCTGACCACAAACCAGATCGATACGCGGGGCAGGAGAAGTTTTCCCGTCCCGTCCCGGAGCTCGGACACCGTGGGTGGCGGGACGGTTGCCGGGTGGTACAGGGCAGCCAGCAGGTCACCGTCTGCGGCATAGAGGGTTTTTCCGGTGGCCGCATCGAGGACCTCCACCTTTTCAAGGACCGGTGCCTGGCCTTCCGCCGGCTCCAGTTCAAGTTCGTAGGCAAGGTTGATCCCGTTCTGGCTGGGGACCGGGATCGGCGCAAACGGCACGGTAACTTTCGGGACCGCGGCAACAGGTACCGGTTGCTGCGTGGCTGCCGGCTGTGTACAACCGGATGCAAGAACCACTGCAATGGCGATAACGGTGATGAGGATTTTTGCTATTGCTGACATGGTGATGACATACCGTTGTTGGTATACCGGAAAATAAAACGATATGTCTGGAACCCGGGTACCGGAACCCGGTCCTTTCGGCAGTCCGCATTCCCGCAAAAGGGACGCCTGATGTAAGGAATGGGGACTACGGGAAGAACACCTCGGGGTTCTTTAAAATCTGTACGAGGTAAGGGACCCGTCACAATTCTCCGTTGATGAAGGAACACCGTAATGCTAAATAGTATGTGTTGTGACCGGGTATTATGGGGCACCGATATGCCGTCACGGGATCGCAGATACCTGACAAACGAATTATTCTCGTGTTCATCGTATGCGGATTCCTGCTTTGTACCCCCGTTTGTGCACCCGGGCCTGAATCTGTGTGCCCTGCGGACCTCCAGCCGGAATCGCCCGTTCATCTCTCTGGCGGGAGTGGCAGTACGCTTCTGGCACAGGAACGGACGCCACCGGGGAATGCTTACGCGTATGGGCATGACAAGGACAGGAATACGCCCTCCCCCACGCAGACAGCGACCGTGAGTGCAACCCCAACACCGACTCCGACACCTGCCCCGACCCCCGCCCCTACCTCTGCTGTTACTCCTGCAGCACCGGTCACGCCATCACCTGCACCAACCGTTGCAGCCACACCCCCGCCCGTATCATCAGAGCCGGTAAAAGCGGTACCGTTTTCCGGTGTCATCCCGGAGCAGGCTATGCCTGCCGCTGCTGCAGGGTCCGCGATTGCCCTTACCGGTCTCGCTGCCCTGTTCAATGCAACGATCTCTTCCTGGGGCGGGCAGATCGCAGTGTTCCTGAAAAATGCCTTCGGCGGAATAATTACCGGAAAGATCCTTGACCGTGACAAGGAACGGCGCACCATCGTTTCTGATGAGACGGAAAAACTCTATTTCGGGTTTGCCAAAAAAGAGATCCTGGTACTTCTTGCAGGCACCCTGATCATCGGGGCCCTTTTCCTGTTTGCGGACCGGCAGCCGTTTGAACCGGCCATGATCGTGATTTACATCGTGATGGGGGGCCTGTGCCTCGTTGTCCACGAACTGGCTCACCTGTACTTCGAACGGAAGTTCAGCTGCCGGACCGAGATCCAGTTCTGGGGGACCGGGACCGTGATTATGGCCCTTACTGCATGGCTCTTCGGGAACGTTTTTGCCCAGCCATTCCTGACCCTGGTACGTTCCCGGGAACCTCTTGAGAAACGCACCATTGGCCACATGATGCTCTCCGGTCCCGCTGTTTCAACGGCACTGGCGTTTCTCTGCCTGTTCCTGATACCCCTCGGCGGATTGTTCCGCACTGCCGGAATGATCGGGTTTATCATGAATATGGTGACCGCGGTCTTCGAGCTGCTGCCGATTCCCCCGTGCGAAGGAAAAGAGATCTTTTCCTGGAACAAACTTATCTGGGCCGCGGCGTTTGTTCCGCTCTTTCTGGTCTACCTGTACACGACTCTGTAAATCACCGGGAAAACCCGCACTCACTTTCCCGTCTCCATGAGACGCCTGCAGATCAGGGACGCGGTGATCCACCCGTACTCTTTTTCAAACTCATTGACGGAGGTGTAGGAGAGCAGGTTCAGCGTGTACGGCAGCAGGGCGAGATAATACTGGGAGATATCATCGTCACCGGGCGTGATTATGTCGGCATACTGCCGCAGTTTCCGGACACAACGGAAGGCTTTCTCAAGGGCCGGATCCTCAATGGCATCCGGGAGGTCCGGGATGTCGGAAAGAGCCCGTGCGGAGAGGAACGGGACATCCAGTTTCACCAGTTCAGCAAGTGTCTTTTGGGAGTTGACTTTCACCATCTCGCCTTTGATCACCGCTTCGAGCTTTACGATATCCCGCAGGATGTGCGAGTACCGGGTCTCGGCAAAATCGATCAGCCAGAGGTTTTTCGTCTCGTCCATCAGGACATTTTTCAGGTTCAGGTCGCCATGGACCGAGCTCTCGTAGACCGTGAATGGTGACGATGCCCTTTTTGGCATGACCGTCTCCACGAACCAGAGCGGGTTTGTCGATCTCCCAAGGCCAAAGGGGAGATCGACCTCTTCCTGTTCCGGCGTTGCACCGAACCGGGATGCTGCATAGGCCCGGATCCCGTCGTATTTCCAGAAGCGGTTGTATTCCTGGTACAGGGCGATCTCCTTTTTCTTTGGCTCCCCGTACCATCCCTGGAGGACAACCCGGAAGAGCGAGTCAAACACCGGCAGGACCTCATCCGTAGTGTGGGACAGGTAGAAGTCCTCTAAGGAGAAAATTTTGCTCTCCGGCCCCCGGATGCCGACAAAATTGTAGAGGATGCCCCCGAACTCCCCGATCCGCTCGGTCTCGATTATCTGGGTTGCGTTGTTCTGGATATAGCGCTTCACGTGATCGGTGTACCCGCGTATCTCCGCATCGATGACCGGCCACTCCCCGAGTTTCATGACCAGCGGCATCATCGACCTGCCCCTGCTGTCATGTGCATTGACCCGGAATACGAGGGTTCCGGAAAAGCCGCCCGTCAGGGGTATAAGTTCAACGTCCCGGCAGCCGGGGTGCATCCAGCGGGTGATGGTCTCATAAGTCCGGTTCCACCCGGGGCAGTCCCCGGTGATGCGGACCGGCATCCGGTCGGTATGTTCGATTCCGGAAATGTACCTGACGCCGAGCACTGCCCGGGAGAGCAGCGTTTCTGGAGAGAGCCGCACGAGATCGATGCAGTGTTCCTGTCCGGTCGCCGTTGCCACGAGCCGGGTGATGTCCCGGGTGGTGAACGCGGGAGGTGCTTCGAAGACCAGGCCGGCCTGGTACAGGGACTGGTCCTTCTCTTTATGCCCATCCTCCTGACGGCAGAGGATCGCATCGAGCGTCTCCCGCTCATATGCCGACAGGCCGGCAGCGGTGTCGATGCAGATGCCAAACGAGACCAGCGTCCGGTCCTTGTGGGGCGGGGATGAGCCTTCCGGCGTTCGGGCCGCGTGCATTCCGTCAGGGTCGCCGATCCCGGCGTACATGACGGCACTGATGACCGCCGGGGGGTCTTTCCGCGTGGCTTTTGCATGCACCCGGATGTCTGAGAAAAGGTCTGCAAGACGGATGCCCTCCGGCCGGACCGGTTCAGCAACGAGGATCTCGTGGAACGTCTCGTCAATTGCTGCCGAGAATGCGGTCTGCAGCAGGATCCGGGGAGCATCTTTGCGGGGAATAAGAAAATCAGGAGGATCGGAACTTCCGGACGGTTTCCAGAAGATGGCATTTCCCGTTGTCAGGATCAGTCCGCATTCAGGAAAACTTTCGGCAGCCGATTCACCCGGGGCGCCGAAACCCACGGAATACTCGTTGGGATCAAAGATGCGGGGTGAGAGGGCGTCGGGGGAACGGATACCGTTGCAGATCGTCTCAACGGCGCCGGTGATCTTCAGGACTGCAGTATGATCCGGGAAGGATTCGGCAGAAAGCCGTGTATGGGTTCCTTCCGGACCTGACTGTACCTCACCAATCTCTGCCGGGCTTGTTGCAAGCCGGCACCGGTGCAGTGCTTCATCTCTCGTGGAACAGAGGGTGAAAATCCGGTCAAAACCGGTGATCTCAAGGACTTTTACCACTGCCGGCTGGACCGTGCAGAGGAACAGGTGACCGTTTCGCTGCCGGAGTGTCCTCTCGAGTCCCGAGAAGACCCGGATCCCCGCGCTGCTGATGTACGACACACCGTCCATATCAAAGAGCACCGCGCGATCTGCCGGAACGAGCAGCTCTTTGACTGCTGTGTCGAGCTGGAGGGATCCTGAAGCATCGATCCTCCCCTCAATAATGAACAGGGCGGCAGTGTCCGTCCGTTCAAACCGGTATTCCATCATCTGCACCCCTGACCATCGGGAAAAAACCGGTCCCGTAACCCGGTACAAATACTGCCATGCTGTCTTTTCCGCGGGTATTCCTGCGTCTCTCTCACGGGCAACCGGATGTTTCCGTCCCTCATCGCATATGATATTGTTCTTCCGGTGCAAAAATATCCCGGTTTTTTCGCTCCTGATTTCTCCATTCCCCCAAGTACCGTTGAGGAGTTCATCTCCGGATGAGTGTCGGGAAGGTGTATCACCTCCCCGGGCATCATGCAGGGGAAACCCGGCACGCCAGGGATGTTTTTTGCCGTCATGCGCTCCTGCCTGCCGGCCTCTAAACCTCAATGCTTGTAAAAGCCTGTGTCTGACAGAAAAACCTCCCTCTTTTCCGGCACATGGCCAAGGGCAATGCCCCGTACCGGGAAAAAATAGCGAAAAGAAGTTTTTTCCCTCAGATCATTGCAAGGGTGGAGACCGGCCAGGATCCGGTCATGCCGTTATAAGAATCCGACAGAGGACCTGTGGATCATACTCATGGTACCTGTCCGGCGCCTTACCCTGTGGATTTTTTCACTGCTTTTGGGAAGGTAAACACAAACTTTGTTCCTTCCGTGCGGTCAATGACCACGGTACCATTGAGCTGATCGGTCAAAATGCTGACGAGCTTGAGTCCAAGCGATGTCTGGTTCTCGAGCGTGATGCAAGGCGGCATTCCTACGCCATTGTCTGCCACGACAAAACTCAGGGACTGGGGATCTTCTGCAGCAGTGATGGACAGCCTGCCTCCGTCCTTTCCCCTGAAGGCATACTTCAGACTGTTCGTGATCAGTTCGTTGCTGATGAGACCGAGGGGGATGGCGATGCTGGTGTCCACGTAGATGTCATGGATATCAAGATCGAACCGGACACCCCTGTTTCCGGTCTCGTTTGAAGTTAACAGCCCCGTTCCCAGGGCACGGATGTAGTTCCCGAGATCGATATGGGAGAAATTCTTGCCCTGGTAGAGGTGTTCGTGGACCAGGGCCATGGACCGCACCTGGTTCTGGCAGTCTCGTAAGGCTTCTATTGTCGTGGGGTCATCGATTTTCCGGATCTGCAGGTTGAGAAGGCTTACGATGATCTGGAGGTTGTTTTTGACCCGGTGATAGACCTCCTTGAGCAGGGTTTCCTTTTCGGCAAGGGATGCAGCGATCTGCTCGGCCATCTTCTTGCGTTCGGTGATATCCCGGATATTGCACTGGATGACCTTCCCATTATTCACATCAAAGACGTTACTGACAAATTCCACGTATACCTGCTTTCCGTCGGAGGTTTCGAGTGGCAGATCTTCATAACGGATATGATCTTTCCGTTGCAGTTCTTCGAAGTGTTCTTGACTGACAAGATTGTCTTTGAAAATCCCAATATCCCATATTTTCTTTCCAAGAAACTGTTCGTGCGAGAATCCGAGCATGCCGATTAAAAACGGATTTACGTCAATGATTTGCCCGGTGTCGGCATCGAGGATGAGAATTCCATCGTGGGTCGACTCAAACAGGCGGCGATACCGGATCTCCCTTGCATGCAGCCCCTCTTCTGCCCGTTTATATTCGGTGATGTCATGGATAACACCGACTACAAACCCCGGGCAGGGTACATTTTTGAACAAGGTCGAGGTGGAGATGACGGTGCGTTTCTGCCCGTCAGGTTTTGTGATCGTCACTTCGTCTTCATGGGTTGCCCGGTCCTGATAGACCTCATCGGTCATATCCGTGTGGAACGCCGAATCGGCCTCACCGAAAAAATCACGGGGCGTCCTCGTCAGGATCTCCTCACCCGGCCGTCCGATAAACCGGCAGAAACTGTCGTTTGCAAGAATGAACCGGTGGTCGCGGTCCAGGACATAGACCGGGTAGGAAATGGCATTTATGATGGCTGAAAGGTTTCTCTTGGATTCCACTTCGAGTTCGAGTAACTGCATCTTTATCTGGATATCCCTTTCGTCAAGGATGTTGTGGACAACAGCAGCAAAGATGAACATACCGATAATGTTGAAGACCACCATGGGGATTGCAACCGTTGTCACGACCGTGAAAAATTCCGATGGTTTTGTTACCAGGATGAGGGTGTAGCAGGAGATAAGGGTCTCAGAAAGCCCGATCAGGATCACGGCGACCCAGGTAGGGACGAACTGCCGTTTGTTGGCAAGATACATGATCCCGCCAAGAATTCCCGAGAGGATAGGGGCGGATAACCCGGTCCACATATACGGCCCGCCCTGAAAAAACCGGAACAGCCCCCCGATAATCCCCGAACCAATCCCGATAACCGGTCCACACAGCAGTCCTGCAGCCATGGGGCCGAGATCCCGGACATTCACGACCGCCCCATAGATTGAGAGCCCGCTGAGTGTCCCGAAGATCGACATGATGCCGAAAAAAACCATGAGGAGTATCCGGGTTGTCCATGCCGGGCGGCGTTCGAAAACCTCGTGAAAAAACCGGCTTCTCATGAAGACGGATGCAAAAACGATGATCACGCAGAGGATCTCAAAGAGGGTGACAGAACTCTGGATGATCGTCAGTTCCATGCTATCGAATCGTTATAGGGGTTATATATATATTGTGGCAGCTGATGAGAACAAAACCCCCCATCCCGGCGGGATTAGTGTTGCGAGAACCGGGTGCACAGAGCCCTGTCGGGCAATCTCCGGCCGGGGGATCCCCCCGGTCAGCCCTGCGGCAACACCGGCTCCCGGCTGAAATCAGGATTGGAAATACAGGCGATAATTATCGTTCCTGATTTTTTTTCGTGACATGACGGTTGGGAATTATTTACCCTGGAACCACAATCCCATTCCCCCTTAAAAACCGGGGAACCGGTATCGTCTGGCACCGGATCGATTTCGGGTATATCCCGGTAACAATAGGTTTATTGCTTCAGTCGCTGCAAGTGGGCTTGGTGATAACCCTGAAGATCCGTGGCCGGAACCGGGTTGCGGGAACCGTGATGGTGATCAGGAAGGGTCTGGTATGCACCGAAGTCGTGATTGCCGCTTGCGGAGGTCATGAGATGGCTTCTTCCATCACGACTAATTTTTTCGGCATCGCTCAACCTGAAGGAAGGATCAACGGTGTCTCTCTCGTTGTCCGGGCGTCCGGTGTGAGGGTTATGGCTGATTAATTCGTTACGGTAACTATCTCCTGTCTCTTCTGTTGGGAGCGGTGTACGATGGCACAAGAAAAGGTAAATCAAAGGATGCGGTTTATTGCAGTAGTACTGGTTGTGGGTGCAGTCTCTCTCCTGATCATCCCTCCTGCAGGGGCCAATTCTCCACCCCCGGTAACGACCCTGAAGGTATTCTTTGAAAGGGACAATATTCCCGTGAATCAAACCGTCAGGTTTACCGTGAACTGCTCGGTATTTGACAATCCCCGTGAGAACCAACCCGGGGGAATGAATGAATGGGGAGACCTGTTCTCATATTCAGCACTATGCCCCTCGTACGGGTGTTTTGATCGCCTGTATCACTACATGCCCTATGCAAACCTGACTTCGTGCGATTTTATCGGGGTACTGGATGGAGAGCAGTTTACCCTCATGAATACCCGGAATCCATTTTCGTGTACTGTTGGCAATAACTGGAAAACGCAGTCATGCGAACTTCATATCAATCTCTCATCCGCACACTTTACCGCAGTCCCGGCACCGGCAGCGAATAATATCTCTGCAGCTGCTGACCGGATCGTGATCATGGAGACACCCTCCCGGGAACCGGGGGAAAACAGGGGTATCATGGATGATATTATTTGTTTCCTGAAAAGTATCTTCGGGGGGACTTGCCAGGATGATCTCTAAGGGTCATTTTTTTACCTTCGTAATAACACGGCCTGGGGACGTCCCGATCGCAGGGTTTTGTTCGCCCGGTATTGTAACCCATGACGTGCCAGGTACGCACAGGGGATTTACAGGAATTTTTTTGGCCGGGTTCGCACCCCCCTAATTCCCGGATAGCGCTGTAAAAGTACCCCGGTGCACCGCTGTATCCCCGTGCGGGAGGTAAGAAACCGGTCGGGCCGTTGGCGCTCCCCAAAGTTTTATTTCCCAGTACCAGAACTAACACTACTTACCAGTACAGGGAGGAACCATGGACTTCAGTATCCAGCACCCGGAACGATCCCGAGCCCCTGTTGTCATCGCGGCAGTCCTTGCCCTTTTCTTCCTCATTCCTGCAGCAGGTGCGATGGATGTCCCGCCGGTCGGGGAGTCCGGGGCGGTCTCCCCGTACCAGGCCCTGATGAACGATGCAGCTTCAAACCATAATGCTGCCATCCAGAACATGCAGAAGTGCAGTTATAACGCGGCACTGCAGAATGCCGACAGGATCACGTCAGACGGGAACAGCATCTATTCCGCGTGGGGACAGCAGGCCCAGGGAAGGATACTCCTCGACGACGCAAACAATATCCGGAGCGCCGTGTCCGGCCTCAGGAACGGGCAGGCGGTCACCTTTTACGATATCGTGAACAACCGCAATGTCAGGATCTCGCCGTGCGGCCCCGTGAACCCTACCCCCGTGGTAACCCCCACATCCATGGTAACGGGCTCTGCCCCGTCCCCGATGATCCCCGGTCTTTCGTACGAGGATGAGGGCCTGATTGGCGGTATCCTGATACTCTTGGTGGCGGTGGGGTTCGTTGTCATGCTTGCAGCAAAAGCGGGACGTTCCCGTCGGGGCAGGACGCAGGGAGCCCAGCCGGGACGACGGCGGCATGGGCCGGGACGGATACCTGCACTCCGGAGGCAGCCGGCGGGTTACAGCCATGCACCGGTGCCCGGGCCCGGGGCCGGCCCCTACGAGAGTCCCCCCTCAGCCCCCGGCCCGGACGAATACGGGGTTCCCCCGTCCGTTCCCACAGCTGCTGGCGGGCACCCGCTTGAGGATATGGGGGTAATTTCCCATACCCCGCCCCTGCACCCGGCAGTCTCCAGCCTGCAGGTGGCACGGGTTGGAAATTTTGTCCGGATGGACTGGACAGAGCCACCATTTGACCCGGCAAAGGAACAGCTCATCGGCTACGACGTGTCCCGGGGGGAACCGGTCCCGTGGAGCACGAAGCTTGAGCGGGTTTTTCTCGGCCAGGTCGATCCGGGTGTGCACAGTTTCACTGCACCGTACCTTGATGGTGCCTTATACTACAACGTGAGGCCGATCTACCGGACATTCGAGGGGCTTATTGTCTTTGGCCCGGCGTTTTAGGGGGCCGGGATACAGGGGAGGATACTACCTATGACCGCACAAGAACGCGATGAAGAAGAATTCCCGTTTGCCGCGGGGGAGGTCTTTGACGCAGCTTTAGAAGCGGCAGCATCCATAAAACGCTTCAGGCTGGAAACGCCAGATAAAGGGTCTGGCAGGATCCGGGGGACGGCAGGGAACATCTGGATCACCACCGTGCAGAAGATCGAGATTCTCATATCCGTACTCTCTCCCGGCCGGACCCTGTTGTCCGTAACGTCCGCATCCTGGCCGTCAACCGTGATCCTCGACCATGGGAAAAACCGGGAAAATGTTGATCATATTCTCGACACGGTCTGGGATATTCTGGAACGGAAGTTTCCTGAACAATTTTCCCTGCAACCCGGTCCGGGGGTGGATGTCTCCGAATTCCGGATACGGGAACAACTCAAGCCGCTGGAACAGCTTCTTTCCAAAGGTACGATAACACCGGCGGAATTTGAGGCAACACGGAACCGGATCCTGCGTGAAGCCAGCGGGATCCGGGGTTAGGCCATATTTCCCCACCCCCCGTATTCATGTGAGGATAATCAGGCAATTCTTTATAAATCCGCTGTCTGAAGAGATATTAGGGAACCGGACAATGGCAGGTAATGACATTTCGATTGAATCTGTTGAAGTAACCCTGATGTCCGGGATCGGGATATCGTCTGCTGCCCTGATGAAAGACGCATACCTGCCTTCGTCCGAAGAAAACGCCGATGAGGGGCCGGATATTTCCCTGGTGCCGGGCGGGGGCCCGGAGCAGGAACCGGCCGGGCCGGATGCCCGGGTCTATCTGACAAAAATTGTAAACCGGACCCCGGCTGAAGAGGTTGAACTGTTGCTTAAAAAAGACCCCGGTCACGCAACACCTGCGGGCAATCATGATTTTTACACCGTGATATTCATCATGAGTATCCGGCCGGGCGACCCTTCCACTACCTGCCTGATTAATGGGATGATCAGGTTTGCATTTTTTGAGGAAACAGAAATTCTTGCCTATTCACCTCAGGACAAAGGCAGTATCACCGCGTTAATCGAAAACAAAGGAGATGGAATCACCCTGTCTCCGGGCCTGGATTTTCTCGCACCTGCAGCCCGGAATACCAAAGTTCCCCCGGATAATGAGGAACTGTTCGGGATCCCCGTTGGCCCTACAGAAAAACTGATCGGCACGTACACTCCAAAAAGCGGGTACTCCCTTGCGATACCTGCCGGTTCATTGCTGGAATACGAGGGCCTGCTTAAAAACCGGCACGAGATCTTCTGGGAAATATATCCCCCCATGCCCCCCCGTGACCGTGAGATGTGCAGAGATGCAATGCTGGCAGTTTTCTCCGTAATTATCCGGACTCCTAAAAATTATCCCCCAAAAATCCGGGCCATCATGGAATGCAGGGTGAAAGGGAACCTCTGGGGTGTGATCCCTCTCAAAGGTTCGGTAGATATTTCCTGACATCGCCCTACCCCACGTTTTTTTTTATTTCGGTCATTTCTGGTTTTTACCACAACCTATATCCACACATACAGCACCCGTCACGGTAATCCGGGTGAGATCGCACCCGGGCAACAAAAATGAGGAGGTAGAGAAATGGTACGACGTTTTCACAGATCAATCTATGATGAACTCGATGAACTCAGAGCATCCATGGACTACCTGTACCAGCTTGCTCTTGGACCCACCGACAACCCGCTGTTGCCCCCGGGAGAATCTCCCGATATCCCCTGCCGGTACCTGCACAACCTGAACGCGGACGTCACCCTGGATGACGATGAAATTACGGTCACCGTGGATACCGTTCCGGGACCTGAAAATTCCAAAGTGTCCGTTGATCTTATCGATGATACTACGCTTGGGATCACTTGTGAACGCGAGGAGGAAGAGTGTAAGGTAACTCAGGGAAATATCGTCTGCGGAGAACGATCCTTCTCCCTCCACCGTCTCGTCCCGCTTCCCGGTCCGGTCATGAAGTACGGGGCCCGGCTGAGCCTGAGACATGGCGTTCTCGATATCCATCTGAGAAGACTGCAACCCATCCGCCCATAAAAATCCCGGAAAACTCTCTCTTTTTTAAATTTGCCCGCAATACGCAGTTATATCTCCCGAAGGACCAAATAGGCATGAGAAATTTAAAAAAGGAGGCAAAAATGAAACGCAACCGTACAGATTCGACGCGGAGATACCAGTGCGCCCACCTGATCTGTACGTATCTGCTCTCCCGGAACCTGACCCGGGCTGTGGTGACTTCACGCGAGATCGCCCTGTTTCATCACATGTCACGAAAATCCTCTCAATCGATCAGCGCCATGATGAATTTCCTGTATACCAACCACATCCGTGAAGCCCGCTTCGGGTTCTATATCTTAGGGACATGCCCGTTCCCGAAATGCGGTTATCCCCACCACTACACGATAGAACTCATCGATGAGGCCCGGGGCCTGCTCTGAAATGGTGCCCGTTTCCCGTTCCCGTGGGGTGAATTGTCCCGGAGAAGGGACCCGCAGTCGGAATTTATCTGCGACAGGATCCCCGGCATGCGGGATGATCCCATGACGCGCACATGGCTCCAATGGTTCCTGCAAAGAAACGATACCGATCTGCTCTCGTATGATTTTGCTGAAACCCGCCCGGTATGGGAGACGTGGTGGTTCCGTGGCGGTTTTGCTACAGCAGGTATCTGCCTGGCATGGTTTTTCTGGCAGGTTATAACGTAAAAATCCCGGTTCGGATGGCAGAACCACATCTCATTTTTCCCCCGGGGCAACCCGAAAGGGACCATGATGCCCGGGTTTTCGGCAATCGTGCAGGGAATCCATTGCCGGAATAAGGATGTGCAGCCACCCGGGAAAACCGGGCTCCTCCAGCACGGTCTGGTCTGTTCCCCTGCTAAATACGGGTACGTGATTTTCGTTTTAGTAATCTCTTCGCGGTCAGCAATCCCCAGGTAACTTCAGGAGCGGTATTCCGGAGTCACTCCTCATAAAAAACCGGAAAAATCCTTTCCGTCCCCCTTCGTTTATATCCGCACTCCGTTAATGAAGGGTGTAAGATTTATTTTTGGGATTTCCCGGTTTTCGTTGTCTTCTTGGAAGGCTTGATGGGTCCCGGGGGGTTGGTATGGGCCGGCAGCTCATCGCCATGGGGATGGGTATGGGTATCATGCCGCGGAGTGAGCGCCGGTTTTGCCTGCGGGTGGTGAGCTGCATGGGGGGAGGGATGATCCATGGGGTGGTGCCGTTCCCCCTCAACGTTGCGTTCCTTGTCCTGGCCGGCATGTGACCCGAGATGCTTCTGCGGGTCACCGGGGTGGGGTTTTGGTTCGTGTCGTGGTGACATAGTTGATACTTCCACTGCATGCTGATAAAGGAATGCCTGAAGCCGGAAGGTGCATTCCCGGTGCCGGTTTTTACCTGATGGGTTCCCTGCTGAGGGTACCCGACCCCAATCCATGCTACTCTGCCGCCGTTCCTCTCGCGTGAGGAGATTGTCCTCCCGCCCGGTGTCTGATCCCGTCCCCTTTATCTGCCCATATCCGCGAACCGGGGTACACCTCCGCACCGTCTCCCGGTTGCGAAGCGTCATGCAGGAATGCCAATGCGGGTACAGCGCAAATGCTCAGTATTTTATAAAAACCCTTAACCATTCAGCGAACTTGTAAGAGTGTGGCGATCCTCTTGGAACGAACGTTCGTTAAGTCCGTAATTCTGCGCTCCGTGGGATATGATGACGCGAAAAAAATCCTGGAGATAGAATTTTGCTCGGGTCTGGTTTACCAGTATGCAGGCGTCCCTCCGAAAATCTACGCGGATCTCATGCATTCCGGCGAGATTGGAAAATATTTTTCCGAAAAGGTCCGGCCCCGGTTCCAGACAAAACAGGTTGGTGCATAGACCGCATCTTTGAACATTCCCTTACGTAATCTGACCATCGACAGAAGTGGGATAAGCGTTCGCGGGCGTATGGAGCAATACCTGCCGGATTGGTAGTTCTACGGCAAAATAGATCGCCAAAGCCATGATTGTCCCGAGAATAGCCAGTCCAATTATGATGAGTACGAGATGCTTCAATGCGTCTGTTGATTGTGCACCGGTCATGTATTCAGCTCCTGTCCTTCCGGGTATTTCCTGGTTGGGATATATCGTATATAAAAAACAGGGAAATGGGTTTTTTACCGGGGGTCTTCTCGATAAACGCCGTGGCGTGTGGGTGCGGGACCCTCATGCGGTTTTTTTTTAAGCAGAATCCCGTTTTCCCCGCATGAGCGACGCTGCAATCCCGACCGGCTCGCAAAGAGCCACCGTATGCCTGCCAGGGTTCATAACCCCCCTTTACCTGCAGAGAATGGGGGCAGATTATCAGAAAGAGACTTTGCTTCCAGGCCCGGAAACCTGTTGTTATTTCATTGAGTTCATGTCAGGCATAATCCAGATAAACACAGAAAATAAATTAGTTAAGACCATGAAGGTGCTCCGGACTCCCTTACCGAACGCTCACCTGTCGAGGCTGGAGAGATGCGGGTCAGCTGAGCTGCTCGGTATATTCGAGACCTGCTTAAAGACGGGATCGAAAAAGTCAGCGTACGGCCCGCTTGCAGACGTATGGGGGAGACTGTTCTCCGAGATATTCCTGTCCGCAGAGGAGCTGGTGGACGAGATGCAGCGGGAGGAACGCAGGTTCAGCGACGACCACGAGCGCATGCTGCGGGAATTCATCAGGGCGGACTGCATGAGCGGGGGCTCGTTTGTCATGGACGTGATAAGAAACGGGGGGAAGATCGACAGGGCAGCCCTGATCATGATCGCGGACCTTGAAGACCTCGCCGGAGTCGAGAATAACGGCACGATGGCAATCCAGCAGCTCATCGAAGCATGCGATAAGAAAGTGAGACCTGCGCTTATCCGGAGGGCCGGTAAACACCTCCTCTCCCAGGTATATGACCGGAGGGGGATACCCCTCATCTTCCCCATCTTCGGGCTGTGCGATCTGGGTGGGGAAGATCTTGACGCCATTGCATCCGTGTTTTCCCGGGATGAACTCAAAAATATCATGAGCAGGAGCAGGACCGGGAACAATGCTCTCGATGTATTCACGAGCGCCTCTGCATCGATGAAGCGGTATCCCGAGCAGGAACGGAATGCATCGCTGGTCAGGAATGCGTTCTATATCCCGGCCGCAAAGGATACCCGGAAGGAAGGGCCGGAAAAACCCGTCAAAATTGAAAAAATCTCCCGTCTGTCGTCAAAGAACAACAAGCAGTAGAACCGGCATTGTTTTTACATCCCTAAAGAGAAACGCCCGGCAATGCATGAGCCATTCACTCCCTCGCTCCTGTTGGTAATCATGGTATTCGGAACATTCTCACACGATCCGCTCATATCCTGCACCCCGACCGCACCCGCAACCCGGGCCGCTGTCTACTTCTGTATCGTGTAGCCTGCCGCAATCAGTATCCGGATTACCCGGTCGTCCCATGCCGCATCGTCAGGTTCGGTGAATGTGTTGACCTGCTCCTCGAAGATCCTTGTCAGCTGTTCATCCTCCGATGCTAGGAATCTCTGGCACATGATCCGCCCGGCGCGTTTTCCCCCTGCATCAAGGATCAGCATGCGCCAGCAGCCATAGTCCCGGCAGATCTCCGGCCGTGTCAGGTGGACGGTACAGTACCCTTTCGCTTCGGTCCGGTCATACCGGAAGAACGGACAGGCTTCGGGGCGTTCGGTAAAGATGCTCCGGTCCCTAAACAGCAAAATCTTGTCCGGGTCAACGGAGACGATTGTTTTTTCCCCGGTGTACTGGTTGTTGACAAGATACCGGTAGTCCCCATAATCCTCCTGTATGGTATGGACAAGACCGAGGTGGCTGCAACATTCCCCGCACTGGCTGCACTCAAATGGCATCTGGAACCGACCTTAACGGATATCCGGTTTTATCGTGCCGGTTCTTAACAACACCGGAACGTGACTGTTCCGGAACCTCCTCAAGGGGCACGAGCAGGAGATTTCCCCGGTTTTCGTAGGGCAGTCTCTTATAGGATTACAATGCATCCCTCATCAGGACTATGCGGAAGGGGGAGGTAAAAATGGCCAGTTATGTCCTCGTTCATGGCGGCAACATGACAACAGAAACATGGAATAAACTTACCCGTGGCCCTCCTGTTGAGACTCCTGACGGCACGATGGGCGGCCGGATCTGGGACCCGGTTGTTTCTGCCCTCTCCGTACATGACCACCGTGTTTTTGCCCCGACACTCCGGGATGAACACCATTGCAATCTGACCGATCATATCGGGCAGGTCTGTACCTTGATTGCAGGCCACGATTTATGGAATGTCATCCTGGCCGGTCATAGTTATGGAGGGATGATAATCACCGGTGTTGCAGCAAGAATGGCGGAGAGGATCGGTCACCTGGTGTATGTGGATGCCGCACTGCCTGACCCGGGACAATCCTTGTTCGACATCATCGTTTGTGGCAACCGCGACCCCCTTTCGTTTGCCGGTCTCGAGCCGGCACCTCCGTATGTGGAAAAACTCCTGTTTGATGCCGGGAAAATCCAGGCAATCCCGAAAACCTACATCCTCTGCACAAAGAGCGAGTTTGCTCCCGTCACTCATCTGGCTAAGGAAAAAATTGCTGCAGCCGGCAAAGGATGGACTTACCGCGAGCTCCCGTCATCCCACGTGCCGATGGCCGACATGGCAGATGAGTTATGCCGGTTATTGCTGGATGTTGCAAAAACCTGACCGGTTTTCCCGGGGAAAATAAAAAGTCGGCGGAGATCTTTTCACCCTCTCCTTTTTTGCCAGATCCTGCATTGTTAGTCCCTGACTTCCCGGGAAAATACGGGGAAGAAAATCCCCCGGACTCCCTGTTTTTGCATGCCCCCTACTGGCTTACTTTATATCCCGCCCCGGACAAATCATTGATTTGCATGATTAATACCCTCGTTGACAAAGTAAGAGGATTTCTTGTAACTCCTGTCGAATCCTTCCGGCAGTCAAAAGACGATGAGCCCGGTATTGTTTTCACCTGTTTTACCGTACTTCTCCTGATCCATGCGATCCTCTGTGCACTGATCGTTGCTGTCAGGGTCGATACCATGCCCATGTTTGCCGGCATGTCGTGGAGCAATGTCCTCCCGGTCATGATATTTATCATGGTGCTGGTTGGCGGGTTTGCCGTCACGCTCATCTTTGCCGCATGGCTTCACCTTTGGGTATACCTGTTCGGAGGGCACAAGGGAATCATGCAGACGATGAAGGCGGTCATGTACGGGAGCATCCCCCGCCTCCTGCTCGGGTGGATACCCTTCATCGGGTTCATCTTCGCGCTCTGGTCTCTTGTCCTTGGCATACTGGGAGTCCGGGAACTTCAGGAGATGAGCACCACAAAAGCCATCCTTGCCGTTGCAGTTGCCGTCATGATCCCGCTTATCCTCCTCATCCTTATTGCAGCCTATTTCATAACCACGCACATGACAACGAGCGCAATTTCGTCTCCCCCTACCAACCTCATCTGAAATCGCCTTTTTTTGGCTGAATACATCAGCACCGGCAGGTTGGAAGTGTTTTTTAAGTAAAACCCCCTGGATCCGTTCGGTATTACGATACCCGCCAGGGGTTTCGTGGTCTCGATGAAGAAAGGAATCTAAAAAGAGTCCCCCTCAGTGTTCATTTCTTTCCCTTGTATGTACGAATTATTTATGCGATAACCGGCAATCCCCTGTATGAGATCAAATGAGAAAAACGTCCGATCTGGTAGAAGAAATGCTTACTGAAGCGAAAAAAACCTGGCTTGTCGCCATTGCGGTCGGGTTTGAGAACGAGACAAAATTCGTGTTCAGTTCGCGGAGGCACCCGCTTGAAGAACTGAACCAGTTGGTACAGAAAGGGGGACACCCCTTTGGATTACTGCGATTTGACAAGGAGAATGCCGGAATACAGGGATCATTCCGCCCGTTCGAGGAATATGTGGGTGAGGAATGGGTACAAAAATATCTTGCCGGCCTTCTTGAGAATGCCGGAGACATCATCGAATTGAGCCAGCAGACGCATAGTTTCCCGAAGGCTTATTAAAAAAAAATCCCCCGTCTGTTCCCTGATCTCCCGGCAACCTTTAATTTTTTACTCCGCTGTCTGAAACCCCCCGGTTCCCGCGTTCCTGTGACCACTGGCGGTTCATCGACAGAATATGAATAACAGGCATCGGGTGTACAGGGGGGCATTTCACGCTTCCGGTTGGCATGATCTCCCCGGCCCGCCGGTCTATTCTCCGGCAAATCCTGGTACCCCGCGTGCCACTTACGGGATATCCTTTTGTGCCCGGTACCATACCTTCAACATGTCAGCCATCATTGAACCCTCCATACGTAGTTGGTTGAATGAGTGGTTTTCACAAGAAAAACAATGATGCTGCAGACCCGAATGCCGTGAACCCCGACGGTACTCCCGTTGCACGGGTACGGCTGCCGAAAAAATGGAACAGGGAGCAGTTTGCCCTTGCTGAAACTATGCTTGGGGCAAATCACATCCGTGTCCAGTGCATGGACGGAGTCACCCGCATGGGCAGGATCAAGGGAAAGATAAAGAAACGTGCCTGGATCCGCGAGGGCGATACCGTTCTTATTGTTCCCTGGAGTTTCCAGGACGAGAAGTGCGATATCATTTTCCGGTACCTCAAGCCGCAGACCGACTGGCTGCGGAAAAACCGGTACTTATAACCGGTATTTTTTTTAACGCAATGTCAGAATGTTAACCGCTGGTTCCGCATGGACCGCATGGGTGCCTGTTGTATGCTGTTATGGGCCCGAAAGACCCATCTGACAGGACTGATCCTTTTTAGGTGATGGGAAAAAAGGGCCTTCTGCTGAACAGGGGCAACCCGACCGGCATTCCAGTTTCCCTAAAAGCCCGGGTTTTCCGCAGATTTGGCCATAGGATTATTCTGTCAGATCCGCCGGGAGTGGCCGGCGGGAATACGGGCCTGCAAAACACGGATCTTTTCTAATACACCAGCAGGAAATAGGCCATCGCAGTCGTCAGGAAGGCGCCGATAAGGATAATGATGGCGACAGGGAGCATGAAGCCCATCATCCCGTTGACCGTGGAGGCGATCTGGGAGATCCGCTGGGAGCCAAAGACCACGATCCCCCGGCACCACGCGGTCGCACCTCCGGTCCGGGCGGGAGCAAGATCGGCAATGGCATCCAGAACCGCTTCTTCAACAGGCAGGTAGAATTTGTCCACCGGGACCCTGAGCCCCACCTGGTTCCTGCCGGAGACCGTGTTGACGACATGGGTATCGGTGGTCATGACCTCGCATTCGTCAACATGGGCGAGCAGACGTCTGCGGATCTCGTCACGAGCCCCCGTCTGCATATTGTTGCCGTCGAAGAGGACATAAGCGGTCTTCTGCCCCCCAGCGTCAATTACCATGGCCTGGACGCCGAGGTCCCCGAATCCCTCCTGCCGGGAGAACGGGAGCGCCCGTGATGCGTAGCCGGCCATGAACCGGCACTGTTCCTGGAGCGCGGTGGCAGCAAACGCAGCATCTGTGGCACCGGTATACTCCATGGCGAGTTCTGTTGCCGGGTGGACCCCGTCCTCCATTGCGTCCATGCAGTTGTGGGCATCGATAAACGCGACGTGGCGGAAATACTTCTCCCCGGCTTTCATGATTGCATACCCGACAGAAAATTCGAGGTCTTCCGTGACAAGCGGTGAACGGGTTGCAGCAACGACAACCGTGTCCCCGAATGCCTGCGCGAGCACGTCCACGGACCCGGATCGGTACCGTACCGATCTCGTGCAGCCCGTGTTTTCCATCGAGACCGGCCGTGCCTGCAGGACCTCCTCTCCCACCTTCCTCACTTCAATCTCGTCGACCGGGTTGAAATCGTGCGAGGCTGCGCCATGGAAGACCATCGAGCTGTTCCCCAGCATCCCATGAAGGATCTTCGGCAGGTTGCTCCCGCCGATCTCGCCAAGGGGCCCGGGATGGACATTGGGGACGGTTACGAAGATCTCCTCTTTCCCCTCCCGCTGCATGACCAGGGATACCTGGGGCACGATCACGCTCTCGCCGATGCTCCGGAAAAAGTCGTCAAGTTTCCTGCTGCCCTCCGAGAGGTGGGCAAGGAAAGCATTGGCCAGTTCAAGGGGCCCGACCCGGAAGTTGGCCTTCATCGGGCGTTCGATCACGATGATGAAGACAAGGACGCCGAGTGCGAAGCTGATATGGAGGAGGATGGAGAGCTGCAGGAACTGGAGTCCGAGGAACGGTGCCGCCCCGATGACCGCTATTCCGGAATGGAGGAGCGCCGGGACCACTACCCGCCGGAGGTGGTAATCGACGACCGCTGCAAGGAGGAGCATCCGGAACGTGAAGACGAGAGCGAGCGAGATCGCAAAAAAAACCGGAAAAGAGGATCGTATCAGAAGGATCGGCGAGAGGGAGATAAAGAGCGAGATGACAAGGCCGATAGCTGCGGTGAGCCCCGACCAGCCATAGTCAAGTTTTCCCGAGAACCACCGGGCCAGACGGGGTGTCAGGGCAAGGGCCGCAAGTGCCGGGATGAGGTAGGCGGTGATCGGGAAAAGGTTCGGATGGGTAAGGGGTTTTTCGCTTCCCAGCATGGACATGATCTCGACGCAGCCGGAAAGGATGAGGATGAGGGCGAGGGACCGTACCCAGGACGGGCTCGTTACGATATATTTCGAGAGGGCTTCGAGCCTGAGGTCCATTTCACCGCTCATGATACCCCCGTCCAGTATGGATCTTCCCGCCGTGCCTGCTGAATGATGGCAGCTGACCAAAAGCAGGTATCCGTGATGTAAATGAGGATCATGCGCTTAGCAGGGTATGTGGATTGTTAAGGGATGTGAAGGTTTGGGATCGTGATAGTTCCTGAACTCCAGTGCCACTGCTGTAATTGGTTCACCCGGGGATGCGGGATTTTTTGTGAGCCTGTAGCGAAAAACACCAATGTCCTGGCATTTTAAAAAAACGGCTCTGTAGAAATCCCTAATCCGTGGAAAATTGCCAGGCTGATGTTAGGGTTTAAATCGAACAATAGGTTCGGGAGAATGTATTGACGTTGTGAGCCTACCCACCCCCTTCGGGGGTCGCTCGGGCGCCTCGTCGGGCCCTCGCTGGGCGGGACGGTTGATGAGGAAACATTCGTATCATCGGGGGTCAAGGGGGCGGCTCCCCTTGCGTTGCCTCCCCCTCTGGGGGAGAGAGGGGGTCACTCTCATATCGACCACAAAGGTTTCGCAACGACCTATGATCCAGGTTTTCTACAGAGCAAAAAAAACAATAAATCAGAAAGGAATATGGTTGTTCCGGACCGGTAAAGGGGTGAGGCAGGGTTTACAAGGCTCGGGACAAGAGGCGAGTAATGTCCCGGCGCTTTTCCCCTGATATGGCAGAGTATTCTCCAGAGAGAGAGATGTCCTGCCCCACCCCGCCAGTTGTTTCCTTGCAGGGTTATGTGAGAGGAAAAAATTAATTGGTATAGGATGCCTTCCCCAGTTTCGGTTCGAAGGCCGTGTCTCCTTCAACCCGGATTGCGTGCGAGAAGAGTGCCAGCGGGATGTCCATTGCACAGAGCTCTTCGCACTGGCCGCAGTTGATGCACGAGTCCGAGATATGGGCAAAGCGCCTCATGTGGAACATCGGGTTCGGCGGGACCTGTCCCGGCTTTACGAAGACCGAGCCTTTTTTCAGCTCTTCGGCCGCGGTGAAACAGACCGGGCAGTTCTCGATACAGGAATAGCACTTGATGCACCGGGAGGTCTCCTTGTTGATGGTCTCCCACATGGCGGCTCCCAGGGCAGTGAAGTCCTTCTTCCGCCATTTCTCGCCGAGCTTGAGCATGGCGCCTTCGACCTTCCCGCGGATCTCGAGGCCCTTGGGGTTGGCGGTCTCGGTTGCAAGGACGCCGGACTTTACTGCGCCGTCAACGAGTTTTGCACCCTTGTCGGAGCAGACCTCGACGAAGGTGGCCTTGCCGGCTTTCTCCCCGATGACGCCCCAGTTCCCGCAGGCAAGGTCTGCCTGCCGGGGGATCTTGTACTTGCACCTGCGGCAGTTGCTGCGCCGGCCGTAACCCGCTTCTTCGAGTTCGTCAATCGAGATGCCCTTGTGGCCGCCCTCGAACTCAATGATGAACTGGCCCTTGTCGATCTCTTCCTTGTGGACCTTGTCCGGGTCAACACCGAACTTGTCGGCAATCATCTTCCGCGCCAGGATCGGGCTGACCGAGCCCCCGCAGTTGACACCGATCATGACGACGTTGTCGAGGTTTATCTGCCTGCGCTTCGCAAGCTCGATGAAGGCCATCGTATCGCAGCCCTTGACGGTCACGCCGATCTTCTTGTTTGCTGCACCGTCAAGGAATTTCTTGACATATTTCGGCAGCAGGAGGGTACCGCAGTGGAGGGAACCGGCGGTTTTTGCAAGGTCCTTTGGGTCGGTGATCAGTACCGGCTTTGCATCGTAGAGGTCTGCTCCCTTGGTGATGGCAAGGACTGCATCGACTGCCTTTGACTCTAATGCATGCTTCCAGATTGCGGTGACGGCACCACCGAGTTCAGCCTTCTTCTTGATTTCTGCATCATTGGTCCATGCATAGAGCATATCGCCTTTCTTTGCCATGTTACTTCACCTCCGGAATCTTTTCGATCCTCACCGCACAGGCCTTGAACTCCGGGATGTTTGCAACCGGGTCAAGTGCATTGTTGGTGAGCATGTTAGCCGCACATTCCACGAAGTGGAACGGGATGAAGACCTCGCCCTTCTTGATGCCCGGTGTTACTCGTGCGCCGATCTTGATCTCACCCCTGCGGGTGATCGCCCTGACCATCTCCTTGTCCTTGACGCCGAGCGCTTTTGCGTCTTCGGTGTTGATCTCGACCCAGCCGGTGGATTCCTCGCGCTCAAGGTCGGGGGAGCGGCGGGTCATGGTGCCGGTGTGCCACTGCCAGATACAGCGGCCGGTGGTGAGGATCAGGGGGTAGTCCTTGTCCGGCACTTCAGCCGGGTACTTGAACTCGATGGGGGTGAAGATTCCAAGGCCATCGGGGTGGGTGAACTTCTCCTTGTGCAGGATCGGTGTCCCGGGGTGGTCCAGCGTCGGGCAGGGCCAGTGGAGGGCTTCTGGTTTCTCAAGGCGTGCATAGTTCATGCCGCCATAAGAGGGAGTTACCTTAGCGATCTCGTTGAAGACCTCTTCGGGGCTCCTGAACGGGAACTGCTTCTCGTACCCCATCACCTTGGCAAGCTCGCAGAAGATCTGCCAGTCGGCCTTTGCCTCGCCGGGCGGGTCCTGGGCCTTGCGCCACTTCTGGACGCGGCGTTCGGTGCTGGTCTGCGTGCCGTCCTTCTCTGCGTAACAGGCGGCGGGGAGGACAACATTTGCAAGCTGGGCAGTCTCGGTCAGGAAGATATCCTGCACAACCATAAACTCAACGTTCTTTAATCCCTTCTCCACATGGTGGAGGTCGGGGTCGGAGACCATCGGGTTCTCGCCCATGATGTACAGGCATTTGAGCTTACCGGGAGTGTCGGCGAGGATGTTGACCATCTGGGTGACCGTGTGGCCGACCTTTCCTTCAGCGATATCACAGCCCCATGCATCCTTCATCTTCTTCTGGAAGTCTGCATTGATGACTGCCTGGTAGCCGGAGTATACATTCGGCAGCGCACCCATGTCGCAGGCGCCCTGCACGTTGTTCTGGCCACGCAGTGCACAGACCCCGCCCCCACGCTTGCCGAGGTTACCGGTCAGCATCTGGAGGTTTGCGGTCGATTTGACGTTGTCCACACCGGTGGTGTGCTGGGTGATACCCATCGAGTAGAGGACATTGCTCGACTCGGCCTTCCCAATCCACTCGGCTGCGGTGGCAAGATCCTTTGCCGGGATGCCGCTGATCTTCGAGACGTTTTCAAGCGAGTAGGCGTCTTTCATGACAACGTTCTTGAGCTTGTCGTAGTCCTTTGTGCGGTTTTTGATGAAGTCCTTGTCCTCCCAGCCGTTCCGGATGATCTGCTGCATGATGCAGTTGAGGATCGCAACGTCGGTACCTGAATAGAACGGCATGTACAGGTCTGCCTGTTGTGCTGTCGGAGTCCGCCGCGGGTCTGCGACAATGACTTTGCCGCCGCGTTTCTTGGCAAGCATGATCTGCCGGCCGATCAGCGGGTGGTTCTCAAATGTGTTGGAACCAATGACAAAAACACACTTGGACTCGCCGATATCGGCAATCGAGTTGGTCATGGCGCCGGAGCCGAATGCCCCGGCGAGGCCGACGACCGTTGACGCATGGCAGAGCCGTGCACAGTGGTCGACGTTTGGCGTCTTCAGGACTGCACGGGCGAACTTCTGCATCAGGTAATTCTCCTCGTTCGAGACACGGGCGGAAGAGAGGCACTGGATCTCTTCGGGCTTGTAGGACTTGAACTTCGATGCGATCAGCTTGTAAGCTTCGTCCCAGCTCGCGGGCTCGAACTTACCATTCTTTTTGATAAGCGGCCTGGTCAGCCGGTCAGGACTGTTGATGAATTCATGCGCATAGTTCCCCTTGGGGCAGAGCTTGCCCTCGTTGACGGGGTTGCGGTGCCAGGGAGCGACTCCGACTACCTTCTTGTCCTTGACAACAAGGTTGAAGCCGCACCCGGTCCCGCAATAGGGACATGTTGTTGGTACGTAGTCAATCTGCATATCACACCTCTGATATAAGTGAAAATCAGGCCAACCCACCTTAAATCTTCTGAAATTTTTGCGGAAAAATGATGATTAGCAGGGGTCAAAAATTTTATAAACCCATAACCTGCTGCCATAATTGAATCATTTCGTTTAATCAAAAATCGGGCAATTTTACATTTTTAACCTGATCGCGGTGCTGGATTAAGAAAACAGGTTAAATTTGCCCGATTCCCGCGATGTTCCGGTCAATCCTGCGGTTTTTTTTGTGAAGCCGTTTCTCCCCGCATCTCCATCCGACACTCGCCAGTCCGGAAATCAAATGGATACTGGCAGGTATGAAAAAACAGTTACTGTACCCCGGCGTAGGAAGATCCCGCCTATCCGGGTGGTGGGGGACCCCGGGGAGATTCTTACCCCCCCAACACGATCTCTTCCCCCTACCCCGTCTTGCACTCCTTTGCTTCCTCCGCGAGCTCGCCTTCCATCCGCTTTGCCCGCTTTGCCAGCACCTCGAGCAGTTTCTCCTCCTCGACCGCGTGCCGCTCGTCTGCCGTAGGGGCCTCCGGGATCCAGGTGGGCCGCGGCTGGTCCTTGTAGTAATTCCGGATTGCCCGGCGCAGGGCGCCCACGGCAAGGATGCCGCAGTGGGACTTGACGGACGGGAGCGTGCCGAGCTCGTCCGAGATCTGCTTCCAGCTGATCTGCCAGGCCTGCTCTAGGGTCTTATCCTTGGCGAGCACGGTCATGATGCTCGAGGCCGCGATATTCGCGGCACAGCCGTAACTCTCGAACATCGCGTCGGTGATGGTCAGGGTCGGCTTGTCGATCCGCAGGTAGACGGCGATCATGTCGCCGCAGGCAAGGCTCCCGGCAACTGCCTTGGCGTCGGGGTTCTCCATCCTGCCCAGGTTCTTCGGGTTCCGGAAGAGCTCCAGCACCTTCGGGTTGTATGCAAGGGGAATTCGGCTTGACATTTTTGTTACCTTCCTTTTTTGAACGGGCTCAGCGATCGGATCCGCTTTGCCGCCTCCGAAAAACACGCGATGACATAGTCCATGTCATCCGCCGTATGGAACGGCGTGGTCTTCATCAGCATGCTGCCGTGCGCCTCCTCGTACTTCCGGTGGATGGCGAGGAGGACGTGGCTCGGTTCCAGCACCCGGCTCGTACAGGCGCTCCCGCTTGAGACGTACACACCCTTGAGGCTCATCTCGACTGTCAGGGCCTCGCCCTCGCAGTTGAGGAAGCTGATGTTGGCATTGTCCGGGGAGCGTCGTGGCCCGGCCGGCGGTCCGTTGAGCAAAGTGTCGTCGATCGTGCCCGTGATCCCGGCAATGAGCCGGTCCCGCAGCCCGGCTATCCTGCTAATATACCCGGAATCGTGCTCCTGCATCAGCGAGACCGCGGCCGCGAACCCCGCGATGGCGGGGATGTTCTCGATGCCCGCCCAGAGCTTCTGGGTGCTGAGCTGGCCGTGGACAACGGGCCGGAGCTCGATCCCCTCCTGGATCCAGAGGGCCCCGGCGCCCTTGGGGCCGTACACCTTGTGGCTCGAGAAGGACGCAAGGTCGGCCCCGCTCTTGTCGAGGTCGAGCGGGACTTTCGTGAATGCATCGCAGGCATCGAGGTGCACCCGGATCTCCGGGTCCTTGTCTTTGACCGTGTCCACGATGGCCCGGGTGTCCTGGATGGTACCGATCTCGTGGTTCACGGGGGCGATGCTGACGAGGAGCGTCTCCTTGTCCAGCTGGGAAGCGAGCGTGTCCATGCTCACGAACCCGTCGCGGTCCACCGGGATCTTCACGACACGGAAGCCGGCCTGCACGAGCTGCTCGGCGGGGAATACCACGCTTAAGTGCTCGATTGCGGAGATGACGATCTTCTTCCGCGTCTTTGCTCCCTGGGCAAGCCCGGTAATGGCGAGGTTGTTTGCCTCAGTGCCGCTGTGCGTGTAGGCGATCTCGTCCGGTTTGCAGTGCATGGCAGAGGCAAGGGCGAGCGTGGACTGGTAGAGGTTCTCGTACGCCTCCCAGCCTTTCCGGTGGGTTATCGACGGGTGCCCCATGCCGGTGCCGGTGTACGCGGCCTGCATGGCTGCGAGCGCCTGCGGGAAGACCATGCCGGAGTTCTCGGAATCGAGGTACACCTCCCGTGCCGGCACGCCGTGGGAATCGAGGAGCGCCGTCACGTCCCGGGACATGTCGGAGAAGATCATCCGGCCACCTTCACGTAAAACTCCCAGCCGTCCCCGCTCTTTTCGGTGGCAAGCAGCGTGTGGCCGGTACCGGCGGCCCACTCCCTGATGTCGGACGGGGCAGCCAGGTCGGTGGCGAGCAGTTTTATCACCGTGCCCGGTGATGCCTTCCCGACCGCTTCCGCAAGGGCGATGAGCGGCCCGGGGCAGGACTTGTATTTCGCGTCAACGGTAATATCGGCGTCCATGAAACCCCCCGTCAGGAAATGAAGAGCGTGACATCGGCTCCTTTCGCTTTTGCAAGGAACGTTGCCGCCCCGGCGATGCTGTCGACAAACCCCTCGAGGTCGTCCTGTTTCATATCGAACATGGAAAGACTGGTCGAGCAGGCATAGATATGGATCCTCCCGGTGGCAAGCCCCTGGTCCAGCACCGTTCTCCAGCCGGGGATCGATCCCGAGGCAAGCGCCTCCTGCAGTTTTCCTTCATAGGCCTTGTAGTCGAGCGTCACTCCCGAAGGCTGGTAACCTTTTTTCAAGGCAAGCAGTCCCCAGAAGGTAAAGAACATCTCCGCGTCCCACCCGGAGATCGCGGCCGTTGTCGCAAGCGTGACGGCGGGGAAGAGCTTGTCCATCTTCTCCGATGCCACGATGAGGGCGATTTTGGACATCTGAAACAACCTCAGACCCGGTTCGGGTATATGGTGGACTGACCATCCAAGATGATATAGTTATTGCCGGAATTTTCAGCATGGTGCTGCTCCTGGCATACCCTTTCGGGAAGTCCGGCACCATTCCGGAACGAGAAAACTAGTACGTCCGAAAACTAATAGATGGCTTTTCCTTAAAAATCGATATCGTCAAAATGTAAAAAGACCGTCGAGAAAATTGTCAAGTAAATTTATCCCACGCGCAACCGATTGCACGCGTCACATGATCGCGATAGCAAAAACATGAGTGCTCAAAAAATAATTTCTGGCAAGGTCCGCTTAAAAAAAAATTTGATCACGGTTTGCCGATCGATTCATAGTTCTCTGGCAGGGGTCGATGGGTCGATTGAACTATCTCAGGCAAGGCCCGGTTAAGAAATTCCGGGCCGGGTCTGCTGGAATAATGTAACTCTGTGCAGCAGGATCGACGATTTGTAATGCGGCCACGGGCGCTCGCCGCCTTCTCGGGGCTCGCCCCGTGGAGCATGGCCGCAGAGAGAATCAAGGGAAATTTTTTATTTTAAGATGGGGTCAAGGAGGCTCGCCCCCCTTGGTTGCATCCCCCCTATGGGGTGAGTGGGGGCCACGCTCACAAAATCTGCCAAGGAGGAAACTTGAATGATTTCCTTAGAATATCCCGAAACCTTCACCCATTTTCACAATTATGGCCCACCCCCGATTCCAAGGCAATCACAGGGGTTTCCTTCATCCAACGTCATTTTGCCCATCCTTAGCCCGGGCACCCGTCCAAATACTGCTAAATGCCGCGGTACCCTCACCGACGGAAAACGGGGGAAAAATATCCGAATTAGCGCGGCATTTTCAGGAATTAGCGGGGGTCCGGGATGTCCACGTGGAGATCCAACCGGAAGTCACCGTCGGAGGAATGATCCTGGGAAAACGTATCTCTCCACCAGCCACCGAATCATCGGAGGTCATCGTGTTCTGCGGGTTCCAGCAGCCCTCACCGAAAAATGGAGATCCCGTTTCCCGTTTTACCGGAGCAATCCGGAGCCTCCGACCTGTGCAGGGGCAGAACTCCCGGTGGCAGGGTCAGCAGCCGTAAAACTGATAATAAACAGGCCGGTTTTTCTCAGCGGATTGTGACGGATCCCACCGATCCGGGACAGTATCGGCCGTTTCGGGAATACGCCCCTGAAAAATCCCCAAAACCGGCCGGTCAGCTTCCGATGGAAAAAGGCATTCCGGGGCAGGATTGAGTCCGGATTGCGGGATTGTGGGGGTCAGCCTTCCTCATGTCATGCAGATCCGCACTGCCCGCAATCCATTCCTGGTGCGAAAGGCCCGTTGAATTCCCGACCGTCACCTTTATAGTTAGGCAAACCCTAACTAACAAAGGATCGGATTATGATGGAACGCGAGGAGCACCTGCTGGAAGTGTTCGAACACCTGCTCAGGTTGAAAAACGAGTGCTCGTGCTCCATCTTCTCCGAGTGCGGACTCTCCGACATGACCGTGAAGCAGGTCGCGTACCTGAAAGTGATCGACGAGGAGGGCGAGGTCACGTTCAGCAGGCTTGCCGAACGTGCCCGGACCTCGAAGCCCACGGTCACGGAGATGATAAACAAGTGTGCCCGGATGGAATGCGTGTACAGGGAACGGTGTCCCGATGACGGGAGGATCCAGTACATCCGCCTCACCGAGAAAGGGAAGAGGATCGCACAGGCCGAGCAGGCCGCCCTGCGCCGGGTGATCGTACGGATGATGGAATCGCTGGATGAAGACGAGATGGATCTCCTCATCGGGATCCTCAGGAAGATCCGGTAATTTTTTTCGCCGGAAATTTAGTTAGGTAAATTCGAACTAAACAAAATGAGGCAACCATGCAAACAGGAAAGACTGCAGACGAAAACGAAAAACTGGTAATACCGCTCTTCGAGATGGTCGTGTACCCCGACACCCGGACAAAATTCGGTGTCGATGCTGTCACCGGAAATCTCCTGCTTTCGGCACTGGAGAACGAGGAGGAAACGCATGCCATCGGCCTGACCGTGAAGAGCGGCACCCGGGCAGCCGAGCTGACCGCGGAATCGCTGTACCGGATCGGCAACCGTTTCCATGTCGTGCACGTCGAGCCGGCCGATGACGGGTTCATCATCTGCGCCGAGGTTACCGGAAGGGTCCGGGCGGGCACGATAGCGGAAAAGGACGGGCGTTTCTATGCCACCTGCGAACCGTACCCCGACGAGCAGGATATCGAGGATGACTTAAAAAGCCGGATCCTCGCGGACATCAAGCTCACCATCCACGAGACCAGCAGCCGCTTCACCGGTTCCGAGCAGTTCACGAAGCCGATCGACCGGATGGAGTCGGTCGACCAGATCATGGGGTTCGTCATGCCGTTTCTCCCGGTCAGCGTTGCCGAGAAGCAGGCGCTCCTCGAGATAAACTCCGTGCGGCAGCGGTACATCACCTTCCTCGAGCTCCTCATCCGCACCCGGGACACCATCAACATCCGGATGGAGATGGCAAAGAAAGTCTCCGACCGGGTGGGAAAGTCCAACCGCGAGGCCATGCTCCGCGAGCAGATGAAGATGATCCAGGAAGAGCTCGGCGAGGACGAGAGCATCTCCGGCGAGGGAGGGTACCGGCAGCGGGTCGCGGACAAGAAAATGCCGGACGAGGTCCGAAAGAAAGCGCTTGCCGAGGTAAAGAAACTCGAGAGCGGCGGCAGCCAGAACCACGAGAGTTCCGTGATCCGGAACTACCTCGACCTCCTGCTCGACCTCCCGTGGGTGACCGAGGAGAAGGCCGGCATCGACATACAGAAAGCCACCGGTGTCCTCGAGAGCCACCACAACGGCCTCGATAAGGTCAAGGAACGGATCATCCAGCACCTTGCGGTCATGAAACTGAAGCAGGAGAAGCAGGGATCGATCCTCCTCTTTGCCGGGCCGCCCGGCACCGGCAAGACGAGCCTCGGCAAGAGCATTGCAGAAGCGCTCGGCCGGAAGTACGTCCGGGTCAGCCTCGGCGGCGTCCGGGACGAGGCCGAGATCCGCGGGCACCGGCGGACCTATGTCGGTGCCCTGCCCGGAAGGATCATCCAGGGCATCCAGAAGGCCGGCACCAAAAACCCCGTCTTCGTGCTGGACGAGATCGACAAGCTGTCGTCGTCATACGCCGGCGACCCGGCAAGCGCGCTCCTCGAAGTCCTCGACCCGGAGCAGAACAGCACCTTCTCGGACCACTACCTTGAGGTGCCGTACGACCTGTCGGACGTCCTCTTCATTGCAACGGCAAACTCCCTTGCAACTATCCCGGCCCCGCTGCTCGACCGGATGGAACTGATCGAGATCTCCGGCTACACCAAGAACGAGAAGTTCGCGATTGCAAAGGACCACCTCATTCCGGAGGTCATCAAAGAGCACGGCCTCGATGCCGACAAGCTCCGCTTCGACGATGCTGCCCTCAGGGTCATCATCGACTCGTACACCCGCGAGGCCGGGGTGCGGTGGCTCAGGAAACAACTGGCAAAGGCCGCCCGCTCTGTGTCGACAAAGATCGTTGCCGGCACCGCGGAACTCCCGTTCGTGGTCTCCACGGGGAACCTTGAGGAGATCCTGGGAAAGGAGCTGATCCGGCAGGAAGTGGCACGGAAGGAACCCGTGCCCGGTGTTGTGACCGGCCTTGCCTGGACTCCCGTCGGGGGAGAAATCCTCTTCATCGAGGGCACGTTCATGCCCGGCACCGGCAAGCTCACGCTCACCGGCCAGCTCGGGGACGTGATGAAGGAGTCGGCCGCGATCTCCCTCTCCCTCATCCGCTCGCGGCTCTCCGGCATGCAGGACGGGTTCAATTTCATGACCAGCGACATCCACATCCACGTGCCGTCGGGTGCGACCCCCAAGGACGGGCCGTCGGCGGGTGTGACCCTCTTCACGGCCCTTGCCTCCCTGATCACCGGCAGGACTGCCGACCCGGCCCTTGCCATGACCGGCGAGGTCACCCTGAGCGGGGCGGTGCTCCCGGTCGGCGGGATCAAGGAAAAAGTCCTTGCCGCACACCGGGCCGGGATCAAAAAGGTGATCCTCCCTCAGAAGAATGAGCGGGACCTGGTGGATGTCCCCGCGGATGTCCGGGGCGAACTCGTGTTCGTGCCGGTGGAGACGGTGGACGAGGTATTGAAAGAGGCGCTGGGAATTGAGCTTCCCCGGGCTGTCTTGATGCATACCGGGAACTGCGTTGTCCCGGCGCAGAACAGCTGAATGCGGGGGAAACCCGGGATTTGCCGGGAGTAACCGGCGGTTCAGAACCGCTCATAGTAGCATTCACCCGGGGAGATTTTCTCCCCGGGTTTCAGGATGAGGAGCCAGCTGCAGGGATGGTCCCGGCATAGGTATTTAGAAAAGCACCCAAATCCCTGGTACCCGATCGCGTCCTTGTCGCGATACTGGTATCCATTTTTACATCCGTGGAACTGTTCTCTCACGTTCTTCTCCCTGATAGGAACTTTCTCCGGCGATGGTACTCCTGTTCCGTTCACCGGTCAAGTCCACCTGCTCATGCGGGCGTCCCATACCTTGTGTCCACAGGCTGATGCAGTGTGGTCTGAACCTGAATCCCTGCAATACTATTAGGGAGAACCTCGGCCGGACTGATGAGATCGGGATTGGCATCCCGGGTCTTGAACAAATCCCCGGGTTCGAGGCAGGAATCGCGTTTGCGGGATTGTTCATTCTTCTGGCCATCAGAAACAAACCTTTCTGATCTTTTTTTAAACCCGAACCGGATTAATGCCGTGAAAGGAAAGGTTCGGTATTTGACGGTTTTACACGGTCGTTTCGTCCTTTGCCAAAATTCTCTCCGCTTATACGGTGTTCTTCCCGGTACCCATTGAATAGTTCCGGTAGAACCACTGTTTCACCAGTTCGACCATGACAATGTACCCGATGACAAGCCCAGCCAGCACCGCGAAGAACGAGAGCGGTGGCTGGACAAACCCAAAGATACTGCCGATCACCGTAAACGGCAGGATGCAGGCGATCAGGACGATCAGGACCGTGCTCAGCGCAAGAAGCCGGCTCGGCCTGCTCTGGTAGAACGGCACGACCCGGGTCCGGATAACGAATATCACGAGCGTCTGGGTGCAGATGGACTCCATGAACCACGCGGTCTGGAAGAGGGATGCGTCGGCGCTGAAGATGAAGAGGAGGATAAAGAACGTCAAAAAATCGAAGAGCGAACTGATTGGCCCAAAGACCATGATGAATTTTTTAATGAACCCGATATCCCACTTTTTCGGGGAACTGGTATAGGATTCATCGACATTGTCGGTGGGGATAGCCGACTCCGATACATCGTAGAGGAGGTTGTTCAACAGGATCTGGATGGGGAGCATAGGGAGGAATTTCAAAAAAAGCGAGGCGCCGGCAACCGAGAACATATTCCCGAAGTTGGAGCTCGTCCCCATCAGGATGTATTTCATGGTGTTCCCGAATGTCCGCCTGCCTTCGAGTACGCCATCGTTGAGGACCCGCAGGTCGTTTCTTAGGAGGATGATGTCGGCGGATTCCTTTGCAATATCCACAGCGTTCTCCACTGAAATCCCGACATCGGCCTCCCGGATCGAGGGGGCGTCGTTGATGCCGTCCCCCATGAACCCGACCACGTGGCCATTGTGCCTGAGGGCTTTCATGATCCGGTTCTTCTGGACCGGGGTCATGCGGGAGAAGATTGTCACGTCCCCGACCACTCTGGACAGGGTCTCCACGTCCATGTGGTCGATCTCGGCTCCGTTCAGGACACCCTTGACCGGGAGGCCTATGAGTTCGCAGGTCTTTTTCGTGACCCGCTCGTTGTCCCCGGTGAGGATCTTCAGTTCAATGCCGGACCGGGCCAGCAGCCGGACGGAGTCGCGTGCGCTCTCTTTTGGCGGGTCGATGAAGGTGACCAGGCCTGCAAGGACCATGTTGTTTTCGTCAGCAGGGGAAAACTGTGCCTGTCCTGACGGAACAGAACGGTAGCAGACAGCAAGCGTTCTGAACCCTTCCCCGCTCTGGGCCTCGTAAATTTTATTGACACTCTCCCGGCCGGCATCGGTAAGGGTTTCAAGGGTACCACCCCGTTCCCAATGTGAACAGACCCGGAGCACCTCTTCGGGAGCACCTTTTGCTACGAGCAGGTGACCGGAGCCGGTGGAAACGATGACCGAGACCCGTTTGCGCTGGAAATCGAAGGGGATCTCGTCGATCTTCCGGTAGGCCCCGGTATCGATATGGCGGAACTGGAGGATGGCCTCGTCAAGGGGGCTTTTCAGGCCGGTGTCAAAGTAGCTGTTGATATATGAATAGACAAGGACGCTCTCGCTGTCATTTCCTTCCGTATCAAGGTGCCGTACAAGGGTGATCCGGTTCTCGGTTAAGGTACCGGTCTTGTCGGTACAGAGGATGTCCATGCTCCCGAAGTTCTGGATCGATTCGGGATGCTTGACGATCGCACCTTTCTCCGACATGGCGATAGAACCCTTGGACAGGTTTAAGGAGAGGATCATCGGGAGGAGTTCCGGTGTCATGCCTACGGCGAGTGCAACCGAGAAGAGGAGGGATTCGAGCACGCCGTGCCGGAAGAGCGCGTTGATAAAAAAAACAAATATGACGAGGAAGAAAATGATCTTCGACATTAAGTAACTGAACTGTTTTAACCCCCGCTCGAACTCGGTCTCCGGGGGGCGTTCGACTAACGTCTTTGCCACCCTGCCAAACTCGGTTGCCATCCCGGTCCGGGTGACCAGCGCAGTCGCCGTTCCGCTGACGACTGATGTGCCAAGGAAGATGTAGTTGCCCGCTTCTGCGAGCGGTCTGGCCGGGTCTTCAGGGCCGGCAGTCTTTCCGACCGGGAACGGTTCGCCGGTCAGGGCCGACTGGTTGACATAAAAATCCCGTTCATCGAGCACGCGGGCGTCAGCAGGGACGAGGTCCCCCGCGGCGAGAAAGACCATGTCGCCGGGGACCAGTTCGGTTACGGGGAGTTCTGCCCGGGTTCCATCCCGTAAAACTGTTGCTTTTGATACAAGTTTCTGTTTGAGGAGGTCCGCAGCGTTTCCTGCCTTGTATTCCTGGAAAAAGTTCAGGGTAACACTGGCAAAAACGATGATAACGATGATCGCGGCATTCGTGATCTCACCTACGAACAGGGATATGGCTGCAGCGATGAGCAGGATGATGACGAGCAGGTTTTTAAAATGGCCCAGGAACTGGAAGATCACCGGGGATCTACGGATACGGGAGATGTCGTTATGCCCGTAGCGTGCAATGCCGGCCTGGGCCTGGCCTGATGTCAGCCCCCCCGGGCTGCTGCCAAGAACCAAAAAAAGTTCTTCTTTGGAAAGGGAGTGGAATGGCAGCGGGAGATCCGGTTTTGCGGGCTGCGGTGTGTGTGTCATCGTATCCATCCCCGGGGTGTCTTTCCCAACGGTGAGTGGTTGCACGTTTTGCATAATGATAGCATCGGTCGGACCATTGCATGAGAATGATCCGGAATATCTTCACCCGACCGGAAACAAGCCGGGCTGCAAGGGCCTCCGGGTTGAAACCTTATAAGTAGTTGCAAAAGCAATGAACAGCCGGGAGGACGGGATCATGGATAAGAAAAACGCAATCGCGCTCTGCCTCTGCGGGATGTGCGCGAGTTTTGTCGACTGCAAAGAAGAGATCGCCTATTGCCTTGCTCTGAAAGGAACGAGCAGCTGCATCAAAGTCGAACAGGGGTGTCTCTGCCCGGGGTGCCCTGTACAGGAGAAGGAGAACTTCCAGCATGTCTATTATTGCACCCGGGGAAGCGAGACCGGACAGTCCCGGTAAGTCGTGGAAATGTGCGGTCTGTGGCTATATCTCCCGGGGTGTGAACCCGCCTGATGAGTGCCCGCAATGTGCCGGCACCGGCAGGGAGTTTACTGAGTTCACGGGAAAAAAAGTACTCCGCTATGATGGGGAAAAATTCGATGTGCTCATCATCAACGGCAGCAGCCACCGGGCCAATAATACCGGTTACCTGGCAGACCTGGCAGAGGAAGTCCTGCGGGAGAACGGGGTAAGTTACCGGCGGTATAACCTCAGCGAGTATGGCATCAGCCACTGCTGGTGCTGTTACAGCATGCGGGACAATGCCTGCCGCTACCCGTGCAGGGACCAGCTCGACGATATGCCGGCGTTCCACGAGATGGTGATAGCGTCAAAAGCGGTTATCGTTGCCTCGCCGGTAAACTGGAACAATATGTCGGCACGTCTCAAGGATTTTCTCGACCGGCTGAACTGTATCCAGAACCTCTACCTGTTGAAAAAGCCCGGCCTCACCGAAGGAAAGATCGTGGGCATAGCGGTCTCGGGCCATGAGGACGGTGCGACCAAGACTGCGATGGACATTTACCTGTACTTCCAGCAGCTGGGATACGTGCTGGCACCGTTTGGCATCGCATACCGCACGCACGGGGCGCAGTTCAACACGATCACGGATTCGGAATTTTTACATGCCGACCCGCTCGTGATCCAGAAAGTGAAAGGGATGACCCATAATGTCGTCGAGATGATGCGACTGGATCCCGAGCGTAAACTGAAAGGAAAACTGGTGCCCGTCTGTGAATAACCATGCCCCCGTTGGAATGACCGGATAAAGTGGATTGCCATGCCCCCCCGTGGAGTAAAAACCCGGGACAGTACCTAGTTTTTATCAGGAAAAGCCTCTCGTGCCAGTTCTTCCTGTTTCTTTGACAGTTTTTCCGGGATTTTTACGATTGCCCGCACCAGCAGGTCTCCCCTGCTGTCGGAATTCAGGTACGGCATCCCCTGCTCGCGGAGCCGGAAGAGGGTATGGCTCTGGGTCCCGGGAGGGATTTTCAGGTGGGCCGTGCCGGTGATTGTCGGCACCCCGACCTCCCCCCCAAGGAGGGCCGTGCCAAGGCCGATGACCACGGAACTGTACAGGTCCGCGCCCTTCCGCTCGAACGCCCGGTCCGGCCGGATGCGGACTACCGCGTACAGGTCTCCGGGAGGCCCGCCGTTCCCGCCCGGCTCGCCTTCGCCGGGGATCCGCAGGAACTGGCCGTCCTCCACGCCCCGTGGCACCGAGACCTCGATCCTTCTCGTCTTCTGTACCGTCCCTTTCCCTTTGCAGGCCGGGCACGGCTTCTCGATGATCTTCCCTTGCCCCCGGCAGGAAGGGCAGACGGCGATGTTCACCATCTGGCGGTTGCCGCTCATCTGGATGCTGCGGATCTCGCCGGTCCCCTTGCATGTCGGGCAGTCCCGTACCGAACCCGGTTCGGCTCCCGTGCCATGGCAGGTTGCGCAGGCGAAATGGTGCGGTACGCCGACCGTGTTTTTCGTGCCGTAAAAAGCATCGGCAAGGGAGATCTCGATCTCGTAACGGAGGTCGGCGCCGCTCCGCTGCCGGGTCCGCGGGGTGACACCGGAAAATGCATCGAAGATGTCCCCGAGGCCGAAGTCCCGGAACAGGTCGTCGTAACTGGGAGGCTTGTACCCGGCAGCATCGCCGGGCCGGAACTCTGCATGGCCGACCTGATCGTACTGCGCCTTCTTCTGGGGATCGGAGAGCACCTGGTAGGCCTCGTTGATCTCCTTGAACTTCTCCTCGGCTTCCTTGCTCCCCTTGTTGAGGTCCGGGTGGTACTTCCGCGCAAGCTGGCGGAACGACTTTTTTATGTCATCCTGCGATGCGTCCTTTTTCACGCCGAGGATCTCGTAGTAGTCCTTCTCTGCCATGGGTAAAAAGGATTATTTCTCGTCCTTTACCTTGAAATCGGCATCAACGACCTTCTCCCCACCCGGGCCGGTCGTCTCCTGGCCACCGGGACCCTCGTTTGCGGCAGGGCCTGCCTGCGGGCCGGCCTGCTGCCGGGCAGCCTGTTCGTACACGGCAGAGCCGGCCTCTCCCAGCACTTTCTGGAGTTTTTCCACCTCGGACTTGATCTTTGCCGTATCTTTTCCTTCCAGTGCAGCCTTGACCGTAACTATTGCCGCATTCACCTTGTCAATGAGATCGGCACTGATCTTTCCGGCAAGATCGGATTTTGTCTTTTCCGCCGTGTAGATCAGCGTGTCCGCCATATTGCGGACCTCGACCTCCTCTTTCCTCTGCTTGTCCTGCTCCTCGAACTGCTTGGCCTCGTTCACCATCTTCCTGACATCGGCGTCCGCAAGTTTCGTCGAGGCCGTTATCGTCATCTTCTGCTCTTTGCCGGTCCCGAGGTCCTTTGCCGATACGTTCAGGATGCCCGATGCATCGATGTCGAACGAGACCTCGACCTGCGGGACACCCCGGGGTGCCGGGGGAATGCCGACAAGGTTGAACTGCCCGAGGCTCACGTTGTCCGCCGCCATGGGCCGTTCGCCCTGCAGCACGTGGACGGTGACGGCGGTCTGGAAGTCCGCGGCAGTAGAGAAGATCTGGCTCTTCTTTGTCGGGATCGTCGTGTTCCGCTCGATCAGCGGGGTCCTCACCCCTCCCAGGGTCTCGATGCCGAGTGTCAGGGGCGTGACGTCGAGGAGCACCATGTCCGTGATCTCTCCGCCGAGGATCGCGCCTTGGATCGCGGCCCCGATGGCAACACATTCCATCGGGTCGATCCCCCGTTCAGGACTCCTGCCCACATGATCCCCGATGAACTTCTGGACTGCGGGCATCCGTGTCGGTCCTCCGACAAGGATCACTTTCTGGATATCGTTCTTGGTCAGCTTCGCATCTTTCAGTGCCTGCTCGAACGGCTGGACGCAGCGCCGGATGATCGGGTCTACGAGCTGTTCGAGTTTTGCCCGGCTCAGTTTCATGGAGAGGTGTTTTGGGCCTGCCTGCGTTGCAGAGACATAGGGCAGGTTGATCTCGGTTTCCATTACAGTGGAAAGCTCGATCTTGGCCTTCTCCGCCGCTTCCTTCACCCGGTTGACGGCCATCTTGTCAGAACGGAGGTCGATCCCCTCGAGTTTTTTGAACTCGCCGGCAATCCATTCGAAGATGGCATTGTCCATATCGGTCCCGCCGAGCTGGGTGTCGCCGGAGGTGGCAAGGACCGTGAACGTACCTCCCCCGAACTCCATGATCGTCACGTCGAGGGTCCCGCCGCCGAGGTCGAAGACCAGGATCTTGTACTCCCCGGCGCGGTCGAGGCCGTACGCCATCGACGCAGCCGTGGGCTCGTTGACCAGCCGGACCACGTCGAGGCCGGCGATCTTCCCGGCGTCCTTTGTCGCCGTCCGCTGGTTGTCGTTGAAGTAGGCCGGGACGGTGATGACGGCTTTTGTCACCGGCTCCCCGAGGAATGCCTCGGCATCCCGCTTTATCTTCTGGAGCAGGAATGCCGAGATCTGCTGGGGCGTGTATTCCTTGCCGTAGATTTTGTACACATGGCCGGTGCCCATCTTCCGTTTTGCCGCCGTGACTGTGCCCTCGGGATTACTCACTGCCTGTCGCCGGGCCGGTTCGCCCACGAGGAGCTGGCCGTCCGGGGTGAAGGCAACATACGAGGGAAACATCTTCCCAGCAACCGTTGCGCCTTCTGCCGAAGGGATGATGGTCGGCTTGCCGCCGAGCATCACTGCCCCTTCGCTGTTCGAAGTCCCGAGATCGATTCCAATTATCTTTTCTTTACCCATGGTTCTCACTTTCTCCTTCTTCTCCGCTGTTTTTTGCAATCACTACTTTCGATGGCCGGATGACCTTCGATTTCAGCTGGTAGCCCCTTCCGATGTCGCCGATGACCGTGTCGGGGTCCTTGTCGCAGCGTTCCCGGCAGAGCACCTCGTGGAAATTCGGATCGAATTTCCTCCCCAGGCATTCGATGGGTTCGAGGCCGTATCCAGCCAGAATTTTTACGAGTTTCTTCTGGATCATGCCGATCCCTTCCCGGTTCTTCTCCTGGTCAAGGGATGGCAGCGCCCGTTCGAAATCATCGAGGATGACAAGGAGGTCCCTGATCAGGTTCTCGTTTGCGAGTGTGATTACCGCTGCTTTCTCCTTCTCGGACCATTTGCGGTAGTTGTCAAAATCGGACTGGAGGTACTTCAGGCGGTTCAGCCGCTCCTCTGCAAGAAGCGTTTTTTCATCAAGTTCGGCCTTCAGCCGTTCAATCTCTTCCGTCAGCTGGGATCTGTTCAGCCGGACATCATCGGTTTCCATTGAAATGTGCTTTCAATGCTCCCGGTTCATTAATCTTTGCCTCATCGCCCCATTCCTTCTTACACCCCGGGGCAGTGTCTCCTTACCCCGGGTTTTGGCAGAGCCGTACGTCAGAAAATTATTTACCGTCAAAAATACAAGGGCTGCTATCCTACACCAGGATCCTTACGGTCCGCATTGTTTCCGCCTTGCCCGGCATTACCCGACATCGCCTCATCGCGCCTGAGTACATCCCGCCCCCCTGCTTTCCCCTTACCACTCCCGAGCCCGGTGCCGTCACCGGGGTTTTACCCCACGGCATCTTCAGCAAGAACTGAGCACGTCCCCCCCAATCCCTGCAAAACCAGCGCAGTCCTGTCCACGATCCCGGACATCGAACGGCACGGTATACCCGGCCGGATCCTGGCAGGTGGAGGAACCTATGCGATCATTTGCCAGAAATGCTCTGAATCTTGAGCGACCCGGACATGTCCGCGATGACCTTATCCTGCCCCGGCGCCAGCATTACCATGGGTCGCCGGTGGACTGGCGGGACGAAATCCTGTACTTTCTCTTAATCGACCGTTTCAGCAATGGGATGGAGACAAAGACCGGTCTGCTCGATCGAAAAAACCCTGCAGCGGCACGTCTTCCCCTCCCGGGTGGCGAACCCTGGAACTGGGAATGCTGGGCCCGGTCCGGCAGCGACCACTTCCAGGGTGGCACCATCGCCGGGGTGAGATCAAAACTCGGTTATTTGAAAAAACTCGGGATCACGACAATCTGGCTCAGCCCGGTCTTCAAGCAGCGGGGACATACCGATTCCTACCACGGGTACGGGATCCAGGACTTCCTGGATGTGGATCCCCGGTTCGGTACCCGGAAGGACCTCGTGAACCTCATCGATGCTGCGCACGGGAAGGAGATGAGGGTTATCCTCGACGTCATCTTCAACCACTCCGGCTTCAACTGGGAATACCCGTCGGTTCCTTCTGACATGCCCCCCTACCGGCCATACCCGGGAAGATACGATTTCGGGGCATGGCTTGACGGGGAGGGCAACCCGGTGCCGGGCCTTTTGCCTGCATCGGCAGGGCCGGAGGACGCGGTCTGGCCGGCCGAGCTGATGGACCCGGCCTGCTACACCCGGGCCGGGAACGGGAGCCTGAACGACAATGATATCGCTAACCCTTATGCTGAACACAAGCGCACGGACTTTTACACCCTGAGAGACTTTTCCCTGTCGGAAGCCGGCACCTTAACGACCCTCGGTTTGTGCTACAAGTACTGGATCGCCCTCACCGACTGCGACGGTTTCCGGATCGATACCTTAAAGCACGTCTCCCTGGAGGAGGCGCGGAACTTCTGCGGGACGATCAAGGAGTATGCGGCCAATATCGGCAAGGACAACTTCCTGTTGGCCGGGGAGGTGGCAGGTGGCGACAAGAACGAGGTGCGGTACCTCCGCTCCCTGGAGCGGAACCTTGATGCTGTCCTTGATATCGGAGAGATGAGGGTATCCCTGAACCGGGTGGCAAAGGGGCTCTCTCCCGGGACGGATTTCTTTTTCGGGTTCTCTTATGACTCTGCCATGGGATCCCACCGCAACCAGGGGAACCGCCATGTCTCGATCCTCAACGACCACGATCACGTGGCAGGCGAGAAGATCCGGTTCTGTGCGGAAGTGCCGGAAGAATGGCGGGACCGGCAGGTCGCCGCCGGTACCGCGCTACAGCTCCTGACACTCGGGATCCCCTGCATCTATTACGGGACCGAGCAGGCGTTTGCCGGGCCGGAGGCTTCCGCCTGGCAGCAGCTCCCTGACTGGGGGACTTCGGACCGTTACCTGCGCGAGGCGATGTTCGGCCCGGAGCACCCGCGGAAACGGGGTCCCGGCGGGGTGCTGGCCGGTGAGGATGGACTTGATTTTGAGATGCCGGGCTTCGGGCCGTTCGGCACGGCAGGCCGCCACTGTTTCGACCCGCACAACCCGTCATACGTCAGGATAGCCGCCATCGCGTCCCTGCGTCATGCATATCCTGCGCTGCGGTACGGGCGGCAATACCTGCGACAGATCCGCTCTTTTGGTTCCGGGGACATCCCCTTCACCTTCCCCGGGGCGGGGGAGATCGTTGCCTGGTCGCGTATCCTTGACGATGAGGAGGTCCTCTGCGTCCTGAACGCACATGGCGGAGAGGAGCGGAGCGCGGAGATCATTGTCGAGGCGAGCCTGAACCCGGAAGGATCGGTCATGGACATCATCCTCAATTCGGACGAGGTCGCAGGTCCCACCGGGTATACCGGGCGGGCACCCCGGGCGGATGCATCGCTTCCGGTGTCCCGGTCGCGGCACGGCACATTCGTGGAGGTCCGTAACCTCGGGCCCTCGTGTCTCCTCGTCCTGACCAACCATGTCCGGGCGGACGAGGGCAGGGTAATTGGCGGGTAAACGGTGCGGGGTAGTGACAGGTGGGAGGCATCCCCGAAACGGCATTCGGGACATTTTTTCCCCCGCGTACCTGTTGTTCGCGCTGTACGATCATTTCACCCTGTCCGGCTTCGGAGCGGACACAATTGCGCTCGTGAATGTTGTCGCGGTTCTTGCAGCACCGGGTGGGATTCTTGTTGTTGTGAGAAAGGAGTCGGGGCAGTCAGTCTCTCAATGGGTCAATGGGGGGGGTTCCCGGCCAACCCCCCTCCCCCCGGCCCGGCGCCCGCTGGTTGGAACGTGTTCCGTCGAACCGCTATACCCGGGGCTCAGTAAACGGGGGGGTCCCGCAGCTACCTCCCCCCTCCGGGGGTGGGGGGGTTGGTGCGGAAATATTCCGGGGATGGAGGGGGGTAGGCCGGGAACCCCCCTTATCGAAAATGAGAACCGGCCCCATTTTTAAGAGGTCTTGGGTGATTACTCCCGCAGGTTTCTGACGGAACGGTTGTTCCGGGTGGCTACCCGAAAATGATCAGGGGGGGTTGGATCCGGGCATGATGTGGTGTAAAGTGACATCGTGTCTGTTTTGTGGGGGGGGTCGGATGGAGAATGAGAGCGAAAAAAGTATCAACTTCGAGAATATAGATCCAAAACAGGATTATATGACATATTATAGAACGCGCCAAGAGGCAGAAGCCCATAGAACAAGAAAGGGTGAGCGTATCTATTATGAAGCAGGTAAAGGGTGGTATATCATCCGTCCGAAATATCGTGAAGATCCTTCTGGGAACATTTGGCCTTGGTAATTCACTATGCAAATCTCACAAGAAGGACTTTTTTATTCTAATGAATTTGAAAACGCCAAACGATTGGATGAATATGTTAATTGTGATGATTTAAAAAACGAATTTGATATTTTTTTCAATCAGTATTTAGAGACCCAAGATGAAGAATTCTATAAAAAATTGGATACAACAATAAAATCTTTTTACAAGCGGGCATTACCAATTATTTTTGAAAAATATAAAGCCGAAATATCAAAACGTGAGGGGAAACTTCATACATATGCAGAAGAGAGAAATGCAATAATTCGTATACAAAAAAAGTTTGAACACACCCAAGATCTAAAAATTGGTGATTTTAAGGAAATTTTTAATGAATTGAAAAAAATAATCTATGAAATTGGTATAAAAAAGGATATTGAGAAAAATGATTTAAGATCAAAGATATTTTGGTTTGTTTTAGGTGTAATAGTTGGGCTGATCCCGGTTTTCCTTCAACTTCTCGGATTGACTAATTTTTAATTCACTCTTCTTCCACAACTTCTTCCAGCAATAAAACCTTCACTCTTTTTCCAACCCACTTTTTCGGCACAAGGATCCCACCGGAGTTCCCAATAGATTTCACGGTCTTATCTAATACCTGATACGCATCGGTGTGGACTTCCATTTTTCCGTTCATGAAAGATACGTTTGTTTAGTTTGTATTTAAACTTATTGAACATTGTTCTAACCATGTTACAACAAAACAATAACAAATAAATACTTGTTAGAACAATGTATATACATGGTTACAACAATAGCATACAACCAGAACTTTGGAAACGGCTTTAGTGGATCACAGAACCCTATTGATGCACTTTTTAGTTACAACACAATCTACCAGAACACCAACAACGGGTTTGCTGTTGAATTCCGAAAGCAGATGATCGGCCTTCACGAACAGGGATTGAAGTTACACGAGATTGCTGACAAACTCAACTGCTCGGTCTCTGTTGTTAAGAAGTGGCTATGCAGGTACAGAGAGGGAGAGCTCATAGCGGATAAATCCAGGGCTCCCTTACACCGTGAAATCAAGAACACGCAGTTCAACCAACACTTAGTAAAAGAGATCAAAGAGAAGTACCCGTTCTTCGGATCGCGCAGGATTGCGCATGAGATCCAGAAGGAAACCGGCATTGAAGTATCTCACGTGACTGTCTCACAGATGATGAAGGATATCGAACCCAAGAGAGGGCCGGTTGTAGCAGAGAGAATTGAGATTGATGAGCCGGATAAAATCTGGCACATGGACATGACGCCCGTCCGGTTACAGGGTGGGAAAAACCAGTACATCTTCGCTATTATTGATGCATGCACACGCAGGGTAATGGCAATCAAGAACTACAATGGCGCGTCCTCTACAGAAGTTGTGGATTGCCTGTATTCTGCGATTATCAATAATGGCGGGAAGAAACCACGGATACTCTATACAGATAATGGCGGGCAGTTTGTCTCAAAAGTCTTTGATGATTGCTTGAAAGTTCAGAATATCTTTCACCACCGTGTAGACAAGGGCAAGCCGTGGCAGAACGGAAAGATTGAGAGATTATTTAAGACCCTGTTCGACGAGTGGATCGCATACAACCGTTACGGTAATGAGAAATCTCTGAAGGAGAGCCTTGACAAGTTCCGCGAGTGGTTCAACAACGAGCGCGAGATTCAGAAACTTAACTATAAGACGCCAATGCAGATAATGAAGGAAAAGACAGTTTGATAATTTTTAGACTTTGTAGAATACATACAAAGTAAAGTAATCTTTAATTATAACAAGTAACACCACTATAAAAACCGCGCGCTTGTAACAAAAAATTATTTATAAATTCAGTTTTGCGCTTTTTTAACATCCGGTAGTCGACGCATTTATAAGCAGAGAATAAGATCCGGAACTGAGGTGCTTTAATAACCACCTCAATAAGGATGTGGGGAGACACGCTCCCAACAGACCCTTACTGATAAAATTAGAAATTTAGCCAAATATTTCTTTTTTTTATCAGATTATAAGGGTTTGCTATGAAGAGTTGATACTTTCCACATCCGGGAAGTGTAAATGAGTACACAAAACTGGATCATAGGAATTGGCGCTGCAACACTGGCAGCCCTATTGGGAATTTGGTATAGCCTCACTCATATTGGAGATTTTCTTGTAACTACATTCCCGGCATCGCTATTAGAGCAAGTAGGAAATGCACTCACTACTGTAGGTAATGCAGCTCTTGGTGCATTTGTAATGGTAATCCTTGTTGCCTTGATCATTGTGGCAATTGTCCTCATTATCAGGGAAAAGGTAATCCACACCTACTAATTTTTTTGGAGATAAATATGTCAAAAAAATTTATTCCAAATTCATTACTGAAACAACAATTGAAAATTGAAAAGGGTAAACGCAAATCAAAGAGAATAATAGGATATCAAAAAGATTGTGGAGACAACGACCAACCGATATACTCTGATGAAAAATAATTATCATGAGTGCTATTATCACTTTGTTTATATGCAGTGTAATTGGTCTTTTCCTAACATTCTGCAGTGCAATATGTTTCTCAATACCGCTTTTAAAAGATAAGAAGGTGATTAAAGAATTAAGCACAAAATTTTTTGGTTTTGGTCTTAATAGAAAAAAGGAGGAGAGATTACTTCGTGAGCGAAAATATGCAATATTGGGACTTGTATTTCTATCATTAGGATTTTCTTTACAAATGCTTGCAATCTTTATTCAATTATTTTTTTTACAATAATAGACACGATGTCACTTTACACTACAGCATGAGGGGGGAGGGGTAGGCTGCCTACCTCCCCCCACCGGAGGCAGGGGGGTTGGTACCGGTTTTTTTCCGGAAACAATGATGAATGTTATAAGGACTTTCATCCGCGTGCCAAAAACCCGGATGGATTTTCCTGCGGTGAATGGGGAAGGCCATTACCTGCCTGCAAAATTTTATCATCTCTGGTCCGGTTAGATCAGTACATGTCCCCGCGATCGGTCGTTCTCCTGCTGACCCTTGTCCTCGTTCCGCTGCTTCTTGCTGCCGGCTGTTCCGGGCCAGACCAGCGCCCGGCACCGGGCACGGACGGCGACGTCACGCTGCTACCCCCGGCAACTGTTGTGCCTTCATCATCGCTGTCGCCACCTTCGGGCGGGGTCTCCGTATACAAGGGATTCTGGATGCCCTGCGCATTCCTCTCGGACACCTGCCAGCCGATGTCTGATATCCGCCTCTTAAAAGGGACCGGGGCAAACATCGTTGCCATAGGGCCGACGGTGCGGATCAACTCGCAGGGAGAGACGCGGTTCGATGTCCCAAAAGAGTACGTGGAGATTCGGATGGATGAACTTGCAAGGAAATACTATGCCGAAGGAATCCGGATCCACCTTGTTATCGAACTGAATTACGAAAAGGAGTTTTCCACCGGGCCAACGGGCGAGCCCCAGCCCATCCCGCAGGAGATTGCCTCGCAACCGCATTTCCTGGACAACTACGACCTTGTGGTCTCGGACATGGCAAAGCTTGCAGAAAAGTATCATGTCGAGATCTTCTCGCCGATGAACGAGCCGGACCTGAAGCTTGGCCCGGCCGTTGCATCGGCATGGGGCCAGGGGATACTGCCGACGGTCAGGGATGCCTACCATGGAAAGGTGCTCTACAAGGCGGCGTTCCTGGACCGGGACATGGGCCAGCCACGGCCTGACCTGAAGGGGTACGATGCGGTTGGCATCGATATCAGCCCCGGTGGCGGGAACGAGCCGGAGGTCCTGAAAGGGTATCCTGCCGAAGTATCAAGGAAACTTGCGACCGTCTCCGGCTGGGCAGCGCAGGACAACGTGACGGAGGTCATGTTCACCGAGTTCGGCACATGGGGAGGAGCAGTGCGCTTCTCCGAGGAGGGGAAGGCCGCGGCCCACCGTATCGTCTTTGAGCAGGGGAACGGGAAGGTAAACGGGTTCATGGTCCTCGACCCTCCGCCGGATCTCGACCGGCCGATCACGAATACGAAATCGCTTGACCTGGTGACGGAGTGGTTTACGAAGAAGCTGGTGAAGTGAAGGGAACAACGGTGCTTGCTGTTGCGGTGCCCCCCATGGTACCGGCCAGAACACGGGCCGGATTAGCCGGATGATAGGATCTGCTCCTGGTGACCACAACGATTACCCGGTTCCATACCGGGGATCAAGTTCCGCAGCTCGCCGGAAACATTCCGCAGACTCCACCCCCTTACCATAATTCCGGAGCGTCACCCCTTTCAGGTTCCAGATCCCTGCATCACCGGGTGAAATCTCCCGTGCTTTGTCATAACATGCAATCGCTTCATCATAACGTCCCATATTGTGGAGGGCGACTCCCTTTGCCACCCATGCTTCAGAAAAATTCCGATCAAGGGAAAGCGCAGCATCAAAATATACCAGCGACTCGTTATAACGGCCATATTGGGTCAGGTACGTCAGCCCTGTGATGAACCGCTCTTTTGCTTCCGGGGATGAGGGAGAAATCCCGTTGCTGTTGAATGCGATCGCCAGTGACGCCCCCCCGTAATGCATCGGGGGTTCACCGGGGGCCGGCGGCGGACCGGTCATGGGCAGGGGAGTTGTGGCCGGGGAACTGCATCCGCAGGCAAGGCAAAAGAGGATCGCAAGGATGCTCAGAATAACCCTCCGCATCATACCGGAATATTCGATGGTATGGAACATTACGGTTTGCCGGAAAAAAAGAATTAATACCCGCCGCCACTGCTGCCGCCGCTGTCGCTCCCGGAATCTCTGGTCGGTGTCGGCGTGGGTGTCGGGGGTGTTGTCGCTACCGTGGCCGGGACTGCCGGGACAAAGCCGGACATGTTTGCCACGAACCAGACATTGTTCACGCCCTGGCCATTCATATCCCCGGGTTTAGTGTCCTTGATAAAATAATAGAGCGGCTTGTTCTGGTACAGCGACTGCATGTTCCCGTCGGGACGTTTCCCCCCGGAGAAATCCGCGGTTTTCAGGACCGAGGGTGCCACAAGCGGCCCGGACGCAAATGCCGGCCAGTTCGCAAGGCACGTACCGGTACAGGCAGTGGCACCGGGCTTGTCGGACGCAAAGTAATACAGCGTCCTTCCGGACCCGTCGGTCAGGAACATACCGGCGCCGGTCTGCTGTGAGAGCATGACGGTATAGTCGGGTTTTGCAACAAACCAGTTTCCGTTCACACCTTCCCCGGTCATATCACCGGGTTTTACGTCTTTCTGGTAGAAGTAGAGGGGCCAGCCCTTGTACACCGTCTGCCGGGACCCGTCAGTGCGGGTGATCACCGAAAAGTCGGAGGCAGCAAGTGGCGGGGACACGACCGGGGTATCTGTAACGAAGACCGGCCATAACCCGGCACACTGGCCGTAGCAGGTGCTGTTCCCGCTGCCGGGACGGTCACGGGCAAAGAAATAGAGGGTCATTCCCCGGGCATCCGTAAGGACAGTCCCGAGCGGCGACGAAGATGTTTTCACCGAATCTACCGGCTGGGACACCGTGACCGGCACGGTCGTGGCAGGTGTCGCGACAGGCGTCGGGGGAGCCTGGGTGCATCCGGCAGCCAGGACGATTGCGCAGACCATAAGGCACAGGATAAAACTTGCAGGTTTCTTCATACGGAATCACGTATTCCGGTTGAGTGAATAAGCCGCTGGGTAAATAATGCTACCGCAATATTGCAAAAAATATAAGGTCATGAAGTTCGCTGTCACCCGATGATTTGGCGACGTGCGTGTCGGATACCCGGCACGGGGTATCACGCCGGCCGGAGAATGATGTCCTGCAGGGTATCCCGCATTGCTCCGGTCTCCGCAGAACCGGGCAATACGGACCTGACCGGTCACGCGTCGACCCGGCACGTTTCGCAGCCCTGTGAAAGTACCTGGTCTTTCCTGCTGTTGTACCGGTAGACCGTGACTCCCTTGCACCCGAGGGAACGGGCCAGCAGGAAGAGCCGGCAGATCCCGTCTACGCCGGCACTTTCGGGCAGGTTCACGGTCTTGGAGACGGCATTGTCTACGTGTTTCTGGACCGCTGCCTGCATGCGGATATGGTGTTCCGGCGGGATCTCCATGGCGGTCTTATAGAGAGCCTTGACAGCGTCGGGAACCGGTGCGGAGGAGAGGGTCCCCGTCCTCTTCATGAGGGCGAGGATATCATCACCGGAACGTATGGATGCGAGATATTTTTCAAGCAGCGGGTGGACGAGGGTGACAGGACTGATTCCGATCCGCCGGGTACCGGCAAGGGAGAAGAGGGGTTCGATCCCGCTGCTCGTGCCGGCGAGGAGGTGGAGGGAACCCGTGGGGGCAATGGTCGTCACGGTGGCATTGCGCATTGGACCGGTAAAGATACTCTTGTCAATCGCGGGAAACGAGCCATTCTTCTCGCCCAGTTCGCGGGAGGTCTCCCGTGCCTCGCGGGAGATGAGCGCCATGGTGCGGTCGGCAAAGCGGAGTGCCTCATCCGACTCGTACGGGATTCCCATCAGGATAAGGGCATCGGCAAGCCCCATGATGCCAAGCCCGATCTTTCGGGTCAGCAGGGACTTTTCCCGTATTTCCAGGGTTGGAAAACGGTTGATCTCGATGACCGCGTCGAGGAACTCCACGCCCCGGCGGGTCACGGCCCGGAGCAGGTCCTCATCGAGTCTGCCGCTGGCGATGCACCGGGCGAGGTTGATGCTCCCGAGGTTGCAGCTCTCGAACGGCAGGAGCGGCTGTTCCCCGCAGGGGTTCGTTGCCTCGATCTCCCCGAGACCCGGGACGGTATTTTTTGCATTGATGGTATCGAGAAAGAGCACGCCGGGGTCACCGGTCTGCCATGCTGCTGCGCCGACCGCGTGCCAGAGTTTGCCGGCATTGACGCTCTCCTTCACCGAACCGTCCCGGGGATTGATAAGCTCGTACGGCAGGCCTTTTTCCAGGCATTCGAAAAATTTGGCATCGAACCCAACGGAGAGGTTGAAGTTTTTCAGGCCGCCATGGTTTTTTGCCGTGATAAAGGCCATGATGTCGGGATGGGAACAGTTAAGCACTGCCATGTTTGCCCCCCGCCGTTTCCCTCCCTGTTTTACCGCGGTCGTAGCCTCGTCAAAGACGCGGATGAAGGGGATCGGGCCGCTTGCCGCCCCGCATACCGAGGATACGGGGTCTCCTGCGGGACGGAGGCGGCTGAACGAGAAGCCGGTCCCGCCCCCGCTCTGGTGGATCAGCGCCATCGTTGAGAGCGAAGAGAAGATTCCCTGCAGTGAATCTTCCACGGGCAGCACAAAGCAGGCGGAGAGCTGGCCGCTGGGTGTACCGGCGTTCATCAGGGTCGGTGAATTGGGGATGAACAATAATTCCCTCATGAGCGAAAGGAATTCATCGGACCGGGGAGTATTCACCGCGCCTGCCACGCGGGAAAACAGTTCGTCCGGAGTTTCACCGGGAAGAAGGTACCGGTTCTCCAGCAGCGTTCGTGCAGCAGGCGTCAGGTCCATGGTGCTATCAAGGGACTGTGTTTTTCGTACAAGGACATATACGTGTGGGTGCTTTTTTGCGCAACTGCAGGTAAGGTGTACTGCCCGTTTCCTGTCAATCCGTGGTACATTCCGTGATTTTGCGGACTGACCGGATTCCCCGTCCGCTTTTTGCAGGTTTTTTTTGGAACCGGATCCTTCCCGGCTGCAGATTTTGCTGCCGGCTCTTTCGGGGTAATTCCGGACAAATGTCCGGTGAGTCAGATCCCTCCTGTACGATCGCCGGGGGATTATGAGCTACGTATCCACACATCCGGTAGTATACCGGGCTATCCGGCGATCCGTGATGTCCTGGATCACACCGGAGATTCTGACAGGTTTTCCCTGTGTATCTTTTTCGAGCCGGGCCAGGGAATGCACCCGCCGCGGTGAAGACCCATCAGCGGGGTGAATGGTAATCTCCCTGTCGTAATCCGTCCTGCCGTTGATGAAGTCAACAAATGCCTGGTGAACCCGTTCGCGGTCCTCGAAACAGGCCTCAATATCCTCAAGAGGGTAGTACCCGGCAACGGGAGGAAACCCGTATATGCGGAGCGCCTCGGCGGAACCCCAGATCTTATGGGTCTCAAAGGAATATTCCCAGCAACCGGAATGACCAATCTCCTGCGCCATGATCAGTCTCTCCTCGCTTACGCGAAGCGACCGTTCGCGCTCCGCGAGTGCATCGAACTGGCTCTTGAGCTCCTCTTCTGATGCGGTCAGCTGTTCATAGGATGCCATCAGCTCCTCATTTTTCTTTGCAAGTTCCCGTTCAGCCCGTTTGCGTTCGGTGATGTCTTCATGCACGATAACAACATTGCGGATAGTCCCGGCAGGATCTCTGACCGGGTAGATATGGCCCAGTACCCACGTTGTTTTCCCGACGCCGAGGGTTTTCCTGCTGTTGTACTCCACGGATGGAATCGTTACTGCCTCCCCGGCAAAGCCCCTCCGGATATAAGACATGATTCCCAGGCTTGCAAGCTGCTCATCAGCAAGCATATTGTAGTCTTTGAGGTTCTCAAGGGTCACTCCCCAGAGTTCCTCAAAGGCACGGTTGACCTGCACGGTCCGGCCATCCGGTGATAACACCTGGATGCTTAAGGGGGACTGCTCGATCATGGTCCGGAGGCGCACCTCGCTTTCGCGCAACGCTTCATCCGCTTTCCTGCGTTCGCTGATATCCCGGCACAAGGTCAGGATGATCGGCGTTGGACCGGACCGGATAACCGACGCATTGATCTCTACTGGCTGAATCGTACCATCCGGTTTCTGGTAATCGATCTCAAGAACTCTTACCCGTCCTTTCTCCAGGCATTGTTCAACCTCCCGTGCATTCCGTTCGAGATCATGGGGGGCAGTCCAGTCGGTCACCGCCCTCCCTTCAATATCAGCCAGCGTTGACCGGCCGCAAAGGCGGAGGTATTCCTGGTTTGCCGTTATGACCCGGCCGTCTTTGTCAAGGATCACATACCCGGTGCCGGTGGTCTCGACCAGGCTCCGGTACTGCTCCTCGCTCTCTTTCAATGCGTTTTCAGACCTGCGCCGCTCAACCGCTGTACGGATTTTATGCGCGAGCTCGGCATACAGCGCTTCGGGGTCGCCGCCTTTCTGGAGGTAGAAATCAGCGCCGCTGTTGATCGCTTCGATGACCACTTCTTCCCGGCCCCTGCCGGTAAACAGGATGAACGGGAGCGTCTTGTTGGTTTCACGCACCTTCTGGAGGAGGGTGATCCCGTTCATTTCGGGCATCGCGTAATCAGCGACTACTGCGTCATAGTGCCCGTCAGCGATCCGGCTGAGGGCTTCCTTTCCCGAAAGTGCGCAATCGACAGAAAAAAACTCGTCCATCTCCAGGTACAGTCTGGCAATATCAAACAGGTCGGACTCGTCATCGACATAGAGAACGCGACATGGGGGAGGCATGGAACAATTTTACTGTATGGTTGGAAAGTCAATATATAGTCATTGCTGTTATCATTCCTGCACTGCTTTCCCTGCGGGTCCGGCTGTGCATCGGGATGACAGAAGCCGGTACCTCCATGACCGTGCGGGCCGGAAGGAGAGAGTAAACCGGAATGAGGCAGGATACACCCGGGCAGATCCCGGTCCTGCCCGGAGTTCTCACATCTTTGCATCCGCGATCAGCCCCTCATCATCCGGTTGATGACAGGATGGCCGCGGCGTAAGGCGAGGCTGAAAAGAACGGGGATCTTCGCATTCCCGTTCCCGGCCCGGAATGCATTTACGGTTCCGTGTCAACCCGGTTTTTTTTACCCGGAACCCTTTTACCCGCTATCGGTAAACCGGAACGTCCCTTTTGGCACCGAGATCTCGAACCGGGCCCCCTTGCCCGACTCTCCTGTTTCCCGGATGGTGATGCCGGTAAGGTCGAGGATCTCCCGGACAAAGAAGAGCCCCCTGACCGACGCACGACTCCCCCCTTCGCGTAAGAAGATCTGCTCCTTTATCTCCTGCGGGATACCGGCACCATCGTCTTCAAAGATAATGACGACAACATCGGTGTCCCTCCGGTACCAGACCCGGACACGGGTAGCCGGCCCCCCGTGGGCAAGCGTGTTCTCAAAAAGGCCTTGGAATGCCTTTTCAAGCAGAGAATCGGCAAAAATCTCGAGATTTTCCGTTTCGAGGCTGTGCTGGATCATGCCAAGGGAGACGTGGGAGATCCCAAACAGCAATGCCAGTTTGACATTCTGCCATTTCGGTGTGCTCACCCCCATGTCCTGGTAGTCCCGGGTAAACTCCGTTATGTCGCTGACCGACTGCACGATCGGTTCGATCTTCTGGAGGTTCCGGAGAATGAGCTCGTGACCCGCTGCAGAACTCTTTACCAGTTCGAGGTAACTTTTCAGGATGAATACCTGGTTGGCCAGATCCCTACGGGTGATATCGTTGAGGATATTGAGCTTCTTGTTGACCCGCAGGATAGTTTCCTCAGCCCGCTTACGGTCGGAGATGTCACGCCCTTCGGGTACCAGCAGCACCACGGTACCGTCCTGGTCCCGGACCGGTTTTATCGAGAAGTCAAAGATCCCCCGGGTATCCCCGGCACCCTGCAGTTCCACCTCGTACCGTACGAACTCCCCGCCGGCGGCCCTCCGTATCGCATCCTTCAGTTCGTTCACCCGTCTCTCGTTTCCCCGCCACCATGGCGCCTCCCAGAACGGTTTGTCGATAGTCCGGTCAGGCGTTTCACCGGCATAGTCCATTGCAGCCTGGTTCGCCTCGATGAGGGTACCGTCCGGCTTCATCAGCCCGGTAAACTGGAAGGTGGCGTTGAAAATGGCCCGGAACCGCTCCTCGCTCTCTCTCAACGCGTCTATCGCCCGCTTGCGTTCGGTGATATCCTCATGGACAATGACAACATTGCGGATTGTCCCCGCCGTGTCCCGGACCGGGTAGATGTGGCCCAGCACCCACAGTTTCTCCCCCGCCCCGACAGCTACCGTGGTATCGTACTCTATCGCAGGGATGGTACATGCCTCCCCGGCAAAGCCCCTCATGATAAAAGACATGATCCCGAGCCGGGTCAGCTGCTCATCCTTGAGAATATTGTAGTCTTTCAGGTTCTCAAGGGTCAGTCCCCAGAGTTCCTCAAAGGCACGGTTGACCTGCACGGTCCGGCCATCAGGTGACAATATCTGGATGCTCAGCGGGGATTGTTCGATCATGGTCCTCACGCGCTCCTCGCTCAACCGGAGGGTCTGTTCGCTCTCTGCAAGTGCATCGAACTGGTTCTTGAGTTCCTCTTCCGATGCGGCCAGCTGTTCATAGGATGCCAGCAGTTCCTCACGTTTTTTTGCAAGGTCCAGTTCAACCAGTTTATTGTCCGTGATGTCCCGGTTACTGCCGCGGTTCCCGAGGCACTCCCCTGCAGCATTGAAGACTGGCTGGCATTCGTGGCCTATCCACCGCACGCCCCCGTTTTTAGTAATAATCCGGAATTGCATTGCAGAATATTCTGGGCAGCGTTCTTTGATTTTGGAGAGATGGGCAGTAACAGCATCCCGGTCATCAGGATATGTTATGGAAACCATGAGATCGGGATCGCGGAGGAACTCTTCCGGCCGGTAACCGGTAATCCTTTCGCAGGAGGGGGAGACATAGATGAATTTTCCCTCAGGTGAGATCCAGTACTCCCAGTCATAGGTGAAATCGGCTACGACCCGGTACCGCTCCTCGCTCTTCTGCAGGGTATCAAGCAGATTGTCCCGCTCGGTCACGGTCCGGGCCAGCGTGAGGTTCCTGAAACTCAGTGTTGAGATCATCCGGGCAAACTTCGAATAGAATGCCATCAGCGTATCAACTGTTTCCCTGCTCCACCGGGGGACCCTTTCGAGGGCAGCAAGATATGCATGCTCGTCAAACCCGTACCGGGCTGCCTGTGCACGGAAGAGCCCGATATCAACGGATTCATCATCATACAGGAACTGGCCCAGGAAAATATTACCCACGTGGTTCCCGCCAATGATGATAGGAGTGACAATATCCCACATGTTATTTTTGCACTTGTATTTCCTGAATGTCCCCGGTTCGACCCCTTCGGTGAGGTGAGTATCGCTTTCGATGCAGCCCGCACAGGTCTCGGGATTCACCCGGTGAAATTTCGTGCAGATATCCTGCCAGCCGGTACCTACCAGGACATTTCCCTGGTTGTCGATGATACCGATACCCATGTGCGTGATGGCATAGAAGTCATCCATCATGGACTGGAGTTCCTGCGCATCGATGATGTCCCGCAGTTCCAGCGTGCTGGTATCTCCAGCCGGGGACAGGAGACTTTCAAGTTTCTGCCGGACACGTTCCTCGCTCTTCCGCAGTGCCTGCTCGCTGTTGCTGAGCTCGTCGAACGTATGGCGCAATTCCTCTTCAGAGGCGGCCAGCTGCTCGTAGGAGACCATCAGCTCCTGGTTCTTGCTTTCCAGGTCGGATTCAAACCGCTTTCGTTCTGTGATGTCAATGAACGCACCGATCAGTCCCCCGGCGGACCCGTCGTAGTTGTAGAACGGGGCCTTGTAAAAGATCACGTCGTGCCGGGAACCGTCCGCATACCTGACCTGGGCTTCGTAATTTTGCGGCCCGTGGTTGTCAAAAACTTTCTCGTCTGCGGTCCTGTAGGCGTCCGCAAGGTCAACCGGGGCGATATCGTACACGGTCTTTCCCAGAAGTTCGGTGCGGGGTATCCCGATATATTCCTCGAACGGCAGGTTGCATCCGAGATACCTTCCGTCGGAACCCTTATAGAATATCGGGATGGGAAGCGTATCAATCAGGGTTGCAAGGAACCGGGAAGATTCAGCAATTTTTTGCTCATACTCTTTTTGCCCGGTGATATCGGTGTGGGTTCCTACCATCCGCACCGGGTTACCGCCGGTGTCCCGTTCAACGATTTTTCCCCGGGCATGGATCCATTTCCAGTCCCCCTGTTTTGTCCGCATCCGGAATTCAACCGAATAGAAATCGTTTTTTTGTCCGATATGATCCTGGATCTTCCTTTCTGCCTGCACTATATCATCCGGGTGGAGTAAGGAGCGCCACGTGGCATACGCGGCGGGCAGCTCACCGGGTTCATAGCCGATCATGGTATACCAGCGGGGGGAGAAAAAGGTCGTGCCGGTCGGGATGTTCCAGTCCCAGATGCCGTCATTGGTGGCATCGAGGATGAGCCGGTACTGCTCCTCGCTTTTCTGCAGTGCCATTTCTACCTGCTTTCGTGCGGTCTCGTCGCGGTAAATTGCAACGATCTCGCCGGAAGGAAGTTTATAGACAAAATTATCCCGCCAGCCGGAGATCCGGTTGTCCCTGTACAGGGAAACGGGAAACGATTCCGGGCTGCCTGTATCCCAGACGCGCCGGAAAACATCAAGGATCCCGAATTCCTGCACCCCGGGGAATACCTCGGTTACCCGGTGCCCGATAATCGCATCCCGGCGTACCTGCTCGGTCTTCTCTGCAGCTTCGTTGAATTCAAGGATCTCAAAGTCCCTCCCGCCATCCACGGCCCGGTAGACTGCCACGCAGTCGTGCATATTCTCCACAAGGGAGCGGTAACGGTTCTCGTTCTCTTTGAACGCCCTTTCAGCAGCCCTCTTCCCGGCCGCAGTCCGGATCTTATGCGCAAGCTCGGCGTACTGCGCCCGGGGATCACCTCCTTTCTGGAGATAGAAATCAGCGCCGCTGTTGATGGCCTCGATAACCACTTCCTCCCGGCCCCTGCCGGTAAACAGGATGAACGGGAGCGTGGTATCGGTTTTGCGCACCTCCTGTAAAAGGGCGATCCCGTTCATCTCCGGCATCTGGTAGTCTGCGACAATGGCGTCATAGTGCCCGGTCGCGATCCGAATGAGGGCTTCGCTTCCCGAGAGTACGCAGTCTACAGAAAAGAAACCGTCCTTTTCCAGGTACAGTCTGGTGATATCGAGCAGGCTTGGCTCGTCATCAACATACAGGACGCGGAATGTTGGGGGCATGGCGTATTTTCACTGTATGGAACGAGGGTAAATAAATACTAATGGATGGCGGTTCGTCCCCCGGCGGAGGTTACCCTGGCGGATGCGAGTCAGTCATTGCATCAGCGATGAGAGCCTCATTGCGCTCTTTTTGCGTGTTCCTTTGTCAATGAGTGAGGATTTACCAGAGACACTGGTCACCGGATATGAGCGTGGAGAATGCTGAGGTTCATAGGCCCGAACCAGGAAAAGAACGAAGTTCTTCGGAAATGACACCGGTATTGGCGTGTTCAATGATTGGCACCCTGCTGCCGTTCCTCAAAAATGTGAGTGCATCAAAGGGGGATCTGCTTTCGTGATTTTTCCCTTTGGATTTCCACCTTCCTTTGCCCGGCCACGTACCGATCGCATAAATTTTTTTTGCTCTGTAGAAAACCTGGATCATAAGTCGTTGCGAAATCTCTGTGGTCGATATGAGAGTGACCCCCTCTCTCCTCGAAGAACGCTGATGCGATCTTCTGCGACCTCCCTTCGCTCGGTCCCCAGAGGGGGAGGCAACGCAAGGGGAGCCGCCCCCTTGACCCCCGATGATACGAATGTTTCCTCATCAACCGTCCCGCCCAGCGAGGGCCCGACGAGGCGCCCGAGCGACCCCCGAAGGGGGTGGGTAGGCTCACAACGTCAATATATCCCCCGAACCTATGGTTCGATTTAAACCCTAACATCGGCCTGGCAATTTTCCACCGCTTAGGGATTTCTACAGAGCCAAATTTTAGGAAGGGACGAATGTTCATTGCCCGGAAGAGTCAACTTCTGGATGAGAGCAGGACCATGGGGACACAGAACGGGAATTTCCACGGGGAGATCATCGACTTTTTACCGGATGCAGCGTTCGTGATCGATACCGGGGGGAGGGTGGTAGCATGGAACCGCGCAATGGAGGAGATGACCGGATCTTCGGCGGAATCTATGCTGGGGAAAGGCGACTACGAGTATGCCCTCCCGTTCTATGGCGAACGCAAGCCGATGCTGGCGAACCTGATCTTCATGCCGGAGGTCGAGATCGAGAAACGGTACGATACGGTCGAGAGGATTGGCGACACCCTCGTCGTGGATATATTCCTCCCGGCATTCCGGCCCGGGGGTGTTTATTTCTGGGCAAAGGCGAGCCCCCTGTATGATTCTTTGGGAAACATCACCGGGGCCATCGAGACCATACGGGATATAACCGACCGCAAACGTGCCGGGCAGGAGATGGAGCGGACCCGCCAGCGGTTGTCGGAGATCATCGACTTTTTACCGGATGCAACGTTCGTGATCGATACCGGGGGGAGGGTGATTGCATGGAACCGTGCAATGGAAGAGATGACCGGATCTTCGGCGGAATCTATGCTGGGGAAAGGCGACTACGAGTATGCTCTCCCGTTCTATGGCGAACGCAAACCGATGCTGGCAAACCTGGTCTTCATGCCGGAGGCCGAGATCGAGAAACGGTACGATACGGTCGAGAGGATTGGCGACACCCTTGTCGTGGACATCTTCATCCCGTCGTTTGGTCCCGGCGGCGTCTATTTCTGGGCCAAGGCAAGCCCGCTCTATGATCCGCACGGGAATATTGCCGGTGCCATCGAGACGATCCGGGATATCTCCGCCCGGAAACGTGCCGAACAGGAGCTTGTCCGTTCCCGCCAGAGCCTGGGGGAGATCATCAGTTTCCTCCCCGATGCAACATTTGTCATCAACCGTGAAGGTGTCGTGATCACGTGGAACCGTGCGATGGAGGAACTCACCGGTGTGCCCGCTGCCGAGATGCTCGGGAAGGGCGACCTGGCGTATGCACTCCCATTTTACGGAGAACGCAAGCCGATGCTGGCAAATCTCATCCTCATGCCGGGAGCGGAGGTGGAGAGCCGGTACTCCCATGTCCGGCGGGAAGGGGATACCCTCGTCGTGGATACGTTCATCCCGAACCTCGGCGAATCGGGGAAGTATTTCTGGGCTAAGGCAAGCCCGCTCTATGATCCCCACGGGAACATCACCGGGGCCATCGAGACGATCCGGGATATCACGGAACGCCGGGAGATGGAGGGACGCCTTGCCCGCTCAAATGCCGAGCTCCAGATCGCAGCCGAGATCCAGCAGAGTTTCCTTCCCGAGGTCATCCCCCAGATCACGGGGTTCGATATCGCAGCCCGGAGCGTGATGGCAAAGGAAGTGGGCGGGGATTTTTTCGATGTGATACCGTTTGAGGTAATCCCGCTTGAGAAAGGGACGCTCGGGATTCTCATCGCCGATGTCTCCGGGAAGGGGGTACCGGCGGCCCTCTTCATGGCATTGTCCCGGATCGTGGTCCGCGTGAATGCACTCTGGCACCGTGACCCGGCCAAGGCCATCTATGATGCCAACAATATCATCACGCAGGACTCCAAGGCCGGCATGTTTGTCACCCTCTTTTACGGCACGCTCTCGGAAAAGGACCGGACCCTGACCTATGTCAATGCAGGTCATAACCCGCCGGTGGTGTTCCGGAGCCGCGACGGGTCAACCGAGGAGCTCATGCCAACGGGTATCGTGCTGGGTGCGGTCGAACACCGGGAGTACTTCTCCCGGACAATTACCCTCGGGACGGGGGATGTTATTGTCATGTACACGGATGGCATCACGGAGTCCATCAACGCGAGGGAAGAGATGTTTGGTGAAGAGCGGCTCCAGAAGATCATACGGGAAAACGCAAAGCAGCCGGCCCGGGAAATCCTCTCAAAGATCCTTGCGGCGGTCCACCAGTTCACCGGAGATGTACCCCAGTTCGATGACATCACCCTCATGGTAATCAAGGGGAACTGAGGGCCGGCGGTTATTATCGGGGCTGAGGGTTCTGACCCGCACCTCGCGATCCGGCCTATCGATCCTGTCTGGCATGCGGTAAAGGTTTTTTGGGATTTCCATGGTTTTGCCAGAGGCACACTGATTAAAACCCTGGAATTACCGGTATTTTGCCCTGCTTCGCACCATACGTACTTATATCCCCCGACGGATTAAACAGCCATGAGAAATTTAAAAAATAGGAGGCAGAAATGGGAAATAACCGGAATGGTACACCTGTAAGATACCCTTGTACCAATCCTATCCGGGTCAGCCTCCCGATCAAAACCATAACGTGGACATCCGGGCCGGGACCACGGGAATAGTATCATGAAACAAAGCTGGCTGGAATGGCTCACCGGGAAAGGCGAAATGAGTTCCCGGTCATATGATTTCATCGAAGCCCGCCCGATCTTTATGCGGTGGTGGTTCTGGATGGGGGTAATTACCGGAGTCCTCGTGCTTGTCTGGTTTTTCTGGCCCGGCTGGTAGATTGTCCCTGTCGTGAAGAAAATGTCCGCACCACTTTTCCCCTATCAGGGGCCCGATATCCCCGGGTGCACCGTAATCATCCCGGCTACCGGGTTATTGACGGGGTCAGGATTGTCGACCGGATCCTGCAGCGGGTACAGGAGGCATCCCGGGTCTCCTTGTAATGGTCCCGCGGGGTTTTATTGACAATGATGTTTTCAGCAGTGCATGACGGGCAGGTGAACCGGATAACATACCCGGTTCGTGTACCCATAATCTCTTGTTTCTGGTTATTTTTTGTCATCGGCGTGATAGTTCTGGTTTTTTTCCCTGGTGCATGCGAACCTGACCGTTTCGGGAATCCGCTCCCCCTCCGGAAACAGTCTGACCGGATGGCCGGTGGAGAGGTCCCATCCCCGGTGGTTCCGGGAGATATCGATCAAAATCGTGAATGATTGTAGTATTATTGGCGCTCCGGGCGTATAGTATGATGGGTCAGGTACCGGACCATTGTTTTAACAAAAGGATCTTAATCATGACCTCATCTTATCAGGGATGAAAAATCCGGACATTATTTTTCTCAAACGTTCCTGAAAGGCTCTGCATTGCAGTCCTGTTTTTTACCTGCTCTGACTCTGACGGGGCCGGAAGCCGCCGATGGAACCGTCCCGGAATACCGGGGAGTCCGACCAGGGCCTGCGGGTATTCCGGCCTGCGGTATTCCCCTGGAGTGCGTCGTACCTATCCCTAATCTCGCCGGCCCGATCCTGCATGAGTATTCATCCGCTCCTGCCGGAGTGGACAAAAACCGCCCTGTTTAAAAGGGATTGTGCAGTAACGATCCTGTATGAAATCCGGACTGCCCGTTATTGTGCTCATCATCCTTTCCGTGCTTGCCATCGCAGCCGGCTGCACGGGACCTGCATCCCCGCCTGTACCTGCAACCCCGTCCCCGGTCGCAGCGGTGGAGACGACCATTCCTGCTGTCCACGCCCCGGCAACTTCCCTTGCCCTCAGGGAGTACGTGGACAATGCAGCCTCATATGCCCGGCAGCATGGCAGGAATGCGAGTATTACTGCGTTTAATAACCGGCAGGGGCCGTTCGTGACCGGCGATGTCTATGTGTACGCGCTCGATTATGCGGGCAACGCGCTTGCCCTTCCCTTCCAGCCGGACCGTGTCGGTACGAACTTCATCAATCTCCGGGACACCGCAGGCAAACCCTACACGGACATCGAGATCCAGCTCGTACAATCCGGCGGGGGGTATCTCCTGTACCGGTACCCGGACCCTGCAGACAATATGACATCCCGACTCAAGATCAGCTACGTGCGTCCCGTGGATGACACCTACTGGATTGGGGCTGGTATCTACACGAGCGAAGACCGTCTTGTCGACCCGCCGCTCCGGCAGTTTGTTACGGACGCCCGGGCCTATGCACTCGCAAACGGGAGACAGAAAGCGGTTACTGAATTCAATACTCTGAACGGTTCGTTCGTCCGGGGGGACCTCTATATCTTTGCCTACGATTACAACGGGACCGTGCTCGCGTGGCCGTACCGCCCCGACCAGATCGGGATCAACCGGTTCAACGCGACAGATTCCGTTGGCACTCACCAGATAGAGGCCATGATAACAACCGCCCGTAATGGCGGGGGAATGGTCGATTATTACTCGGTCAACCCGTCAACCAACACCACCCAGCTCAAGATCAGTTATGTCACCGATGTCGACGGGACCTGGCTGCTGGGATCCGGCCGGTACCTGGAACCAGGCCCGGTCATCCTGTAGCCCGCGACGCTTCACGGGAGGACGGGTGCAAGAGCACCCCGCTACCGGATAATTACCAACACTTTTTCTTTTCCCCATATTTTCTTAAATCTCGACAAGGCCTGGCCGGAACGATAAGAACGCCGCGAGTCCGGTACCTTCCTCTGCAACAAGGTGATATTATCGGCACGAAAAATACGGCTGACTGCCGTTCTCGATCTCGTCGTCGCAGCCGGATCTGGCGAAGGAAGGGCATAGGAAGCGGAGAGCCGGCGCGCAACCGGACCTCCTTTCTTAAGCAATACACATAAAACCGATGCAGGTCAATCTGTTTTATCATCTGGTGAAGAGGTCTGCTGTCATCAGCCCCACCGGGGATGATGACTTCTTTAGTAACCCTGCCTGCACCTGCACCTGCCGGCAGCACCCACCCATAAAAAGATCTGAAACGAGACAAACCATGACGCAACAACTCGGGGGACAACCCATAATTATCCTCAAGGAAGGAACCACGCAGAACCGCGGGCAGGAAGCCCAGAACAGCAATTTTGCAGCAGCAAGGGCGGTGGCAGCTGCGGTCAAGTCGACCCTCGGCCCCAAGGGCATGGACAAGATGCTCATTGACGGCATCGGCGAAATCACTGTCACGAACGACGGTGTCACTATCCTCAAGGAGATGGATATCGAGCACCCGGCCGCCAAGATGATGGTCGAGATAGCAAAGGTGCAGGACGCCGAAGTCGGCGACGGCACCACGAGCGCTGTCGTGATTGCCGGCGAGCTCCTGAAGAACGCCGAGGCACTCCTTGCCCAGGGAGTCCACCCGACCAGTGTCGCGGAGGGATATAACATGGCTGCCGCAAAGGCACTCACGCTTCTCGATGCGTATGCCATCACGGTAAAACCGACCGACACCGTGATGCTCAAAAAGATCGCGGAGACCGCCCTCACCGGCAAGAACTCGGAAGTGGCAAAAGAGCACCTCTGCGATATCATCGTGAAGGCAATCACGTTCGTCACCGATGCTGACGGTACCGCGGACCTCGCCCACATCAACGTGGAGAAGAAGGTCGGTGCCTCGGTGGATGACTCGGCCCTCATCGAAGGCATGGTCATCGACAAGGAGCGGGCACACCCGAACATGCCCGGTTCCGTGAAAGACGCGAAGATACTCCTCCTCAACGTGGCGCTCGAGTTCAAGAAGACCGAAGTGAACGCGAAGATCAACATTTCCACGCCGGGGCAGGCCCAGGCATTCCTCGACGGGGAAGAGCAGATGGTCCACACGATGGTGGACAAGGTCATCAAGAGCAAGGCGAACGTCCTCTTCTGCCAGAAAGGCATTGACGACGTAGCCCAGCACTACCTCGCAAAGGCCGGTATCCTTGCGATCCGCAGGGTCAAGAAGAGCGATATCGAGAACCTCGCCCGGGCAACGGGTGCGACAATCGTGAACAGTATCGACACGATTACGACCAAAGATCTCGGTACTGCCGGCCTTGTCGAGGAGAAGACGATTGCAGGCGGAGAGATGATCTATGTCTCGCAGTGCAGGAACCCGAAAGCGGTCTCCATCATTGTCCGGGGCGGCACCGAGCACGTGGTCGACGAGCTCGAACGGGCCATCCACGATGCCCTCATGGTCGTCAGCGTTGTTGTCCAAGGCAAAAAGGTTGTACCCGGCGGCGGAGCACCTGAGACCGAGCTCTCGCTCCGGCTCCGTGAGTATGCGGCAACAGTCGGCGGCCGCGGCCAGCTTGCCATCGAGGCATTCGCATCCGCAATGGAAGTCATTCCCCGCACCCTTGCCGAGAATGCCGGCCTCGACCCCATCGATATCCTTGTCGACCTCCGGGCTGCCCACGAGGCAGGAAAGAAGACATTCGGTCTCAACGTGGATACCGGGAAGCCTTCGGATATGCTCAAGGCTGGCGTTGTCGAACCGCTGCGGGTCAAGACCCAGGCGATCTCCAGTGCGGCAGAAGCGGCAGTGATGATCCTCCGCATCGATGATGTCATCGCTGCCCAGAAATCGGCCGGGCCGGCCGGCGGGATGCCCCCTGGTGGCATGCCGCCCGGCATGGGCGGGTACTAAACGGATAATTTTTTTTTTAAAATTTTCTTTTTTCAAGACCTTCGGGAAATGAGTCTCCAACATCATAGGCTGTCGTGGGCAGGTGCGGGGGGCAAGTCCCCCACCGGATTAAATTGTTTCAACGAGCCGTATGAAGTATAATATTTTTCTGTCTGTAGAAAATCTCGATCATAGGTCGTTGTGAAACCACTGGGGTAGATATGAGGGTGGCCCCCTCTCTCCCCCAGTGGGGGAGACAAGACAAGGGGAGTCTCTCCCTTGACCCCCGATGATACGAATGTTTCTTCATCAACCTTCTCGCCCATTGAGGGCCCGACGAAGCGCCCGAGCGACCTCCGAAGGGGGTGGGGAGGCTCACAACGTCAATGCATTCCCCCGAACCTATGGTTCGTTTTAACCTTATAACATCGGCCCAGCAGTTTTCCCCGCTTAAGGAATTCTACAGAGCCTATTTTTCTAAATAAGGCGGATTTCCATCTAGATAACTATTCGCTGGGAAAAAAGATTAATTCCGTTTCCGGAATCCGATGATCCCAAGAGTGACCAGAGCCAACAGGCTCAAACCTGCCGGAAGCGATGACCTCGTAGTAAATTGCTGACTTTTTTGGGGTAGCGTATCCATCTCATCAGGAGGCACGCAATCGGGATCTTTTCCCGCATCGCAATCGATGTCGCAAATCTTGTCTGACACTGCGTCGCAGTAACCATCAGGACTTCCGGAAGGGCAGTCACCCGGGCACGTGAGATAATTCTCGGGAAAACCACAGCTCCCATCCCCACAATGTGTTTCTTTAAAGGAAAGCCCCATAAGTTCTGTGACCTCAATTTCTGTCCCATTCGGAAAACTGCAGACAGCACAATCGGCAGTGAGGAAACGCAGACACCGCCCGGGATCATGCACTGTCCTTATCCCAAGCTTGTTTTGTACGCAATAACTGTAGTCCGATCCGGATTTACCTTGCAGGAAGAGCCAAGCATCGATCTTCTGATTATTAGGCAGCAGGCAGTAGCCGAAATCTCCCTTTTCACTCGGGACTACAGAATATTCGTAACCAAGTGCACCGCAATATACTGCAGCCGGGTTGAGCATCGCGGATACTGGGATCACGGTTCCGCAAAGAAGGGAAAGGAAAACGAGGGAAATTATCAGCCTGGCCCGCTGAGTCTGATGGATCCGGATAATACCATGTTCTATTATCTCCAATACCCCTCCTGAAGTATCTTGGGTAATTCGCATTTTTTTATCCCTCCAGTTCAGTAACTCCCATAGGGCTTGATGACTCGCACCAGGTTCACGCGGTCACCGTGGATAACCTCGGTTCTCCCATCGTTGTCAACATCCCCGGCTGCAAGACCATCCCCTTTTTCAAAGTCCAGCCCGGCCTGCTGGTACCGGGTGCCTTGCCAGTTGTAAATCCGGATCCAGTTGCTGCGATCAGCATGAATGATCTCCGCTTCGCCATCGCCGTTCACATCGCCAGCGGCAAGACCATCCCCTTCCTCAAAGTCAAGTTCGAACTGGCTGATGCGTCGGCCGTCCATCGAATAGATGCGGATCATGTCCCCCCGGTCACCATGGATGATCTCATCCTTGCCATCGCCGTTCACGTCGCCAGCAGCCAGATCATCACTCTCCTCAAAATCCATGCGGAAACCACGCGATACGGTGTCAACATAATACACATAATCAACAATATCGCTATAAGGGTGACCGGTGTACGGAATTATCCCGTAGCCAGTCCCGTTCCATGTTGGTCCCCAGCTGTTTCTGATAACCCATGATTTCGTATTATCGTTATACCCAACAAGGGTAATGCAGTGTTCCCATTTCTCAGAACAGACCGAGAGTGGGCCATGGCAGATCAATGCTTTTTTAATCTCGGTTCTATCATGGGAAACACTGTCGTATAACCCAATCTGCCACAACCGGTGCTCCCAGCCGGTGCAGAGCGAACAGCCACATGGCCTGGCACAATATCCTCCGCAGCTGCATGAAGATGTGCATGTGCTGTTTCCGGGATACAGACAGTTCATCGATCTGAAGGGGAAACAGGTTTCGTCAACGATTCCCTTTTTATTGACATGGTCAAGAACATTATCCGGCCAGCCTCCATAACAGGAACCGGATATTCCACAGTCCGAAACAGCATACTGTTCTGCAAGATCAGCACCCTTGCAATGCGTAAGGAGGTTCGTCCCTTCTACAGCCCCGAGAGCGGAGAATGCCCAGCATGCACCGCATTGGGCCTGATCCCGGGCACCCGGAAACGTCAGATAATCCCGCCAGTCAAAACTTCCCGGGACGGCTGCAAGGTTGCAGCGGTTGCAGGGTGGACAGTTACTGCCCCCGCAATCTATTCCTGTTTCGTCCTGATTTCGGATCCCATCGCAACATGTCGGGGGGGTGACAACCCGGATTTTTTGAATTACCCTGAGCAAAGCAGTAGCATTCCCGGACTTTCCAAAAGGATCCGTAGCATTTGCAGAATAATACCTCAAGCCTGCAGGATATGGTCCCCCGGCAAACGAACAGCTGCCAGTATTGAGACAGGTGGTCACTTTCTGGCCTGCAATAAAAATCTCAATCCGAGAAATGCCGCTTGAGTCCCATGCTCTTGCGGTAAACGTCACCAGGTCTTCCGTTGTGACATCTGACGGGATATGCGAAATACTGACAGAGGGGGAATCGTAATCACCGGTTGCCTGACAGGTGCAGTCTCCGTATACAACATTACCGGTTTTATTATCAATGAGAATTGTATGTAATTGGCAGGATTTCCCAGATGCACATGTACCGGTACAGGCTCTTGCCTGATAATCAAAATGGCATCCTGTTTCTGCCGGATAACGGTAACAGAACATGGGCTGGCCATTGGAATCCCAGTTGCAGGGCGTCTTGGTTGTATCGCAGAGCTCGGTATAACCCTTTATCGATGCGGTTTCGGGAGGCAGACAGCTGCAACTGGCAGCACAGGGATTTGCAGGAGCCGCTTTTACGCAGTACCGGGCCTCCAACGTCCCTGTGTCATATCCGCATGCCTTGTCAGTGCACTGGACATATTTTCCGAACTTTGCCGTAGCTTGATTCCCCGTAAGACACAGGCAGCCTGCAGGACACTGATCTGCAGATTTTTGGTAGCAGTACATATAATTCTTATATTCATCATAACCACACGGCCCGGAATCCGGCAAACACCGTTCAGACCCAAGGGTCTTGGCGGTTGACTGGGAGAGGCAGTTGCAGGAAGAGGAGCACTTGGTAACCGGGGGGACGGTTGTGGGGATTGTGGTCGCTGGCTTTTCCCAGCAGTACATGGGATATTGAGTTTTGTCATATCCGCAAAGGCTCTTTTGTTTTCCGCAATACGTGTATAATCCTTCGATTTTTGCGTCCCCTTCGGAACGGCACAGGCATCCGGAAGGACACTGGACATATTTTGTCGGGATCTGGAAACAGTATTTGGGGATCAGTGCAGTGGCACCGGTTTCGTACCCGCAGATGGTCTGTTTTCCGCTGCAATACGTTGAATAACCCAGTATTTTTGCATTTGCCTCGGTGTAACACAGGCATCCGGATGGACACGTGTCCGCTGCCAGCACCGGAGAGATGAAATGCGTTAAAATTACGATGAAAATAAACAGAATGCCGGAATGCGGGATTAAACGCGTTCTGAATTCTATACGTTTATTCATTTCTTTATTCTCCTTGTTATCTGAGGATTTTCAATTTCAAGGGAAACACTATCTCAGATACCTACATATCCCCGTAACTTAGATATGAAGGAGCATGCACGTAGTTTAATAAATAATTTTGTACCCTTTTTTCAGGATATTTGTCCCATATCGACAGATCTTGTATTGACGCCACACGAATTTTTTTTAGCATTCTCCTGATTAGATTTCCCCCCAGTAATAGAACCCGTTTCCGATAGCCTGCGCTTCTGGATGGAGGGGCCGGCAGAGCAGCAGGGAACCGGTGCGGTGTGTGCGTCCCTGCTCAGGAAGACCTAGGGAGATGCCCAGCTTGCTGCAGGATCCCATCAAGCCCCTCCAAAACCCGGAGGTCAACCCCTTTTTTCCGCGCGATCCCCTATTTTTATAAAGTGGTGCATGGAACCATGTTTCTATCATTATCCCCATCCCCGTCGTGAGTAAAATTCAGACACATTCTCTCCATCTTTGAAAGGCCTGTATAATTCTCCATGAACATAAATACCGCCAGCATGAACAGAAGAATAGAGTAACTCCTTTCCGAAAAACGGCTCGGAGCCTGTGTGACCCAAGGCGATACTTCTATGGATGTCGGACCCGTCCCCTCAATAATCCGGAACCAGCTCAAACCCGCGATCATCATTTTTTTCCTGCTCACGCTCATCACCGGGATCTGCTATCCTCTCCTGATCACCGGCATTGCCCAGCTGGCCTTCCCCGTGCAGGCAAACGGGAACCTCATTGTCCATGACGGGAAAGTCGTTGGTTCGGCACTCATCGGACAGCCGTTCACCTCGCCGGGATATTTCTGGGGCCGACCCTCCGCCACATCCCCGGTGCCCTATAATGCCGGGCTCTCCTCCGGCTCGAACCTCGGGCCCTCGAACCCGGCACTCGCCAGTGCGGTGAAGACACGGGTCGAAGCCCTGCATGCAGCGGACCCGGCCAACACACTCCCGGTCCCGGTCGATCTTGTCACGGCCTCGGGCAGCGGTCTTGACCCGGACATCAGCGTTGCAGCCGCCTACTACCAGGTCCACCGGATCGCCCGGGAGCGGAACCTTGCCGATGCTGATGTGAAAGCGCTGGTAACCAGCCGGATCGAGCCCCGTCAGTTCGGGATCTTTGGCGAGCCCCGGGTGAATGTCCTCGCGCTCAACCTCGCACTCGATGACCTGAGCACAACCCATATTGTCCCGTCACCCGCGGTACAGGCAGATTCCGGTTTTTCCCCGGATGATCCGGGGATGCGGATCCCGGACTGGATTGTCCTTGTCCTCTTCATTGGTTTCTTTATCATAACGGTCGTCCCGTTGGGAAGGTTCATGGTCCGGGTCCTCAAAGGGGAACCCCACCCGCTGTCATCCGTCACCGGGCCGCTCGAAGACCGGCTCCTCGCATGGTCGCAGGTGGACGCCGGTGATGAGATGGACTGGAAGACGTTTGCCATTGCGATGATGGTCTTCTCGCTGGTCGGGATCGCCTTCCTCTTCGTGCTCCAGCTTGCCCAGCCGCTCCTCCCGCTCAACCCTGCCGGGGCAGGTTCCCCGTCGTGGGACCTTGCGCTCAACACTGCGGTCAGTTTCGTCACGAACACCAACTGGCAGGCCTATGCCGGGGAGACCGGCGTGAGTTACCTCACCCAGATGGTCGGGTTATGCGTCCAGAACTTCACATCGGCGGCAACGGGCCTCGCGGTCCTCGCCGGGCTCGCGTACGGCCTCTCGCGGAAGTCCGCATCCACGATCGGGAACTTCTGGGTGCTGCTCATCCGGAGCATGGTAATTCTGCTACCGCTCAGCATCATCATTGCCCTCATCCTCGTATCGCAGGGTACGGTCCAGACCCTCGGCGGCCCGGTCACCGTCCCGCTCCTCGATCCCGTGAAAGATGCGGGCGGTGCGCTGGTCACCACCCAGACCCTCCCGCTCGGGCCCGCTGCGTCCCAGGTCGCGATCAAGCAGATCGGGGTGAACGGGGGCGGGTTCTTCAACACGAACTCGGCCCACCCGTTCGAGAACCCCACGCCGTTTGCCAACTTCATCGAGACAATCGCAATTCTCCTGATCCCGGCAGCGCTCTGTTATTCCTTCGGGCGGATGGTCGGGGCAGGAAGGAAAGGCGTCAGCATCCTGATCGCGATGACCCTCATCTTCCTGCCGCTCCTCGGTCTTGCCATCTGGGCTGAGTTCGGCGGTAATCCCGCATTCGCTGCCCTTGGCGTCGACCAGGCCACCACCAACATCCAGCCGGGCGGCAACATGGAAGGCAAGGAAGTGCGGTTCGGCATCACCGCCTCCGCGCTCTTCTCGGTGGTCACCACGTCAGCTTCGTGCGGAGCGGTTAACTCGATGCACGATTCATTCACGCCTCTTGGCGGTTTTGTCCAGCTCCTCATGATGCAGTTCGGGGAGGTGGTCTATGGCGGTATCGGGTCCGGCCTGTACGGGATGATCGTCTTTGTCATCATCGCAATGTTCATTGCCGGCCTGATGGTCGGGCGGACCCCGGAATACCTTGGCAAGAAGATCGAGCCCCGGGAGATGACCATTGCCACCATCATCATCCTCATCCCCATATTCTTAATCCTCATCGGCACGGCAGTCGCGGTCCTGTCCGATCCGGGAAAAACCGCGGTTTTCAACCCGGGCCCCCACGGTTTCTCGGAGATCCTGTATGCCTTCACCTCGGCAGCCCAGAATAACGGCAGCGCCTTTGGCGGGCTGTCGGCGAACAGCATCTTCTACAACCTCGCAACCGCATTCTGTATGTTCGTTGGCCGTTTTGGCGTCGCGATCCTCACGCTCGCCCTTGCCGGTTCGCTGGTGGTAAAAAAGATCGTACCAGCAAGTGAGGGTACGCTGTCGGACCACCGCCCGCTCTTCATTATCTGGCTGGTCTTTGTCGTGGTCATCATCGGGGCGCTCAGTTTCCTGCCGGCGCTTGCCCTTGGCCCCATTGTCGAACATCTCATGCTTAGCGGGGGTGTATGATCATGACAGGAACATCCGGGAACCGGAATACTCGCCCGCTCCTTTCGCCCCTCTACCAGCGGGCGGTCATCGACGCGGTCATGAAGCTTGACCCGCGCCTGATGATCAAAAACCCGGTCATGTTCGTGGTCGAGGCCGGCAGTGCCCTCACCACCCTGCTCTGGCTGCAGGCGCTCACCGGGCATGGTGAAGCCCCGGCCGGTTTCATCGGTGCGATCTCGGCATGGCTCTGGTTTACTGTCCTCTTTGCAAACTTTGCCGAAGCGCTCGCCGAGGGTCGGGGGAAGGCGCAGGCAGAATCCCTGCGGAAGATGCGGCAGGACACGATGGCAAAGAAGCTGTACCTCGGGTACGAGATCGTGAAAGGACGGGAACCCGTTCCTGCCGATTACTTCGAAGTCTCCTCATCCACCCTGCACAAAACGGATCTCTTCTACGTCAAAGCGGGAGATACGATCCCGGTCGACGGAGAAGTGGTCGAGGGCATCGCCTCGGTGAACGAGAGCGCGATCACCGGTGAGAGTGCGCCTGTCATCAGGGAATCCGGCGGGGACCGGAGCGCGGTCACCGGTGGCACGGCCGTGCTCTCGGACTGGCTCATCATCCGGGTGAGCGCCAATGCCGGCGAGGGTTTCCTCGACCACATGATCGGCCTTGTCGAAGGGGCAAAACGGCAGAAGACGCCAAACGAGATTGCCCTCAACATCCTGCTCATCGGGCTGACTGCAATATTCCTCGTGGTCTGTGCAACGCTCTGGGCATTCTCGGTATACAGCGTCGGAGCCGCAGGTTCCGGTATACCGGTCACGATCACGGTCCTTGTCGCCCTGCTCGTCTGCCTCGCGCCAACCACCATCGGCGGCCTGCTCAGTGCCATCGGCATTGCCGGCATGGACCGGCTGATACGCCGCAACGTGATCACGACCTCGGGCCGGGCAATCGAAGCAGCGGGCGATGTGGATGTCCTCCTCCTCGACAAGACCGGTACGATCACGCTCGGCAACCGGCAGGCCGTTGAGCTGATCCCGGTGGACGGGACGGATATCATGGATCTCGTAGAGACTGCACAGCTCGCATCGCTTGCCGATGAGACTCCCGAAGGCCGCAGCATCGTCATCCTTGCAAAAGAGAAATACGGGCTTCGCGGCAGGACCGTGGGAGCAACGGAGTCCGGCACCGGCATGCAGTTCATCCCGTTCACAAGCCAGACCCGGATGAGTGGTGTCGACACCGGCGATGTCCATATCCGTAAGGGCGCTGCAGACGTAATATACAACTATATTGAGACGAACGGCAACCCCGTATCGGACGGGCTCAAAAAGGAGGTTGACACGATCTCCCGTGCCGGGGGGACACCGCTGGTTGTCACGAAGGACGGCAGGGCGCTGGGGGTCGTCCACTTAAAGGATATCGTGAAAGGCGGGATAAAAGAACGGTTCGCCCAGCTCCGGAAGATGGGTATCAAGACGGTCATGATCACCGGTGACAACCGCCTGACCGCAGCAACCATCGCAGCAGAGGCCGGTGTCGATGATTTCCTTGCTGAAGCCACGCCGGAGAGCAAGCTGAACCTCATCCGCGAGTACCAGACCGGCGGGCGCATGGTGGCGATGACCGGTGACGGGACCAACGATGCCCCGGCGCTCGCCCAGGCCGATGTCGCTGTTGCCATGAACACCGGGACCCAGCCCGCACGCGAGGCGGCGAACATGATCGACCTCGACAGCAACCCGACAAAACTGATCGAGATTGTCGAGATAGGAAAACAGCTCCTCATGACCCGGGGGGCACTCACTACGTTCTCGATTGCAAACGACCTGGCAAAATATTTCGTGATCATCCCGGCGGCATTCATCACCACGTATCCCGTACTGTCTGCATTGAATTTCATGGGCCTCCACAACGCGATCCTGTCTGCCGTGATCTTCAATGCGCTGATAATCGTTGCCCTCATCCCGCTCGCGCTCCATGGCGTGGCCTACCGCCCGATGACGGCAGAAGTTGCCCTGCGGAACAACATCGTTGTCTATGGCATCGGCGGCCTGATCGCCCCGTTTATCGGCATAAAGATTATCGATATGGTGCTCGTACTGATGGGTATGGGGTAATCTGGTTCTTATGGTCGTTGCTCCTGAATGTCGTCCGGATCCCGATATCCTCCTTGCCCGCGTGAAAGGCGAAGAGCGGCGGAAAAAACGGGGAAAGCTGAAGATCTTCCTCGGTTACATTGCGGGTGTTGGAAAGACCTACGAGATGCTTCGTGCGGCACACCTCCGTTGCACTGAAGGCATCGCGGTACAAGCCGGGTATGTCGAGACCCATGGCAGGCCGGAGACCGAAGGGCTGCTCGAAGGTCTCACCCTCATCCCCCGCAAAATGGTGGAGTATCACGGGGTGATACTCCCGGAGTTCGACCTCGATGCCACCCTCCGCGTGAAACCATCGCTTGTTTTAGTCGATGAACTCGCCCATACCAATGTCCCCGGTTCCCGGCATCCCAAACGCTACCTGGATGTCGAAGAACTCCTCGATGCCGGCATCGATGTCTACACCACGCTGAATGTCCAGCACATCGAGAGCCTCAATGATGTGGTCGCCCAGATCACCGGGGTGATCGTCCGCGAGACGATCCCCGACCGGGTGATCGATGAAGCGGACGAGATCGAGGTGGTCGACCTTGCACCGCCGGAACTTCTCCAGCGGCTGCGGGACGGGAAAGTCTATGTCCCCGATATGGCCGCCCGGGCAATCGAACAGTTCTTCAACGAGGGGAACCTCTACGCGTTACGCGAACTTGCCCTCCGTCGGGCTGCGGAGCGGGTCGACGAACAGATGCTCGCTTACATGCAGACGCGGGCGATCCCCGGCCCGTGGGCTGCAGGGGAACATATCCTTGTCTCTGTCGGCCCGGGCCCCCTGTCCGAGCGGCTGGTGAGGACGGCCCGGAGGCAGGCGGACCGTATAGGGGCCTCGTGGACCGCAGTCTACGTAGAAACACCTGCCCATCACCGCCTCTCAAAAGAGGCAAAGGAACAGCTGGCGCGGACCCTGCAGCTTGCAAAGGATCTGGGAGGCACTACGGCCACCATTTTCGGTCTCAACATAGCATCGACGGTGATCGACTATGCACGCCGGCACAATATCACCCGCATCATTATCGGAAAAACACTCCGCCCCCGGTGGCAGGAGTACGTCTTCGGGTCCGTTGTCGACCAGCTCATCCACTACAGCGGCAACATCGATGTCTATGTCATCAGCAGCAATGAGCATATCCCGCAGAAACTCATCGACCTTGACCACCTGCTCCCGGTCACTCCCCCGCAGGATTACCTGGCGAGTTTTGCCCTCGTCGCAGCCGTCACCGTTCTTGGCTGGATGATCAAGGAGTTTATCTCCCCGACAAACCTTGCCATGCTCTTCCTGCTCGCGGTCGTCGTCATCGCGTTCAGGAGGGGACTCCGACCGGCGATCTTCACGGCAATTATCGGTGTCATTGCCTTTGATTTCTTCTTCATCCCGCCCTACCTGACGTTCAGGGTCTCCGACTCCGAATACCTCATCACGTTTGCGGGTATGATTATTGTCGGTGTCCTCGTCAGCCTGCTCGTGACCAAGGCTCGCGAGCACGCGTATGCTGCACAGGAGCGGGAGAAGGAGACCGGGACGCTGTATGCACTTTCGCAGGACCTCGCTGTTGCAGCTGATGCCGGTTCCATCATTGCGGCAGTTTCCCGGCATATCCGGGAAATTTTCCAGTGGGATTGTGTTGTTCTTCTTTCAGAAGAGGACCATCTGAATCTGCCCCTTCCCGGTGCCGGGCTTATCCTGGACGCGGACGATCTTGCCGTGGCAACCTGGGCGTTCCAGCATGGTACCGTTGCCGGGTACGATACCGATACCCTCCACGGTTCCCGGCTCCGGTATATCCCGTTGCAGGGTTCGGCCGGCGTCCTCGGTATACTGGGAGTAAAGCCCACGGAGCCTGAAGGCATCATCACGTACGAGCAGGAGCGTATCCTCACGGCGTTTGCCAGCCAGATGGCACTTGCGCTTGAGCGGGTGGACCTGGCCGGGACTTCCCGGAAATAGGACGGGCCGCTGAAATGATCCGGCAATTTTGCCTGATATCGATGGGTTCCGTCGGATGTATAGCCAGTTCATCCCCGAATGGATGAAGTACATGGAATATCTCAACGTGCATTACCCGTACCTCTTCAGCCTTGCCATGCGGAAGAACCCGTTCGATCCGGCCGCATCTGTTGTTGTAACCTGATTTTCCCCCTCGTTTTTATTCCCGCCATATCAGGACCGGGGGTCTCGTGCTCCTATCGTGTCCCGTCGTTCCCGGGCAGGTCATAAGCGGGTTTGTTGGCAAACCAGATGATCTGCCGTGAGTACGGGACATCGATGCCCTTCGTGCCAAGGGCGGTCTTGATATCTGCCAGGAACCCGGTCTGGAGCAGGATATCGTCCTGCGTATTCGCCCAGACCGAAGGGACCCAGAACCGGAACCTGATCCGGAGACTGTCCCCTTCGATCGCGCTGACAAATACTTCCGGTGCAGGGTTTTTTAAGACAAAGGTATGGGGTTCAATAATTTCCCTGATGGTATCCATGGCGACATCAGGATCATGCTCTGACCGTATCCCGATCTCAAAATCATAGCGTCGGGCAACATGGGCATGGAAGTTGGAGAGGGTTGTCGAGTAAAGCATGTTGTTCGGGATCCGGACAAGAACCCCTGCAGTAGTCCGGATCTGGATGGAGAGGAGGTGGACGGCAACAACCGTGCCGGTTATATCATTGACTTTGACAAAATCCCCGGGTGAAAAGGTGCGTTCGTAGAGCAGCCCGGCCCCGGCAGCGGCGTTCCCGATCACTGCCGAACTGGACATGGCAAGGACGATGACAAATCCTGCAACAAGGAGTGCCACGATGGCTATGCTCAGGTGGAAGACCCCGGGGAGCATGACCGCAATCGCGATGAAGAAGAGGAGGACCCGCATGATGTTGGTTGCAAGGACCAGCTGGTCTTTCTTCATCTTGTCGCTCAGCCGCAGTTTCATGAAGTGGGCGACAATGATCCCGACGCCGTAGGCGATGAGGAGGAGGAGGGCAATGAAAACGAGATCGCCCCAGGTGATCTCGGATGTTATCGCCGAAGCATTCTCCGAAACATCAGAAATCGTCTGGTTCAGGCTGAAGATTTCGCCGGCGATCATGCAACCCCCGAATCCATGTAGAAGTCCTGCCCGGGGATGATCGGCAGTTTCCTGCTGGTGTAGAGGTCGATAGCCCGGTTCGGGCACCCTTCCGGCGCAACGGAGTCAAACGAGGTTATGGCAAGTGCCGAGGATGCGATCTGCATGGTCGCACGCATGCCTACCCTGTCGCCATAGAAGAGTTTCATGGTGTGGCACTCCAGGACAACACGGGAAACTTCGACTGCGCTTGCAGAGGTATTGTCAATCAGGAGGGTGATCACCCCCTCGTAAAACCTGTCCGTACCAGGTATTTCTGCATAAATCCCGCTCTCGTAATATCGCGTGATGAGTCCGGTGACCGGCTTTCCATAGAGGGAATATTTCGTCGGGTTCTGGGAGAAGATATCGATGACCGAGATATCATTGCCTGACTGGAGGAACACCCCGATCTCGACCGGGAATTTCAGGTATACCGTTTTTTTCTGTCCGGGCCCCATGACAATTTGCGGGAAGACGATCTCAAGATGGTGGGCGATCTCAAGCGGGAGGTTTACCGGTTCAACCGGGTTGATGGTGATTGCTGCATCCGGGCTGACCGTGAGGAGCTTCTCTATCCGGTCCGTACCGCAGGTGCGGGAATAGAGCCATTCATCGCCAGACTGTCTGCACTGTAATGCCAGTTTCCCGCTTGCAAACGAGAACTTCAGGCCCTGCTGTCCAAACACAAAGGAGAAGGTGGGTGTTGACCGCAATAAAGGTGACGAAAAGCACGAGCGCTGCTGGGGTGGACTTTCCCCCTTTCCGTGAAAAATTTTTAATTTGCTCCGGATTGATGCGTGACAGGAATGGGGATTATCCTGACGATTACCGTGAGAGGCTGACGGATCCCAACCGGGGATTATCCAGACTTTCGCAAGGCCCGGACCCGTGCGGGGGGCGGGAATACTAGTCCCAGTAATGCCGGATGTAGAGTTCGTGTTCCCGGATTACCGGTGTCAGGAACCAGAGGAGGAGTGGGAGGACAACAAGACAGACAATAACATTGCCGGCCAGCCACCCGGAAAACACCGGCAGGACTTCAGCCCATGCGATCTCGTTTCCCAGAGCAAGGGTGACCGCACCCCAGATTGAGCCAATACTATTATTGATGAATACCCCAAAGACGATCAATACAATCCAGTCACGCCGGCTCTTCAGGGCCGGGTCGCAGGCAAAATACCTGAACGCAAAAAGCGGGATAAGTACCTGCCAGAGGTCGGCAAGCGACCAGTAGAGGCTGACATCCAGGGGAAGACCGCTTAAGATCCCGGCACCGACAGAACAGCCGGCATAGGCAGCGACCGCCCCGTATATTCCGAACCAGAGGGTAAAAGCTATCATCAGGGCGACGACAACATAGAGGGAAGATATTCCCGGCCCCCTCGCAAAGGAGAATACGACAAATTTTGCAACCAGGGCATTGATGCAGATAAGCAGGAACAGCAGTGCAATATGCAGGAAAAACGGGACTTTTTTATACCTGTTTTGTATCTCGGGAGCCTGCGGGACCGGATCCATGGTTGCTTCGCATACAGTATCTTCCAAATAATATATGAGCTCATGCCCCATAATCACTGGATTAATGGGCGAACCTTCCTTCAGTCCTCCTGCATCTGTCCTGGGGGGATGGCCAGGTAAACCCCCGGCACGGGCCCTGGTTGTTGCCGTAGCGCTGGGGGCGATCCTCCTTCCCTACTGGTGGCTTGCAGTGCAATGGTCCGGAGAGGTAGTGACTGCACCCGGTGTGCAGTTCACCTTTACCGTAACGACATTCCTCATCGTGCTGATCATCGCTGACAGTGCGTTTCTCATCCGGTATTACCAGCTCGTCCGCAGGCAGGAACTGGATTATGCGACCGATGAACTCAGGCGCAGCGAGGAAGCCCTGAAACTGGCGGTAAAAAAACTCAACCTCCTCTCCAGTATCACCCGGCACGATATCCTCAACCAGCTCATGGCGCTCGGCACTTACCTGGAGCTCATCCGGGATTCGGCGACCGATCGTGAAATGAAGGATTATCTTGACAAGGAGCAGGCGATCCTCAAAACCATCCGTGATCAGATCGTCTTTACCCGTGATTATGAGGGGCTGGGTCTCAAGTCCCCCGTCTGGCAGAACGTTCAGGATGTCATCATGCGTGCTGCCGAAGGACTCGATCTTGGATCGGTGGAACTGAAAACCGATATTGCCGGGCTTGAGATCTATGCTGACCCGCTTATGGAAAGGGTCTTTGCAAATCTCATGGGAAATGCAGTGCGGCACGGAGGGAAAATTACCCGTATCAGCTGTTCGGCACATAGTTCCGGCGATGCTATGGTAATCGTAGTGAGCGATGACGGGAACGGGATTCCGGTGGCGGAGAAGGAAAATATATTCACCCGGCGTTATTTCCAGGACAGCGGCTACGGGCTCCTCCTCTCGCGTGAGATCCTGGGAATTACCGGTATAACTATCACCGAAACCGGTGAGCCGGGTAATGGTGCAAGGTTTGAAATTCACATTCCCCCGGGCGATTACCGGCGTTTCAGCTGAAACATCGGGGTGTTTTTTTTATTTTTATTCTACGAAATACCGGTCTTCTGCAACGTGGGATGGCGGGCAGACGAATGCCGCAAGAAGGGGGACGTCATACGGGTTTGCCAGCTGGTGCACCATACCTTCGGCAATGGTGAAACAGTCCCCTTTCGTAACGGGAAATTCCTCTTCCCACACGATGACCGACTGCGATTGTTTCCCGGTCTTCATGATGCCGGCGCCTTCCAGGATCTGGTAAAGTTCGATCCCGTGCTCGTGGTAATGCGGTCTCAGCCGGGTTTCCGGGGCAATTTCTGCGGCATACAATGAGCAGGTATCATCACCCGTGATGCGGGTTATCCGTATGCCGGTCTTCTGGTCAAGCGGTGCATCCTGCACGCGCCGGAAAAGGTTCACTACGTCCATACCCGTGTATGGGTGCGACTGGTTATGAAAGATCCGAATAAAACCCCGTTATGGAACTCCGTCGGTATTCAGCTCTGCGTCGAGAGTCGCCAAGAACCGGACCAGGAACGCATGCCGCTCCCCGGCAATCCGCTTCCCCGTCCCGGTATACATCAGATCCTGTAACTTCAGGAGCTTGTCGTGGAAATGTTCAACGGCATCTCCGATATCGCCGCCATGCTCCGCTGCCCGCATGAACGTACGGGCGATGCCGACCGCACCCATGGCGTCGAGTTTGTCGGCATCGGAGAGGATCTTCGCCTCCCGGGTTGCAGGTTTTTCATCTGACCGGAACCGGTGGGTGCGGATCGCAGCGGCAATGGCAGGGATCCGGTTTTCATCGAACCCTATCGATGAGAGGTACTGTTCAGCCATCCGTGCGCCTTCCGTCTCGTGGGGAATTCCCTGCTCTTTCTCAAGAGGCCGGGCAATGTCATGGAGGAGCGCAGCAGGGATCAGGACCTGCATATCTGCCCGCTCCTCCTGCCCGATGACTGAACAGAGGCGGGTCACCCGGTCCGTATGGTCCATCCCGTGGGAACCGGCGTTCCCGAGTATACGGGTCGCATAGTTTCGGATCTTTACCCATGTCTCATCCATACATCCTGTTACCTGTAACGATCTTACCGTCCAACCGGTTTATAGTCTTTGCAATCCGCTCATGGTCAAAAAAACCGCCCGGTACGGTCCGGTATCATGCCCGGGCGTACAGGCCGGAATTTTTTAAGTACACCGCGAAGTTCAGCTTCTGGACAAGACCGGAACCGGTAAGGCGCCGGTAGGGATCGGACATGAAAATGTGGTCCTGGCCGGTAGGGGTCTCCACCGGTTACGGTTTTTTCGTGTAACGGTGGACTTGCGGGAATGAAAGGACCCGGGGGAAATGACCCGGGGCAAAACCGGCTTTACCCTGCGAGATTTTATCGGCCCGGCCAAGAGCGGGAAAAAGTGTCCCGGCGGGATTATTCCCCTGTTCCGCGGAGTGATGACAGGATTTAAATCGGATAGCAAGGTAGTATCAATTGCGGTAAGGAAGTGCCGGAAGATTTGCCGGTTGTGTAGGCAAATCCGTGAGGGGAGCATGACGTCTGGTCGTAAGGTGCGGGACACGCGATCCACGGGCAGGGTGCAGGGATTATTGCTTCTGGCAGTTTTTTTCCTCTGCCTGGTCCCATCACCCGTCCCTGCCCTTCCGGATCAGCACGGCCATGTCCGGGACGTCCTTGTCCTGAACTCCTACCACCCGGGTTTTGTCTGGACTGCCAGCCAGTCGGACGGGATCATCGATACTCTTGAAAAATCCGGCCTGAACCTTTCCATCTCCGTTGAATATCTTGACTGGAAGAACTATCCTGACAAAAAGACGCTCGACAACGTAACCAGGGTCTACCGGGATAAATATGGCTCGCACCCGTTCGATGTGATCCTTACCACGGACGATGCGGCCCTCAATTATGTGATCGGCCACCGCAGCGATATCTTCGGCGATGCACCGGTAGTCTTTTCCGGTGCGAACAATTATGCGCTTCTGAATTCCGCCCAGCGTGCCAATATCACCGGTAAGACCGAAGAGATCTCACCGGAAAAAACCCTTTCCTCGGTTTTCATGCTCTTCCCGTCAACCAGCAGGATCTATATCCTGTACGAGGATACCGAGACAGGCCGGGGGATTGCAGACCGGATCAGGGTCGCAGAATCCCGGTTCCGGGATCGTGCGGAATTCATCTATATCACGAACATCACCTTCGATGAGATGGCCACGACTGCCCGCACGTTTCCTGCAGGTTCCGTGATCATCAGCGCATTTACCCGTGACCGTAATGGGACGGTGATGGACCATGACAAGGTCATGGCGCTCCTGAAAGCCAACGCTCCTGTGCCGGTCTTTTCTCTGTATGACATGGCCATGGGATACGGGGCAATCGGCGGGAGCATCCTGTCGGGCCGGCATGAAGGCGAGGTCGCAGGGGCAATGGCAGTCCGGATCCTCAAAGGCGAACCCGTAACCGCAGTCCCTGTCAACACGGGTGATACGACCCTCTATATGTTTGACCAGGACCAGCTGGACCGGTTCTCTGTTCCCGAAGGCCGGCTCCCTGCCGGCGCAACAGTCATCAACCGCGTGCCGGGCATCCTCGACCAGTACTTTTTTGAAGTGGTGGTTGCGGTTCTTGCCTTCATCATCCTGATTCTCTGTATTGTCGTTCTTGTCATCAATATCCGGATACGGAAAAAGGCTGAATCGGATCTCCGGCAGAATATCGAGAAACGTCTTCTTGCAGAAAAGAACCTTCGGACGAGTGAAAAGCGGTACCGCCAGTTGTTCGAGTCGTCCCCGGTCTCCTTGTGGGAAGAGGATTTTTCTGAGGGCAGGAATTATTTTGAATCCCTCAAAGCAACCGGGGTGGACAATTTCCGGCACTACTTCGGGACGCATCCGGACGAAGTAAAAAAATGTGCCGGACTCGTGAGGATCATCGATGTCAACCAGGCAACCCTTACCCTGATGGGGGCGAAAAGCAAAGAGGAACTCGTATCGGTCCTGCCACGGATTTTTACTGAAGAGTCGCTGGTGGTGTTCCGGGAGGAGCTGATCCGGCTTGCCGAAGGAGAGCTGCAGTATGAGGGGGTGGTGCGTCATAGTACCCTGGATGGGAAAAACATATCAGTATTCCTGCACCTGACGGTGGCCCCCGGGTATGAGCAATCGCTTTCCCGGATTCTCATCTCGCTTCTTGACATCACGGAACGGGAACGGATTGAAGAAGAGCTCCGGCACCAGTACCGTTTCCTGCAGGAACTCATGGATACGATCCCGAACCCGGTCTACTTCAAGGATGCAAAGAGCAGGTATATCGGATGCAACCGTGCGTTCGAAGAACTCACCGGCAGGAAACGGGAAGAGATCATCGGAAAGACCGTGTATGAGATATGGCCAAAGGAGATGGCTGATCTCTATTTTGCCCGCGACAACGAACTCTTCGCAGATCCCGGCGTTCAGGTATTCGAATCATCCCTCCCCGGGACCGGCGGGATGCTCAACATGGTAATTTTCCACAAGGCAACATTCCATAACCCGGATGGTTCCGTCCATGGGCTGATCGGGGTTATTTCCGATATTACCGAACGCAACATGGCAGAAGTCGGCCTGCAGCAGGCAACCCGGAAACTGAACCTCCTCAACCAGATCTCCCTCACGGATATCCGGAACGCAGTGTTTTCCCTGTCCGGCTATTTTGAACTGGAACGGCAGCATCCCCGGGACCCGGCTCATCAGAACTATCTCGATAAAGAGATGAAGATTGTCAGGAATATCGCAGATTCCCTCCAGTTTGCAAAAACCTACCAGGACCTAGGCTTGCGCCCGCCGGTCTGGCAGAATGTCGGGCAGGTCTTTATTTTTGCCATCTCCCATATCGACCTCTCCCGGCTGTCCCGGCAGGTCAGGGTCAATGATCTTGAGGTATATGCCGATCCGCTCCTTGAAAATGTCTTTTTCACCCTGACGGAAAATACCCTCCTTCATGGCGGTACCGCCTCGCGGATCTCGCTCTTTTATGAAGGGATTCCGGACGGGCTTCTCCTCATCTATGAGGATGATGGTGGGGGTATCCCTGCGGATATGAAAGAGCGGGTGTTTGACCGGATGATTGAGAAGAAGACCGGCCTTGGGCTCTATCTCGCCCGTGAGATCCTTGGTATCACCGGCATGACGATTCGCGAGACCGGGATACCGGGCAAAGGTGCCCGGTTCGAAATCCTTGTACCCCGTGGCAGGTACCGGTTTACCCGTCCAGCCTGATCCCGTGAACGTTCACCCGTCCGGAGCCTGAAAAATTTTGTCATCGTTGTTTCGTGCCGATCTTTTTTGATGATCGGTTGCAGAACAAAATGAGGTTCTTTTTCCGCAGGATGCCGACCTGGTTTTCTCCCGGTAAAAAATTAATAAAAAGTGACCGGGGCACTATTTACCCGGTTATTTTAAGGATTGAAGAATTCCTTACAGGTATTTATTCTTCCTCAGCCAGTCTGCCTGCGGGGGCAGGTAGCGGTAGAGGATATCGCACTTCTCATCCTGGAAACTCCAGGGGACCACGATCAGGATGTCGCCTTCACGGATCCATGCCCGCTTCTTGATCTTGCCCTTGATCCTGCCCATACGCTCGACGCCGTCCATGCAGCGGACGCGGATATGGTTTGCCCCCATCATCAGTTCAGCACAGGCAAACTGCTCCCCGAGTTTCTTCTTGGGCAGCCGCACGCGGACGACCGGTGTGCCATCGGGGTTGAAACCGCCGGCACCATCGCCCTCTCCAGGTTTTTTTCCATGATTGTTAATTAAAGACAACTCCAATGGTGTATAAGAAGGGTTTGTAGCATGATGAAGGTTGTGTCCGGCAAAACGGAGCCGGAAACGGTTACGGTAGCCGGGCCTTGTCGCGGAGCTTTGCCCCGAGCCAGGGCAGGAAATCTTTCTTCCTCGACATCACGCCTTCAAGCCTGACCGGGAGTTCGCAGTCGAACAGGGCGTGGAGCAGGTCCGTATCCGCACTGCCGTAGACCTCGCTTGCATTCTCCATCACGCTCGTGAAGAGGACCAGGACCAGGTCTGCCCTGCTGTCCGTCCTCATGCCGCCAAGTTCCGCACGGATAGCATCACTCCGCTCACGGTTCCATGCAAAGGATGGTACCATCACCTGGGAGATAACCACCTGTTTTTTTGACAACTCGAACTCCTTGGTATCCCGGGAAAGGATTGCTGCGAGCGATACGCCCGAGAGATCCATCCCCCGTTCGAGCAGGGCCGGACCCAGTTCTTCCGGGTTTACTCCGGCAATGGGTGCAAGGAATTCCACGGCTTTTTTGTCGCGGTGGGTTGTTGTTGACATCCGCAGGGCAAGGGTGTCGGAGAGGATACCCGAGAGGAGTGCCCCTGCTGTGCCCGGGGTCGGCACGAGCCCGGACTCTAAGAACTTCATAGCAATGATGGTCGAGGTAGCACCCACGGGATCATTGAGGAATTTTATTGGTTTTAACGTGGTGATGGGACCGAGGCGGTGGTGGTCGATGATCTCCACGATCTCCGCCTTCCCGATCCCGTCCACGGCCTGCGAGGCCTCGTTGTGGTCAAGCAGGATGACCGACCTCCGCACGTCATCGAGCAGGGTGGTCCTGGTCAGGACCCCGGCAAGTTTTCCTTCGGGGGTGACCACGCAGGCAGCCCGGAACTTCGAGCCGGCGACGACCTGCCGGGCATAGGCAAGGGTGTCGGTCAGGGCAAGGACCGGGACGCTCTTCTCCATCACTTCCCGGGCAGGGAGCGAGAGGTTAATCATCCGGCCAACGCCAAAGGCATCGAGCCGGGTGGAGAGGACCGAGACGCCTTTTTTCCCGGCAGCAGCAGTAACCCGTTCGCCAACGGGAGCGTCCTCGGCAATAATCAGGCAGGCGATGCCCGCCGAGATGTACGCAAGCTGGGCAGGCTCGTCGTCCCCGACAACCGCGATATCCTTTGCCGTCATCTTGGCAAGCGTGACATGGAGGGCGTCGATGGCGATATAGACGCGGCCCTCAAGGACCCGGTGAGCGGAGACGATAACCTTCGCAGTGAGGATCCGTGCCAGGGTCTCGACCGGCACCGGGGTCATCGCCAGTTCGGCAAGGTGGATCTTCTGGAGGTATGCTGCGGCAAGGGCATGTTCCCCTACCATCCCGACCGGTTTTCCGGCTGCATCGGTGATGACCACGTTCCGGATCCCTTCCTTCACCATCAGGCTTGCCACGTCCACGGTCGGGACATCTTCGGGCAGGGAGAAGACCGGCTTGTAGGTGATATCCGAGAGCCGGGGCTCGACCGTGGGGATGAAGGCCGGGCTCTCAAGCCCGAACCGCTCCAGCATGTACCGTGTCTCCGGGTTGAGGTCGCCGCACCGGGCCGGGACATATTTTCCCGGTTCCGATCGGTTCTTAAACCCGGCGTATCCGATGACGCTTGCGATGCTGTCCGTGTCGGGTTTCCTGTGGCCGAAGAGGTAGATCTGGTTCATGGGGTCTTACACCGGAATGCCTGCTCTTTTGGAATATATTTACTGCCGGAGTTCATAAGGTACGGCGGGCGGGAAATTGCGGGGGATGAACGGGCAGGCTCAAAAAGTTTTCCGGGATCCTGTTCATCTCAATGGCCGGGCTGGTTCTGGCACGGGTGAATGAACCCGGTGACAGCTCAGCAGATTGTTGTAATAATTGCGGGAATATGATGATAAAAATGAGATCAGATTCCCTTTTTCTTCCTGTGGATACTTGGAAAACCGGTTCCTGCTTACACTCACCTGAGACTGCCTGTCCTTTCCCCCTCCCGCTGCATCCGCTCCTCGTCCAGCAGGCCATCCTGAAGATAGATAACCCGGTCGAAGTACTCCAGGTGCCAGGACTCGTGCGAGACCATCACGATGGTCTGCTTCAGATCGCGATTCACGGCCCGGAAATGCTCGAGGATTATCCGAGAATTTGCGGTGTCAAGGTTCGCACACGGTTCGTCGGCAAAGACGATCGAGGGTGTGTTTACGAGCGCACGGGCGATCGAGACCCGCTGCTGTTCGCCGCCGGAGAGTTCGAAGACGAGATGGTTGAGCCTGTGTTTCAGGCCAACCGTTTCCAGCATCCGCGTTGCCGCAGCATAACATTCGGGCAGGGGTTTACCCTGCATGATTGCCGGGATCGCGACATTTTCCATCACGTTGAGCTCAGAGACGAGTGCATAGTCCTGGAATACATACCCGAGGTTCATCAGGCGGAATCGGGTCCGTGCTTCGTCATCAAGATGTGATGCATCCGTCCCGTTGATGCGGATACTGCCGCTGGACGGCTTGTCCAGAAGGCCCACCTGGTGGAGGAGCGTGGACTTCCCGCTCCCTGAGGGGCCCATGATCCCGACAAACTCGCCTTTCCGGATACTGAGGGAGACTCCTTTGAGTGCTGCCACCTCAACGAGCCCGAGCGGGTATATCTTTTTGAGATCAGTTACTTCGATCATACTAGCCCCTCATTGCATCGAGGATCTCTTCCTTTGCCACCTGCCATGCCGGGATATACCCAGAGATGAGCGCGACGACGAACAATGCAAGGACACTTATTGCAATCCCTGTGTAATCAGGCGCCGGTGAAATGTATCCCATCGGGAACCTGAGCGGGTACATGGTCAGGGTAAGGGAGATCACGTTCAGCATCAGGATGCCGAGCAGGATACCGCAGCTGCACAGGATGAGCACCTGGATAAGGTAGCTGCCGATAATTACCTGGCGCGGGATACCAATTGCTTTTAAGATCCCGATCTGCTTTCTCCGGTTGATGATGTTGATGAAAGTCACGATGAAGACCACGACGCTTGCTACGATGAGGCTGATTACGGTCATGATACCATTGATAAGCGTAAAGCTCCCGATCGCATCGCCCATGAACCCCCTGCCCCTCTCTTTCCAGGTTTTGACCTTCTCCTCCACGCCATAGCTCATGATCGTATACTTGAGGGGGACGGCCGCATCGGCTGATGTGCCCCGTACCAGGATCTCGGTTGCCCTGCCTTCCGTGTGCATAACGGAATCCATCTCGTTCCGGGTGATAAATGCTGAAGAATCAATCGTGACGCCTTCCATCTGGAAGATCCCCTTTACCCGGTAACTCTTCACCACTCCGTTGCTGTATGCCACCTCGAGCCGGTCCCCGACTTTAACTCCGCCAAGCGAGGGGACCTTGTCCTGTGCCTCGTCCTCGTGGCCGGCAAGGAGGGCGCCTATCAGGATCTCATCGGTGTCGTCCTTAGAGAGGAAGGTCCCTTCCTTGATCACCAGATGGTATTTTGTAACAGCAATTTCATTGACTGGATCGAATGCCACAAGGCCCCTTGTCAGGAACTTCCCGTTCTTTGTATTGGTAATGGTGGTGCCGGTGCTTAAGTGGGTCGTGACTCCGGTAACGCCCGGGACCCGCTGCAGCTGTCTGACGAGACTGTCAGCATCGGCAATATACATCTCCTTGTCTTTTGGCTCGATGGTTACGTGGCCGTACTGGTAATCGATCATCTGCTGGTTGTAGATGGTCACGACCCCGCCAATGATCATGGTAAGGAAGTTCATCATCACGACAACAAGAGCGATGATCAGGATAGTGAGGGCGAGCGTGTTCCGGTTGCCGCGCCGGATCGCCCGGAGGGCAAGGTAGAGCGAGACCCCGTATCCCCCGTTATTCTGCATGCTCTTTCCCCGGCCGGACACGCAGGTACCAGTATGCAGCCCCTGCAATGATACTGATAAGCAGGACCACGAGAGCAATGGTCATGGTACTGGAAGCCGGGCTGGTCACGATCGTCGTGCGTTCGCTGATCGTATGGGTCCCGAAATCATCGGTAAAGCTGATCGTCAGGTTGGCCGGCACTGTACCGTCCTTTGTGGCCTGAAGGTAGAAGATGGCCGGGGCATCGCTGTCCTTGTCAATGGAGCCGATGAACGAATCCCGGCTGCCGGTAAAAGGGCTGTCGAGCGTTGCCCGGACCGATGTGGCCCGGTCGGTGCCGGTGTTCTCTATCCGGAGGATGAGCGTAAAGGGGCTTCCGGGGACTGGCCGGACCGGGTCGGTTGTCACCGACGAAACCGCAAGGCCGGCCCTTCCCGTGACCGGTATGCCGACAATCTCGGTCTGCCGATCTGCCGTCCCATCCGGATTCCGGTACGTGATGAGGAGGCTGACCGGGTCGATACCGGTAGGCGTGTTCTTGTCCGTGGCCATGGTGAGGGTCATGGACGATGATTCTCCCGGATCAAGGTGCTCGATATAATACCGGCCCGTTGTGGTGAGGACGAGAGACTTCGTGCTCGAATTCACTACAATGGAAATATCACTTGCCCTGGCAAGACCGGTATTTTTCACCGCGATTGTTGCAGTGCATGTCTCCCCCGGGACGACACGTTCCGGCAGGTCCTGTACTACCGACAGTGCCGGCTTCTTCTGGGTCGAAATGTCAGTGTTTACATTGACGGTAACGGGATAGCGGGTGCTCCTCCCGTCCTTGACATCTATCCATACTTCCGGAAGAAAGATCCCGCTTCTTTCCGGCGCCCTTATGACAAATGTCACCGGAACCGACTGGCCGGGGCCGAGTTCCCCGAGCCGGTCGAAGTCATCGGTCAGGACCGTGATGCCGTTCTCTTCCAGGTGAACATTCTCGATAAAGACGTTGATATCAGTGCTCTTTGTCGACGCAAACGTGCCGCCTGAAACGATGCCGGTGTTCTCTTTCTCCGATGCCGATTGTGCAGTATTCTTGATCGTCAGGGTGACGGTCCCCATATCACCGGGCATAAGGACCGGGGGAGTTACCGCATAATCCGTAATGATGACCGTGGGATCGGTTGCTGCAGCCGGTGTGATACTGACAGCAAGCAGGATTGCGAGCATGATGAGTCCATATAACTGCCCGCCGGTGCGTGCAGCTGTTTCAGGTTTGCCTTGCGGCCCGCTTCCCCGCAGTTCCGGTTTTTTTTGAAGGTGAATTGCCATCTCCTCCACGAATTCTTTTTAAAAAAAGGGTTTCTCCCCTACGTAGCAACGCAGGGAGTGCAGTTACCGGACATGTGACCGGGACCCCGGTCCGGGTGTGCCTCATGGAACGCAATGAACCATGCCCTGACCGCTTCTGAATCTCCTTTCGCATACGCGGTTTTCAATTCAGTAACGTCAATACCCTGGCTCTCAAGACAGGTTATCCTGTTCTCCATAGATTTGCACGGGCCGGTTCCAGACCCATGCATGCCGCCATACATTCCGGTACAGCCCTTGACTGCACCCGTGATCTCCGTTGCACCGGCTATTCCTACCGCCAGGCCAACGATGCACAGTGCGGCAAATATTCCGTAGTAGATCTTCTTGTTGTTCATGTTCATCACTCTGGAACAGATTACAAAAATCCAGTTCCATGAGACCAGATCATCCCAGAGGTGGTTTTTTATGAGGATGATTGTCTCCCGGATCTGAATTATCCTGTAATCTGGCACAATCACATAATCTGAAAAAGATAATAGGGATTTTCCGAAGTTCGTCCTGAATTGTTCCCTAATTGATCCACAATCGGGGGAATCGCGCTCGTGAACTCCTCAAGGTATCTCCGGGCTGATGAATCAAAACCGCTATCTTGTCCGAAGGGCTGTCAGTTCTGGTCAGGAACCGGGTGCGTAAGTATCCAGTTGCGATCAGTGGCGGGTGCTGCTGACTGCCGGTAAAAAAAATTTACCCGGATCTCATATGATACGGGTTATATCTGGCTGATCCGGATGAGGATGACCAAGGCAAGAGTACAGAACAGGTCAGGAAGAATGGAGAACGGATTCGGATACACTCCCGGGATATCAAAGAACATGAACACCAGAGGGTTTGAGGTTATGGTAAAGAAGAATAACGATACCATGACAAAGATAAGTCCCAGCGTGAACGGATTACGAAGTTCCTGATACGTCCTGATATACAGGTACAGCAACGGGAGAACGAGAAGAATATTCAGGGTCGACAGGAGTACCTTGAGGGGGTAAAATGGCCCGGTACAGTTTTTTACCGGGAAAAAACCCTCCCCGCTGCCAAAGAATGGCCCGGTTTGCAGAATGAAATGCACCAGAATCCATCCAACGATGATAACCAGAATTGCAGGTATCAATAATGAGATAATCCGTTTCTTATCCATGTTCTTCTCCTGAATTTTCTGCTGGGCCGGAAGTCAGTCCGATGGTCTTGCAGATCTCCTCAAAATCAGACAGGTTTTTTTCCATTTTATCTGACAGGAAATAGAGATTTCCATATCCTTCACCCTGAGCGGTGATTAGCTGATACTTCTTCAATGCAGCAAGATGATGCCTTATGGTTGTATAATCCAGTGATAACTCCTCGCTCAGCTGGTGGGCGTTGCTTGGCCGGGCATTCAGTGCCAGCAATATCCGGCTCCTCGTTTTTCCGCCTTTACTCCCGGCCATAAGCCACCACAATATCCGTCGCATGATGTAAGGAAACTAATATATTCCTATGGTATCCGGGGATATGGAAATATCGGTTTCCATAACTGAAACACCGCATCGATCGCCCGCTGGTGCGCTCTGCACAACCGGAGTATCCATGGTTTTTCATAACTGTTGGAATGGATACCTGCACCATACGGTCTGGTTCTTCCCGTACCTGAACCTTCATAGGCCAGACAGATTATATTTGAGACAGGTAAAAGGGATTTTCCGAAGTTCATCCGGAATTATACCCAAATTAATTCGCCATTGATGAGATCGACCGTTCCGCTCACATCACCTTGCTGTTTTCCGGAGTTGCCCGGTGGGTAGGATGACGCCCCTGGCTTGTCGCGATGCTCCGGCGCCAGCGGCTGCCCCGGCCCGCTCCTCGCATACCGCTTCGCACCGTGTGCGTCGCTGTTGATGCGAAAACGTAGACGCTCAGTGACTCGCTCGCACGACGCATCAGGAGGGCTCCGACCCGCCACTGGACCATTATTCTGAAACAAATGCTATTGGCGTTCGGGAATAATGAATAGCTGAAGTGGGGTTCCGGACCCTGTTTATCCCGATGGCCGGGTTGGTCCTGGCCCGGGTGAATGACTGTGTTGGCCGGAATCTGATTTCCTCTCGCATTCCAGTACCGGTTGCCCGATACAACCCGGCATGAGGTTAACTGCGACTTTTTTCGCAGTTAAATAAACCCATAAATATCTTAATCGCCAGAAATATTTTTCGAGCGTGATCATAATGAAACCTGTCAACGGGATCTCATGGGTATGTATTCTCCTGCTTGTTGCAACCCTCTGCATTGCAGGATGTACCTCTTCAATGTCCGGTGATAAGAATACCGTGCTTCCTTCTGAACCTGGCGGCGGAAAACCAGGAATTCCTCCAGATCGCGATGAGGGATTTACTAACGTACCTCCCGCACCTTCCGTAAGCCCCGGGGAATCTTCCTGCGGATTTACAACCTGCCATGGACTCGATCTCGCATGCGGGGTGAATGCACCCAGTGTTTGTGATTTGAGTTACCAGATTGGCGACAAGTGCCGCCAGTACGCCCGGTGCACTGGCAGTGGCGGAAGCTGCACACTGGTAAAAGACAAGGAATTCGATGCCTGCAAGACCTGCGTGGAGACCTGTGAGAAACAGGCGGTGAATGATCCGGCCAAGGCCTTTGAATGCGAGGCAAAGTGCTGACGATGATCTAAAATTTTTATGTTTGCAATTGTATCAGGTGATTAACGGACTGGTAACCTGCATGGAACCCGGAAAAAAGACAAAAAAGATCCCCGGCCTGCCGGTTCCTGCGGGGCTGATGATCTTCATCCTCCTCATCATTGCAGCAGGATGTACCGGAAAAGCACCGGAACCTTCAGGACCGCAACTGGACGGGACCGGGTGGACACTGTCGGAGTATATCATTGATGGCTCGACCACCCGGCCCCTGAACGAGGCAACGGTCACCCTGTTTTTCGAGGGGGCCGGGCGCATCGCTGGCTCTTCAGGCTGCAACCGCTATTCTGCCGATTATAAAATCAGGGGCACGGGAATTACGATTGGCCCGGCAGGGGGCACGGAGATGTACTGCGCAGGGACCGGTGTGATGGAACAGGAGAGTACCTATCTCAGGCTCCTTCCCCGGGCAGTATCGGTAACAACCGGAAATGACCGGCTCACCTTCGCGGATGCAAAAGGCACTGCAATCCTCTCATTTGCCCGGATCGTTCCGCCCGCACCCGAACCCCTTGTCGGGACGAACTGGACACTTGACACCATCTATAAGGCAGATACTTATTCATCGGTTATCAGCGGGACAACCATCACCGCGGTCTTTGACAAGACCGGGAGTATAACCGGGTCTGGCGGGTGCAACAAGTACCTGGGATCATATACGGTAAACGGGAGCTCTCTCGCGATCAGTTCAGTAAACTCAAACAGGAGAGACTGTCATGATCGAGGTATCTTGCTGCAGGAAGACACCTATCTTACATCCCTGAACAGGGCAGCGGCGTTCACCATCAACGGCAACCGGTTGAGTGTGACTGATGCAAATGGCGCAATACTCCTGGTATTTACGAAGGGATCCTGATGGAGATCGGGGATGTCGCATACCCCTTGCAACAATTGCAGGAACCGGGAAAATTTTACCCGATCTGTCCATTTGCCACAGCGGACATCCGGATCCGCTGGTGAAGGACCCCGGCAACCCGGGTCGGGATCTCATAGGAGGTCATCCTGCCATTGCGCCGGGTTGTGATAATCTTGTCCTCTTCGAGCCGCTTCATATGCCATGAGATGGACGGCCCGGTAACGCCGGCTGCGTCGGCAAGATCCTGCCGGGTTGCGCTCGGCCTTTCGAGCAGGACAAAGAGGATCAGCCGGGTTGTCTCGTTCCTGAGGTGCTTGTGAATCTGTTGTTCTTCCGGAGTGTACGTCCCGTTGTTCTCGAAAAACCGGATCGTTGCCGCATCCTCGCTCACCGCGATCTTATGATTATGCTGCAGGACACTGAGGTGATAGCGCAGGGTGCCCATCTTCATCCGCATTTCCGAAGAGAGGCCACGCATGTGGATGCCCGGGTTCATCCGGATATAGTCATAAATGCGGGCCCGGGCCTCCTGATCGAGTACATTGCCACCGGAGATCCGCCGGATTCCCAAAGATGCCCAGAATTTTACCGCCAGCAGGATCTCGGGAGGGATGAGGATCAGCTGGGCAAGCATCACCCAGAGTGGCAAAGCCCAGAAAGAGACCGGGACCGGGGCCCGGGCTTCTGCACCGGGAGCCACGGGACTGTCATACCCGGATCGAACGATATACTCCTGTGCTGATACCGGGAGTACGGCAAGCACGAGGAACAGGACTGCTGCAATAAAGAGGAGTTTTGAGATATGTCTCATGGATTCACTCACGCGGAATACGTATTCAGCGAATAGTCAGTGAAATCCTGCCCGCTGTTCCGGACCCTGAAGAACCAGTGACCGGGCGTTACATTGAACCGGCTGCTGACATCAAGGAAGATCCTGCCATCCTTCTTCCCGTCCGCCACATCCGAATAAGGTCCCAGGGTTGAATCCGGTGCATAGACCGTCAGATCGAGATCCTTGTTCCGGTCCTTCCAGTCAAGGTCAATCCATTCGTGCTGTCTGCCATCCGGTACGGTATCCTGGTAATAGTTTGTTGCAGAAGAGGTAAGGGAAAAATCCTGGTTGTTCTGCAGCAGGGCCGGCTGATCATTCCCGATTGCAATAGTGTGGATGAGATATTTTTTATCCCCAAACGGGGGCGGAATGAGGGGGACCGGGGAAAGATCTGGTTCATAGGCCGTATTAGCGATAGATCCGGAGGTCGCTTTTCTATGAGAAATATAGGTAACACCACTTTTTGTAGATACCGACACGGCCTCCGGGGGGATCTCGTTGATATTGCCCATTGCATACGCGACATTGGCCAGTTCCGGGTTCCCTGTTCCATCCGGAGACAAATAGATGACGGTTACATACCCGGTCCCGACCGCAGCCATTCCTCCGGCAGGATTCGCAAAGAGTGTATCTTCCGAAAGGGCCGATGCGGCAACCGGGACGATACATACCGCTGCCAGAATCAGGATCCCTATGACCGTCCGATAAATCATGCATAAATATCCGGTGTGAGGCATAAATAAGATATCTGGCACAAGTGTCTTCATGTTTTTTTGCGGCAGGTGGGGAAAAAACCGGGCATAAAACCCCCGGAACCGGGCGCGGGCCGCATGGAATATTTGAGTCCTCCGGCACATCCATTTTCAGGTTGACCAACCTGTAAACAACTGTGCGAGAACTCCTTTTTCCTTTCATTTTTTTATTTCTCATTCCATAGGGCCGGTACGCTTACGGCCGGGAGTACAATGATGGAACTATCCGAACATCTCTCACACAATGATTGCAGGGTCCGGGCACCTGATTGCCCGGCAGCCGGAAAAGTAATGACAGGGAAGACAACAACCGCAGTAACAGGAGCGGCATGATGGAACCCCGTTTCCGCATTTTCACCCTTGGGCTGGTCGTACTGGTCCTTGCCGGCTCTCTCTTTGTCGCCGGATGCACTGATAACCGGGGATCGGATACCGGTACCACGCCACCTCCTCAGGTTACAACTGTAGCAGAAAAAAAGGTCCCGTCAACAAGTGTCCCGGAAACTACCCCCGGGCAGGGAGACGCTGTTAAAGCCGGTGGAAAAGACGGAGACCCTGCAGGGGATTCCGGCCGGCCGACATGCGCCCAGATCGGAGGGAGTGCTATTGATTCCGGTCAGACCTGCAAGGGGACGCTTTCCACCGCCGCGGATACATCACGTTGTTGTCTTCCGTCATCGTCAGGGAAGGGCTCTTCGGATGGGCAGGGAGCCGCTACAAACGAGGGAACAATACTACAGGGAGACACGTCATTCCCGGAACCCGGCTCGTTCACCTGCGCCAAGATGGGAGGAATGGTCCTCAGTTCCGGCCAGAACTGCCGGGGTGACGGGATTGTTATCAACGCATCGGATACATCGAGATGCTGTATCGTAAAAAACAAATAATCGGGGAAGATTTCCCGATAACCTGACACACCTTATTTCTTTTTCCCATAACAAACTGCAGATTTTCGTATGGCAATGGTATCGTATGGCAATGGTATCCGCATAATTGAGATATATGATATAAGGCATCTGTCGCGCTCGCCATGAAACTGCGGCAGGTTCCATGACCGTAGTAAAAAAACGGGCGTGTTTTTTTATTGGTATTTCAATACTTCGGCACAGTTCTTTTCTTCATTCTCCACCTGTAGAGAACTGTGCGAGAACTCGTTTTTAATGCCGTATCATTCTCCTTCTCAACATCGGGGCCGGAAACCATCCGGCCCGGAGCACAATTATGATACAACTCGAACACCTTTCAAAAGAATACAACGGCGTCCGGGCGGTCAATGACCTGACCGTTGAGATCCCCGATGGGGAGATCTTCGGCCTGCTTGGCCCGAACGGATCCGGAAAAAGCACCACGATCCTGATGCTGGTTGGCCTTATCGAGCCTACCGTGGGACGGTGCCTCGTGAGCGGCATTGATGTTGTCCGCGATCCGATACGGGTCAAACAGCAGATCGGGTACATGCCGGAAGATGTGGGGTTCTATGCAACCCTGAGCGCGGAGGAGAACCTCACCTATTTCGGCAGGCTCTACGGGATGGACTCAGGCGAATGCCAAAAACGGTCCCTTGATCTCCTGCACCTTGTCGGTCTGGATGGCGTGACCAAGAATGTAGGGGGGTACTCCAAGGGAATGCGCCAGCGCCTTGGCCTTGCCAAGGCACTGCTCAACGATCCCTCGGTTATCATCCTTGACGAGCCGACGGCAAACCTCGACCCGCAGGGTGTGGCAGATTACCGCCGGATTATCCAGGCGGTTGCCCGCGAAGGAAAGACGGTCATCGTCTCGTCCCATATCCTCGAAGAGGTCAGCAGGGTCAGCACGAAAGTCGGGATCCTCTCGGCAGGAAAACTGGTGGCGCAGGGATCGTGGAAGGATCTTGCCCGCGATCTCTCCGGTAAAACCGATGGGCACGTGACCATTCTTGTCGAAACGCGGGACCCGATGCCGGAACTTACCCACCCGGAGATCCTGTCGGTGGATTACGAGCGCGACCGGTGCGGGGCAGTCATCACGGCTAAGTCTGACATCCGCGATGTAATAGCGGATGTTTTAACCGACATGAATATCCGCATCCGGGGCCTGTCCTGCGAGGGACTGACACTTGAAGAGACGTTCCTCTCGTACTACCAGATGGCGGGGTGAAACCGTGACAACCCGGAATCTTTTGATTATCGCACAAAAAGAGTTCTTCGACCATGTCCGCAGCAGGAGGTTCCTTTTGATCTTCGGTATCCTCCTGGTTGTTGCCATCGTCGGATTGATTGGAGGGATCACTGATTACAACAAGAATCTCGATGATTATAACAAGGCCCAGTCGACAATTTCCTCCGAAAGGGGTGCATTCATACAGGAGAAGCCATCCATCCTCGGGGTCTTCTCATCGGTATCCACGTACCTGGTATTTGTCGGGGCTGTGCTCGGGATCGCAATGGGATTTGACCTCATCTCCAAAGAGAAGGAAAGCAGGTCCTTGAAGATCCTCCTCTCCCACCCGGTCTATCGCGACGAGGTGATCAACGGCAAGGCACTTGGCGGTATCATCGCACTCGGCTGTGCGCTCGGCGTAGTGCTCTTCATCGCCCTTGCAACCCTTCTCGTGTACGGGATCGTTCCGGATGGGAATGAACTGGTCCTGATCGCGGTATTTGGGGGGGTCTCGTTCCTGTTGATCTTCTCATTCTTCGCTATCGCTCTCTTCATGTCAGCAGCCATGGATGAGAGCGGGTCGGCCCTCATCTACACCATCATCATCTTTATCGTCCTCTCGGTCCTTGTCCCGACACTGGCGAATAACACCGTGATGGAGAATGTTGTCGGCAGCCAGCCGGAACTCCCGCAGGAACTCCTTGACCAGATGCAGAGAACAATGAATACCAACAACTCGATGACCGTGGGGATGGTCGTGATGAAGGATTCGGACCAGAACAGCGAGGCCTGGAACAGGTTCAATGACCAGATGCAGGCTTACTGGGAGAAACGCCAGATGGTGCACGACACGCTCGCCCTTTTCTCCCCTACCATGAATTATGCTGCGATCACCTCGGCCATAACGTACCAGACTGCCGGCAGCGATCTGGTGCTTGACAGTGGAGGGGGAGGAAAAAGCACTTCGTTCAGCGTCACAAAGAGAGAGGATGCCGGAATCGATGCGATCCTTGGAAAAATTATCCCCAACATCATCGCCCTCCTCCTCTTCCCTGCAGTGTTCTTTGGCATGGCATATGTGCGGTTCATGAGACTTGATGTGCGATGACCCCCTCCGCTGCATCCGGGAAACGGGGGGGACAAAACCCACTCCTCATTGCAGGACTTGTCCTGATAGCTTTAATTTTCGTCCTTCTCTCCCAGCCGGCCTCGGCAGAACTGACCACTTCACCGGATACTTATGTTCTCATCACCTGTAACCTCCCGGGCCAGATAATCGAAGCCGGTGAAACGGCAAAGTTCGGCCTCACGGTCACCAACACCGGGCAGGAGAACAACAAGAAGATGTGGATCGAGTCATTCGATTCTGAAAAATATGACTGGGATATCCGGTTCATGGATGGGGAGACCAGGATCAACAAGATTTCCCTCCCCACCAATGGCTCGAAGACCGTAACTCTCGTTGTTGAGACGAGTTCCGATACACCAACCGGTGAATATGCAGTCAGGGTACACATCGGAGACGGCTGGTACTGGGCATATGTGACCGTTTCGAAATCCCACAAAGGCGAGAAAGGCACACTCCAGCTCAGCGTTGTCGACAAGGACGGGGAGAAGATCAAGGGAGCAAAAGTAATTATTGTCAGGACACCGGACCACGCCAGCATCGATCAGGTGATGAGCACGGCCGATGGGAAAGTAGCAACCGATGTCGAGCCGGGAAAGTACATGCTCCGGATCGGCCGGGCCGGGTACAAGGATGTGGAAAAGAAGGATGTCAGGATCAAGGGCGGGATTACTACCGATGCGGGAACCGTGATGCTGGAGAAGTCCCAGTTTGCGGCAGAGATCACCTTCAACTCGCCGGTGATCACAACCACGGCAGACAGGAAACCCCGGTATGACATGACCCTGAAGAACATCGGGAAGAGCGACGATACCTTCCGTCTCGGTTCCGAACATCTCCCGCAGGGCTGGTATGTCCGGTACGAATTGAAAGCCGCCCCGGGTACGGACATTTCCGAGATTTTTATCAAGAGCGGCGAAGAGAAGGCGCTGGTTGTCGAAGCAATCCCCCCGAACAATGTGCCGGTTGGCGATTACCATATTCCGCTCGCCATCGATTCATCGGCTTCATCCTATGCGGAGAACCTGACTGCAAAGATCAAGGGAAATTACGACCTGAAAGTGTATGCTGAGAGATACCAGTATACGATCAATAAGGGAGACTCCCTCACGTACAGCATCCGGCTGACAAATACCGGTGATGCCGGAACCCTGACGAATGTCAAGACGGTCGTCTCGGCGCCCGAGGGGTGGAATGCACAGGTCTCGCCGGAATCGATTGCCGGCATCCCCCCGGGAGAGTCCGCTGACGTGAACCTCAGGATTGTACCTCCGGGAAATATCGTGGCAAGCGAGTATAAGATCACCGTGAAAGTGACATCAGACCAGACTGAGAAGAAAGATGATTTCCGGGTCGTAGTGAAAGAGCAGTCGCTTGTCGCGGTATTCGGGATTGCGCTGCTTGTACTCTGTGGTGGTGTCGTGTATTATATGTTCAGGAAGTATAACCGACGGTAATCATCCTGATTCACATGACCCCACTGTTACAATTTCCCAACTCCCGGTTGCATTGATACGATGGTTCCGGCCAACCTGGAGCCCGGGGAGCCGGCTACAAGGCGGCGCCAAGTAGGTAATCGCGGGCGGGTCCTGGATCTCCTTTTTTGTTATGGTGTGTGAGCCGGTAAATCCCGATATCCTGCTGCATGACGACGACTGTATCGGAGGACTGTACTGCATCCATTTGCCCGGCCATACTCCCGGCAGCATCTGCCTCTATGATCCGGAACCCGGGGTTGTCTTTTACGGGGATACGCTCACGACAAAAAAGGCGTGATAGGATATCCGCCACCTTCAGTAACGCACGATATGGCCGAAGCACTGGAGTCTGTAAAGAAAATCGACGGGCTGGATTTTACTATCTTGTTGTCTGGACATGGAGTCCCGATAATGTCACGGGCAGGAGATAAGGTCGCGGAATTCTGCACCATTCCGGTTGACCCGGCTTCACTCTGGTAGCTGTATCCCGGTATAATCAACACCCCTGGTTACAGCTCAGCAGATTGTTGGGATCATTACGGGGCTTGGAGTGTGAGAGGATCTTTCTCCCTCACCACGGTTACGGGGCCACCAGTAGTTTTTTCGCCGACGAAACCCACCATTTTTTTACCTCGGCCTCGTTCTCGCCAAGATAAATCCTGACTTTTACTGCTCCTATGAGTGCAAGGATCGCCATTGCCGCGTCATGAATCTCCAGGTTTTTAGGTAGTAACTTTTTTTTCTGGAGGGCCTGCAAGGCATTCTCCAGTACCGTTATATTCTTCTGCAAAACTCCCCAGAACATGGCATACTTTTCCGGGTCGCGTATTGCAAGGGAGGTTAATTCGATCACAATAACAAGGTTCTCTTTCATAGGTCCGAACATCTTCTGGAGAGTTATGGTCTGTTCGATCATATTTTCCAGCGCGGTATCCAGATCATCACAATCGCCGGAAGAAAACTCGATTACTTCCTCGAAACGCCGTCCACTCTCGGCCAGGGTGCTGTTAAAGAGCGCTTCCTTGTTCTCGAAATAGAGGTAAAGGGCGGCTTTCGTGACACCGACCTCTTTTGCGACATCCTCAACCGTCATGGACTGGAAGCCTTTTCTTTTCATGACATTGAGCGCAGCGTTTATGATCTTCTTTTGTGCCTCTTCCTTGTATTCTTCCTTTGAGGTCTCAATAATCCGCGGCATGGACACCTGACACTGATAGTATCATGTGTTTATTTCTTATAACTCTTTTTTCACTGTACTAAACGAAAAATATTTAAAATAACCATTCGTTCACTAAGCATAAATAAATGGTTAGTGGATGGTATCATGAGGAGAAGATCAGGGAAAAATGACTGCAACAAAACAGGGGATACCCTGGCAATTGAACCGGCTTGGAGGAGTGCAGAGCGGATCAAAAAAATTCAGACCTCCAGCCGGACGAGACCGGCTATGGAGCGGTACCTCCTTATTTGCGTAACCTTCCTCGCCATATTCCTGTTCTGCCCGGGCATCGTAACGGCTGGTGCGCCAACGGTTACAATCTCGGATTATCATGTGAACCCGGCCGTGCTGATGCCCGGTGAGACCGGGACAATCAGCTTCACGCTCACGACAACTGACCAGAGTGCCCGTCAGTCACAGTCAACCGGGGCTACTGCAGGAAACAGCTTTGCGAATACCGAATCAACGGCTATCAACGTCCACATCTACAATGTCCATGTTGAAGGAAATGGGATCATCGTCCAGACCGCTGATTTTGACCGGGTCGGGGACCTCGGTCCCGGCCAGAGCCTGCCCCTCACGGTTCTTTTCCGGGCGCCTGACAGAGAAGGGATCTACTTCCCGGAGATCTGGATCGATACGGGTACCGGTATCGGTAGCGGAGTCAGTACGCGGTACCCGGTTCCGGTCAATGTCAACACCCGGATCTCTCTCTCAAAACAACCGGACCTGTCATTGCAGAAAGACATCCCGGTAAGTGTTGTACCGGGTGACGATTTCACCTGCAACCTTACCCTGCGCAATGGCGGGGAGGGGCGTGCGGATGACATCCTTGTCGCACTCAACATGTCGGTCCCGTCCGTCTCCCTTGCCAGCCCTGCCAACTATCACATCGATAGTCTTGAACCCGGCGGGTCCGCGGTTTTCAAACTCCGTTTCGGTTCCGACAAGAACCGGGCCCTTGGGATCAGCACCATCCCGGTACAGGTCAGTTATGCCAATGCCGAAGGGACGAAGAAAACGCTCTCCGAGAGCATCGGCATTCCGTTCCGGGGAAAAGCGGCCATGGCAATCAAGTCGATCGCAAGCGACCCCGCCCTGCCGGAACCCGGCAAACCATTCACCCTGATCATACGGATCGAGAACACCGGAACCGACCGGGCAACCTCCGTCCGGACAGGCCTCGCGACTGCGATTGACGGTGCAAAGGAGATCTTTATCGGTTCGATTGACAAGAACAGCGACGCACCTGCCGTCTTCCACCTCACCTCGCGCGAAGGCGGGGAAATCCCCGTCACCATCACGATATCCTACACGGACGATTACGGAGTCCATACCGTCACGCAGGACACCCGGTTCGCTGTCAGCCCGGCCGGCAGCCCCCTGCTGCCGGTTGCCGTCATTGCGCTTGCAGCAGGAGCCGGCATAGCGTATTGGTACCTCCGTATCCGTAAGCGGGGCGACCATGCCTGAGCGGGGATACCCGGTCTCCCTCTACCTCGCGGTCAGGGCGATCCGGCGTGGGAACCGGGGGACCTTTCTCCTCACAATCCTTCTCATCGCGCTGATGGTCGTCCTGATGAATATCATGGTCGTCATCCTCTCAAGCGTCATCAGCGATTATCAGCAGCAGCTCGTGGACTACCAGTACGGGCATGTCATTATCGTCCCGAAGGAGAAGCAGACCTATATTGAGAATGCCGACCGGCTCGTTGAGCGCCTTGAACGGGTGCCCGGCGTCTTCGGCGTCTCCTCGCGGTTCACGACCGGTGTCACCATCACGAATACGCGGACCGGCAAGTCGCCGGCAGCATCCCTCACCGCGTTCGATCCGGAGGATGAGAAGACCGTGTCGCGGTACCACACGCGGATCATTGACGGCGATTTCCTTGCGGCGGGAGAAACAGGCCAGATCGTCATGGGAGTTATGCTGGCCGGGAATGATGACGAGACAAAAGACAAGTTCGAATCGCTCGGCGGTGCCCGGGTTGGCGACCTTGTCACGATCTCATACCGGAATGGGGCGGAGAAGGTGTACCGGATCAAGGGGATCTACCGGACCGACAATGCCCTCAACGATGTCAATGCCTTTGTCACGAAAACCGATCTTGAGACGGTCATGCCCACGGGGGGACGGGCCACGTCCATTGTCGTCCGCGGGAACAGTGGCACAACCGATCCCGCGTACGCGCGTGCGCTGAAGGTCGCATGCCTCGAATACGGTGTGCAGGAGCAGGTGAAGACCTGGATGGAGAAGGGCAGGGCTATCATGGAGGACGCGATGGGCAGCATCCAGATGATCGAGGATCTCATCCTTGTTGTCAGCCTCGTTGTTTCAAGTGTGGTGGTCTTTGTGATCACATTCATTAACATCACGAACAGGCGCAAACAGATTGCGATCCTGAAGGCTATCGGTATCCGGGAGGAATCAATCGTGAGGAACTTCCTGTTCCAGACATTTTTCTTATGCAGCTGCGGTGCATGTGCGGGCTGGCTGCTGCTTTCTCTGCTCACCGTACTGCTGAACCTGTTCCCTATCAAGATGAATACCGGGTACGTGTACCCGGAAATCGATTACAGTCAGTTCTTCATCTCCATCGTCCTGCTTTACGGCGTCGGGCTCATCTCCGGTTACCTGCCGGCGCGGAGGGTTGCCGGTGAGGAGATCCTGGAAGCGATGAGGGGCTAGCGATGATCGAAGTTAAGGACCTTACCCGGATCTACAAGATCGGGAACGTGGAAGTACCAGCCCTCCGGGGCGTCACCCTCTCCGTGCGGAAGGGCGAGTTTGTCGGGATCATGGGTCCCTCGGGGAGCGGGAAGTCCACGTTCCTGCACCAGCTGGCCCTCCTCGATACTCCCACCACCGGCCAGATCCTTATCGATGGCAGCGATGTGTCGCGGCTGAACGACGAGGATCGGACCCGGTTCCGGCTCATGCACCTTGGCTATGTCTTCCAGGACTATGCTTTGGTAACCGATCTCACGGTACTCGAGAATGTCGCGATACCGGCGATTGCGCAGGAGAAGCCGCTGTATGATTGTTATGCCGCTGCGGCAGGGATGCTTGACAAAGTGGGGCTTTTGAAACGGAAGGATCATCTCGTGTACGAGCTCTCGGGTGGCGAGCAGCAGCGGGTCTCGATCGCCAGGGCGCTTGTCAACAGACCGGCAATCGTCTTTGCGGACGAGCCCTGCGCAAACCTCGATACGGAGAACTCGCGGACCGTGCTCGAACTCTTCCAGTCGGTAAACCGGGATCTCGGGCAGACGATTGTGATGGTCTCACACGAACCTTGGCACATGGAATATTTTGACCGGATCATCTTTATCCGGGACGGACTGCTTGATACCGAAGGGATGGCTCGGGAGGGCTGTGGAAATACCCTGGGCAGGAAGGAATGATTTTAGTTGTCCAGGTCGAAGTTGATCCGGTTCTTCGGGTTTTTCTTCAATGAATTCGAGCACCACCGGTATGTCGATGTGTTTGGGACCCGACCCTCAACCCCTTACACGTTCTTTCCCATTTCATACGCCTGCTCCATTGCCGGGGTCCCCTTGATGTCTCCGATGTTCGCAGCCCCGATCCCGTAGACAGTCCCTTTCTCATTTAGGCCGCTGTAACAGTACGTGAAGCCCCTGAATCCTTCAATCGTCCTTTCCAGAGCTTCTTTGCTGGTGTCAGCTGCACTGACGATGAAATAGATGTCCTTGGTGCCGAAATCAGGATATTTCGGGTGTGTCCTGTCAATCAGGATTTTCATCTGCGCATTCATGGTGTAAAAGTATACCGGAGTTGCCATCACCAGGACATCGGCTGCAGTCATTTTTTCCAGGATTCCGGCCATGTCATCGTTCTGGATGCATTTCCCGCCGTTATTCTGGCATGCCATGCAACCCAGGCAGAAATTGATGTTTTTTTCCTGGACGCGTATTTTCTCTACAGAATTTCCTACATCTTTTGCGCCGGCCATGAACTGGTCGCACAAGAGATCGGAATTCCCGTGTTTTCTCGGGCTTGCCGAGATAATCAATACCTTTTTACTCATCGTTCTGCTCCTCCTTTCTTCCTGATAACCTGTGAGAATCGTATTTGCAGGCAGTATCGCCCATTTTCCTGTAGTATATATCAAGTATATATGACAGATATAGTGCATACAAACAAGCATGTGACATACTGACAGGTTTGATACTAATGGAGACACCTCCGAAGAAATTTAAGTACAATTGGGGAATCGAGGCCACCCTGGACGTGATCGGGGGCAAGTGGAAACCGCTTGTCATCTACCAGCTGAAGGACGGGACGCTGCGTTTCAACCAGATCGTGGACAAGGTGCAGCCCCGAATCACCCAGCGGATGCTGACAAAAGAACTGCGGGAACTTGAAAAAGACGGTCTCGTAATCAGGAAAGTATATCCGCAGATTCCGCCGAAAGTGGAGTATTCGCTCACCGAAACCGCACAATCCCTCATCCCGATCCTCGACCAGCTCTGTGACTGGGGATACGAGCACATGGGGGACGACATCAAGTTCAAGTGCGAGGAATAATAAGTTCGGTTTCAGTAGATTCATATAAAAAATGGGAGTGCCGGTCGCGGAGCGGGGCTTTGCACGGCGAAGCTGTGCGAAGCATGCAACACGGGCGGCAAAGGTGCATTGCGTGGATCGTGCTGAGATGATTGAAGCTTACATGGCCTTAACACGCCGGGCAATGTCCTGGCCGAGTGCATAGCATTTTTTCAGTTCATCGGCATCGGGTTTGTACAGGAGCTCGTAGCCATCGTTAATGGTCTCGATCCCTGCTTTCTTCATCCCTTCGGTGATGATCCTGATTGCGCCGCCCTGGCCTCCATGGGACCCGAAGGCACAGCCGATCTTCTTTGCACCGAGCCGGCCGGGCCGGACTCCGTGGAGGTAGCTGAGGAAATCCGCCACGGTCGGGTACACCTCGTCCTGCAGGGTGGGCGACCCGATCAGGACTGCTTTCGAGTCAAGGATCTCGGTGACCACGTTGCTGCGGTGGTTGCCTTCGAACTTCCCGTCCCGGAGGATACAGACTTTTACTGCCATACCCTCAGCCATGATCCCTTCGGCAATGGTCTGGGCCATCAGGTCGGTGGAGTGGTGCATGGTGTCGTACACGATGGTGACCTTGTCCTTTGAAACGCCCTTGCACCAGTTCACATACGCTCCCAAAATGTCGCCGACATAGGAACGCCAGATGACGCCATGGCTCGGGGCGATCATGGTGATCGGGATGCCAAGTTTGGTAACCTCATCGAGTTTCTTCAGCACCTTGGGTGCGAGCGGCACGATGAGGTTGGCAAAGAACTTCTTGGCATGGGCAAGCGACTCTTCCTTTCCGAGCTCATCATCGAACCTTTCGCAGCCGGCAATGTGCTGGCCGAATGCATCGTTCGGGAAAAGGATCTTGTCCTCGGCAAGATAGGTGAACATGGAGTCCGGCCAGTGGAGGAGCGGGGCTTCGACAAAGACGAGCGTCTTTCCGCCAAGCTCTACCTTCTCAAGGCTCTTCACTGTTTTAAAATTCCAGCCGGCCGTGTCGTAGTGTTTGTTAAACCCGTGGACCGCGGCTTCGGTACAGTAGATTGGGACGCCCGGCAGGAGCTTCGCGAGACCGGGCAGGGCACCGGAATGGTCCTTCTCCACGTGGTTCATGACAATGACATCGATCTTCTTCGGGTCGATGATGTCCCTGATCCGCTCCATCATCTGGTATTCGTGGCCCGGGTAGGTGTTGTCGATCAGGGCGGTCTTGTTCTTCCCGACCACGAGGTACGCATTGTACGTGGTGCCGGGCAGGGTATACCCGTGGTAGTCGCGGAGGTTCCAGTCAATGGCGCCGACCCAGTAGACGCCCTCAGCAAGTTTTGTTGCCTTCATGATAGTATCATCCTCTGGTAATTTTGTTCGATAACATACGAACGTTCTATTGTTTACGAACAGATTATATATGAAGGTTGCGAATCTTATTGCAGGACATGAAACCCGCTGCGTACTCCCGGAAAAAAACCGGCACTGCCACCTCAGGCGATCCACCTGCGATAGGGCTCTTCTCGACACCGGCCGGTATCCGTACAGTAGACTCCCCGGTCCGGGTGAAGATCCTCTCGGTGCTCAGCACCCGCGACCTTGCCTTTGACGAGATCGTCCGGTTCTCCGGCCGGGCCAAGTCCACGGTCTCGGTTCACCTCCGGGGTCTTGAGGAGGACGGGATCATCGGGTCCCGGGCCGATCCGAAAGACGAACGCAGGAAGATCTTCTTCCTCCGGTCTGCAAACATCGGGAACCTCTCGGCCGGGCTTCCTGAAGATGATGCAAAGGACCGGGCTGATCTGCGGATATCGGAATCCGACCCGTTCGGTTTTTACCGGTACATGTTCCGGACTATCCGCGTCTCGCTCCTTGCAGAAGGGATCAACATCGACCCGGTCCTCCGCGAGTCCGGGTTCCGGGTGGGACGGACCATCTCGACAAATCTTGCAGACACCGATCTTCCGGTCCTTCTCCGGAAACTGGGAATCTTCTGGAAGAACCATAACCTCGGGACGCTGGAAGTTGAGTCGCTTGCCCCGCTGATCCTGAAAGCGTACGACTGCTTTGAGTGCGGTGATCTCCCGCAGCTCGGCCGGCCGGCCTGTGCCTTCGACTCCGGGATCCTTGAAGCGGTCTTCTCGGATCATTTTAAAAAAGAGCAGATGGTGAACGAGACTGCCTGTTTTGCCATGGGCAACGATCACTGCCGGTTCGTGATCACGCCCCGGTAATTTTTATCCATTACCCCCCATCGCATGTCAGCATGGTACCGGGTGACTTAATTTCCCCGGGCACCAATACACGTACACAGGTGAACGGATGTCAAAACGGGCAGTCGACATGACCTTCCAGGCAATCTATACGCTCACGGATCTCCGCGTCCTCCTTCGGGAGACAGCGCCCACCCACGAGTTCGATGCCAGTCAGAAAGCAGTGGCCCAACGCCTCCTCGAGAACCTCGAGCGGCAGGTCGGGTCCTTGAAACAGGAGATGCTGAAATGAAGTGCGGGAATGGGATCGAGGCCCGGCAGGTGGACGAGCTCTTCATCAATATTGACCCGATCCAGGCCGGTGGCCGTCTTACTGCTGACGCGATGAAGGCCGTTATCGCGTACGGCGACGGCTACTCGGTCTGCGACAACTGCAGGAAGCCCAACCGTCTCGACTATATCAGCAAGCCTCCCATCGCCGAGTTCCACAAGGACGTTGCAAAATGGCTCAACATGGACGCGGTCCGGACCGTGCCCGGTGCCCGCCGGGGTTTCCAGGCTGTTGCCCACACCTATGTGAAGAAAGGCGACCCGGTGCTCCTGACCACGCTGTCGCATTACACGGAGTTCCTAGCGGTCGAGGAGTCCGGGGGCATTGCCCGGGAGATCCCGGCCAATGAGCAGAAGCTTGTCACTCCAGATGCAACTGCTGAGAAAATTGAAGCGGTAAAGAAAGAGTTTGGAAGGGCGCCCGTCCTTGCTTTCATCGACCATGTCGATTACCAGTACGGCAACATGCATGATGTTGCCGGCATCGCGAAAGTTGCGCACCAGTATGACATCCCGGTTCTCTACAACGGCGCCTACACTGTTGGTATCCTTCCTGTTGACGGCAAGGCTTTCGGTGTCGACTTCGTCGTCGGCTCCGGCCACAAGTCCATGGCAGCACCGGCGCCGTCCGGTATCCTTGCGGCAACGGCCGAGCGGGAGAAGGAAGTCTTCCGCACAACCGCGATCGTCGGTGATGTAACAAACCGGAAATTCGGGATTAAGGAGCCCGAGATGATGGGCTGCACGCTGATGGGGGTTACCCTTGTAGGGATGATGGCCTCGTTCCCGCACGTGAAGGAGCGGACGAAACATTTCGACCGCGAGCTCGCGAACCACAAGATCGTGATGGACGCTCTCCTCTCCATTGAAGGGACGAAGTGCCTCTCGGAGTACCCGCGGAAGCACACGATGACCCGGATCGATACGATCGGCTCGTTCGATACCGTTGCGGAGTCGCACAAGAAACGCGGGTACTATCTCCAGAGTGCGCTCGAAGAGAAGGGTATCACCGGTGTGATCCCCGGCGCGACCAAGGTCTGGAAGTTCAATACCTATGGAACGACCCGGAAGCAGGCCGAGCACCTTGGCCGGTCGTTCGTCGAGATCGCCCGCGAGAACGGGATTGCGGTGAAGGGATAGGGTTTTTATTTTCTCGAATCCGGACATTTTTTTCTGTCGGGACCCGGGAATTTTTTTCTGCCTGAAATTTGGCATGAAAAAGTCCGGACTTTTTCATCAAACCTGCCTGAAAGGCTCTGCCCGTCATCCCCGTTTTTTCGGCCGAAAATTTCACACAAAATTTTTTCGATATGCTTGCATGGAAAAATTCTTCCGGAGAAAAAACGGTAAAAAAATTTGCAACTAAACCGGGATCCATGTTCCCGGATCACCCGTCCGGCAGACCGGCCCCCATACGGAAGCCGTCCCCCAGCCTTTCCGGGACCCCTTTGAACGAAGGAATTAGCTCCTGATAGCGCAACCTTTTTACCGGCGTGAAACCCCCGAATCAGACCTCGTAAAGTCACCTATTTTTGCGAATTCCGCATTTTTTCGGTCTCCCTAAATGGATCGGGCCAGAATGAAATGCCCAAAATGACCCCTGTTTGGCAAAAGGAGATAGATCTGGGAGGTTGAGTTCCCGGGCGACCTATCGCCCCTTTGAGAGTGTGTTCTCCGACAAAGGGTCCTGGAAACCCTTCTTTTCCTCCAGAATTGTCAACCTGTCGGACGACGAAGGACCCCTTTTTACCGGAAACACTGATTCCCGATCAGTGCAGAACTGCCATGTTTTCTATGGGGGAAAATACCGTCGGGACGCCAAAGGCAATATCGGATCTTGAGAAAATATGCCGGAACACTGGGTGACGAAAGAAAAAAAGATTGTAAAAAAAATTTACCGGCACGTCTCGCCATGCTGGGCGAGATCGAGACCTACATATTCTTCTTCTTCGCTGACACGGAGCCCCATTGTCTTGTCAATGCCGTACGCGATGACATACGTAGCAACGAAAGTGAAGATAGTGACGACAACCGCACCGATCACATTCGCGGTGAACTGGTGGACATTTCCTTCGAGGAGGCCGGAGTAACTGCAGACCGCTGTCGTGGCAAAGATCCCGGCAAAGATGGTGCCCATGAACCCGCCGACACCGTGGACTGCCCATGCATCAAGGCTCTCGTCCATGCCGCTTGCGATCCTCCAGAGCATGGCCTTGTAGCAGACGATACCGGCAATTGCGCCGATCAGGATCGCTACCATTGGCGTGACGTACCCTGCTGCGGGAGTGATCGTGCCAAGGCCGGCAACAGCGCCGGTCACCATGCCCAGCGAACTTGGTTTCCCGTAGTACCAGCTGATGGCCATCCACGAGAGCGCACCGGCAGCGGCCGCGGTGTTGGTAACGACAATTGCATTGACTGCCATCCCATTGGCAGCAAGGGCGCTGCCCCCGTTGAACCCGAACCAGCCGAACCAGAGGAGCCCCATACCCAGAAGCGTCATCGGGATGTTATGCGGTTCAAGGGAATATTGTCCGTACCCTGCCCGTTTCCCGATGACAAGGGCTATTGCGAGAGCAGCGAACCCGGCACTGATGTGGACCACCATGCCACCGGCAAAATCGATCGCCCCGAGCGACGCGAGCCATCCCCCGCCCCAGACCCAGTGGCAGATGGGATCGTAGACGAGTGTTGTCCAGAGGACCGAGAAGAGGATGAACGAGCTGAGCTTGACCCGCTCGGCAAGTCCCGATGTGACAATGGCCACCGTCACTGCCGCAAAGGTCATCTGGAAGATCATGAAGAGCAGGGGAGGGTACCCGGCAGCGCCGGTTTCCATGCTGACACCGTTCAGGCCGAGATACTGGAGATTGCCGATCACCCCGCCAACATCCTGACCGAACGAGAGCGTGTACCCGAACAGGATCCACTGGATGCTCACGAGAGCAAATGCGATGAACGAGAGGCTGATCATCGAGATAAAGTTCTTCTTCCGTACAAGTCCCCCGTAGAAAAATCCTACGCCGGGGGTCATCAGCATCACCAGCGCTGTTGCGGTGATGAGCCATGCTATGGTGGAACCACTGTCCGCTACCATGAATCTTCCCTTCCGTTACTTTTTTTAAAAACCCGCTGGATTTTCCTGGCAGTCACCACACCGCAGGTCAGCGAAATTTTTTCCGCTTCAAGGGTATGATGCAGTACTAGATAAATTGGAAGGAAATTGCGTTCTACATTATTTAAACTTTTGTAATGTCGCCCATTTCTCTCCCGCAGATTTCCGTTTCCACAGGTAATGTTATTACCCGTCATAACCTACGAATCGATTGGATACAGGGTTTACCCATATCAGGGACCGGGGGCTGTCGTTGTACGATGCTTGAAAAATGTGACCTTTCAAAAACCGCGGATGAGGAATCATATGATAAAACTCTCGGTTCTTTGAAAGAACGATTGAATATTCTCCAGCGGACGCTCCGCGACCAGAAAATTCCCACGATGATCATCATCGAAGGCTGGAACGCTGCGGGCATAACCATGACCATCCATGAGATAGTCCATGCCCTCGACCCCCGCGGGTTTGCCCTTCACGCTATTGAAAAATCCACCGAAGAGGAGCGTGCACACCCGTTTCTCTGGCGGTTCTGGCTGAGGGCGCCCCCCAAAGGTCGCATTGCCCTGTTTGCCCGCAGCTGGTACAGCCGGGCGATCTCCGAAGAGATGCAGAAACACACCTGGCAAAAATCCCTCAAAGGGCGTGCAAACCAGATCAATAATTTTGAGCGCCAGCTCTATGACGACGGAACCGTTATTATTAAATTTTTTTTGCATATCACAAAAGAGGAGCAGAAGATGCGGCTGGAGGAGCGGGAACGAAACCCTCTCACGGCATGGCTGGTGACGCCCTCCATCTGGAACATCCACCGGCATTATGATGATTCATTCCCGATAATCGATGAGTTCATCCAGAAAACCGATACGGAATTTGCCCCCTGGACCGTTGTTGAGGCAACGGACCGGAAATTTGCGATCCTCAAAGTATATTCAACCCTCGTAAAAGCACTTGAAAAGAAAACCGAAGCCGGAAAAGAGGCAAAGGCCAAAAAAAGCAGGCAGAAAGAGGTCCAGAAACCAAAGAAGGTCACGGTGAAGCGTCGGGCCTCCCCGGAAGAAGAGAGCACCAAAGAAGAATACCAGCAGACCTTAAACAACCTGCAAATCGAGATGCTTGAGCTGCACTACCTCCTGTTTAAGCGGAAGATCCCCCTGATGATCGCGTACGAGGGCTGGGATGCGGCGGGCAAGGGTGGCAATATCACGCGGGTGACAAAATACATGAACCCGCTCGGGTATTATGTGGTCCCGATCGCTGCGCCCACCGAGCACGAGAAGCAATATCACTACCTCAGGAGGTTCATCAAGCATTTTCCGACCGGCGGGGATATTGCTATCTTTGACCGGAGCTGGTACGGCCGGGTGCTCGTGGAACGGGTGGAAAATTTCTGCTCCGAACCCGACTGGCAGCGGGCATACGGGGAGATCAACGAGATGGAGGAGGACTTCATCTACTCCTCCGGTGGCGGGATTGTCAAGTTCTGGCTGGAGATCAGCAAGGATGAGCAGCTCAGGCGGTTCCAGCAGAGGGCAAGCGATCCTTTGAAGATCTACAAGATCACCGAAGAGGACTGGAGGAACCGGGAAAAATGGGACCTCTACAATGAGGCAATCGATGAGATGCTGGCACGGACAAGCACGGAAGCGGCACCCTGGACTGTTGTCGAATCCGATGACAAGTGGTTTGCCCGGGTAAAGGCCCTCAAAACGGTTATTACGACGGCCCAGAAACTCCTCTGAACCCGGGTATAAGTCCCGGTGCAACCCGGTTGGCCACCTAACGGTCCTGTCATGATTACCGGTATATCAGGGTCTTTTTAGTCCTGTGATCCCGTTCTATCGTCAGTAATCCGGCCGTCGAGTGCGGTCACGAACCGCAGACCCGTGCACGCACGTTCAGCCAGTTCTTCAATACCCATCTGTTGTTCGTAGTCCCGGACCTCGTCAAGCACCGCCGCAGTTGCCGGCATCTTCGGCACTGCCCGGCAGGCAAGGTCGCCCGGTGTGGCATCGAATGTGCCGATCTTCCGTGCGATGGTGATCGTCTCTTCCTTGTCGTACGTGATCAGCGGGCGGAGGACGGGTACCGTGACCGCGTCGGCAATAACGCCAAGGTTGGCGAGGGTCTGGGAGGCAACCTGCCCGAGATTCTCCCCGGTGACCACGGCAAGGGCACCCTCGTGGGCCATCAGCCGGCCTGCCACCTTCTGCATAAACCGCTTGCAGATCACGCAGCGGTACCGCGGGGGAACTTTCAGTTCGCTCATCCGGTCAAAGAGCGGTTCGTTGCCGGCAATCACGAGCGGGACCGGGTTGCCGGCGCACCAGAGCGAGAGTTTCCGGTGGTTATCGATCGCCGCCGCAGTAACATCGGCCCCTGCCCACCGCCCGGCATCAAGATAGAGGTGCGTGATCTCGCAGCCCCGTTTCATGGCAAGCCACGAGGCCACGGGAGAGTCGATACCCGCGGAGAGGAGGACAAGCACCCTCCCTTGAGTACCCCATGGCAGCCCGCCCGGGCCCGGGATGCGCCGGTCGTACACCAGCCCCCCGAAATCCCGGACTTCGATGAAGACCTCGTAGTCCGGTTTGTCAAGGTCCACCTCAAGTCCCGGGATATGGTCGTAGATATGCGACCCGATCTCCGTTCCCAGTTCCTGGCTGTTGAGTCCTGCCTTGTGCTGGCGCTTTGCGCGTACGGCAAAACTCATACCCTTCCTGAGCTTGGGCGATGCGAGCAAAAGTGCGGCAGCAGAAAGATCTTCAAGCCGGGTGGTTGTCCGGTGGCAGACGCTCACGTCCACGATGCCGAAGATCCGCGAGACGATTGCTGCGATCTGGTCCGGCTGTTCGCCATAGATCAGGATCCTCCCCCGGGGTGTCTCGTACCGGCACTCCCGTCCTGCGGCGCCGAGGGCCCTCCTGATATTGCGCAGGAGCATGCCGATAAAATGGCGCTTCACCGGTTCGCTTTTTAAGAAGAGCTCCCCGTACCGTGCCATCACGAGAGTTTCCTGCACTGGCTCTTCTGTCCCGGCTGTCATGCTACCGGAACTATTTGCCATTCATGCGTGATAACCATTCGGGGTCCGACAGGTCATCAGACCTGGAGGAGAAGAAAAACTCGCCAGAGTTTTTCGACTTACGACAGGTCATCAGAATGTCGAAAGTCTTCAGACTTGAGACAGAAGAAGAACCTGGCAGGTTCTTCGACCTGGAGGATGAGAAGACCGCAGGTTACTCAAAGATAATCTGATGATTTTCTTCTCCAGCTTCGGCTCTGATGAGCCTCAGCAAGTCGAAGAAACCTGATGGTTTCTTCTCCCATGTCGGCTCTGATGAGCCTCCATGCAACGAAATCATTTAATCACGAGAAGGAATACTGTACTGAAATGGCGAAGAAGGCGACAAAGAAAGTTGAAGAAGAGCCGCTCAAGTTGTTCTATATCTTTTACAACCAGGAACGGTGGGACAACTGGTTAAAGACCCTCTCCGAAGCGAGTTTTGAGGTTGAACCAACCAGCGAGGAACTCCCGGAAGGGTTCCGGATCCTTGACGGGTTCTCCGTGGACATCACCCTTGAAGTCCTCAAGATCATTAAGCTGTACCAGAACAAGCGGTTCTCGGCAAACGAAGCCCTCGACAAAATGGCCGCGGTGGAAGCAATCGTCATGACCTCTACCCCCAAGGGCGATCTTGAAGAGATCGTCCAGATCCTCCAGCTGCCAAAACTGGTGCTTTTTGGCGGCTGCCGGAAATACTTAAGCGGTGAATTCGACAAGGACATCAAGACGCTGGTCAAGACCGGTAAGGGCCAGATCGAGAAGGATATGGAACTCGCCCTTGAGACAGCATCCAGTATCGCTGCCGCAGTCATCGACGGGGCTGCCTGCTGCGGGAAATATGTCAAGGACGATCTTGAGAATCCCACCCTGTTCGATGAGTGGCTCATCGAATGCGAGCGGATCAACGAGTCGATGACCTCCTTAAAGAACTTCGACGAGAGCACCGGAGAAGACGATTGATAGCAGATCGGGCACGTTTCCGACATGCAAAAAAACTTGAACGGCTTGCTGGCTATCGCCTTCCCGAGCTGGCATTCAGTGGAAACATGCTCGAAACACTCTGCTCCCATCTCAATTACGATGCCCTTGATTTTCACGTGAGGGAGCAGATCCTCGCTTTTTTCAATGATTTCCTCCGCTGTGACTGCCGGGATTCCCCGCTCTGCGGGTGCCCGGAGAAGAAATTTGCAAAAAAAGTGATCGAGCTGCGCGAGAACGGTCTCGACCACCGGCAGATCGCAGCCTGCCTGCTGGACGAGTACGGGATCGAACTTTTCCCGGCCGACATCCTCTCGTTCCTTGAAGAGTCGGTCCACGTCCTTGAGGCCATATCCGATGTCTCACGTCTCCAGGGAAGGAACGATCTTTCCAAAAAGACTGATGAACATATCCGCCTCATCGAGCGCTGATTCTTCGTTTTTTTCAACCCCGGCAACGCCTGGATACAGGATTTTTGCCTCTCATGGCGGTATCGGCAGTGTTTCCCCTACCCGCACCGCATATTCATAACCTGTATATCCTGTGAATTCTACATACTAACCCGGGACAACATCAGAGGTATCCTTCGCAGGGATCTCTGTTCCGGGTGCGGCACTCACCATGATCTGGCAATATTCACCGTTTTTTATCCCGTATATTGCGTGCGGCCTGATCCTCTTTATCCTTGGGTTTACCGGCTGGCGGAACCGTTCGTATATCTGTGCCCGGTCCTTTTCCGTCCTGATGTTTGCCGCGAGCCTCTGGGCATTCTGTACCGCGCTTGAGCTTGCAAGTGCTGACTTGCAGACCCAGATGCTTGCCATCATGATCGAATACCCGGCAATGGTCATCATTCCGGTTGCATGGCTCCTTTTTGCCTTGGAATATACCGGGCGTGATGACTGGATCACGACCGAAACCGTCATGCTGCTCCTGATAGTTCCGGTCATTTCTGTCATCATGGTCGCAACAAATGACCTCCATTCCCTGTTTTATTCCTTTGTTATGGAAACCTCGGTCGGGGGACTCATGTACCATATTGTCGATTACGGGCCGGCCTTCTGGGTCCATGCCATATACTCGTACGTCCTCGTGGGCATCGCAATCCTCCTGATCCTGCAAAGGGTCCTTTTCCTGTCGCCGGTGTACCGCTGGCAGGTAACCCTTATCCTGATCGCCACCCTCCTCCCCCTGGTCGTAAACCTGATCCTGGTTTTCCGCGTGGAATCGGTTGCGCTGATTGATCCGACGCCGTTTGCCCTCATGATCTCCGGCTTTGCCATCCTTATCGGCATGGTCAGGTTCCAGCTCCTCGATATCACCCCCATTGCCCATGAACAGATCCTGGAAAACATGAACGACGGTGTTGTCGTGATGGATATCCGGGGGAGGATCATCAGCCTCAACGGCCCTGCTGTGCGGTACCTCGGCATACCGGAAGAAGGATCGATCGGCGCCGCAGCTGCCGATGTCCTGCCTGCTCCTTCACGCGAGTGCATAAGTGGTTCGGGCTCTTTGGGAGAAGCCGGGCAGCAGTACGAGATAGAGCGGGAGATTGACGGGAGGATCCGGTTTTTTGAACTCCGGTGCGTGCCCATCCACTCCCACCGGGCCGAAGCAAAAGGCCGGATGATCCTGATCCGGGATATCACGGACCAGAAACAGGCTGAGCTGGCACTTTCCGGGGCAAGAAAGAAACTCAGTCTCCTCTCCAGCATCACGCGACATGATATTCTCAACCAGGTCACGGCGCTCCTCTTGAATATTGACTTTGCAAAGGAATCCGTATCCGATCCTGAAATGCAGGGTTGGCTGTCAAAGCAGGAAGATGCAGTTGTCAGGATCCAGCACCATATAGAATTTGCTCGGGATTATGAGGACCTCGGGGTCAGGGCACCCCGGTGGATGAGTGTCAATCGTATCTTCTCCGATCTCAGGTCCGTGATAGATGCCCATGGCATCACGCTGGACATCATGCCCGGTGAAGTCGAAATATTTGCTGATCCCCTGCTCGAGCGGGTATTCTCCAACCTTGTGGACAACTCGATCCAGCATGGAAGCCGTGTGACCGCCATCCGTGTCCGGTATGGGAATTCCGGGGATGGGCTTGCCCTGATCTACGAAGATAATGGTGTTGGCGTCCCGTCAGAGGATAAGGAAAAAATATTTGAACGCGGCGTCGGCAGGCAGAATGGTCTGGGACTGTTCCTTGTCATGGAGATACTGGGGATAACCGGGCTGACCATCCGGGAATGCGGCGAACCGGGGAAGGGTGCCCGGTTCGAGATCCGGGTCCGCAACGGGAAGTTCCGGATCACGCCCTGATCTGCCGGGCTTCCGATCGCGGTGCCGGCAGGTATTTCCTTTCATCCGGTTTTAGCCCGTGACAACCCGGTTTTTGGTAACGATCAATATCATTCTCCCGTCAGGATGGTGGGGTATCAGCACTTCGTTTTATCGTGCCTCCTTTGCATCCATGACGACTTTCGTGTGACAGCGGGGACACGGTATCCGGACCGGCCGGCGGGACCGCTGGAGCGAGAAGAGACGTGTTCCCATATAGGTCCAGGCATGACTGCACCGGTGGCAGGTCATGCGGCAGCTGGTGTACTGGCATTCCATGATCAGACACCGGGCAGGACCCTGTATTAAACCTCGGGAGGGGTGGGGTGAAAGTGATGCATCCCGCGGGTAGGGTGAACCTTCCGTTGCGATCCCGCACAATCAGGTCCGGCTTTCTGCCACTTCCCGCTCACCATAATACTCCCTTCATCGCGCTGGGACTCGGCCAGTCCGGCCAGTTTCCGGAGCATGCAGGGGGAGACGAACCTTCCGGAAAAGATATGGATCTTCCGCCTCCCGGTATCCGGGTCGGTTTCAAACGTCAGGATAAAATCGTTATGACCTGCTATCGCGGTATCCAGCATTTCCGGCAGGGTGTTGATGAGGGATCTTCCGGTCTTCTTTTTCCGGCTGGCTGGCAATGCCATACGGGAGGATAGTGGACTTGTGGGTAATAATGCTTACGAGAAAAGAGCAGAAAAACAAGAAACAATGCGAGGGATGGGATTCGAACCCAAGAACTCCTACGAGACTAGGCCCTCAACCTAGCGCCTTTGACCTGGCTTGGCTACCCTCGCCTTTGTGCCATAACAAAGAGGTTGTCTATCTAATAAAAACTTGTGTAAAAATCTCCCGGTGTGAAGCGCAGGATCGCAAAGGAACAGGTTCACCGGTCACTTCGCGCAACCAGATAGATCCAGCATGGGCTCCGTTGTTCCCTGCTACAACCATTCTCCGGCACTGATGGAGCCGGATCAGCATCGGTGTATATTTATATGCGCCATTCCCAGTGGTGAGTATGTGGTCTGATATCATCCACGAATTTGCCGACTCTCCTTCGCAGAGTCGCGTGGTTCGTTTCCTTCTCGAGAACGGGTTCGGGGTGACTGAAGACGGACGGATCAGCTGCAATGGCATTGAGGTGCCGGCAACGTCCGTTGCAAAGGCAATCGGGTCTGACCGGCGCGTTGTGGATTCAACGGCACGGAGGATACTCGAACGGCCGATGCTCCGCGATATCTTCCTCAACATGCGGGCGACCCCTGACCTTTCCCGGGTTGCCGAATCCCTCGGTTTTACGGTCATCACTGTCCTTCCCAAGAATGCCAATGAACGGGGGATTGTCGGCGCTGCCGTACGGGTACTCACCGAGCATATGCTCTCCATCCGGCAGATCTTTGTGACCGACCCGCAGTTTGCCGAAGAGCCAAAACTCGTCATCATCGTGGAAGAGCCCCTGCCCCACGGGGTCATCGAACAGATCCGCGCCCTGCCGCAGGTCAAGCAGGTAATAATTTAAAAAAATCTTACCCTTTTTTACTGCACAGCAGTTCAACTTCCTGTGCGAGACGGTACATCCGCTTTCTCGCCTTTCTCGGGAGATGGAAGGCAGAACCGATGGTATCCTCGATATTCACCCGCTGGTGTCCCGCGATAAGGTTGTCGGAGTGCGTGATGATCTTCTCTTCCGTGGTACAGGGAACACAGTTTCGGGGAATGAGCCCGAGCACCGTGCATTCGTCCGCAGTCAGCCCGGCACCGGTATGGCATTCGACCATACGGGCGACCTCCTCCGGAAATCCCTGTGACCGGAGCAGGTCTGCACCCTGCTGGGCGTGATCGATGGCATGGGTGCTGCCCCGGCCGATATCGTGGAGCATGGCGCCCTGCTCAACAAGAGAAAAACTGACCTCCGGATTGGCCTTGGCATATTCAAGGGCACAATCCGTTACTGCCCTGCAGTGGGCTATCACTTTGGTGCTGCATCCTGCATCCAGCAGCATCTTCTCGTATTTTTTCCGGGAATTGTCAGGCATGGCCCAGCGAATTCCTGATCGATTCGATGCGGGACTTTAAGGATTTTAAGAGCATCTCGTTGTCGAAGTGTCCGAGCGGCTGGTCGCAGTCCGGGCACTTGAAATCGCTGTTCATTGCGATCGGGAAGGTGAAGATCAGGTGGCAGTCCTTGCAGATATAGAAGTCGTTCTCCTCTTCAAACTTCTCGCGCCGCGAGAGCTTTTCAAGGACCGTCTCCATGTCTTCCCGGATTGCATCGTAAATGTGGTCGGTGCGGAGCTGCCAGAGGTAAGTGAGCCAGCCGGTCTCGTTGTTCTTTATCCGGTGGTACTCGGCCAGCCGCTTCTCGTACAGGGTGTAGAGCGTGTGCCGGACCGAGTTTAAGTTGATCCCGGTCTTTGCCGCAAGGTCTTCATCGGAAAACTCCCCGCCTTCGGGAAAGCGTTCGAGAAGATTGAGTCCTTCGTCCCCCACGAGGCGGTGGAGGTAGGCGCGGATTGCCGGATTATTCAGCGTGTCTTCGGTTGGATCCATCAGCGCATATATTGTCGGACGGTGCTAATATGCTTATCCAGCATGGCAAGCGCATGTCCCCGGTCAGGGCCCCAGCCGTAGACACTGACGAGCGCCTGCTCCTCTTCAAAAAAAGTGCCCGGCCACGGGATATCAGCAACAAATTCCTTGACCTTCGTAAGATCTGCGGTCACCGTCATGTCCCGGTCGGCAAACAGGATTTTCCGGGCAGCTACCTGCCAAGTTTCCGGGGGGGTGCGGGGGAGGTTTCCCCGGCAGGCTTCCATGTGGAGATCAAAGAGGCTGCACCCGCATGCCATCTCCACGGTATCGACCGTTCCCTGGAACCGGGGATTCACCTCGATGGCGACCGGGCCGTTGTCACCGATAACAAAATCGACCCCGATGGTGCCGAGGCACCCGCTTGCCGCGGCGATCCGTTCCGCAAGGGAAACCATCTCGTTACAATAAGGGTGGCCGGACGGGGTTATGGACCCGGAGAACCCGAAAGCCGATTCCCCGCTGCCGCCACGCAGGACCTGTTCGTTGGCAGTTACGGCCATTGCGCGTGAGCCTGTTGTTACGCAGCAGACGCTTGCAGCAATCCCCGGGACCATCTCCTGCCGGATGTGCGGGACATCCTCGTACAGGGTCCGCCACGCCGTCATCTCCGCTTCATCGTGGATCACAGCGTTCCGCCATCCCCCGGCGCCTGCCCGGGGCTTGACCATGGCGGGGTATTGCCCTTCGGGAAGGACGCGGGGGACGGGCACACCGATCGATTCGAAAAAGTGCTGGGTGTCGAGCTTGTCGAGTAGTTTCACCATGGCCTGGTGCGGCGTCCCCATCAGCGGAACGGGGGCCGGCAGGAGTTCTGCACCGGATGTCGGGATAAAATAGTCAAAGGTGCGGCGCCGGCAGATCCGTCCGATGGCGTCCGGGAGATCGGCAAGGTCCGTAAACTTCTCCCGGTCTTTGGTGTACCATGCAAGGTCCTGGTCACAGAAATGATCGACCGTGCAGACCTCGTAACCTGCGTGAAAGGCTGATTGTGCTACATGCCGTGTTGCAAACCCGGCAATGAGCACCCGCCCCTTCATTATCCCTCCGTCTGCTTACCGGCTTTCGAGGGGATGATTTTGATTTGGGCACCGGGGAATTCGAGCGCGAGATCCTTACCTTCCGCGAGATGATCGAGGAAAAGGGCAAGGCTCGAAATCTCGGAGTGCGGCTGGCTGGTGACCGCGACATTGAAATCCGCAAGACCATAGATATCGCCCGGTACCTTCTCGGCGCCGACAATCACTAGGATCTTTTTGTTCGGCCGAATCTCCCCTATCACGTCCGGGAGGTTCAGGCCGTACATCGTGAGGTGGACGACGGTTCCCCCGGCTGCTTTCCATTCCTTGATGCAGGAGCGCCACTTCACGTTATCCTCGCAGAAGAACTCCCCGCCCCAGCGTCCCGCAACGTCCGCGATGCTCTCCACCACGCCCTTGTCGGATGCGGCAAGGTACATCCCGCGGGCACCGAGCGCCCGGGCAGTCAGCCCGACATGGGTGGTCACGCGCTGGTCCCGCTCGGGGCGGTGGCCGATCCTGAGGATTGCGGTCTCGTGTTCTGGCATACTAGTTCTTCCTTGCTTTTATGACGCCGTTCTCTATGACAAACGGCAGGTCTTTTTCATACTTGCACTGATTGCGGAGGAGCGCCTCGCCGAAGTTCAGCATCCGGATGCTGCCGCTGCACCGCTCGACAAGACAGGACTGTTCGAGCCGGCCAAGGGATGCTGCGAGGCTTTCTGCGTCAAGTCCGCAGATCTCCCGTAAGTCTTCCTGTGCAATCGCTGCATTCTCCGGAATATGGTGATAGACAAGCCAGTCCATGTCCTCTGCATTCACCTGTATTCATCTCGCGGGGAGGAGAATAAGGGTTTTGGGAGTGGGAGTGGTTCGTCAGATCCACGACAACGAGAAGAACCCGTCAGGGTTCTTCGCTGTGCAGAGGGTCGAAGACCCGATGCAGGAGAAGACCGGAAGGTCTTCGACTTGTTTATTTAGCATCAGACCCGAACCATGTTTGTGGTGAAATTCGAAGATTTCCGTGGGAAATCTTCTCTTCCTCAACCTTCGAAGAACACTATGATTTCTTCTCATCCTCATAGTTTTGACGAACTATTCGGATTCTGATGAAGGTCTCGGATTCATCAAGACCACGACCACGAGAAGAACCCGTCAGGATCCCGGGAAAAAATTCCCGTTCCCGATCCCTGCCTTATTCGTGGCACCTGTCATCACACTCTTTACAACAACAAGATCCGGTCCAGCCTTCATATCCCTCCCGGAACAGGAAGATGACAATCACGAATCCTGCAAGGGGATCGGCCTGCCAGAATCCGAAGAGGTAATTTGCCAGGAGGCCGGCAAGAAGTGCCACGGACAGGTAACCGCACGCGATGGTCTCCTTTGCATCGGCAAGGAGTGCCCTGCTTCCGATTGCCGTACCGGTTTTCCGTTTCTGCCAGGCAAGGACCGGCATGATAATGATGGAGAGGACCGCGATGATGATCCCGATGACGGATGGTTCGGCAATCTCCCCGGCTATCAGCCTGCCGGCTGATTCGTAGAGGACGTATGCCCCCAGCAGGAAGAACGATAGTGCCACAAGCCTCTGGGCCGTCCGTTCGATCCGTTCCTCCTCATCGGGCGAGACCCGGTCGTGCCGGCCCAGCCGCCAGATCAGGATCAGACCGGAGAGCGATTCAACAATACTGTCGAGCCCGAACCCCACAAGCGCAATACTCCCGGCTGCCATGCCAGAAAAAATCGAGGCTGCCGCTTCGAAAATATTGTAGATGACCGTAAAATATTCGAGGTGGAGTGCCGTGCGCCAGTTGCGATCTTCAGGTAACATCGGTATCTCTGAGTTTCCCATGATGGTATATATCGGGATGGTTGCAGGCACGTTTTTTTGTTTTTTCTGCAATACCGGCGAGTAAATGCGGATAAGAATCTCCGGCGCTTATTTCAATTCCCGCGTCTCATTCTTCCCTATGACTGAAGCAGGATCACCAAGGCCGTATCGTGAACTCGTGGACCTTGTTGATGCAATCCTTGAAGAGTGCGAGGATGAGGTCCCCTGCATTGTAAAAAAGCTGGGTACGCTCGACCCGGAGACCCGGAGCGAGCTCTTCATCTCCGACCTGCTCAACGCATACCAGGTATTCTCCTATTTCTTCCGCACCGTTCCGGATGATCTGGTGAGGGAGCGCCTGGAGCTGGAACCGGCATCATCCCTCCGCAATGGCCTGAAGATCGATGAGATCGACCTGCTGGAGCTAATCTTCATCCTCCGTGAATCGAAACCGGTTATTATTATCTGGGATGGCGAGAAGGCTGTTGCCACGTTCTCCGGTGGACGGGCGTATGCCGATGGGAAGGAGTACCTGGAGAACCCGGAGTACTCATAGGAGCGGGAAGTACCTTGTGGGTTTGGTGGTGGCGAACCCGGATTTTCGGCTCACCGGTCCCCGGCACTGATCAACCCCTCATCCACCACAGCGGGTACAAGCGGTGGCAACTCCCCCCATCGCACAACCGTCTCCCCCATAATAGCGAAAATTCCGGAAACCTCCGCAGGATCCACGCGGTCGAGCACCGATTGGTCCGATGGCCGGATCTCGTTGCACACCGCGGTCGCCCACGCATCGGCCAGCGCAACGTCGTGCGCAAAGATCGTGACTGCATCTGCAATCCCGAACGAGATGGACGGCCCGACCGTTGCCGATGACGTGCAGATGCCGAGAATTTTTTCCTGTGGCGGCACCACGAACGCGACCCGGTTCGAAAGCGCCGCCCCCCCGGCATGCACCCCTACCCGGACGGCCCGGTCCGCGATGAGTGCAATGTCGCCGCCGTTGTCGATGACTCCAAACTTTGCGCCGGCCTCCATCATCGCCTCGACCCCGGCCCATGCAATCGCCCCGGCAACCGCGGCCATAGGCCCGACCCCGGCCTTCCGGGTTGCATCCGCCATACGGACAATAAGTCTCTCGTCCGAGTCCGGCACGTAGGGATCAAAGGTTGCAGCAAAAAAGGGGTCACGGGCAATGTATGCCTCCAGCACCTGCCGGGCCGAAAGGATGCCCGCCTTCGCTGCTGCGATGTGGGCCGGGTCGTCCGCAAGGATCGTTGCAAACGTCTCCCGGAAATGGAACGGTTCCCGGATCATAACGGGAGCGTGAGTGCCCGGTGCGGGCAGGCATCCATGCACTTGCCGCAGAGGATGCACTTCTCTTCCGCAACCCGGAGTTTCCATTCCTTGTCGAACGCAAAGACTTCGCGGGGGCAGATGCTGATGCAGGCCCCGCAGTCCACGCACTCGCTCTCATCGTGGTGGATACCGTGTTCCAGGATGCGGACGTTTGCCCCGAGGCCTGCCATCGAGTCCCGCACCAGCTTGCACTGCTCGTCCGGCACCTCGATGAGCGCCTCGCCTTCCGATGAATCGATCACCGCCCGTTCAACGTTGATGAGGACGCCGGTGTCCCGGACCACCTGCGCAATGATCGGCTTCCTGCCCTTGCCGCGGGAGAAGTTGACGAGAAGTTTCATTTCAGCCACCTCCCGCCAAAGCATTTCCCGAGGTCCATTGCGGTGAGGATACCGATGACATGGTGCTGTGCGTCAACCACCGGCAGGGCGCTGATGTTGTTCTGCTCCAGTTTCTGTACCGCGATATCCACCGATTCACCGGGCGTTGTGGTGATCACTTTCTTCTTCATGATATCCTTGACAAGATGGGCTTTTCCGGGATTTGCCACCGCCTTTGATATATCGAACGTGGTGACAATCCCGACGAGTTCCCCCCTGCCGTTCACGACCGGCAGGTGGTTGGTCTCCCCTTTGAGAAGCTTCTTTGCGGCCCCGGTAATCTCCTCGGTCTCTCTTATGGTGATAACCGTCTTGTCCATGATATCGAGCACCCGGGGGCCGGCAGTGGTCTGGTGCATGGGCTGGTTCTGTTTCTTTGCATCGATGGGGCGGGTCGGCAGGGTGAGGTGGATCTTCCCCTGCTCGACCCATTTTTTCAGCTCGGACGCAACGTCCCGGGCCTTCCGGTAACTGGAAAGCGATGAGGTCCTGACCTCCTCGCCGTTTAAGTCCACGACACCGCTGCGCAGTTCAGCGTAGGTCACTTTCTTGACGGTGGGCCGGGACCGGCCCGGAACCCCGTAGTCGAGGATATCCACGCTGATATCCTCGTCCCGCACGGCCGTTGCCCGGACCACGTCCAGGTCGAGGACCGGCAGGGGGACGCCGAGCCCCACGTACATGGTCACGCCATAGCCGGTCATGGTCGCAGCCCGCAGGTAGTCCTGCGACATCTGTTTCAAATCGCCGGTCACCATCAGGGTGCCAAAACCGCCGGCCGGGGAGTGCTGGGTCCCTTCGCCGACAATCATGCCCTGCGCCCCGCAGAGGAAGATGGGCACGCCGCTGCCGATAAGCCGGAGGTGCGGGTCATTGGAGATCGGGTTTAAGACGCCGGCACCGGAGTAGGTGATGTTGCCGCTGCCCGGGAGGAGGACGCCCATGTACGTATGAAGGGTCCGGTCGGTCAGGTTCGTTGCCGCATTGTAGCGCTGGTAGGCGTTCCTCGGGTTGCACATGATCGCCTGGTTGAGGTTCTGGAGCAGCAGTTCCGTCTCGATGGTGCGGCGCGGGTAACAGTCTGTCCCGCGGGAACTGGCACGCAGCTCGACCGATTTACCTGCCACAAGGTCCTCGATGACATGCGCCCCGCCGTACTCCTCCTCAAGCGTATCGGACTGCTGGGTGGCGCCGATGTAGGTATCGACCGCTGCAAGTCCACCATAGGCTTCGACATTGTTGAGCCAGATCCGCTCCATCCTGATGGGAGGTTCGGCATGGCCGAAGTTAAGGAATGCTCCCGACGAGCACATGGCACCGAAGGTCCCGGTCGTCACGACATCGATCTCCTTCAGTGCTCCTTTCTCTCCGAGTTCGGCAACGATCGCGGGCATCTCCTCAGCGGTGACCACGCGGGCGTTCCCGTCACGGATCCGTTCATGGATCTGCTCGATGGACTTGTGCATGCCCAGATATTCACATTTATGCATATTAAAGGTAATCGCTATTACTCAAAGTAATAAATGTGATTTTAACCCCGGCCGTCCATGATCCTGTATGCATGTGCGTGCCTTCATAGCGGAGATGGAGCGGCTCGCCCCTCCGGACCTTGCCGAGGATTTTGATACCGGAAAGATCGGTCTCATCGTGGAAGGGAATGAAAAGATTGGGACTGTCTGCAGTGCGCTGGACGCGACCGCTGCCGTGGTGAAACGTGCAGTTGCGGCGAAAGCCGATATGCTCGTTGTCCACCATACCCCGCTCTGGACCCCGCTGACCTCGCTCACCGGCCCGATCGCATCCCTTATGCGGGACGTGCTTACGTCCGGCCTGAACATCTATGCCATGCACACAAACTTCGACCGGGCAGAATATGGCGTGAACGACTGCCTCTCCGATCTTCTCTCTCTCACCAATACGGAGCCCATGACGCTCGGGCTGACCGGCGACTGTTCTCTCACGGTTGAGGAGATCGCCAGAAAGATTGGCGGACCGGTCCGTGTCTGGGGCAGGATCAAGAAACCAAAACGCCTCGCGATAGTTGGCGGGAGCGGGTTTGACCTCACCTTCATGGCCGAGGCAAAAGAACTGGGCGCGGATGCGTTTCTCTCCGCTGAACTGAAACATTCCGTGTACCGATCAGCCCCCCTTCCCTGTATCGAAGCCACCCATTATGCGCTGGAAGCACCCGCCATGGAACGCCTTGCCCGGAAGATGGGGTGGAAATTTATCCCGGACCCGCCGGTTATCTCCGTTGTCCCATGAGCGAGCTCTGGCAGCGTCTTGCTGACAAACGGGAACTGGATGGGGACCTGCGGGCAGTAATAGAAAATGAACTCGGACCCCGGGGTAAGAAGGCGCTTGCTGCGCTGGATGCCGGCAAGGTAAAAAAATATCATGACTTTTTTGTGGTGGAGGGAAGGACTGCTGAGTACGTTGTCGATGAGGACTTCTGTACCTGCGGGGACTTCCTGTACCGGGGCCGGACCTGCTGGCACCTCATTGCCGTGCAGCTTGCGGTTGCAACCGATAGGTTCAGCCGGGTGGATGGATGGTACGTTGACCAGCTGAAATGACGGGAGAGATCAGTTCCCCCGCCTCCCTTTACCTGCCGGGAGACTTATCCTGTTCCTGCAGCGCCATTTCCCGGTACTTTTTTGCATTGGTATATGCAGGATTGATCTCCAGTGCCCGGTTAAAAGAGGTGACCGCATCGGTAAACCGGCCAAGGTTACGCAGCGTCATGCCCCGGTCATACCATGCAACATCGTAATCCGGCCTGATGGCAAGCGCTTTGTCATATGAGGCGAGGGCATCTGAGTACCGGGAGAGTTCGTTCAGCAGGGCTCCCCGGAGGACCCATACCATGTCGTTTTCGGGTTCGAGGACTAGAGCCTTGTCAAACAGGGCTATCGCTTTTTCGAGATCCCCGAGTTTGGCAAAATCTGCAGCTTTATCGAAATGTTTCTCAGCATGCGCCTGCATACAGAAGACTCTGCGCTGTATGACATTAGTGTTGCGGTTATTTCCGCGCCCCTCCGTAAAACAGGGTTTTGGTAATGGGGAACGGGCATTCTATTGTCCTGAAGCAGGATTGGGTAAGGATATATTCACCACCTTTTCGCGGCAGGGGATATTCTCAAGAGGCGAATCCCCGTACGGGGAAAAAGCAATACCCTAATTACCGTTCGTAATCAACTGTACTCAACAATTGTGTGATTGCTCATGCTCGAAGAGGAATACCAGCTCGATTATTTTAAGACCCAGGGCTTTACCCGCAAGATCTGTAAAAGCTGCGGTTCAGCGTTCTGGACCCGCGACCCCTCGCGTGAGATCTGCGGGGATGCCCCCTGCGAACCCTATAATTTCATCGGCAACCCGATCTTCCGGCCCCATACGCTGGATACCATGCGTGAGGCGTACCTCTCATTTTTTGAAAAACAGGGGCACACGCGGATCGAACGCTACCCGGTCGTGGCCCGCTGGCGGGACGATATCTACTTAACCATCGCCTCGATTGCCGACTTCCAGCCGTTTGTCACGAGCGGCGTTGTCCCGCCTCCGGCAAACCCCCTCACCATCTCCCAGCCATGCATCCGGCTCAACGACCTCGACTCGGTAGGAAAGTCCGGCCGGCACCTGACCACGTTCGAGATGATGGCCCACCATGCCTTCAACACTCCCGAGGAGGAGATCTACTGGAAGGACCGGACCGTGGAACTCTGCGACCAGTTCATCGCGTCCATCGGTGGCGACATAAACAAGGTCACCTACAAGGAGAACCCGTGGATCGGCGGCGGGAACGCAGGCCCGAGTGTTGAAGTCCTGATCGGCGGCCTTGAAATCGCAACCCTCGTCTTCATGAGCCTCGGCCGTCAGAAGACGCAGGAACAGGGCTACGACCTGAAAGGCGAGATGTATTACCCGATGAAGCTCCGGATCGTCGACACCGGCTATGGTCTCGAACGGCTCGTCTGGGCCTCCAAGGGCTCGCCCACCATCTACGACGCGGTATTCCCGGAGATGGTCAGCCGGGTGATGAGCGCTGCGGGATTAAACCATATGCTCGACAACAAGGACTACACCAAGATCCTTGCCCTCAATGCAAAGTTCGCCGGCCTCATGGACATCTCCGGCACCAACCTCTTCAACTTAAGAAAGAAAGTCGCGGCTGCGATCGATGTCTCACCCGAGAAACTCGACAAGATGATCACCCCCATCGAGAAGGTGTACGCGGTGGTCGACCACACCCGCTGCCTCGCCTACATGCTGGGAGACTGCATCGTCCCCTCCAATGTCCGCGAGGGCTACCTTGCACGGCTCGTCATCCGCCGGACGCTCCGGATGATGAACGAGCTCAAAATCGAGGAACCGCTTGCCGACTTAATCGAACAGCAGACCCGGATCATCGGCATAAACAAGTTCGAGCAGGACCTTGCCGTTGTCCGCGAGATTGTCGACCGCGAGACCGAGAAGTACGCAGCCACCCTTGAACGCGGGACAAGGATTGTTCAGAAAGTGGCAAAGACCTACAAGGCGAAAAGCCAGCGCGTGCCCTTGAGCGAGATCATCACCCTCTACGACTCCCACGGCATCCAGCCCGAGATGGTAAAAGACATTGCTGCAAAGGAAGGTGCGGTCGTCGACCTCCCGGACAACTTCTACTCCATTGTCGCCGACCAGCACTCCGAGTCCAAGAAAGAGACTGCGGAAGAGGACAAGACCGCGAAGTACGCGGGCCGGGTCCAGGGCCTCCCGCCCACGAAGAAGCTCTACTACGAGCAGCCTGCCGATATCGAGTTCGAGGCAGTCGTCCTCGACTTCTTCGACAACTACGCGGTCCTCGACCAGACCCTCTTCTATCCCGAGGGAGGCGGCCAGCCTGCCGACACCGGCACGCTCGTCAGCTCGGAGAGCATGGTGAGGGTTGACGGCGTTGTCAAGGTGGGCGAGGTGGTCTTCCACCATGTCAGCGGCGGCGTAATCAGCCGCGGCGACCGGGTCAAGGGGATGGTGGACGAGGAACGGCGCTGGTCGCTGATGCGCCACCACACCGCAACCCATGTCCTCCTGCATGCCACGAAGGAGATTCTCGGTGCCCACATCCACCAGGCCGGGGCCCAGAAGGGAGCGGAGAGCTCCCGCGTGGATATCCGCCACTTCAAGCATATCACGGCGGATGAACTGCACCGGATCGAGGTTGCGGCAAACCGGATGATCATGGCCAACCAGTTGGTCGAGATCGGGATCGAGGACCGGGGCAAAGCTGAACAGAAATACGGTTTCTCCCTCTACCAGGGGGGTGTCCCTCCGGGGAAGGACATCCGCGTGGTCAAGGTAGCCGGCGATATCGAGGCCTGCGCCGGCACCCACTGCCGGAGCACCGGGGAGGTCGGGATCATCAAGATCATCCGCGTCGAGCACATCCAGGACGGTATCGAACGTATCGAGTTCGCGGCGGGGATTGCTGCGATCTATTACATGCAGCACCTCGAACAGATCGTTTCCTCCTCGGCCGATACCCTCTCCGTCCAGCACGAGAACCTGCCGGCAACGGTCACCCGGTTCTTCACCGAGTGGAAAGACCAGAAAAAGGACATCGAACGCATGAGTGCAAAACTGGTCGAGCTGGAGATGCAGACCATCGAGGCCGAGTCCATCGGGGGCATCCCGGTTGTCATCCGGCGCATCGACCTCCCGCAGAAGGAACTTGCCGCAATCGCAGGCAGCATCTCCGAAAAGGGCGGCGTCGCCCTGCTGGCCGGCTCTGGCGAATCGGTACGGGTGGTCCTCGCCTCCGGTGACCCGCGGGTGAATGCCGGCGAGATCATCAGCCAGGTCTGCAGCCTGCTGGGAGGCAAGGGTGGCGGCAAACCCATGCTCGCACAGGGCGGCGGGCCGGATGCCAACCAGCTGGACCTTGCGTTGAAGGTGGGAAAAGAACGGATCATCTCGTCTCTCAATGGCTGAAAATATCCTGATCCTGGAACCCGGCGATGAGCGGGCACAGAAGATAGCAAAAGCCATGGCCAGCCAGACCGCGAGCGAGATCCTCCAGCTGCTGGCCGAGGGACCGAAAAGCCTGACCGATATCGGCGAGCGCCTCTCTGTCCCCATGAACACGGCAAAATACCATGTCGAGAACCTGCTCGAAGCGGGTCTCATCTCCATTGCAGAAACCCGGTACAGTGTCAAGGGCCGCGAAGTGAAACTCTACTCCTTAACAAACCAGCTCCTGATCGTTGCCCCGCGCCAGTCACCGGTACGCTCGCTGATCCTGAAATATGCATCCCTGTTTGGTATCGTGGTCCTTGCAACGCTGGGAATCACCGCGTTCGCGCCGCTCTTTTCGGGATATAACGGTGTCGGGGCTGCCGATTTTGCACCTGCTCCCGTGCCGGCCGTTGCCGGAAGAGAGGTAAGTGTCATGGCTGCCAAGGGAACCCTGGGGGGCATGGATAACGCGGCTGCAGCCTCCCCGGATACTGCACTTGCCTTCTTCCTTGGCGGGCTCCTCGTCATCTTTGTCCTGTTATGCTACGAAGCATGGCTCTGGAAAAAAAGATAAAAAAATATCCCGGGAAAAATCCCCGGTTTAACAATTAAAAAAGGTAATTATCTCTTCTTCATCTGGTGCATGCGGACTACCAGCAGTCCTGCAATCCCCGCTGCACCCAGAACCGTCATGAGGGAGACCGGGGACTGTGCCGTTGTGGGCCACGGGGTGGGGACGGTGGTTGCCGGCTTCGTTGTTTTTACAACCGCGGTTGTTACCGGGATGACGGTGGTCTGCTGGGTAGCCGGCGCAACAACCGTAAAGGTTACTCTCCCGATGAATCCTTTTGCATCCTTGAAATCAACATCATAGGATCCTGCACTGGTAACCGCGACTTTTTTGGTGAATATCCCGGCACCGTTCTTCACATCATTGGTGGTACCGATCCACTGGGGGCCGAAGATCCTGCCATCCGGCCCGCGGACTTCGACCTCCACCCCTTCAGCGCCACCCTTCTTGATGGAGCCTTCAATCCTAAGGGCATCGGCAAGGTCCTGGGACATCGGGGAGGTGATCTCGATATCGCCGGAACGATCGAGGAGGGTGACCAGCTGCGTTGTTATCGAGTCCGAATTCAGCTGTGGTTCATCAGCGCCAGTGAACTGGATCTCGGCCTTATAGGTTCCTCCCGGAAGGCCAATGGTGTCGAATATCCGGTACAGGGTTTTATGATCCTCCTGTAGTGTCACGGGTTGTTCACTGATCATGGTTGACGTATAACCAGATTGGTACAGTACTAAATTAAATGACTTACCTGCCGGGAAAGTACTGTCGATAGAACATTTCAGCGGAAGCCCGACCTGGATGGATTCCGGGCACTTGAGAGTCAGCATATAGGCATTGACCGTGCCCACCACACACATCATACATAACGCGAGGAGTATGATCCTTTTCATAACTACAGCATCGATTTTCCGGTGATAAAATAGTATTGTCTGAGTACGGCTGGTTATCTGGTCCGTACTGCAGAAAATGAACGAAATATCGTTCAGGTCAGCACATGCCGATAAAATTTTCCAGCAGCCGCAGGCCGGCAGCCCCGCTCTTCTCCGGGTGGAACTGGACGCCGCATGCATTCCCGTGTACAACGGAAGAGGCAAAGGGGCAGATATACTGCGTGGATGTGAGGGTGTATTCCGGCCGGGTATCTGCATAGAAGGAATGGACGAAATACACGTACTCTTCCGGGCCGAACCCGGCAAAGAGCGGGTGGTCGCTTTTCTCGATGGTGAGCGAGTTCCAGCCCATGTGCGGCACCTTCTGGCCCGGTACCTTCGGGAACTTCTTCACCGATCCCGGTATGAGCCCGAGCCCGCGGTGGAGGCCGTGCTCCTCGCTTGTCTCCATGAGCATCTGCATCCCGAGGCAGATCCCGAGGAGGGGAACGGATCGGGTTGCTTCCGTCACGGTAGTCCTGAGTGTCCCAAGCTGCTCCATGCCCTCCGAGAACGCCCCCACACCGGGCAGCACCAGCCCGTCCGCGGAGGCGATCTCCGCAGCGTCACAGGTAATCGTTGCCTGCGCCCCGGCTCTCTCCAGACCGCGGATAACACTCCGCAGGTTCCCCAGGCCGTAATCAATAATGGCTATCTTCGTCATCTTTTCCCTCTTCGCGGAGCCGCCAGCGCCCGTCCGTGATCCAGGTTTCGGGGAGTCCCTGTGCCTTTTGCCATTGCCCAAGCCTCCCGGTCCAGTCCTTCCAGAGGTCAGGATAATCCTCTGCAATCATATGGATCAATGCCATATCGCTGGAAGGGCACATGAAACATCCGATCCGGTCCAGGTGCCGCCCGTACAGGACATTGTACGGTGCCTGTTCCCGGAAAATATAGAGCCAGACATGCAGGGCAGTCCAGTTATGGATCGGGGCTGCCGAGAGCTGGACCGTGACATTCCGGTTGCGCCAGACCCGTTCGCTCTGGGCCCGGGTGGCAGACTCGTACCTCCGCTGGCCGATGAAGGAGAGGCACTCGCCCCATTTCTCGCGGATGATGTCCCCGACGGGTGTCAGCTTGCAGACCTTACAGCACCAGCGGGCGTTGACCGCAGGCGGTCCCTGTTTTGCAAAGGTCTCCCAGAACGTGGTGATGCCGTTTGTGCGGAGGACTTCAAGGCCGTATTTTTCCGAGACAGCATCAATGTTTTTGTAGGTCTCCGGGAATTCAAGACCGGTGTCGGCAAAGAGCATCGGGACTTTTCCGATAGCTTTTGTGACCACAAGGAGTGTCGCGAGGCTGTCCTTTCCGCCGGAGTACGAGATATTAGGCTGGAGCCGGGGGTTCCGGTTTGCCACGTCCATCACGAACTGGACCGCTTCACCCTCAGCCCGCTCAAGCACCTGCGCATTGGCCCGGACAACCTCGTCCCACGATGCAGCGCCCGGGACAACCTGCGAAGCAATGTTCCTCCGGGTCCGCACGATGGACCCTTTCTTCATCTCCCGGGCTGCAGCCGCATCCACTTTTGCCCGGCCGACACCGACGCAGGTTCGGTCAGGAGCAAGGATGAAGACCTCGTCGCCGGCCCGGATATGCTCGTCGACATAGGTCACGCCAGGGGCAAGCACGCTCATGCCCTGGTCGCGGATGAACGGGACCGCGTCCTCGCTGATCGTCACGTACCGTTTTGTGGGGGAGAAGATGTTGCAGGCTTCCGGGCGGGGCACCGGTTCCCAGCGGCGCTGGTCCGGGAAATACCGGATGATCCCGGCCACGCCGCCGCCAACGATGACCTCTTCCATCCGGTCCTGGTCGGGGACCTTGTTGAGGAGCGCGATGTGGCCCTCGGGGATCAGGGGGGAACCGAAATGTTCGCTGTAGATCCGGTTGATTAACGCAATGTCCGCAGGAAATGCCGGCCGTGCGTCGCCCGGTGGGGTGACCGGGACCTCGCGGGTGGCAGCGCCGCAGGCGCATTGCTTCGAAAGGACCGGTGCATGGCAGGTATCGCACCAGCGGAGGAGAATTTTACCCAGGTAAGACGGACGCATTATCTCCAGTATATTGGTTTTTTGGGAATAAAAACAAAGATGGCGGATCCGGAATTGCGGATCACCCGCATGTCTGCAAGGCCGCGGGCGGGAGCATTGATAATATCCCATCTTCAACTGTACTACCGGGATTTATGATCGATACATGGTTTTTTGCTGCATTCTGTCTCATCCTCATTGTACTTGCTGCCGTTGTCCGCATGGTCCGCATCTCCATGCTGTATGACCGTTTTCTTGCGGCCGCCCTGGCAGTTACCGTGGCCTGCATGGCAGGGCTGTTCCTGAGCATTGGTCTTGGTAATCTCCAGGTCCTTGACATTACCATTATCCTTGCCCTGCTCGCCTACGCTGCCGTGATCGGATTTGGTATGTCCTGTTCTGAGGTGGATGCATGAGCCTCCTCCTGGCAGATATCCTGATCTACATCCTCCTCCTCGCGGGCATAGGTTTTGGCGGAATTGCCCTGATGGGCCTCCTGATCTTTCCGGACATCCGCAGCAGGATGTATACGGCAGTACGGGCAAGCCTCATCTGCGCAGCTGCATCGGCTGGTGCTGCGCTGGTCTATGCCCTGTCCCTTGTCACCAGCGGTGGCGGGGACCTGTACTTCCCGTTCATGATCCGCGTCCTCCTGCTCTGTGCCGTGATAACCGCGGCCATGGTAACGATCAACCGGATGCTTCTTGCCAAAACTGCAGCCCGCTTCGAATGCGGGCAGGCACCCCCATCACCCGGGGAGCAGGAAAAAAGCGAATAACTGTAACAATCCCGGGTTAATCTTTTTTTATAAAAAATTCTGAAGCAAAATGTATGGTTATTCCTCTGCAGGTTCTGCGGGGAGAGGCTCCATGAAGCAGAGGACTCCCGCGACGCCGAGCAGGACTACGGCCGGCATGTACAGGGAGAGCAGGGTGAGAGAACCGGCGATTGGTATGGAGAGGGTGATGAATACCGCTGCAAAGATGAGCATATAGCCGGCAAACCGTGTTTCCTTGTTTGCGATAGCAGCGCCCATCAGCCCGAGGCAGGAAAAAAGGGCTGCCTGGACGCCGGATAAGGTGACATCGCTTGTTGTGGAGGTGAGGATAACGAAAATGGCGGTCAGGATACCGGCAAAACCGCCAGCGAGCCCCAGAAGGAATTCCTTTTTCATACAGGTACGAAAGGTGTTGCAGGATCATAAAGGTTGCCGTTCCCTTCGCGAATTTTTTTTTTGCGGGCACCTTTGTGGCAAATGATATTTTTAATGCCTGAATATGCGCTCTTCTGCTTAGATAAAATAAGACTTTTGCGAAATATAATTCACGGAAATAATTCGAATCAGGCGAATCCGGGCAATTTACGGACAATTGCGCATTTCATGATGGAACGCTTCGATAATCCTTTGTTGTTCGTTTGCGGTCATTTTCCATGGGAAAAAGTGAAGGTTTGTAATGATTCTGCGCCGCAAAATGCTATTCTGACCAAAATATTTATTAATTGCCAAATTAAGAGAAAATATAACCCTTTCCGGTAGGAGGTGGAAACCACATGGCAGCAGCAAAGAAGGCGGCGGCAAAGAAGCCGGAAGCAAAGAAGCCCGCAAAGAAGGCGGCAGCAAAGAAGAAGTAACCTTCTTCGCCTAAACACTATCACCTTTTTCTTTCCAGCTTGCTTTTGGGGTTTTCACGACGGATGGCTTCTGTCCCGCGATATCTTCGCGGGAGCGGATACCTTTTTTTCGTAACTTTTTCATTGTAGTGACTTTTGCTGTTTTGTATGATATCCGGTCGTGGCAACGGATCTTAGGATCCCTTTGTGAACGGGGTGGAGTGGGGGTCATGCGGGTACAGGATTGGTTGGAGGGAGTGGCAGGGGCTGATGCACCCATACCCCCGTTTGCGAGAGTTCCGCTGCTTCCGGCGGATCACCTTCCGGTTCACCAGGAAATCCGTCTTGCGAGGCGGGCGGTGACGGGATTTACAGATGACTCCGGCCGGAGGTTTTGCGCTCGAAGACATCCGTCATCTCGTGATCCTGGTCAGGTGACCTGTCTCATTCTCCACCACATGGTTCTGGCGGCCCTTTCGTTCCGCGAAGCGGGATGAGGGAAGACTCGCAGCATCGATCTCACGAAAGCCCGGATCCATTCCGCTATCTTTTTGGCTCCGGCCCCGGAACGGGAACCTATGGGAAAGACAACGTACATCATCAGGGAGTTCGAGATTGTCAGCGTGGGAAAATTCTTCGCGGTCATCGGCCTCATCTGGGGATTTGTCGCGGGAATTTTCATTGCGGCCGGTGCCGCCGGCATGTCCATGGGCACAGGAACCTCCGCCCTTGGGATTGCGGGAACCGTAATCGTCCTGGTCCTGACCGTCATCTTCTGCGGTATATTCGGCTTCATTGCCGGGGCTGTCCTTGCCATCATCTATAACCTCGTGCTCGGGGCGATGGGAGGCGTGGAGATGGTCCTGGAAGCGAAGGGGGAGATTACGGCAGAGGAGAAGCCTGGGATGTGACGGTTCCGGGTTTTGTCATCTTTTTCCGCAATTTTTGCTTCTGCCGAATCATACCCAGCTTCAGCGATCCGGCATTTCGCTACGGATCTTCCCCGTCCGGCTTGCCGTCTTCCTGCGGGTACAGGAATCCCGCTGCGATCCGGGAAGCGAACGGCATCACGATCCAGGTGAGGAGGGCGACAAGGAGCGTCACGAAGACTACTTTCTGGAGCAGGAACGGTTCGGCATCCAGGAACGGGCCGGTGACAAGGGAGATGAGGACCGAGACCGGCAGGGCCGCACACCATGTTACCACAGCCTGGCGGGTTTTTGTCGGGGGCCGCAGGAGGTTCTGCCCGGGAAGCGTGAACCAGGTCTCGAGGCCGGAAAGCGTCCGGGTTTCGGGAGGAGCGATCGTGAGCCCGCGTTCGCGATCCAGCCATGCACGGTATTCCATGGAGCGGTGCCATTCGTCAAGCGGACTCCGGGACGCAAACTTGTACACGATCCGGTACACACCGTTGCGGGAGTTCCCCGGCCGGAATACCGAGAACCCCAGGTTCCCGGGGACCCTGCCGAACGCATCCGCAATGCTTTCCAGTTCTGCCTCGAACTGTTGTTCGCACCCTTCCTTTACATAATGGACCCGTACGACTGTAATGGGGTTCACGGGAGTTTCTGCCGGTTCATTCATCCTGCCCGGTAGTTCCGGCCATGCTTGCATAAACCTGCCGAAACCATCTCCGAGCACAACAAGAGAAATTAGAACGTGGCAAAAGAATCAGGATTTTTTTGAGGAGATGCAGGTTCAAAGAAGTATTTCATGTCATCCAAATCCAGTGGGAACCCCCCTCCCTCCCCCATGGGGGGGTTGGAACCGAACCCCCCCGCCGTACCCGGCCCGGGCCGGCATTGTTCCCATAATTGGGTAGGGACGGAGATTTGCAGTACCGGCGATGGCGCAGGGTGCGATGGCATCCAGTCATTACTAAAATCGGGCCCGCTACTCAAAACCGGGGAGGGGGGTTCCCGGCCAACCCCCCCACCTTGCATGAAAAATCCGGAACGAACCCCCCTGGCAGGGGGGTGGGGGGGTTGCCGGGGAACCCCTGTCTGACACGCGGGAGATGGCAGGGTTTACGTCGGTGGAGGGGTGCGTGTACGGCTGGTGGAGGGGGGAGGGGGGTTGGCCGGGGACCCCCCTCCCTCCATATGGATGAGAGCTGGGGGAGGTTTCCCTCTTGGGTCTGCGAGCCAATCCAATTCCGATGAAAAATCTCGCAGCGCTTAAGAAAGAAATTTAGAAATTAAGAGCCAGACGCGCAAAAGGCCTGCCGGCAGCTCGAAGAATGCGGTGCATTCGGTCGAAGACCTGCGGTCTTCTCCTCTCTCATGTCCGATGACATTCGAGATTCTCGTGTCTTGACTCTGAAGAGTCTCGACATTTCGCTACGCACTTACCGGTTCACATACCCTGATCTGGTTCCTGCCCAGCGAGGCCCCGAGAGGCGGCCGAGCAACCCCGAAGGGGTGGGGAGGCTCCTGATTTTAATATTGCATATTCTGCGTCGGAGAAATATCGTGTCTCCATCGGAGACCCTCTCCAGGCCGGAGCCCGTATTCGCGTCCGGTTCATTTGGGGTGCTCTTGTAGCGAAATATGAGCGATCCTTTGTACAAAAGGCAATATTTAGGTGATTTTTCAAGGCCTTAATCGGTCCGATTTGTGAAAAATCTTTGGATTGCGGATATTTCCAAAATGGTGTGCTGTAATCCATCAAAAATTGCGAATATCAGAAAACCGGTTTTTCAAATCGGGCTCCGATTGGCAAACGGGGCGTTTTAATGGGAGATTTGTTTTGAGGGTTTTATGCTTTTCCGGGATGGTGTGTACCGACGGGGAAGGGTGGTTATAGGTGAGCGGTGGTCTGATGGAGAACTCCTGTTTAACGCTATGGTATAGGCAACAGGAACTCGAATGTGGAGTGTATCAAAAGAACTCACTGAAGTAATGCGCCGATCTGTGGCTTACTCTCGATCATTGAAGTCAGACAAGTGTAATATTCACTATTTTAGTGTTCAATAATTTGTGCTAAAAAATTAGTAAAACCACTGATCAGGGTTTTGTTGGAATTCCTTTATTTGCTCATCTAGTAATTTAATTTCCTGTAGCTTGTTGAGAATTTCTTTTTTTGAGGAATTACGGGCTTTCAACTCAGATAATTCTAATTTTGCTAGGTCTGCCTTTTTCACCATCATATTTAACTGATCGGTTCGTTTTTGAATCAATTGATTATAATCGGAGATTGCCTTTGTAGTATTAAAGATCTTTTTTATATTGCCTGAGCTGTCTTTGTATGCTAGAGTTGGTTCATTTGATGTTACAGGAATGCCAAAATCAGATTCTGATCGAAGAGAGCGAACCTCGGATCTGAGAGATCTCACCTCTTCCATTATTTCTGCAACCGCAATTTGAGAAGTATCGCCGCTGCTTTTTAAATTTTGAAGAGTTATTGCATTTCCGATGGGGTTATCTACCTCATTTACCCCATCTCGGATTGAAAGAATTTGTTTTTCTAGTTCATCCTTTGCTAGTTGTCCAGTTCGTATGTCCGTTCCGAGAAAAATTGTTCTATTTGCTGCTATATCAAATGGAATTCTATCTCCACTTTTTATCATGTGGATACATGGCTTTTTTGTGAAATGTCGAATTGCAAGCTCGTAAAAAACATTTGGATTCCCAAAGGTGAGATCTGCAATAACAAGGTCTGAATCGATTAGATTCTGAACAATTTGACTGGTGATAATACCAGGTTCAGCTAAATCAGAAGCACGAAATGTCTTATATCCCTTTTTTTCAGTAACCGGTTTAATTATGCATTCAAAAATTAGATCCGACCAATCTCTAGTAGGACTATTCTTATCTCCAATCGGGCATATTACAAAACAGTTTTTTGATTCCCCCGATTTTATATCCATGATAGTAGAAAAGCGCCAAAGGGGAAAAATCTTATTCAATCAACTTAACGGGGCTCACTATTGTGATTTGCAAAAAGTGCGCAGAGTAAAATTCTCCCTCATACAGCATATCATAAAAATGTTATTTTTACTACATTATTGTGTTATTTCAAGCATGAATAGCACAGCGCCACTGGTTGGCACTATTTAGTAAAACGGTTAAAGAATCGAACCACGAGTGTTAAAGTTCTGCTATTGCGAATTGGACTCACATAAAAAAAAGAACGCAGCGCCCCAGACTTCAGGGCAGTATGCGCCGACCGGGACTCGAACCCGGGTTTAGGCGTTGGCAACGCCTAGTGATAACCACTACACTATCGGCGCAGTGTGCTCTACAATGTGGGCAGTCAAATGATTTAAGCATATCGAACTGAAGGGCGTCGGGATGATTGTTCGGTCCCGGGAAACGGCCCGGGCGTGCGGGACCGGGAATGCATAAGATAGGATTTTTGAGGAGAATGGTTCTATCTTATACCAGATGATCCCGCTCTTCGTTGACTGCACCGGCCGGCGCATTGTCATCTTCGGAGGGGGGGATGTGGCGGCACGGAAAGCGGCATATTTCGCCCGGCAGGCGGAAGTTATTGTTGTCAGCCGCTCGTTCTCGCCGGCATTTTCTGATCCTGAATATATCCGGAAGCAGGCTGACATCGCCGCGGTGCCCGACGACGGGCTCGCGGGGATGGTTGACGGGGCGTTCCTGGTGATCGCGGCACTGCCCGATCCCGTCCTGAACAACCGGATCGGCCGCGCCTGCAAAACGAAAGGGATCCTCTTCAACAATGCCGATGGGGAGAGCGGGGACGTGATCCTGCCCGCCGTCACGGGAGGGGAAAATTACACGATCGCGATCAGCACCGGCGGGAACAGCCCGGCGGTCTCGCGCTTCATCCGCGAGCGGATCGAGGAAGACTTCCCGCTGATGGACGCGATGATCCTGCTCCAGGACCGGCTGCGGGAAGAACTGAAGACCCGGGAACCCGACCAGAAGAAGCGCACCGCGATCCTGACTCGGGTCCTCTCCGATTCTGCGGTATGGGAAGCCCTGGCGCAGGGGCAGTCCGCGGCATGGGACGATATCTGCAGGAGATACCTCCATGACTGAACCCGCCGGCGTGCAGATCGCCATTGCCGGCGTCAGCCATCACACGGCGAACGTGACTGCCATCGAGTCCTTCCGGTTTGGCACGGAGATGGAGTTCCTCGCATCGGCAAAAGAGCGGTTTTCCGGCGTCCTCCTTCTCCAGACCTGCAACCGGGTGGAAGTGATCGTCGAAGGAACGGAAGCCGATCTCAAAGCATTCCTCGCGGAGCAGGGCCGGAGCGGCTTTTTCATGCACGAGGGAGTCGGCGCACTCCGGCACCTGTTTGCCCTTGCCTCGGGCATCGACTCCATGATCGTGGGCGAGGACCAGATCATCGGGCAGCTGAAGAAGGCACTTTCGGACGGGCAGGAAGCCGGAACGACCTCGTCCCTCCTTGAGCACTGCGTCACCAAGGCAGTCCATGTCGGGATCGAGGTGCGGAAGCGGACCATGATCAACCGGGGGGCCGTCTCCATCGGGTCGGCCGCCGTCCAGCTGGCCGAAGCGGAGATCGGGAGCCTTGAGGGCAAGCATATTCTCGTTGTCGGGAGCGGGGAGATGGGCCTTCTTGTCGCCCAGGCCCTTGCCGAGAAGAAGCTCACCGCGATGTACGTGGCGAACCGCACGTATGGCCGGGCGGTCATCCTCGCGGACAAGATCGGGGGAAAGGCGGTCCGGCTCGCCGAGCTCTACCACTACATCACCCTCTCGGACGTTGTCATCTCCTGCACCTCGGCCCCCCACCCGGTCATCCACCGGAAGGAGCTCGCCCATGCCATGAAGGAACGCTGCTGGCCGGTGGAAGGCCACCCCCGCCCCCTCATCCTCGTGGATATCGCCCAGCCCCGCGATGTTGAGGAGGGTGCCGACACCATCGACGGGGTCCGGCTCTTCACCATCGACAGCCTCCGCACCATCAACGAGCAGACCATGAGCACGAGGAAGGCGGAGGCGGAGCGGGCCCATGATTTCGTGGAGGCAGAACTCGCGATCTTCTTAAAACACCTCAACCGCCGTTCCGCAGACGACGTGCTCGCGGCGCTCCACACCTGGTCCGAGAAGGTCCGGGTCCGCGAGCGGGACCGGGCGCTGGCACGCCTCGGCAGCCTCGACCCCAAATCGGCTGCGATCATTGACGATTTAACAAGGGTGCTGGCCCGGAAGATGATCACGGACGTCACCTTCTCCGTCCGTGCCAGTGCCGAGGAAGGCGACCTTCACACCGCGGAGGCGCTGGTGAAGGCAGTGACGGAAGGGGAGCGGATCCCTCCTGAAAAATCCGGAAAGAAATAATGGTACCAAAAAAAAAAGAATCATGAGATAGTATCAGGGAACCGGATTCTTGTCCCCCGTCATGATCACGGCTTCTTCCATGTTATTCCCTTGTTGTCTGAGATCCAGACACCATCATCCGGCGGGCCGTACATATTGGTGCCTCCCAACAGGAGGATATTGCCATCCGGAAGGACGACACTGGTGTGTCCCATTTTCTGCCACCAGTTAGCAGCCGGGGTCTGCTGAGTCCATGTCTTTCCCTTGTCCAGTGAAATCCAGACATCATTGAAAAGTACCTCACTTGCCGTACCTCCCATGAGAAGAATGCTGTTGTCTTCTGGAAGGGCAACAGCAGAATGCCAATACCGTCCCGCCCAGGCAGCATGGTCAGTCTGACGGGCCCAGGATCTGCCTTTATCCTTCGAAATCCAGACGTTATTCCCGCCCGCAATAGAATTATAATAACCTCCCATGAGGACAATGCTGTCGTCAGGAAGCGCGACGCTGGAATGACCATAACGGTTTTCCAGGGACCATGACGGAGGCTGCTTAATCCATGACCTGCCCTTATCGGTCGAAATCCAGACATCATTAAAAATAATCCCTTTCTCGCCCCCGCCACCAATCAACAGGATCGTACTATCAGATAATACGACACTGGAATGAAAAGCTCTGGGACTCCAGTCGGGAGACTCGACCTGTAATGTCCAGGTTTTTCCCTTGTCCGCGGATATCCAGACATCGTTAAGGTACATACCGTTACCTGGCATTCCCCCCATCAAAACGATGCTCCCGTCCGGAAGTACAACGCTTGTATGGCCTACTCTCCCCCGCCATAGTGCTGCAGGGGTCTGACAGTGCCATGTTTTACCGCTATCTGTTGATATCCAAACGTCATTAGAATTTAATGGATTGTTACCCCCCTCCCCTCCAATCACAACAACGCCCCCATCGGGCATTTCAGAACTCTTCGGCAATACGACACTGCTGTGAAACACTCTGGATGACAAGGGACTAAGCTGCGGCTTTTTCACCTGCGCCCATGTTCTTCCCTTGTCCGATGACCGCCAGATATCATTGAAGAGAACAAAATTATCAGTCTCTCCTCCGGTCATGACGATACTGCCATCCGGCAATACAACACCGGTGTGACCCCATCGGGCGTTCCAGCCGGCATTCGCCGTCTGTTGCGTCCAGGTTTTTCCTTTGTCCGCGGATATCCAGACATCGTTCTGCAATCCGTTCTTGCGGGCATAACCACCCATCAGGATTATACTGCCATCAGGGAGTGCTGTGCTGCGATGACCTCTCCGTGGCAGCCATGCAGCAGCCGGCGTCTGTTGCGTCCACGTTTTTCCCTTGTCCACAGATATCCAGACATCATTTTTCACCCGGAACAGGTCAGCGGGGGTTCTCTCGTGTCCTCCCATCAGGATGATGCTGCCATCAAGAAGAACTGCACTGCTGTGTAAGTGCCGTGGCGACCAGGCTGCTGCCGGGGTTTGTCTCGTCCACGTTTTTCCCTTATCTGTTGAGAGCCAGACATCGTTAAGGTCGCTCCCCCAGGTTCCCCCCATCAGGATAATTTCACCACCGGGCAGTACTTCGCAGGTATGATCACGCCTCCCTGCCCACCCGGCTGCGGCTATCTGCTGTGTCCAGGTTTCTCCTTTGTCTGTCGAGATCCAGACATCGTTCAGATCAAACCCCCGGTTATCTGCACCTCCTGTCAGCACAATACTGCCATCAGGACATGCAACGCAACAATAACCTGCCCTTGGCGACCAGCTGGCAGCCCGTGTCTGCTGGATCCATGTCAATCCGCCATCCTTTGAAAGCCACACGTCATTTGTACGTACCATATCGTGTGGTTTCTCATTCTCGCTGGATTTTTGCAAACCTCCGATCACCAGAATACTTCCATCCGCAAGAACCACGCAGCTGTGAAAGAACCGTGCCGGCCAGATAACGGATCCTGCCTGGTGCGGAATTGTTTCAATGAATGCTGCCATGTCAAGAGGAATACCTGACCCTTTGCCCCCATCATTTTCCCTGATACGAATCACTTCCAGAATATTTTCATTTCATTTTATGTAATATATATGCATTATATTCTTTCCTGAAAACGAGAAATATTCACGATGTACTTTATTCGCTGATATCGGGATAAAATCCGCACCGGGCCCTGCCATCCAGCCGTTGACGCTGTCTTACTTCGGAGGGTACCAGCGAACCGGTTATTTAGAGGATCCAAAAAATGTTTGTTCCCGGAAAACCCGGGTCTTTTGAAAGCGTGATCAGGGTATCTTCGCGTACGCCTTCTGCGCAAGTTTCATGAGGGTTGCCGGGTCCGCATCGGCACCCGTCATCCGCAGCACTTCGAGTGTTGAGCCTTTCGCGAAGATGATCTCGACCATGTTCTGCTTGAAGGTACCCTTCATGGACCCCTGGACCAGCGGGTTGTCGTTGTTCTCCCGCATCACGATCTGCCCGATTGCCCTGCCGGAGAATGCCCGGCTGTTCTCCCCGAGGCCCGGCGACTGCAGGTCAGTAAAGGTCAGTTCATTGTCGCCCCGGTCATTGGTCTCTATCAGCGCTGCGATATCGGACATCTTTGCTGCCGGGTAGGTGGTTATCGTCTGGGTGATGCTCGTGGCACCCGTTGGGCTGTCCTTCGGGCCGGTGAAGGTGACCATGTATCCCCCGTTCCACCCGAGGCTCTTCGCAAGGTTTCCTACCTCTTCAGGGGTCTTTGCACGGCTCTCAGTGAGCGTGAAATTGGCCGGGGCATCCGCTGCCGTGAGCGCGTAAGCACTCAGGGATGGTGCTGCTGCCGGTGTTGCTGTGCCGGCACCCTGCTGCGTGCACCCGGCACCGAGGAGAAGTCCGGTAAGGAGAAGAACAAAAAGAACGATCGGTAACCCTTTCATACAACCTGATCGGGTGTGATCCCAAAAAAAAGGTTGGTATTCTTCTTATGGCCGCGCTCTCCTCCAACGGGGATCCCCTGCATGGGGGGAGGCATCCCGGATGGCGAAGGAATATAAAACGGGAATCGCGATACTCCTACTATGCCAGCACCACTCGTCGGCAGGAAGTTCGGGGTCAATGTCATTCCCCTGCCGGACCGCACCCTCTGCCGGAAGATCCGCGTTGCAGGAATCTCCGGTTCGAGCCGGCAGCAGCCGGGCATGAGCAAGTCGGAACGGCTGCTTGCCCGGGCCCTTGAACAATTCAGCGCTTACGGTTGTTCCACAACCCTCATCCGCCTCAAGGACCTCACCATCCACGACTGCGAAGGCAACTACTCCGAGGACCCGTCCTACTGCACCTATCCCTGCCAGAGTTCGATGAAGTATCCTGACGACCAGATGCAGGAAGTGTACGACGCGGTTCTCGCCTGTGATATCATGATCCTTGCCACTCCTATCCGCTGGAACAACCATTCCGCCCTGATCCAGAAATTTGTCGAGCGGATGAATGCCATCGAGAACCAGCAGTCCTGGTTTGGCAACCGGATGATAAATAACAAGGTTGCGGGCTTAATTGTTATCGGGCACGTGGACGGTATCCAGCACGTGGCGGGAAACCTCCTGAACTTCTTCTCGTGGCTCGGGTTCCATACCCCGGAGATCGCAATCGCTTCCTGGGTCGGGGAAAATGACGAGGACACCACGAAGGACTGGGCCCTGATCGAGGCGAACCGGTATACGAAGGAAGACCTTGAGAACCTTGTTTCCAGTTCCCTCCGGCTCGCGTGCGCCCTCAAGCGTCATGTTGCAGAAGAGTCCGGCGGCGCATAATATAACCATTAATACGATGGACACCAAAAAACTGTAATTAAGAACTATTGAGGGGTGGAACACTTTTGGGTATTTTTCCGAAACGGCGGATGCGACGGTCGCGGTCACGGCATATCCAGCCGCTTCTGCGGGAGATTGCAGTATCGAAAAACGATCTCATTGCGCCGCTCTTCGTGGATGAGCTTATCTCCGCCCCCCGCCCCATCGATGCCATGCCCGGCCAGTTCCGCTATCCGGTATCGGCGGTTGCCGGTGTCGCGTTGAATCTCTGGAAGCTGGGGATACGGTCGGTCCTCCTCTTTGGCATCCCTAAGGAAAAGGATGCGATCGGCAGTTCCGCCTACGACCCCCAGGGCATTGTCCAGCAGGCGGTCCGCAGGATCAAAGCGGAAATCCCGGAGATGGTGGTCATCACCGATGTCTGCGCCTGTGAATACACCGACCACGGCCACTGCGGGATCATCGGCAAGACGCGGCACGGTACCGATCTCCTGAACGACCCCTCGCTTGAACTGATGAACAAGGTGGCCGTCAGCCACGCGGAGAGTGGTGCCGACATCATCGCCCCGTCCTGTATGCTGGATGGCATGGTAGGCTCGATTCGCACGGCGCTCGACGAGGCGGGTTTTGAGGAAGTCCTCATCATGTCCTACTCCACCAAGTTCGCTTCTGCGCTCTATGGTCCGTTCCGGGAAGCAGCGGATTCCGGGTTCTCCTTTGGCGACCGGTCCACGTACCAGATACACCCGGCCAACAGCCGCGAAGCGTTCCTCGAATCCCAGCTCGATGCCGATGAGGGTGCGGACATCCTCATGGTGAAACCGGCCGGGTTCTACCTTGATGTCCTTGCGGAGGTTGCCACCCTCGGCCTCCCGGTAGCCGCGTACCAGGTGAGCGGGGAATATTCCATGATAAAGGCGGCTGCTGCAAACGGGTGGCTGAAGGAAAAAGAGACGGTGCTCGAGAGCCTGACCTGCATCAAGCGGGCAGGTGCTGACCTGATCATCACGTATTTTGCGGAAGATGTCGCGAGGTGGCTTTGAATGAAATACAACACCAGTAAAGACCTGTTCGATGAGGCAAAGTCCCTGATGCCCGGCGGTGTGAGCAGCCCGGTACGGGCGATCAAGCCCTACCCGTTTTACACCGCGTATGCAAGCGGGGCCCACCTGACGACCGTTGACGGTGCAGTGCTCATCGACTGTTGCCTTGCCTATGGTCCGCTGATCCTCGGCCACGCCTTCCAGCCGGTCAGAAAAGCGGTCAATGCCCAGCTGGACCTTGGCTGGCTCTACGGTACCCCCTCCCCCCTTGAACCTGCATTTGCGAAGATGATCACCCACGACCATCCCGGCATGGATATGGTCCGGTTCGTTTCGAGTGGTTCGGAGGCCACGATGGCCGCGATCCGTGTCGCCCGCGGGTATACGGGAAGGAAGGACATCGTGAAGATCGAGGGAGGGTTCCATGGTGCCCATGACGCGGTGCTCGTGAAGGCAGGTTCCGGCGCAACGACGATGGGTGTCCCGGATTCGGCTGGTGTCCTTGCAGACCTCGTCGCCCATACCCGCCAGGTGCCCTACAATGATCCTGAAGCGCTTGAAACCCTCCTTGCCTCAAACCGGGATGTCGCGGCACTCATCATAGAACCCGTTCTTGGCAATATCGGCCCGGTCCTGCCGCAGGAAAATTATCTCAGGGAAATCCGGGAGATCACCAAAGCGCATGACGTACTCCTGATATTCGATGAAGTGATTACCGGATACCGGCTCGGCATCGGCGGGGCACAGGTCAGGTACGACGTGAAACCGGACCTCACAACGCTTGGCAAGATCATCGGTGGCGGTCTTCCCATCGGCGCTTTTGGCGGGAGGAGGGAGATCATGGAATGGGTGGCGCCGCAGGGGCCGGTCTACCAGGCCGGCACCTTCTCAGGAAACCCGCTCTCGCTCACCGCAGGTATTACCACCCTCCAGTGGCTGCACGATCATACCTCCATCTACCGTGCCCTTGATGAGAAGACCCGTGCCGTAGAAGAATCCCTTGGCAGTTCCGACAACGGGTCTTTCGTCCGGCTTGGTTCGATGTTCAAGTATTTCTTCCGGAAGACGCCCCCGAAAAATTACCGCGAGGTGAAGGAATGCGACACTGCAGCGTTCGGCATCTTCTGGAAACGCATGCTTGATTCCAAGATCTTCTTACCCCCCTCCCAGTTCGAGACCAATTTCCTCTCTGCAGCGCATACCGACGACGACCTCGCCACCATCGTACAGGCGTACATGCAATGTCGGTAACCATCGGGACCCGGGGCAGCAGGCTGGCCCTTGCGCAGACAGCGACGGTGATACAAAAACTCACCGCTCTGGGAATCAGTGCAAAGTATGAGGTTATCTCTACGCAGGGTGACACCACCACGCAGGTCCCGCTCCATGAGATCGGCGGGCAGGGTGTCTTCGTGCGGGCACTGGACGATGCGATCCTCGACGGGCGGATCGACTGCGCAGTCCATAGCATGAAAGACATCCCAGCCCAACGCCCCTGTGGTGTAGTTACGGCAGCGATACTCAAGCGGGATTCGGCAGCGGACTTTATCGCGTACAACGATACTCTCGATGCCGTCACGGTGCTCGGGACCTCCAGCACCCGGCGGCGGGCCCAGCTCCTCCGCCACGACCCGGACCTGACGATAAAGGATCTCCGGGGCAACGTGGACACACGCCTCCGGAAGCTGGCGGACCGGGAGTACGATGCGATCCTGCTGGCGGAAGCCGGGCTCACGAGGCTCGGGCTCCAGGTCCGGGGAGAGCGCATGAACCCGGAGAAGTTCGTCCCCTCGCCCAACCAGGGGACTATCGCGGTGGTCGCGAGAGCCGACCCCTCCCTGCGGGAGGTGCTTTCGGCGCTCGATCACCCGCAGACGCGGACGGATGTGATGTCGGAGCGGGCGGTGATGGAGGAGCTGGGGGGCGGGTGTTTCACCCCCCTTGGCATCTACTGCCGGGCCGGCCACCTGATCGCGGAAGTGCTTTCGCTTGACGGGAAGCGTACCGAGCGGATCGAGGCAGACGTGAAGACGTTCGAGGAAGCACGGGAGCAGGGCCGGATCCTGCGGGCCCGTGCACAGGACCTGATAGATGAAGCATACAAAAGACTGGGGATCACGCATGGCGGGTAAGGTATATCTGGTGGGCTCGGGCCCCGGCAGCGAGGGGTTGCTGACCCGGCGGGGCCGGGCTGTTATTGATAGCGCAGATGTTGTCCTCTTCGACCAGCTGCCCGGCGAAGAGATCCTCGCTACGCTGCCGGCGCGGGCGGAGAAGATCGACTGCGGCAAATACGGCGGGAAGCACACCCTTGAGCAGGACGAGATCGAAGCACTGATGGTGGACCGGGCAAAACAGGGAAAACTCGTAGTACGCCTCAAGGGCGGCGACCCGTTCATGTTCGGGCGGGGCGGCGAGGAACTGGAGACCGTCCGGGCGGCAGGTATCCCGGTCGAGATGGTGCCGGGCATTTCAAGCGCCCTTGCCGTCCCTGCATCGATGGGCATCCCGCTCACGCACCGGAAGTACGCATCGCAGGTGACGATCCTGACCGGGAACGAGGACCCGACCAAGCCGGAACCGGCGCTGGACTGGAAACTCCTTGCTCAGCTCCGGGGGACCATCGTTATCCTTATGGGGGTTGCCAACCTTGCAAAGATTGCCGAAGTACTCGTACAGAACGGGAAAGCAAAATCCACCCCGGTTGCGATTATCGAACGCGGCCTGCGAAAGGACCGCCGGATCACGACCGGGACCCTTGCCGACATTGCATCCGTGGCAAAAAAAGCCGGCGTGAAGCCGCCGGCAGTCATTGTGATCGGTGATGTGGTGAGCCTCCATGATCCGAACCTTGCGGACCTGATACCCTTCGAGGAATCATTATGATCGAAATCGTCAACAAATTCGAGAAAGTTATCTATGCAGCCCTGATGGTCATGCTCATGGCCGTCCTTCTTGCAGCAATCGTGGACCTGGCATGGCTCCTGTTCCAGTCCTTATGGATGAGCACCCCGTATATCCTCGAGGCACACGAGATGATCCTCGTGCTCGGTGCCTTCCTGCTGGTGCTCATCGGCGTCGAGCTCCTCGACACCATCAAGGCATACTTCCGCGAGAACGCGATCCATGTCGAGATCGTGGTCCTCCTCGCCATCATCGCGGTTGCCCGGAAGGTCATCCTCCTTGACCCGACCGGTATGAACGGGTTCGAGTACGGGTTCGAACTGATAGGCATCGGCGTCATCGTAGTCGGGCTTGCCGCCGGGTATTACCTCATCAAGAAAGCCGGCATCACGATCGGGCCGGAAGGGATTGTCAGGAAGGAATAACCTTTTTTTTGAACATATTGTGCGGCACCCGGCACGTCGGTTTTTTGTGCAATTCTCTGTTCCTGAATTTTTTTTATCAGCCCGTGTCTTACCGGGTTTAAAAAAATTGCTCTGTAGAAATCCTTTCAAAAACTCTAACGCTCTCGGGGGCTCCACTTGCGCTCTGCCCCCGCCGCTGTGGCATCCCTCGCTTTGCGATGACAGTGTATTACCTGTAACCGATCTCGTCCCATCGCAATGCGCCCCGTCCCTCAACAGGGGACTGGTGGGCGCAAGAGGGGGGCGTCATCTCATGTAAACAACGTTTTCTACAGAGCCAAAAAAATAAGAGGTACCCTCTCATTAGGAAGGTGGATTTGGAACGTGAGAAGGGTAACGGCAACCGCACGATGGCAGGACTAAAAAAACGGGGGAACGGGGATATTTCCTGCCGCCTTATGTCTTTGCCTGCTGGCAGGTCATCATCTCCGCATCCTGCTCGTCAAAATAGGTATCGAGGTACTCCAGCGTTTCCAGGTCCACATCCGCATAGGTGTCAGGGCCGAATTCGAACGGGTTGTCCATATCGCGGATAAGGAGCAGCAGGCCGATGAGCATGGTACAGATGACGGCAAAAATTATGGTGCCCTCAAATAACTGGTCCATCCTGATAAAAAGCATCAGGAGGATGACACCCCCGGTTGCCACCTCCGCGAGTGCGTAGGCAGCAGGGATGAAATCCGTCCGTATGATCACTTCAATGCGGTTGCACATCTTGTCGATGAGTCCGAGTTCATTGCGCAGTTTTGCGATCAGTGGCGGAGCAACATTCAGGTATGCCAGTGCCCGGATATCATTATTCAGGATATTCATCCTGCTGTTGACCTCGGGAAGGCTGAAACGGTTCTCCTTAAGCCCGGAACTGAGCGTGCGGTGAAGGTCCCGCAAGTGTGCACGGAAGACCCGGGCGGGTTCTTCATCCGTGAGGGGGAGTACCCTGCTGTCGTTATACAATGCTTTTAGCGCAGCTGCGAGTTCACCCCCGACCTTCTCGCTCTCCTTGAAATCCGTGAATGTGCCGGTGAAGATGATGGCAATCGTGAAGATCGCACCCGTTATGAACGCGCCCACGACGGGGGTGATCGGCACCGTGTCGAACCCGAACTTGTCGATGATGGTCCGGATGACGAGGAGGATGAGCATCATGATCACGGCTTTTACCATGATGCCCCATTTCTTTTTGAATTCTGGCTCCATGAGGAACTGTCCATCTTTTAGTTTTTAGGATCTGCGGTTTGTGTGCTGTTTGACAGTACCAGCAATTGCCGGCTCCGGGTAACGGGACCGAGTATGAATCCGGGCCGACAGGCATCATGATTGGGACAGGCAAACAAAAAACCGGTAAAGAATGAATACGGGAAATTATTTTTTCTCCTTCTCATCTTTCAAAAAAACGGGGATGAAAGGCAAAGCCTTTCAGGCGCGTTTGATGAAAAAGTTCTGACTTTTTCATGCCAAATTTTCCGGAATTGTTCACGGACTCCCCACCCTGTTCACCGGTTGGTAAACCGGTAAACGCCCCGGGGGATCACCATCTCGAACTTTGCACCTGACCCGTATGTACCGGTCTCGTTGATGGTGATGCCGGTTATGCCGAGGATCTCCCGTACAAGGAACAGTTCCATACCCTTCTGCGAACCATATCCGCGTTCAAAGATCCTCTCCTTGATATGATCCGGTATCCCCTTCCCGTTATCTGCGAAGAAGAGCACAAGGCTGTCCCCTGACTTGTGGTACCCGATGGTCACCCGGCTGGCTTCCGGGGCATGGCGCAATACATTGTCCGCAAGGGTGAAAAAGACCCGTTCAAGGAGCGGGTCGGCAAAGATCTCAAGATTGTCCAGCTGGACGGAACGCTGGATCTTTGAAAAATCAAGATGGGATATCCCAAGGACAAATGCCCGGTTGATGTCCTGCCAGCGGGACGGGTTTGCCCCGAGATCCTGGTAATTTTTCGCAAAATTCAGGGAATGGCCGATTCTCTTCACCGATTCCCCGGCTTTGGCAAACGATTCTGCAATCATCTCTTTGTCCGTGGCGGCCTTTCCCAGCGAGATATACCCGTTAAGGGTGAAGACCGCGTTCTGGATATCATTGAACGTGACCGCATTGAGGAGGGAGAGTTTGTTGGTCACCCGGCGTATGGCATCATCGGCTGATTTCCGCTCGCTGATATCCCGATCGATTGCAAGTACGTACTTCTTTGTCCCGAGATCGAGGAGTGCCCCGTTGATCTCGATGGGGAAGACGGTCCCGTCTTTCCTCACATGGTTGGATTCGCCCCGGATAGAACCGGTCTTCAGGACCTCTTTGAGCCGTTCCGGGACCAGGACCCGGGATTCTTCCGTGTCCAGATCGGCAATATTTTTTGTCAGTATCTCTTCGGCAGTGTAACCGTGCATTGCAGCGGCGGATGTATTTGCTGCAATAATTTTTCCCGCGTTCTCTCCTTCAGCTTCGAAGATCAGGATTGCATCACCGGCCTGTTCAAACAGGAGCCGGTATTTCCGCTCGCTCTCCTCAATAGTCCGTTCATTGATAGCGCGTCGACGATCGATGACGATTAAAGCGATCACCACCACGATCATCGCGGCGAAACCGGTCAGATAAATGATGAAGTTCAGGTAGTCCAGTTCAGCATTCACTACGGTGCTGTCCATGTCGACGCCAACGATCCCCACAACATTTCCGGCCTTGTCGTGGATGGGTGCAAATCCGGAAAGGACCGTCCCCCATGCATCCGTGGTAAATCCCTGGTCTGCGGTAGGTGTAACAAATCCGGCTTTCATCTCCGGTTCTGCTTCCGGGTACACCTGGCCAATGGGGGGTGCTTCTGGTATTTCCCCGTAATCCGCATCAACAACAAATTCGATCATGTCGCCGTTTCTGCGCATGGTATAGATATACCGGATACCGGAGGCAGATTGTTTGACGGAACGGAGCTGGTCCCGGATATGGGTGAATGCCGGGGTTCCCTCATCACCGGGCTGGATGCGGGCGAACGCGTCCCCGTCGATCTGTGATGCCGTAGTGCTTGCGACGGCAACCAGCTTGTCCTGCACCGCACCTTTGAGGGCACCGTGCGTCTCTGTTGAGATGGAATAAACCGTTCCTACCGTAATGATGAGGAACAGGATGATGAGTACTGATGAGACAATCCGGGGGGCTTTTAAGATCACAGGGCAATCACCTCGCCGGGAGAAATGATAGCAGGTTCTTCAGTACTCCTCCCTGTTGGTATAAAAAACTGTTACCGATCCCGGGTATCCGCTGCTTTATTCACATCTCTGGAGTCGGGTGTTCCCGCCGCTTCCGTATCCCCTGGGCTGCAAGATACCCGGTCGAGAACGCGGCCTGCAGGTTATACCCCCCGGTATCCCCGTCAATATCCAGTAATTCGCCGGCAAAGAAGAGGCCGGGCACGAGTTTCGATTCCATGGTCCTGTTGTTTACCCCATCCAGCGCTACACCGCCGCGGGTGGCCATCGCAATCTTATAATCCCCCGGTGCGGTGACAGTCAGCGGGAATTCCGTGCAGTGGGTGACCAGCAGAGATCGTTTTTCTGCTGAGAAGTGGGCGCACGTGAGGTCGTCCGGGATGCCGGACAGCTGCAGCAGTTTCCGGTTCAGCCGTTCCGGGATCGGGTACTTGGCAAGGATCGTGCCGACCTGCCAGCCGGGATTTTCCGGGGCCCGCTTTGCAAGCTCCGCGGAAAACTCCTCGCGCCGCATGGGGCTGACAAACGAGAGCCGCACCACGTCACCGGGCCGGATATTCCGGGATGCGTCGAGGATGCCGGGCCCCGAGAGCCCGAGGTGGGTAAAAAGGACGTCACCCGTATGGTCCGCGACCTTCTTATTGTCGCGCCAGACCGAGAACCGCATGGCCGGAAACGAGAGGCCGGCAAGGCTTGCGAATGGGAACGGGCGCACCAGAAGCGGGGTGAGTGCCGGTGCAATCTCCGTGACCGGCTGGCCGAGCTCTGCTGCAAAGCGGTACCCGTCGCCGGTCGTCCCGCACTGGGGGTACGATGCCCCGCCCGTGGTGATTGCCAGGATTCCTGCCTGGTAGGATCGAAAACCCGTCGAGACCTTAAACCCTGCACCGGTCCTGGTAATTTCCTGTACCGGCTCGCCGGTTCGGATTACAACACCGGTTTTTTTGCATTCTTCAACCAGTACTGCCAGCACATCCGCAGACTTCCGGCTCTGCGGGAAGATTTTCCCGTTCTCTTCTGTCTCCAGAAAAAGCCCGCGCTCCTGGAAAAAATCCATCAGGTTCCTGTTGGTAAACGACATCAGGGCAGGCTTCAAAAATTTCCCATGGTCTCCATAGTGGGTCAGAAACTCACGGATCTCCCCGTCATGGGTAAGATTGCATTGTCCGGATCCTGCCAGCAGGAGCTTGGCACCGGGATTTTGGTTCTTCTCAAGAACAAGGACCCGGCATCCGGCAGCGGCAGCAGAGATGGCGCAGAAGAGCCCCGCAGGGCCGGCCCCGATCACAACAGTATCACAGGTATCCATGCACGCTCACCAGATCAATGCCGTCCGATCCCATGGAAGTATCGCTGATATTTTCTTGAACCGGGGTGGATGAACGGAAGAAAAAGTGCTTTTCGCAAAGTTGATCCGGGGTCAGCGTGGTAAAATTGCCCCTGCGAATGGGGAAAAAGGACAAAATCGGGGGTCAATGTGCAGCGCCCTGCTTTTTCCTGCGCAGAGCCGCAGTATAGTGGTGCCGGAGTTCCGCGGTCTCTTCCGCGGAGAAATCTTTCTTCTTGTGGGTATGGAGGTGCCTCTCCATCTGTTTTATGATATGCTCGGCTTCGTGATGATCGTCAACCTCGAGGTATGCCGGTGCTTTCGCTACCTCGTAGGCATGACCGCAGAGCGGACAGAGCTTCCATTTCTGGAAACGATCCACGTAGGTGAATGTCCTGCATCCCCCCGGGCACCGGATAATCACGTACATACGTATGACGGCATGTGCCGTATCCAGATAAATAAATATCGCAGCATACGGCCGGTCATATCCCCTATCCTTCCCTGCCGCCAGCACCACGAGAAGGCCGGGGAACGTTTGGTTTTTTCCAATACATTCCGAAATCCCTATATCGCCCGGTCGTCTCATAGAGATGATATGGAAGAAATTCAGGTCATGGGTGTACGGGGCCTCCCGCTCATCCGTGCGGGGGACAATATTGCAGCCCTTATCTGTGAAAAGATGGATGTCCGGGATGGCGATATCCTCTGCGTAGCCTCGACCATCTGGTCAAAAGCAAAAGGATATACCAAAAAACTTTCGGCAATCATCCCCTCCGAACGGGCAGTCCGGCTCGGGAAACTGAACGGGGAGGATCCGCGCTTTGTCCAGGCCGTGCTCGATGCCTCATCCGATATCATCATGGAGCACCCGTTCATCCTCTCCGAGATGGCCTTCGGCCACATCGGTGTCCGGGCCGGTGTCGACCAGTCCAATATAGAGGACGGCATGGTTATCTTCCTGCCCCCCGATCCGATGCAGTCCGCTGAAGAGCTCCGGGCAGCAATGAAAGCTACCTGCGGCAGGGATGTCGGGGTCATAATAACCGACACCTGCGGGCGTTCGTTCCGGCGCGGCCAGACCGGTAATGCTATCGGCTGGAGCGGGTTTCCCGCGATCCGTGATTTCCGGGGCGACACCGACCTCTTCGGCCATGTGCTCAAGATCACCGAAGAAGCGGTCGTGGACGAGATTGCCGGGTTTTCCAACTTCGTGATGGGCGAGAGCAACAATGGTGTCCCGGCAGTCATCTTCCGCAACTGCGGGAAGTGGACCGGTCATGACGACCTCTATTTCCGCGGGGACGAGGACATCACGAAACGCGTACTGAAAAAGAGTGGTCTCTAGTATATGAGATCCAGTGCATAGATGATGATGCCGATTGCGGCGGCAACGATCATTACGGTAATGGGGCTGATATGGACAGCCCTCCGGTCCTCGCTCTCATAATAGTTGACGAGACCGGCTGAGGAGAGTAATCTTCCACCTTGCTTCTTTGCCATGCAAATATATTTGGTTTCCCGTTATATAAAGGAGAGTCAGTGCCCATGAAAAAGCATCCCCAGACCCTGTCCGGCCTTGCCCTTCTTGGCGAGGATCTCACTCCCACCCCTGCTGATATCCATATAGAAGATGGCATTATCACTTCCATCGAAGAGAACCGCAGGGCTCCGGAGCGCTGGATCTGCCCGGCACTCTTTAATGCCCACACACACCTGGGTGATACGGTTGCGATGGACTGCGGGGTCAGCGGGGACCTTGTATCGCTCGTGACCCCCCCTCACGGTCTTAAACACCGGCTGCTTGCGCGTGCGTCCCGCGAAGATCTTGTCGCAGGTATGCGGGGGAGCATGGAGGGGATGATTGCCGGGGGTTCGTTTGGTTGCGCGGATTTCAGGGAAGGGGGGGAACAGGGTGTTACAGCCCTGCGGGAAGCGGCCGGAGGGCTCATGTTCCGCCCGGTTATCTTCGGTCGTGAGGGTGGGGAACAGGTAGCAGAAGGTCTCGGGATCAGCAGCACCCGGGATGTGAAGGGTATCGACAAGCAGGTAGCCGCTGCACGAAAAGCAGGAAAGAAGATTGCATTCCATGCCGGTGAACGGGATGCAGATGACATTGACGCAGCGCTTGCATATGACCCGGACCTTATCATCCACGCCACCCATGCAACAAAGAAACAACTGCGGTTCTGCGCAGAGCAGGAGATACCGGTTGTTGTCTGTCCAAGGTCCAACTGGGTCCTCGGGGTCACTTCATCCGACCGGCACCCCCCGCTTTCGCTGATGGGCGAACTGGGCTGCACGGTGTATTTTGGTACGGATAACGTGATGTTTGTACCTCCGGACCTTCTCTCAGAACTTGCGTTTACGTCACTTGTCTACAAACAGCACCCGAACAGCCTGCTCCATGCTGCCGTGGCAGGGTCGGCCCTGGCCGGCTCCCCATCCTTCATCCGGGCTGGTGCACGGGCAAACCTTTTTATTGTTGATCCGGAACGGTCTGCATTGCGTTTCAGCCGCGATCCGGTTGCTTCCATCATTAAACGGGCTTCTTCTGGCCAGATTTGCCATAATGTTTTTAATTTGTAACTCCAATAAAAAAGGCATGTTTGTTTTGGGTGATTCCGGTGTTTACTAACATCCTTGTTGCTATTGACGGATCCGAGGCAAGCCAGCGGGCTTTTCATTGTGCTCTTGACATTGCCAAGACCGGGCATGCAAACCTCCATGCTGCCTATGTTGTTGAAACAGGCCTTTTCTCTTCCCTGCCTGCCGATAACACGGTCGAGATCATGTACAATGTCCTCAAGCAGGAGGGCGATTCGGTACTTGCCCGGGCAAAGGCAGAGGCGACAAAGGGCGGTGTCACCCTCACTTCTCATCTCAAATTCGGTCATGCCGGAAGTGAACTCATTACCCTTGCCGAAACCATAAAAGCAGACCTGATTATTGTCGGTTCCCATGGAAAAAGCCAGACCGACCGTCTCCTTATTGGAAGTGTCAGTACCTTCGTTGTCACCCACAGCAAGGTCTCGACCATGGTGGTGAGATTATAACAGAAATGTTTGTCAGGGACTACATGACATCCGACGTAGTTCACGTCGAAATCCCGGGAAACCGGGATGATGTCCTAAAAATTCTCAAGCGCACGGGAATATCCGGTGTCCCGGTTATCAAGAGCAAGAAGATCGTGGGCATCATCACCCGGAAGGACCTGTTACGGAAACCCGAGGAGACCCAGCTCGGGCTCCTGATGACCTCCAAACCCATCACGATCGAACCCGATGCGGAAATGGTGGATGCGGCAAAGCTGCTGGTACGTCACCGTATCCGGAGACTTCCGGTCGTGGAGAATAACAAGCTTATCGGGCTCCTCTCGGTTGCCGATATTATCCATGCCCTTGCCCAGACCAAGAACAAGGAGGAGATCAAGGAGCGGTATGTCAGCAGGACCTTTGCTCTCTGGGAAGAGACCCCCCTTCCGGTTGTCGGACGGGTCATGGAGATATCCGGTGTGGATGCGATCCCGATCCTGGACGCCGAAAACACCCTGCAGGGTATCATCTCTGAACGTGACCTGATCCGGAACTCGAGCATCGAGGATTCTGTCGGCGTCTCGGACTTCTCCAACGGGACCGACGATGACGAATGGACCTGGGAGAGCATCCGCGACAACCATACCATCAGTTTCGGCATCTCGAAAGTCCAGCTGCCGAACCGCCCGGTCAAGCTCGCGATGGTCAAGAATGTCGTGGCAGTTCCCCAGAATGCAGAAGTGAGCGAATGCGCCCTCAAGATGAAGCGTTCCCGCGTTGATCAGTTGCCGGTCATTAACGGCGACAAGAAACTGGTCGGTATGCTCTATGACCGGGACCTTATCCGGGCATTCTGCCAGGAAGCTTCAGAATAACAACCTTTTTATTTTCTGATAACATCTATACCTTAAGCGCTTTTAAAAAAATTCTAGGCGTAAATTTGTTTTTGGGGTGTTACTATGCCTGAACAGTTACAGGAGTCCATGAAGGGGACAACCACCATCGGCATCGTTTTTGCCGGAGGTGTCATCCTCGCAACCGAAAAACGGGCGACCATGGGCTACATGATCGCAAGCAAGAAAGCAAAGAAAGTGTACCAGGTAGCAGAGAGGATCGGCATGACCACGGCCGGCGGTGTCGGCGACGCCCAGCAGCTCGCCCGCATCCTGACGGTCGAGTGCAACCTCTACCAGATCCGCAGGTCCCGGTCCATCACGGTCGGTGCGACCGCAACGCTGCTCTCGAATTATCTGAACCAGAACCGGTATTTCCCGTACTATGTCCAGCTCCTGGTCGGGGGCATCGACGAGAACGGCCCGAGCGTTTATTCTGTCGACGCAATGGGCGGGGCAACCAAGGAAGAGGAGATCGTCGCAACCGGCTCAGGCTCCCCGATGGCCTATGGTGTGCTCGAGGACAGGTTCAAACCGAACATGACCGAGGACGAGGCAATCGAGCTTGCAGTCCGGGGCCTGAAATCCGCCATGAAACGCGATGCCGGTTCCGGCGAAGGGATCCACGTTGTGGTGATCACGAAAGACAAGTACCAGGAGCTCAGTGAGGATGCGGTCAAAAAGTACCTTTCCAAGACTTCTGCATAACTTTTTTTAGGACGACTTTTTTATGCAAATTGAAGAACGGCTCAAAGAGCTCAAGGAAAAGATCAATGAGAAGGTGCCCCGCGGCATCAATGTAACGCAGGTGGAATTCGAAGGACCGGAACTCGTAATCTACACGGATGACCCGAAACGGTTTGCGGATGAGGCGGACTTAATCAAGATCCTTGCACGCGATCTCAGGAAACGGATCGTGGTCAGGCCTACGATCCTCGAAGACCCGGAGAAGGCCTACAATGACATCAAGGCTGTCGTGCCGGAGACGGCCGGGATCACCGACATCTTCTTCGATGCAGATACCGGCGAGGTCTTGATCGAAGCCGAGAAGCCCGGCGTGGTCATCGGCAAAAACGGGACTACCCTGCGGGACATCACCCGCCATATCGGCTGGACTCCCAAGGTTGTCCGGACTCCCCCCATCGAGAGTTCCACGGTCAAACAGGTCCGGCAGTACCTCCGCTCGGTCAACGAGGACCGGAAGGCATTCCTGCGCACGATTGGGCGAAGGATCCACCGCGACCTTCCGGGAAAGGATGACACCAAGGACTCGCCCCGGAGAGACCAGTGGCTCCGTGTCACGATGCTCGGCTGCTGCCGGGAGGTCGGGCGGGCTGCATTCCTCCTCACGACTCCCAACAGCAAAGTACTCATCGACTGCGGCGAGAAGCCGGATAATTCCAATGCCACCCCGTACCTCTATGTCCCCGAGATCCACCCCCTCTCATCGCTCGACGCCGTTGTCCTCACCCACGCCCACCTCGACCACTGCGCACTCGTCCCCCTGCTCTACAAGTACGGGTACGAAGGCCCGGTTTATTCGACACCACCCACCCGCGACCTCTCGGCAATGCTCCAGCTTGACTATCTTGATGTCATCCACAAGGAGGACCGCAAGGTACCCTACTCCTCTGCCGAGGTCAAGACCTACATCAAGCACTCCATCACGCTCAACTATGGCAGCGTAACCGACATTGCGCCGGACATGAAACTCACCTTCCATAACGCCGGCCATATCCTCGGCTCCGCCATCGCCCACTTCCATGTCGGTGACGGAATGTACAATATCGCATTTACCGGCGACTTCAATTATGCAAAGAGCCGTCTCTTCAACCCGGCGGTCAACCAGTTCCCGCGTCTCGAAACCCTTTTTATGGAGAGCACCTATGGCGGCAGCAATGATTTCCAGCAGCCCCGGTCTGAGGCAGAAGGGACGCTCTACGAGACCATCAACCGCGTCCTCCAGCGGGGCGGAAAAGTCATCATCCCGGCATTTTCTGTCGGCCGTTCGCAGGAAGTCATGCTCGCCCTTGAGGAAGGGATGCGCCTTGACAAGATCCCCAAGGTGAAGATCTATCTCGACGGTATGATCCGCGAAGCAACCGCAATCCATACCACCTATCCGGAATATCTCAATACGGAACTCCGCAATCTCATCTTCCGCGAGGGTATGAACCCGTTCCTTGCCGAGTGCTTCCAGCAGGTGGACTCCTCAGAGCTCCGCGAGAAAGTGATGGGTGGCGACCCTTGCGTCATCATCTCCACGAGCGGTATGCTCAACGGCGGCCCGGTCATGGAATACCTCCTCAACCTTGCTGACGACCCGAAGAACGCGCTTGTCTTTGTCGGGTACCAGGCAGACGGTACCTATGGCCGCCGTATCCAGAAAGGCTGGCGCGAAGTGCCGATGGGACGCAAAGGCACGATCACCATCAACCTTGAGATCGTTACGGTCGACGGGTTCTCCGGCCACTCCGACCGACGGCAGCTGATGAATTACATCGGGCAGATCCAGCCCCGGCCCGAGAAGATCTTCTGTATCCACGGCGATGAGAATAACACCATCGATCTCGCCAGCTCCATCTACAAGCGTTACCATATTGAGACGCATTCCCCGATGAACCTCGAGACCTATCGTATGGTCTGAAGTATCAGGATGGCAATGAGGCCCCATCTCACTCTTTTCCTGGGAATTTTTGCCGTCATGGCGCTCTCAAATGCCATCGTCCCGGTCCTGCCCCTTTATGGTGAGAATTCATCAGCCCAGGGGATGATCTACTCCGCATATTTTCTCGGGGCTTTTCTGGTCACCCTCCCTGCCGGCATCCTTTCGGACCGGTTCGGGCGCATCCCGTTCATCCGCCTCGGTCTTGCGCTGACCGTGACGAGCGGCCTGTTCCTTGCAGTCACCAGCGGTGGGCCCTGGGTGGTCCCTGCAGCCCGGTTTTTCGAAGGGATAGGGGCCGGTCTCTTTGTTGCTGCTGCAATGTCTTTGGTAAATTCCGATCCGGATCATATCCGGTTGAGCGGTTTTCTCATGGCGTTCCTGAACGCCGGCCTCGTTGCCGGGTTGCTGCTTGCCGGGTGGCTCGCGGTGTTCCTCCAGGTACCGGCGTCGGGAATTCTCCTCTTCTCCTTCCTTGCCATGGTCCCGGCATTCTGCGGTTTTTTCATCCATGAACCCGCACGGTCATCAGCCAGTATCCGGTGCAGCACGGTTTTTGGCTTTATCAGCCGGTACCGGTGGCTCTGGTACTCATCCATTGTCCTCATCGGTATCACCGGTGTCATCATCTCCCTCTACCCGAAATTATCCGGGGCTTCGTCAGATGTCCTTGGTCTCTGGATTGCCGGGATGAGTATTGCTACCATAGCCGCAGTTCTCATCTATTCCCGGACTACCGTCCACCCGGTAACGGCCATCCGCTGGTCTGCCCTCCTGATTGCAGCTTCTGTTATCCTCGCATTCTGGTCTGCAGCAGGAATCCTGCTCATCGGGGCGCTTGCCGGTGTGGTCATGATTGCCCAGATGGCATTTCTTGCAACCCTTCAAAAGCACCAGGGAATTATCATGGGCCTGTTCTCCATGACCAGTTATCTGGGAATGGCCATCCTGCCGTTCGCAGCCGGCTTTGCAGCGGATTTTCTCGGGTTCTTCGGTGCTTTCTGCCTTACGGCCCTTTGTTCCGTAACTGTTGCGGTATCGATCAGCCGGTGTCCCTGTGATACCGGAAACGGGGCAGGGAGCGCAGGGAATGCTGAAGAGCAATAGATTCATCTGCGATCAAAGGAAACTTCGTCATGTGAAAATGAGATCCACGTCAATACTCCTGGTAATTCTCCTGGTATTCCTGCTCATGCCCTGCGCCCACGGGGAAGATGCAGTCGATTGGTACACGAAAGGACAGGACGCTGCATCCGCTGGCAATTACGATACTGCTGTCACCTATTACAATAACGCGCTCGCCCAGGATCCCGGGTACGCGGCTGCCTTGTCCGGTAAGGCTGCTGCCCTGAATGCACAGGGAATGTTTTCAGACGCTCTCACCACTGCTGATTTGGCGCTCGGTATCCGCCAGTCGGATGCCAAAGCACTGAATGCCCGGGCATATGCCCTGTTTGGTCTTGGCAACTATTCGCAATCCATCACGGCGTATGACAATTATTTCAAAATCGAGAACATCTATGCCGTTGCGTACTGCAACCAGGGATATGCCTATCTGCAGGTGAACAAATCCGATGCTGCGGTTGTTCCATATGACCGGTGCATAACCCTGGACCCGCTGAATTTTGTCTCATGGGATCGCAGGGGCCAGGCATACATGAATCTCGGGGACTATGATTCTGCCCTCCGGATGTATGACGGGGGGACCCATCTTACGGTGAATAATGCCACGCTCTGGTACCATAAGGGACTTGCCTATGTCGCTCTCGGGATGCCCCAGGATGCCCTGCAGTGTTTCGAAAAAGCCCTGGGTATCGATCCCAACTATGCCGAAGCCCGGAAAAACCGGGAAAACATGATGGGCAAACAGCAGAACTTTAACGTTTCCGGCACCATCACGCCGGTCTCGACCATCAGCCGTATCGGGACGTTCTATACTACAGCGACACCGACCCCCCAGATTACCGTTGTCATGACGTCCATGACTCCCCCGGCACCTGCTGAAACGGTTGCACCGGGTAAAACAACCCCGGTACCAAAACGCACGACATATGCGCCGCTTTCGCCCCTGACCGTATTCTGTGCGCTGGTGGGTGTGTGTGGTTTTGTTCTTGTCCTGAAAAGAAAATAATATCATCAATCCATTTTCTGTTTTGCCCGGAATGAAAGTCACGATCCGGGTATCCTGAGCGGAAACCTGCGGTTCCAACCCGGATATTTCCCGCGTTAAGAATCAATTTCCGGGTTGGTACTATGGGGGTTTGCGCCCGTTTTTGTATTTTTCTCTTCAGCCTGGGTACGCTCGGTGATGTCGCGGGCAGCGGCAAATACTCCTTTCACCGTACCTGACTCATCGCGGTAGATTGTTGCATTATACAGGACCTGTCGGATCCTCCTGTCACGGTTTTTGATTTCCAGCAGGTAATCCCGCACAGCGCCCTCTTCAAACACCTTCCGGTATCCTGCCCGGGCTTTCTCCGGATCCGTAAAATAATCTGAGAAATCGGTCCCGATGAGGAATTCACGGGGGTACCCGGTCACCCGCTCGGTTGCCGCGTTCACATCGGTGATCCTGCCATCTGGCGAGATCGTGACCAGCGGGTCAAGGTTGACCTCGATCAGATTACGGGAATACAGGGAGGCTTCATGGAGCGATACTTCCGCCCGTTTGCGATCGGTGATGTCAAGGTACGTCCCCAGGACGCCAATGATCTCCCCGCCGGCATCCCGCAGCGGGACTTTGCTAGTCAGGACCTGGATTATCTCGCCCGAGGGTGTTGTCAGCGGTTCCTCAAAAAGGAGTTTTGAACTCCCGCTTGCAATCACACTCCGATCATCGTCCCGGTACCTCTCAGCCTGATCATGCCAGCTCATTGCATAATCGTCCTTTCCGATAATATCCGCGGATTCGATAAAGCCGGCATCGCGGGCAAATGCAGTGTTGCAGCCAAGATACACGGAGTTTTTGTCCTTCCAGAAGACCCGGACGGTAATGGAATTGAGCACGGCTTCCAGGATCTGGCGTGATTCGCGAAAAGCTTCTTCCGCATGTTTACGATCGGTGATGTCCTTAATCATCGCGAGAATTGCCGGTTCTCCCTTGAGAATAATCCTCTCGACCGTGAAATCAGCGTACCGGATCTCCCCCTCTTTGGTCAGAAGACGTGCAGTATAGACTGCGGGAACCGGCACTCCCTGGATCCGTTTCCTGCCGTATTCCTGCATCTTTGTCCTGTCATCGGCCAGGATAAGGTTCCAGATGTCCATTTTATTGAGCTCATCGCGGGTATACCCGGTGATTTCGCTGGCCCGATCGTTAAAGTAAAAAAACCTGTTCTCCCGGTAAATCACTACAACATCATGGCTGTTTTCGACGACGAGGCGGTATCTCTCTTCGCTCTCCCGCAGGGCCTCCTCTGCCTCTTTGCGCTCGGTAATGTCGGTGGCAAAACAGCAGCAGTACTGTTTTTCCTTGAACTCGAGGTAATTGAAGACAATCTCAACCGGGATACGGTGTCCCCGGCGGGTCATGAGGGTTGTTTCGATTCTGTACTGGCGGTCTTTCCGCGTGGCATCCCAGATATCCTCCCATGGTAACGGAAGTTTCTCAAAAAACAGGTCCGAAAATTTTTTCTCGTGAAGTTCCTGGTTCGAATAACCCAGCACCTGCCGTGCTTTATCGTTCATGTACACAAACCGTGCTTCCTGGCTGATCCAGATGATCATGTAGGAGGCGTTATTCATGGCAAACTGGGTGAACTGGAGCTGGAAATCGGTTTTTTCCCGCGTGGAGATCTCGGTATAGATCTGTTTGTTCAGGTCCTGGATCTCGGCATTATGTTCCCGGATCATTTTCTCCCGATCCTCTGCATCTTTGCTGACTCTCTCTTCGAGTTTTTTTATCTCGGTAATGTCAATGCCCGTTCCAAGGAATCCGGAGACCTTTCTCTCATGATTGAAGACCCCCCGGAATTTCCACCGCTGCCACCGTGCCTCCCCGCTGGGGGTGATTGCCTTGAATTCCAGCGATGCGCACGGCTGGTTCGGGTTCAGGGTGGAGAGGCAGCCTTTAATCTTATTAAACTCGTTTTCCGGAACCATCGGCCGCCATTCGTGGCCGATAAGTTCTGCCGGCGGCTTGTGCAGGAGCTCAGCATATGCATGGTTGACATGCGTGAGTGTCCCATCCGGTCTGAACCGGCAGGTGTATTCAATCTCATCCAGGCCGGTCAGTGACGGGTCGGCTCCGGTTTCCAGGGGATGATAGAGGGTTCCGGCCGCTATATCAGCAATAAGGGCAACTCCCGGATCCCCGTTCTCAAAAAAAACCGGGCTGAACGTGAACGTGCCCGGCAGGGAACGGTCCTGAAGTACGAGCATAGTTGAGATCCTGGCATCTTTGCCTTTCAGGCCATCCTGGATTAGATGGGACAGGTCCGGGCGCGTCTCTAAAAAAAATGGCAGCTGGCCGATCGTTTTTCCTAAAAGATCAGTTTTTGGCACCTGCAGGAGTTCCCGGAACGGCTCATTGATATCGATAACCGTCAGGCCTTTGCCAAATACGAGGACATTGCTTTTAAGCATCGTGAGAAGTGCTGAAGCGGGCAGTTTGTTTGCCAGCGTATAGATCTTTGCGGATCCATACTGCCGGATCATAACCCGGCCCTGCATCTGGAGCATGTCGAGGTACTTGGCGACCGAGTTCCGGTTCATTCCCAGCATGGTAGCGACTGCCTTGATACTGAGCCCGTCGGGATTCCCGGCAAGGAGTGTCCTGATCGCTGCCACCTCCTCCGGGAATTTATTCATTGCCATTGATCATGCATCACGGCTTTCAACATATTAAAAGATTACTTATGTGCCATGCAGCAATGCCGTGCATATGAGTGCATTTATTTATCCCTCGGCATTATTGAGAACTACCTCCCGATATGGGATCCCGGTGATTTACCGATCACCGGGAAAATGCTAACGGTGAGTACTGGGTAGTTCCATAATCAGGAATATCTCATGCTCCCTTGGCAATAAGAGCACAAACCGGAAATGTACCGGTAATCCGGATCATGGAGAGGTAGAAAGTCTATGAGTTTCATCGATGATATGAAAATCGGGAAGAAACTGATCGGCGGCTTCCTGATTATTATCCTGCTTCTTGTCATTGTAGCAGTAATCGGGTATACGAGTCTGGGAAGTATGAGTGCGAACTCAGCGAGCATGTACAATGATCGGACGGTCCCGATAAACCAGCTCCTGAGTACGAAATCCGATCTTTACCAAATCCGTGGCGATATTTACAAGGCGATCCTGCTCCCTGATGAAGAGGAAATCAATCTTGTGGATGCTGAAAAAGCCATTGCGGATGTAGACAAACAGATCGGCGCCTACCGTGCAACATACCTGTTACCAGAAGAGAAGACCCAGCTTGCAGCTTTCGATACGGCATGGACTGCATATAAAGGAGATGTCAACGATATCATCGCACTTATCCGCAAAGGGGACACTAAAACCGTTCTTCCCATGCTTGCAAAGGGAACCAAACTATCTGCGGAGAGAAGCGCCATCGATGTATCGCTGGGAAAGCTCGTCCAAATCAATGTTGACGAAGCTGAAAGGCTCGATACTGCAAGCGATGCGCTGGCTGCAAGCAGCAGCATGATAATGATAATTGTATCCATTATTGCTGTTGTTGTAGGAATAGGCATTGCCCTCTATCTTTCCAAGAGCATTACCCGGCCAATCGACATGGTTGCGACAAACCTTAAGGAGCTGGGAAAAGGCCATCTTGGCAACCGCCTGAGGATGAACCGGAAGGACGAGATCGGAGACATGGCAATGGTCATGGACCAGTTCTCCGATGACCTCCAGAACCAGGTTGTTGCGTCCATGAAGAAAATTGCCGATGGCGACCTTTCGATGGATGTGAAAGCAAAGGATGCACAGGATGAAATCGGCCCTGCACTCATGAGCACCACCGAATCGCTCCGCTCCCTTGTTGCCGAGGCCAATATGCTCTCGAGAGCAGCAGTAGCTGGCCAGCTCTCGACCCGCGGCAATGCCGACAAGTTCAAAGGAGGGTACTGGGAGATCGTTGCCGGTGTCAACAAGACCCTTGATTCCGTAGTCGGCCCGGTCAATGAGGCAATGAGGGTTTCCAACGAATATGCTCAGGGCAACTTCACGGCCCGGGTTGATGAGAAACTCAATGTCCAGGGCGACTTTGTCCGGTTCAAGCAGGCGTTGAACAACATCGGTATCGAAGTTGCGAAATCAATGACGGTCGTCAACCGCCAGGTCGGGGATCTCGCTGCAAGCGCTGAAGAGGCCAATGCCAGTGTCGAGGAAGTCTCCGCCGGCTCCTCTCAGGTGGCAAAGAACGCGAGCGCTGTCAGCGTGAATGCCGAGAAAGCCACGGAGGGTATCGAACAGGTCCAGAAGGCCATGGAAGACCTCTCCCGGACCATCCAGGACGTGGCCACCAAGTCCGAAGCGGTAGCCAAGATAGTCCAGGACACCACCAACTTCAGCAAGGAAGGCATGGAACTTGCCCAGAAGACCGAGCAGGGCATGCAGGGCATCACAAAATCTTCCAATGAAGTCAACACGATCATCGTCGAGATCAAGAGCCAGATGGACAAGATCAGCGAGATCGTCAGCCTCATCACCGACCTTGCCAACCAGACCAACCTGCTCGCCCTCAATGCAGCTATCGAAGCTGCCCGCGCCGGTGACGCCGGGCGTGGGTTCGCGGTCGTGGCAACGGAAGTCAAGTCGCTTGCCATCGAATCACGGGCATCGGCCGAGAAGATCTCCGACATGATCAATAACCTCCAGACCCAGACCAACCATGCTGTGGATGCGGTCGCATCCGCCAACGCCGGTGTAAAACAGGGCAGCGAGGCCCTGCACGAGACGCTGAGCAGTTTCACCAAGATCGTAGAATCGATCGACCAGGTGAGTAAGAATGTCAGCGATGTGGCGGCTGCGGCCGAGGAGCAGGCAGCATCGGTCGAGGAAGTAACGGCCAGTGTCAATGAAGTGAACGGCCTGATGATAAATACATCCAAGGAGTCAACGGATGCAGCGGCCGCGAGTGAGGAATCGGCTGCTGCGATCGACCAGATCACCAAAGTGATCGGCAACGTCAACAAGATTGTCGACAATGTGACAAAAGAAGTCTCGCGGTTCAAGTGCTGAAATGGGGGTACAGGTATGTCAACGGTAAATAAGCAAACGGAGGAGATGGGAAAAACTCCCTCCCCCCCGGCAGCACAAGGCCTGGCATCTGCTGAAAAGAACCCCATAAAGGAAAGGAAAGCAGGGACGCATGAGAAGGGGATGCTGCAGGTCGTAGAGTTCCTGCTGGGAAAAGAGCGCTATGCGGTCGATCTTTTCGATGTCAAGGAGGTGGTGGAGTACACGACCATCACCCAGCTCCCCAACAGTGCCTCCTACATGAAGGGTATCATCGACCTCCGGGGAGAGATCACGACTATTGTCGATCTGAAAGACCGGCTTCATATTGTTGCGGGCACGGAAACAAAGGACGAAAATTCACGGATCATCGTCCTTGATGAGAAGATCACGAAAGCCAAGACCGGGATCATGGTGGATGACGTCCTGTCGGTATCCACGTTCGATATGAGCGATATCGACAAGACCTCAGCATCCGATGCGAATGATAATGCGGCGATCCTCGGTATCATCAAGAAGAAAATCAAGGACAAGGACCACGAGAGGAATGAACTGATCATCTGGGTCGATATCAAGTACCTGCTCAAGGACATCAGCGAAGGGATGTCCGTTGCAAGTGCCTGATGGCAGAAAGGACATGTGAAAACGATATCTTACCGGCAACGACGGGAACCGTTACCGGGATGGAACCTGCTATGGAACTTGAGGAAATACACCAAAAAAATGCTGCCCTCTGGGTGCATTATTCCAATCTTTCTTTGGGAATGAGTAAAAAATGTGCTCACATCGATAACGGGGCGTGCATGGCAAAAGGGGATGTGTCCCGGGCATTTCTTGGGGACAATTCCCCGGGAAAATCCGATACGGACGAACCGATCCTTATGGGGGGAACCTGCTGATGCCGGATGTCTGTTTCGGGTTTGAGGTCCACCAGCCATTCCGGCTCAACCGGTTTTTCACCCCGGATCCGAAGAAGAAGAAAAAAGATCTGCCGGAACTCTATTTTGACGAAATGAACCGGGAAGTGCTCGAACGGGTATCTGAGAAGTGTTACGTCCCGGCCACGGAGATCATCCTCAGCAAACTTGATGAAGGGTTCCGCTGTTCCTTCTCTTTTTCCGGAACGCTTATCGAGCAGCTGGAAAAGTGGCAGCCGGATGTGTTGTCGCTCTTTGATCAGGTGGCCCGCCACCGGAACTCCGAGCTCCTCGGGCAGACCTACTACCACAGTATCGCCGGTTGTTTTGGTGACAAGTCGGAATTTATCAACCAGGCCGGGATGCATACCGACCTGATGTATGACCTTTTTAAAATCCGCCCGACGGTCTTTGAAAATACCGAGTTTACCTTCAACAACCAGATCGCTACCCATGTAAAGGATATGGGGTATACCGGGATCTTTACCGAGGGCGTGGACCGGGTCCTTGGGTGGCGAAGCCCGCACCATATCTATACCTGCCATGATATGCCCGTCCTCCTGCGGGACATCCAGCTCTCCGATGACATCGCGTTCCGCTTTGCCAACCGGGGATGGGACAAGTATCCCCTGATGGCGGACACCTATGCAGACTGGCTTGCCGGCACTTCGGGGGACGTCATCAACATCTTCCTTGATTATGAGACCTTCGGAGAGCATTTCTGGAAAGAGACCGGGATCTTTAATTTCCTTTCTCACCTGCCTGCCGAACTGGAGAAACGGGGTGTCAGGACAACGGTGCCGACCGAAGCCCTGCAGGATCATGCTCCGGTCGGAACAATCGATGTGTGTGACACGATATCCTGGGCCGATATCGAGAAAGATGCATCGGCATGGATGGGCAATGATCGGCAGCATGCTGCCTATTCGGCGGTCCAGAAGGCAGCAGCCTTTGCCCGGGACAAAACGCTCTGGCGGTATCTCCAGACCAGTGACCATTTCTATTACATGGCATCCAAGTACGGGACCTGCGGTGAGGTGCACAACTATTTCAGCCACCATGATGCCGATGATGCATTCAGGACCTACATGGCGGTTCTTGCCGATTTTGAGAAACGTAACATACGGGTCATGAAGAACCGGAGATCGGCCAGGACGCTGCGGACCCTGACCTGTGAGGAGGCGTTCCATTTTGCCTCAGATCATGGGTATGTGGGGTACGCTGCGTACAGCCTGGACCAATTCTGCGACCTCCTCCGGGTGGTGCCTGCCGACTCGATCGCGTACCACCAGCAAAGGGGCGATATCGCCCACTGGATTGAAGAGATGCTGGACGATAAAAAACTGGCCATGGATATCAGGAACTGCACGGACCGGCAGGAACTGATCGGCATGGTCAATGAGCGGAGGGAACTGTTATGGAGTCATTTAACGTAGCGTTCTTCTGCTGGGAGTCGATGTATGCCGAGCGGGTCGGCGGACTTGCAAGCGCTGCAACCAACCTCGCAGAGACTCTTGCGAAGAATCATGAAGTGCACTACTTCACCCGGGGATGGATGCCGGACCAGGAGATCAACGGCGTCAGGTACCATTACTGCCGGCCGCAGGGTGGCAATACGGTGCAGTACTGTGACGATATGAGTAACCAGATGGTGGAGCAGTTCCACCAGTACGACCGGAAGGGGAAATTTGACATCCTCCATTTCCATGACTGGCACCCGATCCAGGCTCTCCACCAGCTGCAGGACCGGGACACCATTCTTACCTTCCATTCCACTGAATATGGCCGGAACGGCAACCAGCATGGCGACTGGTGGGAGTTCCGGGATATCTCCGGCAAGGAGTGGTATGGCGGCCTGATCGCAAAGCGGGTGACTGCGGTATCCTCGGTCATGAAAAACGAGGTCATGCAGCTCTATAATGTGCCCGACTGGAAGTGCGATGTGGTGCCCAACGGCATCGTACCGCAGCAGTACCGCGCCCATCTCGATGCCGGTGACGTGAAACGGGCGTACGGGATCCATCCCTATGCCCCGCTGATCCTGTTTATCGGGCGGCTGGTCTACCAGAAAGGCCCGGACCTGTTCATCGAGGCGATCCGGAAGGTGTGCCAGCACCGCTGGGATGCAAAGGTGATTGTTGCCGGTGATGGCGGGATGCGACAGTTCCTGCAGGAGCGGGCACGTGACCTGCCGGTGAATTTCATCGGCTACATCCCGGATTCGGAGTATATCCGCCTCCTGAATGCGTGCGACCTTGTCGTGATCCCGAGCCGGAACGAACCGTTCGGCCTTGTCCTTCTCGAGGCCTGGAGTGCGGAGAAGCCTGTCGTGGCCTGTGATGTCGGGGGGCTCTCGGAGAATATCGATACGTTTGTCAATGGCATCAAGGTGCAACCGGAATGCGAATCGATTGCGTGGGGGATCAGCACCATGATCGATGATCCCTGCAATGCGGAAATTCTTGGAAGGCGGGGACGCTCGAAAGTCGACCGGGTGTTCCTCTGGGACCCGATTGCAGGCCGGATGGCGGATACCTACTCGCGGGTGAGCGGGTAAACCAGGATCCTGCACCAGTACAGTGGTCGGATACACACCCATTGGTGTGGCTATGCGAAGGAATGAAAAGAGGAAAAACTATGTGGAGAAGACACCGGTCAGTCTTTGATGAGCTTGACGACATGAGGGCGTACATGGATTCGATGTTTGGCCATATGGGAGAACCGGGGACGGTGCCTCTGTTACCCCCCGCGGATACCGGGGAACTGAACGTGATACCACCCCGGGGCCATATGCATGTCGATGTCTCTGAGCACGATGATACCGTTATCGTAACGGCAGACATGATGCCCGGTATCGCGAAGAAGGATATCACCCTTGACCTGATCAACCCCCGGGCACTCCGGATATCCTGCGAGCGGAGCTCGGAGAAGAAGGAGGAGAAGGAGGGCTATTACCTGCACGAACGCCGGTTCGGCTCGATGAGCCGGGTCATCCCGCTGCCCAAGCCCGTTGGCGAGAGCGGCGCAAAGGCAACGTTCAGGAACGGCGTGCTGGAGGTGCAGCTCAAAAAAGCAGAGAAGGAGGTTAAGGCAAAGATCATGATCGAATAATAATTTTCATTCGTTTTTTGCATATTGCTGCATCACGTGCCGGTATACCCGTGCTGCCTTCTCAAGCGACTCGATCCGTACCCGTTCATCGATGGCATGCAGCAGGGTCAGTTCGCCCGGGCCGTATTCAAGCACATTAAACCCGTATCGCCGGAGATGCCGTGCGTCGCTTGCCGCCCATTGCACGATCGGAAAAATATTCCCTCCATGGACCTCTCCAATTGCCATGCATGTCCTTGAGACAAGCGGGGATTCCGGGCTGGTTATCGAGGGTTCGTGGGATTCCCGGGTTACAATTGTACTCTTCCCGGCATGAGCGGTGATATCAGCGATAAGATCGGGGATCCGGCAGCCCCACGGGATGCGGAATTCCAGTTCAAGATTGCAGTGCTGGGCAACCACGTTGGATTTTTCACCGCCGGAGATGGTGCCCGGGTTGAAGGTGAGCCGCTCTAAGATATGACTGACATCATGGATATGGAATTCCTCTGTGAGCACCCCGGAAGAATGGCTGATGATCTCACGGAGATGTTCTTCTACCGGGTATTCCCGGGTATGCAGTGTTTTTACATATTCCAGGAAATCCATCACTTCCATTATCGCACTGACCCCGACAGCCGGATAAAGCGAACCATGGCCCGGCTGACCGGCAAACTGCATTTCGAGGCGCATGAGACCTTTCTGGCCGATGTTCGGGTGCCGTGCCGGTGTTGGTTCTGCAATGATGCAGTCGCAGGGACGGATGGCCTTGTCTTCAAGAAGGCGGCGGATACCGTTCTCGCCACCGGTCTCCTCATCGCAGACAAAAACGAGTGCAGCCGGTATCTCATGTCCGCTGTTCGCGAGCGATTCGCATGCAGACAGGATCGCAGCACAACCCCCCTTCATGTCCGTTGTCCCCCGCCCGTACACGTACTGGTCATCAATTATGCCGGAGAACGGGGGCCGGGTCCAGCCATTGTCGAGTGCCGGAACGACATCCACGTGGCCGCAGAGGAGGAGGTTCTTCCCGTCACCCCGGGTGACAAGGTTGCACATGCCATCATCCGTGCCGGATACGACGGATCTGATGCCGATCCCGTCAAGGAAGGACCGGATGTATTCCATACACCCGCTGGTCCGGCCGGGCGGGTTCTCGGTATTGATTTTTACAAGGTCTGAACAGATCCGGCTGACATGCATGATGGGAGTACCTTAGATGTTAATGCTGGGAGCAATAGGTTTTGAAGAGGGTTGAGAGCGAGGCCTCGTCATAGATGCTCTTTAAGAATTCCGGGTCGAAAAATTCGTCGATGATGGCATAGAAGAAGTCCGGAGGAATGGGTTTCTTGCTGTCCGGGTCGAGCACGATCCGGAAACTCCGGTAACTTGCCGGGTCCCCGGTGTCATAGATCATCTGCCAGAGTGCGGGAAGAGCGGCAAACTTTTCCGGGTAGTTTTCCCGCAGCCAGTTGACAAAGCCGGGGAATTTCAGGCGGTCGCCTTTCTTCTCCTCGTCAATTCTCCAGCGGAGGTATTCTGCGCCCATGATATTTTTCGGTGAGCCGAAGTTGTAGGCATAGATGCCTGCCGTATAGTCGATGTGCGCAAAGGAGTCGATGAGATAGAAATAGAGTACTTTATTGAACCCCGAGGTATCCTGCAGCATCAGGGACTTCTCGTAGAGGTAGTCGAGCACCGTTAAAAATTCGTTCTCTTCCGGCATATCCGGTTAGTTCGATCTTGGATTGTAAATATATTGCCGTAATGCACCTGAGGCTGCCGCATTTTCTGTCGCAGCGTGATAAAAAATTTAAAATTAAAAAAAAATCCGGCAAGAAAATTTTTAGTCACGCGGGATTTTTTTTATTGCAATCACCGGTTTTTATCGAACCGTGCTGTGAAATTTTTCTTTAAAAAAAATGTGAGGCCCCTTGCCCAATCTGCCTTTTTTCTGTATCTGCCCCGGTATCTCCTATCACCCGTTACCGTCGTAAAACCCTGCCTCCGACGGTAAATCCGCCCCGCAGCGTGCCCCGATCACCAAACCGGCCAAAATTTGATGCTTATATAATGCGTTCTGATGCACCTTATTGCGCTTTGGAGCCACTTTTTTTCCGTACCACTACCTTCCTTCATTTCAAAAACCCGGCTGGAAAACTCACCCATGTCCTGAAAACGCCAAAATGATGTCTGTTCCGTGAGTTCTCAATGATACAGCGCCGGAATGCATCCGGGCTCATTCTGGGCTTTTTCAGGGAGGGCTCTGTTTGGCAAACCGGGCATTTTGCGGGGTTTTCTGAGATCCAGCCCCTCATTTTTCATGACCCCCCTTGCGTCCCTGGTGAGTGGATCCCTGGTGAATAACGGTGGGTGGAACGGTTGATACCGGTAAGGAAGCGGGAGGTTTTTGTCCGTGGCAGTCATGCCGGCCCGGGATTTTTAAAAAAAATTTCCGGAATCTAAAAATCGTACAGAAATTTTGCAACAAATTTTTCCGGAAAAAAATTCCGGTCCGGGATTTTTCCATGAAGAAAAACCGTACCTCATCCTTTTATGACAAAACGTGTGCAACCTTTACGCCACGAAGGGATCGAATCATGGACTTCGCCATTCTCACCCAGCTCAATGTCCTCCTCCAGCTCATGTGCGTAATAATCGTGGCCGCCTATCTCCTGACACGGAGCCGGATCTTCCCGGAGATCCTTGATGGTCGCGCTAACCTACTGACACAGATTATCCTCGTCCTGTTCTTTGGCGCCCTTTCAGTCTATGGCACGATCAGCGGAATCGATTTCCTGGGCTCGGTTGTCAATGTCCGCGATCTCGGGCCCATGCTCGCCGGCCTGCTTGCCGGGCCGTATGTCGGCGCTGGTGCGGGACTGATCGGGGCAGCCTACCGGTTCAGCATTGGCGGGCTCACGGTCTATTCCTGTTCGGTCACCGCGATCTTTGCCGGGCTCTTTGGCGGGCTTATCTGGCTTCATCGCAAGCGACAGTTTGCCGGCACCACCATCGCGGTTATCTTTGCCATCCTCATGGAAATCTTCCATATGGCGCTCACGCTCGCCATCGCCCGCCCGTTCGACGCGGCTCTTGCGGTGGTCAACCGGGTATACATCCCGATGATCATTGCTAATGCCGTGGGAATGTATGTCTTCTGCATTATGGTAGAAAACTTCCGGCACGAGCGCGAGCTCCAGGAAGAACATGATGCACGGACCGCCAGGGATGGGGAGTGAGTTTACTCCCCGGCGGGATGATAAGTGCATTTTTTCTAAAAACCCTATCACAATTATTAACAGACACTTTTGGGAATCAGCAAGGAGATATACGTGCGGGTAGCTGGGTGAAAACTCTAAGATTTTATGAGCGTCCCCACCCCCTTCGGGGACTAACGCAGGAGGTTGAGAAGATTTTTTTTTTAGAAAATCTTCGAAGTCGCTCGGCCGCAATCGAAGATTAGCGTCTTCTCCAACATGTCCTCGCTTATGCGACGACAGGTTCTCGCCGGGGCCTCGCTGGGCAATTACCCGTAAAAAACATTTTGCAGGAATTGAGGCCGCCGCAAAGGCGCCCTTCGGGGCTGCGGCAATACTCCTGACCGGAGGTATGGGGCATCAGCCCCCATCAATCTCATGTTAAACTGACAAGATTTCAAAAATATTGCCAGTTTTCAGAATGCCCGCCAGACCCGTCACTTGTAAAACGGTTCCCTCAAAGATACAGCTTTCCGGAACAACTCCTCGAGTTCGGTCCCGCTCTTCCCACGGATATCGACGTGGTTATCGGTGCGAAGCAGGCAGGGCTTGAGTTTCCCGTCTGAAGTAACGCGGATCCGGTTGCAGAAAGCACAGAACTCGGAGTTGTGCCGGGGGCGGACCACCTCGACCTCGGCGCCGTCAAGGCAGTACTTCTTCCGGTGGTGCATCCGGCGCGTGATGATCTGCTTCGAACGGGCGGCAAGCGAGTCCTCCAGGCCGTCCAGTTTGGTGTGGTGGTCGCAGGCATTGAAGTCCATGAGCTCGATGAGCTGGAGGACGAGGTTACGGTTGCCCCGGATATAGGCGAGGAAGTCATCGATCTCGTGGTCGTTGATCCCTTCGAGCACCACCATGTTGATCTTGATGGGCGTCAGCCCGGCATCGATCGCTGCCTGCATGCCAAGGAGGACATTGTCGAGCTGGTCGAGACCGGTGATCTTTTTGTACGTCCCGCGGTTGATGGAATCGATGCTGACGTTCACCCGCTTCAGCCCCGCATCCTTCAGCGGCTGAGCAAGTCTCGCAAGCAGCGTCCCGTTCGTGGTCATCGAGGACTCCATCGTCTTCGGGACCGAGCGGATGATATCGATGATGTCCGGCCGGAGGAGCGGCTCGCCGCCGGTGAACTTCACGCTCCGGATCTCAAACTTTGCGGCAACCCGGAGGATCTCTGCGATCTCCTCCTTTGACAACTCCGCGGCCGGTTTGATCTCCCCTTCGCGGTGACAGTAAATGCACTTCAGGTTACACTTCGGCGTAAGGCTGATACGGATGTTGCTGACTGGCCGGCCGAAGGGGTCCTTGAGGAGCATGGTATCGTTTTATCCGATAAAATTCTTTGCCACGATGTAGAGCTCGGTGCTCCCCTTGCGGCTCGACTTGGTATTCATGGTCTTCACAACATGGAAGTGCTGCTTGGTGGCAGCATAGAGCTCGGGAAAGTCCGTTCCCTGGAAGGACTTCACGGCAAAATTCCCGCCCAGCTTCAGGACCTTGCAGGCAAAGGCAAGAGCCTGTTCGTTCAGCTCGATGATGCGGGCCTGGTCATAGGCCTTGTGGCCCGATAGTTTGGGGGCGGCATCGCAGACAACCACGCTTACCGTGCCGAGCATGGTTTTGACCTCTTCCTGGATCTCCGGGTCATTGAGGTCGCCCTCGATCGTCTCGACACCGTCAAGGTGGGCGATCGGGTTGAGGTCGACACCCACAACCCGCCCTTCCGTTAAGGTCCGGAGCACCTGCAGCCAGCTGCCCGGGGCTGCACCCAGGTCCACAATATTGTCATCCATCCGGATAATCTCGAATTTCTTCTGGATCTCGAGGATCTTGTACGCTGCACGGGAGCGGTAACCCTCGTGTTTTGCCCGCATGTAGGTCTTGTCATATCCCCATTGTGAACCCATGGTATGTTTTACTCCAAATGTGGGTGGTAAACCCAAAACGCTATAATTAAAGTATGACGATATACTGTATAAGAGATTGTATTAAGGGGTAAGCGATGTTAAAAGCAACGATTGATGCAGATATTTTCAAGGAAGCGATCGATGCGATTTCGGCCCTCATCCCCGAGTGCCGGCTTCATACTGACGAGGATGGTATCTCCACGCGGGCGGTTGACACGGCAAACGTGGCGATGATCGGCCTGACCTTAAAGAAGGAAGCATTTGACTCCTTCAAGGCCTCAAAGAGCCAGCTCGGGATCGATATCTCCAAGATGAAGAACATCTTCGGCATGGCCGGTAAAGGTGATCTCATCAGCCTCGAGATGGCCGACAATGCCCAGAAGATGTCCGTCTCGGTCCATGGCTACCACTACTCCATCACGCTCCTTGACACCAATACTATCCGGAAAGACCCGAACCCCCCGACCATCAACCTGCCGGGCAAGATCGTCATCAAGGGAGAGGATCTCAACAATGCGATGAAGGCGGCAGCCGTCATCTCCGATAAGATCGCCCTGGGCATCAACCCCAAGGACCAGACATTCTACCTTGTTGCTGAGGGTGACACCGACCATATCAGGCGCGAGTTTACCAAAGATGAGCTGGTATCGCTCACCCCCGCTGAAGCCCGCTCGCTCTTCAGTCTTGACTACCTCAAGGACATGGGGAAGGTCATGAGCAAGGCAGCAGAAGTGGAAATTTTCCTCGGCATTGACCACCCGGTCCGGTTCTCGTTCGATATTGCCGGCGGGAACGGGCACGTCGAGTATCTCCTTGCACCCCGCATTGAGGCTGACTGATGGACTATTCTCCATCAGCAAAGGAACTTTCCCATTTTCCGTTTTTAAAAAAAGCCCAGGATCATATCAAGAAATCGTTTCCTCCTCTTGACCACCTGTTAAAAGAGGAGAAGGGTATTTTTTTAACCGGCCTTGCCGTCAAACGGATCAACCAGGCACTGGCTTCAAAAAAGACCATAGCCGCGCATTTCCCGCACCGTGACGATGAGGAGATCGCCAGTTACGTCCTCTCCCGGATCATCGTCTCCTGCATCGGCGACAAGCAGCTCTATGACCGGCTCACAAGGTACGAGGCTGAGCGTGCGTACTATTTTCTCAATGCTGAAACCGGATCTGAAAATGAGAAGGGCTGGAACGAGCATGCCATCCTTGATGATGAACAGAACAGCCGGATCGCAAACTACCTTGCAGCAGAGTTCGGGATCGACCTTTCCCGGGACCGGATGCCCCTTGCCGATTACGTTGAGATCGTTGCCGTCCTGCACGAGGACCGGTTCAAGCTTATCAACCGCCGGGTGAAGAACGGTTTTGTCGAGATCAAAAAAGAGGAACTCCTGGAACTCCTCCGGGAGCGTATCCGGGTAGTTCTCCGCAGGGACCTGCCCTACCATGTCCCCAAGGCGATCTGCCAGCAGCTGGCGCCCGTGGGCGAATCGATCAAGGCCGAATACCAGCAGCAGATGCTCCAGCAGTTCGGGGCCATAGAGGAGAGCGCGTTCCCCCCCTGCATGCAGGCCCTCATCACGGCCCTGACTGCAGGCACCAACCTCACCCATGCGGGCCGCTTTGCGCTGACCACGTTTGTCCACACGGTAGGAATGGATGTGCCCGCGATTGCCCAGCTCTATGGCCGGTCTCCGGATTTCGATGCGGAGAAGACCATGTACCAGGTCGAACACATCACCGGTCGGGGCGGTTCGGGGACCGAGTACACAACTCCTGCCTGTGCCGCAATGCGCACGACCGGCCTCTGCGTCCACAGCGATGCCAGCTGCGAGAAAGTGAACCACCCGCTCAGTTATTACAAGTACAAAAAGCGGGATATGGCAAAGATGAAGAAATCACCAAAAGGGGAAAAACCTGATCCGGCAGTTCCGCCTACGTGATCTTATCGTTCACGAGGTAGCCGGCACCGGAGAGGAAGAGGATGAAGACGATGATTGCAGTAAGATATGCATACGCAGCAGGCAAGCTGGCAGCTGCCGTCACCATGGGGAGAACTGCCAGCAGTACGCAGAGGATGATAAATGCGGCCACACCGATGACCACGTCAAGAAGTCGCGCGTCCATTACAGCTGTTTTTGCTCCCTGAAGATATAGGTTTATCCAAAATTTCCCATCCCAGCGAAATCCTCAAGAGGGCCGGCAGTTACCGGATCATCATGGACAGAAATGCAGCAATCGGGCTCCTGCGCCAGCATGTGAAGGAGGAATCCCTGGTGAAACACTGCCTTGCCACCGGGGCGATCATGAAATCCGTTGCCGGCAGTCTTGGCGGAGATCCCGCGGTCTGGGAGGAGATCGGGGTCCTGCACGATATCGATTTCGAGCAGGTACTGGGTAATATGCAGCAGCATGGTGTGGCCGGTGCAGCGATCCTGCGATCCACCGGGGTTTCGGAGGATATTGCCGGTATTGTCGCCCGGCACAACCACCTGCTCCATGCCGGCGGGTATATACAACCGGTAGAAATCGCGCTCCAGGCTGCCGACAGCGCATCCGGCCTTGTTATTGCATGCGCCCTCGTAAAGGGTGGGAGGCTGTCCGAAGTCTCCGTGAAGACGATTACCAAGAAGGCCAGGGAGAAATCTTTTGCCGCGGGCTGCGACCGTGATCGCATTGCGCTGATCTCCCCGCTGATGGAACTCCCGGTATTCTATGAACACGCCCTCCGGGGGATGATGGAGATCCGTTCCGATCTGGACCTTGGCTGAACTGCGAGCCTTAATGTCCTCACCCCGCAAGAGTACTGGATAATCTATGGATCCTGCACGCGAACGGACCGATATCATAGCCACACTCCAGGCTGCACTGGTCCCGCTGGAACAGTCCATGAGTTCCCGGCTGATCCCTCCTGAAGGCGCCTCGTTCGGGTTTGCCCTGCGGGGTGCACGCGACAGCAACGGGGTTGCAGCGGTCCGGATCGGGATGCATAGCGGGGGAGAAGTTCCGGGGGCGGCCGGTCCCTGCACGTTCGGTACTGACGAACCGGCCGTGCGGGCTATCCTGACCGCCCTGAAATTCGACCCGGTTATCCGGAGCGCGGCTGTTCTCCGTTTCTCCGATCGGGCCCTGGCAGTCCTCGAAGATGACCTCTTTTTAGATTGCGCTTCCTATGCACCGGGAGCGCAGGGGATCAGTACGATGGACTGGGGTATCGCATCCTGCTGCAAAGAGGGCGTGCCCGACGTGATTTATGAGAAAAGTTCCGACAAAACCCGGGCCCGGCTCATGGTTTTCGGCGAGGATCCGGCCGACGTTGCAAACAATATCATTATCTGCTCGGGCCGCATTTAAAATAGTGAACTTCAGAGGAACCAGCAATGGGAATCAAGCCATCCTACATCAAGACACTCGGTACTGAACTTTTAACCAAGCAGCGCGAGCACTTCTCGAATAACTTTGATGAGAACAAACAGCAGCTTGCAGCATCTGCCGTCATTGAAAGCAAGCGCGTAAGGAACCGGATCGCCGGTTACATCACAAGAAAAATAAATACCAAAAGACGCTCATAACCTTATTCATGTTTGAAGGTGTCCTTCCGGCAATCATTACCCCTTTTAAAAGAAATCCCTCCATGAGCCTGGATATTCCGGGCCTGGAGAATAACATCGGGTTTCTTCTTTCCTGTGGCATCCACGGGATTGTGCCCTGCGGTTCGACCGGCGAATCAGCCACGCTCACGTTCGAAGAACATGAGAAGGTAATCAAGGTCACGGTCGACAAGATCAACGGTAAGATCCCGGTCCTTGCAGGTACCGGGTCCAACAACACCGCAGAGGCGATCAAGCTCACGAAGGCGGCAAAGGACATCGGTGCGGACGGCGTGCTCGTCATCAGTCCGTACTACAACAAGCCCAACCGTGCAGGCCTCATCAAGCACTATACAAAACTGGCTGACCTTGACATACCGGTTGTCGTGTACAATGTCCCCGGCAGGACCGGCCAGAACCTTGAGCCGGACCTGATTGCGGAACTGGCGCAGCACCCGAATATCGTGGGTGTCAAGGAAGCAAGCGGCAATATCGGCCAGATCTCCCGGATCATTGAGGAGACGCAGGACGAGGACTTCGCGGTAATATCCGGCGACGACAACATCACCCTCCCGATCATGGCGCTCGGGGGAGCCGGTGTTATCTCGGTAGCGGCAAACGTGGATCCGAAACGCATGGTTGCGATGTACGATGCCATGCAGCACGGCGATTACCAGAAAGCCCTCGTGCTCCACTTCGCCCTCTCGCCCCTGTTCCGGTCGATGTTCATCGACACGAACCCGATCCCGGTCAAGAAAGCGGTTGAACTGGTAGGAATGGCCGGCGGCCCGGTCCGCCTCCCGCTGGACGAACTCGATGCGAAGAAAGCCGAGCTGCTCAAAAAAGTGCTTGCCACGATTCCGGCAAAGAACGCTGCCAAAAAGACGGCACCGGCAAAGAAGACCGCAGCAAAGACTCCCATGCCCAAAAAGGCCGCGGTAAAACCTGCAGCAAAACCACGGAAACGGTGATCTCATTATGATAAAAGTAGTCGTATGCGGTGCCTCGGGGAGAATGGGGCAGACCATCGGGCGGATGGTGCACGAAGCTCCGGATCTCGAACTGGTCGGGGGGATCAACCTTAAGCCCAGTTCCTTTTTCGGTGCGGAGATTGTCGAAAGCAAGGATGCCGAGGCCCTCCTCAAAAAGACAAAAGCCGATGTCCTGATAGATTTCACCATCGCGAGTGCAGCGGTCGGCAATGTCCAGATGGCAGCCCGGAACAACTGTGCCCTTATTGTCGGCACCACCGGTTTCACCCCGGAGCAGCGGGCCCAGATGGAGAATGCAATCCAAGGCCATGTCCCGGCCGTCATCTCCAGCAACTTCTCGATCGGCGTTAATATCTTCTGGCAGCTGGTGCGGGAATCTGCGAAGCTCCTCAAGGATTATGATATCGAGGTCATTGAAGCCCACCACCGTGCCAAGCGGGATGCCCCGAGCGGAACGGCCAAGACAATCCTCCAGATCATCGAAGAGGAAGCCGGAGGGCGGGAGAAGATGTACGGCCGCGAGGGCATGACCGAGCGGAAGAACGAGATCGGCGTCCATGTCATCCGCGGCGGCGATATTGTCGGCGACCATACGGTAATGTACTCGAAGAACTACGAGACCATCGAACTTTCCCACCGTGCTTATGATCGCTCTGTCTTTGCCAGCGGCGCACTGGTAGCAGCCCGATGGGTTGTCGGCAAGAAGCCCGGTATCTACGGTATGAGCGACGTGCTTGGATTGAAGAAGTAATCACTCTTTTATTTTTCGCACCTAAGGGAGCGATCCGCAGTCGAAAATCCTGCGGTCCTTTCCATTTTTCGCTCTTTAAGTGAGCGATCCGCAGTCGAAAATCCTGCGGATTTTCTCCACTCCCCGCCCTTTCAGGGCGGGTCGTAATAGAAACCCTTTTTTTGTCTTCCCCGAAACATATGTGTGGAGTAACCGAGATGGTAGCCATCGTAGACAATAACAAATGTACCGGGTGCGAGACGTGTATCAGTGAATGTCCTGCATCTGCTATTGCAATGGAGAGCGACAAGGCACGGGTCGACCGTGATATGTGCGTCGACTGCCAGACCTGTGTCGACGTCTGCCCGGCTGAAGCCCTCTCTATGGAGTGAGTAGCATGGTTGCCGTTGTTGATGAGAAGAAGTGTACCGGATGCGAAACCTGTGTGAGTGAGTGCCCTGCATCAGCTATCTCCATGGAGAACGACAAGGCAAAGGTTGACAAGGATATGTGTGTCGACTGCCAGACCTGTGTTGATGTCTGCCCGTCAGAAGCAATTCACATGGAATAAAACCGGATTTTCCGGTTGTTTTTGTTTGTTTTTTTATTTATGCAGACCTTCTGCTGAATTTGGCCGGGGAATCCTGTTTATCGATACTATCGTCGTGACACATGCGCTTTATTTTATAAATTGTAAAAAACAACGTTTTTATTATCGCAGGTGAAATGGGATTTTACAACCCGCCATTCATTAGCAAACGGGGAATCACACAGTAACTTACAGGACCTGACACCATGATCAATGTTGGAGTGCTCGGAGCAACGGGCGCGGTTGGTCAGCGATTCGTTGAACAGTTAGCAAATCACCCCTGGTTCAATCTATCGACCCTTGCCGCTTCCGAACGCAGTGCGGGAAAGCCGTATGAAAAAGTGGTAAAATGGCGCCTTGAATCGCCGTTCCCTGAGAATATCGGGAAACTCAAAGTAGTCCCGGTTTCACCCAAGGCCATGAAGGATGTCGACCTTGTCTTCTCGGCACTGCCTGCCGAGATCGCAACCGATACCGAGAAGGAATTTGCCGATGCCGGTATTGCGGTCTGCAGCAATGCGAGTTCCCACCGGATGCTGCCGGATATCCCGCTTGTTGTCCCGGAAGTGAACCCGGAACACCTGGGCCTGATCGATGTCCAGAAGGATGCCGGCCGTGATGGTTTTATCGTGACGAACCCCAACTGCTCGACCATCATGATGGTCTGTGCTCTTGCGCCCCTGCGCCAGTTCAAATTCACCGACGTCAGGGTCGCGACCATGCAGGCCATCTCCGGCGCGGGATTCGAAGGGGTTGCTGCAATGGCGATCTACGATAACGTGATCCCCTACATCGGCAAGGAAGAAGAGAAGATGGAGGCCGAGACACTTAAGATAATGGGTACTCTGAAGGGGAAGAAAGTACAGAACGCGCCTTTCAAAGTCAGCGCCAGCTGTCACCGTGTGCCGGTGATTGACGGTCATACCATGGCAGTATGGGTTGACATCAAAGAACCGGTCGACAAACTCAAAAAAGCCTTCCGGGACTACAAGCCCCCGATCAAGGGGCTGCCGACACAACCCAAGGAATCAGTCCACTTCTTTGAAGAGGAGACAGATCGCCCGCAGCCCCGTCTTGACCGCATGCGTGGCGACGGCATGACGGTCTCGGTCGGACGGCTCCGTGAAGGTGTCCGGTTTGTTGCCATGGGTCACAACACTATCCGTGGTGCCGCCGGCGCAAGTGTGATGAATGCAGAACTGATCGTCAAAAAGAAATATCTTTAACCGGGGGTGGAACCTGTGCAGCAGCAGAGAGAGAATACAGTATTCGTCGGCAACAAGCCGGTCATGAACTACGTCCTCGCAGTCGTAACACAGTTCAACAATGGTGCAGATCAGGTGGCAATCAAGGCACGCGGCAAGGCAATATCACGCGCAGTTGACACGGCGGAAATTGCACTCAACCGTTTTTTAGAGGGAGTCTCCAAAAAGGAGATTCTGACATCCACCGAAGTAATTGACACAGATTCGGGAAAAACGAATGTATCCTCAATAGAGATTATTCTTGCCAATACCAAATAGCACCATTTTTTTTAATAAAAATAATCCGTGACGAGCGTGAACTTGTACTTTTCCGTCGGCAGGGCAGGTAAATATCCCAAATCCTTTTAAGGGAAATTCACGCATGTACTATGCTATGCGAGCGTGTGCTGTCGTACTGCTACTCATCCTGTCCGCCAGCATTGCGGCTCCTGCTCTCGCCGCCGGAGAGGATCGGTACGGCTATGTTACGATTGAAGAGGTACAGATCCAGCTGGAAAACGGGACTGCTGCAATCCATGTGGACTATACGGTTGATGAGAGTACGCGGTTTATCTTCTTCTTATTCGGGAAGCAGGATCTCAGGAATAAACTGTTGAAGATCCTCAACTACAACGATGCCCAGATGAAACGAATCGACCTCTCCAGCGCTGATTTTCTCGTACAGGAGGCAGCGTATTCCTATGGGAACGGGATATACTGGTACCCTTCGCATGATTTCAACATCGTCATTCCCCGTCTTTCGGTGAAGTCACCCCAGGCAATGAAAAATTTTACCCAGACGAATAAATTTCCGGGAGGCATGGGATTTTTTGCTGATGGAAAACCCGTACCGCCCCCGGGTGGGGAAATAGTGCAGTAACTCAGTTTTTATACCATTTTTCCATAATTTTTCCGGGGTTGTGCATTCACACCCGTTTTAGTGTTTTTGTAACCTGCCATGCTCCTGTGAATCTTATGGGCTTTAACCTGTTATGGTTTTAATGCAGTCCGGACAAATTCCACTCCCGCGACATAACCGCAACATAAAGGCCGGGGAGGATTGCGTATGGTACCAATAACATCCTGTTCCGGGCGGGGACACCTGATAAATTCAGGTTGGACAGATCCGTTTCCCGGGCTGAACCCCGTGGGGGGAGAATAGTATAATTCAGGGAGGGGTTGTGAGTCCAGGGGATGTCCCTGTCTCACATGACCTCAATGATTTCCTGTTTTCGCTGTTCGGTCATCTTACGGTTGATGAAGAACTGGATGACCACACCTACAATTGCCGTTCCGATACCGGCAATGGTGGAATAGAAGACATTCGTGGTTGCAGCATTGGCAGTGAGGGGGAAATCCGGCACGCTGCTCATCGAGATGAGAAATACGCTGGCAGCATATAAGATGAGGCCGATGGCGGTGACAAAAAACGGAAAGACGATGACCTTTCCAAGGTTCTCCCGCTCATTGGAATAGACATCAATGATAATGCCGATCGAGAGGACCAGGCCGGCAATGATGAGCCATTCGACAGCACCGAAAATGAATGTCATCAAATACAGGACGAGGCCGAGGCTCCCGTCGGTTGAGTAATATTTCAGGATATTCAAAAATCCCGCGGTAAACCCGATGATAATCAACAGGATGGTTATGGTATAGGTGATAAACGAGAACCTCCCTCGTGAGAGGGAGACCCGGAGGGCACCGATAATCCCGTGGACCAGTTCATCGAACCCGAACCCTTTATAGAGGAGGTAGCTCCCGATCACGCCCACCACAATAATCGTGGCTGCGCCCGGCCAGCCGAAGAGGTAGGCGACCGCGTAAAGGAGCATCGCAAGGCCGACCGGGATGAAGATCATCCGGGAGATCTTGGGATCGTCGAGAAGTTTTTTCAGGATATAGTATGTCCCCTCGAGATTGGGCATCTGGTTGACGATGACCCTGCGGATGCTGGAGACCGGTATCTTTGACTGGATAATGGGGATGACATACTCATCCTCGGCCCCGTCTGTGACAAGGATGCAGTTGGTGACCTGCGTCTCCTGGACCACAAGTTCCAGGGATGAGGCGATCCGGCGATCCCCTTCAATCATGTGGAGGTGGTTGCCGGCAACGACGGCGATGGCAGCTTCCTCTCCATTGGCAGTCAGTTCATCATAAATCTTGACTGCAGAGAAGATGGCATTGATATCGGAGTCCTCAGGATCCGCAAGTGCCAGTGTATTTGCTGCCTTGAGACATGCCGCTCGGCCGATGCACGGGCTCTCGACTTTTCCCTTCCACCCGATATCATCGTCCCGGTCGACACTCAGGACCAGTGTCCGCCCCTGTGTCATTCTTACCATTAAAATCGCAGGATATCTATTAAATCATTGCTGACGGCCAAAAAAGCAAAAAATAAAAAATCAGATGAGTTTTGAGCGCTGGAGGAGCAGGATATCGTCGGTGGTAAGTTTTTCACCTGCACGGAAATTCTTAAAGAGGCTCTCGGCTTCCTTGCGGACGGCCTTCTGCTCTTTGGTGACCTTGACTTTCTTGGTCTTCTTGCGCAGGCCGGAAATGACTTTGTCATAATCCCTGAGCTCTTTCTGGCAGGAAATGAAGAGTTTGTGTTCAGAGTCTGCGGCTTCCTGTGCTTCTACAAAGCTCTTGTGGGATGCGTCTGCTGCTTCTCGGGACTTGTCTGCCTTGCGGTAGGAGTCAACCATCAGGTCGTGGTGTTTCTGGGCAAGCTCGGCAACTTCAGTTACCTTTGCATGGAGGTCAGAGGCCTGCTTGCGAAACTCACGGGCCTCGGTAATTTTGGTGCGCATCTCCTTGTTCTGCTCAAGTTCTGCCTCCTGCTCGCGGACCTGCCCCTTCATCTGCTTGATCTTCTCGATCAGCTCGCGTTCCTTATCCGTCGTGAAGACTTCGGTCTGCTGGCGGTACTCCATGTACTCGATCTGCTTCTGGAGTTCCTTGATGCCCCGGTTTTTCAGGGTGCCGTGCTCCTTCTTGAATGCCTCGATATCCTCAAAAAGGACGTTTGCCTTGTCATTGAAGTCGTTGCGCTGGGCCTTGATGTCAAGGACTTCCTGGTTGTACTTGTCCCGGAGGTCCTTGTTCTTCTGCGCATCCTCGACGAACTCGCGGGTCTGGTTATTTAATGTATTGCGCTCGCGGGCGAACTTGCTTGCATTTGCATTGAGCTCGTTGCGGTGATTTTTGTGTTCTTCAGACTCTGCAAGGACTTTCTTTCTCTTTTCCATCAAATCGTTCAACATGCGTTACCACTCCTCATCAGATTCTCCATTCGCAAGGGGATGCGAGCATATATATGGTGCGCATTTGTCAGAAGGGGTCCAGCCGACTCGTCTGACTTACGCATATACGAACTCTGCATGCAGGATGCAGGATGAAAAACACCAGAAAAGGCACAAGGCGCAGAAATTGTGTAAGACCCCGATTCGAAGTCTTTGGTCAACACTCTGTTCATGATGTTCAACTCCCGATACCGGGGCAGAGCCGTATACAGGGTTATGCCCCCATCCTCTCAAGCGAAGGATTGGTCGAATGTACTATATTTTAAAGGAGCCATGAACTATTAAGCATTTCGCCGGAATCCGGGGTGAAAATGATACAACAGGATGCTGGAAACATTCGGTGAATGCCGATAAAAAGGGTGTTGGTGGTTGTATGAACCAACAGTTCCTGGAATGACTTCTGGATAGTTATGAAGGATTCAGAGTTTTTAATGTGCGTGGTGCAATATTAACCGACCCATTCAAGGACGCCGCCGCCACTGGGCTGGTCCCTGCCGCCGCTGCTCCTCCTCTGTGCGGGCATCTCGACTGCCTTGGGGCTGGAGCGCTTGTTCTCAATGTCCTGGACCATGGTCTTGTAGGACTGGCGGGTCCCGAGGATCTGTGCACTCTTGACACCGGTCATGATTGCAAGGACGCGGATCTTGCCTTCCATGTCGCCGCGGACACGGGCACCCCAGATGACATCTGCATGGGGGTCGAGTTCGTACGTGAGCGAGGTTGCAACTTCTTCTGCATCCTGCAGGGTGAGGTCAGTGCCTCCCGTGATGTGGATCAGGCTGCCGGTTGCGCCGCGGTAGTCGATGTCGAGCATCGGGTTGGAAAGACATTCGCGGACAACGCTCTCTGCCTTGTTCTGCTGCTTGCTCTCGCCTACGAGCATGACTGCAACGCCGCCCTTGGACATGATGGCCCGGACATCGGCATAGTCGATGTTGATGAGCGACGGTTCGGTGATGGTCTCGGAAATGCCCTTGACGGTCTCACCAATGAGCTGGTCCATGACAGAGAATGCCTGGCCAAGCGGGAGGTTCGGCACGAAGTTCTTCAACCGGTTGTTATCAAGGACGATAACTGAGTCTGCTGCAGATGCGAGTGCCTCTAACCCCTCTTCTGCACGGATAAGGCGTGCCTTCTCTACCTGGAACGGGTAGCTGACCATGCCTACGACAATGGCGCCCTGTTCCTTGGCGATCTGTGCAACAACGGGTGCGGAACCGGTACCGGTACCTCCTCCCATACCTGCTGTGATGAAGACAAGGTCTGCTGATTCAAGAATTGCTTCCAGGGTCGGCCGGGCCATCTCGGCTGCACGTTTTCCGACATCGGGGTAACCCCCGGCACCGAGACCCTTGGTTAAGGATTTCCCGATGAGGATGCGCTTGTCGGCCTGAATCATGTCCAGGTGCTGCTTGTCTGTGTTGATCGCAATCGTTTCTGCACCGGATACGCCCATGTGGTGGATACGGTTCACGGTGTTGTTTCCTGCGCCTCCGCAACCGATGATGACGATCCTTGGCTGTCCCACGAAGTCATCTTCCATCGCGTTGGCACTGCCGGGCTTGTTTACTTCCTTCTCAAGCTCGGCGTTTTTTAAAGCGTCGTTGATAATACTCTGCATTTCTATACCCTCTCAAACCTTGAATGAAACCTGGTCGCTTTCCTTTATGACACGGCTGGCGCGTTTTTCAACAAGTTCACGCACCGCGGCCCTCACAGCCTCTGAAACATTCGGGTATTCTCCCGAATCAACCAACTGCTGGAGCAGGTTGATCTGCTGTTCGGGTAACCGGAGTGTGATTCTTTGCATCATCGTATCTCCATTTTTCTGACATATGTCTGGCTTATGTCATTCATATGTCAGACAAAGAGAACCCTTGTGTCTGACTTAACCAGATGAAACAAAATACTACTGGGATATATATAAACTTTCTTCTTTGTATGTGGGCAAGTCCGCACAACGCATTTATGACTGTAAATCCAAGTATTCTAGAAAAAGAGCGGATTTTGATGGCTGTTGACTTTCCAAAACGGGTGGTTCATGGAGGTACGGGAAAGCTGCAGCGGGAAAAAACCCATAAATCCGTGCTGGATTTCAGCGCGAGTGTCAATCCCTTCCCCCCCAAGGTAGACTGGCACTGTGATCCGGCAGATCTTGAATACTATCCGGATGATTCTTACAGCGAACTGAAAAACAGGATCAGCTCTGTATTCCGCCGGAACCCATCTGAAATCTGCGTGGGCAACGGATCTATCGAGATAATCCGGGTTTTCAGTGCAGTAACCCTCGGACATTCGCCATCTCCCCGTCAATATTTTATTGAGCCCCCCACGTTTGGCGAATACGAACTCTCTGCAAGGCTCGCCGGGGCCAGCCGGACGAACGATCCGGGCCACGCAGATGTATCGTATATCTGTAATCCCAACAACCCGACCGGATCACTTTTATCCCGGGCCGATCTCCTCGCACGGCTTGAGAAGGTAAACCAGTATGGCGGGTTACTTTTCTGCGACGAGGCGTTTATTGGTCTTTCAGATCCCCGTGAAAGCCTTACCGGTATCCGGAATCCCGGCCTCTTCGTTCTTCATTCCCTGACAAAGACATTTTCCGTTCCGGGACTGCGGATAGGATTTGGTTTTGGAGATCCCGATCTTATCGAGAAGATCGAAACTGCCCGCAGTCCCTGGTGCGTCAATGCTTATGCTGAAGCTTTTGCGATGGAAGCACTGCTGCATCTGGATGATCTGGCAGCATCGCGGGAAGCGATTGCCGCCGAGAGGAGCCGGCTTGTATCCGGAATAACCCGGCTGGGCCCGGTCTGTCACCCCTCGTCTGTCAACTATATCCTTGTAGACTGTGGCAGGGATGTTACTTCCCTCTGCAAGGCTCTTATCCAAAAAAATATTCTGGTCCGTGACTGTACCTCGTTTGGCCTTCCCACCTGTATCCGGATAGCGGTGAGGACCCGGGAAGAGAACTCCCAATTATTAGAGGCGCTCGCATCATGCGTGCGCTGATCATGGCCGGCGGTGCAGGCAGCCGCCTCGCGCTGGGAGAAAAACCCCTCATTCAGGTTTGTAACCGTCCCATGATTTCGTATGTCATTGATGCTTTCAAGGCAGCCGGATGCGAACCGGTCGTTGTCGCATCGGGAAAGACTCCTATGACCATGAACTGGTGCAGGGCTCATGGAATTTCCATTGCAAAAACTGGCGGCGAAGGATTCATCGTTGACATGGTAAAAACCGTTCATGACCTTGAAGAGGAATCCCCGGTAATCGTCAGCGTTTCGGATATTCCCTGTATCAATCCGGAAATCATCCGCTTTATTGTGGAGCGGTACGGAACCTGCGGAAAGGACGCATTGTCCACATGGGTACCGGCCAGCCTTGTCAGATCCTGCAGGGACGGTATGCCCTATCGGGAACCGGTTGGGGGCATCGAAGCATGCCCTGCCGGAATCAACATCCTTCGCGGTGACAATATTGATAATGAGCAGGAAGAACACCAGCTCATTCTCGATGAGCCACGGATTGCCTTGAATGTGAATACCCGTGAAGATCTTGCCCGGGCAGAGTTATTTTTCAAAAATTCGGAAAGATGATCGTGAAAAACCGATCTGAAAGATCCAATCCTTCTCAATCTGTGACATTCACCTCAAAATAAGGAAAATTCAGCCTCTTTTTTGAGGAATGCATATAAAGGGGCATCACCAAGATCTTGGTACTATGGTGGAGTCGCAGGAAATAGAGCTGAAGGGTCATATCATTGATTCCGGAATCATGACTCAGCTCTTTGACCGTGTCATGGATATGGGAGGCAATTTTGAGATCCTTGTCTTTGATATCGGCAAGAAAAAAACTGACCCTAGTTACGCCCGCCTCCGCATTAATGCATCCGATAAGGAGAAACTGCAATCGATTCTGTCCGAGCTCCACCGTCTCGGTGCCCGTCCGCTCGAGGTCAAGGATGTCCATCTCGTGGCAGCAGAGGCGGACTGTGTTGTCCCCCCGGGATTCTACACTACGTCCAACCACCCGACCCAGGTTAAATACGGGGGTGAATGGATCCAGGTCGCTGCAATAGAAATGGATTTCCTCATCGTCGTCGACCCAAAAAAGAAATCCGCAACTGCACGCCCGTTAGGAAAAATCCGGAAAGGCGACCAGGTTGTTGTGGGGGAACAGGGCGTAAGCGTAAGTTATCCTGAACGACCCCGGGAACAGAGCACGTTTGAGTTCATGCACGGGACGGTTTCCCCTGAACGGCCCAGCCAGACCCTTATCGCCAAGATCGCCAAGGAGATCCTCGAGGTCCGCAGGAAAGGGGGGAGAATCGCGGTTGTCGGGGGACCGGCGATCATCCACACCGGTGCAGACAAAGCGCTTGCCGGTATGATCCGCAACGGGTATGTCGATGTCCTGTTTGCCGGCAATGCGCTTGCAACCCATGACATCGAGTACAATCTTTACGGGACCTCGCTTGGGATGGATATCTCGACCGGCAACCCGGTGATGGGCGGGCACAAGCACCATCTCTATGCCATCAGCGAGATCATGCGGGCAGGATCGATAAAGAACGCTGTGGAAAACGGTGTCATTACCGGTGGAATCATGTACGAATGCGTGAAGAAGAACATCCCGTTCGTCCTTGCCGGCTCCATCCGTGACGATGGCCCCCTGCCGGATGTGATCGTTGATGTGATGGAAGCACAGGATGCGATGCGCAGGCAGATCGAAGGCTGCAGCATGGTCCTGATGATTGCAACACTCCTGCATTCCATCGCGGTCGGCAACTGCCTGCCCTCAAACGTGAAGACCGTCTGTGTCGACATTAACCCGGCCCACCTCACGAAACTCATGGACCGTGGCACAACGCAGGCTATCGGTATTGTCTCAGATGCAGGCACGTTCCTCCCCCTGCTCGCACACCAGCTCGAGATCCAGAGCGGTCACAAGAAAAAGTAATTTTTTTTAAAAAATTTTACCGGGTCAGCGGCATGCACCAGGGCTTCTCTTCTGCCAGGATGTACTCCCACTCCTGCCTGCAGTCGCATGCAATATCGAGCAGGGCCCCGATGAGGTCACGGTCGCCGGAGAGCGAGTAATCGCGGATACCTTTCACAATCTCGTAATCGCATTTACCGCAGTTGTGGGGCCCCCGTTTCTGCCCCCCGCCCAGGGGGTCGCAGGTAACGTGGACAGGAGCCGCGGCGAGCAGTGTCAGTACGCTCCAGAGATATGGTGGACGGTATGCCCCGCGTTTCCAGTAAAATTCAAGCTCGGTATTCCGCTGGACTGTGCAGGGGTTCATGGACAGCATATCCGCAAAAGGAACGGTGTCTGCCATGGATGTCTTCATATCGGCAACCGCTTCTGCTTCCGTGAGAAAGAGAGGTTTGAAGAGGAAGTACGCCTTGACACCGGCTCCGGCAGCATGGGCCCGGTTTGCAGCATCCGTAAATTCTGCAAAGGTGAACCCCTTGTTGATGCATTTTTCCCGGATGGCATCATTGCTTGTCTCAAGACCTATCGCACAATAAACCGGTGTCTTCCAGCTGCCATCATCCAGATTTTCAATGAACCTCCCGAGGATTTCACGCTCGATGAATTCCGGCCGTGTTTCGGCAATCACCAGTTTTCCCCGGAATGCAGCTGCAACATCAATGAGGAATTCCTGCGGTACTTCCCGGGGATCAAAAAAGCTCCCCGAAGTAAAAATTTTCACCATACGGTACTCTTCCGGTTTGTACTGGTCCATCACCCAGGCGAGCTGGGCCCTGAGATGTCCGAGCAGGGCACTGCAGGATTGTTCCTGGTATCGCTCGTGACGGTAACTGCACATGCGGCAGGCTGACCATGTGCAGCCTCCGCTTCGGAAAATGACGGTAAGACATTCCACCATGTCGCGGTCATACCGCTCCTTTCCGCGCCATGACGCCAGCGGTTTTTCCATTCTGTCAGAAATCATTAACAACCTACTAGTTGATCTTATATAGATGTTATTTATGCATCCACCTTGCGGAAAACGCGATTTTATATAAGATCGGTTCGTACTTCTTTTCATGGGTCGGATCGCTGATTTCCTCGACCAATACCAGACCCGGGGAACCCGTTACAGTTACCAGACAGGTGTGTATGCATTTCTCTCGTACATTTATAATTTTAAGCGCGATACCAACAGGAGCCAGCGGGTCGCCGCGGAGGACCGGATCCAGCTCGAGACTTTTGCAGAGCGATATTTCACTGACAGTAGGAACTTTGAGAAGGACGTAATCGACTTCTCGAACCATTGCGCCGGGAATTACGCTCCAACCTCCGGCCGTCTCTACCTGAGCATCGTGAAAGAATTCCTGTCCTTCAACGAGGTTGAATTCACCAGGAAGCAGGAACGGAACATCAGGAATAAGGCTGTCGATGGGGGCCCTATCAGCCAGGAAGCGGATCTCACCAAAGAGCTGATCCGGAAAATCCTGAATATTTGCGATATCCGGTTGAAGGCCCTGCTTCTGATTCTCATCACATCGGGAATGCGGATCGGGGAGCTTGCTGCACTCCGCATGAGCGATATCGAGATCGCGAAGGACAAGTCGTATGGCATCGTGACACTCCGGGGCGTGTCCAGGACACGGGGATCCCGGCTGAAGAACCGGCACTCTCGGATCACGTTCATCAGTAAGGAGGCGGTCGCGGCCCTGGAGCAATACTACGTGGTGAGGGAAAAGTATATTGAAGACAGCTGCAAGCGGTGCCGGGGCCGCTGGCAGCCTGCGGATCTCGATGATGGAAGGGTCTTCTCGGTCCGGATCGCGGCCCTGGGCGAATCTTTCAGGACCGCACTCCGGAATGGACATCTCTTCGAGAAAGACGAGGAAACCGGTCGATCGACGATCCATTTCCACCTGTTCAGGAAATATTTCATCACAACGATGACCTATTCCGGGATCCCGGAAAAGTTTGTGGATTTCTACGCCGGCCATCTGGGCGAACTGGACCGGGCATATCAGCGGCAGCCGCGTGAAAAACTCCTGGAGATCTACCTGAAGGGCGAGCCGCACCTGCGGGTCTATGACGAGAGCGCGGAAGAGGTCGCCAGGACAAAAGATGAGATCCGCGATACCAGGGACCAGGTCCGGGATCTCAAGATCGAGAACCTGACCAGCAAGGCCAAGGCCGACGAAGAGCGCCGTGAAAGCGATAAACGGTTTTCAGCAATGGCGGATGAAATCCGGAAGCTCAATGAACGAGTCGCGCTGGTCAAGACCGTGAAACATGAAACAACACGATGAAAAATAATTATTTTTTCGGCACTCTCTTCCGGGCGGCGGTCCTTACGAGCTCGATACCCTCGTCGCTCTGCAGGTACTCGCGGACCGCTGTCGGTACATCAAATACCCTGTAGTCCAGGCCGAACCTCAGGAGAGTCGAGATCGCATCAGCCCGGTTCACGAATTCCCCGGACGAGATAAGGGAATCGATTTTCGTTTCGATATCGGGCGGCATTCGATAGGTCATTGACGGTTTAATGCGGCGGGGCCGTCGGGTTGTCATTTGTACGTCTTTTGAATAAGGGAAAAAAGAGGGTGCGCAACCTTCCTGAAAGTCATAAAGGATACACAGAAAACCGGTGAGATCAAACAAGTAATCGCCAGGATCTATGAATGAACTTTTCATGTTCTACGACGGTAAAAATAGATAAATATATGAGGAAACCGCTCGAATCCACACTTTCAACCAGCATCATCCTACCAATTTAATAAATGCAAGAGTGACATTGTGGACTGGATGTGAGGCGCGAGCGATTGGCAAAAAGAGGGATATTTTGGACGGAGAAAACGAACACCCGTATGATTCTGATAAGAAAATTTTAGAGAGCGTGAGGCGAGTATTATCCGAGGAAAAATATCAAATACTTATTTCTTCTCAGACATCTCGCGCATTGTCTTACGAACTTGAGAATCAACTAAGTCCTTCACAAGATCGGGATTGTCTTCAATTACTTTACGGATCCGCGCATCAAGTGCAGCAGGATTTTTCTGCATCTCGACCCATTCGGAAAGGCCAAGATGAACAACACTTGTAAAATTGAGATGTTTTTTCTTACGAATCTCATCCAGATCCTCTGCGAGGTCCAAAGGAAAATTTATCGAGGTTGGGTATTTTCCAAGTTTGTCTTCGGTCTGCCTGCTTGCCATTATCGTCTACCGATATAGGATATTATTCGAGAATATTTAATATCGATTTCCATATTATTTTATATCTTTTTTCACTATGTTTTTTTGTTTCTAGTAGCAAAATATTTATACCAAATATCATAACATATTGAATGGTGATATTTTACACTATGATGAAGAAGGTGGATGCAGATCATTACCTGACAAGCACCGGGAAGGTGGTCCCCGCGGTAAAAACGATCATCTTCAATGTACCGGAATGCCTCCAGGATGAGGCAACAGAATTGGTGTACGAATGCGGCCGTTCAAGGACGGATATCGGTTGCGAGGGCATCCGAAGCTATAGCGATCTGGAAGGGCTGGTTCACCGGAGGCGTGAGTTTGAAGTTGCAATGAATGGCGCAGGCCTACCAGATCAATCCGGAGGAGCTGGGAACGCTACATGACCGAAATAGCAGCACAGTCCCCGCAGATGATGGAGTTCCATGCTGATACGATTCAATGGTTCAAGGAAGAGTTTCCTGAGGACACGGCAAAGCTGGAACGCCTGATAAAGGACAGGAAAATCCAAGTGATTGATGAACAAAAGGAGAGAAAACATGTCAACAAAAACGTGTAAAGATGGTAGTTATCCCCCAGGCCTGCAAGCGAAGGGAGAACAGACTACCAGTATCGATTCTGAACGAGAAGTAATAAAGGAATGCCCATTCATGCGCTACGGCTGCCTCGGCTGCCTGATGTCGCAGCCGGCCGGCCACTGCATCTGCGGCAACGAGTTCGGCGACGAGTACTGCCAGCGGGATCGCAAGCTGAACCTGCGGGCCACGGAAGAGTGCCTGCAAAAAGGCTGCATCTCGGCTCGCCATGTCGAGAACCACACGCTGGTCTGCACCCACACCGGCTCGGAATGTTTGCATCTTGACCTGCGTGGCAAATCGCTTGGCAACCTGATCATGAAGGCCCGGGCCGTTGCCGAGGTCATTGACGCTGAACGCGCGAACGAGTCGCTGCGGATCGTATCAATCCTGAAATCGCGTCGCCACGCATCCGGTGCGGTCATCACGGAGGAGGCCGTGTCATCATGACCGACAAGACCAACGTGATCACGGTCACCCAGGACAATCTCGAATGGATCAACAAGAATGTCCCGGGATCCAGCAAGCAGAAGCGGCTCGAAGCGATGCTCGCGTTTTACGTGAACAATGGAGGTCCGATCGTGGGAACTCCAGAACTTACGAAAAAACCGATGGTTATCGCTCTGAAGGGTCCCGCTAGGTGTGGAAAATCATTCCTGGCCGAATCCCTGAAGAATACCGTCTATAAAGACAAAAAGGTCCTGATCTTCGACGGACACTCGCAGAAACATGAGAATCTCGAAGATTACGACGTTGTCATTTTCTGCGGCGTAACCTCTCGCGATTTCCCCCAGGGGTTGATCTGAATGACCGAAGCAGCAACCGCCCCGTCCAACAGTGCTGCAACGTTGCAGCATCCGGTCCGGCTCATGCCGATGCTGACCGACAACGACCGCGAGCTGATCAAGAACCTGCAGGTCCTCGGGATCCCACGGACCGCAGCATCGTGCCTGGTGGCCATCACCCGGTACGGTGACGGCCAGCAGATCACTGGCTACTGGCTCGACCGGATCTCGGATCTGCGCCAGCCGGAAGTCTCGAAAGGGACACAATGGTTGATCCGGGAAGGGATCCTCCGGATCGCCCGCGAGGACAAGTCTTCCCGGAAAGGCCGGCCGGTTAAGGTCTTTGCTCTGACCGGCAAGGTCCTCCAGAAAGAAACCGAGATCCACAACGGGATCGCAACAGTGCGGATCCTCTGGCCAGAGGCGTATTGACATGGCCGTCGATTTTACTGCCAAGATCTCCCTCAACCCCGACTGCAAACCCAGCGAGCCTCAGTACAAGATCAAGTGCAAACAGCTCGCGATCGCGGAGGAAGGATCCGGAAATATCCGGGAAATGATGGACGACATTACTGAGAAGATCCGTGATGCTGTTGCTGATGAGTTCCGGACGGTTCCGCGATCGGTCCAGCTTGTCGGGTACTCCATGAGCCTGCAGTTCCAGGTTATTGGACCAGTCAACCGGTCCCTTGCAGTGTTCACGAGCGATTACAAGGCAACCGTGAAACTCTCTGATGGCACCGAAATTGACCTGGACAAACTCACCAAGACCGCCGACAAGGTCATCGAATATGCAAAGCGGACCGGCAAGACCGCTGATCAGGTCCTTGCGGAAGCCAGGGCCGAACTTGCCAAACAGAAGGCTGCAGAGGGCAAGGGGGCGAAGCCATGAAGATCATCGGCGAGATCGAACTCTCCGGCATCAAGCGGATCGTTATCAATCGGACGAGCGTCTGGGAACGGGAGGAAGTGAGCGACCCCAACCCGTACCACATCTCATACAACTGGAGGAAAACATCCGGGGGGCCGGGGATGTCAATTTTAATAACGGATGGCCATCTTAAGACGCCCTTCGCGATGATGGCCCACGTCAACCGCCTCCTATCAATGGGGGTCATAGTCCAGGAGACTCGCGCCACGAAAAAAGGTTCCCTGAATGTTGCCATCGCGCAAAAGCTCGCGTACCGGTGCTGGGTCCATGGCGATACCCTGAACATCGTCAGGAAGGATCTCCCATGACCCCGATCGAAGAAGAGCAGGACGCGGGCCGCGATGTCCAGGATGACATGTACCGGCACCGGGAGAAGGTCGGGGAGCACGACTGCCCGCATTGTTGCGGCTGTGGGTGCTGCGGGGGTGATCACTGATGTCAACCGCAGAAGAGCGGGCGGACCTCAAGGCCAACCCGCTGCCACCAGCACCGGACTGCAGCACATGTTTGCACTGTTACGTCCCGGAAGCGGAATGCAATCTCCGCGATGGGGAGGACGACAAGGACCGGTGCGAGTATCTCCCGGACGACCTTCATGACGGGGCGCTCCCGGCGCTGATGCAAGCCTTCCTCATCCAGGAAAAGATCAGTTCTCTCCAGGAAGAGATCAAAGCCTTCCAGAAACGCTATGAAATTTTAATCGAGACGGCTGTAGCGTCGAACATCGAGAAGGAAGGACCATACTGCCTTATCGATAAAAAACGGTCAGTGAGGGTTCCCGATCCGGTGAAGTTCCGGGAACTATACCCGGACGCGTATGCGGTAATTAAACAGGAAGATGTCGATCGGGCAATGAGAAAAATCGACGACCTGTTGAAGGCGGATCTCACGAGCATCCCGGTCAAACGCGCCGAGGAACTGGTCGGCAAGATCCCGCTGACCAAAATCAGCGATGAGAATGTCTATCACTCCTACAGTGTCCAGCGAGTCGTGGCGGGGGGATCGTCATGAAAACGGGGGTGGTCGAAGGGATCAACAGTGCCATCATCCTCATCGGGGGGTTGAAATATTTCCTCGGTGACCAGAAGGCTGAAGGCGTCGAAAAGGGCGACACAGTAGAGTTCGAGAACCTGGACAACATGTGGCTGACCCACCTTGAGCTGATCCAGAAAGGCAACGGGAACGGTAAGACCCCCGCAGCCAAGAAGACGGCACCGGCAACCAAGAACGGGGAGACGGCCCCGTCCTGCAAGTTCGCGCCATGCCCCGATGGCAAGAACCATTTCGTCCATGAAAAACGGCGGAACCGCTGGGAATGCGAATGCATCGGCCAGGACAATCCCCAGCTTTCGAAATGCTCGCTGGAGTACCGGAGAGGAGAAAAGCCGATCCTGCCGGATCCGGAACTCGACAAGAAAGCACGGGCTGCCGGATTCGGAGCCCCCCCGACAGCGCCAGCAGCAGAGCCACCGTCCGTTGTCGGGGCCTACGTCAGCCACGATGCCAAGGGACTGATTCTGAATATCAATGGCAAGAACGCGGGATATCTGGCCGACCCCAGCGTCATCAAGTACCTGAACTCGAAAACGTCCGTGGTCAAGCCCGGCATGGTCGTCACGATCGAAGTCGCGGATGTTCCCGGGAAGGGTGTGGTCGCAAAACTGATCGGTCCCGGCCCGGAAACCACTCCGAAGGAAACAGCACCTGCGGGCCCACAGACCAACCCCGTGACAGCAACAGAGAATCTTGACTGCCACGGATGCAGCCCGAACGACAAGGACACAGATTGCGGATATTGCCGGGAACTCGGCCAAGAACCGGACCATGGACAGCAAAATGCAATGGTCCCTCACCGGCCCCAACATGCCATGAATCCAGTACAAACCTGGTCAGAAGATGAGATCGTTTTGATCCGGAACACGATCGCCCGGAACTGTACCGAACCCGAATTTAAATTGCTGATGTACCTCGCGAAGACATACGGACTTGATCCGTTGGCGAAGCAGATCTGGGCGGTCAAACGCAATGATAACTCTCCTGCGCTTATCTTTGCAGGTCGGGACGGTTTCCTTGCTATAGCTCATCATAGTGGCAAATTTGACGGGATGCGATCCGGTGTCAAATACGAAGGCGAGGGCAAGGACCGCAAGCCCGTTTCCGCATGGTGCGAGATATGGCGTAAAGACATGTCTCATTCGTTCATGACAGAGGTGCCGTTCTCCGAATATAATACCGGGGTAAGCGTCTGGAAGACCAACCCGTCTGCTATGATCCTCAAGGTGGCAGAAGCCGTCTGTCTCCGTAAAGCATTCGTAATCTCTGGTATCTATTCCCCGGAAGAGATTGATACTGAAGGCGGAAAGGGGCGTGCCTGATGCCAGTCTGTCCGGAGTGCGGGTATAGGTATTCCCCGGATGTGGAAGCGCCCGTATGCCCGAAATGTGGTCATAACCCGTATGAACATATCACCAATTCTTTTTCCAATGCCACGGGGGAAGATCCATGATCGATAAGATCGTCGTGAATAAACAAATCGGTGTGTCAGGAGATCGTGGGAATATCGCGTTGCAGGTGACTGCAGACGATATCCCTGCTGCCGAAGTGATTGCAGCCGAACGGGCATTCGATCGTTTTGTCAGCGAAATCACCGGGAAACCAGAGATAATTGCGCCCCTCAAACAGCGTAACGGTATGCAGGTCCTTTGGACAGACGAGGAACGTGAAGCGATCCGGACCTGTCCTTCCCCATCCGCGGCGGTGAAAGCGTACCGGGAAAAGTTTCCCCAATCTACCCGGAAGGATTCGGGGATTACCCGGATGTGGTTGTACCTGCGGGAGAAACCAGCCCGTGTTCCGGCACCGGGCCCAATTGTAGAGGAGAAGGATCTCCTCTCCACCAGGAAGACGACACCAAAGCGGGATCTCCATAATAATTTCGATGCCGATCGCTGGTCTTCCGAGGAAAAACGGGTGATCCTGGAAGCGAACAGCAGGGAGGACGTTGTCGTAAAGTACCGGGAACAATTCCCGAACTCAACCAGATCGGATGACGCGATCTGCCGCCAGTTCTATGAGGCGCACCCTGACAAGAGATCTCCTGATGTGCCATGGACGGATGCGGAGAAACAGCTGATCCTGACTGAAAACAGCTTCGATGACGCTCTCGCCAAGTACCGGGTGCTGTTTCCGGAGTCGGCCCGATCGGATGCAGCCGTACAGCGCGAATGGTATGGTCTTCGCCCGGAAAAACGGGGTGAAGTGCCATCGGGAAGGAAAAAGGGAAGCACTAACCCGGCCCCACTTCCCGGGACTGCACGAGCAAAATACAAGATCCCCTTTTCATCCAAACAGGATAAGGCGGCTCCGAAAGCGCCAAAGACCCCGAAGACCCCCAAGGCTGCGAAATCCACCGCTGACAAACCTGCCAAGAAAGACCCGGTTTCCAAAGCCACTCCGGAATCCAAAAAGGCGGAGAAGGCAGTCATCACGACAGTCGATGGACGGTTTGCTGTTGGCCAGGAAGTCGTCCACAACGGTTCGAGGAGCAGTCCGTTCTTCGGCCGCGTGGGAAAGATCACCAAAATCACCATGACCGGCAAGACCGAGCACCTTATGGTCAGTTACGGTTCGCAAAATGCGATCATGATCCTGCCGGAGTTTGTGGTCCCTGTCGTAGCCAGAAAACCTGCAGCTGCTGCAGTGGCAGGTGAGTCCTGATGCCGGACACCGTCGTCGTCCAGCGTACCGAATACCCGGACTCGATCGAGATCGGAACCCCGGGCAAAGGCGGGAACATCAAAGTCTATTTCGACGCCTCCGATCTTTCCGGTGCCCAGAAGCGGATCGAGAACGTGGTCTTGGCCCAGGCGCATCTTATCACGAAACTCGCGGAAATCGGGGTGAGGGCCAATGTCTGAATTCGTCACCATCGGCCACGTCTCCATATGGGACGATCTGGTCGAGATCCGCATCGAAACCGAATCCTATGTCGTACCGGTCCCCAGCGTCCAGCGGGTCTTGCACTCGGGATCCGATGAGGTGATCTACCAGCACGTCCCGCAGACCACGCTTGGCGACGAGGGATCCGCAATCGAACACGCCCAGGTAGCAGGGACGATCACACTTTCGAGAACCCACCGGTCCGTCACGGTCAGACCAAATCCCGGCTGGCGACTCTTCCTTATCAACGCGGAAGCGTTCCGGGATGTGATGCGCGGGATTCTCCCTCGTGCGACAGTCTCCGAAATAATTAATCACAAATCGAAAAGCCGGCAGCTTAGTTTCGCGTAACCGGCCATGAATACCCGCGCCTGTATTTTGGAGGTGCAACCCTGAGCGAAGTCGAACCCTCATCTCTACCCGACATCCCTGACGGACCACTTGCAGCAACGTATACCCCAGAAGAGATGGCTGATATCAGAAGCCGATGGACATCTGGCGATCAATCAGTCAAGGATCAAATCATCGACGAGATGAAAGCCAGGAACCGCACCCCCTCGGCCGTGGCCGTTTCACTGCAGCCGAAGGATCCTCCCCGTGCGATTGGAGAGGGTCACAAGCAGTCCTATCCGAAGAGCTATTTCACGCACATGAACAAAAAGCTCGACGACGTTCCTGACCCATCAAAGATCGGTTTTCACATCTCAGAGAAGTATTCCGTCTTGGCGTTTGGTGGATTGCTGTATGTCTACGTAGCCACGGATGGAATTTTTCGGGAAGACCGTGGCGAAGTGGACCATGAGATCCAGGCAATCTTGGATTATATCGAATGGGAAGGTGCGACGCTCACACTCCGGAAAGAGGTCCGGGCGTACCTCCTGGCAAACCGCGTCTATGCGGAATACCCCTTTGACTGTGAGCCTGGGCTTATCCCGTTCCGTAAGGGCGGTGCGAAATTCAACGAGAAGATCCGCGACTGGGAACCCGCCGAGCTTGAAAGAGAGCATAAGTTCCGGTACAGGATCCCCGTCGACCTGAACCTCTTCGCAAAGACCAAGCCCGTCGACGACCTCTTTGCGGAATGGGTCGACCCCGACGATGTCGCGGTTCTCTACCAGGCACCTGCCCAGGCTATCCTGCAGGCAATGCTCGGCCAGCCGTACAAACGGGCCTATCTCTTCATGGGGAAAAGAAACAGCGGAAAATCCTCGTATTTCGAGCTCATCAGTCGGGCGTTTGGCCGCGAGAACATGGCACGGGTCTCCCTTCAGGCCCTGAGTTCTCGTTTCTCCCTTGCACCCCTGGAAGGCAAACTTCTCAACGTCTATGACGATCTCTCGAATTTCGAAATGCGGGACGCAGGGACGTTCAAAACTCTTACTGGTGCCTGCGAGCATCAGATCGAGCGGAAACACCAGACTCCTTATACCGGTCGCATCACCGCGGTCCACATGTTCAGCTGCAATGAACCGCCGAAGATAACCAAAGAATCTCTTGATGATGACGCGTTCTGGGGCCGGTGGGAATATATCATTTTCCCGAACGAGTTTCCCACCGATCCAACGTTCTATGCCCGCACATTCACGGACGAGTTCGTCCAGGCCTTTCTTACGGGCGTTTTGCGGGAGGCCGGCAAGATCCTCACGACTCATCGCCTGCAGCATGAAAGCGCGTCGTGGTTCGTCCGGGATCGGTGGGTCTACGCGACTGATCCGATCTATAGGTTCGTGAAAGAAGAGTTCCAGCCCGAGCTTGGGGCTTTCCTCCCGACCGAAGAGATCTACCAGCGGTATCTCCTCTGGTGCGACAAGAGCAAACTCACACCTACGAATAAGGACTGGATCGCCCGGTCTCTGCCGAAGTTCGGGTTTGCGAAACGACAGGTCAAGAAAGTGCACGGATATGGCGGGTACAACTTCAAAGACGCCGCACCGCAGCACTCGTCGGAATCGAGCCAGGTTTCTTTTGCTTCGGGTGATGGCCAATGACCGAGGACCTCTGCAATCTCATTGCCGGCGTCGTGTCATTCTGGGAAGATTCGACCAGTGCCGAGCTGATCCGGGCATACCCCACTGACTGGCAACCGGAGATCCTGTATGCGGAATGGTTGTGGGCACCGTATCAAGGGCCGGGATCCAGCCACTATTATCCAGGCAGGACAGCGAAGAAGCCGGAGATCTACAACGGCTTTTCTACTAGCCGCGATTTTGTCGGGCCGTTGCAGAACCTGCTGCGGACCGTCGAGGAAAAACGCGGCGTGGTCATCGACCAGGTCGTCAAGCACAAGGACGAGGGCCGGATCTCGGTCCTCTGGCACGTGCCAGGACAGCACGTGCGGAAACACGGATGGGCGCCGGTCGTAGCGATCGCGCCGCTCACTACTACTCAATCTGAAAATGGAGTTGAAGCTTAATGTCGAAATTCTGGACAGCAAGAACGAAATCGATATTCCGGCGCCAGCCGCTGAAATGCACGTTGATGGTGGCCGGATATGTCATCTGGTACGGTATGTTCGCCATCCTTACCCTGTTTATCGGCGGGGTGCTGGTTATCGCGGGCAAGAACGACGAATGGGTCAACTGGTGGTTGCCGTGGTGAAACGTAACGTTTCAGTCACCGAGGACAAACGCGAGAAACTCCGGTTGCTCCTCCTGATGAACAACAAGAACCCGGAGAAGTATCCCTCGCTTTTTGTCAGTTTCGATGACGTGGTCGGGGAACTGCTCCGCGTCTATGAGATGACGAAAGGCGAGATCCGTGATCCTGGTATTGTTCTGAACAGGGCCGGGCGGCCACCCAAGATCACGATCGTTGGCGCGGAGGGAATTCTATGATCGAACGCCGCGTTGCGCTCCAGGATGTCTGGCATCTCGACAGCCAGATCTGTGTCCCGTGCCAGTTCTCACGCACGTGCTCGATGCGGGACCGCAGGGTCCGTGATCCGGAACGGTTCCTGACCTGCAGCACGGTCAAGGAGTACCTGCAGCAGAACCTGATCACAGTCGAGAAGCCGGAACCGCGGAAAGACCCATCCGGGATTATTTGTGACAACAAAACCGATGCGTGCCCGGCATCATGCCGGCACTCTGAAAGTCATACTATCCGCGAATGCCAAGGGCTTTGTCCCAAGGACAAGCGGAGCCAACGATGTTCTCCCAAGGTGATCTGATGGCAACTGAAGAGTCGCTCGCATTCGTCGAGCACTGCCGGAAGCACAAGCTCCGGATGGGAATGGCCGTAATCCTCGAGGCTGAAGGTGAAGACTCGACCGATGAGAAGATCGCGATTGGGCTGGACCACATGATCCGCATGTTCCGGCTCGCGACCGGTGTTACACCCCTGGTTATTCCAGTCGTTACCGAAGAGGTGGCAGCCGCAGAGAATCCCCGGACGGATCTGTTCCTGAAAACCCACCGGCACGAGACCCTCGCATGGATCCGGTGCGACAACACGGACATCAACCTGCTGCTGCACCAGCTTGTCGGAGAGGGCGATGTCCTCACGATCCGGAAAGACGGCACGGTCCTGCACAACGGGGTTGCGCAGCCAGAGGCCGCGATGGAGCTGATGTGATGCCGTCTAAAAAATACCCCAAAAGTTTCCGGGACTGCAGGGGGATGCTCTGCGTTTCCTGTGCAGAGTGTGAACGGGGATTCAACGGATCCGTTGAGGACAAATGTGCCAGTGGGGGGATAAGGTCCCGGGCTAATGGTATGGGGTACTGCACGCTCGGGACGTTGATGACCTCTATTGACCGGTCCGCGATCCGGTCGCTTCTGCCGATCGTCCGGCACATGACCGGAGACAAAAGTCACTGTTTCAACGGAACGCCGTGCCGTGGCGAAGACAAGTGTGCCGGCTGGGACGTGTGCCAGAAGGGGCGGTCCTGATGGTCTGGATCCACGTTTACAAGACACGATGGGACAACGTCCGATCGGAGGTCCACGACACAAAAGAGGATGCGGACCACGCGGCCCGGCTCCGGGACAACCTGCATCTACCGCAGAAGGTCGTCGAGGTGATTCTCTGATGGCACTCATAGGCCCTGGGACCACTTACCCGGATACTGATGCGCAGGAGGCCGCCAACGAGGCAGCCTGCATTGAGGCACGAAAGGCTGCGGGAGTCCCGAATCCGGAAAACATCGATATCGACTGCGAAGAGGAATGCCCGATACGACTTATCAGTTGCCCGTTCGGTGTCCCTTCAAAAGCCGGGAGGACATGATGTTGCTCTTCAAACCCTATCACGTTTGGCCGATCTGGGTGAAGAAGAAGACCGAGACCCGCCGGCTCTGGAAACGGCAGAAGGCCGTCCGGGGATCCCGGCACCTGGCACAGACCAGGATGTACACCCGGGAATACTTCGCGAAGCTCGACATCCTCGAGGTTTTCCAGCAGCCCCTGGGCGAGATGACCGAAGCGGATGCCAAGGCCGAGGGCGGGTACACGCTCGCTCAGTACCGGCATGTTCTGGAAGAGATAAACGGGACCCCATGGGACAACAAGCAGGTCGTTTTTGTGGTGAAGTTCGAGAAGGTCGCGTTCGACCACTACGGTACGGTTATGCCGCCGTGGCTGACTACAGATGGACTTGTGCTGCAGAGCCGGTACCTGAATCACCTGGAAGCGGTCCGAGGAGCGTGTCCGGCATGATCGCCGTTACCGAATTTTGCGCCCTGGTCGATATCGTCACGGAAAGATACGGCGACAGGGTCATGATGAGCGCCCAGGATAAGTTGGGGCACCTGCACCTGACCAGGGAGGGGAAACACCTGGGATACATCGATATCACGACCGGCGCTGCGAGAACTCTGGTCTGGGACAAGGGGGTGTCCGAGGCATGAATGTCGAACAGAGAAGAGCGCAATCGGCACTACAGCTGGGAAAAACCCTGCCCAAAAAACACAAGGAAGCTATCCGCATGGGTGTGACCCGTGCAATTGATGAAGGACGGATCAACAAGGACAGGACCCGTCGCTGCGATAAAGTGCAGAAGACAAAGATACCGCGCCCTATTACCGCGGATGTTCTCGAATCGGTCTGTTCCGAGCGAATAGATGACCCAAACAGCTTAGGGAAGGATTACATCGCCGAAGAAGTGCAGAAATTTCGCCAGACACGGGGGAAACGGCCATGAGCATCCTCTACCAGCCGAAAGGCCGGGCCGCGGAATACGCCCTCCTAGCGGCGTCGGGGTTCCTCGGCTGCCCGCACGGGTGCCAGTACTGTTTCAATCCCGAAGGCCTGCATAAAAATATGGAGGAGTTCGGCAAGGTCAAACATCGGTACAAGGTCCTCGAAATACTCGAAGAGGACCTGAAGCGCCTGACGGATCCCGCGCTCAAGAACGAGCGGATCCTCCTCAGCTTCACGTGCGACCCGTACCCGTCCGGGATCGACACAAAGGTCACCCGGGACATGATCGAGCTGATTCACCGGTACGGTCACCCGGTCTGCATCCTGACCAAGGGAGGCTCCCGGTCCCTGCGGGACCTGGACCTGCTCGGGCCCGGGGACCAGTACGCAACGACCCTGACGTTCACGGACGAGACGCTGCGGCAGAAATACGAGTCCGGCGCCGCTCCGATGCAGGAACGGATCGCGGTCCTCCAGGAAGCTCACGACCAGGGCATTTTCACCTGGGTAAGCTGCGAGCCGGTCGTCATGCCCCGGCAGACCTTGCAGCTGATCAGGGATACCGCCCGGTACGTGGACCACTACAAGGTGGGAAAACTGAACCACAATTTCCCGGACAAACCTCAGTACATCCCGGAAGCGGCCGGTATCGATTGGGCGATGTTCGGCAGCGAGGCTATGGATCTGCTGCAGCAGCTGGGCAAATCCTATTACATCAAGAACGACCTGCGGAGGTGCATGGCGTGACGGAAATTGATAAAATGCACCCTCAGTGTTGCCAAAACAAATGCAAGAAGTTCGTCGAGAGTATCGATGACGGGAAGACCGTGTACGGTTCGATGTATTGCAAGCATTTCGTACCGGCAAAGAGAATGAACCGGGAAGAAGTCGATCACATCTGGTTCCGTGGCTGCTGTGCCTACGAAGGTGCCCCATGATTATTACCCTTAAGAAAGCCGCCGACCCCTCTGAACTCGATCCCCTTACCTGGGGAATATGGGAGCACCGTACGAGTAGCGGAGATCATCTTCATCTCGTCGTCGTATGCGGCACTGACCCCAACCATCACAAGGCCATCATCGCGGGGAGACCGGCCCACAACTGGCAGATAGCACCTGATGGAACCGTCACGCCGTCAATCCTAATCCCCTCAACAAAACTCCTTGACGGCACCATGACACCGGAATGGCATGAGTTCGTGAAGCTCGAAGGCTGGTCTCCCTGCTTCAACTGCAAGGATAACGAAACGCACACCGTTGGGTATGGGCAGACTGATTATGCAGACGAACAGCTCAAAGCCGGACGGGTTTTCTGCACTGCATATCACGGCTGGGTCGTGCCCTGCAAGGAGCGACAGCCGACATGCGGAGGGGCGATCCATGATTAGCCGCTTCGAAAAGACTGGCAAGGACCTCCACCTCAGGACCCGGGGCAAGGGCTGGGATATCACCGATCCCAAAGAAGACGGGTTCGCACGGGTGCGCCTGTCCGGCTCGCACTGCCGGTACTACGTGCGGATCGACGATCTGGACAAGCATGTCGACCGTGTGGTCCTCTACTCGCGAGCCTACGAACTCCCGCCGCTGATGTACATCGCGGGTCCGTACTCGCACGCGACAGAAATCGGCATCCAGGACAACATCAGCAGGGCCGCACGGGCCGGGCTGGACTGCTGCAGGGCCGGCTGGTCCGTCTACATCCCGCACAAGAACTTCGCGGGGTTCCATGCACACCAGGATATCACCTACGATGCATGGATTGAGAAGGACCTCACGATCCTCGCGAAATGCGATGCCCTCCTCCTGATCGAAGGCTGGGCATCGAGCAAGGGAGCGTCGAGGGAATACCAGTTCGCGGAAGAGCTGGGGATCCCGCACTTCTTCATCCGGAACGGGATCCCGAAACCCGAAACGGTCCGGAGCGTGAAAGCATGATCCGGCGCGGTATCCGGAACGTCACGGATGAAAAGATCATCGAGGAGTTCAAAGCCGGCAAGTTCATCGGCCAGATTAAAAGAGATCACCACGTTGGGGTGAACCGGATCCGTGCGGTCCTCGATCGCCAGGGTCTGCGGGACCGGGAGGTTGCTGCAGCATGACATCAACTACTAAAATCTCTTCAAAATCTCCTAAATTAGTAGTTGCCCCGACGAACAAAGACGGGATTGAGTGTCCGCGGTGTATCAATCACCGCAGTAAGAAGACGCACGAATACTCCTGTCCGCGATCGAAAGAACTGCTGTTCCTTGGTGGGGATAAGTCGGCTGCCCAGATCATCGAGGATGTCCGCGTGAACGGCTGCCAGCATTTCAACCTGAAAGGCGGGTGCGCTGTGGATCTCACACAGGTGGATATCGGAGACATGGTCAAGGAGATCGATCGCAGGGGCATGGAGTGCAGGATCCGGGAAAAGCAGAAAGGGGTGCCCTGATGTCCTGCGGAACATGCGACCAGATCAAAAAAGAGGGTCCGGGAATCCGGCGCTACAAATGCCTGCTGACTGGCAGCCCCGTGCACGCACTCCGGAAAACCCGGCTCGACTGCCCCAAACAGGAGGGGAAGCGATGATCTTCGACAAAGACGGTGTCCCGGTACGGGACGGGCTCTGCAAAGAGTGCTCGATCGAGTGGTATATTCAATCCGACGGCCGTGTGACCTGTTACGCGATCCTGGACAACGGCGGCGGGTACATCAAGAAATGCCCCACCAGGAGCTGCCGCCGAATGCACCGGATAGAGCCCGGTCAAAAGATGGGTGGGATCAAGCACTGTGGGGGATCCTCATGAGCAAGGCAACCAAGATCGAGCGGCCCCAGAGGGCCTTCCTCAAAGCCATGAAGGAGAAGTTCGCCGCGGATCCCGCAGCAACATCGCAGCCAAGACTGCTGAATCCCGCCCCTGAGCAGTATGTCGTGATCAACTGCCCGATCTGTCGCGGTCGCGGATATCGCGGGCCCCCGGACAAGAGGTCCTTCTGCCACAACTGCGGGTCCACCGGGAAGAAACGGGTGAGAGCTTGAGCAAAATAACTCTCATAAGGGGTGCACTCCTCTACAGGTACCGATGGTGCGGGAAAATTTATTGTGGCAATACGAACTGCCCGGTTGATGGATTATCTCATGCAAACCCGGAATCCATTCACCCGTGCCGCCCCGGAGAGGAAGGGGCCGGCGACCTCATAGGATGGCAATCTATCGCCGGCATCACGGACATGAAAACAGGTGAGCTTAGCTGCAACTCCTTCCTTGATATCCTTCGGACTTGGTGGCTCTTGAGAAAACTGCGCAAGAAGGTGAGAGCGTGACCCTGAAGTCCCGGAACGTATGGCGGCCGACATTCTCCGACACCATGCACCGTTACCATTCGGAGATCGGGCGTATGGTAGATGCGGCGGAGATCACCTGCAAGGAAAAAGTGAGGGGCGAATGCAGAGTCACTGGCTGCAAATTCCACCGTGCCGGGTTCCTGCATCCCTGCATGGTCACGGATTTGTGGATTATCCTTGATGTCGATGGTCACGCCATGAGGCATCAACCGAAAGAGAGAGAGGGGCTGAAGTGAATTTTTATCGGCGGTCGGTATCTTTCTTTTTGCAATGTTTTTTCCGAAAGTCAACCCAATCCCCCGCACGGGAAAAGAGGGTTGACCATCAACGAGGCTAAATGGTTGTCCCGTGCAGGGTGAAGCCCCCCCGGCGGTTTGACCCGCATCACCGCGCTGTTCCAGCTCTCGGTCCATTCAGGGCGGGGGGCACGTTCTTTTTTGAAAAAATTATAGATGGGGGATTCCTACGCTGGTGATGATCTGCAGAAGACCCTCGATCGTCATCTGGCCGTGATACGCCATCAGGACCACGGTGACCAGAAACATCAGGATCACCACAGCCTGGAAAATTTTCCGGGCGATCGTGAACGCTTTCTCGGCGTTCTCCCAGGTCACCTCGCGGTTCCAGATGTTGCCGAGTGCATAGAATACCTGCAGGATCGAGTCCTTCCCATACGTCCCGTTGAGCGGGTTCGGGGGATATGCCGGGGTGAGCAGGTCCGGGACCAGCCAGGATACGAACCGGCGGGATACTAGCATCAGGACCCAGCCCTGAAGTAGGCAGGCCATCCCAATAATCGGTGCGTAGACCGGGAGGTATATCGATGCAAGCCAGTATCCCAACAGACCCTGAGGGACCATACCAAGGAAAAACACCCCGAAGATCCAGAAGTAATGTTCGTGTGCCCGCAGCTGTGCCTTATGCTCGCTATCGAGATTATTGCACGAGAACATACCCCAAGCGTATCGGAATCCCCAAGAAATGTTGTGATACTCGGGGTCGTCGAGCTCGTACCATTTCTGGCCAGCGTTCATAAAGCCAATAAGGAGAAACGGGAAAAATATGATCAGGGATTCAAGCATTGGAACCACCTAACCGGTCAATCCCTCGACAATTTCTGACCGGTGAATTTCAGGCCGAAGTCCTGCGACGTGAAGATGACCGGGATCTCTACCTTGCCGTCGTTCAGGCCGAAGGTTTCAGTAGTCTCGGCGCCGGTCTTGATGGTGATGACATGATCGCCGGGTATCCGGTGCTTCTGGGGGATCCAGTACGATATCGGGATCTTCTCTCCAACCGATCTTGCCCGAATGTTCTGCATCTGATTGTCCTTCAACGGCTCATTGTCCATGTAGATCGAGTAGAACCCGCTGCCTGTCGCAAGCACCTGGAGATCCGCGAACATCTCCGGGATCTGGTTGACATCGCAGGTCAACGAAGGGGCAGGGACGTGGGCAGATGCCGAATCGCCATAGATGCCGAGCACGGTGACTTTGGCGTCCGGGAGTCTTCCCTCGGTGTTTTTCGCAGGTGCTGCGGGTGCGGGTACGGGTTCTGCAACCTTGGTCGCTGCCGGTGCATCTGGTGCTGCAGGACCTGCTGCGGCAGAGGTAGTTGTTTTCACACCGACATTCTTCCCGTAATAATACGAGAGGGCGATTGCAACGAGCGCCGCAATCCCTTCGACGATGGTAACGATTTCCATAGACTCCCGTGGCTTCGAACGGGATATAAAAAAAAGTCAATGATTGATTACTGGACTTTGATCCATACCCTGATTACTCCGTAGGGTTGCAGGTTGTTATGAGCCGAAACTGCGTCGGTGTTTGCAACTGCGCCTGTTGTGGTAACGCCAGTGCCGCCGCCGGAGTTGGGGGTTGCACCCGGCCCCGCGTAAGCCCCGCCAGAGTGAGAGTGCGCGGCGATACCGGATTCCTGCCCCGTGAGGAGGTGCGTTTTCTCCCCTCCGGTTTTACCGACGGCGTTAAAGGTAGCATCTCCGGAATCATACCCGACCGGCACCCTTCCGCGGAAATCAGGGAGGTTAAACGTGGTGCTGCCATCCCCAACACCCCATAAGGTCCCGACCTTCGCAAACAGAGCCGCGTATGTGGATCTGCTGATAGCCGTACCGACACATTCTGCCCAATTGGCCCCAGGGCTTGTATTGTGAGAGACGATCTTCAGATCGCCGATCTGATATGACTCGACGGTCGCTGCAAGTGCGTCAACGGCGGCTTTTACAAGGGCCGCAGTCGCAATTTGCTGTGTATTCGTACCGACATCTGCTGTTGGGGCCGTTGGAATCCCAGTCAGGGCTGGGGATGCCAGCGGGGCCTTGAGATCGACCGTTGCTGCAAGAGCATTGAGCTGGACGACTGTCGCTCTGAGTGCGATCGCGTCGTTTGCTGCCTTGATCAGCGTGTCGATATCCGTGAAATTTTGACAGATTTCATCGTCCCAGCCCTGCTCATCGTATACCGGGAGATAGAGATCGTAATTAGGGGTGCGTGTGCCGACCATTATGCCACCTGCCTGGCAACAAGGAATGGTTTCATCGCGAAGATCGCGCCCGTACTGGCCCCGATGATCGTAGCATTCCGAACTTCCCTGCAGAGCGGAACCCCTCCAGTATGGGCATTGAATATCACAAACTCAGTGATCTCCGTGTCTTCAGAGACCGTTCCTTCAGGTACGGTCAGAGTGCAGGTTGCGTATGATCCGTTTCGGGTCAGGACGAACGGTGCCCGGTACACTTCGTTTTCCAAGCCGGGATCGTTTTTCGTCGGGGATGTTGTACCAGTACCGATCCCCATCTCAGTGAATGGAGCTGCCCCCGCCTCCCCGAAACCGAGTCGTGTTAACTCAGCCTCGCCGTTATACGTGTATGCAAAACCATTTGCCATGCGCAATGGTCGAAAAAAAGGCAAATAAAGAAAAGTCGGATTATGTTAGGGTATCGGTGTGACGACTGTATCCAAATGTCCGATCGCTATGCCGTCGCTACCCCACGGACTAGACCCCCACTTCTGCCGGCCCCAGCCGGGAGGTGAGGGACTGGTCAGGACCATCACGCTGGACTCATACCCAATCCCGATCTCGGCCACTAGGTGCAGGTCGATTTCGACGCCCTGCGCCGTGCAGATGAATGTCGTCTGGTCAGTCAGGGCGAGCACACCCATCGCCTTCGCTTTCTCGATCGCGCCGTACAGGACCGGCAGCGATATCGGGCCCGGAGGCGGCGTATAGAAGACAATCTTGAACTGCCCAACATTGTACGCCCCACCCCACGGAGACGATCCCCACTTCTGCGCTCCCCAGCCGGCGCCGGTTCCGCCTTGGGCGTTCGGGTTCTCGATCACCTCGAACTCGTCCGTGCTGTAGCCGGTGAGGTAACAAATGATCGCTTCGAGGTCTGCTTTGGTCCCGTTGCTGCTCTGCAACCTGCGGAGGATTGAGGCCCTTGCCCGGTAATCGTCGTCAGACTCGCCCGCCAGCCGCTCGATCCCGGTCAGCGCGAGGACCTGGTCCAGCTGGGCACCGGTCGCGGTATCAAGCTGATGAGCGGCCCGGACCTGGTCCGCGGCTGCCGCGAGCTCGTCCAGCTCTGCGCCGATAACCTCGACGAACCTAGCAAGGTTCGAATCCGGATCCTTGCTGAACGCGCTTGACAGCCGGCCGAGGATCTCCGTGGACCAGCTCATCTACACCACCGTGATTGTGTGCGTGCCGTTGGTGGCTACGGACGAATCCGCGATCGCGAGCGTCTCGCCCAGGGCATCGAGGGTTGATCCGCCACCGGTGGCGGTCAGAGCATTGACGTTTTCAACTCCCGTGGTGTTGGCAATCACCCGGATGATGTCTGAGTATGCCACATCTTCCGAGATCGGTAGTGAGGCGAAGAACGCAGCCAGGGCGGCGTTGGTGTTCGCCTCCACCGCCTCGGATGTGATGGTCGAGGCTTTGAGCACCGTAACAGTCACTGCGACCGGCACCGCATTGGGTCGGGCGAGACTCGCGATGATCCCGCACGGCCGGGTAGCTGCGATGACCGCATTCAGGTCCCCGTCAGATCCCCCGAGAACGTAACAGGTCGCCGTGTGATGATCGGTGTCTTCCGTGACCAGGACATCAATAACCCCGGTCACCGCAGCGAGGGCCTGCTCCATCGCGATCAGGGTGGCTTTGCTGGTCGTGCTCGGCACCCGCGTCCGGATCCGGAGCATCGGGTCGGACTCGGCATCGGTGCCGTCTTCCATAGCTGTGGGGTTGGTCACGGACTCGATCCCCGATATCGTGTCCATGATGTGGGTGATGATCCCGGCAGTGACGTTGCCGGCCACGCCTGGTGTCATACATTCCGCGGCGATATCCACGGTCAGGAATCCGGCCTCGAGGACGCCGTCCGCGGTCGTCTCGAAGATGAGCGATCCATCCGCGTTCGAGACCCGGGTGCCGGCCGGGATCGCGTATGAGACCGCAGAGATCGTTGTCCGGGAGAACCGGACCGTCCCGGTCGCGGGGGTCGCAGCTTTGCGGGCGATTCCCTGGATCACCGCGACTGCGTCGAGGTTGGTTTTTGCCGCGGTGTTCAGGAACCCGGCATAATGTACGGATTCGAGGACCTGCCAGCATTCCGCGATCGCGTACGCGGTACTCTGCAGCAGCTGGCCGGCCAGCGTGGTGTCCGAGAGGTCGATATCGTCCCCGTATACTTCGCGGATTTTTGCGGTCATGGAATCTCTGATGGCCGCGAGATCTTTCACGACAAACCCGTCCGCGGTCACTCCATAATCGGTCACAGGGTTTCCTCCAGGGAGATCGGTTCACCGGTTTTCAGGGTCCCTGACAGGGCCACGACCAGGTGCCGGTCCTCGTCATAGGTGCACGAGACCGTGTACGATTCCAGCGCGGCGTACGTGTCGAGAGCCTTCCGGATCTCGCTGGTCGCGACCTGGATGTTTCTTTCTGACGAAACGATCGCGACGTGGTCCGTGCCGAAATTGGCGGAGAGGTGGAACGATCCTTTGAGAGTCCGGAGGATCACCGCGATGTCCTGGAGGACCTTCTCGGTGCCGGATATCACGGTCATCCGTTTCCGGCTGTCCAGGACAAGGTCCCCCGCAGGATTGATCTTGAGGGCGATTGACATACAGGCGAATCTGAACGCGGGATAAAAAAGGAAGGTCGTTACTCGATGACCGTTACAAAGTCCTGCTGGACAGATTGGGCGCCCAGGAGCGCGTGGCAGCCGTCCGATCCGGTATCGCCTTCGAGCACGATCGGGGTCCCGTTCAGGGTGACGAACGAGCTGGTTCCGTTGGTGCCGGCATTCCCGCCGCACCCATCCGGGCCGGTGTACTGCTGCCCGCGGACGATCACTGCCTTGTTTTCTATGGTCACGAAGTCGTTGAGCGTGTTGTGGATCGTGCCGGTCCCTCCGCCCAGGTGAGGAGGCGGGCAGTCGGTCCAGACTTCAGTATCGCCGTCGACAATCGCTTTTTTTGCTGTCATGTTTTCTTGATCCACTTGATATGTGACGCGGTGATCTCGATGTCGCCGTTTGCCCGGAACATGATGGAGGATCCGCTTTTGTGCTGCAGCAGCATCTCTCCCTCGGCCACGGTCGGGACCGTGTCGCTCTCCGCGTACGCCCCGGCAAGCACGATCGCATGGTTGGCGTTGTGGAGGACCAGCTCGTTGGCGGTCACGATATCGCGGTTCCTGAGCTGTTTTTGCAGTTCATGCTTGCTGAACCCGACAACCACGATATCGCCCACTGCTGGCGCGATGAGGACCGCCCCGGCACCGTATGCGGGCAGGGCCAGGGGCACGTTCTGCAGTTCGATCTCGTTGTCCTGGATCTTGTGCTTGAGCCGGACCGATACGCGCCAGGTGCCGAGGTCCACCTTGGTGACGACCGCGATCGAGAGGGTGTTGACCCGGGCGATGCGGCGATCGATCAGATCCGAGATCTTCTCTGCGATACTCACAGAGGTTTCACCTTCATCTCTGTCTGGTATTCGGTGGCGTCGCAGGTATGCGTATATTCGACGACCTTGTAGGTTCCGGAGGCCCCCGGGGAAAGGGATTTCAGTTCGATGACTGAATCCGTGGTCACTGGCCATTTCAGGAGAGAGACGATGGATCGGGAGTAGGATCCATCATCCGGCTCTTCTGGCACGGTTTCGGAAAGCCCGGTTTCGCACGATAAGACGATCTTCTCGCCCCGGCCGAAGAAGTCAACCGTGACGAAATATCCTTTCCCGCCCTCGACGTAGAATTTTGCTTCCTTGTGGGTTTTATCACTGCCGTTGATTTTTTTCTGGCAGTACCCGAGGTTCGTAAATGCACTGGGATCCGAAGTGAAGTCCTCCTCGAGAACGAATCCCTGATCATTGATCTTGCCAATCGGGATCTCCGATGCGTTAAACGCATCCGCGATGATGGTCGAAAGGCCGGCGCCCTTCCGGTACACGACCGAAGGTTTCCCGGTTGCGTACACCTGGTTAAGGGCTGTGATCCTTGTCCGAATATCGCCCTGGTCGCGTTCGTCCCAGGATTTCTTCACGATCCCGATGAAGATCTCGCCATTATCCCCGGTGTGCCCGGCCTTGAGCCGGACCTTCTGGTCCGACTTGATGGCGGCCTTGGTAGCAGCTGCCAGGTTCCAGACCGAGATCTCTGCAGTGTTCGCATCGCTTGAGTTGCCGGCTTTTATGGAGAAATCGATATCCAGCTGATCGTTGGTGATGAGGAGATCTCCTATCTTCAGCTCAATCTCGCGGTTCCACAGGTCGACATCAGTCATAGAACAACCAGACCTCACAGGCAGATGCAGTGATCGTGTTCGGGAAGGTGACAAACAGCGACTGGTACGTCGCGGGATCCCGGACTGGCAGGGCAGTGAGATCATCAATGCGGGAGTTCAGGACAGTGGCGCCGTCCGCGTTCCGGACAATTTTCAGTACGCAGAACCCCCCATTCTCCGGATTCCAGCGGTAATAGACTGTGTAAGCTGTGCCGAGGATGTTCACCTGCTGCTGTTGAGGATACCCGATCCCGGGATCAAATGGGAGCGCGTCGACATCGGTCATACTCTCGGCACGCTCCTGTTCATCGATCGAAGCGCATCCATTTTTTCAGCGAGCCCGTCGCAATATGTCAGCGCCGGTTGGTTTTCCTGCCGGACAGGGGCTGCTTTTGGGAGGGTCCGGATGCTCACGAATTTGAGAGGTCCGCTCCCCGGGAAGATCTCTTCAGACACTGCCGTTACAGGCTTTGTCACGGCTGCCGTGTTGATAGTGTTTTTCACGGCCCGGGATTTCCCGATCCTGATCTGCTCAACCGTGACATTCGCTTTGGTCGTCTCTGTCGATTCCTGCCCGACGATATCGGACAGTTTCGAGATGATCATGTTGTCGAATACGCCACGATGCGTAACCAGGGTGAACGGCGTTTTCTTCGTATTGAGGGCAGCAAGGATCTCGTATTCCCCGCTGAAAAGTTCGAGCTCGAACGACTGGACGGTCGGGTTGGCGACCGCATGGTCGGCGATCTCGGTCTGGTCCTCGAGCCGGCGCTTTGCGATTATGGTTTCATCGGTGAGGGTGATGGTCGTGATAGCCTTGAACTTCTTTCCACCGATGAGGATCTGGCTGCCGGAAGTCATGACCTCCGTCGCTGCAGCGTCCTGCTCGTTGTGCGAGATCCCCGGAATGTAGTCCGTCACGATGACGCCCCCATGAGGTCACGCTCGATGTCGTTCTGCGCCTGCCGCGATGCCTGTTTCGTTGCCTTCGAAAAGATGCTATGGACCTGCTGGTCATCGAGTTTTTGCGCGTAGATATCGCCGACCTTGACCTTGTAGTGCACGTCCCCGGCCCGGACGTTCCGGGTGCTCGTGCTGGCGATGATGCTTGCTGCAGTCGGGGTGATGATCGGCGCCGCTGCGTTTATGATCTGGGCACTGTTGATCGCCATCCCGATCGGTGTTGCCGCCAGCAGGAGGCCGGCGACTTTGAACAGGGGATGGTTCGTGACGGTGGACCAGGCGCTGGCGATCGCGTCCGGGATTTTCGTGATCCATTCCCAAAGCGTCTTTATCCTTCCGACCAGGGCATCGAATACCGCTACCATGGCCGGGCTCTGTTCTCTGACATATCCGAAGAATTTGCCCAAGAGGGAATCGTTCCATCCCTTCGTGGCGAGATCGAAGAGCAAGTATCCGGCAGCGACAAGAGGGATCAGCGGCCAGAGACATGCGATCTCAGCGAGGGAGAGTGCAGAGAGCGCCCCGGTGAGACCGGCGACGGAAAAGGTAAGGCCTCCGGTTGTCGGGATGAGCATGGCCTGTGTTGCAGCCCAAAAGGATCCGGTCTCAGTGGCGAGCATCAACTCGTGGCGTAACATCATGAACGCTGCAGCATTCAGGAGAACAAACGATCCAAGAAGTGCCATGCCTGTGGTGAGTACTGCAACGATCCCGATCGCTCCTTTGACCGGACCCGGGAGGATACGCATTCCATCAATGAGCCAGTTGGTCGCTTTCACTACTGACACGATCACAGGGAGTGCCCCGGCAGTAATCTCGCGCTGCAGTTCTGCCCACGAGATGTTACCCTTCTGTAGTTCTTCGTTCAGGGATTCTTGTGCAAAATCGACTCTCTTGAGTATGTCATCTTGGTGGAGAAGGACCTCATTTACAAACGCAATTTTCTGCTGTTCCATGGTCAGTTTATCGGCGCTGATGCCCAAAGACTGCGCATATTTCTTGTTCGCAGCTTCAATATCGATGATGATACCGAGATTATCGAGCCAAAGCTTCGACTGTCTGGCGGTACCGACCATGAGCGAGTTGTAATAGTAGGAGACGTCACCCCCGAGCTGCCTGGCAGCCGCTCGCGCCATCTTTGCCATAGGAGTGATGGCATTCTTATCAATGCCCAACAACATGGCGAGGTTGGCTTTCTGGATGAGTTCGGTCTCGCTGACAACTCCGGCGGACGCAGTCCGGAGATCCTCCAGCATCTGGTCGGTGTTATTTCCCATATTTTTCCGGAATGTGACCATTGCATCGTTGTATTGCGCGAGGTCCTTTGTCCCTTCCTTGATATACCCGAGGCCGAGCGCACCCCCGACGCCCATAGCAGCACCGACGCCGAGAAAGACGTTCCGGTATGATTCTCCGGCTTTTTTCGCTTCCTGAGAGACCCCTCCGAGGGTCTCCTTCGTCTTATCAGCTTCCTTATTGATTTTCTCAAGGGGATCTGTTGCCCCATCAGCGAGGCCCACTTCGACGAAAATGGACCGGATCGCCTCCCGCAAGCTCATGATGAGAAGATCTGGAAAAATTGTTATAAAGAAAGGTCAAACGGGAAATTATGGCAAAATCATATTTCGATAACTTACCTCCCGGGGAACTCTCCTGTCCTTTTTACGTCAGTGGAATGTTTGCCAGCTCTTTGGGGTCACACTGCTCTAAAGAGAAATGCATGATTTGGAATAGGGAGGAAAAAGATTGCAATTTCAACGTTATCGCGAAGCGGCTAAAGGACTAACTCTTTTTCGAAATCATACTTAATATCGGGGCCGCCGAAACAACCGGGTGTGCAGATCACTTTCAGAACCACAATTTCATCGGGGCTACCATTCCTCACGATTTTCCCATCGAATTTTTCCGCGTCGGGTGGGGCGAGAGATCCTATTGGGCAGGTGTCGGCCCTCCAAGAGTCGTTTCCTTTCTTCTGATTGTGCTTAAGATCGGCTTTCAAGCGATCGATATATTGACCGTAGCTACCGGATTTTATAATTTTCTGGATCTCTATCTCCTTATGTTGTTCGTCCCTAATGAGGACCTTTTGGTTATCATACGGGCGGGTCATGACATAGATAAAATTCCCGCACGATTTGCACTTGGTTTTCCCCATCGGCTTTTTCTTAAAAACCGTGCTGCAATAGGGGCAGATGGGTTCAAAATTCCCGATGGCAGTGACATCATGAGGGATACCCGCCACAATGCCGTCGATCAACTTATCATAATCAACATTAGTCTTCGGAAGAGGTTTTGGAGGTATCCTGATCTCGATCCCGGATGCTTCAAATCGTTTGAACGCCTCTGTCTCTTCAAGTGGGGGAAGGGGTTGCTGTGGGCCGCCTCCAACAATGATCCTTTTACTCAGCTCAGTTACAAGGCCATCGATAACCTCCTCCCGCTCTTCCGCGGTTGGTTTTTTTGGCTGGGGCGGCGTTCCAAAATTTTTTTCCAACAAACCCATAAGGTTACTAAGAAAAATTGGGGTATATATTGAGATCTATTCTTCAGTTCAGTTTTACCAGCCGCCCGCCGCGGTTGACTATGCAGACTTTATTCCCGTCGCTTGGGGGCTTGTTGCGGTCCTCGATCGCCTGCTGCATCAGCTCCCCGATCCTGCCCAGGGCAAGGAGGTACCGATACTGCTCTTCAAGAGGCATCGCCCGCACTTCTGATACGGATATGTGGAATTCCCGGGCGATCAGGTAGAGTTCGAGCTCGTCTTCGACTTCTCCAGCGAGGTTACAGAAGACCGAACATAGTTTCCCAGAGCGCGGATCCCCTTCTCATTGATGCGCTCCAGGTCCTGCACCAGGGCAAAGTACCTCTCTTCGTCTTCAGCGAATTCAAGGATTTTTTCCCGGTTGATCTTCGGTTCTACAACCGAGGCAAGGATCATCCCCATATGAATATCGGCAAGATCCCGGTCCCCGGGACCGATAAGCTTCGAGACCTGGTAGCTGTTCAGTTTCTTGACTTTCCAGATCTCCTCTCCGACTTTAACTTCGATAAGTTCCATGATTCACCTCGAAAAAGTTAAGCGCCGAAGACCTGCGTCATTGTCCTGCCCAGGAAGGTGATCGTCACGGTCGGGGCCTTGGAAATGTCCCCGGATACCTTCGGGGTATCGAGCTCGGCATCGGTGACTGTGCAGGTGTATCCCGGAGCAGTATAAACGATAACAACCTTTTCGTTGTTCTCGGCATACTCGTTGAGAGCCTGCAGGTCCTCGTTGGTCACAACCACCTCAAAAGACCCGGTGGGTTTCTGGTACGTGTGGTTAATGCCAATAACCCCCTGCGAAGACTCGATGTGCGATTTCTTATTACCCTTGTCGGCTTCAAATTTGTTGATTTTTTTCGCCTCAACAGCCCCGATCTTCAGGCTGCAGTCTTCCGCACTCCAATCTTCTGTCATATCAGATCGCCTCCAGTGTCAGGTTCAGATCAAATTCCTGGATGTCTCCAGCCAACCGGGCCCAGACGTAGATTCCGGAGAGTTTGCGATCCTGCAGATCGTCGTCCGGGATCTCATCGAGCTTCGGCATTGTGATGGAATACTCGCTGATGGCACCATTCGCCTTGATGCCCTCCATTGCACCACGGATCTCGCCTTCGATGAACTTGAGGCCGGCATCGGTGAACGGGATCTTCGCCGTTGCGATCCGGTACGCGGCAATGGCGTTCTGCAGGACCTGAATGCAGTAGTACTTCGTCCTGGTGATGTCGATGTATTTCGGGACCCCGTCGGACTTCGTGCACAGGCCTTGGCTGACACGGGTAATCCCATCACCAAGATTGGTAATGTAGTTCGCCTTCGCGGCCTCGAGAGTCGGGCCCTGGGTCGGGAGGAAGAAGGCATTCACATCGGTGACGATCTCCTTCCAGTATGGAGAGACCCAGGGCTTGAGTGACATGATCAGGCCCAGGGCAGCGGCTGCCACATCGCCGGCCTGATCGGTGTCGTTATGCGCCAGGAAGAAACCGTTCACTGAGCTGAGCGCAGCCATCGCTCCGGTAATGTCCGAGACCGTTGCGGCATTGGGGTTGGTCACGGTGAAGATCACGCTGTTGGTATCGGCGAATGTCTTCAGTTTCGCGGTCAGGGTTGTACTGTCGCTTTCGATTCCGGCAAGGCAAACACCGTGAATGAGCCGGCCAGTTGCGTAGGTGGTCAATGTTGCAAGTGCTGTCTCGATTTCAGTTGCGGTCGGGGTTCCAGGGACGGCCGCGGTGACTGCGACAGCATAGAGCCTGCGGACTCCCTGTGCGAAGACAGCTGCTGCAGCAACTGAAACGGCGGATGAGTTCCCGTGATCGGCTTTCACAGCATCGATGCTGGTATAGAGCTTCGGGGTGTCCTTGGTCGCGTATGTGCTTTCCCCGACGATCGCAGGTGCGCCCCACTGGGTGGCGAACCGGGATGCGGGAACCACAGACACGTTGATCGTAATGGCATCAGGTATGTTTCCCATGGTCACGGGGTTCGGGGAAAGAGGATATTAAGAAAAGTCAGGAGGTGGTGAAAGTAGGATCCTCGACCGTATCGATCGTCCAGACAGTCTTTTGATAGGTGTTGTCGTACCGGATGAGGACATCCATCTGCCGGCGCTCGATCTCGTTCTCGAGGTACGAAAGATCCGATATCCCTGTATCGTCCACGACCTCGTTGACAGCTGGCAGGTCCCGCAGCACCCAAGTTTTCAGGAGCTCGCAGTACGCATCGATGATCTCACCGGCTGGCGGTGTGGCGGCATCCTTCACATGCACGTTAATCGATAAGGTGACCTGCCGTTTCTGCCCGTACGTGTACCGGAGATCGCTGACGCCGTCGGTCCCGGTCGGGACCACCTCGCGACCGTACTGCCGGTTCCCGGGAGTGGCCTCGTTATCCCTGCGGTCCGCATAGTACCGGAGTGTGACGGCGATCGGGCTGGTCTTCAGGATCTCGTTGACGGTCTTGCCGCGGTCCGCATACTCGACATGGGCTGCGTAGGTGGTAGGAGAGATCGTGACGGATTTCGGTATGCTTGCGAGGATCCCGGCTTTGTTCAGCGGGCGGGGGGCGGTCATAATATCCCTTTCCATTGCAGGATCCAGCCAATGCAAACCAGGGCAAGAGCTGCAACGGTCCCCCACCGTGCAACCGAATTATTCCAGAACTTGTCCCATGAGGTTTCCACGGCCTGCTCTCCGTTGCAGTGCATATCGTAGAGTTCCTGTTTTTTCTTCATCGCTTCGATATCCCGGGCGTTCTGCTGGCTGATGGCGGCGCCGTGTTCACGGAGGTCCTCGACCTTGTTGTCGATTTTCTCGATCGAGGCATAGATCTCCTCCTTGCATCTGCTGCAGCTCGTGTTGTTTCCGGCAACTAGTGCTTTCAGGTCCCCGATTTCCCGCCCGATCCCAGCAGTCCGGCCATCGAGTCCCCCAACAACACCCTTGAGGTCTCCGATCTCCTTGGTAAGCGCGAGAATGGCCGCAGTCGTCTCGTCCATGAAACAACGAGGGCCAAATATATTAAAAAACGAAGTCACTGCACGAAGAACTTGTCGATCGCAGTGTTCCACCGGTTGCGGATGATGGCCGTGATCGCCTCCTTCTCCTCATCGAACACGAGCCGGAACAGCGGCCGCTCCGGAATGTGGTTCCAGGTATGGATCATCCCGCCGGCAACGATGCTGCCGCCGTTTGTGCCGAATTCGAGACAATAGGCGATGAAGGCCTTCTCGTGATCGAAAATTCCCACCTGGATCGAAACAGGAATGGACCCTTCGATCGTATGTGTGATCAGTCCGATGAGCTCCCCGGTATCGATCCACGCCTTCGAGGACTTCTTCCTTCGGATTGTTACCGGGGAAAGCGAGACCCAGCTAGGATCCTGCTTGGTGATCTTATCGACCAGTTTGTTTTCGAGGTACTGGCCGACCTCTTCCGCGATATCGCCCAGGATCTCCGGCACGGCTGCCATGAACTTCGGAATGTTGTTGATGTCCTTGACGGTCGAGATTCCGACTCTAGGACTTGTCGCTGCCATCAACCGTACCCCCGTGCTCTGCAAGTACAACATCTCGGCATTCCGGCTTACAAAACGGGAAAATGACGATGTTGTACCGCTTCTTCGACGAGATATAGAACTCTTCGAGCTGCTTCTTAGTCATCGGGACTTTACCGCTGCATCGTGGATTCGTGCAGGGGACCCAAACGATCTCGTCCTGGATCTCGCTTTTGATCTTCAGGGCGGCTTCGAGGGCCTCATGATCGACCTTATCAAGCGGGATCCACTGCTCCTTCCGTTTTCCAGCGACAGTCACACGTCGGACGAGATACGGTTTTCCGACCCGATTGTACCGAAAATAAGCCCGTTCCTGCGGTGCCCCCATGGTGTCACCCCTATACGGCCCCTATTTTTACATTCGACCGCACAACGCGCTGGAAATCCGTGACACCGCGGTGGCCTTCGAGATCTACCTTTCCCTGCTTGACCATGGCGAGGTCATTGATGTACTCGTCCGGGTAAACTTTGCCGGTCCGGTAGTTGATGACGATCGCGGGGATCAGAAGCGGGATCCTCGTCTTTGTGCAGCTCGGGCGCTGCGGGCATTCGGCTGTGCAAAACCCCCTGTTCGGGCAAAATGGTATGGCCGGTGTTGACTGTATGCTTGCAGGCATAATTTCTGTACGATCTCCTCCAATAAAAACGGGTCGATTACGCCCGTCGTTTCAGCAGATAGACGTGTCGTAATGGCATTCCGAATTTTGGAAGGATATACGAGGTCCTTTCTCTGGCTTTCACCGTCCACACCGTGACCACGCTATCGGTCTCTGTCACCTCAAGAATATCTCCAACACCCAGGACGGCGCTTGTCGAGATCCTTCGATCACCGATCACATACTCTCCTTCCGGTAGTCGCTGCAGGTCCTTCGCGGTGATGTCCTGGACATTGCCCTTGATCGCAACGGGTGTTCCTTGAGAGCCCGGCTGCCAGGTTCCGGTTGTCTGGCTCGATCCCCCGGCCATTTGTGGGACGTGCATGATCTGGCCGGGAAAATCAAAGACGGAGAAGACGTCACCCATGTTAGACAACCTCGAACGGACACTTGCCCAGAAGTTCCAGCAGGGCGTTGAGATCCTTCTCGATCTCGACTTTCGATGCGACCAGGTCAACCAGGCTGACGCTGTCAGAACCACCGGAAATCGATGTTACTGCCCGACTCTGGATGCGGTTGATGAAGTCCGTAATGACATCCTTCCCGGCCATAAGCCGCTGGGCCTTGGCTCCGAGGACTGTATCCACATTGACACCCTTCAGTTCAAGGGTTGCCCTTGCTTCGTCGAGTGCCTCCTGAATATCCTCATCGGAGAAGAGATATGGCTCTGTAACATCATTCAGTGGCCGACGCCGGACTTTTTCTACAGTGGTTGCCATAAAAAAAGGGATTATCCTGCGGTGTACTTGAGCTGGTCAAGAACCACACCGAGGTCGGGGGCCTCGATCGCGGGGCGACCCTGTTCCTGCAGCCAGTACCTCCAGGCAATGTTGGGATCGCCGAGATACTTCCCCTCAACGAAGGTGATCTGCAGCGGGCGGGTCTCGACCCAGTCACCGATCAGCTTCGACCGGAGACAGATCACTTGGCCGGCATCAGCGGGATCGGATGCAGGGTCGTATGCGATGTCCATATCGGCGATCCGTGGTCCAACGGAGCCGGTCGCGACAAAACCTCCCTGGGTGGCACCCTGGTTGTTGTAGAGTTGGTTCTTGATGTAATCGAACCCTTTGAGACGAAGGTCCATCAGGTCCGACATGATGCAGGTATCCGGAGAGAAGGCCTGTTTGGTTGCTGTCTTCATTGTCACCTTTGCCTGGCCGAGATCGGTAATCGGATCTCCTTTGGTATCACCGGTGTACACGTTCCAGAATGTCCCGTGCACCTTTGCGCACTTCTCGATGATCTCAGTGTAGATCAAGGCATCGGCGAAGGCAGACATCTCGTAGGTTGCACGCTGGACGTTCCGGGCAATGGAGGTCACGTTGGAGAAATCGAGCTCGTCTCTGGTGATGTCAAAGTAGACACCATACGGCTCTATCTTAGCCTGTTCGCGGGCGTGCTTGAAGTCGATCTTCCTCCATCCGCCTTTCTCGTTGATCCAGTTGACGCCACCCGTAGGGGCCTGTTCGCGGCGGACCATGATGATCGGGCCCTGATTCCCACGGAATCCGAGGAACTGACGGCCGATGAGACCTTTCTGCCAGGCCTCGATGATGTAAGATTCGATATCGGTCGGGAGGATAGTCGGATTGTCGGCGAGGGCCAGGTCTTCCTGGTCAAAGGCAGCCGGGTTTTGGTTTAGGTCTTCGGGGGGTGCTCCGGGAATCCTGTTCATATGATCACCTCAATGTTGCCGCCGTCAGCGGCACCGACCCAGGCAATACCCTTGATGAGGGTCGGAAGGACACCACCAGTAAGAACTGTCGCAATGGTAAGGGTCCCTGCGACATCAAGGGTGGGCTGAGCTGAGGTAGAGAGGACCGCGGTCTCTCCAACAGGTACCGCAACCGTAAGGGCCTCGGTGGGCGTGCTTGCGGCTGCCAGGTTCGCTACTTTCTTCCACTTCTGCGGGTCGGTAGCTCCGTCGCCGAGGTAGTCACCTGCAGCAACGACGCCTTCTGCCTTTCCGCGGAGGACCTGGTGGTTGAATCCGAGGGGAGCAACCTGCAGGTTGGTGCTGGCCTTAATTCCCTCCGGATAGAGAGATTCGTGAATGCTCATGAGTGCCCGGCAGTGGACCGGCTGGCCCGCTGATGCAACTTTGACCTGGCGGTTGCCGGTGATGGCCATACCGTCTCCGGCACGGACATAGAAGCCGTCGCTGTCCTTGGTCTGGGTCGGATCGAGCTTGGCATTCAGGCCCTGGTTGCTGATCGGTTCAACTTCAGGATCGGGGTAAAACTGTACCATGATTCACCTACCTCCCCTTGGGCACGCCGAAGTGTGCGATCGCACGACGCCGCGACAGGTCCTGGGGAGACTGCCCTGCGGGTGAACTACCACCTGCGGACAGGCTCTTCTCAGTGCTACCAGGTGCAGCCGGGGGCTGTGCCTGTGTTCTCTTTTCAAGGTCCGCTTTATAGGCGGTGAGCTGGTCCATGGACAGCGACTCGAGGAATTTCGGGTCGGTGTCCTTATGCAGCGCAAGGATGGCCGCAATAACCGGGGCCTTCTGGGCCTTGGCAAGTTCAGCATCCTTGGCAGCGAGCTGGGTGTCCTTTGCGGCCAGCTGGTCGTCCTTTTCCTTGAGCTGGTGTTTCAGATCTTTGATTTCCTGCTCAAGTTTGGCGAGATCTTCTTGCGTTGCCATGTTCACGGGGTTTGAAGAATCCGCACATAAAGAAAAGTCAGGGGAACGCGCCGGTATCCTTGATTCCTGGACGAGTCTGGCGAGATCTACGTGGCGCGATAGTTCTTTCAGGATCCCGGCATCCGTGCAGGCCGGATCAGGAACCGTACCTACGTGGATGAAATCGAAGTTCACCATGGAGACATTCTCCTGGGCGCTCTTCGGCATGAGCCACTGGCCGCGGAGCCGTGCTGAGAACCGGACCAGCTCGGGAGCCCAGTCCATCAGATCCTTGATCTTGTCGCCCGGTGGAAGATTCGATTTGCACTCAAGATCGAAAATGGCCCCTTCCTTCATCCCATCCTTGGTCTGGGCCTTCCCATAGGTCACGGCAATGGTCTTCCCATACATCTGGGTCATGTCGTCACTGTGCCCGTTCATGGCCGGGATAATATACATGCCCCGCGCAGCTTTGGTATCGTTTGCCCGTTTACACGCGGCCTTTATCTCCTTGTCGCTGAAATCGGTGTCGTTCCATGTCCCCGGGGACAGCAGCAGGATCCGGCGCCGGAATATGGTCGGGTCCTTGGAATCTTCCTTCGCGAGATCCTGACATGCATCGTCCGCGAGGACATAGGCCTGAAGGTTAGTCAGGTCTAGCACTTTTTCGATAAACTCTACCATGGGTGCCGGGGTCGATAGATACCATTAAAAAAGAAAGTCGTTGAAATACACACTATGCGATGGCAATTTTTGGTAAAAGTTATAATATTCCTGATCTTATTGTCGGCTATTCCCGTCGGTTTGATTGTTTTCATGATAAATACGGGTTTTCAATTTTACGGTGTTTTAGCGGTCGTCGCATACTTGCAATTCTTGCTGCTGTGGTCGCAAGCTGAAATTGGACTTAAGCAACATGTTCTCTTCGCATCGCAATTTGAACCTTTCTTTAAGCTGGACTATGGGACTTCTGTTGAAAATGACGTCGTATTGACAATAACCAATGTGAGCAACAACCCTGTATATCAGATGGGAGTTGGTCGACTCCTCGATTTTCAGAAAAAACCAATCAGACCGCAAGAATGGGAGAAGTCAATATACATTAATTATTATCAGGGACCGAGAATTCCCTCGGTAGATATCGCCCCGGGGGAAATCGCGAGAATTTTTATTTTGGGGTACACGGAATCCCGTTTTAAGGGCAGTACTATTGAGATGATTTACTGGAATAAGCTCGGGGAAATGAAGTCCCTTTTAATCTCGTTGAGGAGTTTCAGCGCATATTTTACCCAGCCCCCGATGGAAGAACCCGGTGTGCTCCTCAATACATTTCAGGAAATCCGTCTCTTCTTTTCTATGCTGATGTATGACTTGTATTCGTGGAAACGGGAGAGGTATGTGAAAAAGAGATCAAAATAGGAAGGCCTCGATCTCGCCATCTTTCAGACCCGGGAAGACGTCGTTGGTCCAAAGGTCCACGCGAGCTTCCTTCTGGTCCTCGTATAACTTGATCTTTTTAACCAGGGCGTCATCCATCTCAAGGTAAAAGACCCCGTCTTTTTTAACGACAGAGATCTTGGCATCACCCTGTTTTGCCCCAGCAGGAAGGATCACAAAATCGTAGTATGGTTCACTGTTGGCGAACCGTATGAAAAACTCGCCGGGGCTCTTGATTGCACCAGTCTCTCCTCCAGATATTTCAACGAGCATGTCTTTCACCATCCTTAACGATCTTGTCCCAATCGTTCTGCCGTATCCGGAACGCGGTAATTATTTTCCCGGGATATCGGTTGCTGAGAATCACGTTCAGTTTTCGACCGTCCGGCGATTCCCAGAGCACTTTGAGTTTTTCCCCACCCATATCCGAATGTTTGTATAATATTCCCTCTTCTTTTGCTTTAATCACTTCGGCCATCGTGAATGGAGGTTCCCCGGTTCTTTTCGATACATTCCCCAGGATATGCCGCTGGTAAATATGTGCTGCAGTATTCTCTGATACACCTTCTTTCCGGTTCTGAATAAACGTGAAGTTCTTCTCGATCGTATGGATCGTATCTTCAACCATGTCATCGTGCGACAATCCCATCTGGTGAGCGAGGATGTGCCAGTCGTTGTTGTCCATCCTATCTTTCAGTTGCGGGGCCAGGGCTCGGAGCTGCCCGCGGTTCTGCGGGCCTTCCTGGACAATGAGGGGCATGTTGCGATCCAGTTTCCAGTCATCGAAGGTTTGCCGGGACCAGTCCGCACGCTGCTGGGCATATTCTGCAGGTGGAGAGTCCAGTTTCGGATCCCCAAACCAGGCTTTCGGCCGGCACCTGCAGCGATGTTCCCGCATTACCTCGCGGGCCATCTCCTCCTGTGGTGTGCCCACGATGAAGATATGGCCATGCAAGGCCAGGTGACGGGGCCGGGTCCGTTCGTCAGCAACAGACAGATAGACCCATCCGGGATACCCCGCTTTTTCATATCTTGCGAAGTGTCCCTCGACATATGCAGACTTTTGGGTAGTCCGTGAAAGGGTTTCGGCGTATGTTTTCGTTGAGAGGGTAATCGGCTGGGTGATCGTCTTCTTCTCCCAGGTCATCGTGCCGTCAGGGTTGACGTGAACAACCTTTCGGACCTGTCCAACGCTGTTGAAGGTAACGGATTTCCCCCACCCCGTGTTGAGTTTCTCGACCAGCCCGTCCTTGACATGATCGTACGCGTACCCGTTCCGGATCCCCTCTTTGATCACACCGGTCAAGACCCCGGAATCTTGGCCGAACACACGGTCCAGGTGCGAACCGATCCGGGTGATGACCGGATCCAGACCGTCCATCCCCAGCGGCTTCTTCTCCCCGGTTTCCTTCGCGGCGACGTTTGCACCGATTTGGAACGCGACGCCCATCTGCAGCGAAAGCGCTTGAATCAGATTGTTCTTCGCCTCGTCGGTCCTGTGTTCGATGTACTGGAGAAGTGCTGCCAGGATTGACTCTTCGTGCGAGGTGAGAAGATCTTCGGTTTCAGAGGCCGAGGTGATGGACAATATCATCCTTGTAGCTCTCAATCTCGTCTTTGATCAGTTCTCGGCTGGTTTTCGTCGGCGACTTAATCGCGGCGGGAACCTGCGAGGCGGCCATCTGTGCATGTTGAGCAGGGCCTCGCTGGGGGAGAAGTCCGGCAGGATCTCGCAACCCGGCGCCGCCACCGATTCCAAATGGATCATTCGCTGAAGAAGCCGAGGACCTCGCGACCTCGAGGATCTCAACGGCTTCTTCATCGCTGGGGACCGGGTACCCGATATCCTCGAAATATTTCACGATTGCAGCTTTATGGACAAGTCCTCGGACGATGAGCGGCGCAACAACGTTCGCGCGGGCGATCCCGTCATCCGGTGTTAAATCCTCGAATTCCCATTCGGGCGGTTCGCCTTTTGCTGCAGGCAGGACAAGGGATACCCATTCCGCGATGATGGGCCGGATCGCGTTCAGGAAAATCTTGCGCTCCGGCTGGAGTTCAACTTCGAAAAATTTGAACTGGACCTCCGCGGTAGATCGGTTGGCGCCGGTCGAATCGCTCTTCGAATCGAAGGTTCCCATGCCGGCATTGTACTGGTCGTCGATGTGTTCCTGGGCACGGATCACGCCAACGGGATTGCCGGCAACCTCGAGGATTTTTGAGGACCAGCCCTCCGGCAGGAACAGTTGTTTTCCGGTCTGCCAGAGTTTCTTGGCCTCCTCTTTCATGGCATCCAGTTGGGGATGATCCCACCATGTTTTCGGGACCGTATACTCCGGCTTCGGGTCACAGAACCGTTTGGCCATCTTGGCCTGGACCCCCTCAAGGCCGATCTTATTCTGGATCGTCCGATAGTTCGACCGCAGCAGGCTCATACCTTCGGGTGCCCTACGTCCCGGATAACGGGGAATGTAGATAATCTCCTCTGGTTGGAAAAACACGGGTTTCGACCCATAAACCCGGTTCCAGTTCTGGACATACCCGATAATTTTGCTGCCGGTGCCTGGCGTGAGGGTGTCGGCATAGATGCGATCTGATGGAGCCGCGGACCGCTTCAGGAACGATTTAAGCTGTGCAACTTCGCCGGGCGAGTCCCAGAAGACCTTCATGGTCCAGGGGTCAACGGGTTTCAGTCGCTCCAGACCAATGATTGTGATCCCGTTCAATCTTCGGACCGGTTCAAAAAAGACCCGACCATACCCGATCCAATGAATCGCGCCCTGGATAAGATCGCTTTGGAATGTCGACTGGTCCGCGATCCTGTTCATCTCCCTCGCAATTTCCTTGTCGCGATGGGTGAACCGACCGACCATCATGTTCTTGGCCTGCGTGAGAACCGCTGCAGCGATCACACCCTCGGTAATTGCCCAGGAACACCATTCGTCCCACCCGCCCGGCGGCGACCAGTTTCGATCGTATATTTCGTCGGTGGAATGAGGGGACACCCCGGCGCCGGAATAGAGGCTGGGATCGGACGACAGTTGCGTTACGTGCCCGGGAACGCCATGGGGGATAAAGACCCGATCCCCGCCGCGGGCTGTAATCATATTGATGAGCGATCGTATTCCCATGCACCACGGGTCGGGGAAAAACGCCTATAAAGAAAAGTCAGAGCAGTCGCAACTCTTTTTTCGCGGGACCTGCTCGTCCTCTTCAGACTGACGTTTCGGCGGGCCTTGCGATGCACGGGGAGGAATCATGTCGACGGTCTTTTTCTTCGGGTCCATGCACACCGGTCCTCCAACGTGTTATATCAAAAGGAGTCACCCGCAGGACCACGCTTTCGGCACTGACCCGAGGTCCTGCATCACCTCGTATGCTTGGCTCGCGACATCGACACAGTCATCATTTGGAGCGTTCGGGAACGCCACGAGCTCCTCCTCATAGATATCGATCTCCTCGCTCTTATGCATCGGATGGTAGACCATGCTGGTCTTGTAACGTGCGGCCATGGGAAGGGCTCGTTGCATCTTGTCCCGGGTTCCGGGATCATAGTCAACGACCGGCAGACCCATCCGCTCAAGGGTCTGGAAAAGGGTCAGGCCCATGGCCTTGATCTCAACGCTCTGCAGGGCTGGTCGCCAGCGTCGGTATCCATTCTGGAACAGGTCCGGCTGGTCGGGGCCCTCCAGCCGCTCGCGGATGATATCCAGGAGCAACAGTTCCTTGTTTGGTGTCTGGGCCCACGTCGCGAGGACGAAGTAGTCCGCGGTGCTCTTGGCGCTGCCGGCCGGATCGCAGGTCTGGAATATCGTGCAGACGCTCGTGTGGACCTGGCGATCGCCATTATCATGATGGAGGATGTAAAACTCCCCATCTGCCGACCTCTCCCAGTACCGGAAGAACTGGCGTTTGAACTTCCCGCCCTCCGGATCGCCTGGTGTCTGCATATAGAGACAGTTCCACCAGTATGCGTGCACGGCCTTCTTGGTCTTGAGCAGTTCCTCCAGGGAGAATCGTTCCGGCCAGAGCGCTTCCCCGGGAGCACGGCCGAGCGGATCCGCATCACCCGCGATCGCGGGCAGGTTGAGGACCTCCCAGGTTTCCCCGTCGGCCTGCTCCATCTCAGCGATGAGATGGCCGGCAAGATCTCCCTTGTGCCACCGGGTCTGGATCAGGATGATGGCGCCCCCAGGGGCTAGCCGAGTACGGAGGACAGACTGATACCAGTTGATGACCTTCTTTCGCTGTGCGGGTGAGTGCGAATCTTCCTCGCCCTTGAAAGGATCGTCGATGATTGCGACGTGGGCACCGCGGCCGGTAAGAGGTCCCCCGGCGCCCACTGCCTTGAGTCCCCCGCGGTGCTTGTTGATGCCCCAGCGATTGATGGCCTTTGAATCGGTCGAAAGCGAGATCCCGAAGAGATCCTCACCGAACTCCCGCAGGACATCGCGGGCGATCCGGGAGAAGTCCTCTGCGATCTCTGCAGCGTAAGACGTCAGGATGATCTCATGGTCAGGATGTTTCCCTAGATACCATGCCGGGAAATGCTTCGAGGTCACCTCGCTCTTGCCATGCCGGGGCGGCATCGTGATGATGAGCCGTTTGATCTCGCCGCGCTCAACTGCTTCGAGCTTTCTGCAGAGCAGGTCCAGGTGCTTGGCCCGCTTCCATTGACCCCGGCTTGTGTACTCCAGGAAGTACGCGAGATCGATGTTGGCGAGGAGTTTACGCTCCCACGCGGGATCGTAAGAGTTCGGCAAGGCGACGCTGGCACTCAGGGCACATCACCCCCAGGACCGCGGTCTTGAACTCGTTGAACTGGTTTTCCACGACGGTGATGTTGATAGTCGGCTGACTCGGCAGGTCTCCCAGAAGCTTAGCTTGGAGCTCAAGTTGCTTCTCGATCCTCTGGATGGCTGCCAGGGCAAGACCGGGATTGCCCTGCACACCCTTCTCTGCGTCACCCTTCGCCACCTTGAGGATGTCCAGCGTGTCCTTGTTGATATCCCGCAGCTGCTGCAGCGTATCGAGCCGCTCCTGGACCGCGGCTGCCACGACCTCGGTCCGTGCCTGCACCTTTTGGATCACGATATCGGGCTTGTTGAAATACCGCTGCACGCTTTGATGATTGATGGTCTGCCCGGATTCTTCCGACAGGATCTTCGCGATATCCCGGACCGAGTAGACCGGTTCGGTGCTGCTGCGGAGGGTGTTCGCCCGGGCTTCAAGGCCAAGTTTCACGATCAGGTTGGTCGCCATTTTCGCTGTACCGCTTGTACCGAATCTTCCGGTACAGTTTGATAAAGCGAGGTCGGGTTCCCTGGCTTCGGTTGCTTGGTACAGATTCGAATAAAAAAACAACTATATTTTTGCTGGAATCGGGAGAAGACCTTTTTCCGGAGACCGTGTTTTTATGAAATGTTAAAAATTATTACTGGACGATTGTATAAAATGCTGGCGGATTTTGTCATAATTGTGACTAGTTAACAGCTAACACAACCATTTTTCATTTTACGCGCACAAGAACGAAAAGTACAATAGTACTGGAAAAGTTTGTAGCCCAAATGGTTGTGTTGGCTGTTCATCAATTTCATAATTATAAAAAAGGAAAATGAAATAAAGACTAATCTTGATTATTACCCGGATAAAAAATTTTGATATCTTTCGGGCCGCCGCGTTTGAACATCTCATCTTCTGCAATGGATCGCCACTCATCTAGGTAATTCTGGCTGCCATGCAATTTTGCGGTGACGGAAACTGGGACAAATTTTGAAGATTTTATGATAAGCTTTCCCATGCGATCCCGAAGCTCCTCGGCCTCTGCGGCCATCTCCCTCCACTCGGTTTCGGTTGCGACTTCCTTCTTGACCATGATGGAATACAAATATCCGCAAGATTATAACCATAACGATCAACATTACAGTGACGAGTATCGGCCGTGAATAAAAATCGAATATTATACGAAAACTCGAAAAATGCAAGGTATGCTTGGTGATAATAGATGAAAAAGGTCGTCCTGCTGGTTATAGGACTGCTTCTTCTTTTGCCCTATGTTTCCGGGTACCAGGTAAATATCGACGCGCCGGAGACCCTTACGGTAGGTAAACCGCTGATTGTCACCGGTACGACCACCTTCGGCATCGGGACGCCAATCGACGTGGTTCTCTATTATCAGCTGACAACCTCGACCGAAATCAAACGAAAGATAGTCTATATCCAGCCTGACAAGTCCTTTAAAGCGATCTTTGACACAACCGGCCTGAAAAAAGGGATGTATAAAGTGGAAGTGCCGGTGAGCGGCCTAGGAGATTCATTCACCATGCGGATTGTCCAGCTGGTTGACCGTGCCGACGAGATTTACCTTGCATCATCTTCAACCCAGCCCAATACGGGGAAGATGTATGTTGCCGGGACGGCCAAGGGCAGTCTGAGTTCCGGCATTCAGGTCGAAGTTTTTGACCCGGACGGAAATTCCGTGTTCGGCCCCCAGTACGTCAATACCAACTATGCCGGGGACTTTTCTGTTGATGTCCCGGTCAGCGGACCCGGGGATTATGAAATAAGTTTTACCGATGCCAAAGGATACATCGGGGCAAAAACGATAACCATTGTCGGAACCTCCACGTTCTCCGAAACCACCCCTGCCAGTGCGGTAACGACAGAACCGGTGATACGGTCATCCCATGCCAGATCGTCCCGTGAGAGCCCCGCATATTTTATCGTGAGGCCCAAAATCGGCCCGGTATCCCTGTACACTTCATCATCCGTCGACTGGGTAATCGAGTATATCGATGAGAAAGGACTCGTTCATATGGTGAATGACCAGGGTGAACTGAATGTGGAACGAGTTGAGCTTGTCGGGAAGGGAAAGCCGCTCTATCTCAAGATCTACCCTTACTCGTATTCTGTGGACAGCGAAGTCTTCCTGTATGGTGAAAACGTAAATTCTCTTGTCGTGAGTCCGACTGTCCCCGCAGCATTTGCGGCACAGGCCACCCCGCCCCCGACCGAAGCACCCCAGACACCGGTTAACCCCCTGCTGGGAATTGCGGCGCTGGGGATTGCGATGCTGGTCTTTACCCGTCAGAACCGGTAAAAACTGATGTGCGGATCCCCCCGGTAACCTGCACCGGATGGTTGCCAGTTTTTTTGCTGATAGGAAACGGTCATAAGAAGCCTTTTTTACATCCCGGCACCAACATATGGAGCACTGCCGGGGTAGTCTAGTCCGGGAAGGCGGTAGCCTTGAAAGCTACTGGTGCCCTGCACCTCAAGAGTTCAAATCTCTTCCCCGGCGTAAAAATCTCTCTTTATTTTTTTATTGCGTCTTTTTTTACACCTTCCAGATCTTCACAAACATAATCCCCATCAGGGGGAAGGTGACAATCTCCCAGATGCCCGTACTGAAGTAGAAACCAGCAGGCCATGTCATGGATGTGAACATCACATAGAGGCTGGGGATGGTCATGATGAGCAGGAGAAGCCCTCCGAACATCAGGCCTTTCTGATTACGGTCTCCTTTCAGGCAATCACGGATCGTATCAAAGACAACTGCAGCAGCGAATGCGATGACAAACGGGTAAAAGTAAAAGAGGTTCATGACAGGATCGTTCATCTCTCTCATACCGCCGTACTGGCTGATATCTGTCGGCAGAACCAGGTTCACCAGGTATCCTGAAACCATCATGAGGATGAGCAGCATGAAACCCGCAGCAATCCCGGCAGTAACGATGTTCTTTGTCTGCATGAGAAAAAGAAGTACCGGGCATTCTGATAAACAGAATGGGCGGGCAGGGTGAAAGTGGAATTAGGGTTACCTGTCCTGGGCCATAAACCCTGCTCAGGCAGGCATCCCGGTGCAATCATCTATCCCTATCACTGTTTTTATGTGTTTGAACTGCCCACAGTACAGGGTAGAAACCAGTGAGGATCTTCGTATGTGCGTTGCAGTTCCCGCGGAAGTCATTGAAATCAGGGATGGAAATATCGGCCTTGTGGATTATGGCGAATTACAGCAGGAGGTCCGTCTCGACCTCGTGGACGTGAAAGTGGGAGAGTTCGTCCTTGTCCATGTGGGGTTTGCCATCCAGCGCCTTTCCCGGGAAGAGGGCCTTGAGACCCGGGAGATCTTCCGGGAAGTCTATGCTGCACTGGAGAACTGATGCACGAGTATTCCATTGCCTATGACCTGTACGCAACTGCACGCACTGCAGCGCTCGAACATAATGCAAAACAGGTAAAAAAGATCAGTGTTGAAGTCGGGAAGATGGCGATGGTCAATCCCGATCAGGTAGTTTTTCTTTTTGAGACCATCAAAAGCGATGACCCCCTCTTTACCAAAGCCGTTCTCGATTGTCGCGAAGCTGATCCTGAGACCCGGTGTACCTGCGGGTATACCGGTACGGAGATCTTTGTCTGCCCGCACTGCGGGGCACTTCCCGAGCTGGTGAAAGGAAGGGAGATTGTCGTGACCAATGTCGAGATCGAGGTGGAAGACTGACATGAAAGTCAACATGATGCATGGTGCCGGTGGCGAGGTGATGGGGGAACTGTTACAGACCCTCACGAAGTTCCGGAACAATAATGCCGGTGGTATCGGACTGGAAGCGATGGATGACGGGGCCGTTATCCCCTTTAATGGCGAGAACCTGGTTTTTACCACGGATTCGCATATCGTCCGCCCCATCTTTTTCCCGGGCGGGGATATCGGGAGGATCTCGGTCTGCGGTACCGTCAATGATCTGGCAATGATGGGTGGCCGCCCGATTGCCCTTTCCTGCGGCATGATCATTGAAGAAGGGTTCGATATTGATGACCTCGCAAGGATTGTTGCCTCCATGGACGAGGCACTTGGCGAGGCTGGGGCAAACCTCGTTACCGGTGATACCAAGGTCATGGAACGGGGGGCCCTCGACGGGATTGCCATCAACACTTCCGGGATCGGCATAGCAAAAAAAATTGTCCGGGATAACGGGCTCGTCCCCGGCGACGTGATCATTGTTTCCGGCACCCTGGGCGATCACGGGATTGCCATCATGGCACACCGCGAGGGATTCGATCTCGGGGAGCAGATCAAGTCTGATGTTGCCCCGCTCTGGAAGATGATGGACAAGGTACTTGATGCCGGCACCATCCATGCCATGAAAGATCCCACCCGGGGTGGATTTGCCAGCGCTATTAACGAGATGGCAAAGAAAAGCAGGGTGTGTGTCCGGATCTCGGAAGAGGACCTCCCTATCCGCAAGAGCGTTAAAAGTGCGGCCGGCATGCTGGGCATCGATCCGCTTGAGGTTGCCAATGAAGGAAAGGTCGTGATGGGAGTCCCGGAATCCGATGCGGAAGCGATCCTCGCTGCACTCCGGTCACATAAATACGGGAAGGATGCCGCGATTGTCGGCCGGGTGGTAAAAGGCTCCCACGTTATAATGGAAACTGCCATCGGCGGGGAACGGTTTATAGAACCCCCGATGGGAGATCCGGTTCCCCGGGTCTGTTAGCGGGGATTCAGGCCGGTTTTTTCAGGACTTTTCCGGCAGGGGGGCCATTTCCCGCCCCTGCTGGATCCCCTGGTATCCTGACCTGGGTACCTGGATGACAAACCGTGCACCCCGGCCAAAGACCCCGGCTTCGCTGATGGAAAGGCCGGTGATGGCAAGGATCTCCCGCGAGAGGAAAAGGCCAAAGCCGGTGTTTTTAAAGTATTCCCGTCTGAAAATTCTCTCTTTCTCCTTATCGGGGACCCCGGCGCCGTTATCGTCGATGATGATCTCAAGATGGTCTTCCCGTTCTTCGGCCCAGATCCTGATCTCGGTGACATGTTCGCCATGGCGGATGGAATTGTCGATCAGGTTGTAGAATACTTTCTCAAGGAGGGGATCTGCATAGATCTCGATACGGGGCAGGTCAACAGACACGAGTATCTGGCCGGGATCGATACTCGCCGTTGCCAAGGTGACTGTTTCCGCAATATTGTGCCATTGGGGGGTATGTACGCCGATGTTCTGGTAGTCCCTTGTGAACAGGATCTGGCTGCGTATTGCATCCGCGGATTTCTCCTCCTTGGCGATATAGGCAAGCATCCTGGGATCAGCGGTATCCTGGCGGGAGAGTTCGAGGTACCCGATGAGAGCGGTCAGCTGGTTCAGGATATCATGACGGGTCACATTGTTGAGCAGGTTAAGTTTTTTATTTGCCTGGGTCAGGGCTTCCTGCGACAGTTTATTGTCCGTTATGTCGACTGCCGTACAGATGACAGCGGGCTCCCGGGTCTCCGCTGCTGATACGAGTGCCCAGTGCATGCTCCCGTCCTTTCCCCGGAACCGGACTTCGATATCACCGACCCGGCGCATATCCCTGACCTTTTCAATAAAACCTTCCCGTTCATCACGGTCCGGGATGAGATCGGGAAGTGACCGCTGCATCAGGTCATCACAGTCAAAACGGATCATATTTGCAAATTTCCGGTTGGCATCACGGATCTTCAGGGTGTCCCGATCATAACTGAAGACGCCGGCCTGTGAGTTGTAATATGCTCCGCAGCTCTTGTCCTCCTCTTTCCGGTATACCTGTGAGTACGTTGATATGAGGACGCCCAGGGAGACAAAAATATAAAACCAGACGGTCAGGACAGTATACGAATGGACGTCCGGCATGCCGATGAGAAAGACGAGTGCAAGGTAGATCCAGCCAACTCCCACCGTCGTGTAGATGGCGAATTTCGGGCGGGAAAATGCGATCAGGATGATCGGGATCAGGTAAAAGTACGGGAAGACCTCGTAGATGCCCCGGGTCAGGCTGAAATACGTGATGAGGATGGCAATGATCGTGGTAACAATAATGCTGATATCGAAAAACAACTGTTTTTTCCCGGATAATGGCCGCATTGTCACCATCTCACCTGAACTGCAGGTCCGGTATCCGATCCCTGCTCTTTAATCATGAGTGGCAATATTCCCATATTAAGGTATGGAATCGGAGGGGCTCGTGAGTGTGATACATTACGGGATAGACCCCATCAGTATGGGGAAAAAGGACAATGGGCTGAAAATACCTGTGTACGGGATTGTGCTTACGGCTGCTTATTCACAAATGTGCAGGAGGATCTCAAGGGCTTCGAGCTCCCGTTTTCCCCCGCATTTGCGGACAATCCCTGCATGATAATCGATCATCTTCTTCAGGTCCGGATCCCGGGTCATGAGGTACCGCGTTGCATGGACGCTTGCATCGATGATGCTGCCAAATCCCCGGTTCACCGGGTGAATGACAACTTCCTCGATAATCTCTTTTTTAAGCACCAGGTCGAACCTCATTGCTCCGCTTGTTTTATTCCCGACCGTTGCCGTGAATGCCGACCATGCATCGGCACCGGCCAGTCGCTGCATGGTATGTCCATCGACCGCTTCCTCAATGAACATGTCGCGGGGGAGGTCCCCGAATGCGGTCTTGACGTACAGGACCGGGTCATGGATGAAATTTGCGATTATCCACCCGTCCCGCTCAACATTTTCTGCAGTGTGGCTCCCGGAGAAGAGCACCATGCTTGCTTTCCCTTCCCGGTAATGGATTCCGATCGGTGCGGCGTTGCATGACGTGGTTGCGATCACTTCATTGATGCCACCCCTTAGGAGTCCCACGACCACCCCTCCCCCAGTGCGAGGTATATTGCAGCAATGGTGATGTCTGCTATGGAGCCCGGGTTGATATCCCGCTGGATGAGATCAGCATCGAAACTTTCCGGAGATCTCCTGCCATCGATTACCTCCCGTGCTCCAAGAATCGTCTCTTTTGCAACCTCAACCCCGTGTTTCTTGATGATGAATGTGTCAGGTTCGCTTGCAAGCAGGGTCAGGAAAGCATCGGCAATGGACTTCCGCCCCGGCCCCAGTTCCCTGAGCAGATCCGCACCCCGCCGGGTCAGGGGAAAACCCGTCACCCATTCCCGGGCGACCATGTCCTGCGGTGCAGAATGCTGCATGATGTCAAACAGGGTCATGTCCCGTTCGCGGATCAGCGTGAGGGTGTGGGGATCGTTGACGTCGAGTTCATCAGCCGCGTTCATCCGTACCGATGTCATGGCAAATGCCTTGTAAAATGCAACGGCATCTGAACTGTCCGTCTTAGCAATTGCTGCCATGGCGCCGGGTATTCCCTTGCCGTACACGAGCGGGATGAGGAGGATAAATGCACCGAAATGGGTATTTCCCCCGGTATGGCAGTTGGTGTCCCGCACGGCATGCTTTATGATCTCACCGATCCTCCCCTCCCCACGATCAGCCTCTTCAAGAGCCGGGCGGGCAAGGATGGTGGATGCGAGGAAATGTTCGAGGCGGGTCTCCGGGTAATCGTGGCAGCGGTCCACGTTCCCCGGCTTGGGGTAGGCGCAGACCTCCAGCATCATGGCCAGTTGCGCCCGTTCAACATTGGTCAACTGAAGGCAGGTCATGAAATACACGGCTCATTATCGTATCTGAGAGCTCGCGTTTGAGACGCATATACTCTTTCTTCGAAAGTCCTGATCCCTTGAGGGTCATGTCCCGGAACATACAGGGTGACGAGGTCTTACAGCACCAGGCAAGGCTGCCAAAGCAGGTCTGTTTCCCACCTTCCAGGGGAGAACCCTGTACAGCCTCCAGTTTCATGCGGATGTAATCGTCGCGGGGGAGCCCGATCCGGGAGAGTGTCGGGATGAGCGGGCATTCCTTGACCGGCATGCAGCAGAACGTGAGCGACCGCATGTCCCCACCCCGGCAGAGCTGCTTGGGTGAATTATACCACCCCTCCTCATCGGCATAACGGGTGATCGCGGCATCCAGGCCGGCAAGCGTCCGCTCATCGGCGTGGCGGGCGAGCGAGACAATATCAGCCCCGTGTGACAGCATCTCCCGCATGCGATCGAACGTGTTGATGGAATTGTTAGCGATGATGAGGAGGGGACAACTGTTCCGGATCTGTCGCAATTTTGCCGATCCGAAATCCATGAGATCGACATGTAGGATATCTGCTCCTGCTATCCAGATCTCTTTTGCGAGGAGGCGGTCGTCCTGTGCCACACCGGCACGGATCTTTACGGAAACGGCAACGCCTTCCGCTTTGAGTGCCCGGATTACCGCACAGAGCTCACGGGGATTTTTCAGATAATGCTCGCCGCACCCGGCGGCGACCATTTCGGGCTGTCGGCAGTGGGCATCGATCTCGTACACCGCGCTGTCGCCAAGTTCTTTTGCAAGGGCCTGGAACGATCCCGGACTGCTGCCGCGGAGGTTGATGCCGGGAACCACATCGCTGGATTTCAGCAGGGCGAGCTGTTTTTGGATCTCTTCAGCCGGGTTGTCGAAGATGAACTCCTTGCGGTCACCCGCGGATGCAATGCTCCGGGCGGCTTCAATCGTGGGGGGATCGATAGAATACCCTCCGATGAATGCGAGACCCGCATTTGCTTTCCGTTCGAGCACATAGGCCGCATCGACAATTCCGGCCATGGATGCAAGTGCTACCGGTGTCCTGACCACACGATCGTTGATGAGCAGCCCGAAGCGCTCGAATGCATCCATCATAAGTTCATATCTGTTGACAGGGATGGAACAAATTACTTTGCATATGATCCGGGTCATACACATCAGTCCCCCTTCTCAAAGGGGGACTTCTCTGAAGAGTTGTGTGAGCCGGATCAGGAGAAGAACGGATGCGCAGCACCCGTTCTTCGACCAGAATCATGCATTATCTCGCGCACAGATTGTATAATGAGCCATCACGCAGGGGGACTTCTCAGAAGTGTTGTGTGAGCCGGATCAGGAGAAGAACGGATGCGCAGCACCCGTTCTTCGACCAGAATAATGCATTATCTCGCGCACAGATTGTATAATGAGCCATCGCGGAGGGGGACTTCTCAGAAGTGTTGTGTGAGCCGGATCAGGAGAAGAACGGATGCGCAGCACCCGTTCTTCGACCATTTGCAGCAGTCTCTTTTTCAAATGAAAATCTTGAAACCGGAAAATTCACAGCTTCTCGAGCACGTACCCATCCTTTGATTTCTTTAAACATATTCCAGCCCGCGCGTCATCGATGGTTATCCCTTTGTTTTCCTGAAAATGCGCAACAACGCGTTCCCATGGGATCAGGAATGCCTCGCTTGCTTTTCCCGGTCCCTGGCGGAACTCAACGGCGAGGTATCCAATCCTGCCTGTTTTGGCCAGGAATTCGGAGATGGCGTCGACCTGGTGTACATTCTTTTTGTCGGCATGGAAATGCTGGGAAAAATAGAGTTTCTTGTCAATGATGGATTTGCATTCGATCGAGAGGTAATAGGTCGGGTTGAGGGAATCGACAAGCACATCGACGTACTGGCTGGTAAACTTGTGCTGTTTGAGGCGGTAGGCAAATCCCTGGATATGGTTTGTTTTGAAAAAACGGTTCAGGCAGTGGACGATCTCCCGCTCAAAATCACTCATCGATCAATGGTGTGATGCCAGCGTAAAAAAAACCATTTGGTAAGAAATTTTAACCATCCCGGTAATACTATTTGTCATATGAGTAAGAAGGGAATGCTACTGGTAGGCCATGGAAGCAAGATGCCCTACAACCAGGAACTCGTCGAGAAAACTGCCGCGTTCATCAAGGCAAAAAATTCAGATTTTATTGTAAAATGCGGTTTTATGAACATAAATACCCCGTCAATAAAGGAAACCCTTGAAGAGTTCCGGCGTGAACCCATCGATGTGCTCGTTGTTGTCCCCCTGTTCCTTGCAAAAGGGGTCCACATTGAAAAAGATATCCCCGGTGAGATCGGACTTCCCGAGGGCGTCAAGAAAGGCAGCTTCACGTTAAACGGCAAGAGCATTCCCCTTGTATATGCAGAACCCATCGGGAGTGACCCGCTGCTTGCCGACCTGATGGTCAAGAACGCAACAACTGCGCTCAGCCATCTTTGATCTCTTTTTATGCAAATCCTGGTGCTGGATACGATCCATGGCGGAAGGGAGATCGGCGCTGCTATTGCAGGATCGGGACACGCTGTTGATGTTGTGGACGTCTACCGGGGCAGCACTCCGGACCTTCTCGATACTGCCAAAAACAAGGAATATGATCTTATCGTAGCACCGGTGCATCTTGACCCGGACTATCCGCTTCTGGCAGACTGCCATGCCCCGGTGATCACGCATCATGAAGCAGTCCGGCTGTTCCTCGGTAAAACGATACCGTTCCCGATGGTCGAGATTACGGGTGCACGCGGCAAAACAACCACAGCCTTTGCGCTCGCGCACCTGCTTTCCGGCCCGGGCATCCTGCATACCTCTGCGGGTACTTATGCATACCCGGAAAAAACCCTGCTTTGGAAACGGAGTATCACCCCAGGATCCGTTCTGTCGGCAGTCGCTCATGCCAACCGAATGCCCGGGTGGCTGATCGCAGAAGAGTCCCTTGGCGTCACCGGGGCTGGGGATCTCGCAATCATTACCTCACCGGAAGACTATGTCTTTGCCAACGGGAAAAAACACGCCCTCACAGAAAAGATCGCATCGGCAGCATCAGCAAAATGTCTCCTGGTCGCGGACGGGATTTCCTGTAATCACGCACATGCCATATCCCTGGGTGAGCTTGCATCCTGTGACGGTATGAAATGTACCGTCGAATATCAAGGGGCGCGGTATGTCCTGGCCAACCCCCTTTTCCAGCTCCCGCCGTACCGCAGTCCCCTCATGCTGGCAGCCGCCGCTGCCGTTCTCCTCCACATCGACCCTTCGCCGCTCAGCCGGTTCGCGGCACTCCCGGGGAGGATGTCAGTCAGCCATGCGGGAGACCTGGTCATCGTTGACAATGCCAACAGCGGTACGAATGAAGAGACCACGGTCTGTGCATCCCGTTATGCCCGCTCATGCGCAAAGACCCGGGACCTGACCCTCGTTATCGGCCAGGCCGCTGGTGACGGGGCCGTCTGCGAGGGGTTCTCTCACGACCAGGTGGCCCGCACGATCGGTAAAGTCATGCCCACTCAGGTCATCTGGGTGGGAACCCTTCCGGATCCTGATTCCGGGCTGTACCGGGCGGTACGGGACCAGATTGGTGCGGTCTGCACGACCCTTGAAGAAGGCAGGAGAACCGCCCTGCAGAACACAAAACAGGGATCCATTGTCCTTGCCGTTAAAACCTGGAGATGAGTGAATTACCATGAAATCCATGCACCCCCGCCCAAGTTCGATTGTAGCTGCGCTCTATACCGCCCGGGATCTCAACGTTGACGTCGCGATCCTGCACGGTCCTTCCGGCTGCTCGTTCAAGCATGCCCGCCTTCTTGAAGAAGACGGAATGCGGGTCCTGACAACATCCCTTGCGGACAATGAGTTCATTTTCGGGGGGCAGACTCCGCTTGAGACCGTTCTCCGGTATGCCGAAGACAATTTCTCCCCAAAACGGATGGCGGTCATCGGCACCTGCGTTGCGATGATCATCGGGGAGGACCTGCAGTCAGCGATCGACGGTGCGGGGGTCACCACACCTACCATTGCAGTCGATATCCATGCGGGGTACCCGGAGAATATTGCCGGGGTACTGCTGACGCTCGAAGCTGCGCAGGCAGCCGGGTGGATAACGGATGAAGAACTCACCCGGCAGCGGTTCATGATGGAGAAAGCAAATGAGGTTGAACGGATGCGGGGGGCTGCGTACAAGGCCTACATCAAACCCTCACGCGGAGACCTCAAGCATCTCGCAGCCCAGCGTCTCATTGAGTTGGCACAGAGCGGGAAGAAAGGTGTTGCCGTCCTCAACGCGAAAAAAGAGACCGCCTACATGTTCATCGATGAACTGATCGCGCTTCATGACCGGTGTCCCGGTGCTGATATTTCTTACCTGGTCAACCTCGACCAGCGCGGGCTGCCCAAGACCCGGGCCGATGCAAAGATCATCCTGGACGAACTGATCGCCCGGGGCATTCAGCCCCGCATTATCGGGGCGCTGGATGAGTATGGTGCGAACGGCGAGGCGCTGGGTCACGAGCTCCGGACCCTTGCACCGGCATTTGCCCTGATAGCCGGGGTTCCCCATGCCATCCCCCCTGAATTCACGAACGGGATCGAGTGCTTCTCCATAACGAACGGGCCAAGACAGGTTGAACCCCTCCGTGAGATCGGCCACCAGCATGTCATCGTGGAGGTCGACCTCCACCCCAAGACCCTTGGCGTGCGTCATATCGTGGAGAGCGAATTCGGGGCCGTGCTCCGGAGCATTCCATGAAGCAGGTCCTCATCACCGGTGACCGCTCGGGAAGCGGCAAGACCAGCATCACGCTTGCCCTTGCCGCCCTTCTTGCCAGAAACAACCGGGTCCAGACATTCAAGGTGGGGATGGACTATATCGATCCCTCCTATCTTTCCGCAGTCTCCGGCCGGCCGTGCAGGAACCTCGACAGTTACACCCTTTCTGAGGGCCAGATCCGCAGCATCTATGCATACGGGTGTCGCGATGCGGATATTGCACTTGTCGAAGGAGTGCGGGGGCTCTACGAGGGTGCGGAGGCGCTTGACGATACCGGGAGTACGGCATCGGTAGCAAAGACGCTTGACCTCCCGGTCGTTCTTGTCGTATCGGCCCAGAGCATCACCCGGAGCGCGGCCGCCATCGTCAAAGGGTTCCAGGCATTCGATCCGGAGGTCCGGATCGCCGGGGTGATCCTGAACAACATCAAAGGCGGGTCCCACCGTGCAAAGGCAGAGAAGGCCATCGGGCATTACTGCGGCATCCCGGTCATCGGTGCTATTCCCCGCATGGAAGAGATGCAGCTTGCCATGCGCCATCTTGGCCTTGTGCCCTACCGGGAGGGTTCCGGGCGCGGTGACTTCGATGCACGGATTGGCGTTATCACGGAAATGATTGGAAAGTACGTGGATCCCGATGCGTTACACGCCCTGATGAAGGAAACCCCTCCCGCCAGGATCCAGGACAGCATGTTTGACCCTGCTGCCCGGCAGGATGTGACAATCGGGATTGCCCTTGACGAGGCCTTCAACTTCTACTATGCTGACCTTTTCGATATCCTGAAAGCCTCGGGTGTCAAAGTCCTCCCGTTCAGTCCGATACATGATCGCCTGCCGGAAGCAGACGGGTATATCATCGGGGGCGGCTACCCGGAACTTTTCCTTGATGGACTGGAGAAGAACGACCGGGTGCGGGAAGCGATCCGGGATGTCTCCGGAAACGGGACGCCAATCTATGCTGAGTGCGGTGGCCTGATGTACCTCACGGAACGGATATTGCTCAATAAGGGCTGGCAGGGCCTGAAGGAAGAACATACGGCTGCCATGTGCGGGGTCTTTTCCGGGGAGACCCGTATGCCGGCCCACCGCGTGGTAAGCTATGTGGAAGGGACCTGCTCGAAAGGCTCGCCATTCGGGGAGTCCGCATTCCGTGGGCACGAGTTCCACTACTCTGAGGTCCGCCTTGCCCCCGGAACGAAATTTGCCTACCGTCTGACCCGGGGTGTGGGAATACGTGACAACCTTGATGGTGCGCAGGTCGATAATACCCTCGGGAGTTACACCCACCTGCACCCGGTTGCAAGTGCCGGTATGTTCCGGCATTTTGTGGGCCTGTGCCGGGATGAAAAGAACCGGTGAAGGCCACAACGGTACGGATCACTGCCGGGTTTTCCGGAACCCCAAAGAAACGTCGTCACTTCGGTAAATTGCTCTCGGATCGGTTTTACGGCCTTATGCGGTGTTTCCGCCCGGGGCACCTGTCTATCCAGTAAATGGCCCTTTGAAGACCGATCAAAAGAAAAAACTACAAAACCCCCGGCACCCCATCACAATCTATGATCATCTATTATGATGGGAAGTACCTGCCGGATGACCAGGCAAAAGTCTCAGTTTTCGATCATGGTTTTCTCTATGGCGATGGCGTTTTTGAAGGGATCCGTGCCTATAACGGCAGGATCTTCCGGCTCAAGGAGCACCTTGACCGGCTGTTTGACTCTGCCAAGACCATTGACCTGCACCCTCCCATCAGCAAGGAGGAGATGACCGAGGCGATCTGCGAGACCCTGCGCAGGAACAACCTCACCAACGCCTATATCCGCCCGATCATCACCCGCGGTGTCGGTGACCTTGGCCTCGACCCGCGCAAATGTCCCAAGCCATCGGTCATCATCATTGCTGTGACGTGGGGCGCAATGTACGGTGACCTGTACGAGAAGGGCTTAAAAGCGGTCACGGTCTCGGTGCGGCGCAACCCGGCCGAGTGCCTGCCTCCGAATGTCAAGAGCCTTAACTATCTCAATAATATCCTTGCCAAGATCGAGGCGAACTACAAGGGTGGCGATGAGGCGATCTTCTTTGATACCAACGGGTACATCTCCGAGGGATCGGGAGACAACCTGTACATTGTCAAGAACGGGGAGATCATCACGCCGGCAACCCTTAACAACCTCCGGGGCATCACGCGTATGGTCCTGATCGAATCTGCAAAGTCACTCGGGATTACGGTCAAGGAACAGAACATCGGGTATTTCGACCTTTACACGGCCGACGAGATGATCTGCACCGGCACCGCTGCCGAGGTCGCCCCCATCACCTGGGTTGACGGAAGGACGATCGGCACCGGTAAACCCGGCCCGGTCACCCGCCAGCTGATGGCCGCGTTCAAGACCATCACAGAAAAGGAAGGACATCCCATCAACAGGAAATAATCCTCATTTTTTATTCGGTTTATCCCGAATCCAACGGTACTTTCAGGACAAGCGTTTCCCTGCGGCGTTATTACGGCAGAGCCTGGGGGTCGGGATAGTCCTCCCTGCTGAAGGTCCCTCTCCATAACCTATTTATGACGTTACGAGAAACTAGATAGAGCAAAGCGCTGCTATAGTGTAGTCCGGCCAATCATGCGGGCCTTTCACGCCCGCGACTGGGGTTCGAATCCCCATAGCAGCATTGTTCCGTTTTTCATCCGCATCTTTTCTGCCATACTAACCGCATGCGGCATCGACACTCTCCGGTACCTTCCAGGGCAAATGGAACTATTAAAAAAAAAGAAGAATTGGATTACGGGGTAACCGAGGTAGTAACGGTTGCGTTCACCGTAGCATTGCCGGTGGCGGGGACCGCGGTTGTCGGGACCGGTGTCGGGGCCTGTGTCGGCGTTGCGGTGGGGGCGGGTTTCAGGCTGACCTGGATCTCGACAAGGCCGTTTGGTGCAGTGGTTGACTTGCGGGTAACCAGGTTGCCGTCCTTGTAGAGCTCGACTGCCAGTTCATCGGCAGAACCATCCTTTTTCTTCACCGATGCGACCGCGGTGCCCGTGCTTGTCGATATCTGGTAGATCTTGTCCCCGGTATCCCCTACATCGCGTTCAGCTCCCGGTGTCCCGACCGTACCGATGAACCTGTTGGCATAGGTGATGCGGACCCAGACCCCCAGGGCCGGGATGGATACTGCTGCGGTTGTTGCTGCCGGGGCCGGGGTTTCTGTTACTACAGCGGTCGCCGGTGCGGTAGTCCCGACAGGCAGGGTGGCAACGGGTGACAGGGTGGCTGCGGGGGTGCTGGTGGCGGTCGGGGCCGTTGTCGTGACCGGCGGCACCCCGCTGACGGCCGGCTGCAGGGGGTTTGCAAAGAGGAAGACGCCGGCAATAATCGCGAGGATGACGACTGCCAGTACGGCTACGATAAAAACACCCCGTTTTCCGGGTGCTTTTCCGGGAACGGGCTGTGGCGGGGGAGTATCCTGCTGGACCGGGGGTACACCGGACTCCGGTACCGAGGAAGAGATTACCGGCCACTGGACTCCCGGTTCGGACGGCTGTGTTTTCTCTTCGGAAACCACCGGTTCCGGTGCGTGGGCATGCCTTGGCTTCCCGATGAGGGGGGCAGGTTCTGTGCGCGGGACCGAGTCCTCGATGAGTGGTTCGATGGAATGGATGACCTCTTCAATAGGCCGCTCCTTTTTGTCACTTCCGTGGCCAAAGACCGGCGGGACTGGGACTGCGACCTGCGGGACTACAGGGGCCGGTTCAGGCACCGGTTCGGGAGGCAGCGGCTGCCGGAGTGCGGCTTCCATGTCGCTCTCCTTGACAACCGGGGTCCCGCAATGGTTACAGAATGCAGATTCCGGGGGAACGCGGCTGCCGCAACGGTTGCAGAACGAGCCTACCGGAAGCGTGGTGGTCTCTACCGGTTGCGGTATGGCAGGGGCAGACTCGATGATCTTCTTCATCGGGCGGGAGATCTCGATACGTTTTTTCTGCGGAGGTGCATTGACGATCTCGACACGGGGTGCAGGTGGGGCAGCAGGGGTACTGACCGGGATCTGGAGTGGCTCTTCGTCTTCCATGCCCGGAATATCGGGAAGGACCGGGTGACGGATGGTCTGCGAAACATGCTGGCGCAATACTTTCATCCATTCATCTGCCTCTCGTTTCCTCTCCCCGCCCGAGGTCTTCGAGAAGGTCAGGATCATCTGGCGGGTTGAGCCGGTACTGGCGATTATGGAGAGAGTGATGGTGGGGTCGCGGATGGCATTCTCCCCGGTATCCACATTCTTTAACGTGGCAAGGAGGATCTCCTGGGGGGGAGCCATCGGTTTTTTATGATCGATGAGGATCAGTCGTCTGGTGGTGAGTATCGCATCAAACGAGACGGATTTTACCTTGATGTTCTGTGCATCCAGGATTTTTGACTCATCTTTATAAAGATCGGGATAGGCCATACAACGACACTCTTGAGTATAACTGGGGTATCGGGAGAAAATAAGTGTTTGTGAAAAAAAGGGGATGTCAGGTCCGGGTGATCAGAGGCAGGTCCGGTCTCCCATGTAGGAGCGGAGTACTTCCGGTATGACAACGGAACCGTCCTGCTGCTGGTAATTTTCCAGGATAGCCCGCATCACCCGTGATGTGGCGATGGCGGTGGAGTTGAGCGTATGGATATGCTGCTTGGACTCAAAGTCGGCTTTATCCCGCACCTTGATGTTGAGCCGCACTGCCTGGTACGAAGTACAGTTGCTGCAGGAGACGACCTCCTTGTACGCGTTTTCGCGCGGCATCCACGCCTCGATATCGTATTTCTTTGCGGCCACTGTGCCGATATCCCCGGTACAGATGTTGACCACGCGGTACGGGAGGTTGAGGCCGCAGAAGATCTCCTCGGCGTTTGCCAGCAGCTCCTCGTGATAGCCCCAGGAATCATCCGGCATGCAGAAGATGAACTGCTCCACCTTGGTGAACTGGTGGACGCGGAAGAGCCCCTTGGTGTCAAGGCCATGAGCCCCGATCTCCCTCCGGAAACAGGGGGAGATGCCGGCCAGTTTCAGGGGAAGGTCTTTCTCCTCGAAGATCTCGTCCTGGTACATTGCCCCGAGGGGGTGCTCGCTCGTTGCGATGAGGTAGGCATCGTCCCCGTCGATCTTGTACATGACCTTCTCAAAATCACCGAGATCCGTGACCCCCTCGTAGGAGCTCCGATTGATCATGTACGGCGGGATGATTGGCGTGTAACCTTTCTTACCCAAGAGGTCGATGGCATACCGCTGGAGTGCCATGTCGAGGAGGGCAAGGCTGCCTTTCAGGAAATAAAAACCCGCGCCGGAGGTCTTTGTTGCCCGCTCAAAATCGGCCCACCCGTTTTCAGCTGCAAGCTGGCCATGGTTTTTTATCTCGAAGTCAAAGGTGCGGGGTGTGCCGACGGTCTTGATCTGGACATTCTCGGAATCGTCTTTTCCTGCCGGGACGCTCTCATGAAGGATATTGGGGAGGCGCATGAGGTAAGCCTTTATAGTATCTTTAATTTTTTCCTGCTCGGCATCGTTTGCCTTGATCTTTCCGGGAAGGGCGGCTGCCTCAGCCAGTAAACCCCCGGCATCCTGCCCGGCTTTTCTTGCGGCATTGATGTCCCGTGCGATGGTGTTGCGCCGCTGGCGGAGCTGGTCGGTTTCAACTTTGAGCTCGCGTGACCGGGCATCTTTTATCAGCAGGTCATCGACCCATCCTGCTTTTTCCGGATCATTGCGTTTCTTAAGATCGGCCTTGATTATCTCCGGGTGGGCCCGGACGAACCTGATGTCGAGCATGAAAAGTACCTTCGCTTGTGGCAGTATCGGTATACTGTATGACTGTTACCCATCATAATTTATCGTTTTACTTCTTATCTTCAACCGATGGCTGCTGTTGTGTACCTGGCCTCCGATGCATCTGCGCTTGAATCCATCCGCCCGCTCTGGACCCAGCTGAACGATTTCCATCTTGCCCGCTCACGGCATTTCCGGCACCATTACGAGACGATGACATTCTATGACCGGAAATTATATTTCCAGTCTCTTGCGAAAAAGGGATCCCTCCGGGTCGATATCGCCCGGGATCCAACCCGGGGACGCAATGTGGGATATTGCGTGACATCGTTGTCTTTAGAAAAACAGGGTGAACTTGAATCGATCTTTGTTGAACCGGCATACCGTCTGCAGCATATCGGTTCGGCCTTGATGGCGCGGGCACTCACCTGGCTGGAGGATTCCGGGGCAGTCAGGATCCGTGTATCCGTAGGGCAGGGGAATGAGGCGGCATGGGACTTTTACCGGAAATTCGGTTTTTATCCCCGTCTGACCGTCCTTGAAATCCCGCACAGTTGACCTTTGCTATTGTTCCCGCACTGCAGCCAATCCCCCGTTCTTTTATGTGCTCGAACACCCTAACAGGAACATTGAGCTGCCATGACCAGTTTCTTCTATATCTGCAAGCACCTTGTCGGTACCCAGGCGAGCACGGGCAAGGAATCCGCCGATCCCGGCTGCACCCAGAAATTTAAGACCGGCACCTATTGCACCGCTGATTCCGAGGAGAAATCCCGGGAAGCAAAGCAGCACTGCCGGGGTGCAGACTTTTTGAAGATCATCAGTTTCACCCGGAAAAAGTAGGTCCCTGTTGGCGGGGACGCAGGTAAGGTCCCGCCTCTAGTTCCGCATTTTATATTCGAATACCTTATCGATGACGCTGTACACCCCCCCGTTGTTATAGGTCACAATTACTTCGAGCCGGTCAGCATATTTTGAACCCTGCAGGGACACACCTTCCCCCATTGTCGTCGGCCTGAAGGTTGCGGTCAGGACCTGCCCGTCAAAACGGGTGAGCCGGACCAGGATATCGCGTACCCCAAGCTGCCCTTTCCCCCCGGCAAAGATAACCGATACGATGTTGGTGACCGGGTCCCGCTCAGCCTGGAACCAGATGCGGAGACTTTCCGGCGGGACCTTCGTAGGACCGGGGATGATGGATGGTGCAGTAACGGTCAGCCCGGCAGGGGGGGCTGTGGTATCAGCCGTTTCAGGAACGGGCGCTTCACGGTGGGGATCCGAAGCAACGGTCACCGGAGATAACTTCAGGGTGGGTGATGACGGGAGGTGGAGAACCCCTGCCATGAATGCGAGAATTATGATAATGCCAGCGAAGATCATGCACCCGTTGATGAGGGTTTTTCCCGTCCCTCGGGGCCAGGTGAATTTCATTGCCCTGCCGGGTACCGGCGGGAGTGCCTGCGACGGCACTCCCCCGGGTTCTTGCTGCGCACCTTCTCCCGGTGAGGGACTTTCCGACCGCGTACCCGGGGCGGGTCCCCCGGCTGCCGGCGTTGGGGGAACAGCCGGCTCTCCTGTTGGCTGCTGCAGCTTTTTCGATCGCTTCCCCCGCGGGGATCTTCCCTTTTTACGCGGGGCAGCGACACACTCCTCTGCTGCGGGAACCTGCGGAGGCTGGGCCGGGGCAGTACCCACCGGTGTGCCGCAGGACTCACAGAAGTTCGTTTCCGGCGCGAGCGGGATCTGGCATTTACCACAAGTCGGAGGCGGGGTCAGTCTCAGCCCGCACGAATCACAGAATATTGTCCCGACCGTAACGGGTTTCCTGCAGTTGGGGCAGAGGACCGTCTCTTTTTTCTTCCTGGTAAAAAGGCCCATAGGGTGACACACCCGCACAGCAATGGATGCGGCTATGGGGGGTTCTTTTTGGCAGGTTATACATTTATTGAACCTGCAGGTTCAATGCATCCCGTTTCCGGTATGTCCGTCCACCCCGTCGTACGGGCAGCACCTTGTCGCCGCACGCCGCACGGTTGCTGCAACAGAAACTCTTTTTCTCTTGGCACGCGTCTATCAATGCGAAGGATGGTGCAGGGACACCCATGAAGATCGCCGTATCTGGAAAAGGTGGCGTCGGCAAGACGTTTGTTGCAGGCAGCCTCGCCGGCCTGTATGCTGCACAGGGACATCCCGTGATCGCCATCGATGCGGACTCAAGCCCGAACCTTGCCCTTACTCTCGGCCTCTCTCCGGAGGAGATCTCGCGGATCGTGCCGGTGGCGGAGAACGAAGACCTGATACGGCTCAAGACCGGCACCGAGTATTCCGGCGTTTTCCGGCTCACGTTCACGGTCGATGACATCATCACCCGCTACGCGGTAAAGACTCCAGCCGGGCCAGGCCTCCTGGTCATGGGAACGGTCAAAGCCATGGGGTCCGGCTGCACATGCCCGGCCCATTCTGTCATCAAAGCCCTGATGCGCCATCTCGTTGTCGAGCGGGACGAGATTGTCATCCTCGACATGGAGGCCGGCATCGAACACCTCGGGCGGGGGACCGCAGAGCGCGTCGATGTCCTGCTGGTGGTGACGGATGCCAACCGGAAGTCCCGTGATACTGCGGCTGCAATAATCCGCCTCGCGCGGGAGTCAGCGATCCGCGATATCCGCCTGGTCGCAAACCGCGTTGCCACTGCCCGTGAAGAGGAGATCCTGCGAACGTGTGCAGCGGAGAACAGCGTCCCGCTTGCTGCCCTGATCCCCTTTGACCAGGATGTTGCCGAAGCCGGAATTACGGGTGATCCCGTTCCTGCAGCCGGCTCAGGAGCTCCTGCAGCACTAACTGCCCTTGCCCACAGCCTCGCTTCCGGCACGGGCGCCGCAAGGAATATTCCCGGAGGAGGAAGATGATGAAAACCATCGTGACCATGGGCCGGGGGGGCACCGGCAAGACGAGTTTTGTTGCCCTGATGGCCAAGTACCTGATCGAAAGGAACGCGACCCCGGTCCTGCTTGTCGATGCTGACCCTGACCAGAACCTTGCCGAGATGGTGGGGGTGGACCTTGAGTCCTCCGGCAAAAAGACCATTGCAGAACTCCTTGCGGAGACCTTCATTGAGAAAGGGGGGACTACCCTTGGCATCCCCCCCTCGCACCGCATCGAGAACCGGATCTGGGAGCAGGGACTGTACGAAGGCGACCGGTTTGATCTCCTCTCGGTGGGCACCAAGTGGATCGAGGGCTGTTACTGTCTCCCCGACGCAGCCCTGAAAAATGCCCTGTCATCGATAACCCGGCAATACCAGTACATCCTCATCGACTCTCCCGGGGGGCTCGAACACCTCAACCGGAAGATTGCAAGCAATGTGGACATCATCTTCGATGTGATGGGCCCTTCAAGCAAGTCCTTTGCCCACGTGCGGCGGGCACACCGCGTGATCCAGGAAGTAGGGATCCGGTTCGACCGCTTCTATGTCATCGGAGGGTACGCGTTCCCGCAGGAACTGGACGCGAGAGCCCGGGGGGAGACCGGCCTTCCCTACCTCGGAAAAATTACCGAAGACCCTCTTGTGGCAGGCCGTGTCCTTGCCGGCAGGTCCCTGCTGGATCTCCCTTCCACCAGCCCGGCATTCCGTTCCATTGCTGCTCTGCTGGACCCCCTTGTCGGGCCGGAATAACCCTCTGGATCCGGTTTTTTCCCCGCTCATTCGTGTAAAGTACGATAACCTTATGTGAAGTCGTCCCTCAATACATAACTGACACGCTGTCGGGGAAGAGGATCGTGAGCAGGAAAGGGGTCAGTCTCAGGATAAAGGAGATCAATTCAGACATTGCACAGTTCCGCGATCTCAGCATCTCGATCGGTGCAATCCATGAAGAGAAATGGGACGAACTGATGGGGCCGACCCCGTTTCCCTCGCTCACCACGCTCCGCTCCTGGGATCGCACCCTTCTTGCCCGGTACAAGCCCTTCTACCTCCCGTTCTGCGACCTCTGCTGCCTCTGCACGTATGGTAAGTGCGACCTCACCGGCACCAAACGCGGTGCCTGCGGGATCTCGATGCCCGCCCAGCAGTCACGTACGGTACTCATCGCCGCATGCATCGGTGCAGCGACCCACATCAGCCATTCAAGGGACCTCCTCACCCATGTCATCGGGCAGTATGGGCCTGATTTTCCCCTCAATGTCGGCGGGACCAGTGTCGAAGTGGAAGCACCCATCACCCGGCTCGTCTGCGGCGTGAAACCTGAGACGCTCGGCGACCTTGAACCGGTCCTCGACTACTGCGAGAACCAGGTGACCCAGCTCCTTGCGGTGACCCATACCGGCCAGGAAGGCAATAATATCGATTTCGAGTCCAAGGTCTTCCATGCCGGCATGGTCGACCACGTGGGCATGGAAGTCGCTGATATCGCCCAGGTCTCGGCCCTCGGGTTCCCGAAGGCGGACCCCGAATCGGCCATGGCTGATCTCGGCCTTGGCACCGTGGATGCAACAAAACCCGTCATCCTGGTCATCGGGCACAATGTCCCCCCGGCAGCAAGCATCATCGACTACCTCCGGGACCACGGGGCCCTCTCCGATGTCGAAGTGACCGGCATCTGCTGCACAGCCCTCGATATCACCCGATATTCTTCAAAGGCCAAGATCGTCGGGCCCATATCGTGGCAGCTCCGGTACATCCGGAGCGGGGTGCCCGATGTGATCGTAATCGACGAGCAGTGCGTCCGCACCGATACGCTCCAGGAAGCAGCCCACATCAAAGCCCCGCTCATTGCTACAAACGACAAGAACTGCCTCGGGCTCCCGGACCGGACCCATGATCCCGTCGATGATATTGTCGCGGACTTCACCTCCGGCAAAATGCCCGGCGCCCTCATCCTTGATACGGACAAAATCGGGGAGATTGCGGTGCGTGTTGCACAGGCAGTTGCCCCGAAACGGAAAAAACACGGCACGCTCCCCTCCAAAGAGCGCTTAATCGAGCTTGCGAAAAAGTGCACCCTCTGCATGCTCTGCCGGCGTGCCTGCCCCAATGACCTGCCTGTCCCCCAGGCAATCAAGTCAGCGGCCGGCGGGAACCTTGCTCCCTTGAACGAGCTCTATGATGACTGCATCGGCTGCGGCCGCTGCGAATCCGCGTGCAGCCACCAGGTCCCCGTCCACAGCCTTATCGTGGGGGCTGCGGAAAAACAGACCCGCGAGGAGACCTTCTGCATCCGGACCGGGCGGGGTGCCATCCAGGACGTCGAGATAAGGAAAGTCGGGGGCCCGATCGTGCTCGGTGAGATCCCGGGCGTTGTCGCGTTTGTCGGCTGCGCCAATTACCCGAAAGGATCCCGGGAGGTTGCCGAGATGTGCATGGAGTTTGCCCGGCGGCGTTACATTGTCTGCACGTCCGGCTGCTCCGCGATGTCGGCCGGGATGTACCGCGACGAGGACGGCAAGACCGCGTACGAGAAATATTCCGGCGCCTTTGAGGCCGGCGGGATCGTGAACGTCGGCTCCTGCGTCTCCAATGCCCATATCGCCGGTGCCGCTATCAAGATCGCGAGCATCTTTGCCAAGCGCCCCCTGCGGGGCAACTACGAGGAGATCGCCGATTATGTCCACAACCGCGTCGGTGCAGTCGGCGTGGCATGGGGAGCTATGTCCCAGAAGGCCGCCGCGATCGCGGCCGGGTTCTGGCGCCTCGGCATCCCGGTCGTTGTCGGGCCTCACGGCACAAAATACCGGCGCATGCTGCTTGGACGGGCTGATAAGGACGCGGACTGGTTCGTGTACGATGCCCGGACCGGTGAGAAAGTGTATGGCGGCCCGGTACCGGAACACCTCTTCTTTGCAGCAGAGACAAAGGAAGAGGCCATGGTGATGATCGCAAAACTGACCATGCGTCCCAACGACACCAGCAAGGGCAGGGCGAACAAGCTCACCAATTACATCGACCTCCACAAGCGCCATATCGGGGGAATCCCCCCGGACGTGCACCGGCTTGTCCGGGTCCCGGCCGATATCCCCCTGACCATGAAAGACGAGATCCTCGAACACCTGCGCCAGCATGACTGGAAGGAACAGCCTATTCCCGACCCGACGCTGCTCCCCCGCATGGTACACACGAGGAAGGACTGACCTTATATGCCGCTGAACGAATCCTGGCAGACCGGCGAGATCCCCGGGCCCAAGAAAGCATCGCTCATCGTCAAACCGGATATCGCCGATGCGATGATCCGCAGGGCCAAGCGGCCGATCCTCATCGTGGGCCACGGCATCCTTGAATACGAAGTCGAAGGCATGCGGCTCATCGACTGCCTCATCGAACTTGCAAAGAAAGGGAAGATCCCGGTTGTCGTAACCGCCAGTACGAACAAGGAGTTCCTTGCCCGTAACTTCATACCGGCAGCCATCATGCCGGCCGTGGATATTGCAAACCGCCTGACCGACACCGCATGGAAAGGGCTTGACGGGCGGGAGTCCTATGACCTTGCCATCTTTGTCGGTCTCCCGTACTCCATGGAGTGGACGATCCTCTCCGGCCTCAAGCACTTTGCCCCCGGAGTCAAGACCATGACCCTCGACTGCGTATACCAGCCCAACGCGAGCTGGTCATTCCCGAACAGCACCATCAAAGAATGGGCGGCCAGCCTCAAGGCGATCGTTCAAAATCTCGGAGACTGATTGAGCCATGTTTGAATCCATCCCCGTTGAAGTCGGGCTTGTCCATGAGGGTGAGCGCGTCAGGAAGCAGGACATGCAGGTGGAGCTTGGCGGCCCCTCGGTTCCGGAGAAATTCGAGATCGTCCGCGTAAGGCCGGCCGACCAGATCACGGACGGCGCAATCGACATTATCGGCCCGGACATTGCGGCAATGGCGGAAGGCAAGGCCCACCCGTTAGGAATCCTTGTCGAGATTGCCGGGGAAAAGGTCGAGACGGACCTTGAAGGGGTAGTGGAACGGCGTATCCACGAGTACTGCAACTATGTCGAGGGTTTCATGCACCTCAACCAGCGGTACGACATCTGGATCCGGCTCTCGAAAAAGTCTTACAAGAAAGGGCTCAATTCGCTCAGGTTCATCGGGCAGGTGATGCATGATCTCTTCAAAAACGAGCTGCCGATCTTAGAAAAAGTCCAGATCACGTTCATCACGGACCCGCTCGAGATAAAACCGCTCTATGCGGAAGCCCTGAAAACCTACGAGGCCCGGGATGCACGGGCCCGCGGCCTCTCTGATAACGATGTCGACACCTTCTATGGCTGTGCCCTCTGCCAGTCCTTTGCCCCGACCCATGTCTGCGTGATCACGCCCCAGCGGTATGCCAACTGCGGGGCAATCAGCTGGTTCGACGGGAGGGCTGCAGCAGGGATCGACCCCAAGGGGCCGATCTACGCCATCGCCAAAGGGGAATGCCTTGACCCGGAAAAAGGCGAATATACCGGCGTGAACGAGAGTGCCAAGCAGCGGTCGATGGGCGAGGTGAACCGTGTCTGGCTCTATTCTGCGTTCGGCTACCCGCACACGTCATGCGGTTGTTTTGAGGGGATCGCGTTTTACATCCCGGAAGTTGAAGGGTTCGGGATTGTCCTGCGGAGCTTCCGCGACCTGACGGTCAACGGGCTTGCCTTCTCCACGATGGCCGATTCGACCGCCGGCGGCCGCCAGGTCGACGGTTTTCACGGGATCTCGATCGAGTACATGCGGTCGCACAAGTTCATGCATGCTGACGGGGGTTACCACCGCGTAGTCTGGATGCCGCAGGAGACAAAAGAACGCTTAAAGGAGTTCATTCCCGCGGATGTCTACCCTGCCATAGCAACGGAACTCGATGTCAAGAACATCGATGAACTCAGAACATTCCTTTCCGACCACTACCACCCGGTGACCGGGCGCTGGGCAGCTGAAACGGTTGCAACCGGCGAGGCCGCATCGCAGGTCCAGGTTTTTTCCGGTGGCGACATCCCCCTGACGACTTCGGGGTTCCGGATTATCCTGAAAAATGCGAAGATCACGGCCGAGAAAGTGATAATCCAGCCTATCAGGCCCCCGTCCCGGCAGGGAGGTGAGCACCGTGACGCAAAAAAACACTAAGCCCGGACTGAACAACGATATGGTCCTCAACCTCGCACCGCAGATCCTCGAGCTGCTCAAGGGGGTCAACCAGCTTGAGCTGGAGAACTTTTCCATGGAGATTGGCGATCTCGACCTCTTCATCCCGTCCTCCGGGTTTTGTGTCCCGTCACCGCACCCGGCAGCAGCCGGGTCCCCGCCCCCGTCAAAACCTTCATCGCTCATCCGCGAAACCTATGTGCCGCCTACGGCCGGGTACCCGGGAAAGGTCCGCGAAGTGACACTCGGCGCAACCCGGGCCAATGGCGGCAGCCGGGCAAGCTCCATCACCATCGGCGGGGCAACAACGCCGGCCTATGCCGACTTGCTCCACCTCCCCCCCCACCGCCCGGTGATAGCGCTCGATGTCTTTGACATGCCGGTCTCTCTCCCTATGGTGCTCAGGGAGAATGTTGCCGATGTCATGGATAACCCGGCCGAATGGGCAAAGATGAACGTCAGAAAGTTCGGGGCTGATGTCGTTACCATCCACCTGATGAGTACTGATCCCCTCTTCCGCGATGCATCCCCGGCAGCAGCAGTGAAGACTGTCGAAGAGATCCTCCAGGCCGTGGACGTCCCGCTCATCATCGGCGGGTGCGGCGACCCGAAGAAAGATGCAGCGGTATTCACCGCGATATCCGAGATGGCAGCCGGTGAGCGCCTGCTCCTCAATTCCGTGACGCTGGACATGGCGGAACAAAAGACTCTTTCCGGCGTAGCAACCGCTGCAAAGGAGAACGGCCACGTCCTCCTCGCATTTACCGGCCTTGAACTGAACAATGCCAAGGAGCTCAACCGCCGGCTCTACGAGTACATCCCCCCGGAACAGGTCGTCATGGACTTAACCACGGTCGCCCTTGGCTATGGCCTTGAGTACTCCTTTACCATCCACGAACGGGCGCGGTATGCGGCCCTGATGGGAGATGCCGAGCTTGCCCACCCGGTCATCTCTGCAGCAACGAATGCCTGGGCAGCCCGTGAGGCATGGATGAAGATGCCGGCGGAATACGGCTCCCGGGAACTCCGCGGCCCTATATGGGAGACCATCAATGCGGTGACTCTCCTCCTTGCCGGGATCGACCTCTTCTTGATGATGCACCCGGCAGCGGTACTGACCCTGAAAGATGTCATAGCCCGGCTGGAGAATACTCCGTCAGCACCCCCTGAAGCGGTTGCCGACTGGGCGGGGGTGCGGCTGTGAACGGGAATGCCGGCGATCCGGAGAAGAGACAGAAAAAGAGCATCAGGGAGATCAGTCCTATTGATGTCTACAAACTGCTCCCGAAGACCAACTGCGGTGAATGCAGGGAAGCCAACTGCATGGCGTTTGCCACCCGGCTTGTCAACGGCGAGATGGTGATGGCGGACTGTCCGCCCCTGCATACAGTCGAGTACGCGACAGCCCGGGAGGCCCTCGCCCATCTCATGACGCCCCCGGTCCGGTCCGTTACGGTTGGTACCGGTGAAGAAGCTATCACCCTTGGCGGGAAATACGTGCTCTGGCGCCACGAGTTCACGTACCACAACCCGACCCCCATCGCGATCGATGTCCATGACCTGATGCCGGAAGCCGAGCTTGTGGAACGGACAACCACGATACAGGAGTTCTCGTACAATTACATCGGCCGCAAACTGGTACTGAATGCAGTTGCCATACGGTCCGTTTCAAAAGACCCTGTGACGTTCGCTGCTGCAGTCAGAAAGGTGGCGGCAACGACCCGCCTGCCGCTGATCCTCTGCGCTCCCGACCCGGCGGTGATGGAGGCCGGCCTTGCCGAGGTGAAGGGAAGGCGCCCTCTCATCTATGCCGCGATGGAAGGGAGCTGGAAAGCCATGGCCGATCTTGCGCTTGCGCACGATGCACCCCTTGCGGTCTTTGCACCAGGTGACCTTTCCCTGCTCCGGTCGCTCGTGCGGACACTCACGGCCTATGGGGTCCGCGACCTCGTGCTCGACCCCGGCACCTTTGCCGATACCGGCCTTTCGTACACCCTCAACAATTTTACCGCAATCCGGACTCTGGCCTGCCGGCAGTTTGACGAGCTCTTCGGGTTCCCGCTTCTCGGGGTCCCCCTGACGGTCTGGACCGGCGGCGAGATCTCCGAGGACGTGCTCAAATGGAAAGAGGCGGTCACGGCATCCATGCTCATGACCCGCTACGCGGACCTCCTGATCATGCACAGCCTTGACGGGTGGGTCCTCCTGCCCCAGCTTATCTGGCGGTTCAACCTCTACACCGACCCGAGAAAACCCGTCTCCGTCGAAGCCGGCGTGAAGACCTTCGGGCGTCCCGACCGCACCTCGCCGGTCCTGATCACGACCAACTATGCCCTGACCTACTTTACCGTGGAATCGGATATCAAGGCGGCAAACCTCGACTGTTACCTTATCGTGATCGATACCGGCGGCCTCAGCGTGGAGAGCGCCGTTGCCGGCCGGTATTTCACGGCAGATTCTATTGCCGGGGCAATCAAAGACTATGCGGTGGCCGGCCTTGTCGACCACACCACGCTCGTGATACCGGGGCTTGCTGCGCGGCTGAGCGGGGAGACCGAGGAAGCAACCGGCTGGAAGATCCTCGTCGGGCCCAAGGACTCGTCCGGGATCCCCCAGTTCCTCCGGGAACACTGGCACTAGGTGACCATGGTGCCCCTGTTGCCTTCACTGCGGTCTGACGTACGGGTTGTCCCGTGTTTTTCCCGCCGGAGGCAGTTTGCATGACGGACACCGTATCCGTGGTCTTCCACCCGCTCAACAAGGTCGTTGCAGTCGCCCGGGGATCGACCGTGCTTGAAGCGGTCCGGCTGGCTGGTATCCAGTTCGAGAGCATCTGTGGCGGGAAAGGCGAGTGCAACAAGTGCAGGGTGATCTTTGTGCGGGGCCTGTGCGATGCCGGGTCCCCCGAGAGCATCAAGGGCCTCTCGGCCGACGAGATCGCACGGAACTACTGCCGCGCCTGCCAGACCCATATCCTCGGCACCTGCGAGTTTATCATCCCGGTCGAGAGCAGGATCGATGCACCCAAGATCCTGCTTCATTACGCGGTGCCGTCCCTTGAGATCTCCCCGGCAGTAAAAAAATACCTCCTGCTCCCCCATGCCGGCCGGCACCACCCGGTAGGCCACCGCTCGGTAAAACTGGAAGGTTACACCGGTACGCGTCCCCACATGACCCGTCACCAGCAGGACCAGCTGATGGCAGCATCCGGAACCCTGACCGTGACCGTTTCGACGACCTCCGGCTACCCGGAAGTCATCCGTATCGAAGACGGTGACACGACGGGGGAAAATTACGGGGTCGCAATCGACCTTGGCACCACGACGGTTGTCGGGACGTTAATCGACCTGGTCCGGGGAAGGACCAGCGCGGAAGCCTCGGCCCTGAACCGGCAGATCACCCATGGCGAGGAACTCCTCACCCGGATTGCTGCGGCAAAGAAGCCGGGCGGAAAGGAGCGCCTCCGGCACGCAGCCGTGGCAAGCATCAACGAGGTGATCGAGAAACTGATAACTACGACCGGCATCAGCGTCACGTCCATCAACGATGTCAGTATTGCCGGAAATACCGTCATGCATTACCTGTTCCTCGGCCGTGACCCCTCAGTCCTCGAGATCGCGAATGCCGATATCCCCCGCGAACCGGTGATCATCAAAGCGCACACTGCCGGTCTTTTCGTGAACCCGGATGCCTCGGTCTATTCGCTCCCGGATGTCAGCCGCTTCATAGGCGGCGACGCGGTTGGCGATGTGGTGGCCTCGGGCATGCACCTGTCGGATGAGATCTCGCTCCTTGTGGACCTCGGGACAAACGGGGAGGTGGTCCTCGGCAACCGGGACTGGCTCGCATCGGTCTCGTGCGCCTCCGGCCCTGCGTTCGAGGGAGCCGGGATCACCTGCGGCATGCGGGCAATGCGGGGCGCCATCGACCATGTGGCTATCGATCCGGAGAGCTGCACGGTCTCGTTCTCCACCATCGCCCATGAACGTCCCCGCGGCATCTGCGGGTCCGGCATCATCGATGCAGCAGCAGCCATGGTCTCGGCGGGCATCCTCGACTTCACCGGCAGGATCGTGGAGGGCAGACCTGGTGTCCGCACGGGTGTTGACGGCCCTGAGTTCGTGCTGGTGCATAAAGAGAAGACGGCGACCGGGCAGGACATCATCATCACCCGGCAGGACTTAGCCTACCTCATGGATTCAAAAGCTGCCGCCTGCGGGGCAATCGGCGTCCTCTTAAAAAAATACCGGATCTCCATTAACGATGTCCGGCACGTCTACCTTGCCGGGGGGTTCGGGGAGTATGCGGACCGGAACCGCCTGGTCACGTTCGGCATCCTGCCGGCTTTTCCCCGGGCTGAGTTCCACCCGATTGGAAACGGCTCCCTCTCGGGCGCCTGCGCTGTCCTGATGTCGGCAAAGAAACGGGCGGAGGCCCGGGCGGTGGCCGCCATGATGGTGTACATCGACCTGCTCGTTGATGCGGATTTTATCGAGGAGTATACGGCAGCGCTGTACATCCCGGGCAAAAAGGAGTATTTCCCGGTCTGACCGGATGAACTGCAGTTACGGGGAATGTTGGGAGGATGTATGACCGGGGACCGTCTTGCATGGGATGAAGCGTACCGGCGCCGGCGGCAGCTCTGGGGCGGGAATGTCAGTACGCTTCCGGACCTGCCCCCTGCTGCCCGGGTGCTGGAACTGGGGTGCGGGAACGGCAAGACCTTTGGAGCGCTGGTTTTACGGGGCTGGGATGCCGTGGCGCTCGACCATGCCGCGAGTGCCGTGACCGCGGCCCGGGACCTAACCCCCAGCACTTCCGGTGGCCACTATGTTGTTGCCGATGCCCGGGCAGTCCCGTTCCGGGGGGGATCTTTTGATGCTGTTTTTGCATGGCATATCCTCTCCCATCTTACCGGGCCGGACCGGGAAGCGGGTGTCCGGGAAATCGTGCGTCTGCTCATCCCCGGGGGCCGGGTATTTTTCTCCGGTTTCTCACGGGCAGATTTCCGGTACGGCAGCGGGAGCTCGGTCGAAGAGGGGACTTTCTGCCGGGGAAATTCCCTCTGCACCCATTATTTTTCCGAGGATGAGGTCAGGTCCCTGTTTGGTGCCCTGTCCTGCACCGGGCTGTACGACCACCGCTGGTTTCTGCGTATCCGCGGCAGGGAGTACCCGCGGTCCGAGATCCGTGCCGAGTTTTTGAAAGACGCACCCCCATGAAATCCGGGCCGGTACTTTTTAATGTACCCGCAACCATCTTTTGACAAAAGGATGACTGGTATGAAGCGTATTCCCTTTCTTGTGTGTGCATGTGCAGTCCTGATCCTTATCCTGCCCATGCCGGCCCTGGCTGTCGGCGGCAGCGAAGGATGGATCGAAGTGCGGTGCAATGTTGACGGTGCGTCCGTCATGTTCGACGGGCAGTACAAGGGTGTGACCTCCGGTGGCTCCCTGACCGTTTCCGTCTATACCACCGGCACCCCGTACAGCACCGTGACCGTTGAAAAGAGCGGGTACACTACCTATTCCGGCCCGCTGACCATGCCCGCGGCAGGCCAGACCACGACGGTCTACGCAACCTTAAACCCCATCCCCACGCCTCAGACCCCCACGCCGGTACAGTACGGTTCGCTCTCGGTCGAGTCCCAGCCCTCCGGTGCACAGATCTATTTCAACGGGAACTACCGGGGCATAAGCCCGCTCGTCATCAATGACATCTGGCCGGGAAGTTACACCGTCCGTGCCGAGATGGCAGGGTACCAGACCTACACGACGACCGCCTCTGTCTCATCCGGTACCCGGTCGAGCGTGTACTGCACCCTGACAAAACTGGATACCTCCGGGGCGCTGTACGTCATCTCGGCACCGACAAACTCCAACGTGTACCTTGACGGTGCGTACCGGGGGCTGACCCCGGTGACCCTCAGCAACCTTGCGGCAGGATCCCATATCCTCGAAGTGGACCATGCCGGGTATTATGACTGGAAATCGACGGTAGATGTCCCCGCTGGCGGCACGAAAACCGTGTCTGCGACCCTCAACCCCATGCCCGCAAGTACGGTCGGCTGGATCTATGTCTCATCGAGTCCCGGCGGGGCATCCGTGACCCTTGACGGGAACCCGGTCGGCCAGACACCTTATTCCGGCTCCCTAAAACTGAGCAATATCGCTACCGGCGACCACACCGTTGCACTCTCGCTTGCCGGTTATGCCCCCTATTCCGCCCGGACCAGTGTATCCCCCAACACGGTCTCGGAAGTGAGCGCCGTCCTCCAGCCTTCAGCGCCGGTATCCGGCACCGGCGGGATCTCCATCACCTCGACCCCGGCGGGGGCACAGGCATTCCTCGACAATGCCTTCATCGGGATCACCCCCCTTACCCTGAACGCGGTTGCTGCCGGGACCCATACCGTCTCCGTGCGGATGGACGGGTACCAGGAATACTCGACTACGATACCGGTCAATGCGAACGCGGTAAGCACGGTCTCCGCCGCGCTGGTGCAGGCCACACCCACGCAAAAGTCCGCCCTGCCGGTGCTGCCGGCTGTCGCGGCCCTGGCGATTATCGGGCTTATCGCGTGCCGGAAGTTCCGGTAATTTTTATTTTTTTAGGCTCTGTAGAAATCCCTAAGTGGTGGAAAATAGCCAGGCCGATGTTAGGGTTTAAATCGAACCATAGGTTCGGGAGAATGTATTGACATTGTGAGCCTACCCACCCCCTTCGGGGACTGACAAAGGAAGAGGAGAAGAACCCCAAAGGATTCTTCGAATTCGTTCGGGCGACTCCGAAGTCTGATGACTTCTCGAATCAGCCCTCTCTGATGAGACGGCTGATACTCGTCGGGCCCTCGCTGGGCGGGACGGTTGATAAGGAAACATTTGTATCATCGGGGGTCAAGGGGGCGCCTCCCCTTGCGTTGCCTCCCCCTCTGGGGGAGAGAGGGGGTCACACTCATATCGACCACAGAGGTTTCGCAACGATCTATGATCCAGGTTTTCTACAGAGCAATTTTTTTAGTGTCTTTTCTCACCATGCAAAGATCGTCCTCCGATGTCTTATCAGAAAAAAAGGTGTTCTCATGAAAGAGATAATGGGTGGGTGACTCCCGACCCCCCGGGGGATTACTACCCCTGACGCCGGGGAACCTGACGGTTATGACAAAAAGACCTGCGGCCTTCTCAGGTCCTGGATTAAAAAGCTTCAGCCCCCCCTCCCTCAAACCGGCCCTCGCTGAAGCAGCAATTGGTTTTTCGATGGGGTCCGCGGCGAATCAGGAACTTACGGTCCGCTTACTTCCTCATCCGCATCATCACGCAGGCCGCAAGCACGAGCGCTCCTGCAGCAAGGATACCGGCAAACCCGGGAGCGCTGGCAGTCGGGGTCGGTTCAACGTAAGCAAGGAATACCGAGACGAGAATGGTCTGCCCGGCTGTCACGTTGACAGTCTTTGATACCGGTGCATACTGGTCTTTAGTAAATGCAAGCGTGTGGGTGCCTGCCGGGATATCGGGGAACGTTGCCGGCGCAGTCCCGACATACTGTCCGTCAAGGGAGACCTGCACGCCGGCCGGCGATGACGTGACCTTGACTGCCCCGTTCGTTGACGGGGTCTGGGATACGGCAGCAGCTTTTACCGGGTCGATGACCGTATGGGTGAGGGCGGGGAGGACATCCGCATCATCGAACTGGCGGGAGTAGGTGTCCGGAAACGTGAGCTTTATGGTTGCCGGGGAAAAATCCGCGGTCACGACGTTACTCAGTGCCGACTGCTGGAGGGCAATTTCGGCTTTCTTGAAGTTCATCGATGCCGTGCGGTACTCCGTGCCTGTCGGGACATCGGTGGTGTCTGCGAACTTCTTCATCCGGATGGTGGCCGTGGACCGGTCCATGGAGATGAGTTCCGGCGGCTCCGAGCTGGTGGAGAGCCCTTTTAAGAGTTCCTCTTCAAGCATTGACTGGGGGATGGCATTCTCGAGCAGGCCTTCAAGGCTGAACCGGAATATGGCAACGGCATCCCCGTTTTTATCAACGGTAATATCCAGGGAGTGTGCCGTGAATGCCTGGACCGGGCAGGATACCAGGAATGCAATACAGGCGATAACAAGGAAAATGCGCAGGGTGCGCGGTGTGAAATGTACCATACCAACGATCCATCCGGAGACTATGCTCTTTGCTCTTTGTACTTTTCCGCGTTCATAGCCGATAATCATTTCATCCGGCTTTCCGGGATACCGGCTGGTCTTTTTTGTGGCGGCCGCAGAGTGCAGCACGTTCTTTATATAGTGCCCATGGCATAGCTTCTCACACGCATGATCGATTCGCTCGTCACGATCTTTTTCCATCTCGACCAGAACATGGCATCGGTAGTACAGGAGTACGGGATCTGGACGTACCTGATCCTCTTTTTCATCATCTTCCTTGAGACCGGTTTTGTCATCATGCCGTTTTTGCCGGGCGACTCGCTCCTCTTTGTCGGCGGGGCCGCTGCTGCAAGCGGCATCCTCGACCTCAACCTTCTTATCCTTGTTATCATTGCCGGGGCCGTGCTGGGCGATACCGTGAACTACTGGGTGGGCAATTATGTCGGCCTCCACCTCTTTTACGAACATTTCCCAACCCTTGTGAAAAAAGAGTATATAGACCGGACCTACGGGTTCTATGAAAAATACGGCGGGCTGACCATCTTTGTCGCACGTTTCGTACCGCTGGTACGGACGTTTGCCCCGTTCCTTGCCGGGGTCGGCACCATGCAGTACCGCAGGTTCCTCTTCTACAATATTCTCGGGGCAGTCTGCTGGACGTTCGGGATAGTCCTTGCCGGCTATTATTTCGGCACGTTTGCAGTCGTGAAGGAGAACATGAGCGTCCTCATCATCTTTGTCGTCCTGCTGACCGCCGGCACGCTCCTCTATATTGTCGGGACGCTCCTGAAAGCCTGGTGGGAGGGCCGCAGGGCAGACCGTTAGTCCTGCCCCAATAACCCGTCCCCGGTATACCCGATAATTACTTTTCTGATAACCCGTACTGGCATTGCCAGTCGTCGGAATACTGTCCCTTACGGGCCCGCAGGACCCTTTTAAAAAAAACAGGAATAATTATTCTTTGGGTATGTGCATCAGCCGGAGTGCCCCGGCAAGGCAGAGGATAGCACCCGGGATGATAAGGGTCTCCCACTTCAGCGATTCGGGGCCGACCAGGATGACGTGCTCCAGGACGTTGACAGCCAGGATGACGATGATGACCTGGATGAGGGTGGTCTTGAGCTCCCCGATACTCTCAATCTGCATCCAGCGGGGGAGCTGGCAAAGCTCGTCGGCAGTGAAGGTACGGACAAAGAGGATGTAGATCCCGTACGAGAATATCAGGAGGACCAGCGCAAAGAGGAATGCGTCGACAGCCTGGATGAGGGCAACCGAGGCAAGGGAGCTTTCGGAGAGGTGTTCGGGGAGCCTGACGGAAAACCCCGAGAAGAACATTACAAAGGCACCCAGGGTCCGGAACAGTCCTGCAAGGAACATCAGGACCGCACCGGCAAAAAGGGAGAAGACTGCGATCAGGCTGATATTCCGGAGGCGCAGGAATCGTGCAAACATCAGGAGAATGTGTACGCGGGAGCAATAAAATATTTTTTAAAAAAACGGTGGTGAAATTGCCGCAGGGGCTTTTCCGGCAGTTTCAGGAAAAACTGCCGGACGCAACCTTTGCTGACCGGGGTTATCCTGAAGTGTGGACGGTCTGGAGGCCCCGGTTGTCGACCCTGGTCGCGATGGCGATCTTAAGGTTTAATGGCTTGAGGATCTTCTCTACCGCCTTCCGGTCTTTCTCCGTTACGACAGCAATGGACGGCCCTACCGAGCTCATGCCGACAAACTCAAGGTTTGCCTCGCGGAGCCTGCTCATGTAGTGGTAGATCTCAAAGGAGTGGTGTTCCACTTCTGCCCGTTTCGAGCCCCGGAACTCGATCTCCCAGATGATATCGCCGGCCCGTTTGAGGTCATCCCGCTCGAGGGCCGGGACGAGGTCCATGAGGAAGAGGTACGCCTTGAGCTCCCGGTCCCGGTAATCGAGCGTCCGGGCCTTGTTCATCAGCAGGTCGAACTCCTGCGTACCCGCAGAGGAGATGTCGGTTGGAGGGATAATGATGTAGACATTCCTGCCCTCTGCAAACGGGTGGTGGTAGGCGAGCGCGAGTTCGTCTCCCATCACCGCCATGCCCCCGTGGGTGCTGACCGCCGGGCCGACACCGGTCTCGAACCCGAACGCGATGGTGCCGTCTGCGGTCTCTTCGCAGTAGTTGTGGCCGATAAGGTGACGGAGCTGGGTGTTGGAGAGCGGGGAGCCCAGCGCCGAGTTCATGGCGGTCGCGACCGCGATCATGACCGTGCTGGTGGACCCGAGGCCGACATGCTTGTACTCGTGGTCGGTCACCCGGATAGAAAACCCGCCGGAGTATCCGACCGCTTTTTTGAAGACCGCGACAAAGTTCTCGACAATGGCCGATCGGTTGTAATCAATGGAGACCTCCTTTTTCGTGCAGCTGACTTCCGCAGTGCAATAACACTGGATGGCAAAGCCGATCCCGCCACCGCCCGGGTGGTCCGGGGCAAAGCGGTTCATGTCAAGCACGGTCAGGTGGATCCGGGCAGGTGCCCGCACAGTCACGGTGCCCCGGCAGGGCTTCAGCATGAACTTCTTCTTCTCAAAGCCAAGGGTCTTGAGTCGCTTTCCCGGGGGGAAGGTCAGGAACTCGTATTCCACGAGATCGAGGTCGCCCCCGCGTATCTTCATAACCGCCATAGGTAACAAGTGAAGTTGGGAGCGCCGACGAGAAAAATATTCCCTGTGCATTCCCGTATACCGGATGGATGCAGGGGATATCGCGTGTCTTTTTTTGGAAGTTCCTGTCCCGGTCATACCGGTGTACCAGTGTCCGGTATATACCATGTTCCGGGTCAGTCCTCCCGTTGGCATACATTACCGGAAATGCCCGATGGTTATCCACGTTCATACTGGAGTTCTTTGATCTCGGCTTGCAGGTTTTTCCTGTCATTACCGCGTTTGACTGCCCATACAATGCCGAAAATTATCATGAGTATTCCAAAAGGGATTCCGAAAATAGCAAGACCGCACAAAGCTCCTACAATCATGGCAAGAACGGGGCCGACCTGGCTGATTTGTTTAATCTGTTCTTCTTTTGCTGCTATCTTTACCGCAACTGCCTCTTGATATTTTGATGGTTTCTGGATAGTTTTCAGGCCATCCAGTCTCATTCCAAAACAGTTGCCGCAGAACTTCACCCCGGGTCCTACGGGTTCCCCGCAGGACTGGCATTTTCCCGGTGAGGAGGCAACCGGACCTGAACGGAGATCCGCATTACACCACCGGCAGAATAGTGCACCGTCTTTATTTTTTGTACCACATTTCTTACAGATCATACTCGGGAACAGGTGGAGAATGGTTTTCTCACGGCTAACGATCAAAACCTGATCAATGGCTGCCGGGCCGGTCAAAGAAGATGTTCTTCCCGGTGGCCGAGAGCGGGATTGCGTACACGACCGTGCAGTCGGCAGGAAACAGGCCGAGGTCGCGGGCCGCGACACCGCCGGAGTACATGATCCGGTTGTCGACATTGTGGGCCTGTGCCGTCCTGACCGCGGAACCGACTGCAATGCCGAGGTCTGCCATCCGTATCACGCAGTTCGGGCCGTCATAGGGGGTCTTCGGAGACTTCGGTTTTTTCCCCGCCTTTTCAAGTTCCCCGCAGGTGGCATAGCCGCAGCCCCCGCAGTTGATGCCGGCAACGGTGTCGCCCCGGGACCCGACAAGGACGCAGGCATCGGCAGCGGCAATGTTCTTTGCATCCCGGAGGAAGAAGCCGATGTTTAGGTCTTTTCCCAGTTTTTCCAGCCGTGCGGCAAGTTTTTTTACATCCTTTTTTGCAAGCACGCGGATCTCCAGTGTATCGACTCCCTTTCCCTTCGGGGCCGTGCGGGCCGAAAGGGCCATCAGGTCCGCAACGGTCATAACGCCATGCTCTTCCGGGGTCATACGGGAATATGGGTGGAATGTATGGATAAACGTTGCCGGGGGTTGAATGCCCGTCTCCGGCCGGGGGTGGCCCCCCCCGTGTCAAAAAACACCTTTTGACGGAGTGCAACAAAAAAGATGGAAATTCAGACGCGGAACGCGACACCGGTGAATTCCGCTATCGGGCGGTCGCCCTCGCAGACCATCACGCGGTAGGTATCGCAGGAGCCATTGTCCTCAACGCGCCGGGCGACTGCGACGAGCCTTCCTTTTGCCGGGGCAATGTAATGGATGCTCACCGAAACGGCGACACGGTGGATGCCGCAGCAGTTCGCCGCGATCCCGAAGGCCTGGTCGGCGAGGGCAAAGATGGCACCGCCATGGGCGACCCCGCCCGGGTTCATCTTGCCGGTGCAGTCCATCGTGACGCGGGAATATCCCTCCGATGCCTCAAGGACTTCCATCTCAAGGAGCCGGGCAAATTCGCTGGTATTGAATATGCGGATCTGTTCCCGGATTGCTGCCGGGTCCGGGATCTGGGGGAAGAGGCTGGTCATGGCCCTGTGCACCCGGTCCTGGTTACCCACATCGGTCTCATTTGTACTTCTTCTGGGAATACGAGTATTTTCCGCTCTCGCCGCCGTCTGCCACGATATAAGTCCACTCGTAGAGCGACTGCAGGGTACCGAACTTCTGGTACCGCCGCATGGAGAAGCCGACTTTCAGCCGGTTGTCAAAGGAGATCCTGCCGAGATCCTTCATCCGCATCGCGATCTCGAGGTCGTCGCCTGCATCGATGCAGCGGTACATCCCCGCCCTGAAAAATGCCTCTTTCCGGAACGCCGTGTTGCACCCGAGCGTGTAGTAGAAGGTCCGGCTGTAGTAGCCGATCCGGGAGAACGTGTTGGCTAAAAAGAGCGAGAACCTGTTGCCCATCCCCTCCTCGATGGGGTAGACCGGGCCATAGACCTGCACGACCGCCGGGTCAGAAAAGTCCTCGGCAATCTTCCGGATCCACTGCGGGGGAAGGATGCAGTCGGCGTCGGTGGTCGCGATGATGTCCCCTTTTGCCACCCTGGCGCCGTCATTCCTGGCCCCGCCGACTTTTTTGCTGGTCTGGGTAAATACCCGGTCGGCATATTTCCCTGCGATCTCGCAGGTGGCGTCTTTTGAACCCCCGTCAACCACGATGATCTCGTACTCGCTCCGCGGGACGGTCTGGTGGGTGAGGGATACCAGGCACTGGGCGATATTTTCTTCCTCGTTAAAAGTCGGGATGATGACGGATATCATTGGGGGTGTGAACTCCTTTTTATAAATTTGGGCTGGCTGATTATAAGGGTGATGCCGGCCGGGTCACCGGGCCGGGTACGCGGCTGCAAAGTCCATGACGCTCCGTAAGCACCCGTCCATGTTCAGGTACTCGAACTGGGCAAACCTGCCAACGAGCGGGACCCCGATACTGCTGCAGTAGTCGCGGATGACGGCGATATTCTCCTGGTATGCAAGGTCATAGACCACGTAGGCAAACGGCTGGCGCTCTACCGACGAAAAGACGATCTTTTCCGGATCGCAGATCTTCATGGACGAAAGCATTGCGGTCACTTCCCCGACAAGCTCGCTGTCGGTCATTGCGGAGACCTCGTCGCCCGGCTGGTGGGTGATCTCGGCGAGGATACAACTGCACCCCTCCGGCGCCGCATGCCGGCTGAAACCGGACGGGAACGAGATGCGGTTTGTCTTTCCCCGTGCTGTTTCAGGGATGTACATCCATGAAATGGGGGGTACGCTGCCTTTGACCCCGATATTGACGCAGATGAGCGAGTTGTAGACCAGCGCACGGCACGCTGCGGCGACCGGTACGGGGACGTCCTCGAGGCAGGGAAGCAGGTGCTGGACCGGCATCGTGCAGATGACCCGGTCTGCCGCAACTTCTGTCCTGCCGTCACTGATGGTCCAGCCGGCGTCGGACCTCCTGACAGACCTTACCGTGAAACCGGTGCGGATGAAGGGAGTAATCGGCGCTGCTACTCCGCGTACGAGGGCCTCGATCCCCCCGTCAAGGGGATAGGAAAAGACCGCCTGGTGGGTGTACCCTTCAGTCTCTATCCCGATTGCGGACCTGATGATGTCCTCGACCGGGGGCCGGGGGATGCGGCCGTCCACCCAGTGGAGCGACATCTTATCCGTGGGATACTTCCAGATCTTCTCGTTGTACGGCACCATGTAGCAGTCGGCGATCCCGGGTCCGAACGTGTAATAGATCCATTCCCGGAAATTCGCCGGGGCTGCCACTTCGCCTTTCTCGACAGCGATCAGGTTCCTGACAAACCCGTTGATGCAGCTGAACCGGTCTTCCGGCGGGAGATCGTACAGGCCGTTCTCGAACGGGTATTTGACATACTGCTGCTTGTAGAAGATCCTGGTGTTCCGGTTATTGCGCTGCTCGTTTCCGGCAATCATCCTGCGCATGAAACCAAGGACCTCGGCATCTTTCGAGAAGATGATATGGGAGCCGCCGATGTCGAAGGTGAACCCGTCACGGGTTTTTGACCGGCAGAGCCCGCCGGCCTGCGGTTCTGATTCGAGGACAATGATCTCCTCTCCCTTTTCATGGAGGAGGCGGGCAAGAGCAAGGCCGGACAGTCCCCCCCCGAGTATCGCAGTCGTCACTGCATACCCGTTGGCCGGCAAAAGTTATATTGGTGAGGGTGGGCAGGCTCACACAGGGACCAGCATGGGCGTGGCCGGGGCCCGGCAGGTACTGTCCTCACAGAGGAGACCCTTGGGGCAGGAATTTGTACAGGTGCCACAGTGTTTCGGATCGGTTGCCAGGTTATAACACCCGTCCATGCAGCTGGTCTGGCCGGCCGTGCAGTTCTGCACGCAGTTCCCGTTGAGGCAGAACTGGCCGGCAGCGCAGGCATGCCCGCAGGACCCGCAGTTGCTGATGCTGGTCCTGAAATTGGTGCAGGTGTTGTTGCAAGGGGCCATATCCGATGAGCAGATAAGGTATTCGGGCTCCTCGGTGTTGATGGGTTTCGTGGTCGCGGTCGTGACCGGGGGCATGGTGGCAGGGATCGTGGTGGTGAGCGGCGGGATCGTCCCGGGCGGGGTATTGAGGGTGATAACTTCGACATAGGATGCCGCAGCCGGGGTTGCCGCCGGGGTGCCCGGGCCGGAGAAACCCGACACTGACCCGGCTGCTCCGAATATGCCGGAGCTGGTCAGCACCGGGTATCCGAACGCGGCAAAGGCAATGATAGCGACCACGATGGCAGCACCTGCGATGATACCCTTTGGCGGCAGGGTGCGGGAGGGGCCGGGGCCTGTATCTGCTGTACCGGAACTCTCCGGGGTTACGGGCGGCTGGAGCGGCGCCCCGCACTGCGTACAGAACTTCTTATCCGGTGGTACGTCTTTTCCGCACTGGGGACAAAATGGCAGTTTGATCACCTGGTTTCATCAGGTATTCGCGGTTCCCGTACATAAGGAACACGTTTTTTGTCAGGATACTGTCGCAGGTTTTACCGGAGCAACCTCGTAAAAATGAACCGGGACACCCCGGTAAGATGGAAGGAACCTTTCCGGGGTCCCGGTACCTCGACCCGTGCCCCGCTGCGGGAAGTATCGAAGCCCGGCAGGGGAAATAGGGGGACTTTTTTTTTGGTTCCGTTGCCATCGCACTGCCATCGGCACCTTTTAATAACAATTTGTAATATCTCTTTTCCACGGAGATAAATCTATGAAATTCTTTTCATGTTTCGTATTGGCAGAAAAACAGTTTTTGGTTGTGCATTTATGAAAGCGACAGGAACCTGGATTTTGTTCTTTGTTGTTCTGCTTTTCGTCGTGCCTGTGTCAGCTGAGCCGTCCCCTCCGGTTGCAGCGTTCGCCTCAAATATTACCACCGGGCAGGTGCCGATGCCGGTCCGGTTCATTGATGCATCCATCAATGCCCCTTCTGCCTGGATATGGGCATTTGGTGACGGCGGTACTTCAACCCTCCAGAACCCGGAGCACACCTACCTGACCCAGGGGGTCTATACCGTATCCCTTACCGTTTCCAATGCGGCAGGGAGTAACACGAATTCAATGTCGAATTACATTACCGTGAATAAGGCGATACCTCCGGTTGCCTCCCTGACCGCGAACAAAACATTCGGCACCGTTCCGCTAACCGTTAATTTTACGGATGCATCTGCCAATTCCCCCTCCGCATGGGTCTGGACATTCGGCGATGGCGGGTGGGATACTACCCAGAACCCGTCCCACACCTACACGGTTCCCGGGATATACACCGTATCGCTCACCGCAACCAATAATGGTGGCAGCAACACGTATTCTGCGCCGGGCTTCATCACGGCAAACAAGGCATTGCCCCCGGAAATAGCTTTCACGTCGAATATAACGATGGGGTCGGTCCCCCTCACGGTCAGTTTCACGGATATGTCCACCAATTCCCCCACGGCCTGGTCCTGGTCATTCGGGGACGGCAGCACGTCGGTCCTGCAGAACCCGGTTTACACGTATACAACTGCCGGGACATTCCAGGTCATGCTTACGGCCTCAAATTACGGCGGCAGCAAGTCCCTTTCAAGGTCAGGCTACGTGACCATCAGCCCGCAGGCGCCTCCGGTTGTCGCATTCACTTCGGATGTTACCTCCGGGCCAGCACCCCTTTCGGTCAATTTCACGGACACTTCTTCCAATTCCCCTCATGCCTGGTCCTGGTCGTTCGGGGATGGTGGCACGTCTTCCCTGAAGAATCCTGTCCACCTGTACACAACCCCGGGAAAATATGCCGTTTCTCTCCTGGTGACCAATTATGGCGGCAACCAGAGCGTGACCATGAGTAATTATACTACCGTCCACCCGTCACCTCCGGTTGCTTCCTTCACCTCCGACCTGACTTCCGGGCCTGTTCCCCTGACCGTCAGCTTCTCGGATACATCTTCCGGCGACCCGGCAGAGTGGACATGGACATTCGGTGACGGTACAACGACCTCCCGGCAGAACCCTTCGCACACGTATGCAAAGGAAGGAACATACGCGGTTTCCCTTGTTGCGATCAACGACGGTGGCAGCAACACCGTTACCCGGACCGGTTATATCACTGCGGTTGCAGCCACCCGTCCGGGACCAACCGCAACAGCCTATCCGACATCAACGCCGGCAATGACCGCAACAACCATCCCGGTCCCTGCAACCACCACGGCCGGACCGGTTTCCTCCGGGCCGGATCTGTCTTCCTGGGCTCTTCCGGCGATCGTTATCATCGGTATTATCCTGACGGGTGCCGGAATACTGTACCTGTTCCGGAGAAAATCTGAACACCATGGACGCCAGAGGAGAAGGGATCTCTGAAACGGAAACGATCCACAACCATTGATCCACTCTTTTTTTTTAGGAATTCCCGGTTCCGGCAGGATTCCCCCCTGGGATAACCGGTGAATGACCCGGATCCCCGGCCGGAAACGCCCTCACCATCCGTGATGGTTGTTCCACGGGTCTGGTTCCTCCCGTCAGCGCAAGGGAAGGGGAAAATCCCTGATACCTGATTTCCGTGTTCCGGAAAAATGATCCCTTCTTGTCCCGGGGGTGGCAGTATGACTGGACCCCTGGAATCCCCGCCATTTTCCGGAATGATAAGGCCAAGGGAAAAAAGGTTACTGTTTTGAGATATACCAGCCGGTCTGGGTCTCGTCAAGGACTTTTTCTGCGGTCTTCTTCGTGAGCAGGCTCACCACGACCATGGCGACAATCGAGATGATGAACGCATAGGCCGAGAAGTGCAGGGGGATCTTGGCAAAGTCGACGCCGAGTACTGCGACCTTGAAGTAGTTGAGGAACCCGAAGAGGAGCGCCGATACAAGGCCAAGTGCCATGCTGGCAAGGGCACCCTCGCGGGTCGCGCCCCGCCAGTAAAGGCCGGCAAGGAGCGGGACTGCAAAGGTGGCGAGCATGACGCCGATACCCATCCAGATGAGGATGGCGAGCATCTCCGGCGGGTTGATGGCAAGGATCATGGTCACGAGTGCCGAGAGGACAACCACGATTTTCGAGATGAGAAGGACCCTGTCATCGGGTGCATCGGGCTTTAAGATCTTCTTGTAAATGTCCCAGGAGAACATGGCGCCGATGGTGAGCATCAGACGGTCGGTCGTGGACATGACGGCTGCAAGAACGATGACGGCAAAGACCGCCCATATTGCCTCGATAGGGATGGCGGACTCGATCCCTTTCAGGATGACGTAATCGCCGGCATTGGCCACCTTCGGCAGGACGATGGTGCCCTCCTTGACCAGGACCTGGCCGGCAAATCCGGTGAACTTTAAGAGGAACATCACGATACCATAGGCAGCGAATGCGATGAGGGGCGCCCACTTGAAGTACTTGACGTCACGGATGGAAAGGATGTTGTTGATGACGTGCGGGGCGCAGGCGAGCCCTACCATCAGCAGCACGGCAAAGGAGACCACGTACGGCAGAGCGAACGCGCCGGCAGGGTTCCATGGCATGACGAGGCTCGGGTTGACCGATGCCATTACTTCATTGACATGGGTGAAACCTCCCGCTTTCCAGATGATGAGCGGGGCCATGAGGCAGACGCCGCCGATCAGGATGATGGACTGGACAACCCCGGCCCACGCAACGGCATACAGTCCGCCAATGGTGGTGTAGGCCGTGACGACCAGCGTGGCGATGACGAGTGCCAGCCAGAGCGGGATCTCGAAAATGGCGATGAGGACAATCGCGATCGCGGTGTACTGGCCGACAAGGTAGATGAGCGATACGATGATGCCGGCCACCGCGGAGAGCGACCGGAGCGCTGTCGGGCTCTCGTACCGGTGGGCAAGGTAGTCCTGCACGGTCATGTAGCCGGCCGTTTTTGCTACATTGTGGAGCTTGACCCCGAAAAAGATGATGCAGAACCCGATGGAGAGCGGGACGAAGATCTGCTCCCAGATCGTGGGCCAGCCAAGCTTGAAACCGAGACCGGAGACCCCGAGCAGGGACATGCCCGAGGCAACGGTCCCGATCATTAAGAGGACAAAGACCCAGAAGTCAAGGGATCGTCCCGCGACCAGGTAGTCTTCCGTGTTCTTGATCTTCTTCGATGCCCAGGCGCCGATGGCAAGCATGGCGATGAAATAGATGCCGATGATGACGATCGTGATCATGTCTGCCATTCAATCATGCCCCTGAAAGGTGAGCCCCCAGTACAGCAGCGCGATGATCACGATGACCACTACGCCGCCGACGGCTGCAATTGTGATATCTGGTAATCCGAACATTTTACCCTGATAGGGTGTAGCATGCTACTTTATAACACGATCGAAATGAACCGGAGTGGTGCACTATAAAAAGCAAGCGGGTTGTGACGTGACGTAGCTTCCCATAAAATTCTTTCAGGGATCCGGGGCCGGGAAACGGGTACGGGCCGGCAGGCAGGAGAAGAGGGTACTGCAAAAAAACGGGGGGTTCCGGTATCCCCCCTGCAAGAGAGTTACGGGCCGGCCCTGAACTGGTACTCCGGTGCCTTCCGGTACAGTTCGAAAAAATTCCCGATGAGGTCATTTTCCTGCTCTTTTAAGGTATGCGGGAGCACCGTTCCTTCCGCTGCATGGAACAGGAATTCCATTGACCTGCCGTCCCAGGATCTCCCGCACAGCTCGGAAAGCCTCCCGGCACACCGGCCGGACTGGCCGATGAACAGGACCTCCCGTGAACCGGCATCGGCCAGCAGGAACAGGCCCGGGCCTTCCGGGGCTTTCTTTGTCGTCTCCGGAACCAGCGGTTCGGGGCTGCTCCAGCCAAGCCCCATCCAGTCCGGGTCACCGGGTTTTCCTTTGGGGCACAGCGGCGGGTGACTCGGCCCCCCGGCCGGGTTGTCATTCTGGCCTGTCTCCAGCCTGCCTCCGCGTTTCCCCTCGTTCCGGTTCGTGGACTTCCGGTACCGCGGGGGAAACCGGCCGAAGTTGCAGAGCGGGGATTCCCCGCGCTCCTGCCGGTACCGGTACAGGAGGTAACTCTCCATTACCCGCCTGCTGGCGGATGATGCATCGAGCGGCGCGGCAGAGCATTCGTAGGTGCCGGGAGGGGGCGAGGTGTCGTCCTGGTCTGGTGACCCGCCGGAGGTCGAAGAATCTTTCAGATTCTTCTCCTCCTCCATGTCTGAAGACCCGTCGGAAGTCGAAGATGCCTGTGGAAGCTTCTTCTCTGCTCTGTCTGATGACCCGCCGGAACTCGAAGAGTTCTGCGGCCTCTTCTCCTCCTCCTGGCCTGATGACCAGTCGGACCATGCCCAGAGCGCCGGCGCTTCTGCGTGGGGGTCGCTCCAGGGCATCAGGTCCCGGTTCCGGAGTTCCATGCGGAGGTTGTGGAGCCGCTGGTGGAGCGGGCGCCGGGTCTCGCCGATGTACATGAGGAAGTCTTTTCCGGCAGGCCGGATCCGGTAGAGCCCAGGGTCACGGGGAATTTCATGAAATGTGTGTTTGTCGGCGGTGAAGGGGACCCAGGGGGACCAGGTGAGGTCGGCCCAGTTATAGGAAAAGTAATCGCGGTCTTCGGGATCGATTGGGGTCTGGTCGGATTCCGGAGGCATAGGTGATAAGGCATGGGGTGGGAGACGGTATAAGGGTAGTGGCAAAACGAAGGGACCGCGGGCGGGCAGCCGGAACCTTTGCCGTGACCGGCTGACCCGGATTACCCTGGCGAACAGCTCCGGTGAAAAAATGCCGGACTAACATGATAAGAATCCTGCCAGGTACGGCTTAGCCGGTTTTAAGCCCGAGCTTTTCCAGGGAATCCTTGAAATCGGCGAGGTCTGCTTCTGCCTCCTCGACTGAGACCTCAAATTTCCTGCAGATGCCTTTAACAATATCCTGGTCATCAGCCTTGCCTTTGAGGGCATTAAGGATAAAAAGGCCCGTATCGTTCACGACATAACTATCCCCGTGGCTCGGGTCGAAGATAAACCCTTCATCATTAATTGCCAGCTTGGTCAGACGGCTCATGGTCTTTTCCCCCCTTCAGGGCTGGAACCGGCGGGACTTGCAGGTGCAGGCTCCTTCATCGTTATTTTTATTGTTCCTGTTTCAACCGATTGGATTCCCCTGCCGGACCCAAACACAACGGTCGCCGTCTTGCAGATCCCCAGCGCCCGGGACCCGATGACCGAACTGACCCGGGTCCGGCCGGTAAAACGCAGTTCGGACTGCACTCTTGCGACAGGATGGTAGAACGAAGAACAGACATCTGATACAATCTTCCGGACCCCGCCGGTAACAGCCCGGACCGGCACGAAATCCGTCCACGCCATATCCTCGCGGCAGGAAAGCGGGATGCTCGGCAGGGCCGAAAAGATCATGTTCAGGTACCGGTCCTCTCCTTCCACCCGGTAGAACGAGAAGGTGCCGTTGTCCCTGCCGAAGTACAGTTTTCCCTTTCCGGAGTCGAGGTAGAATATGCCGTTGTCGGCCATCCTCACCTTCAGGTCAAATTCCGCGATCCGGGCACCGTTCTCGAGGACCTCATACGAAAACGTGTCATCGAGCAGGAAATTCAGGGCCTGTTCGAGCGGCTTGTCCGGATACAGCGGCTCCACCCTGCTGTTCTCGGCAGGGGAACCACTGGCATGGTACCGCTTGTTTTCGATATACCCCGAAAAGGTGAACGGGACGGTCTCGTTGCCATGGCCTGCCTTCTGGCACTGGATATGGACATGGGGCTGGGGGGAGTACCCGGAATTCCCGCAGAGTCCCAGGATCATCCCCCGCTCAACCCGGGCCCCTTCACTGACCCGCACGGAATTTGCGGCAAGATGGGAGATCTTGACAAAGAATCCCCGGTCGTCCCCGATGATCACATAATTCCCCCAGACACTGGTGCTGTCCGGGACCCCGGGCGGACAGTCCGGGAGGCCGGCTGCGGTCTCCACAACCTTTCCCCTTACGGGCGAGAGGACCGGCTTACGGTAGGCGTAGTAGTCCTCAAGCCTGCTCCCGTCACCGGAAAACGTGCTGCCCTGCTCATCCCGGACAACAAAATCATAGGCATTCGCTAAGCCCCCCTTGTGGGTCCACTCCCCTGCCGGGCCCTGCCAGACGGTCCAGGTCCCCGAGAAGGGGAGGCAGATGCGGGGCACACCCGCGGAAGGGAACCTGAGCGTTGTGGTGATGTAGTTTTCGAGTCTCTCTTCCGGGGTACCGCCGCTTTCGGGGGAGAGGACCGGGTAATTGATCCAGACGAGCACATACAGCACGATAAGGACGACAACATTGAAGGGGAGGGCTAATGCCGGGATCATGCCATAGGTGAAGGCATACCAGGAGTCGAGTACCACTGCCGAGAGCATCACCGAGACGAGGGCCAGAAGATAACTCCTCCGGGACGGTATGAGGAACACTCCCCCGACAGCCATGGCAACAATGATAAAATTGAAGGCGTAAACATCGGCAAAGAGGACGCTGCCGGACCCGGTCAGCCACATCCGCACCAAAGTCCCGGTGAACCATCCGCCAAGGGCAAGGATGAAGAGGATCCGGGAATAGCACAGGATCACAAGGATGAAGAGCAGGCCGGCAATGACGCTCGGGGTGAAGAGGATCATCCCGCAGGACTTGAAAAAACCCGCTGCCCAGAGCGGAAGGCTAAAATCCGAAGCGAAAACGGCAAACGGTGCCGGAAGATAAGGCGGTGAATACAGGGCGGGGTACCTCAGGCTTGCGAGGTAGACGGCAATACCTGCAACCACGAACGGGGCGCTCAGCACGGGCAGCCGGAAGTAATAGCGGAACATCCCTGCCAGTGCCAGCGTGAGGAGGAAGGTGGCGATGCCGGCGAGCACGGTCAGGAAGACCACCGGTGCATTCAGCGTGTAGAAATACCCGATAGCAAGCCCGGTGAGGAGCGGGTTATAGACCGGGGCCCCGGGCGTTACGAACTGGCGGTCCATGCCGGTTACCCGGGCGAACAGAAAGGCGGAGATGACGGCAATGAGTCCCGCAATCCCGACATTGGGAAAGATGAAGGTCCCAAGGAGAAGGACCAGGCCGTAGCGGTAATCCGACATGAACAAGATCTCGGAGTACCGTTCCAGGAACGTCTTCATGCTGCCGATCATCTCATGTACCGCCCGGGGGTGCAAGCCGCGCCGGGAGTTTTTCCCTCCGGTTGATGTCGGTAAGATCCTCGGCTTCCCGGATCACGTCGACCTGTCTCCGTTCGCCAATCATCACAATGGCAGGCCGGTACGTGATGAACTGCATCCACTGGGTGTTGTTGTAGGCCCCGACCGGCCAGAATATCAGCCGCGTGCCCCGGTCGAGGCGGGGCAGCATGATACCTTCGTCAGGCACATCGATGTTCATGCAGAGCGGGCCATAGATGACGCTGCATTCGCTCATGCCGGGGACCTCCCGGTCGATCATGATGTCGTACTTGAACCAGGTGCTCGTGTAGAGGAGATTGATGCCGGCATCGATGACATATGCCCGGGTACCGTCCGGCAGCTTTTTTACGGCATGGATGGTGGTTATCAGGGAAGCCGACTCGTCGATCATCACCCGGCCGAACTCGACGATCAGCTTCGGGTATTCGCCCGGCATGAGCTTTTCGGAGAGCGTGTCGCAGATCATCTCGGCATATTCGTCCACCGAAGGAACGGAGACGTCGGGGGGCAGGTAGGCCCCCTTGAGCTTGCTCATGGACGGCAGCCCGCCGCCGATATCCAGGTACTCGAAGGAGAAGCCGGTCTCCTTTTTCAGCTGGCAGGCGAAAGCGACGAGTTTTGTGACCGCGGTTGCATAGGCCCGGGGGTCGAGGATATAGGTCCCGATATGGCAGTGCAGGCCGGTAAGCTCGAGCAGCCCTCCCCGGGATATCCGTTTCGCAGCTTCGAGGGCTTCCCCGGACTCGAGGTTGAACCCGAAGCGTGACCATGCAGGGGAGATCCCGGCGTCAAGGTTGATCCGGATCCCTACTTTGACCTTCCTGCCCAGCCGTTCAGCAATGAGTTCCATGTCGGAGATCTCGTCGAAATGGTCCGCATTGACCATTGCCCCTTCCCGCATGGCCTTTTCGAGGAAGGGCAGGGGCTTGTATGGGCCGTTGCAGATGATCTTCTCTCCCGGGATGCCGAGTTTTCTCGCCTTCTGGTATTCCATCTCGGATACCACTTCGGCAAGCGATCCTTCCTGGTGCATCACCGAACAGACCGCATCGAGGTAGTTTGTCTTGTAGGACCAGCTGAAGACCACGTGGGGGTACCGCAGGGAAAAGGAGTTTTTTACCGACTTGTACTTCTGCCGGATCCTCCGCTCCGAATAGACGAAGAGCGGGGACCCGTGCTGCGCGACCAGCTTTTCCACGGATACGCCGTCGATATCGGCGCAGATCTTGCGGAGGTAGGCCGGGCTCCCCCCGTACTTGTTCATCAGGCCGGTCCGGAGTTTCTGTATCGCCGGTTTCTCATACCGCTTCTTCATGGGTTTTCCCCCCGGGTGGCAGACCTCTGGAATGCTTCTATGTCGGTCACGATCTCGTAGGTGTACCGCACGAAGAGCCTGCCGGCCTCGTACTCGCCGGTGGTGCCGGGGGGTTTTCCCATCATCATCCGTATGAGCCGGAGCGGGAGGTTGATGCCCACGGCTGTGGCGAAGTAGGTCCAGGCAGGGAACCGCGGGTTGATCTCGATGAGGTAAATGTCGTCCCCGGTGCTCATGCACTCGAGTTCAAACGGCCCTTTCCACTGCATAGCCGCGGCAAAGCGGTTCGCTGCATCGAGCATGGGTCCATGCTGCACCGTGACCCCGGTCCAGATCTTCCCGAGCGACGTGACGCCCACCTTCCGGATACAGACCAGCCCCGCTGACGTTCCTTTGCCATCGCCCAGCCCCACGACATTCAGTTCGGTTCCGGAGATAATTTCCTGGATAATGACCGGGTACCCCCATTCGGCAACAACCTTGTTGAAGAGGGAGACCGCCTGCTGGTAATTCTCCGCACGGCTCGCGCCGTAATAATGTCCCTTCACCATGACGGGAAGGCCGATTGCCTCGACAGCATCGGCAAGGGCCTCCGGGTTGTTCACCACCTCGGTGCGGGGGAGTTTTGTCCCGATAAGTCCCGAGACCTCTTTCAGCCGCTCCTTGCTGCACCCGTGGAAATCCTCCAGGGCCGGCAAAAACGTCCGTATCCCCTTCTCCTTGAGCCGGTCGGCATATTTTATGTAGAAGGGGAGTTCGACATCGAGGTTGGGGATCACGTAGTCGAGGCCGTAACTCTCCCGGATATACAGCAGCCGCTCAAAAAACGCCTCCCCGTTCGCTGACGGGTAGGGCATGATGAAGGACTTGTCAAAAAGCCAGTCCATGTAGATCCCCGGTTCCATTGCATCATAGGCAAGGCCGACAATGACCGCGTTTAAGCCCTTCTCTTCTTTGAGGCTCCGTGCAACCCCGATTCCGGGGCCGGGATTGTCGATAGCATTGATCCCGGAGACCCCGATAAAGATCTTTTTTTTCACAGGTAATCTCTTAAAAGATTGGAACCGTAAAGAGTGATAAAGAATTCCTGCACCAGGTACGACCGCTGCCGGCATCCCCGTTTTATGGCAAAAGTGCCGGTCAAATTATTCCGGTGACCAAAGCTATATCATATTGTACCATGATTTTTTGTCAATGGGGAGTTACCGGGCAGGGAATCTCTGGCATGTATCTTTGCGGGGGTAAGCCACGGCAACGTGTTCCGGGCTGCCAAATCCCCCCGGCTCCCCCCAACAATATCCCGGGCTCATGCAGGTCTCCCGGCCCGGTGTACCGGAAGAATGGATGAGAAACATTCCGGAGAACTGATGGAGGACAGCCTATGCCGGTGAATTTTGGTACCAGGACCGTTTTTGAACGGGTTGCCCTTTCCTGCGGCGTGATTGCAGCCGTTATCGGCGGTATGGGTCTTGTCGGCTGGGCATCCGGCCTGCAGGTGCTGGCGGGTGTGCGGGTGGATTATATCCCCATGGCGCCCAACACCGCCCTCGCCGTTATCCTGCTTGGCGTGGCCCTTTCTTCCGGAATTTTCCGGCCAAAGGACCCTGCTGCCCGTATCTTAATTGCCGGGCTCTCCTTGTTCTGCATCCTCCTTGCGGCCCTGACCCTTGCCGGGATATTCGCCGGCATCGACCTGCAGGTAGATGCGCTCTTCCTTGCCCCGTCGGGTACGATGGGCGCGGTCCCTGTCGGGCACATGTCGCCCGTCACTGCCGCCTGTGTCCTCCTTGGGGGTGCTGCAAACCTGCTGTTCCTGGGTAAAAGGAATGGTCCCTGCGCCATCCTTGGCACGGCAATTGCCCTGGTATGCGGCGTTGTCATCATCGGGTACTGGTATGGAGCCCCGCTGCTGTACGGCGGGACCGTCATCCCCGTTGCGTTCACCACCGCAGTCTCGCTCGGGACGCTCGGCGTCGGGCTGATCATGGCAGCCGGCCCTGAGCGCTGGCCCCTTTCCGGCATGACCGGCCCGTCGACCCGCGCCCGGCTCCTCCGCGGACTGCTGCCGGTCATCCTTGTCCTTGTCCTCCTCGTGAACTGGATCCATACGGTTGTCGTCGGACAGGTGGACAGCGGCGTGGTACTCCTGTCTGCATTCATGGCCATCCTCTCCCTGCTGGTCGTGGACGTGACCGTCACGTGGGTGTCCCGCGAAATCGGGGACGCCATTGACCGGTCCGAGCGGGAACGCAGGAAAGCCGAGGCTGCGCTGCGGGAGAACGAGGCACAGCTGGCAACTGCAATGGACATTGCCAACCTCGTGAACTGGGAATTCGATGTTGGGACCGGGACCTTCACGTTCAACGACAGGTTCTATGCGCTCTACGGCACGACCGCCGACCGGGAAGGGGGTTACCGGATGCCGGCAGAGGTATATGCCCGCGAATTCCTCCATCCCGATGACGCGGGTCTCGTTGCCGAAGAGATCAAAAAATCCCTGGAGACTTCCGATCCCGGGTATTTCTCGCAGGTAGAACACCGGATTATCCGGCGGGACGGCATGGTCCGGCACATTCTCGTGCGCATTGCAATAACCAAGGACGCCGGCGGCAGGACTATCCGGACCCACGGGGCCAACCAGGACATAACCGAACGCAAGGCTGAAGAGGAAAAACTGAAGTTCACCAACCTCCTCCTCTCAACCCAGCAGGAGGTCTCCATCGACGGGATCCTTGTTGTTGATGAAACGGGAAAGATCATCTCGTTCAACAACCGTTTTGCCGAAATGTGGCAGATCCCCCCGGACGTGATCGCGTCCCATTCCGATGAACGTGCCCTCCAGTCGGTGACCGGCAAGCTGGTCAGCCCGGATGAATTTTTCAGCCGGGTCCGGTACCTCTACGGGCACCGGGACGAGAAGAGCCGGGAGGAGATCGCGCTCCTTGACGGGAGGACGATCGACCGGTATTCCGCCCCGTTGTTTGGCAGCGACGGGAAGTATTACGGGAGGATCTGGTACTTCAGGGACATCACGGAGAGAAAACGGATGGAGGAGTCGCTCCGGCAGGAGAAGGACCTGTGGCGGGGGACATTCGACAGTATCCCGGACCTCCTTGCAATTATCAATACGGAGCACCGGGTTGTCCAGATGAACAGGGCAATGGCCGAAATCCTGAAGGTAACCCCTGATGCCGCACAGGGGATATTCTGCTACCATGCGGTCCACGGGACCGCGGGACCCCCGGACTACTGCCCCCATGACCTGCTGCTGAAGGATAAGAAGACCCATACTACGGATGCATTCCTGCCCCTCCTGGACGGGTATTATTCCATCACCGCTTCCCCCCTGTTCAAGTCTGACGGGTCCCTCTTTGGCTCGGTGCACCTGGCCCATAATATCACGGAACGGAAGAAAGCCGAAGAGCTGCTGAACCGTTTCAACGAGGAGCTCGAGCAGAAGGTCCGCGAGCGCACCGACCAGCTCCATGCGGCAAACCTGGAGCTCGAAAAAGAGGTCGGGGAGCATGCCCGTGCGGAAGAGAGGATCCGGGCCTCCTTAGAGGAAAAAGTGGTCCTGCTCCGGGAGATCCACCACCGGGTCAAGAACAACCTCCAGATCATCATCTCGCTTTTAAGCCTCCAGTCACGGTACATCGGAGACGAGAAGATCCGGCAGGCAATCCACGAGAGCCAGAACCGGGTCCGGGCAATGTCGCAGGTGCATGAAAAACTGTATCAGTCCCCGGACATTGCCAAAATCGATCTTGAAAATTATCTCAGGTACCTGGGAAACAGCCTCTTCGTGTTCTATGGCGAGAAAGAGAAGCGGATCGTTTTTACAATAAAGATTGTGGACATCCAGGTCGGCCTCGATACGGCAATTCCCATCGGCCTTATTGTCAACGAACTGGTCTCAAACTCATTGAAGCACGCATTCCCGGATGGCAGGAGAGGGGAGATCTCCCTTGAAGTGCGCAGGGAGAACGCCCTGATAACGATCCGGTACCATGACAACGGTGTCGGCATTCCGGCGGACTTTGACTGGCGCAACGCCGAGTCGCTGGGCCTCCGGCTCGTGATCCTGCTTGTTGAGCAGCTGGACGGGACCATCGACTTGGAACGGGGTCCGGGGACATTGTTTACGATTGTCGTGAAGGAGAAGGAATAGGTCCGCCCCGTTCCCGCGGAGCCCCGTTCCTTATGCCCGGTCAGAGATCCTTTGCCATGAGGGAAATCCCGCCGTCGAGCCCGGCAAAGAACCGGACACCGTCCATGCTGAATTCCGCGTAGGGATAACTGCCCAGTTCATAAAACCCGCAGCTTTCGAATGCCCGCTGCGAGGCCGGGCCGGTGCAGTCTGCTATGGCCTGCCGGAACCCCCGGTCCTTTGCATGGGAGAGCGCCCGGCGGATCATGGCCTGTGCCATGCCAAGGCCCCGGGCATGCCTGCTGACCCCGATCTGGAAGATGTGGAGAACCTCGCCCGGCGCAATGCGCTGCCGGTCGAGGTGCCGGTCCTCCAGTTCTCCGATCATGGCGACCGCTTCCCGGAAATGGGCAATGAATTCCCGCATCTCCTCCCCCTCGTCCGCCGGGTCTTCGGTAAAGTCAAAACAGAAGATGAAGCCGGCCGGCTCCCCGGTTGTTTTGTCGCGGACAAGGAAACTTAAGTCCTTTTTCACCAGGGACCTGACGTACACCCGGGCGTACGGGAGGAAGAGGGCAGGGTCCAGGGCATGGCGGTGCGATGTCGGCTCGTCGGCAAGGAAGACCTCCGTGTAGAGCCGGGCTGCGCTTTCCACGTCGGCGTCCGTGAGGGGGACGCAAGCCGGGCCGGTTGCGTGCCGGCCGTTTCCCTGCCTTGTATCTCCAGCCATTTGCTGATCTAGGGTATTGCGTTCTTTGTCTAAAACTGCGATCCTGCTCAGGCCGCGTAGCCGGGTGAAGTGATGCCCGGTGTCCTTGTGGATTGCGGCATCGCCGCAGCCCCCTTCCGGAACCGGCTTCATCCCGGTTTCGTTATGAACGACCGCCAAACCGAAAATTTTTTCCGGAATTAACGCCAGTCAGATCATCCGGTGAACGCCAGGAATGGCCAAAAATTCCTTACGGTCCCTGCTCACGCCGGCCCTTCCGGCCGGCGCCCTGTTCACGCACCTCTTTATAGGAACCCCGTCAATCAATCCCCATGGAAAAACAACCCCAGGCAATCAAGGTCAAACGCGACCGCCCGATCTGCGAGAAGTGCCAAGACCCCAATATCGTCACAAAGCCCGACGGCAGCTACCGGTGCAAGCGCTGCGGGTACGACAGCGCGAAAGGCCGGTAAGGGATTTGATAAATGGTTCCCGGGCTGCGGGCGAACAGGTATGGATCCTGTGGGCTCCCTCACCGGTCACATAGTTTTTAAAAAATGGCAGGAGTGCCCGGTCTCTTCCTGGACCAGGAGGTCGGTATCGATGAACTTCCGGCCGAGCATCTTTGCCAGCAGCACGCCGACCGTGCTCTTGCCGGCGCCCGGCATGCCGGTGAGGACGATGTTTTTCCCGGGGGGGTTCCTGTTCTTGCTAACGAGAGAATATTCCCCTGAAGGGATATGAAGGGCGGGGTGCCCGGAATGTTCTTCTGGTTCTCGTTTTGTTTGTCATGGAGACGAGATTATGGAATTTTTTGCCTTCCCTCCAACCCATTTTCATATCCCGCTATGGGTCAGCATCGCCACAGAATCATCCGGTGAAGTTGTTCCGGAACCGTTACATTTCCTTCAGAAGGCTGAACAGATCTCCCTGATGGCAGAATACATGCATGCAACAGAAGTTGTGCTCAAAAAATCCTGCCGTGTTGCATGAAAACCGGGTTCTCTGCTCCAGATGGTTTCCCATGCATCTTCTATTGCATCATGAATCGCCGGAACAGCGTACTCCACGGGCGCCAGCGGATAGGGAAAGGGAATTTTGTTCTGCCTCTTTGCAGCCCGCGCTATGCAGGTGCCCTGCGGGAGCATGAGCCAGATAACCGCAACGGGGATTGTGGATCGCAGGAGACTGTCCCGGACCTCGCGGGTATGCGGCCCCATTCCGGAAAATTCCAGGATTGCCGGCGCGGATCTGCTGCAGGACTCAAGAAAATGGTCCCAGGCAGAATCCTCGCCAGAGAATGTGCCGTCTCCATAGCGGATCCGGCAATCATCGATCGACGCGTACGGGAAACCGGTGTCCCGTGCCAGGCAGCCGGCGATCGTTGTCTTTCCGGAACCAAGCGTGCCGACCAGGAGGATTTTTTTGGGGCTGATGGCGAGTCTTTCCGTCTTACAAAAACCATGTGTGTCCATATCTTTGTTCCTGCTCATGGCTGGAGATCTGGTCCGGACTGCAAAGTATTCCCTGACAGGTGATGCCGGGATACATTCTCCGTTACCATGATCTCCACTACATCTCCGTTTCATTTTTCCCGGTTTTCCCCGGATCTTCATCACCAGGATCGCACCATGCGAAATGCCTGCATCCGATACACGAAGATCTGACTGAACGCTTACAGTCCTCCGGGTAAGGTTCCGGTCTTCTTTTTGGATCGTAGCGCTCGTTTTTTATTCGCGTGAATGAGCGATCCGGATTGAGCCGGTAGTTATACCGGTCATGACACATGCGATACTCTGTATTGAGCATGCAATAGCCTTCTACATATGAGTGGTTTATCAGGACCTCGAATACGAGAAGAACCCGTGAGGGTTCTTCGATGGTGATATAATTCCAGGAATGAACCGCCGGGCAGGCTTCGTTATCCGGTATTCTCTTCATTTCTTTCGTACCGGTTTTTCTCATGAACCTAATGGGTTTGTGGTTGGAGAAACGATCTTCCGGGCATTGGCAATGGCTTTCCGTGAGACTTCAATGATACCGCGAGTTTCAGCCGTGAAAAACGTTCGTGAGAACTTTCACCCTCGCACGTCGTTCAATAGTCCACTCACTGAGTGGACAATTGAGCTGGACCCATTTCCATAATCGCCAGCCATGAGCTCCGGTCATGCTGTCGCGTAGAGAGATCACCGGGATTTCTTACCGGCCTGGCTCTTCTCCGCATACTGTTTTGTCATGCGTTCAAATTCCGGATCAGGAACGGCAGATTCCTCTGCAATCCTACGGCCGGAGAATTTTTCATACTCATCGAGCGCAAGGGCCTGGGCAATCTCCATGGATATGGATCCCTTGTCTCCAAGGATCTCCTGCTCGTTGAACTTAAGAAATGCATCCAGTTTCTCTTTCCACTCGCTCATGTATACCGGTTGCTGACGTTCTGCCTGCATCTCGGCATAATCGAGATACATGGTGATGATGCGGTTCAGCTTTTTGATCTCGGGTTCCCTGAGATAGTTTTTTGCTACGGTGACATCGCCTTTTCTGACCTTCGTACCCTTCCAGCTGGTCAGCCCCATGTTTGGCTGCAGTGCATCGGCTCGTTCGGCAATGATTTCTGCGGCCGTGCGGCCGGTGATCGCCCAGTGCAGCTTGTTCTGCACAACCCGGAAAAATTCTAGGGTGGTCTCCGCGTGAGGATTGTAATCGATCGCGAGCGCATAGATGTCACGGATCTTCTGGTAGAACCGTTTCTCCGAAGCCCGGATATCACGAATCCGTTCGAGAAGTTCATCGAAATAATCCGCCCCGATGCTGCGGCCATCCTTCAGGCGCTCGTCATCGAGCACGAATCCCTTGATGAGGTATTCCCTCAGTCGTTCGGTGGCCCACCTGCGGAATTGTGTTCCCCGGTGGGAGCGGACACGGTAGCCGATTGCGAGGATCATGTCGAGGTTGTAATATTCGATGGAACGCTTTACTTTCCGCGATCCTTCAGTTTGAATTGTTAAGTATTCCTTAATAGTTGAGATCGGGTTGCATTCTCCATCCCCGAAGATATTCCTGATATGTATGTTGATGTTCGGAATAGTGGTTTGGTATAACTCAGCGATGAGTGCCTGGGTCAGCCAGACCGTTCCCTCGTCCAGCCGGACTTCGATGCGGCTCGTCCCGTCTTCGCTCTGGTAGAAGAGGATCTTCGACCGGGAGACCGTTTCCAGGAGAGCGGTTTTCTTCATAGTGTTCGTATGTTAGTTCCGGATGTATGCCCTCTTATAATGTGAGGGTGTGGTGCGAAACTGCCGGCTCCCGTTTCCCTTCTCTTCAGCTTTCCCTCCTAATCCTTCATGCTCCGGTACAGCACCGGCAGGTACTCCGGCAGGTTCGCGTGCCCGGCCCCGATGGTCTCGTGCTGCTCGCAGCACATCTCCCGGATGAACCAGACAGCGTATTCCCGGGAGACGACCGGGCAGGCGCAGGTCTCTACGGGCCCCGGCATCCAGTGCCAGAAGTAGAAGAGGATCTCTCCGTTGTCATCCGGCCGGGCATAGAGGTCCGTACCCCGCCAGACGGCCTGGAACGTATGCGGGATATACCGCCGGCTTTTGAAGATCTCCTGCCGGGTCGCACCCCCGTTTGGAAAACCACGTCGTTCCGGGTTGGGGATTTTCCGGGGCAAAAGGGAGGCAGGTCCCGTCTCGCTCCTCTTTCCTAGACCGCAATGGAGAGGAAGAGCAGGGAGTAGAGGACCACGCAGACAAGGGGGATGATCCTCAGCGACCAGTAGTTGACCCTCTCGACCATGTCCCGGTTGCCGGATTCGGTATATTTCAGGATAAGGATCCCGGAGGTAAGTACCATGACCAGCGTGACGTAGGTGATGACCATGAAAATGTCCAGGAACGTCACATAGGCAACAAGCGGGATGGCATCGGCGATGCGCCAGTGGATGAGGACCGCGGCAAGGAACATCGACGCGTTCAGGCCCAGCCGGGACGAGACTTTCATCATCAGCGATGCTATCGAGACAATGATGATGAGGAAGAGCGGGAGGAAGAATTTCAGGAGCGTGGACGTGAGCTCCCGCGAGATGCCGTACTCAAAGTTCACCCGGGAGTACGGGACCTGGCCGGTGAGGTACGAGTGGTTCGTGACGGACCAGTCATTGCCGGTGAACTTCCACCCGGGAAGGCCTGTTTCGCGCTGGTTGAGGACCGTCATGAGCGGGTCGACCGAGAGGACCATCCCGCTCTCGTCTTTGGTCCTGGGCTCCAGCCTGATGACGAGCGTCTGCCGGTCGAACGGGTAGCGGCTGAGGTCGGGATCCGTGGTCAGGACCGCAATGATGCGGTACTCCTTGTCGTGGGGTGTATCGACAATGGTGCTGACCGAGGTCATCATGCCGTTTACCAGGGTCATGTCATCGATGGATACCGGGGTGTCTGAATGGAGTATCAGGTTGAAATCAACCCCGAATGTGCCGGCGGTTATGTCGAACCTTGAAAAGTCCGTGACGTAGACGCTCACATTTACGTGCTGGGGCAGGGGTACGGGCTGCTGTGCGGTACCGTTGGCACCCGGTGCGGCACCGGCGGGGACTGCGACCAGGAACACCGCAAGGGCGATGAAGAGAAGGAGCCGGAAGCAGGGCGGTTTTATGGGTTCGGATGCAGTCATGAAACTCTCGCTCATTCCGGATTGGGAACCGCGGATATTAAACCGTGCGGAAATGTTTCTTTGGGAAGGGCATACGGTTGCCGTTCTCTCTTTCCCGGCGTTGCGTCGTACTCGTTTGCCCATCCCTCGAACCGGGCCCCGGTTTTTGCTGCGTTTTATCGTACCTCGGGTGTTTTTGCGGGGTCGGGGAACCAATTCCTTTATCGGGTTACGGCTGAAACAGACAAACAGTGAGGTCATCGTGAAGATTTACCTGGATGTATGCTGCCTGTGCCGGCCATTCGATAACCATCATGAGACCAGGATACGCCTCGAAACAGAGGCCATACTTACGATCCTGAAACGCTGCTCACTTGACTGGGAGCTGATCACCAGCACTGCGGTACTGTATGAGGTGGGCCTCATCGGAGATCCGGTGAAAAGATCTCATGTTATCCGGCTGGCCCACCGTGCCCGGGAGACCGTGCGGGCAGATGAAGCACTGTTGTCACGGGCAGAAGCGATCGAACATTACGGAATCATGGGTATGGACGCAATCCATATTGCATGTGCGGAGAAAGCCGGCGCGATTTTCCTGACTACCGATGATGAGCTGATAAGAATTATGAAGAAGCATACTCAAGATATATCCATACGGGTCGATAACCCGCTGCACTGGCTGATGGAGTTGAACCATGATGGAGAGTAAAACCCTGGCCCAGATCCAGAGCGAAGGGTACGATGCCCTGGTAAAAGCCCTCGGACCGGAGGATGCGGTCCGGTTCATCCGGAGTTTTGATCCCGGGAGCGGCGACTATACGCAGGAGCGCAAGCAGTACCTGAAGAAAAAAACCGTGAAGCAGATCGGGAAAGAAATTCTCGAACTGCAGAAATCGATCTGATTTTTCCTTTTCCTGAGTTACTTTAAAAAAAAATTCATGCAAGTTCAGCGGGATCGATGCCGGCATCCTTGCAGATCTGTTTAACGATCTTGGGGTGCAGGATCTTCCCGGAATGATCCGGCACCGTTACCCGGATACCGATATCATTTTTAAAGATTTTATGGCTCCCGCTCTGGCGGACACAGGTAAATCCCTTCGATTCAAGTACGGAGATGATCCGGTGTGCGGGAATCCGGGGGAGTTTTTCACTCATACCGAAACGTCCACGGTCGTCAGGTTGATGAGCTCTGCCTGGGGAATCTTCTCTCCCGATGCAATGCGATCATCAAGATGGAGGCGGATTGCATCCCGGATATTGCCCATGACTTCTTCATAGGTTTCGCCCTGGGCATAACAGCCCTGGAGTTCGGGGCAGAACGCGGTATAGCCATCTTCATCTTTTTCAATGATCACGGAAAAGCGGAAATTATGCATGCGGGACCTTCCAAAGAGGCATTCTCTGCTGATTATATCTGGCTGGTATGGTGCAAGAACTTTGTGCTGTATCGTTTGTCTCCCGCTCCTCTTGTTCTCCCTCCAAATCCTTCATGCCCTGGTACACCTCCGGCAGGTACTCCGGCAGGTTCGCGTGTCCGGGGCCGATTGCCGCGTCGCGCTCTTCGCAGAGGTCGCGGACGAACCGTATCGCGTACTCCCGGGAGACGACCGGGCAGGCGCAGGTCTCTCCGGACGCCTGCGTCCAGTGCCAGAGGCAGAAGAGGGTCTCTTTGCCCGGGCAGGCATAGAGGCCGGTGCCGCCTGCCACCGCGAGGAAGAAGTGCCGCGGGAAGCGCCGGCTTCGGCAGAGCGGGATGTCGGTCGCGGGGGTTACCGGATATCAGAAGCCGGAAAAAAGTTGTTGAGATTATTGTGGGGAAGGGGGAGTGAGGACCCGGATGTTTACCTGATAATCTTTTTTCTGGCGAACCATGATTCCCATCGCTTTTTATTCAGAGTTCTTCTTCTCCAGAATTATCTTTGCGATCCCGTGTGTAATTCTGGCCAGCCAGAGTACCGTGCTATTACGGTTTTTTTAACGTGTTTACCGGAAAAATTGTGTTTCCAGGGTAAAGCAGAACAGAAATCTGCGGGTACTTGATTGAACCGCGGAGTTCAGAAATCTTATATTCAATATTTTATTACGTTTATGCCACAATGCAAAAACATTCAGGTTCAGGAATAACCCGGCTGATCCGGTGGCAAGGCGCGAGTGGGCGTATCCCCCACCCCTGGAGAACCGGCCGGGGGTGCGCGGTATGAGCCAGGGACGCGTACCTTCAGCTGCAACCAGAAGTGCCGGAGGTACAGCATGAGAAAAGGAAGGCCCCCGCAGGTCACGCTCCGCGAGGCGGAAATGATTGCCCTGAGACGCGGGCAGGTGGTAATGGTCCCCGGAGGTCGGAGCGATGCGTTCGACCTCATCATCTGCGAGGAGCACCGGACGGTCTTTGTCCGGGTGCGCCGGACGCTTACCCGGTTCACCTGGCCGCTCGAAGTCCTCAGCCAGTACCAGTACGATATTGCCCGGGTCCACCGGCTCCCGCTCACGCAGGTCACGGCCCGCGAGTTCTGGCTCCGGCTGCCGAACGGGAAGTGGCAGTACTTCCTGGTCCGGCATGACTCATTGATCGAGATCGAGGCGGACGGCCGGCACTTCCCGCGGGCCGAGCTGCCGGTCGTGAGTGCGGAGTTTCCCCGAAAGGAGACGGGAGAAGGAGGAGATACAATCGGTGATCTCCGCCGGGGAGTGTAAGAAAAACCCAGTTTTTCTCTATGAGGAAGCGTATCTCCGACCTGCCAATCCGGGCCTCATACGTGCCCGGATTGACCCTTTTCTGAATGGTTTTGTTGAATTTCATGCAAAAGCGGGGGTATTTCCTGCAAGTGTTTTCACTCCGGGTTGTTTCCTTGGGATTCAGGAGATTCTGGCGGTTTTACAAGCCGCCCTAAAACGTAAATAGAGCTGAAATACGTGGCAAAAGACGGAGTTATGCGTAGTAGTGCAGGGGGGTTTTAACCGGGAGGGGGTTTTGTGGGTAAGGCCGGAGTTTCCCCAAATGAATCCTGATGAGGAGCCACCTTCGTCGGATACCTCCGGGCAACCCCCTCATTTCATTCCCTGGAAAAACGTATCTCCGACCTGCCAATCCGGGCCCTATACGAGCCCGGATTGACCCTTTTCTGAATGGTTTTGTTGAATTTCATGCAAAAGATGGGGTATTTCATGCAAGTGTTTTCACTCCGGGTTGTTTCCTTGGGATTCAGGCGATTCTGGCGGTTTTGCAAGCCGTCCTAAAACGTAAATAGAGCTGAAATACGTGGCAAAAGCCGGGGTTATGCGTAGTAGTGCAGGGGGGTTTTAACCGGGAGGGGGTTTTGGGATCACGGTAGATGAGAGGATTTGACGCTTCAAGAGGGGCAAGCGCAGTCCAAGATTTTCTCAAAGAAAATCTTCTCCAATTAATCCTCGCTGATGCGACGATTAATTCCCAGCAGCGTGGGCTGGCCCCCGGAGGTGGAGCAGCGAAATCCAAAACCAGGCATCTTAATCTCTTCCAAATACAATCTCACTAAAAGGCAGGTCCCATGAAATCTCTTCCTCATGGTCTTTACGAACAACTTATTAACACCCATCTTGAAGAAAAACTTCGCGAGCAGAATACAACAATCAGCAAGGACTTGCTGAAGAATTTTGATTCATCCGTTCTTCTTGCCCAGTACCTTGGCCCGGTTTTGAAACGTTCACTGGAATTCCTGGAGGACTCGCAAGGCTCAACGATCCCGGAACAGATCGCGTGCTGCAATGAGATCATCCGGCTCCTCGCAACGATCACGAAGGAAGATTGTCTCAGCCATTGTACGATTCCGGCCGATGGCGAGATTCTCCTTTCAATCGGGAATGAGAATGTTGCTCCATCGCGATCATCCCGGCCCGTCACGCCCCTTTCCCAGAGCAGCCTCTTCACCGGGTCCGCACATGAGCCAAGCCTGATCCAGGAGCTCAGGGCTGAGATCCTTTCTGCGGATCGGATCGACATTCTCGTATCGTTCATCAAATGGAGTGGCATCCGGCTCCTAATGGGTGAACTCCGGCAGTTCTGCGAGCGGGGCGGCAAGCTGCGGATCATCACGACCGCCTATACCGGTGCGACCGATGTGAAGGCCATTGATTTTCTCTCGTCCTTACCGAATACGGAGGTACGGATTTCGTACGATACGGCGCATACCCGGCTGCATGCCAAGGCCTACTATTTTGAGCGGGACTCCGGGTTCTCAACCGCGTATGTCGGGTCATCGAATCTCTCGAACCCGGCGATCACGTCCGGTCTTGAGTGGAATGTCAAACTGACTGAGAGAGATTCCAAGCCGCTCATCAAAAAGATCCAGGCTTCGTTCGATAGTTACTGGAATGATCCGGAATTCCTGCGGTACCAGGAGAAAGACCGGGCTACGTTTGAGGAAGCGTGCCGGAAGGAGCGAAGAGGATCATCGGATGAAGGCACAGGGTACTTCTTCGATATCATTCCGTTCCCCTTCCAAAAAGAGATCCTCGAACGGCTGCTTGTGGAGCGGACGATCCATAACCGGTACAAAAATTTAGTTGTTGCAGCAACCGGAACCGGAAAGACCGTCATCTCGGCATTTGATTTCAAGCGTTTCCGTGAAACAAATCCCCGGGCCCGGCTTCTCTTTGTCGCCCACCGCGAAGAGATCCTGAAGCAGAGCCTCCATACATTCCGGGGAATTCTCAAGGATCAGAACTTTGGGGATATTGCAATTGCCGGTAAGATTCCCTCGCAGATCGATCACGTCTTCATGTCGATCCAGACCTTCAACAGTTCCGGGTTCTCTGAACGGACACCTCCCGGGTTTTACGATTTCATCATCGTGGATGAATTCCACCACGCGGCGGCAGCATCGTACCAGCGTCTTCTCTCGCATTACACGCCAACGATCCTGCTCGGACTGACCGCAACACCGGAGCGGATGGACAACCTGGACATCCTGGGATATTTCGATGGCCGGATTGCAGCGGAGATCCGGCTTGCGGAAGCCATAGGGAGAAATCTTCTTGCGCCGTTCCATTATTTTGGTGTTGCGGATTCGGTGGATCTCGATGATGTGGAGTGGACCCGGGGAAGATACAACCAGGGCGTTCTCTCGAAACGCTATACGGGGAACGACACCCGGGCCGGTCTCATCGCGGATTCGCTCAAAAAATATGTTACGGAGATTGACGAGATCATCGGACTCGGGTTCTGCGTGAGCATCGAGCATGCAAATTACATGGCCGAAATCTTCACGAAAATCGGCATTCCCTCCGTCTCCCTGAACTCCGATAGTCCGGATGACGTACGACGCTCGGTTCAGAAACAATTGCGGGCAAAAGAGATCCGGTTTATCTTTGTCGTTGACCTGTACAACGAAGGCGTGGATATTCCCGAAGTGAACACGATCCTCTTCCTGCGCCCCACCGAGAGCATGACGGTCTTCCTCCAGCAGCTGGGCCGGGGGCTCCGGCTTTGTTCCGGCAAGGAGTGTCTCACGGTGCTGGATTTTGTCGGGAGGCAGAACGCGAATTATCATTTCGATGCAAAGTACCGTGCCCTGCTGTCGGATGCGCACGTGCCTCTGACGGAGCAGATCCGGGCGAATACCTATTCTCTCCCCCGGGGTTGTTTCATCACGCTGGAGAAGGTGGCGCAACAGACGGTGCTGGAGCATATCGAGCGGTCGCTGGGGAAGTGGAAGGGGCTGGTGCAGAAGGTCGCACGGTTTGAAGCGGAGTCGGGGAAATCCTTGGACGTCCGGAATTTTCTTACGTATTATGATCTCGAACCCAGGGAGATCTATGGCAAGTCGAGTTTCCGGGGCTTGTGTGCGGAGGCGAATCTCTGCGAACATCCCTCACCCGAAGAGGAGGAACGGATTGTTACTGCTGCGAGACGGTTGCTTCCGCTCAATTCCATCTCGATGATCCGGTTCATCCGCCGGTTCCTCGCAACCAAAGATTTTTCCGGAATGGAAGATCCCCGGCGTGACTCCTGCCTCGCTATCCTCTACTATTCATTCCATTCACTGCCACTCCCAGAGACCCCGCACCCAGATCTTCTTGCCAGCATGCAACCGTTCTTTGAGAAGGATTGGATGGGTCGCGAGATCGATGGGTTACTTGCGTACCTAGAGGACAAAACCGAAGTGCTCGAAGGCCCGCTTGACCTCGGGTTCCCCACGGGATTGTCCCTACATTGCACGTATTCCCGCGACCAGATCTTTGCCGGGCTCGGCCACTGGACACCATCTCTCATTAGCGTGGCCGGCAAACGGGAGGGCGTACTGTATATCCGGGAGAAGAATTTGGACGTGTTCTTCATCACCCTTAACAAATCTGAGAAGCACTTCTCGCCGTCTACGATGTACAACGATTACGCGATCAGCGAACGGTTGTTTCATTGGCAGTCCCAGAGTACGACATCTGCTGGGTCTCCGACAGGGCAGCGGTATATTCGTGGTACTTCAAAGGTGCTGCTATTCGTCCGGGAGTTCAACAAGGTCGGGAATGTTTCGCAGCCGTATGTTTGCTTAGGTACTGCTCGGTATGTTCAGCATACCGGCAGTAAGCCGTTGAGTATTGTGTGGCGGTTGGATGCGGAGATTCCGGCGTGGTTCATGCGGAAGGCGGGGAAGGGGATTTAGGCGAAGTATCGATGGTGCGGTATTACAGTGGAGGAGTTAAAAAAAAGATATCTCCAGTATAAATCCAAGCAATTGTAAATACAAACTTTAATTCCTTACAAACATCGACATTCAGATATTTAGTCATCCAAGCGTGATACCCTTGTACGATGTTTTTCTTTCTCATGCATCGGAGGATAAAGATAAGATAGCCCGCCCTCTCGCAAAAGCTTTGAAAGACCGGGGATTAAATGTTTTTTTTGACGAAGATGCGATCAAACTCGGGGATAATCTTAGACGAACCATTGACGAAGGGTTGAGTAAATCGAAGAATGGCGTCTTCATCCTTAGCCCTAATTTTTTTAAGAAGGAATGGCCGCAAAAAGAGCTCGATGTATTTTTTGCGCGTGAGATTTACGGTGAAAAAGTGATCATTCCAGTATGGCATGGTCTTTCCCCTCAAGAAATTCTTAAAATTTCTCCAACTATTGCAACTCATGTAGCTGTAAAAACCGAAGGGAAATCTATCGATGAAATTGCAATTCAGATAATTGAAATTGTTCGTCAAAGACAAGAAGATCCAAATATTGGAAAAATCTCTGAAAAAGTCATTAGAATTGAAGCAACTCGGGATTCAATAATTGCAAAAAATCCAATTTCATTCAGTGGATCGTGTATCAATTGTGAGGGAAATGTACATTTAATTCTCCACAGCCCTGGACGATTTGAAGCAGGAAGAGAAATTGCAACCATTGTTCCTAATGATAAGAACAGGTGGTCCTTTACACTCCCATCCGAATATGTCGAACAACCCGGAAAATATTCTATGGTTGCAAGAGATTCACAAAAAAGCATTCAAGATGATGTTGCATTCATAGTTGAGAAAGGGGGTGTAACAATTGTTGCTGCGGGAGATCAGCATTATTACATCGGTGAAAAAATTCGTTTATCTGGCACATCGCTGGCAGGAAAAGAAATTTATCTGGCCTTAAAAGGAAATAGTCCGGAAATTCAAGACAGGAAATTGGATCAATTAAACCTCTATTCAGAATCTGGAAATGCCCATTCGTTCGTTAAAGTTGATGTGGGATACGACCATTGCTGGTCATATGAGTGGGATACATCAAAAGTTGGATTACAACTCCAAAAAGGACTGTATACGATCTTCGCGATGGAGACCCCGGTTACATCTGCGGATAGATCCGACGAGTCTTATGGATCCGTCTCAATAATTATTGAAATCCCATTTGTCAGTGCAACCGCAGCTTATTCGACAATTCCCCACGGAAGACCATTATTTATTAGAGGTACTGCTGAAGGAAATCCGTTACAAATTCAAATTTGGATATTTGGGGAATCATTTGCGGCAGTTCAAAAGGTGAGTGTAAACCCAGATAGTTCATTCAAATATGAGCTGTCTAAAGAACAAACCAGGGACTTACCTCCTGGCCCCTATTACATTGTTATTCAACACCCCATGATGAACAAAATATTTGATGTGGATATCGATGATAATTCTCGATATGTGTTTACCTATTCATCTGGTGAAAAAGTTCGCCTTTTCTCTATTCAAGGTCGAGAAAAAATAACTGGAATGTCAGCCGCGAAGGCATTGGTAAATGCAATAAACAATCCTCTTATTGACGATACTTACACAAAACTTCAAATTCTTGTCGAAGATCCGAAACACAACACTTCTGATATGCAGACACAAAGTCCCAAGAAAAAAACAAAAACAACATCGAAAAAAGGAAAAAATAATGGGTTGGTGGATTCTTCATCATTGGATGCTGATCCCCAAGAAACGACGATTCATGTCGATAATTCTGTTCGGTATGAAACGGACAAACAAGATTTTTGGATTTTTGAATTGAGTGCCCCTTACTTAATAGAAAAAATGGGTAAACCCAAATTATTCATTTCGGGTCTTGTTAGCATTGGTATCGGGCTCGTAATCATTATAGGAATCATTTACAAGTTTACATTTCCATATCAGTCTTGGTTAGGATTATTGTTTTTGCTCATCGGATTGTTTTTTGTAGCAATCGTAAAGTATCACTCATACACCCAATGTAAAAAATGTTCAAAAGAATTTGCATATGATGAAATAGGTGTTCCTCAGGTTAGAGAAGTGACAACTAGTGATGGATATATCAAAAAAACAACGACAAGAAAGTACAAATGTAAATTCTGCGGGCATGTCGATACGAGAAAACAAAATGAAACTATTGCACATCATGAGGAAGAAATGGGATAAAATAATAATCTAATGGCAATTATCACGTGGTGTTGGTGAGGCCCCGATAAGCGTTTGATGCTAAAAAATTCCTTTGCTTATTGTGGGTGTGAATTATCATTTTTTTGTAGGATATCTGTACAATCTTTACACAAAGGTTTTCCAAAGGAAATGAGACTGTTTGTGGTGTCACTCCCGCAGAAGTGACAGTATCTTTCAGGATGTTGCGATCTTTTGTATTTTGCCCATTCTCGAAAACATTTTTTACAAAGGGGTTTGTCTGGGTTAATTTCTCCCATCGGTGCACGACAACGTATACAATATCCCGTTTCCTTTAGATAGATGTGGTTTAGAGTTTGAGATTTTAAATTTTGAATTTCTTTGGAAACATCTTCATATACAAGATGGTCCTCCTGTCTTGAGAATCTCAATCCCATCTCCCAATTATGAGTTAAGGAATGTTCGTAGAGATTCATAGATGTGATTAATCCTTCATTTTCATTGATATAACATTTCGAATGAAGATTCTCACAATGTCCTAATGTAAGATTCTTCAAATTTTTTAAAAAATAAAGGTCAGGATTAGTTAATTTCTCGTTTGTTCGGTAAATAATGGTGATAGGAATACCCTTTTTATCGGTACTTTTAAGATAATTTTTCGTTTGAACGGGAATGTTCAGGTATGGTGAAATCAGTAACAATTTTCTTTCCGCATTTGTTATAATATCAGTTAAAGTGGAAAGCACCCCAGAACCATTCACAAATTTCGCCATACTTTCAAATCAGCCATTTACTGCGATTGACGTTAAGGCTTTGGTTTCACGAGATTCACAGCGGTACCGGGTAGTTACTCAAATAATTATGTCAAATTGTAACCCCGGGGTTAGCCCACGCGGCTGGGGCAAAGCCCCAATGAGCGTCAAATCCAAAAAACCAACTCCCCCGATCCCCCTTTCGGATGGTAAAAACACTTATCCAGGACCAGCCCGACCTGCCGCTCCTCCGGAAAAGATCCAGCACAATACGAAACTCCGCATCGCGGCAGGGAAATCAACTGCCGGTCAAACGCAGGATATTTTTCTGGAGCGTCCATCCTCCGGAGTTCCGGCAGCGTGACCCCGCCCTTCTCCAGCGCAATGAGGAACCGGCTCCTCAGGCCCGGGAGGAGTTCATAATAATCCGGGACGGCTGTCCCGTGCAGGAACCGGGAGGATCTTCGGGAGAGAGGCGGTGCCGGACGGGACGCAGGTATCGGGATACAAAGAGACAAAAATTTCTTCGCGTGATACACACCCCACCCCTCTCGTTCACCCCACCAACCCGGTTCCCATTTCCCCGGTGTGCCCACGGCAAACAGAATCATTTATTGATTCAGGAAGAGAACGAAAGAATCAGGAGGCGTGTGTGAAAGTCTATCTCGATGTGTGCTGCCTGTGCCGGCCATTTGACGACCAGCTCATTCCGAGAATCCGGTATGAAAGCGAAGCCGTCATTGCAATTCTGAACCGGTGTTCACGGGACTGGGAACTGGTCTGGAGTTCCGCAATTACCTATGAGGTTGCCAAAATTATTGATCACGACAAAAAACATTACATAAGCACATTCGCAGCAAAGACAACTACAAATATCCTCGTAGATAGAGCGATAAAGGATCGTGCTGCGGTGCTCATGAACCTGGGAGTGAAGGCCCTGGATGCGTTGCATATTGCCTGTGCGGAGCGGGCAGGTGCAGCGGTCCTGATAACGACGGATGACGCATTGAAAAACATTATGAGTCACCACAGCGATATAATTTCCATCCGGATCGTAAACCCTGCTGCATGGTATGAGGAGGTGACAGGAAATGAAAGTGAAAACACTGCATGAAATTCATGATGAAGGGATTGATGCTCTGCGCAAGACACTTGGTCCTGTTGACATGGTCCGCTTCATTCAGATGTTTGATCATGGAAAGGGAGATTATACCAAAGAGCGTAAGCAGTGGCTCAGTAATGATCTCGATGAAATATGCAACGAGATCTTTGAAATGCAGAAACAGGCCAAATCTGTTTCTGGTTCAAAATAACATCTCACTTTTTTTTATGGAGAAACCGGGAAGGGGATCCTGTGGTCCACGTGGAGCTGTGCAAGACCGTAAATCGGCCTGCCGGACCAACACCCTCAAGGCCGTGGTGTTCCTGGAACCGGGACGCATAGACCGCTCTTGCCTCGCTCACAGCCCGGCCGGTCTCCGGTGCGGTTCGTAATGTCTCCATCACCGGCACAACCGCAACCGCCTCTCCGCTTGCCTTGCACTTGAATTCAGCTCACTGGTACACTATCTCTCATCAGTGCGACCGGCAAACGGCATCAGCAAAGAGTTACGGATAGGCAAATCCCAACCTGCCCTTCCGGCAACCGGCACCCGATACCATCTGCCTTTACCTGCCCCGGGCGGGAAACTGTGCAGGATTTTGGACATTTAGGAATGTAAACAAAACCAGTAAACCATTCATTGGTAAAGTATATACTCTCCACAGGGCCCGGGGCCGGTGAGCGCGGGGTTCAAACCGGCATTTTCTCTACCGGGATCCTCAGGTTGCGGACATTCCGGAATCCCTCTGTTTCCAGCGCTTTTTTTGTAGCCAGGTTCCGCACGAAAATCCAAGAAGCCGCAGCAAGAGGCAATTCCGGGGTAAGCAGGCAGACCCAGGCGGATTTTTGTTTTGCGGCATGTATCCACCGGCTCCTGTTCCATGACGGCTTGAGAATCATGCTTCTATCCTGCTTTGAAACGGTTTCTCCATTTATACGGGCATTGATTGCGATATTCCAGCTCAGTTCATCCATGAAAACGCCGTCCAGGTCATCGAATGAAAACAGGACGTTGTTGGGAAATTCCCCTTTTTTCCGGAAAATCTTCCGGTATCCCGTGCCGGTAAATTCCCCGTGGTCAAACACTCTCCAGTTATCATCATATCCGGTTCTGTACATTATTGTCTCAATATCCCCTGCAGCAAGAAAATGGGGATAGAATCCTATCTCCTGCTCCAGCCATTCGTACGCCGGCAGGAAATCGGTGAATGAGTATTCCGGAGTTGCCGTAATTGTACCAAACCGTATTTGCAAAAACGGCATGCAATGATGATAAAAGGGAAGGTCAGTCTCTCCTGCTCTGGTGCGCCTGATACAATCACCCTAAAAAAATCTCTTTGCAATCATATGACTGGTTTATGGTCAACGATCGGGTAATCGTTCAGAAACGGGACGAATACCCGGTTTACCCGGCCCGCTTCTGCTCTCCATCCTCACCTTCCCCCTGACCTCACCGCGATCACGAGAAATGCGGCTGCAAATCCGAACCAGCTTATCCCGATCCCGCAGTCGCCTCCCTACCGGAAGATGGCGCTGCAACGCGACAAGACCGTAGCTGCAATGAAGACAAGCATGAGGAGGGAGACGCCGGGCGTGAACCCGTACGCGTACCCAATGCGGAACCTCACCGTGCCGGCAGGCATCCTAAGGAGGGATGGATGCGGGAGCAAGATCAGTCACTTTGCCCCGTCCTCGCGCCTCCACCATGTTCCGCCTTCTTTATCACCGATCCCGGTGCACAATTTTTGCATGAAGACCGCACTCACCCTCATTTTCCTTATCGCCGCAGTGCTCGCCTGCGGCTGCACGGCCCCATCCTCACCGGCGCCCGCAGTCCCTGCCGCAACCGGCACTCCCGCTGCCATCCCCAACCTGACCGGCACCTGGGCCGGCCCCATGACCGGCTATGACGAGAGCACCGGCTTTACGGACTACCGGAACGATACGATCGCAATGGTCGTGACCGGCCAGAAGGACCGGGTCTTCAACGGGTACTTCCGGTTCTTCTGGAACGGCTCTGAACAGACACTGGGCTTTGCCGGCGTGATTGGGCGCGACGGCAGGACACTATCGATCGTGGAAAAAGACAGCGGCTATACCTCCGGCGAGATAATCTCGGCAGACGAGATCGAGCTGACCTACCGGGACGCCGCCACGCCATACAGCGTTGCCATCGACTCGCTGAAGCGGGTGCCGTAAGCGGCTCTCAGCAACCCGGGCGGGGGATTAGATTCTGCCCTGTTTTTTCCCTCGTTGTTATTTACTTTCCCTGCTGTCAAAGGTACTTCGATTATCGGACGGATATGGGCTGTAATGCAGCACCCGTGTTATTTTCCCGCCGGGATAATCCGGTCAGCTGACTTCAGGCCCCACTTATATTTTCTTATGTTATGCATATAAATTAAATATAGGTAATCATATTATTATGACAACTGACCCGGACCCTCCTGATCCTGTTAAAACAGAACTCGACAAAATCCTTGAGACAAGCAAGAAGAATACATCCAAATCCGAGATCGAGGCAATTGCCTGCTTTGAAAAAGTCATTCTGACAAAAAATCCTGATAAGGAACAGAAGTCCCGTGCGTATGAGCTCCTGGGTTGTTCCTATTTAAAACTGGGAAATTACTATGCCGCACTGCAGGCATTTGACAACGCCATAGCAGCAAACAGCGAAAATACCTTTGCCCGTATCCAGAAAGGGCGCTGCCTGATGAAGGTACGCCAGAACGGAGCGGCACGGCGGATCTTTGAAGAGGTCCTCGATACACTCAATCAGAAACCCGTTGAAAGCGACCCGTCTGTGTCTGATCGTCAGAAACCGGATACTACGGGCAGTAAAAGCCCCGGTATATTGAGCTTCTATCTCTCAGCATACCTGTCGATCGGCATCATCCTGAGTAAAATGTATTATTACCAGGAAGCCGTCGAGTATTTCAGGGAGGCAGAGGACTATTACGAGAAATTTATCAGGGACCACCCGGAGATAGAAAAGGATGTCCCCGGACTGGAGAAATGCAAACGGGTACTCTTCATGCTCCAGGTTAGCAGGTGCTGCAGTGCACACCGGAGCGGGATGAGCGAACAGGCCAGGGACGAGCTGCACAGGATAATCAGGACGCTGCGGGATTGTGGCGATGATGCCACATGGCGACAAAACCTTATCGGGGCGTACATCGTCCTTGGCACCGTGTATGTGGAGGGTTTTATCGAAGATACGGCTGCAGAAGCCCAGCTTGACATAGCCATTGATGAAGTAAAACATCTTGCCCCGCTCCTGCAGCAGCGGTATATCTGGAAAGTGTACCGCAACAAGGGGCAGTACCTCAAAAAACAGAAAAAATTCCCGGAAGCAATTGCATGCTATTCTGAGGGGATCGCCCGGTATTCGAATAACTTCCCGGGAAACACCGAATCGCGCCTCGTCTATGAACGAGGCATCACGTACACCGAGATGCGGAAGTTCGATGATGGTATCCGGGACCTCCGCCTGCTCCAGAAATACGATCCACGGTATGAACTTGTCGACATAGCCCTGGCTGAGAATTATCACCGGCGGGCGATGCATACCCAGGAACTTGAGTTCCAGCAGCAGCTGCTCGACAAATTCACCACAACCGTGAAAAAGACCGAAGACGACCTTACCGAGCTCAGCAAAGAGATGACAAAATCTTTAAAAGGCGTACAATATCTCTTCTATTTCATCTTCTGTTTTGGCGTCTTTTTATTCATCCTGGCCTTGTATTTTACCATCGGGAATGCCCTGACCGGAAAACAGGACCTTGCAGCTCCGATAATTGCTCTTGTCGGAGGCATCGATGTCATCCTGAGCATGATATTTTTATCCCCGACAAAGATTCAGAAAAACCGGATCGATTATTCCCAGTGGCTGATGGGGTATTACAACTGGCTCAATACAGAGTTTGTCGCAGGAGTCGTCCTGTCCGAACGCCTCATGAAGATCCATGCGCCGGATAATACCGGGAACGAGACAATAGAATGGGCTGATACTGAGTCGATGCACAAGTTCCTGCACTCGATGACCAAAGAGATGATGGAGACCATTGACAAGTGCTGCGAATTTCCCGATGTCCCTTATTCCCTTTCAAAGAAAACCGACACCACAACCGCGGCAAAGAAAACCGACGATGGGAAGACCGATCAGACTACAACAAACGGGGTAAGTGATTCCACCGGTAAAAAGACTGCTGAAAAAATCGAAGAAAAAACTCTGACGGTACCCGCTGAAACAGAAAAAACGGGGGCCGCACCGAAGACAAATTTTCCGGGGACCATTCTTCCCGGGTTTTCCCGCGATGATGTGCCGGCAATAATTCTTGGGATCTGGCAGGGCAACCTGGTAGATGAGACCTGTGGAAGTAATGCAACGGGAACTGTGATCGGAACGAAACCGGAACCCGTTGATAAGATTCCGGTTAAAGAGATTACCGATGGAAAAAAGATCTATTACACGCTGAAAGGATACAAATCCATGAGCATTGTCCTTGGGATTTCCTATTTCTATGTTGATGAAAACCAGCGGTATTCCTATGCCCCGGACCCCGATGATCCCAAATTTTCATTATACACACTCAAGCGTAACAATGTAACTCTTGAGCGTTACCGGATCGAAAGCGAAAGTCCCGGTAATACTGTTCATCACGTCGATGCGGGTAAGATAATGGACCCTCATTATTTCGAACTGCCACGCACTCCGATGGACAAAGAAACCGGTGTTCACTTTATCCGATTCCGGATAGCTGAGGGCCGGTTTGATAAGCAGAAGAAGAACCCCACATGGATCTGGGAAAGCGGAATGTTCGAGTATACCGTGACAGAATAACCCTGTTTTTTTTAATTTTTACCGATAATGCCGTATTTTATCCGTAAGTACAAGGTGATCTGCGGCCTGCATAAGTTTTTTCATACCGGGGGAACATTTCCGGGCCCCTCCAGCCAGCTGGTCATACTGCAGGAGATGCCGATCCGGGCTCACCGTTCCGCCCGGTTAGCAGAGGCCGGGCTTTGCCGGGGTCATCGGCCGCGACGGCCGGACGCTCTCGATCGTGGAGAAGGACAGCGGGTACACCCGCGGTGAGATCCTCTCACAGGAAGAGATCGAGCTAACCTATTGTGACGCGGTCACGCCGTACAGCGTTGCCATCGACTCGCTGAAGCGGGTGTAAGGGCCGGCCCACAAGCTCTCCGGTGCTGCCCGCCAGCCCCGGCAAAACTTTTTCATCCTTCAGAGCCCAAAAGACCGATAGAGCACAATGGATTCCCAGCAACTCTACAACACCTTCACCAACCCGAAAGTCGTGACCAGCATGCTCCTTCTCGGGATTGTCCTCGGCTGTGTCCTCTCGGCCCTGGTGCAGTACGCATGGGGGCAGTGGTACATGCCAACGGCCTTTGTCGGCATCTGCCTTGGCGTGGCCCTCGTGTACATGTACTGGCTCGACCGGCAGGACTGGCGGGATACGTAACGCCGGCGGCAGGGGAAGCGGCCCGGTGCCCTGGGGGAAAAGTCCCGGGCTATCCTGCGGGGCATCGGGTTTACCCCGCGGGCCCTGCGTTCTCACTATCCCGAAATTATTTATCGGCATCATGGTCCCGGCTGGACCTGTGCCATTTATCTCCCATATCTTCCAAATCACCTGTCCATGAAGATCGCACTTACCATTCTCCTGGTAATCCTCACCGTGCTCGCCTCAGGCTGCACAACCAGCGCACCGGCTGCACCCGCAACTCCCGTACCGGGACCCCAACCCCTGACTACACCCCATGCGGTTCCCAGCCTGCTCGGGAACTGGAGCGGCCCTGCACGAGGTTACACCGAAGGAATAGGATACCGGGATACCGGGTCGGTAAATATCATGATGTCCATAACCAGCCAGCAGGACCGGTTCTTCACCGGGACCATATCCTTTCCCTTGAAGAACGGGTCGGTGGAGACCGAAGGGTTTGCCGGTGTCATATCCCATGACGGGAATACCTTCAGGATCGTTGAATATGATACCCACGAACATGACGACGGCTGGATCCTTTCCGGAAACGAGATCGAGATGATATTCATGGCCGACGAGGAACCGCAATCGATCATTGTTAACTCCTTCCGGCGGCAGCCATAGGAAGGCCCCCCGCCCCCTGTTGCTGATCCCGGGTTTTTTTTAAAAAAGGAAACGCTTACCGGCGGTCATGCTGCAGGAAACCGCACCTTTCCTTCCTGCGAACCCACACGTTTATCCAGTATCCCACAAAACCAGACGGATCATATGAAGATTGTTGCAACTATCCTCATGATCGTCCTTGCCGTACTCGCCTCGGGGTGCACAACCCCGGCGCCCGCCTCAACACCGGTCCTCTCCGGCACCTGGACCGGCACCATGCAGGGCTATGAAGAAGGCATCGGCTTTACGGACTACAACAAATCCACGATAACCATGGTCATCACCGAACAGCAGGGACGGCTCTTTGCCGGGTACCTCACGTTCGGGACCAACACGACCCGAAAGCTCCCGATCGCCGGTGTCATCAGCCGCGATGGCAGGACCTTTGCGCTGGTCGAGGACGTCAACGGGTACACGACCGGCGAAATCATTGGCGACAGCGAGATCCAGCTCACCCATGTTGACGACTCCCAGCCCTACAGCGTTGCACTCGACACCTTAAAGAAAGGGTAATTCCGGGGACCGGGACATACCAATTTTTTTTATCACACAGGGCCGCGCCGGAAAAAGGGGCAACCGGCAGTATGCGCACCGGTACCAAAAAAGAGATGATGTAACCGCATCAGGGCTTGCTGGCCCAGACGCCGTGCACATTGCAGTAGATCCGGACCTTCATGACCTTGCCACCGGGAGGAATGGCAAATTCCTTTTCCGGCTTCTCGCCCGGCTGAAGCGACTTCGTGCAGAGGAACGTGTCGCCCATGACCTCGATCCACTTGATGTAGTGCTCCTTTTCCATCGGGTGGGGAATTGAACCTACGCTGACACGGATCCCGCCCGGTATCTTTGCAATAACCGGCAGGTGTTTTTCCTTCCCGGCTTCCGTGGACTTCTCTTCAAGCCGGACCATCGGCTTTTTGCAGCAGACCAGTTCGCCATCGCCGTCCTGGACAACTAGGACGATCTTTTTGCAGGTTTCACATGAGAACAGTTCAAGCATGTTTTTGTTCCTCGTATAGTGCATCATATAAGAACAGGTATATAATTTTGGGTGGGGTAACCGGGGTGCAGGAAAGGTGCGGTTTTTTCTTAAATTAGTCTCGCCCTTCACTCCCCGGTCTTCTTCTCACGCCGGATCCCGATGAGCTGCCATGCCGCATATGCCGCAACCGCCAGGAATCCCAGGCAGAAGAGTACCCAGCCGGCCCCGGTACCGCAGGCATCCGGAATACCCGTCACTGCGTACACCCCGTTGCAGTGGGAAACGATGAGGCCGAGACCGGCAACGAACATGCCCAGGGAGACGAGGAGCACAAGAGCATACGCAACCATATCCCAGGGTCGCGGCAACAGATCATTCATGATACAGGGAAATTTTGCCCGGACCAGCATATAGTTGTGCATATGTTCCGGCGAATCGTGTGGCCTTCGCACCCTGTCCCGGATTTTCCGGCAGGGGTTCTTCCGGTTATGGCGTACCGCGTCCGATAGGTCAACCCGATGAGGATTGTCGATGTAATCATGCAAACGGTTGCGTTTTGCCCGGGAGTGCGGAAGCTTTTAGTACTTCTTTTTGTAAGCATTGTTCACCAACCATCCATGGCGTTCACATACTTTTTCCGGGATAACCAGTCCCTGGAGATGATCCGGGACCATGTCCTGCCGGTCATCGGGTGCCGCAGGTATATCGACATCTGGAGCGCCGGGTGTGCGATGGGCCAGGAACCGTACACCATTGCAATCCTCCTTCGCGAGAATATGGGCCCGATGATCTTCCGGAATGTCCGGATATTCTGCACGGATATAGATACAAGTAACCTGTTCAAAAGGATCATTAAGGAAGGCAGGTATCCCAGAAAGGAACTTGACCGTATCCCCCGGGAGATATTCGCAAAATATTTTTCCGTCGATGATGAACGGCCCGGGTATTATAAAATCGCGCCGGAGATCAAAAAACCCATCTCCTTTGAAAAACATGACCTGCTCACCTTCCGGCCGGTACGGCAGAACCTGGGCCTTGTTGTCTGCAAAAATGTCCTCCTCCATTTTTCCGAAGAAGAGCGGTTAAAGGTGCTTGCCATGTTTTACCATGCCCTCGACGACAATGGGTTTCTCCTCATGGAGCAGACCCAGAAGATGCCGCCCGGCATGGAAAACCATTTTGCACCGGTAGCTGCCAATGCCCAAATCTTCCGGAAGATTCCCGGGAAGGACAATCCCCTGCGGGTATCTCCATCATAGGCCTGGCCGGAGGCCCTGATGAGGGTTTTTAGCTGCGGTTATTCTGCATGTCCGGAATTATCATGCCACGATGTTTTCTCCGCCGGACCTTTTTTGTAATGCACTCTCTCAAACCAGTTGTGCATGATACTTCCCGGTTACGAAGCGTTCCGGATTTAACTGCAATATGGCTTTGATTTGCAATTCTGGTTCAATTACTGGCCGTTTTTTTCAAAAACCTTGATATAGGGGGATACAGGAGGTTCAGGTGCATCACCGGGAAAAAAAGGCGGACATGCCGGCTCGCGCAGGCCTGCCGTCATCGTGGCAACCCTCCTGTCAAAGATGCCGGTTGGGTTATGACACGGGTCTAAAAAATATCTCCCTTCTTACAGGAAAAACCTGCAGGAGAGGAGAAACCGGCCCACAGTTCCGGTGGCATGAAATTCTCTACGATTAAAAAACCGTTGAAGGGAGTACAATGTCGGCTATTGATGATATGAAAATTGGTAAGAAACTGATCGGCGGGTTCCTCATTGTCCTGCTTATCCTTGTGGGAGTTGCCGGACTGGGGTACCTGAACCTGCAGGACGCAGCAGCCCGCCAGAATGCACTGTATGAAGATATGCTGGGGACAGAAAACCTTGCGCTGACCAATGTCGCACTCGAGAAGATGCGGGGAGATATCTACCGCTATATTGCGGTCCCGGCTGACCGCCCGGCAACGAGTGCATCGCTTGCGGCACAGGTAGGAATCATCAATGATAACATGAAGGAGTTCCGCTCCCGACCTTTATCGGCGGATGACAAGGCCACCCTGGACCAGTTCGACAAGGCATGGGCAACCATGCAGGTGACCTACAAGAAACTCGAGACCGATGCTGCGGCAAATGACATGAAAGCCGTGGACGCAGGTCTTGCAGCGGGAAGCCCGGCCGTCACCGCCCGTACCGAATGCCTTGCAGCGGTCAGAACTCTTGTCACCAGTTCGTTTACCCGGGCTGAAGACTTAAACAAGGCTACGAATGCAGCTACTGCGACCGCTTCTACGGTGATGCTGGTGGCAACCTTTATTGCGGTCATTGCCGGGCTGGGAATCGGGCTGTACCTCTCCCGGAGCATTACCGGGCCGGTGGAAAAGGTATCGTCAGATCTCCATGATTTGAGCGAAGGAAAGCTGGGCGGGCACCTGAACATGAACCGGAAGGACGAGATCGGGGTCATGGCAAACGCGATGGACCGGTGCAAGGACTCCATTGAAGGGCTTATCGGTGAATCGAAGATGCTGACCGCTGCAGCAACGGAAGGAAAACTTGATACCCGGGGGAACCCTGACAAGTTCAAGGGAGGGTACCGGGATATTGTCATTGGTGTCAATGCAACGCTGGATGCCGTAATCGGGCCGCTGAACGTTGCAGCCGAGTATGTTGAACGGATCAGCAAGGGCGATATCCCGCCCAGGATCACCGAATCCTACCACGGTGACTTCAATGAGATCAAGAACAACCTCAACCAGTGCATCGCGACCATGAACGGTATCCTCAAGGAGATGGAGCAGATGTCTGTGGCGCACTCTGGTGGCGACATCGATGCGGTTATGCCGGTCGACAAGTTCAGCGGTGCCTATAAGGCCATGGCGCAGGGGGTTAATACCATGGTGAACGGGCATATCTCGGGCAACACGAAAGCGATGGCTGCGGTGGCTGCATTCAGCCATGGTGACTTCGAAGCCCCGCTCGAGCAATTCCCCGGTAAGATGGCAGTAATCAACGAGAACATCGAATTGCTGCGTTCGAACTTAAAAGCCCTTGTCACGGACGCAAACATACTCTCCGATGCCGCACTCGCAGGAAAACTCTCGACCCGGGCCGATGCGTCCCGGCACCAGGGCGATTACCGGCGGATTATTGACGGCGTCAACAAGACCCTTGACTCGGTCATTGTGCCGGTCAACGAGGCAATGCGCCTCTCCGAGAAGTTCGCCCAGTGCAATTTCAATGAGAAAGTGGACGACACCATCACGGTCGCCGGGGACTTTGTCCGGTTTAAGGCCTCGCTGAATAATGTCACCGATGAAGTCTCGAAAGTTATCAGCACCGTCAACATCGAAGTCATGAACCTTGCATCGAATGCCCAGGAAGCAACCGCCAGCGTAAAGGAGGTCGCAACCGGTGCAGGCCAGGTGGCACGCAGCGTCAACCTGGTCAGCCAGAATGCCGAGAAGGGCAACGAAGGGATCAAGCAGATCCTCCGGGCTGTCGAGGACCTCTCTGCAACCGTCGAGGAGGTAACCTCGAACACCGAATCGGTGACAAACCTTGCCCGGGAGACCAACAAGCTCTCCCAGAGCGGAGCCGAGGTCGCCTCCCAGGCAGAACTGGGCATGACCAGCATCACGAAATCCACAGCGGAAGTCGACGTCATCATCCGGGACATCAGGGTCCAGATGAACAAGATCGGCGAGATTGTCGGGCTCATCACCAACCTTGCCAACCAGACCAACCTCCTCGCCCTCAATGCTGCCATCGAGGCAGCGCGTGCGGGCGAGGCAGGCAAAGGGTTTGCCGTTGTCGCAAGCGAGGTCAAATCGCTTGCCGAGGAGTCCGGCGAGTCCGCCGAGAACATCGCACGGATGATAAGCACGCTCCAGGAGCAGACCGAGAAGGCAACGGTCGCAATGGCCGAGGCCAACAAGGAAGTCAGGAGCGGCAGCGGGGCACTGACAGATACCCTGCAGTACTTCAACAAGATCGTAAAGTCGGTCGAACAGATCACCTCCAGCATGGAAGAGGTGGCAAAGGCTTCCGAGGCCCAGTCCCGGAACGTCGTGGAGCTCACGACCAATGTCCAGAATGTCAGCAACATGATCCAGAGTACGGCAAAAGAAGCGGGCGATGCGGCCGCGGCAAGCGAGGAGAGCTCGGCTTCCATCGAACAGATTGCCAGTGTCATGACCAATGTGAATGGGATTGTCGAGAAAGTGACCGCCGAGACGGCAAAGTTCAAGGTGTGAGTGCACGGGCAGGGATTAAGACCATGACTGCAGCAGCAACAACCATGCGACCCGCAACCCTCTCGGTGGCAGAGGGCATGACCGCAGCAAAGGCAGGCGATGTTATCCAGGTGGTGGAGTTCCTGCTCGGGCGAGAGCACTTTGCCATCGACCTTTTTGATGTCAAGGAGGTCGTGGAGTACACCCGTATCACGGAACTGCCCAATGCCCCGGAAAACATCCGGGGGGTCATCGATCTCCGGGGGGAGATCACCACCATTTTCGACATCCGGCAGCAGATAAACCTGAAGCATGCGTCGGAGCGGGACGAGCAGAATTCACGGATCATTGTCGTGGACAACAAGATCACCAAATCCAAGATCGGCATCATGGTCGATGAGGTCCTCTCGGTCTCGACCTTCTCGCGGTCGGACCTTGACGTGTCGGCAGCCTCATCCATCGACAACATGCTGATCAACGGCGTCATACGAAAGAAAACAAAGATAAAAGAGAGCCAGAGCAATGAACTGGTCATCTGGCTTGATATCCGGAACATCCTGAAGGCCGGGGGCCTGGGGATCGATGCCTGAACCGGGGGTGGAGAGATATGCCCGGCAACCAGGAATCCGACAGGAAGGAAGGGAGGTACTGATGATGGAATGGAAAAACGTAATGGACAGGGTGAACACGCTGTCATCCGGGGGCCCTGCAGGAAGCGGGCCTGCCCCCGCATCACCGGAGACGGGATATGCGGATGAACTTAATGCCGGCCCGGTGGATCGGGAATTCATGCTGTCCGAATGGCAGCAGCTGGATGAACTGGTAGCCTGGTTATCCCCCGCGGGGTCCGGCACGGATGGTGCCGGCGCACCGGCAGGGATGGTTCACTCACGGGCCGGTAACGCCGGCCTGGCAGACCGGAAATTCCTGCTCTCCGGGTGGATTGACCGGGAAGAGCAAAGAGTACGTCCGGCAATGCCGGGCAAACCCGGGGAGGACGTTGCACTCGCCCCGGTGAACTTCCGTCTTCATGAAAAGAACGCTGTCTGGAGAGGGGGCGAACTTACCGAATCCGAATGGCGGCATACGATGGGACTGGTGAATTCGTTTGCAAAGGTACGTTTTGAACTTGGTGATCCTGCCAGGGTACATCCTTTCTGTCACCTCCTGCCCGGGATACAGCAGACCGGTTTTGTGACAGAAGAATCCGCATCACCGGACTGGCACCAGGCCCGGGACCTGGTAAATTCCCTGTCCGGAATTCCCGGCCGGGCCGCAGGGCTGCTCACCCGGCATGCGGATGTCAAAAGCCCGTTTGGTGCAGGGAGACCGAATGCCAGCCAGCCGGTGGAATGGAATGGATAATTTGAGGGTGTAGTATGACCGGTTTTTCTGAAAAATCTATAAATCCCGTTTACCTGCGGGTAAAAAACCTCCTCGGGGAACTCGGGGAGGAGATGATATCGGAGAAAGACGAAGAAAATTACTGGAAGCTGGATATCCGGCACGGGAGTACGCTGGTATCGATCTTCCATGACAAAAAACGGAAATACATGTCAGTCATCTATCCGAACTCCATCCAGGATACCGGAATCTTAAAAAAAATCAACGGGGCCTTTGAAGATGAAAAGGGAGGTTTCGATCGCAAATTCACCTTTTATTCATCGATATCCTCGCCGCTCACCGGCTATATCATGTACTCCAATGACAGCGGTTTCACCGGGTATGATATCTTTGCAAAGATCTTCCCGTTCGAACCGGATTTTACCCTGTGGCGGGTGGATGATGCAATCCAGCGGGTGGTGAGCGTGGGGACCCGCGGGACCGCATTTTTAAAATCGCTCCTCAACGATCCCCATGTCGAATACCGGATTGTTGCCCATAAGGGTGCCGGACCTGCGGCCGGTGACAATACCATGTACATGTGATGCGGCTTACCGTATCCTCACACCCCTGTTTTTCCTGTCCGGGTAAAAACCTCCCGGACAGGATTTTAAAAAAAAACCGACCGGATAAATTCCTCGAGTCCGATCTGATAAGGTATCTTCCGGCCATTGCAGCGGGGAAGTTTTTACGGGATTTCCTACTCATGCATTCCGGTACTCGCCTTTTGGTACCGTGATCTCAAACCTTGCGCCATTGCCTTCTATGCCGGTCTCCTTAATCTTCATCCCCGTGATCCCCAGGATCTCCCGGATCAGGAACAGGCCGAGCCCGGAATTCTTCCCGTATCCCCGGTGGAATATCTCTTCCTTGAGACGGTCAGGAATGCCGGTGCCATTATCCTCCCAGACAATGGTCATGCCGGACAGGGAGTGGCGCAACGTGACCCTGACCGACGTGACATTTCCCCCGTGCCGTGCCGAATTATCAAGCAGTTCAAAAAAAACTTTCCTGAAGATCATGTCCGCGTAGACCTCGACACCGTTCAGATCACTGGAAAGCGAGATATGGGACGGAACCGGTAACTGGGAGATGATCTCAGCCGGTCTCTGCCATTGGGGCTCAGCGATATCCATGCCCCCGCATTCCTGCGTAGCCTCAAGATGAGAGCGGATAACGTTCGTACTTGATTCGAGTTTCTCAAGAAGGGTATGGATTTTTGGATCATAGTGTTTTGTCTTGGCAAAGGTGAGGTTCTCGAGCATCCCGACCGTGCTTTGCAGGATGTCATTTCTTGTGATGGTGTTGATTAGGCTGAGCTGCTGGTGGGCCTGCCGGAGCCCGTTCTCGGTCTCCTTGAGGGCCGTGATGTCATGGAAGAGCACTTCATGGTAACAGGTCGACCCGTCCGGGTTCGGCATCTCCCGGACCGCAATAAGGACCCAGACCTGCCTGCCGTCCCTGCGATACACCGGCAATTCCAGGTTTTCGATAAATCCTTTTTCGTCAAGGGCCTCTGCAAGATCTTCCCGGGTCTTCCCATTCTCGCAGATTTGCCTGCTGATATCAGTCACCGAGCTGACCAGATCATCACCGGAGTCATACCCCAGGATTTGGGCCGCCTTGTCATTCGCACGGAGGATCCTGCCCCCGGGAAGGATATGGCAGACCCCGATAAGTGTATTGGCAAAGATACCCTGGTACATTGCCGTGCTCAGGTCCCGCTCCTTCTCCGCGGTCCTGCGGGCGGTAAAATCCCTCCAGACGATTTGCGCCCCTACGACTTTCCCGCCATCGCGTATGGGTGAGCCGGCAATCTCCATGATTGCATACTCCCCTCCCTTTTTCCGGACCTGCACCTCGGGGCAGTCAGTCACGGTCCCTGCCATGTTTTTCTCAAACTCTGTCCAGACTGTCCCGGTATACGGGGCGGGTATGAACTCATCCAGGTTTTTTCCCACCAGTTCGCCGGGCGAGTAGCCCAGCACATTCTGGATGGATGGCGAGACATACGTGGCCCTTCCGGACCCGTCGGTCAGGAGGATGATATCGGATATCCGTTCGGTGACCCCCCGGAAACGCTCCTCGCTCTTCCGGACAACGTCGTTATCATACCTGTGGTCCACCGAGATCCCGATGGTATTTCCGAGGCCCTCGAAGAAATCGATCATCTGCGGGTTGAACCTGTTCTTCCGGGAGTCATTTAACTGGAGCAGCCCGATGGTCTTCCCCTGCGAACGCAGGGGAATGAGCGCTATGGATTCATACCCGGCCCGGGAGCATGTGTTGCACATCCCGGACCGGAGTTCTGCATCCGGGGTAGTGAGCTGAAGACCGGTCAGGGAGTTTGTCCAGAAACTGCCGCCCCGCGTAAAGAAGGGGAACTGCAGGTCGGTATTCTGGTTAATGACCCTCCCGCACAGGCAGGCAGCCCCGGCCGTTCCTCCGCTATCGCACCCGGTACAACCGGGATGGTCCCCGGTATGCCGGGACCGTTCGTGCCGGACGAACTCCGTGGAAAAGCCGATGGCCTCAGCATAGGGGAAATTGTCGCCGTCCCTGAGCCGGATGCCTACGGCTTCGATACCGGAAGACCGCTGTATGGCAGAAAGGATATCCCGGATTGTCTGGGTGTCGTCCATGGTATGGTTGAGGGTATGGAGTACGTCGAGGGCAAGCTGCTGCTGCTGTTCCACCTGCCTGCGATCGGTTACATCGACAAGGGTCTCGAAGGCTCCGATAATTGTGCCGCTGGCATCCCGGAACGGGGCAGCGGTGAAATACAGCCACCTGCCGTTATCCCCCATGTCCGGGAAAAAATCAATGGCTTCGTACGCGCCCTCTATGACCCGGGACTTGCCGATCTTCCTCTCGTACCATTCCGGCAGCTGTTCGACCGCTTCATCGACAAGGAGATCCGCAAGGCACGGCCGTGGCTCGGGATAGAATGCTTTCCAGTGGGTGCCGGTCCCCATGACTGATTCGGCCGTAATGCCGGAATATTCTGCCATGGCCCGGTTCCACAGGACGACCCGGTGATTGCGGTCAATCACGAACTGGAGGAGGGGCGAACCATGGAATATGGAGTTCATGCGGGCTTCGCTCTCCCGCAGGGCATCTTCCGCCTTCTTGCGTTCGGTTATGTCGCGTATCGTCCCCTGGAACCCGATTACATTGCCCCGGTCATCGTGTCGCGCAACGGACGTTATCAGGGTATGAATCTTCGTCCCGTCTTTTTTTACCAGGTCCACGGGGCATTCTTTGGTAAATCCCAGTTCCGCAACCATCCGGATATGCTCATTACGATCTTCTGACCTTGCATAGAGATCCGGTATTTTCACCTTCATCAGTTCTTCGCGGTCAGAATAGCCGAACAGTTCGACCGCAGCATCGTTGAAATCGATCCAATCCCCGTTTTTCGACGTGATGAACACGCAGTCGCGGGAAGTCCGGAAAAACCCCTGGTACCGTTCCAGGTTCTCCTGCAATGCATGTTCTGCACGTTTGCGGTCCGTAATATCCGACAGGGTCAGCCGTATCTGTACCGTATCGTCCCGTTTATCCCTCTCGACCCTTCCTTCCACGTGGGCATACCAGGGAGCCTGCCCGTCCGGACTGACCAGTTCAATACCTGAGACTTCCGGCCGGTCACTCATCATGATACATTTACAGAATGCAGAAAATACCGGGATGCTTTCTTCTGACAGGAATTCTTCAAACCTTCGGCCGGTGAGCGGCTGGTTATAAGGTGAGAGCCGTGTCATCCCGCACTTGTTTGCGGCAAGGATGACCCCTCCTGCATCCAGGGTAAAGTACCCGACCGGGGCATTATCATAGAGATCGATATACTTATCCAGCAACTCAACAGCTTCACTCTTCGCACGGATCAGTTCTTCGTGCTGCTGTTCCCGCTCGAACTGGCGCATCTGCAGTTCCTCAATGTTTCGCGCCAGCTGGTGATCAAGGACCTGCAGTTCACTTTTTGAATTTTCATGTGCCTTGATCTCTTCCTCAAGCCGCTGGTTGGTATTCCGGAGCTCACCGGTCCTTTCTTTTACTTCCCGTTCAAGGTTCTGCTGGTATTCCTGGGATTTTGTGATATCGTCAAGGATGACCCCGGCACCCGGGAGGCCGTCGTCAAAAACCACCGGGACATATTTCGACTTGAAAAACAGTTCCCTGTCACCCAGCATCACCTTGAGGGTATTGATAGACTCCTGGCCGGCCACCGCATGGCAGATGCTGGGCAACAGGAATGACTTGATGTCGGTAGAGAGAAGGGTAGTTTCAAATTTTTTCCCGATAAGGTCTTCCCGCGAGAGGGTAAAAACCGTCAGGAACCGCGGGTTCACTTCCTTGATGATCCGGTCATGATCTACCAGGATCACCGGATCCGGGTACAGGGACAGGATCTGTGAAACAGGGACGCGTCTTGTAAGGGTAAAATTTTTCGCCGGTCCGACCCGGTGTATCTCGACAAGCCCGGATATCACCAGCGTGTTGAGATATTTTGCCGTGGATGTCCTGTTGAGGGGAAGACTTTTTGCAATCTCTTCCGTAGTCATCCCCTTGGGGTGCACGGTCAATAATTCCTTGATTTTTACGATATGAGTTTCTTCGGACAACATTCCAAATCCCCGACTGAAAGATTCATGTCGGCTCATCCTCATACTGCGTTACAAATCAGGAAGGCATTATGGCCATCATCCAATAAAAATAGTTTATAAGGATAAAATAATATCGCTTAGCAGATGCGCTTTGCAAAGCTATGATCCAATCTGGTCTCCTTGCCGGATGTCTGCAATACGTTCCTGATTTACAATTCTGGTAGGATTATCCATCCTTTTTTTTAAAAATATTGAAATAGGGGAAACATGGAGGGTCAGGTGCACAACCAAGTGGGCGTGTGCGAACGATATGGTCGGATCGGTGCAGGACGAGCTGTCTCACGATCCGGGGTGAATGACATGAATGGACCATTGGAAAAAAGAACTGATTGCAGGGAACCGGTGCCGGAGAGGACGAATTACACGGTACCCGTGTTCGGCAGGCACATGGCCGGAAAGAGTACTATGACGCGGTACATCGCATGGGGGCCGGTGAACTATAGTGTTGACGAGTTCCGCTTCCTGCTCATGGCGGAGTGCCAGCGGACAACCCGGGTGCATGATGATAAGACCTGATACCCTCGCCGCACCCGGTCCTTTCGGACCCTCTGTAGAATGCACGGCTCCGGCCGGAGAAGAGCCGGTACACCCGGTACTTATGCAGTACTGTGGGATGTACCGGAACCTGGACGAAAAACATGTTCCACCTTCCTGCCGGGTGATGACCGAAAATGAAGCGGGATCCTGTCCTGGGAGTACAGGAAACCGGACGAGTTCCCGGTATGGATTGCCGGTTACCGGTGCAGACCGTTTTCTCCTGATGAACCTTGCCGGTGATAACAAGGGATTGCCGGTAGTTCCTGCAGGTATTGACGAATCCCATCACGGCAATCCTGATGGCGGGTTTTCCGGTAAATTCTGCGAGCTTGACTGGGTCCGGGATATGACCGGACTGTCCGGCGAACCCGGACCCTCTGAAGATCATTCACCGGTCCTGCACCGGGCCGCACCCTTCACCCGGGAGCGTTATGGCAGCCTTCCCCTGATCGGTAAAACCATGAAGTCCGGATATCCTGCACCTGCTCATCCCCCGGAAGGAGGAGAGGCGGTATGACCCTTTCCGCGTGCGAAAAAACCTGTGACTGCCTGGCGCAGTTCCCCCTCCTTGCAACACCCCCCGGGGGGACAACAGTCCGTCTGCTCGAATTTGTCATGGGAACAATGCATTTTGCCATAGACCTTCAGGAGGTCTGCGAAATTGTCCGCCTGGCGGACCAGATGCACATTGAAGACACGCCGTGGATAGTACCGGGAATAATCCGGAGAAACCGGGGGAGCACCCTTGTCCTTGACCTGGAACGCTGTATGCGTATCCAGTGGGGAATAACCGACGGGAAGGGAAAGGCCGGATTCATTGTTCTTGATGAAAAAAGAGCCGGTGCAAACATTGGTGTTTTACTGCCCGGCATCTCCACGGTCATGACCGTAAGCCCTGTCCGTAACCGTGTATCCCGCCCCGGGCCGCAGCGAAAAAACCCTGCTCCCATTCATGGAGTTATCCGCCTGCCCGGCAAACGGGCGCACCTGAATTTACGGCCCCCGGTCATCTGGATTGACTGCTGGAAGCTTGTGGAAAACTGTGTCCTGGCCGGATGCATGCCGCAGGAAAACGTGACACGGGGAGGATAGGATGAGTCATGGTACCTGAACCGGTCCGCGATCCCGGTACGACCCCCCGGGCCTCAGGGATGCCGGAAAACGCGGGGGTCCTGATCGGCGTGAGACCCGCAATGTGGGCAACACCCGGCATTGCAGTTGATGTCAGGAATGATCCCCCGGGGGATTATCGATGTGATCCGGAGGATTATCCTGGAAAGCACGGATATGGGCCGGCAGGTCCGGTCCGACTGGAGAAAAGAGACAAGGATGTGAAGAGATGGATGAACGGCAGATTGAAGACCTGTTGACCCGGGTAGCCGGCAATGACCGCCTTGCCCGGGCTGAACTGAAACGGATTCTTGTGAAAAACCCGGGGCTGTCAGGCAGCAGCACCCTGTCGGCAGCAATGCCGGCACGGTCACGGAGGGCTGGTGCGTGGGTGCCAGATACTGATGCCTCGGTAACCTACGGCGTGATTCCTCCGGAGGTGCAGGGTGCAACCATCAGTAATGTACACCTGCTTGCCGACAATGTAGCCAGCTGTGCAGGCACCCTCAATGAGATGCTCATGGCCACCCGGAATATCCGCGATCCTATAAACAACTTAAACACAGCATGGGAAAAACTTGCACGAGTGTCCGAGGTCCAGTCGAATGCCTGGATAATCCTCGGGGAAAAATTGCAGAAGATCAATGAGAACAACCGGAAAAAGAGCGGATATACACAAGACGCACCAGTGAGATTTCCCCCTCATCATCTGCGGACTTCGCCCGTTATGAAAGCCCCCGTTTCTGCACCAACGGATACCCGGGCCGGCACCGGGGAAAACGCAGGCCTGCAATAAGGGTAGGAGGCGACAGGAATGAACCGATCCGATCCCGGGACACACCCGGCACTGGCCGCCGGGACCAGCACTGGCGATCCCTCAGATCCTGATCCGGGCCGGGTACTGGAATGTTTTTCTGGTACGGGTTCTTCCCCTGCACAAATCCCGGCTCCCCTGCAGCACCCTCCTCAGCCCTTGCCGGGGGAGGTCCGGGATAATTTTCTGCTCACTGTTGAAGAACAGGGAACGGCCGGACAGATCCTTGACCGGGACAATCCCGGTGTTGCAGCTTTACTGCATGCCCAGCCAGTCCCGCATTTTGTCATTGACAAAAACCATAACATTGTACACTGGAACAAGGCGCTCGAACATTACAGCGGGATACCTGCCGGGGATATGATCGGGACAACGCAGCAATGGAAAGCGTTTTACCCAAAGAAACGTCCCTGCATGGCGGATCTCCTCTTAGACAGGGAGATCGATAACATACCGCAATGGTATGCCGGGAAGTACCAGAAATCCGTCCTTGTTGAAGGAGCTTATGAAGCAACCGATTTCTTCCCGCACATGGGTGAAAACGGTGTATGGCTGCATTTCACTGCCACGCTTATCCGTGATGCGCAAGGGTCGGTTGTCGGGGCATCGGAGACTCTCGAGGACATCACTGCCGCACGACGTGCGGAACAAGCCCTGGCGGACAGTGAGAAGAGGTACCGGCAGCTGATATCGGCGACGACGGATTATGTCTACATGGTGCGTATTGGTCACGGTAATGCAACCGAGACAGAGCACGGTGCCGGATGCGAGGCTGTCACGGGCTATACCAGCGGGGAATTTGCAGCGGACCCCCGGTTGTGGTTCTCCCTGGTTGTCGAGGAGGATCATGCCGCTGTTCTTGCGCAGGCCAATGACCTTCTTGCCAGAAAGCCCGCAAAACCCCTGGAACACCGCATCATCCGTAAGGACGGGGTTGTGCGGTGGGTCGCAAATACCCCGGTCCCGCGTTACAGTCCGGAGGGGCAGATAATTGCCTACGATGGGCTGGTGCAGGACATTACCGGGCGAAAAGTGGCGGAAGAATCGCTCAAGGGCGCTTATCATGAGATGGAGGCCCGGGTAAGGGAGCGGACTGCAGAACTTCTTGCATCGAACGAATGCCTGAAAACCGAGGTCTGCCAGCGTGAACAGCTGCTAGCTGCCCTGCAGGAAAGCGAAGCCATCTATAAGATCATCGGGGAACTTATCCCGTTTGGCACCTGGATATCCAACCCCGCCGGGGAGATTTCCTACATCAGCGAATCATTTCTCACCATGACGGGAATGTCCATGGAGGAATGCAAAGGGTTTGGCTGGACATCACGGCTTCCTCCGAAGGAAAGCGATCAGACCATTGCGAAATGGAAGCAGTGTTTTGAAAAAAGCGATCAGGTAGACTGCGTCTGCCGCATCAGGGGCCGGGATGGCGAATACCGCTCCATCCTGCGGCGGGGGGTTCCGGTCCGCAATAAAAAAGGAGCCGTCCTTTCCTGGGCCGGTATTAACCTGGACATTACGGAACGGGAAAAAACCCGGCTGCTGCTCGAAAACCGGACCCACCGGCTGAATTTTGCTGAACAGATTGCCCATCTCGGGAGCTGGGAATGGGACATCAATACCGGTACGGAATACTGGTCCGATGAACTGTACCGCATCCTGGGTTACCAGGCCCCGGACACCCAGCCGGCCTACCAGATGGTCGTTGATGCCATCCACCCCGATGACAAAAAACGGGTAATTGGTGTTTTCCAGAATGCCCTTGACGAAAAAAAACCGTACATTACCGAATTCAGGATAATCCGGCCGGACGGATCCCTGCGTTTTGTCGAGGCTCGCGGCGAGGCAGAGCAGGACGGGCACGGGATGCCGGTGAAAATGTTCGGGTCGATCCAGGACATCACCGGGCGTAAACGCATGGAAGAGGAGATAACGAGTTCCTTAAAGGAGAAAGAACTCCTCCTCCAGGAGATCCACCACCGGGTCAAGAACAGCATGCAGGTCATCTCAAGTATCATCAGCATCCAGTCGCGGAAGATAGACGACACGGCAATAAAAGAACTCTTCCGTGAGACCCGGAACCGCATCAAGTCGGTAGCATTTATCCATGAAAAACTCTACCAGTCAAAAAGCCTGGTAGAAATCGATTACCGCGAGTACCTGCAGCTTGTCATCAGCCATCTGTACAGGTCATACAATATTGACCCGAAAACCATCCGCATGGTTCTTGAATCTGACGCTATCCTGATGAACATTGAAAAGGCGATCCCCTGCAGTCTCATCATCAACGAACTCATCTCCAATTCCTTCAAGTATGCATTTCCCGATGGGATGAACGGTGAGATCCGGATTGTCCTTACCTCCGGGTGCAGTGGGGTTACCTTGTCCTATGCGGACAACGGGGTCGGGCTACCGGAAAACATGGATTTTTCCCGTTCCGGGACCCTGGGGCTCCAGCTGATCATGGCACTCTCTAAACAGCTGCAGGGACAGATTACGGTGGAACGGGACAAGGGGACACGCTATATCCTCACGTTCCCGCTGGAAGAGGATAATGGTGCCCTGGCAACGCAGATGAAGTGGGATGTCCCCGGCCCGCAGCAGGGGGGCTGATGAGCCAAAAACTCCCTGGTCGGGAAAATACCGGGAATGCCTGCCGGAAGCCTGCTGACAAAAAACCCGGACCGGCAAAAAAAGTTCTTGCCCGGGTAACCCCGTGAGGTGATGATAGTGAAGAAAAAAGCTCTGGTGGTTGAAGACGAGGCTACGACAGCTATCGACTTAAAGGACTGCCTGGTCGAAAAGGGGTTTGAGGTCGCCGGCATTGTTGCATCCGGAGAAGAAGCAGTGAAGGCGGCCGGAACCACCCGGCCGGATTTAATCCTTATGGACATCAGGCTCCAGGGAAAAATGAACGGCATCGATGCGGCCTGTGAGATCAAAAAGACCTGCGATGTGCCAATAATTTACGTAACGGCATATTCCGATGATCTCTCGATCTTTAAAGCTACGACTTCAGGTCCGCTGGGGTATCTCCTTAAACCGTTTGATGACCAGGAACTGAAAATTGCCATTGACATTGCGATGTACCAGCACCGGAAGGAGCAGGAATTACGCGAAAAGGAGCGAACTATCCGGGCCCTGGTCAATGCCGTCCCGGATGCACTCCTCCTGCTGGATGACCACCACCGCATCATTGCGCTGAATAACAGTATGGAAGAAGAGCTGGGTAATATGGGAAACGACCTGGTCGGTACCGTCATTGCAGACCTTTACCCGCGGGCAATGAGTACTCTCCAGGCCCGGATGATCGAGGACGTCTTCAGGAGCGGGCAGGGTGTCCGTTTTGAAACGCAACGGAGTGAGCAGTGGATTGAGACCAGCATCCACCCGGTGATAGAAGATGACGACCGTATTGCACGGGTTGTCATACAGACCCGGGATATCACCGACAGGAAGTTTTTTGAAGAAAAATTAAAAACGGAAGGGATCCAGCAGATCGAGCGGAACATGGAGCAGTTCCAGATCCTCAATGACCAGATCAGGAACCCGCTCCAGGCAATAAAAGGGTACGTGGATCTCAGTGATACGCCATTCCGGCAGCAGATCAATGAGCAGATAACCGTCATCAATGATCTCGTCACCCGCCTAGACGAAGGATGGCTGGAATCTGAAAAGGTCCGCCGCTTTTTATTCAAACACTATCTTCACGAGTCTCTGGACATTCCCGGCCGGCTGCAGGCAGGTGGATGCAGATGATGACGATCCTGGTAATTGACGATGACCCTGCGATCCGGGAAATATTCACGGCATTTCTCAAGCGGCATGGTCATACCATTTATGCCGCACCGGGCGGACGTGAGGGTCTTGAACTCCTGCGTACCCTGCAACCTGACCTGATTGTCCTGGATATCATGATGATGCCGATGGACGGGTGGGAGACGCTCAGTGCGATAAAACGCGATCCTGCAACCCGGGCCATCCCGGTTACGATGTTCTCGGGAAAACAGCCGGATCCTGAAGAGATATGCCGTTATGGTACATGGATAGAGGACTACCTTGTCAAGCCCCTCGATTTCCACCGGTTTTCGGATATCCTGACGGATATTATCCGTAGATCCTCCGACTGGCAGCAGGAACGGGAAATTTTGAAATGCGTAGTGCCTGACCACGACCTGATTGATGAGTATTATGGTACCCGGAAGATCGTGTACCTTCTCGAGAAATTTCTCCCGCTGCTCGAAACGGCCCCCCAGCAGGTCAGACTCATAATCCAGCACCAGAAAAATCACATCAGCGAGATGGAGGTCTCCATGAACCTGCGGGAATTCCTGCCAGCGGGGAAGGTGAAATCATGAAAACGACCGGTACCGTGTCCATGAACCATGAATCCTGTCATAATCCCGGTAACGGGTCATGCCCAGTCTATCCGGGTACCGGTAGCGTGTCATGGCCAGCGGCCCTGACTGAGCCGGGCAGGATCCGGGGCTGGCAGATAATCCTTATAGGGGGTAACAATGTCTGAATTCGAAGCATACCGGGGCCTTTTCATTGCGGAATCCCGGGAAAACCATGAGAACCTGGTAAAAAATCTCCTTATCCTGGAAAAGTCGGACGCTGATGCTGAAGCCATCGGTGAAATATTCCGCTCCGTACATACGCTGAAAGGATCCTCTGCATCCATGGGGTTTACCGAACTGGAGCGGCTCTGTCATACCATGGAGGATGTCTTTCACCAGATCCGGGCAGGCAGCATGGGGATGTCTTTGGACCTTGGAAACCTGCTGCTGTCATGCTCTGACCTTGTAGAGCAGATGCTTGATGATATTGAAACCGGGGGTGATGCATCGGCAATAAATACCGAGGAGCTGGTGCGGGCATTGAAAAGCCGGCTCACCGAAGGCAGCGGGCAGCAAAAAGTGCCGGCATCCTCCCTGCCACCCGCGTGCAATCCGGCCCCCCCCGCAGAAAAAACCCTGCAACCGGGTCCCTCTCATGATAAGCGCCCCCAGTTCGATATCACGGTCACCGTCTCTCCGGACTGCCTCATGAAGGACATCCGGGCAATGCTGGTCCTCAATAACCTCGAATTGCTGGGAACGGTAATCTCCTCAAAACCCCCGAGGGAAGAGGTTGATGAGGGAAAATTCTCCGGTACCCTGCAGGTCAGGATTGCAACGGAAGCCGGCGAAGAAGCGCTCAAGGCAGCAGCGTCCGTATCCGAGATCCAGTCGGCCGACATCACGGCGATAGCCTGTGAAACCCCGCCTCCGCAGGCTGCGGCTACACCCCGGAAAACTGCACTGGCCGATGCTGCGGTAAAGTCCGCAGGTCCGGTGCAGGATAAAGGCCGGGAGGTAAAGAACCTCCGCGTGGATGTAACCCAGCTCGACCACATCATGAACCTGGTTGAGGAACTGGTCATCAACCGGGGCCGGCTGAAACAGATTGGGAAAAAGGTGAAAAACAAGGAGCTCGACGAAACAATCAGCATGATCGGGCGGACGGTTTCCGATCTCCAGGGCATGATCATGACTATCAGGATGATCCCCCTCAACCATATCTTCAACCGTCTCCCGCGTGTCGTGCGGGATGTTGCCCAGCATGATGGCAAGGAGGTCGAGTTCATCATGGAAGGAGGGGAGACGGAACTGGACCGCAGCGTCATGGATGGGCTGAATGATCCCCTGCTCCACCTCATCCGGAATGCCGTCAACCATGGTATCGAGTCCCCTGAACGACGGGAACTTGCAGGAAAACCCCGGAAAGGTTCGGTCAGGCTCTCGGCACACCATGACCGCGACAATGTGGTGATCGAACTCCGGGATGACGGGGCCGGGATAAATGTTGAGAAAGTGAAGGCAAAAGCAGTAGAAAAGGGCCTTCTCTCAAAGGAAACCGCAGAAACCCTGTCGACCGATGATGCTATCGACCTCCTGTTCCAGCCGGGTTTTTCCACCGCGGATACTATCACCGATATCAGCGGAAGGGGCGTGGGGCTCGATGTAGTAAGGCGGGCGATTGAGAACCTGAAAGGGTCCGTCCGCGTAGAAACCACGCCCGGTGTGGGATCCCGGTTCGAACTCCTCCTCCCCCCGACCATGGCTATTGTCGACGTGATGCTGGTCCGGGTGAACAACAAGCGGATAGCTATCCCCCTTTCCAGCATCATCGAGGTGACCAATTTCCAGCAGGACTCCCTGCATTCCGTGGGAGACAAGGATTTGTTCGTCCACCGGGACGAGGTGCTCCAGTATTACTCGCTGGATACCATGTTTGGCAAACCTGCGTCGGGAAATACCTTGATCATCGTCCAGTACCAGAAGCACAAGTGCTGCATACCCATCGATATTGTTGAAGGACAGCAGGAGGTCGTGGTCAAACCGATGAGCGTGTCGGTTGGCAGCCTCCGCGGGATCAACGGTATTACCATTCTTGGTGACGGGGACGTTGTACCGGTCTTCGATGTCAACACCATGATGTAGCAGGAAATGCCGGAATATGCCGGGGGAATTTTTTACCGGTCAGCCGGGGAAATGGGTTGACCTGCGGGTTTTTGGGCCGGTGCGGACCATTATTCCGGATACCATTGCCGGAAAAACCGGGGTGTCCCCGGGTAAAAAAGGGAGGGCTGCCTTATTTCCCGCTTGTCACGGTCTTTGACCCGCGGAGGATGCCGATAGTCCCGGTCCGGACAAATTCCTTGACACCGTACTGGCGCAGCAGGGTCTCGAGGGCTACGATCTTTTCCGTGTCCCCGATCACCTGCAGGACGATCGACTTCGGGCTCACGTCAACGATGGCAGCCCGGAAGATCTCCGCGATCTGCATGATCTCGGCCCGGGATGTCCCGAGTTCGGCGGTCACCTTGATGAGCGCAAGCTCCCGCTCAACCCGCGGGTTATCGGTCAGGTCCGAGACCTTGATGACATCGATGAGCTTGTTAAGCTGTTTCATGATCTGCTCGACCTTGGCATCGTCGCCGATCACGACAATCGTTATCCGGCTCATGCCCGGTTCCTCGCAGGGCCCGACAGCAAGGCTCTCGATGTTGAACCCGCGGCGGGAAAAGAGCCCGGTGACGCGGGAGAGGACCCCGGCCTTGTTCTCGACAAGGATGGAGAGGGTGTGCGGCTTCATCGCGGGTGCCCCCCGATCATCTCGTTGATCGCAGCACCCGCCGGGACCATGGGGAAGACGTTCTCTTCCCGCTCGATCCGGAAGTCCATGACGAACGGGCCGTCGCAGTCGAGCGAGGCCTGGAAGGCCGGGAGCACATCTTCCGGTGTCTCGACCCGGATGCCCTCGATACCATACGCCTGCCCGATCTTGACAAAGTCGACCGGCGGCAGTTCCGTGAAGGAGTAGCGGTGGTCGAAGAAGAGCTCCTGCCACTGCCGGACCATGCCGAGGTACATGTTGTTGAGGATCGCGATCTTCACCGGGATCTTGTTTGCGGCAACCGTGCCCATCTCCTGGATGTTCATCTGGATGCTGCCGTCGCCGGCGATGACGAAGGTCGGGACATCCGGACGGGCGAAGTGTGCCCCGATGGCTGCCGGGAACCCGAAGCCCATGGTGCCGAGGCCGCCGGAGGTGATCCAGGTGCGGGGGTTGTGGAAGCAGAAGTGCTGGGCAGTCCACATCTGGTTCTGGCCGACTTCGGAAACGATCACCGCTTTTTCCTTCACAAGATCGGAGAGTGTGCGGATGACAAACTGCGGGTGAAGTCCCCCGGTCGAAGGGCATTTGAGCGGGTGGTGCTGCTTCCAGTGCCTGATCTTCTTGAGCCAGACCTCGTGGGCGTCCTGCTTCTTCATGATCGCGAGCAGGTCTTTGAGGACTGCCCTGATGTCGCCGACAATCGGGACATCAACCCGCTTGTTCTTGCCGATCTCGGCCGGGTCGATATCGATATGGATGATCTTTGCATGGGGAGCAAAGGTTTCGATCCTGCCGGTTACCCGGTCGTCGAACCGTGCACCAATCGCAACCATGAGATCGCATTCCGTGACCGCGAAATTTGCATACTCCGTTCCGTGCATGCCCAGCATCCCGAGGTTGAGCGGGTGGTGGCAGGGGATGCACCCTATCCCCATCAGGGTCGTGGTGACGGGGATTGAGGCAAGGGTTGCAAACTCCATGAGTTCGGGTGATGCATTCGATGAGATTATTCCCCCGCCGGCGTAGATGAGCGGGCGCTCAGCGTGGCTGAGCAGTTCGAGCGCTTTCTCGATCTGCCGCTTGTGCCCCTTGTAGGTCGGGTTGTACCCGCGGAGGACGACCTTTTCGGGCAACTTCACGTCATCGGCAAGGCCGGTGCTGACGTCCTTGGGGATATCGATCAGGACCGGGCCCGGCCTGCCGGTACCCGCGATATAGAATGCCTCCTGGACAACCCGGCTGACCTCGCCGGCGTTCTTCACCAGGTAATTGTGCTTGGTGATCGGCATCGTGATACCGGTGATATCCGATTCCTGGAAAGCGTCGTTGCCCAGCAGGTTGGTCGGGACCTGCCCGGTAATTGCGACGACCGGGGTCGAGTCCATATACGACGTTGCTATGCCGGTGACCAGGTTGCAGGCTCCGGGCCCTGAGGTTGCGAGACATACCCCTACACGACCGCTCGCCCGTGCATAGCCATCCGCGGCATGCGCTGCTGCCTGTTCGTGCCGTACGAGAATGTGCCGTAATGATGCGTCATAGAGTTCATCATAGATCGGCAGCACTACACCGCCCGGGTACCCGAAGATGATCTCGGTCCCTTCGCGCTGCAGTGATTCAACGAGGATTTTTGCCCCGGTCTTCATGTTCCTCCCTCAGTAGTCTGTTCATGCCGGCGATCATCGCCTCGACACTTGCCATGATGATGTCGGTGCGGGCGCCGCGTGAAGTAATTATCTTCCCGTCTTTACTTAATCTTACTGTCACATCGACAAGGGCATCGGTCCCGCCCCTGATGGCATCGACGTGGTACTCTTCGAGCCGGATGTCGGCGACATCGGCAACGCACTTGCGGAGGACCTCCATGGCTGCGTCCACCGGTCCGTCGCCGGTTGCCGCACCGGTCATTTCCACTCCGTTCACCATCAGGGTCACCGAGGCGGTCGGGATCATGTGGCTTCCCGATGTTGCCGTGAACTGGCGCATCTTGATGAACGGCTTGCATTCAATCGCAAGCACCGCATCGGCAACCGCCATGAGGTCGGCGTCCGTGACACGTTTGCCCTCATCGCCCAGCTGCTTGATCCGCTTCACGATCTCCTTAAGCTGGTTGGCATCGGCCTTGTAGTTCATCTCGGTCAGGGCGGCTTCCACCGATGCTGAACCCGAGTGTTTCCCGAGCACGATGCGCCGCTTCCTGCCCACCATCTCCGGTTTTATCGACTCGTAGGTGGAAGGCTCCTTCATGACCCCGTGGGCATGGATGCCGGACTCGTGGGTGAAGGCCATCTCGCCGACAACTGCCTTGTTGATGGGCAGCGGCACGCCGGTGTGGCGGGCAACCAGCGACGAGAGATGGTAGAGTTCCTCTTTTTTGATCCGGGTCTTGTACCCGTACAGGATCTCAAGGGCCATCACCACTTCCTCCAGGGGGGTATTCCCCGCCCGCTCGCCAAGGCCGTTCACGGTCACGTGGGCACAGGATGCCCCGCATTTCAGGGCCGCCATCGTGTTGGTCAGGGCGAAGCCGAGGTCGTCGTGGCAGTGGATCGAGAGCGGGGCAATCTTTGCAAGCGGCGGGATAAATGCCGCCACCTTTTCCGGAGTCAGGAGCCCCACGGTATCGCAGAAGCAGAGCCGGTCGGCACCCCTTCGTACTCCCTCGGTAAAGATCTCCTGCAGGAACTGCTGGTCGGCCCGGGACGCGTCCTCGCCCGAGAGCTCGACGATGAGCCCCCGGCTCTTGGCATACTCCACGGCATCGTAGGCCATGGCTGCAACCTGTTCGCGGGTCTTCTGCATCTTCTTGGCAATATGCAGGTCGCTGACCGGCACGACAAGGTGGACCGAATCTGCCCCGAAGTCCGCGGCATAGTCGATGTCCCCGTGCAGGGCACGGACATAGGTGCAGATCTCGGCAGACAGTCCTGCATCGGCGATGAGGCGGATCGCATCGCGCTCGCCCTCCGAAGCAGCAGCGGAACCGGCCTCGATGACATCGACACCTATGGCCGCAAGTTTGGCCGCAATCTCAAGCTTCTGGTCCGGGTTTAACGAAACTCCCGGGGTCTGTTCCCCGTCCCGTAACGTGGTATCTAAAAATCGCAGGTTATTGACAAATAAAGCACTCACTCATGGCATTCACCATGATCAATTATAGGAATGGTGCATATAAAAAATATTCCTGCACCACAATACGGGAAATCTTCTGCCGGATGTACCAGTAAATGCTCCCTTCACGATTCCGGAGGGGGGGTCCCCGGTCAACCCCCCCCTTCATTTTTTTTAAAACCGGGTGAACCCTCCTCCCCCCCTATGTTTTTTAGCGCCAGCGCTCGTTCATCCATCCGGAATATGGTAACCATGCCGGCTTCCCATGTCCACGGGCAAAACCTATTCCCCCCATGGGAGAAAAGCGATAATCAGCAGATGATCATACCATGTCCCTCTTCTCGTTTGGCTGCAAAGAACCGGGTGAAGCGCATGAGCAGTGCAGGCAGATAGCAGTGGAATGCCACAACCTGCAGCAGGCCAAAACCCGCGGTGAGCTCGGCACGGAGATCGCCATCCTCGTCCTCCGTCATTCGCCCGCAGACATCCAGCAGATGAAACGGAATTTCGGGAAGAAAGTACAGGACCTGACCCCGGAATACCGCGATGAGCTCACAAAGAAGATCAACGAGCACCTGCTCGGCACCTTCCAGACCATCCGGCTCCGGAACCAGCAGGGGGCGTTCGGTGCCATGAAAGAGCCTGTCACCCTGCTGGAAAAGTCGTACTGGGATATGGTGGCCGGCCAATGCACCACCGGCGATGGCAACCCCCGGATCCGGTTCCTCAACTACCTGCTCGCTGCGTTCTGCATGTTTGTCCTCAAAGAACCGGGCCACCCGGTCGGGACGCCGTTTCCCGGCGGGGATACAGTTCAGCAGATCGAAGGGGTGTATTACTGTCCTGTACGGGAGAAGGCCGGGGATGTGGACTTGGCCCTCTGCCCGTTCTGCCCCGCCCTCCAGACGCCGGAGATCGGGTACCTCCGCCCGCCGGTTGACGGGAGCGAACACCGGAAGCAGGAGTTCATCGACAACTGTTACCGGTACCATAATTTCAACGGGTAAAACCGGAACTATTCCCGTGGGTATTTTAATAGTCCTATTGAGACGCATTTCCTGTCCGAATCGTTAAAATCAGGGCGGAAACGGCGGAGTCTTTATTTTATCCTGTGTCTATGAATAGTATTGGAAGCCGCCAGGATTACCCTCGCATGTTTTCCGGTTCCGGGGTTTTGAGATAATGAATACAACACAACTGCTGGCCGAGAATCCCTCCCTCTATATCAACCGCGAACTGAGCTGGATCCGTTTCAACCGCCATGTGCTTGACGAGGCATATGATACGACTCATCCCCTGCTTGAGCGGGTCAAGTTCCTGGCAATCTTTGCCAACAACCTCGATGAATTCTTCATGATCCGTGTCTCGGGTCTCCAGCGGCAGTTATCGAAAGGGGTGCTCAAGGCCCCTCCGGATGGCATGACCCCGGCCCAGCAGCTTGATGCAATTCACCAGATGCTCCTTCCGGACCTGATCGCACAGAACGACTGCTGGCACAAAGACCTTCTCCCGAAGATGGCAGAAGCCGGGATCCATATCCATTCCTACGCGGAACTCAAAGATGTCCAGAAAGCAGCCATGCACCGCTTCTTTGTCGATGAGGTCTTCCCGGTCCTAACCCCGCTCGCATTTGACAGCTCGCACCCGTTCCCGTTCATCTCCAACCTTTCCTTAAATCTCGCAATCATCATCCGGGACCAGAACAACAAGGATTTTTTCGCCCGGGTGAAAGTCCCCTCCAATCTCTTCTCCCGTCTCGTACGGGTCCCCGAACCCGATGGTTCGGTGTGCAAAGATGACCGGAGCGTCCACCTGGTCTATCTCGAGGAGATCATCGCCGCTCACCTTGACCTGCTCTTTCCCGGCCTTGAAGTTGTAGCCTCCTATCCCTTCCGTATCACGCGGGATGCCGACCTTGAGATCGAAGTTGATGAAGCCTCCGACCTGCTGACCACGGTTGAGGAGATCATGGAGCAGCGTGCGAGAGGAAAACCTGTCCGTATCGAGATTGACTGTTCCATGCAGGAAGGCATCTGCCACATGCTTGAGAAGAAACTCGGGGTCTCCTCCACCATGATCTACCGGGTCGGCCACCCGGTGGGAATGGCAGATTTCATGAAGCTCCTCGCGCTTGACCGCCCTGAACTCAAGGATGTCCCATTCCAGCCGGCCGTGCCTGCAGAACTTGCGGAGGGCAAGGACATCTTCTCGGCAATCCGGCATCACGATATCCTCCTCTACCAGCCCTATGACAGTTTTACCCCGGTTGTGAATTTCATCCGGCAGGCTGCCCATGACCCGGATGTCCTTGCCATCAAGATAACCCTGTACCGCGTCGGGCCCAATTCCCCGATCGTCAATGCCCTGATGGAAGCACGGGAGAACGGCAAAGCCGTTGCAGCGTTGATCGAACTCAAGGCCCGGTTTGACGAAGAGAACAACATCGGCTGGGCCCGTGCCCTGGAACGGGAAGGGGTCCATGTTGTCTACGGGGTTGTCGGCCTCAAGGTCCATGCCAAGCTCTGCATGGTTGTCCGGCGGGAGAAAGACGGCATAAAGCGGTACATGCATCTCGGTACCGGCAACTATAATTCCACAACCGCACGGATTTACACGGATTTCGGGGTTTTCACCTGCGACAAAGCTATTGGTGAGGATATTGCCAATCTCTTCAATTTCCTTACCGGCTATGCCCGGATCGAGAGTTACAATAAACTCCTTGTCGCACCCGTGACGCTGCGGAAGAAGATACTTGAAAAGATCGAACGTGAAGTGACCCGGCACAAAAGCGGGGGGAACGGCCACCTCATCTTCAAGATGAACGCACTTGTTGACCCCGACTGCATCACCGCATTATACGAAGCATCCCGGGCCGGTGTAAAGATTGATTTGCAGGTGCGGGGTATCTGCTGCCTGCGCCCGGGTATACCGGGGATAAGCGAGACGATCACCGTGACTGCCATTGTCGGGAGATTCCTCGAACATGCCCGGATCTACGATTTCTCCAATGGCGGGGAGGATGAAGTGTATCTCGGGAGTGCTGACCTCATGCCGCGGAACCTGGACAAGCGCGTCGAGATCCTCTTTCCGATCCAGGACCCGGCTATGAAAAAGGCGATCGTCTCAACTATCCTTCCGGTGCAGTTGCAGGATAATGTGAAGCTCCGAATCATGAATCCGGACGGGACCTATTCGCGGGCGGCAGCGGATCCGGCACAGGCCCCCTCCAGTGCCCAGGCATGGCTTTTGGAACACCGCGGGATCTGGAACGGAAATGCCGACTGAACGACCGGGCCCGGGAGCCGGGCTCTGCTGGTATGCAATCCGGAAACTCCCTCCCCTGCTGGATGCTTTCACCCAGGAGATCGAAGGGGTCCGGGCAGCGGAAGATATCGAGTATATCCACCGGATGCGGGTTGCATCCCGGCGCCTGCGGGCAGCCCTCCCGCTCTTCCGGCCCTGTTTTACCGATAAGCAGTACGCAAAATGGATGCTTGAGATCACCCGCATCACCCGGGCTCTTGGTGAAGCCCGTGACGCGGATGTCCAGATTGCCCATTTACGGAAATTCTTAAAAAAGAAGGAAAAAGAAGCAGACTTAAAAAAGAAAAACTCTCGCCGGGAAACCAGCCCTGTTCCGGCAGCACAGTTTCTCCTTGCCGGTCTTGAGAAACGGCGGGTGCATCTCCAGGAACCGGTGCTTAAGGCACTTGCTCTGCTCGAGAAGAGCCGGGTCATCGATGACATGCGGACAACATTCCTTGCCCGCGAACAGGAACTGCACATAGTCCGGAAGCGTCCTCCCCTGTTTGTCATACCCATGGCCGCTGCCTTGCGCATCGAGACGCGGCTTTTGACCCTGCTCTCGTATGAACCCTGGATAAGCCACCCGGAAGCGGTTGCCGAGCACCATGCCACCCGGATCGCAGCAAAAAAACTCCGGTACACGCTGGAGATCTATGGGGCCGCCTATCGCAACGGGCTTAAGAAACACTTGATCCGGGTCAAGCGTATCCAGGAGATCCTTGGCAATCTCCATGACTGTGATGTGTGGATCGACGGAGTTACTGCCCTTCTCTTAAAGGAACGGACGCTGCTCCGGTCCTACAAGGGGGAGAAGCGACCGGATCCGGCAACGCTTGCGAGCCTTAAGGTCTTCCTCTCCGAGAAAGAGAAGGAACGGCGTGCCATTTACCGGCAGTTCACGCACTACTGGGCAATGCTTGGCCGCACGGGAATCTGGCAGGACCTGCGGTTATCCCTTGATCTGAAGCGGAAGACACAATTCTGTCCGCCGCAGGATCCTGCAGGAGAGGTTACCCGTGCTGCTGTTGGGCACCTTGCCCTGATGTACCCGGAAACCAGCGAACACAGCCGGACCGTGACCCGGCTTGCCCTGATGCTCTTTGACTCCCTCCACCCTCTCCACCGGCTTGATACCCATGACCGGTTCCTGCTCGAATGTGCCGGCCTGCTCCATGATATCGGCTGGAAATACGGGCAGAAAGGGCATAACCGGCGCGGCGCCCGGATGGTCCTCATGGAGGAAGGACTCCCGTTCGATCTGGCCGAACGCAGTATCGTAAGCCTGATGGTCGCGCTTCACCGCGGGGGAACCCTGCTGGCCGATGACCCGCTGTACAATCTCCTCTCCCCGGATAACCAGAAAAAAACGATGGTGCTTGCATCCCTGCTCAGGATTGCCGACGGGCTCGACTTCATGCATACCGGCACCGTCCAGGAGATCCACTGCATCATCTCGGATTCTTCGGTTGGCTGTGATCTCACCTCGGTCACTGACTGCAGCGCTGAAAAAGCACGTGCCCGGGCAAAAGCGGATCTTTTCACGGGTGCATTTGGAAGATCCCTGGTGATACGGTGACAGCACCCGCGGTCAGCAAAGACGGCCGTGTCGTTGCGTTTATCGATATCGGAACAAATTCCGTCCGTGTTCTTGTTGTCAGGCTCAATCCCAATCATTCCTATACGATCCTGACCCGCCAGAAGCAGCAGATCCGGCTGGGGGAAGGGGAATTCGAGCACGATGAGATCCTTCCCGAAGCTATTGAACGCCTGGTAATGGTCTGCAGGAAATTCAATGACCTTGCCCGCTCTTTTAACACGGAAGAGTTTGTTGCCGTGGCAACCTCGGCTATGCGGGAAGCTGCCAACCAGCACGAGATCCTTCACCTGTTGAGGCAGGAAGCCCAGCTGGATGTACGGGTGATCTCCGGCAAGGAAGAGGCCCGTCTTATCTATCTCGGGGTTGCAAGCGGTATCCACCTGGGAGACCGCAAGGCGTTTTTTATCGATATCGGCGGCGGGAGCACGGAGATCTCGATTGGCGGCGAGCGGGGGTATTCCTATCTTGAGAGTTTCCGGCTCGGTGCGATCCGGCTCAGCAGCCTCTATCCCCCGGATAAGGCCGACGGGGTTATCTCGCCATCCCTGTTGCGGAAGATCCAGCACCATGTACGGAATGCAATAGTCCGTTCATCGGCCAGGATCCAGAAAGAGACTTTTGACTGTGCAGTCGGGAGTTCCGGCACGATCATAAACATCGCCGAGATTGCCCAGAAGGTGCTGCACCCGGGCACTGTTCCTGCCGATACCGGCATAAGCGTAAAAGATCTTGGCAGGGTCATCGACCTGTTATGTTCACATCCGCTCGAACAGAGGAAAAAAATTCCCGGTATCAATCCGGAGCGTGCCGACATCATTATTCCGGGTGCGGTAATTCTCGAAACATTCATGAAGGAATTGTCCCTTGATATCATCGTTACAACCGGTCGCGGACTGCAGGACGGGCTCCTTGCCGATTATCTCTCGCGGATGGATGCCTTCCCGCTCCTGGGAGAACTCTCCCCCCGGCAGCGGAGCGTCCTCCAGCTGGGCAGGTCCTGCGGTATCAATGAAGTCCATGCACGCACGGTCACTGCCCTCGTCCTTGAGCTCTTCGACTCGGCAAAAGAACTGGGCATCCACTCCTATGGTACAAAGGAACGCGAGCTCCTTGAGTATGCCACATTCCTTCACGATATCGGGTCATTCATCTCGTACACCAATCACCATGCCCACTCGTATTATATAATCAGGAACTCCGAACTCCTCGGGTTTGATGAAAAAGAGATTGAATTCATGGCAAATATCGCACGGTTTCACCGGAAAAAGGCTCCTCGCAAGAGTGATTTCGGAATTGACGAGATAGTGGGTCGGGAACTCGAATCCCTCCGTTTTCTCGCTACCTTTGTGCGGCTGGGCGAAACTCTCGACCGGAGCCATACTGCCCTGATCCAGCATGTACGCTTCTCCCGTGTGGATGACAAGACCGTAAACCTGGAGGTCATTGCCCGGGGCGACTGCCAGCTCGAGATCTGGGGAATTGAAAGTGAAAGGAAGGCGTTTGAGAAGATTTTTGGCAGGAAACTGGCCTTTGAGGTCATCGATTCACGAATGAGCGGATAAGGGCCGGGGCATCATGGGGCTCATGGAAATACACCTTCCGGGTTGCGGGGACGAAATAATCCGTTGTTTTACGCCATACGTGCTCTGAATTACGCTGACAACTAAAAAAAGTAAAAAATCCGGGATTACTGCTGCGTGCCGAGCGCGCTTGTGATCATTGCCGCTGCACCGGGGGGGAGGTTGAGTCCGCCAAGTACCTGCGGGAGGATACTCATCATCGCTTTTTTGCCGTCCGGCGTTCCAGCGAAATTCTGCAGGAGTGCAATGCCTTCAGGAGAAGCAAGGAATTTTTTTACTGCGTCCTGTCCCTCGGGAGTTGCCAGATACCCGGCAACCGCCCCGCCAATGTTTCCGATACTTCCGAAATTCATGGTCCAATCACTTCATAAAACTATGCCTGTACATGTTAGTGGAACCATCCTATAAGGGTAATGGAAAAAAATGGATCCCGCCAGATGGCGATACCACGGCCACCCGGGATTGAACGGGATCTATGTACCGATGAGCATCCGGACTTCAGCGGTCACGTCATTTCCTGACATCACTACCGTGTAATTTCCCGGCTTCCGTACCATGAACTCCTGTTTTGTCAGGTCACTGTAGTCATTACCATATCCCTGCTGATCCAGAACAGCACCTGATCCTGCATCCAGTATCTTGATCTCAAACCAGGCATAAGGGCTGGCATTGGTCGTATTCACCATGTGTTCGGAGGATAAGCCGATATCGACCATCCGGTGATGGGTGACCATGACCGGGGTGAGGTTGAATTTGATATACAATGGCGGGCGGGTAAGAAGATAGGTAAAGGGGACTTTCTCTCCGAAAGCAAATGACTTGTTCCGGGAATATATCTGCTCGTATGTCTCCTCGTACCTCCCTTCGGTTATGATGATCGGGGTGGGAGTTTCCGTGATGACAACCGGTGTATCCGGGATCATGACCGGTGTCGTGGTAACCGGCAGGAGTGTAACAGGAGGGGTTGGCGGCATGGCAACATCTGTGGTTTTCTGTATTTTCTGCAGGTACGGTAGGCCTGCAAAAAACACGGCTGCGGCAATTATGAGGACCGCGGCACCGGCAATAATGAACATGGTCACCGCCGGTCTTCCCGAAGGTGGTACCGGGACTTGTGCGGGGGGAGTCCCCTGCCCGTGACCTGCTGCCCGGGCCGGATCTTCACCGGTTTGCCCGAGGGGAGCGCCACAGTTCTCACAGAACTTTGATCCGGGTGGTACCTTCTCTCCGCAGGAAGTGCAGAACTGCATGATCCATCATAGAGGGATTATCCTATATTTTTGTTATGAATGCCCTTGGGACAGGATTAAAAAAAAAAGGGATTATTGCATAACCGGCGCAGGGCCTATTCTTCCCGGAGCATCCGGTCGATGGCACGGGCAGCAGTCTTAGCCGCACCCATGGCAAGGATGACGGTGGCTGCACCGGTTGCGACATCGCCGCCGGCGAAGACCTTACGGAGGGAGGTCCGGCCGTCCTCATCGATGATGACGTTCCCGCGTTTGCCGCGCTTCAATTCGGGCAGTTCTCCGATAAGGAGGGGGTTTGGCCCCTGCCCGATGGCTGCAATGAAGACATCTGCGTCGATAGTGAAATGGCTGCCGGCCACCTCTTTTGGTTCCGGCCGGCCGGATGCATCGAGAGAACACATCTCCATCCGCACGCATTCGACACCGGTCATGACCTGGTCGCCCAGGATGCGGACCGGGTTTGCGCACATGACAAACTCGATACCTTCCTCCCTTGCCCGGATGATCTCTGCCTCGCGGGCCGGGAGATCCTCTTCGCGCCGCCGGTAAACAAGGGTCACTTTCCCGCCAAGCCGCAGGGCTACCCGGGCCGCATCCATCGCAACGTTGCCCCCACCGGCAACAACGACCCTGCTGCCCCGTTTTACCGGGGTGTCAAAGACCGGGAACCGGTCCGCATGCATCAGGTTGACACGGGTCAGGAATTCATTTGCAGAATACACGCCCGGCAGGTTCTCCCCCGGCAGGCCCATGAAGTAGGGGAGACCTGCCCCCGTACCCAGGAAAACCGCATCATAGCTGAGCAGTTCCTTGGTGGTTACACTTCTCCCTACCAGGTGATTGAGACGGAGCTCGACCCCGAGTGCCAGAACTGCATCTATCTCCGCCTTGACAATTTCCTTGGGCAGCCGGAATGCCGGGATACCGTACATCAGCACACCGCCGGCAGCATGGAGCGATTCAAAAAGGGTGACGTGGTATCCCATCCGTGCAAGTTCGGCTGATGCTGTCAGCCCGGCAGGGCCGGCACCAACAACTGCTACGCGGCGGTGGGTAGCAGGTTTTTTCTGGGGCATTCCCATACCATGTGCCCGTTCCCAGTCAGCAACAAACCGCTCGAGTTCGCCAATAGAGACGGGCCGCTCTTTCTTTCCCAGGATACACTCGCCCTCACACTGGACCTCCTGTGGGCAGACCCTGCCACAGATTGCCGGGAGCATGTTCTGCTCTTTTATGATAGCCGCAGCTTTGCGGAAATCTCCGGCTGCTACTTCACGGAGGAAGGCCGGGATGTCGATCTGCACCGGGCAGCCTCTGACACATACCGGTTTCTTGCACTGGAGGCACCGTTCGGACTCGATTCTCGCTTCGTTTTCCGTAAGGCCGGAATCGACCTCGGAAAAATCGTGGATCCGTTTTTCCACGGAACGGTCATGCATGGTGCTCTCCCCCCCTGCAGGCACAGGTATGGGCCTGGTATTTTTCTAAGGATTCCTTCTCTTCGGGCTGGTACATCCGCAGGCGCTGCATCAGGCCGTTGAAATCGACTTTGTGCGCATCGAACTCGGGCCCGTCAACACAGGCAAATTTTGTTTCCCCGCCAACCATGACCCTGCAGGAACCGCACATGCCGGTCCCGTCGACCATGACCGGGTTCAGGCTGACCATCGTCCTGATGCCGGCAGCGCGGGTCGCTTCGGCAGTGACTTTCATCATCATGGCAGGGCCGATGATCCAGACACAGTCGACCTTCTCCCTTGCCATGGTCTGTTTGAGGAGATCGGCAGCAAACCCGTGGAAGCCTTTGCTGCCATCATCGGTTGAGATATGGAGTTCATCGCAGGCTGCCTTCATCTCGTCTTCCAGAATGAGGAGGCTGGCGTTCCGGGCACCGACAATGCCGATAACCCGGTTACCGGCAGCTTTCGCTGCTCGGGCGATGATGGGGAGGCTTGCCGTGCCAACGCCCCCGCCGACCATGACGCAGGTTCCGAACTTCTTCATCTCGCTGGGTTTTCCTAAGGGGCCGGCGATATCCCTGATATTGTCCCCTGCGGATAATGCGGCAAGGTGGGTGGTGGTCTTTCCAATCGCCATAAAAATAACCCGTATCGAGTCCCCGTCCACCGCCGAGATGGTGAGGGGGATGCGTTCTCCTTTCTCGTCAATGCGGAAGATGACGAACTGTCCCGCCTGTGCATGGTGGGCAACGTGCGGTGCCTTCACCCACATCTGGTGGACCTTATCGGCAAGCGGCTCGGTTTTTTCAATTCTGAACAATGGTTTCACTCCACAAGCTGAATTATGGTAACGGGAAATTGATCCGGTTCTTTCCTCAGGATTGGATTTCCCTTCTCTTTATCTTACGCACCCGGACCGCCACCCCGCGACGCGACCGGATCATATCTTCCGAGGAAAGCGCAGCACGTCCGGTTGCCATGGCACGCGCACCTACCACCAGTACCTCGTCCCCGTCGCGGATGTCGGGATCTGCCCGGGTAACGCCGGGGATGAGGACATCTCCTTCCGGGATAAAATCATCGATATATACCCGCAGTCCTTTTGGGATCATTGTCCATCCGTCCAATGTCGGGCGCAGGAGGCCGGTGCCGGTATCGATGGAGAAGAGCTGGGTATTGCCCCTGCTGTAAAAGACTTCGGGATAATGGCCCCGCAGGGTGACACCCCGTGTATCGACATCGGCACCAAACTGGTACGAGATCATGCCGTGGAGCCGGTCATCTTTCACCTTTCGTTCCCCGGCAAGGCACGCGTCGAGGGCATTGAGCGCCGCATCGCCAGCCGGGTGTTCCGTGCAGGAGAATTCCAGCGTGATCCCGCAGGCTTCTGCAGCCATGCGGGCTACTTTGAGCGCCCCGCCTTCGAGGTGGGCGATGACCCGCCGGTACTGGTGCTTCCTGAAATACCGGGTCAGGACATCAGCAATAACGGCACATTCCTCGGCATCCCAGTATCCGGTGACCGGTACATCGTAATGCATGGCCGGGTATATCGTCTCAAGCTCACGGGGGACAAGTCCAAGAGGAGAGGTGACAATAAGTTCATGGGCACGTCCGCCAACCGCCATCTGGAACCTGCGGTGGCTCGATGAGAGCGAGTAGGGTTTTCTTGCCGAGCAGGGAAGGAGGACCGCAACATCCGTCTTGGGTGGTACATAACGGGAAATGAGGCGCTCGGCAAACCGACGCACCTCTGCACGCTGCATGGACTCGCCGGAGTTTGCCCGCATGATGCCCGCACGTCCTATAGGCTGCGCACGCTCCATGAACGCATATCTGGTGTCGAGATGACGCATGATGGCAACCTGGGGTGCATCCATCCGGCACCGCGACTCCATGAGTTCGCGCAACTGCCCCTGTTCGATATAACGGGTCACCAGGGCTATCTCCTGCCGCAGGGCATGACGGTTATGTTCTTTGAGATCCTTCGCATGGCATCCGGGGCAGGTGCAGATCCCGCTCGTAAGCGCATCTTTCGGGAACTCTCCTTCCGGCGTGCAGAAGAGTCCCTGTGCAGTTTTTAAGTCAACGCCCTTGAAATCGAAGAGATCAAAGCCGGAGTAACAGAGGAGGGCAACCGTAGAGGGGAGTGCAGCTGCGGGGGCATACCAAACGGTATCGGCAGGTGTCTTCTCCTTGAGTTGCACCAGCCAGTCCACATAGTTCCGGGGATTTGCAGATGCGGTGTGCCAGCCCGCAACCATTACACAGTCCCCGCTTACTGCCGTGTTTTCGAGTTGCGGGTGGATGGTGGCCGGCTGGCCTCCCCTGACTGGCGGGTACTGTTTCACCAGCACAGCCGGGGCACAGAGCGGGATATTTGAAGCGACAGGGCTGGCGGCGAGATCCCCAAAGAGCGCTTCGGTGTCTGCAACTCCCGGTAATTTTACGGGTGGTTTGTCATCCGGCTCAAAGGTCCCTGTCCGTGCAAGGCCGTCCCGTTTCCTGATATTAAACCGTGTCATGACATACCTCCATATCGCCCAGGGTTTCACGGATGATTGCATCCCACCGTTCCGGGCTGGAGATGGTAAACCGGCTTTCCGGGTGCTGTTCTTTCAGGATACGGATGCCCTCGCAGCCCTGGCGGACCATAGCTTCGTCCCATTCAGGGATCTCGCAGGGGCCGATGGGGAATGTCTCCTTGAGTTCCTTTGGGTACGGGCCGAAGGGCGGCTTAAAGAGAAGCGTGGTCTCGAACTCATCCCGTTCCCCTCCTTCAAATGCGATGAGGACCGTCCTGCCAAGCCTGATCCGGGGAAGGTTCTGCTGGTAACGAAGGACTTCCGTCCGTTTACAGCTCTCACTCCCCCGGTAGAAGAACCGGCGTTTGGAGACGCGGTCGGTCTTTGCGAGTTCGCGCGTATGGCCGAGAAGGGCCCGGTATCCGGAGAGAAGCTGGGGATGTGCCCGGCACCGCTCGTCCACGAGTTCCCAGAGCGTGCCGTCAAAGATGGCCTGGCGGATCCGGGAGATCTCGGCAAGCGTGACGTGCAGGTTATGGAGGGCAAGGAGGCGTTCGCGGTCTTTTGCCGACCGGAGTTCTTCTGCCGTGTGGCTCCGGCAGACCGCACATGCACAGGGAAGGTCAATGAGTTCCTCGATCCGGTAACTCCCGTGGGTGGTCATATAACGGCCGTCCTTGGCATAGAGTGCATAGGCTGCGGAGTCAAAGAGGTCACAGCCCATAGCGGTTGCAAGCGCGAACATGGAGGGGTGGCCTGCACCAAAAAGGTGTACGCAGGCCGAGGGGGAGATGGTGCGTTTTGCGGCCATGACGACGCTGACGAGGTCACGGTACCGGTACGATTCCATGAGCGGGACGACCGCACCGACCGGACAGAACGAGAAACCGAGATCGGAAACTTCACGGCCGGCTTGTTCCCGGAGGTCTTCAAAGATCCCGCCCTGTACCGGTCCCGCCAGCGGCGCATCCGGCCCGAATACTTCCTTTGCCTCTTTGAGCCGCTGCATGGTGACGGCAAGTTCCCGTTCGGTTGTTGCACGGTCGGACGCCGGGGATGTGGGAATATCGAGCGGCACCCAGATGTCGCTCCCAATATCCCGCTGGAACGCGAGCGTCTCAGTATTGGTGATCGAGACCTGCCCGTACACCGAGAGCTGGAAAGAGCCGGAATCGGTCATAATCACGCCATCAAAATCGAGCACTCTGTGGAGCCCCTCGGCAAGGGCGCGCTCACGGTACTGCTTGCTCTGGGAGAAGATGTAGGCGTTCGTGATGAGCGCTTCGACGCCCATTTTCCTGAGCTCTTTGGGTGTGACGAGCTGGAGGTGCGGGTTGATCACCGGGAGAAGTGCAGGTGTCCTGATAGTCTTTTTTCCTACGGTAAGCTTGCCGCTCCGTCCTGCAATATCACTGTATAAACTCTCGAACGCAATCGCCATGCCGCACCGTTATGCCCTTTATATGTGCTGCCATCTGGTTAAACGATTGCCTCAGGTCATTGCTCGGAAAAGATCTGCCCTTCAAAGGTGAGTATCTCAACATGGTTGTCCGTCCATGACCTCGCGGGCAGCCCGGCCTTGATGCAGGTATGGTCGAGGAATGTTGTTGCATCCCAGCCATATTCCACGGCAACCTGAGGGAGGAGGAGGCCGCTTGTTCCCCTGCCCCTGACAATCAGGCCATGCTTTCCTACAACAACCTGCTCCGGCCGTTTCTTGGGATCGCCATTAACCGGAACGGGAAGTGTAAGGATTGTCACTTCAAGATGGAGTTCGCCAAGTTCATTCTTTGTTACCGGGGGAAACCTTGGGTCTTCGAGTGCGGCTGCCGATGCAGCATGAACGACAGCCTCACCCAGCGGCATGACCGGGTAAGGGAGCCCGATGCATCCACGGAGCGTGCCGTTTTTTGTCAGCGTGACAAAAACGCCGCGTTTTTCCTGGAAAACCGGTGGGAGTCCCTGTGCGGTTTTGGGTTTCCTTGCAACAACATGCTCAATGGCGGCGCGTGCAGAGCGGACCGCCAGTGAGCCCTCATCAGCGGTGAGTAACTCCATGGTTCTTCCCCCAAGCTTTGTGACTGTGTAAGTGCACGTCCTTTAATATCCTGTCGACCCTGCACTAACATCATCATCCCTGTCATTCTCCCGGCAGGGTTGCTTTTGCCGCTGGCGCTGCCCTTAAGAGCCCGGCCCGCCAATAGACTAAGCGAGAGGGAGAGAGCGGCCGACGGTGACACCTAAATGTTGCTGAGGAAAGTCCCCCCACCCACCGGGCACGCAGCCGTACACAAGTACGGGTGGCGAGAGTCACGGCAATGGCACAGAAACGACACGGCCTGTTATCAGTCATGATGCGGTTGAGCCTATCCATGGCAAGAAGCATGGTCACCATGCGAGTAACCCGCTGAGCGTTAACAAACAGGATACGGTGAAACGGCGAATCCCTGCGGGTGCAAGCCAGAACAGGACAATTCGGACGCCCGGTTTTCCGTCCGGGTTTGGCGCATAGCTGAATGCCGCTAGAACAAAAGGAGGCTTACTCCTCCCACTCATTCTTTCCTTTACTGGGTCTTTTGACCTTTGATTGGCCCTGCCCGGTTCTTTATCCTGTATAAATGCCGTACAGGAGCAAAAATATCAGGACCGTTCGCCATCCACAGGTTTTTCCCCTTGTTCTGACTACACTACCGTAGTTACAGAGGATATAGGATGAAATCTGTTCCGCTTACCAGAATTCCACACACCATCATACTCTGCGTTATGATTGTTATTTTGGCAATTCCCTGTTCAGCCCTTGATCTCTCGTCCGGTACTCCTGCCACCGGTACTGCAGCAATATCAAACGGAGATACCGTTACCCTCCGGGGGATTGCAACCGGCCACCCGCGAAACGGCCTCCAGGTCTGGGTAATCAGCAAAAATTATCTCAGGATCAGTTCAATTCCCGTCAATGATGACAATACCTTTGCATTCGAACTCCAGCCGGCAGACACGATGAACCTCGCACCCGGTCAGTATTTTGTCGTTGTCCAGCACCCGATGATGAACGGCCAGTTCGATGTATATTATGATTCCGCAACAGGCAGTGTCATCAACCGCCAGCTTGGGGCCGGGGGTACCAAAATATTCCAGATGTCCGGCAGCGGGAGCCTGCAGGGGCCCGATAGCGCACAGGCACTGGTAAATGCCATAAGCAGCCAGAATATCGATGACAGCTTCACCACCTATGCCTTCACCATCTCCACACCCTCCGTATTTATTGATCCTATAGGGGATCACGTTGCTGGCGACCAGTTCATAATCAGCGGCTCCACCAACCTAGCTGCCGGAGATTCACTCATGGTCGATATTACCTCTTCTTCGTTCAAACCCACGCAGAAGAATACCGCCGGTGAATTTTCCGGTTCCGGTGGTGCGGTGAAGGTGGTTCCCGGCCCGGGAGGTTACAACCGGTGGTCATTCAATGTCGATGCATCGACATTCCGGCCGGATGAGTATGTCGTCAAAGTATCCGGAATTACCGTGGATGTGACCGGTTCTGCAACGTTCAATATCGTTGAACGGATTGCCCCGACTGTTACCGTCCCGCCCTCCACTCCTGCAGATACAACGGTTATCCCTACGATATCTGCAACACCCCCGCCAGCTGCAACTACATCGGCCAAATCCCCGGTACTTCCCGGAATTGCAGCAGGTGCATTCGTTATTATAGTACTGGCAAAAAGAGCGGGGTTCTGAGTATTACCATCCCAGAAAGAGGGTTTTTGTCCGGGTGTACTGGTCAACAGCATGATGACCATTCTCCCGGCCGATACCACTCTCCTTCATCCCGCCAAATGGTACTTCAGGTGGTACCGTCAGGTGCCGGTTCACCCAGATGATCCCGGCCTGCACCTCATCAAAGACTTTTTTTGTTGTCAGGAGGTTTTTAGTCCAGACTGATGCCCCCAGTCCGTAACGGGATGCATTTGCCGCTGCAATTGCGCTCTCAAGGTCAGGGACCGTCATGATCGGCAGCACCGGCCCGAAAAGTTCCTCGGTTACAAGGCAGCTGTCGGGTGCAACATCGGTCACCAGGGTCGGGTGATAGAAAAAGCCGGATTCATACGCCGTGCCATGGAGGACCCTGCCCCCGGTCACTATCTCCCCGTCTCCCCGCTCACGGGTCCTCTCCACCATCTGTATGATCCGCTCCCGCTGCACGGCGCTGTTCAGGGGCCCCATATCAATTTTTGAACCAAGGCCGTTGCCGATATTCAGGGAACTGACCCGCTCCGCAAGCCTCTTTACAAATTCCGAGGAAATTTTCTCGTGAATGATCAGGCGTTTGACTGCGGTGCAGGTCTGCCCGGCATTGTAGAACCTGCCCCGCAGGGCTCCGTCCACGGATTTTTCAATATCGGCATCGTCCATGACGATCATCGGATCGGAACCCCCCAGTTCGAGAATAAGTTCCTTGGCTTGGGTTGTTGCAAGCGCCCGGATCCGTTCCCCGGTCCCATAGTTCCCGGTAAAAGAGATCTTTCTGACACCCGTGTGGGAGACCAGCGCCTCTCCGACAATTTCGCCACTCCCGGTGACCATGTTCAGGACACCCGGGGGAAGCCCGGCATCTTCGAGAATTTTTGCCAGCCGGAGATTGGTGAGCGGCGTTGTTGAAGCCGGCTTGAGCACCATCGTATTCCCTGCAAGGAGGGCGGGCCCGATTTTCCAGCCCATGATGATCACGGGCATGTTCCAGGGGATGATTGCGCCACAGACACCGAGCGGTTCGCGGATGACAAGGCAGTCGCCGGGAGCCCCGAGGCGGATTGCCTCTCCGGAGGCCTGTGCTGATATACCGGCATAGAATTCCAGGATATTTGCATACCCGCGCACCTCATCAATCGCTTCCCTGATTGGCTTTCCCTGCTCGATGGTCAGCAGCCGCGCAAGGTCTTTGTGCTGCTCCCGCACCAGAGTCGCAGCATGGAAGAGGATCATCCCCCGTTCCCGCATGGGTTTTTTCTTCCATGCATCTCCGGCTGCCGAAGCTGCGTCCACGGCACTGGACAGATCCTCTGCTGTTCCGGCCGGCACGCTGTCGATGATCTCCCCGGTTGCCGGGTTTCTCACCTCAATCCATCTGTCATCCGGTGACGCGACGTCTTTTCCCCCGATTCTCATCTGCATGGTAACATCCCCGCTCCTTCTCTCGTATATTAGTGGTATACGGCAGGTTCTATTCAAACATTTACCTGCAGATCCACTCCCTTTGCATAGGGTATCCTGTTCCGTTCCGGCCAAGCCATATCAGGAAGTTCTCTTTGAGCCACCCTTTCCCGATTTCCGGTAATTTTGTTCCGGTCAAATGCACAGGCTATATCGTTCCATGCTTTTTCCAGGAGCCCCCGGTAATAGGGGAGATCAAACTCCTCTGCGGTCCATTCCGGGTCTGCCCGGTAACGGGATGCATCCCGCACGACATAACGGACCTGCATTCCCGGGGCGACATCGATTCCTGCATCACGGTATGCCTGTACGGCTGCGCCTTCGATACACCGGTGGGTGTAGGTGGTGCGGCTGATCCTGCGGCTGATGACGAGGGTTTTGGGATCTGCTTGCGGCAGGCCCTGAACCGCAGTGTAATAGATCCGGCAGACCCGGTCCCGGAGATTTTCAAGATCGCCGGCAGTCTGTGCTGTGCGCATAATCTCCAGCATTCCCTGCTGCATGTTCCGGATATAGTCCGGGGTGTCATGCCTGCGGGCTGCAATACCCCGCACTTTCATGCTCCCATCACCAAGCCGGCCATAATAGCGGTTATAAGCCCCAAAGCCGTCATTGAGGGGCAGGAAGACAATCCAGTCAAAATGCTCGATCTCTGCAGAGAGACCGGTTGTGCTGCAAACTCTCTCCTTCAGGACTTCGACTGGCGATCCCTTCACCCACAGGCAGTCGACAATTCCGTGCAGGACGCAAAAGCCCATGGATTCGGCAAGATCCTTGGTCTGCAACAGGATCTCGCGGGAGCGGGCAGTTATCGCCTCGTGGACCTCGATCCTGCCGAACTTTGCATTCTTATAGCCGGTGTAACCAAAGCAGGTGACCAGCATCCACTTGAGCATTGCATCGATTCCGACACAACGGGGGTCTGTGCCTTTTCTCCTCTTTGTCGCTTTTCGCAGGGCAACAACCGGCTTAAGGACTGCGGGGAGAAAACCCTGCAGGGCCGGGTCTGCCATTGTCTCGGGAGAGAGGTTGAACCTGACGATGATGGACGGGTACATTGAGGTAAAATCGAGTTCATCCACATCTTCGTAAATTCCCATGACCGGCTGGAACATCATCCCCCCCCGGTCCGCAGCCCGGAGATCGGCAAATTTCCGGACCGCCTCGGCATCAGCCTTACGGAACGGTACGGCAATGCCCCGCTTCACCGCTTCGTACACCTCGTAACTGCTGATGAGGGTTCCCGGTGTGAATCTTGATGCAAGGTTCGGGGAGAGCCCTGAGAGCCGGGATGCCATGAAGACGCCGTCAAGCCCACCCTCGCGGTACACAAACGACTGGTCGGTATCGATGAGCACCCGGCCATCCGGGATGAGCGCTGCTTCCTTGTGCTCCACACGGCCATAACTCCAGTACGACCGCGGGCTCATCTGACGGTACTTTCCATTCCGGGAGAACGGCATCTCAAGTCCTTTATCCCGGGAAAAATCCCGGAATTTTGGCAGCCATGCATCGGCCCGTGACATCAGGACAACGTCTGGATCGTTTGACCGGATCTGGGAAAACAGATCGGTAATAACGGTACTACCTGTTCCCTGTAACCGTTCCGTGCGGTCGCTGATGATCTCGACATCCGTGCATACCGGAGAACGTGCCGGGTCATCATGGATCCGTATCTCCAGCAGGCTCAGGTCATAGGAAAAGTCCGGGGTAAATCGCGACTCGTGCTCATGACCGCAGGGGAAGATGTCCTGCTCTGCCATGAACTGCTGGTCGCGCCGCACATCCACGTTGAAGAACCGGGCTTCAAAACCGGTCTGCTGTTCGATCATTTCGGCAACGGCACGATCTGCATGCATACCAAACCCGTCCAGTTCGCCAAAGAGTGTCCGGAACGTGCAAGCCTTTGCACGGTACCGGTCCTCCAGGACATCGATCATTTCATGGTGTACATGACGATCCGGGAGATAGAGGTAAAACGGGGGGTCGTAATCATGGTGTTTACGGGTCACGGCCCCGTCTTTGCACCAGAGGTCGACGCCATCACGGTAAACAGAATCAAGAATCCACATCGCCGTTTCCCCCGGCAGGGTCCCTGCTGGTATCGAGAAGTACCGAGAATAGTGTGACCTCAAGCGTTTTGTCGCACCCGGAGAACGCAGTACGGGGGTGATTTCTGGCAAGGCCGGCAAGTTTCCCACCGGGATCACGGCCTGCCCGGTCCAGTCTCCCTGCAGCCATTTCCCCCCGCTCTGTGACAGATTGCACACCAAGCCGTACGCTGGTAAATCTCTTTCCCATATCAGCGCACCTCAAGGGTGGTCTGTGCCGGCAGGCAAAGGGGATTCCTGCGGCCGGACTGCCCGCCTCCCGGACGGGAGTGCTGATCCGGCTCACCGCTATTCACAATCTCGATGAGCCGGTCTGCCCGGCGGGCCAGGGCAGCAAACGACCGGTCCATGGCAGGGGAGTACAGGACCACGAGTGCCTCGCGGCCGGCCTCTATGAGGGCAGATCCGACCGGTTCGATGAGCCGTTCGGCGCTGTCGAAGATCGTTGCGTCATGCTCGATGAAGATGATGGTATGTCCCGCATCCCGGATCACGGCAAGGAGCTGGTCAGCCGTAAATGGCCTGCGAACCTCGAAACCGGCCGATGACCTGCCGATATGCGAGATTATCCGGGAGTAGTTCCCGCAGATATAGAGGAAGAGAAAACGGCTGAGCTCGGGATTGGTGTTGAGTGCCGAAATGATGATGCGTTCCGGAGCAATAACTGCCGAGAACGTGCCCTGACGGAGAGCGATTCCCGGGCGCAGGAGGATCTGCATAGCACCGGATTCCTGCGGTATCTGCAGAGAAAAAGAGCCGGCCTGCAGGGGGTGAAAGTGATGATGAGGTATACGTTCCAGCAGCAAAATGCCGGCATACCGGTGGACAGGATCCGCGAAAATACCAGGGCAAAAACTATATCGCCTGCATATGCCCATCACTGCTCATTGATGCAGTATGGCGGAAGAAAAACCGATACCCCCCCTGACCGGTGAGCAAATACGCCCGGAGACCGTATCCGCTTCCCGGGAACTGCTGGTGGAAGTGACGGATCTCACGTGGGAAAAGACGGTTGAAAAAGATAAAAAGCCGGTAGCCGTGATGTTTTATTCTCCGACCTGTGCCTTCTGTCACCAGATGGAACCATATTTCCGGACATTTGCCGGGGAGTACCGGGATTCAGTCCTGTTTGTAAAAATCAATATCGTTGCAAACCCGTGGACCGCCGAGCGGTACGGGGTCCGGAGTACTCCCACGTTCAAGTTCTTCTGCGACGGGAAACCCGTACAGGAGATGGTCGGGGCAGTCTACCCAGCCCTCTTGAAAAAGATGGTGGATGAGGTTCTTGTGCACGGAAAAGAATGTGCAAAAAACTCGACAGCCATCGATTACGAGATCACCGGATACGGATGATCGAAGGAATCCTGCCCGTTCCGCGCAGGATAATACCGTTGCCTGGCGTTCGTTCCGGGTAGTCCGGTCCCGGAAATCACAGGAATCTCCGGCCGGCCCCGCTCCGGATGGCTGCATCTTTTACCGCTTTTGCCACTGCTTTTGTGACACCTTTGTCGAGGATGTTGGGAAGGATATGTTCGTGCCGTGGCTTTGGCACATAATCGGCGATTGCATGAGCCGCTGCAACTTTCATATCGTCGGTTATGCGGGTGGCATGTGCGTCGAGTGCTCCCCGGAAAATGCCAGGGAAGGCGAGGACGTTGTTGATCTGGTTGGGATAATCGCTCCTGCCGGTACCGACAACTGCGGCACCGGCATCTTTTGCCAGGTCAGGCATGATCTCCGGTACCGGGTTTGCCATGGCAAAGACGATGGGGTTTTTCGCCATGGACCTCACCATCTCCCCGGTGACGACATTCGGGCCTGATACTCCGATAAAGACGTCGGCCCCGATCATCGCATCAGCCAGCGTGCCGGCAAGGGCCGGCCGATTGGTTTCCTCTGCGAGGATAAATTTATATTTGTTTTTATACAGGCCTTCCCGGCCACGGAAGATCGTCCCTTTCGTATCGCAGACAATGATCTCGTTTACCATCGTACAGACCCGGGGGTCATACCCGATGCATTTGAGCAGGCGGGTGATGGCAAACCCGGCAGCTCCTGCCCCACATATGACGATATTGAGATCGGTAAATTTTCTGCCGGTCGCCCGGCAGGCGTTGAGAAGTGCAGCAAGGACAACGACCGCGGTGCCGTGCTGATCGTCATGCATGACCGGGATCCCGATATCCTGCAGGGCATCTTCTACTTCGAAGCATTTCGGAGCGGCAATGTCTTCAAGGTTGATGCCGCCAAAGACCGGTGCTATATTCCGGACCTGGTCGGTAAAATCCGTTTCATAACTCTCAAAGCAGATCGGAAAAGCATCCACACCGGCAAATTCCTTGAACAGGATTGCTTTTCCCTCCATGACCGGAATTGCTGCATAGCCCCCGATATTTCCAAGCCCAAGTACGGCAGATCCGTCACTGACGATTGCTATAGTGTTGGACTTGAGGGTGTAACGGTACGCGAGATCCGGATTTTTGGCAATCTCCCTGCAGACCTGGGCAACACCGGGCGTATACGCACGGGACAGGTCCTGCCGGGTCCTGAGCGGGACTTTTGAGCGGATGCCAAGTTTTCCCTTGTGCTTGGCATGAAGGGCCAGCGATTCAGTATAGATCCCGTCACTTCCCGGTGCAAAAACCATCCCGATCCATCCTTAGTACGTGTGAGCGTGTGCCAAGGCAATGAATCTGGCGGTCAATAGCCCGGAACACGGGGTAGTAGTGTCTCTCTCTCTCTCTCTCTCTCTCAATACGGCAGACCGACTGGTCTCACTTCGCAAGTTTTGCCGCAATTTGTGCCACGTACTGTCCCTGGTAGCGTGCACCGGCAAGTTCATTCTCCGTGGGCAGCCTGCTGCCGTCATTTCCGGCGATAGTTGATGCACCATACGGGGAGCATCCGGTCATCTCATTAATTCTTGTCTGACCGTCAAAGGCATAGGGGAGACCTGCAATGATCATACCGTGGTGGAGCAGGGTGATGTGGACGCTGAGAATCGTTGATTCCTGCCCCCCGTGCTGGGTGGCAGAACTTGTAAAGACGCTGCCGACTTTTCCGACAAGTGCTCCGGTTTTCCAGATGCCTCCGGTAGCATCAAAGAACTGGCGCATCTGCCCGCACATATTGCCAAACCGGGTCGGGGTACCGAAGATGACTGCATCGGCAGCTGCAAGTTCCTGCAGAGTGCAGACCGGGATATGGGCGAATTTCTTCTGCGGCTCAGTTGCACCGATTTTCTCCAGCACATCTGCAGGGAGCGTTTCCGGCACGCGGCGCAGGACGACATCAGCACCCGGCTCTTGCCGGGCGCCCTCGGCAACAGCTTCCGCCATGCGGTGGATGTGGCCGAACATGGAGTAATACAGGATGAGCAGTTTCATGGATGGACCTCATCTTGTTTCCGGAATGCTGAACCAGAATAAAAATCCGATCCCGTTCCGGTAAATGGGGGGGACATGGTAATATTCGGAATAGGGGGGTGCGGGTAATTACCTCAGCCCGGTTACATATTTATACATAAATGCACAAATTTATACATTAAGGTATAAGTTAGTCAATGTGCAGACCTGCACGACTCTTTCACCTGCATTATGCTTTCTTAAAATACAGACGATGTGATGTTACCATGAAGTCAAAAGATATTGCCATAGTCGGAATCCTGCTTGCCATCGGTGCGATCCTCCGCTTTTTCCTTGCGATGCTCCATACACCGCTCACGCCAAACATGATTATCGCGTTCTATTGTCTTGCGATCATCCTGATCCGGCCAAAGATTCTCGAAGCGCTCGGGATCGGGCTTGTTGCCGGGGCCCTCTCGATGCTGATCTCCAGTTCGATGTTCCCTCCGGCAAATCTTATCAGTGAACCGATCGGGGCCCTTGTCTGCTTCGTGCTCTATGCAGTCCTGCGCGAGCGGACGAAACTCGCTCCGACCATAACCACATTCCTTGCAACCCTTGCAAGCGGGTTTACCTTTGCCGCGGTTGCCATTATTGCCATCGGCGCGACCTATCTTGCAAAGTATAATGGCGATGTGATGGCATTCGTTGCGGTTTTTGTCCCCATCGTTGTCATAACGGCAGTATTTAATGCAATCGTAGTCCAGTTCCTCTACATCCCTTCCAGCAGGGTGCTTCTTAGAGGACAGGAATGATTGAACTTAAAAACGTCAGCTATACATATCCCAACACGGTGCAGCCGGCCCTGCACCGGATCTCTCTCTCTTTAACAAAGGGCCGGTGTGTCATGGTTACGGGCCCTTCGGGGGCCGGAAAGACCTCGCTGTGCCTTGCAGCCTCCGGTATCCTCCACCATGATTACGGGGGCAAGAAGGAGGGTTCGGTTTTTATTGACGGAAAAAACGTTACCGATTACCTCAGTCTTTCAGAACTTGCACAGAATGTAGGGGTGGTTTTTGATGATCCTGAAGCCCAGATGATCTTCACAACCGTTGAGGAAGAGATCCTCTCTGCGCTTGAACACCGCGGGCTTCCCGCGGCAGTTATCGAAGAACGGCTTGCCCGGATAATGAGGACTACGTATCTGGAAGAACTGAAAGACCGGTCCCCGCACAACCTTTCCGGAGGTCAGAAGCAGCGCGTGGCCCTTGCTGCAACCCTCGCGCTCGGTAACGATATCCTGATCCTTGATGAGCCGACCTCCGAGCTTGATGAGCATGCCACAAAGCGGATTGCTGACATACTCAAAAACCTCAAGGAAGAGGGAAAGACCATCCTTCTCATTGAACACAAGTATTCCCATTTCCGGGAAATGGTCGACACACTCATTGTTATGGAAAACGGCGGGATTACCGCACAGGGCATTCCTGACGAGGTTCTGAAGGACGGACATGTACGGGGCATGATACTGCCCGACTTCTCAACGGTCCGGAAAAATATCCCTGATGTATCAGATAATGAGCCGATCATCTCGGTTAAGGACCTCACCTATTGCTATGGGGAGGTCCATGCATTGTCCGGCATCAGCCTCACCATCCGTAAAGGAGAGTTTGTTGCAATAGTCGGCGAAAACGGTTCGGGCAAGACCACGCTGGTCAAGCACTTTAACCGGCTCCTCTCACCGACAAGCGGTGACGTCATAGTGGACGGCAGGAATACCAAGGAATGCAGCATCGCTGCTCTTGCCCACGATGTCGGCCTTGTCTTTCAGAACCCGGACCACATGTTCTTTGCCGATACGGTCCGGGAAGAAGTCGCATATGGTGTGAATAACCTCAATATTCCCGATGGCGATGCGGTCATCGACGCAACACTCCACGATGCGGGGCTCACCGGGTCGGCGTCCCTGTACCCGCGCTGGCTCTCACGGGGAGAGCGGCAGCGGCTCGGAATTGCCTGCGTTGTTGCCATGCAGCCCAATATCATCGTGCTTGATGAACCAACAACGGGACTCGACGGCTACGAGGCCCTCCTTGTCATCAGCATCCTTAAAAAACTCCAGGAGAAAGGGCACACCATCATCGTCATCACCCATAACCAGGACATTGCTGATCATTGCGCGGACCGCATCATTACAATGGAAAACGGCCGGATCATTTCTGATACAAGGGGTGCGTGAAAATGGCCGAGATCCTCCAGTACGTGCACAAGGATGCGTTCCTGCACCGGCTCAACCCTTTCACAAAGATCGCGTTTATTGTTGTGGTGAGCGCTATGTGTCTCATCGCAACCGACCTTGCATTCCTTTTGTTTATGGTGCTGGCCGTGCTTGCGTTTGCGGCATACGGGAAACTGCTTGTTGAATCGCTCCAGCAGCTCAAACTTATCATCCTTATGAGCTTCATCTTCATTCTCATCACGGTAATCACGATGCCGAACGGCGATATCCTGGGTTATGTCATACCGCAGGGTGTGCCGGTCATAGGGGGCTTCATCCCGATAACCGCTGGCGGGCTCATGATTGGCGTTGTTCTTACACTCCGGTTCATGGTACTCATCTTTGCATTCCAGCTCTTCCTGATGTCAACTCAGCCGCGGGATCTTGTCCATGCCATGGAAAAGACCGGGTTGCCAATCGATTATATCCTGATGTTCATCATAGCTCTCCGGTTCATCCCCACGCTGCAGATCGAGGGACAGCGCATCCACGAGGCACAGCTGGCAAGGGGATTCAATCCCGGTACAGGATTTGTGGGCAAGATCCGGAGTGTTGCACCGATTGTTATCCCGCTCGTCTCCAATGCACTGCTCCGCTCCAACGTGCTCGGTCTCACCATCGATATGCGGGGATACCGGACCGGCAGGAAGACGCATGTCCGCGAGCGGAAGTTTGCCCGTCGTGACTATGCGGTCATGTGCGTACTAGCCCTTGCGGGATGCAGTTTTGTCGCACTGGTTCTGGTGCAGCTGATCTGATTGCCGGAATTCTCTCCTTTTTTTGCTCTGTAGAAAACCTCTTTCGCAAAGATGGGGGCTGATGCTCTATTCCCTTAGGGATAACTGCCGCCGCCCCGAAGGGCGCCCCGCGGCGGCCTCAATTACCAGTCATCTCAGGGGCCCCTGGAAATTTTCATTTTTGGAGAGTGGGTAATACATTGCCATCGCATCCGGGGTGCCCCAGCGGCGGGGCGAAGCCCCGAGAGCGTCTGAGTATATTGATGATTTCTACAGAGCTCTTTTTTTAGATAACCTCAATGAAACGACTTTTTATTATTTACCTGGCAGTACCAGATCCTTTTTCATACTCCCCGTAGGGAATGGAGTATATAATGACGCATTATTCCCACCTGCATCTTTCAGCAGGTTTCTCCACCATAGCGATGGAACAATCCTGGACCCTGTCAGTTGATACCCCCGGGGGGCATTTGCTCCTGTTTTCGTTGAATCTTATTAACTGACGAAACAATAGTGATGTGTTCCTAAAATTGCGAGGCCGTCAGAGATTTCAGAGGGATATTTGTCTGGCGGGAAGACCTGTAAATCACCGATAGTTAACCAAAATCAGGACTATTTTCAAATGATGGCGTTTTCCGGGAATATTTTTATAGATCTATTTTGTAGATAAATGTCAGAATATGTCTGCAATTTTATCGGTAATACGCTTTTCCTAAACTAAAAACGAAAATTATTCTTTTCGCGTGAACTCAGTTCATGAAAAACAGGTTTCACTCGTTACGAGCAAGACAGGAATTTTTCTGTTACGGCATAATGACATTGGAATTTTGCAAAATACTGCTATCCGTACCAGAAATCCCGTGATAAAAAGTACGCCCCGGCCGGGACTTGAACCCGGGTCAAAAGCTCCGCAGGCTTCTAGGATGTCCACTACCCCACCGGGACTGGTGTTTGTTTGATTGCCTGCCTTACTTAAAATGTCTTCATCGCTTAAATATCTCACCTTTGATGGGGGAATATTAAAAAAGTAACAGCCAGTTTCGAATCTTGGAATTATGGAATTTTATTGGTTGAGTTTTTTTACATAATCCTGACTTCGGCACTCTAACTTTGAAATATCGACTGTATCGTTGAGATTACCGATTGGCTTAATCCAGATTCCCACCCTTGGAGTGACATTATAGCCTTTAAACTCTATTAGTAATTCTCCTGGTTGTGCAACACGAATCGTTTTATTTAAATTATACCCGTAATTCTTACTGAAGCCGTCTTGTGCATAAACAACACCGGTGGTTTTGTTTCGTACAGTCACATCAAAGTATGAGTATGGGTTGTAGTAAGAGTATTTAACCGGGATCTCCTTCGTAGTATCACCCTTTGTATCATATATTATGTGTGTCCCTGTAACATTGAATGGCGTTGTTATTGTATAATTAATATAAAGCGGAGGATTTTTTAAAACAAAACTTTGAGCAGAATTATTTACTGCATATCTCCAGTCAAACTTCGAGAGATATATCAGGCATACTTGGTCTTCGGAAATGGCTGTCGTAGGTACCCACGTGATATATCCTATTGTGGGCGATGGTTGTGTTTGATAGGGGGTCGCTGCGGTCACAAAATTGACTGATGTCGGAGTGGGTGTGAGAGGACTCTGATTTGATACCGGGTTTCCCCCATTTTCAGTAGAGGGTTTAATAGACGGTTTGATGTCTTCTTTCGGTGGTGCAACACATCCGGTTACTGCAACAATAAAAATTATACTGATGATGCAGGTAACCTGGAAAAAAATATCTTTCATTAATCAAGATACGGTATTTCATAGTAATTAAATATTTCAAGTGTCTGCATCGGATTATTCAATCATATTCATGGAAAGGATAAGACCAACAACGCCAGCATGCTCGCCATTGGTTGTCACCAGGCTGGATTTCTGAATGTTTACTTCATAGGTCACTCCCTTAAAATTCTGAATGACCCCGGAATAATTCAATACTTTTGTCTGATTGATCAAATCCTTATCATATTTGCTCATGAGTTCAGCTTGTTTTGGATCCAATAGTTCTGCATTGGTTTTTCCGGCAATTTCTTCAAATGTTTTTCCCATGATCCGACAAAACGCGGAATTACATCCAAGATATCGACCGGTGATGTTGATATAAAAAAGGGGATTGGGGAATGTATTGATCATATGCTGGAGAAAACTCAGCTGATTTTCCAAAGCGTTTTGGGCATGTTTCCATTCCGTCATATCGGTAATAACAATATAGACCGTAATGTCAGTTGCATGTCGGATATGGGTAATCCTGTTTGATATGAAACGCCGGGTCCCGTCTTTTCTCTGTATCCAGAACGTAATGTCCGATGGAATTATCCGGGAAGTGGATGCGTCGGAAATAATCTTTCGGATACGGTCGCGGTCTTCAGGATCTGCCAGGTCGTGGGGTGAAAGGGTGGCCAACTCCTCCCTGGTATAACCAAAAATCTCCTCAGCTCTCCTGTTAATGTAGGTAATCTTTTCATGTTCCCTGATTATCAGGCCATCCTGGATATTTTCTGCCATGAGGCGGAACCTCTCCTCGCTGGTTCGTAATGCTGTATCAGATTTTTTCTTGTCGGTGATGTTTTCAAGGAGAATGGTCATCCCTTTTTTGCCATCCTCAAAAACGGTAGGAATTAATTTCTGGCGGAATATATGTCCTTCATCTTTTGGAATCTGGATCTCCTCATCAAATACGCCGGAAGAAGATGATATCTGAATTCTCTCAAAAAACGTATTGGCCCATGATTCCGGGAAGGTGACATACTGGATGCTTTTTCCAATAAGATCATGTCGTGATTTGTTAAAAAAATCCAGAAACTGGTTATTGATCCTGACTATGCGGTTGTCCTGATCTAGTACAATAATAAGGTCATCGGCAAATCCCAGCATCGTATCAAGGGGGACCCGGGTTGAGAGTGAAAAGACTTTGGCTTTTCCATAAGTCCGCATTTCAACCTGTCCGGATACAAGGAGGTTATCGAGATACCTGCCAACAGAGTGGTTATTCTTCTTTAGTGCCAGGGCAATTTCTGTTATACTCATACCGTGATTGGATCGTTTAAGGAGTTCTTTGATGCTCTGTAATTCATTAGAGAATTGATCCATTGACATAGCGTTTGAAGCCTTAATTTAAAAATGTTTTGTTTATTCGTACCAATTATGTATAACACTTATTTGTTACAAATAACCCAAGGGTATAAATAAACATCCATCGATACTGTTAGGAGAGATTATCATGGCAAAATTCATTAAAATTGTGGATTTTATGAATTTAACCTGTTTATTAAAAATATCCCCATGGAGAGATGAGATATGGTAATCGTCACGAGCAGAACTGTATTATTGCTGCTTCTTGGTATGCTGCTGGTTGCTCCTGTTATCGCAGGTACAAAATATACTGCAGGAAATCCTGAATTGTCTGCTTATATTTCAGGAAGTAATGAGTTCGGCCCGGGCGACGACGTTTCTTTAACGGTCGTCATTCAGAATACCGGTTTGAATGAATTCAAGTTTGTTCAATCCGGGATTGCAGATCGGGATGACCTGCCAAATACTGCAAAATTTTTAACCGTCACTCTTATGCCGGGGGATGCCCCGTTAATAGTTAAATCAGATCCCCAGATGTTAGGCGATCTCAAAGGAGCGTCAAGTGTCAATGCGGTATTTTCAACAAAAATCAGGAGTGATGCCAAGGCTGGAACATACAACCTGCCCCTTATTTTTAATTATACTTATCTTTATACTGCAGACCAGTATGGTGTCGACACTATCCAGTATACCTATAAAACAAAAAATGTTTCAGCAACCCTCCCGATAAAAATCAAGTCTGACGTCTCTATTGATGTTGTTTCAGCAATTCCTGAACACCTGAATGTCGGTACTGAAGGTTTTCTCAATATGAAAATTATGAATACCGGCTCTGAGAATGGATCAAAAGCTGTTGTAAAAATCACCCAGAACGGAAACAGCCCGGTTGTACCTACAGACAGCAGCGTTTACATCGGGGATTTCCCTGCCGGCAGTGTTGTTGACTGCCGGTATAAAGTCGCAGTCTCAAAGACTGCAGAACGCCAGACTTATCCCGTGGATGTCATGGTGATATACCAGAATTCTGAGGGAGATTTTGTCACGTCGCGGGCAGATACTATCGGTGTTCCTGTTGGGGGGAAAGTTGATTTTGAGATCACCTCACCACCTCCGGAAATGAATCCGGGAAATAAAAAGGTAATGACGGTAGTATACAAAAATACCGGTGAGACCCCGATATACAGTGCCCAGGCACGGATCAGTGCTGTTGATCCTTTTACAAGTAATGATGATATTGCCTACCTGGGTGATCTCCAGCCAGGGCAATCTGCAACAGCCAATTTTGTGGTAGGTGTTGACCGGGCTGCCACAATAAAAGAATATGGACTTGATTCAGAAATACGGTATCGTGATGCTCTGGACAACACCTATATTTCCGACACCCTGAAAGTGAGGGTCAATATCACCAACCCGGCAGGATTAGCGTCGGTCCTGTCCAACCCGATCTATCTCTCCATCATTGCCGCCGCGATCATTGGAATTGCCTATGTGGTATACCACTACCGGAAGAAATAACCAAATTCCTTTTTAACGGTTTAAAATGGCCTCAAAAACATGCAAGTACAATGGAGATTGTATTTTTGAATTCTTCGTGAAGAATTGGTGAAACGTGTGATCAGCAGATTCTTTGAAAGCATCGCGAATACGATCATCCAGCGACCGAAAGCGGTAGCCGTTTTTGTTATTCTCTTATTCTGCATCGGCCTCTACGGTATGACCATGATCAGCATGCAGACGGGGTGGGAGACTTATGTATTCAAAGACACCCCTGCCGGGGCCCTCCAGAAAAAATATAATGAGGATTATAAATCAGATACCATTATCTTCATCGTAGAAGCCGGAGATCCGCTGAGCCCGGAAGTCCTTTCTTATATTGATAATCTTGAAACAAACCTGCGGCAACAGCAGAATATCAAGAGCGTACAGAGCATCACTGATGTTCTAAGGGCATACAATGGGGGAGCACTCCCCTCATCGAGGGCTGACACTGACCGGATTGTCAACTCCCTTCCCAAGAGCACCCGCGATCTGCTCTATCCCTCCAACGTCCTGACTCTCGTTCAGCTCAAACTCACCCCGGGACTGTCAGAGAAGGTCCAGAAGTCGGTCCTGGGCAACGTTGGCGCTGTTGTGGACGCATCCTCCCCTCCCCCGGGAGTGAAAGTCGAACTCTCTGGTTCCCCGGCATTCTCCCAGCAGATGAGCGCAGGGCTCATGAGCAACATGGGCATCCTTATCGGCGGTGCTCTGGTCCTGATGATCATCACGATGGGGATTCTTTTTTCCTATGTCCGGCACCGGTTCATGCCGGTACTACTCGTGGCCATCGGGCTTGTGACCTCGCTTGGCCTGATGGGGCTCTTTGGTATCAGCCTGAACATGGCGGTGATTGGAGCCTTCCCGGTCCTTATCGGTCTGGGGATCGATTATGCAATCCAGTTCCATGCCCGGTTTGATGAAGAGGCACGGAAAGGTTCCCTTAACGATGCGGTCTTTACCACCGTAACCCGTACCGGCCCTGCTGTCATGTACGCGATGCTCGCGACATCCATGGGATTTCTTGCTATGTATGTCTCGACAGTACCAATGATCCGCTCGTTCGGGATTGTCTCCATCATTGGTATCAACACCTGTTTCTGGATTTCCTGTATCGGTATGCCCACCATTGCCCTTCTCGTGAATTACCAGCCCAAGCAGCAACAGACCGGGGAGTGTTATGCAGTGGGAACGGGCGCGTGCGATACCATCATCAGTAACCCGAAAAACCGTGCAAAAATCGGGAAAACGCATTCCTTCTCGTACGGCCAGTTCCTGACCGACACCTCGGTGAAGATTGCAAAAAACCCGATCCCGGTCCTCCTTATAGCGGGCCTTATAGCACTGATCGGGTTCCAGATCGATCCTACTATTCCGGTCGAGTCAAGCGAGAACGCCTTTGTTCCCTCGGATATGCCGGCCAAGATCAATATGGATAAAGTAACCCGCGTCATTGGCGCAACCAGTACCGCGGACCTGCTGGTCCAGGGTTCACGAGTATCCGATCTCGACACGGTGATATGGATTAGGGAGTTCCAGGATTACGAGCTCTTGCATCATTCGGAAATGACCGGTGTTACGAGTATTGCATCCGTTGTCCTCCAGTATAATAGCGGCGTGATGCCCGAGACTCAGGCCGAGCTCGATGCCGTACTCAAGAACGTCCCGGAGGATACACGGAAATCGGTACTCAGCGACCCGATGTGCGGAGTCATCCGGTTCAGCACCACTGACCTTGAGATGAATCAGCAGGACAGCTTAAAGGAGCAGGTCAAAAAGGATATCAAGTTCCTCGAACCGCCGGTCGGGATCTCCGTAGAACCGGCCGGGAATTTCGAGTTGATGACCAGTCTTCTCGGAGCCATGTCAGAATCGAAGGATACGATGACCATCCTCGGATTCATCTTTGTCTTTGTTTTCCTTATCCTGGTATACCGGCATCTCCATGCGGTCTCCCCGATCATCCCGATCATCTTCGTCGTCGGATGGAATGCTGTCATGATGTATATCATCGGTCTCACGTACAACCCGCTAACGGCAACCTTGGGATCGATGACGATCGGTGTTGCAGCAGAATACACCATCCTTGTCATGGAGCGCTACGCCGAAGAAGAGGAGAGGCTGCACAATCCTGTTGCTGCTATCCAGGAGAGCGTCCAGAAGATCGGCACGGCCATAACGGTATCAGGTCTTGCAACATTCTTCGGGTTCTCCGCACTTTGCCTGGCGACATTTCCCATCATCAGCAACTTTGGTATCTCGACATTGATTGCAGTAGGATTCTCCCTTATAGGCGCGATCTTCATCATGCCGGCCGTGCTTTCGCTCGTCGGCAGTCTTGATGAATGGCTGAAGAATCGACAGCATAATTCAACTTGATTTTTTATTGCCATTACCCGTGTCAAAAATTATTAATAGCGCATGGATCAACACATGTATACAATTTAAATGTACTTAAATCAAGTAAAATTGATTTAATCTTTGTATGGTGAGAACATGCATATTATGGAAGGCTTCCTGCCCTGGCAATGGTGTCTCGTGTGGTGGATTATCGCACTCCCCTGCCTGATGCTTGGAATCTATCAGTTGAAAAAAGTCCTTGCTACTGATCGTGAGGCGCTTCCCCTTCTGGGAGTAACTGGAGGTTTTATCTTTATCCTATCCTCCTTAAAACTCCCCTCAGTGACCGGCAGCTGTTCGCACCCGACCGGAACCGGACTCTCCGCGATCTCATTCGGCCCCTGGATCACAGCGGTTGTCTGTGCTATTGTTCTTTTATTCCAGAGCTTCTTCCTTGCCCATGGCGGTCTCTCTGTTCTCGGGGCAAATATTGTTTCAATGGGGATTGCCGGTCCACTGGCAGGATATGTAATGTACCGGCTGCTCCGCAACACATCGGTTAACATCTACCTGACGGTATTCCTCGTAACCGCTCTTGCTGATATGTTTACGTATGTCACCACATCTTTTGAACTGGCACTTGCATACCCGGCAGAAACGGGGGGATTTGCCAGTTCCTTTATCCTTTTCCTGGGGATATTTGCCGTAACTCAGATGCCGCTCGCAATCGTCGAAGGTATTGTCCTTGCCCTGGTTTTCAAATATATCGTTGCCCTTAAACCCGATATCCTGATACGGCTGAAAATCTTCTCTGAAGAGAAGATCAATGCTGCACGGAGTGAGATCTGATGAAATTCAGATATGCCCTGGAGATACTTGCCGTTATTGCTATTGTGGTATTCTGCGCAGTATTCCTGTACACAAGTTCGACCATGAGCGGTGCGGAATTTGCAGGTTCTGACAATGTGGGTTCCGGCCTTATCGCAAAGATTTCCGGGACACCTGTGGAACAGTTCCAGCCTTTGATCCCCCAGTGGGAACCCCCAAGCGGGGAGATCGAGGCCTGCCTCTTTGCACTCCAGGCAGCGATTGGCGGAATTCTTGTTGGAGGGGTATTTGGTTACTGGATAGGGCAGAAAAAGATAACCTAATGGGCAGTAAGAGAGAAGTGTTTTCGTATGTTTGAGGAATTCCTGGAAGATATTGCCCAGAATAACGGACTCCGGGAAGTAAACACGTACCTTAAGCTTGCAGCAGGTCTCGGTGCAATCCTCCTCTGCCTTCTCTCAACAAGTTTTATTCCCCCACTTTTTATCGCCATGGTCCTTACCGGTGCGATCCTGTTCCTAGCGCGAGTGGATACAAAGACCTACGGGGAGCTTTTTATTCTACCCCTCGGGTTTGCCCTCATGAGTGTTGCAGGAATTATCCTCATATCCGGGGGACATGAAATATTCTGGCGATGGGATATCCTTCCCGGGTTCTCGTTGTCTATTACCCGGGAAAGCATTAACCAGGGAATATTCGTTTTCTGCCGGGTCATTGGCGGGATGTCTGCCCTGTGTTTTATTGCATTGACAACCCCTATGACGGATATTTTCAGGGTATTTCGCCAGTGCAGGGTTCCTGAAGTCGTAATTGACCTGATGATGATCATCTACCGGACGATCTTTATTCTTATAGATCAGGTAATGCAAATCTATCAAGCCCAAGTGATGCGCCTCGGCTATTCAACCTATAAGGAATCAATCCATTCTTTTGCATCCTTGTGTGGAGCTGCATTCATTGCCAGCTGGGATGCGGGAGATGACCTGGTGCGTGCAATGGATGCACGGTGCTACGATGGGAAATTTGCACTGCTGGGGGAAAGCCGGCCTGTTGAACCAATCCCCTGTTTTATCGTTGTGGTCTTTCTTTTACTGTCGACAGTTGTTGTTATTGCATCGGGGACAATTAGCCTGATGTAGGTTGTGAATCATGAGCAGTATCATACTCGAAGCCCGGGATATCCGCTACCGTTACCCCCGGGGAATGGAAGCGATCTGCGGTATCAGTTTTCATATCCGCAGGAAGGAAAAAATTGCCCTGGTTGGGCCTAATGGTGCCGGAAAATCCACCCTCCTGACCATGTTCAATGGTATGATACGCCCGGACTCCGGACTCATGCTTTTCGACAACCAGCCAATCCGATATGATACGCAATCGCTGCGAATGTTGCGTAAAAGCGTGGGTTTTGTCCTCCAGAACCCTGACCGGCAGATTATTGCACCGACGGTCTATCAGGACGTTGCATTCGGACCTACGAATCTTGGATATGATGAACATGAAGTTAAGGATGCCGTAACCCGGGCTCTCCGGCATGCAGGGCTTGAAGGATTCGAACGCCGCCCACCTCATCAGCTCTCTGGCGGAGAGAAGAAACGGGTGGCAATCGCCGGCGTACTGGCAATGGATCCCGATGTACTTGTTTTCGATGAGCCGACCAGCGGCCTCGATCCTTCAGGATCTGAAGATATCATGGAACTTCTCGATGAACTGAATCATGGGGGCAAGACCATCATCATCTCCACGCACGATGTTGAACTTGCATACCCGTGGGCTGACCGGGCTATCCTGATGCTCAACGGAAAGATCCTGCAGGAAGATATCCCCGAGCTAGCCTTTGGCAATCCCGAATCAGTCCGTATGGCACACCTTTCCCTTCCTACCCTGCTGGAACTCCATATGGAACTAGAAAAACGGGGGCTGCCCGTTCAGGGCAGCAAGCCCCGTACGGTTCTTGACATGATGCATACGATCGAAACAATGGTGGTGAAATCAAGATCCCGATGTAACCCGGGCAGAATCACGGTCTGCAGTGTTGATGGACTTGTTCATGATGAGGTATCCTCGTGGCTTAACGGGGATCTGAAAATATCCATCGGGGCTATGGGGACCTGCGCAAAACAGTATGCAGAAAACCATGAAATTTCCCTGGATTTCACGTACGGGGTTATAGACAAATGCATCCTGAAAGCATTACTTGGGGAAAATTCCCTGATCCTGACAACCAACAGCATGGTACAGCGGGTACACCAGCGGGTTGAAAGTTACGGAAAAGAAAGCGGGGTCTCCATCGCGGTCAATATCCTCAGAAACCCCCCGGACCCGGATGCATGCAAGGGATGGAACGGGCAATGATACCAAGGATTGTCATAGCCGGTACCCATAGCGGGTGCGGTAAGACGACGGTTGCGAGCGGTATCATGGCAGCTCTTACTGCCCGTGGCATGACAGTCCAGCCATTTAAAGTTGGTCCGGATTTTATCGATCCTTCACATCATACAAAAATCTGTACCCGGCCCTCACGGAATCTCGATCCCTATATGATGGGGGAGGAGGGGTGCCTGGAGACATTCACCCGGTCCGTCAAAGGTGCAGATATCGCAGTTATCGAAGGTGTTATGGGCTTATTCGATGGCATTGACGGATCTGACATATCCAGCACCGCTCATGTTGCCCGGATACTCAAATCCCCGGTCATTCTTGTCGTTGACGTCAAGGGGATGTCCCGAAGCGTCCATGCTCTTATCGGGGGGTTCCGTAAATATGATCCCGGCTTGCGTTTTGCTGGAGTTATCTTCAACCGGGTCGGAAGCGACCGCCACCAGCAGATGATCCGGAATTCAGCGGAGGTTCCTGACCTCGGTTGGATCCCCAGAAATGCTGACCTTGGGATGAAGAGCCGTCACCTTGGACTTGTCATGGCTCACGAATCAGAATCACTGGGATCTTGCGGGGAGTTTATTGAAAATAATACTGATCTTGATCGCATTATTGCTGCGGCCCGAACCGCTCCAACACTGCCCCCGTTCTCATTGCAGAGTGAACACGTTCCTGACAAGGTAAGGATCGGTATTGCTTACGATAATGCATTCTGTTTCTATTATCAGGACAATCTGGATAAAATCCGCGATGCCGGTGCAGACCTGGTTTATTTCAGTCCTTTGGATTCGGAACTTCCTCCGGTGGATGGAGTATATTTTGGCGGGGGTTACCCGGAACTGCACCTCCCCGCACTGGAATCTTCGTCCTGCACTCATGCATTGAAACGTGCCGTGGACCGGGGATTGCCGGTATATGCGGAATGCGGCGGGCTTATGTATCTTACCCGGGAGATTCAGGATGACAGGAGCTACCGGATGGCAGGAATCCTGCCGGCCGGTGTCGAGATGACCGGAAAAATCCAGGCACTTGGATATGTGAAAGGTTCTGTCGTTGCCGATAGTTCAATATTGTCGCATAATTTAATTATCACCGGCCATGAGTTTCATTACTCCCGGCTGCTGCCGGATGCGGACGCCCGTTATGCAATTGCCTTAACCCGGGGGAAAGGGATAGAAACCGGTCAGGACGGAATTATCAGTGAGAATGCCCTGGGTACGTATACCCACGCTTATTTTACCCGTAAAACCGCATCCGATCTTGTCGAGTCAGCACTCCGTTTTTCCCGGAACTGACCTTTTCATCAGTTCAAAGACGAGACATATAATTATTCAGATACATATCTAAAGCAGAGATTTGGTGGCATCCTATGCGCAGCGATGATATCAAGAAAGGTTACCAGCGGGCTCCGAACCGTTCGCTTCTCCGGTCCCTGGGTGTGACGGAAAACGAAATGAAACTCCCGTTCATCGGTATTGCCAATGCATTCAATACCATTGTTCCCGGTCATATCCATCTCCGGCAGCTTGCCGAGAAGGTCCGAGAAGGGATAGCTGCCGGCGGGGGAGTGCCGTTTGAGTTTGGGGTTATCGGGATCTGCGACGGGATCGCGATGGGCCACGAAGGGATGAAATATTCCCTTCCCTCACGGGAAAATATTGCAGATTCCATTGAACTGATGGTACAATCCCACCGGTTTGACGGACTTATCTGTATCGGCACCTGTGACAAGATCGTCCCGGGCATGCTGATGGCCGCGGCCCGGTGCAACATCCCGACGATTGTGCTTACCGGAGGTGCGATGCTTTCCGGGTATCAGGATGGGAAAGACTTGTCCCTTATCGATATTTTCGAGGGAGTCGGGAAAGTAGCTGCCGGATCCATGTCCGAAGATGCACTCTGCGAGCTTGAATGCTCGGCAATGCCCGGCTGCGGCAGCTGCCAGGGACTGTATACGGCCAATACCATGGCATGCATGACCGAGGCGATGGGGATGTCCCTTCCCGGTTGTGCTGCGACACCTGCTGTGGATGCAGGAAAACTGCGCCTTGCACGAGAGAGTGGCGAAGCGATCATCCCCCTTGTGAAAAAACAGCTAAAGCCACGGGACATCATTACAAAAAAGAGCCTGAGGAATGCAATCCGCGTAGACATGGCTCTTGGCGGATCGACCAACACGGTCCTGCACCTCATGGCAATTGCAACCGAAGCTGAAGTACCTCTCTCCCTTGATGACTTCAACACTCTTGCAGAAGAGATTCCCCATATCTGTTATATGCAGCCATCCGGTCCGCATTCCATGCAGACACTCCACCGGGCAGGTGGAATACCGGCAGTCTTTAAAAGACTGGAAACACACCTCGACAATTGTCCTACGGTTTCCGGGAAAAAGATCTTTGATATTGCAAAGGCTGCAATCATCAGAAACGAGGATGTCATCCGGTCCCTTAGTAAGCCGATTAATTCTGCCGGGGGACTCAGGATACTTGCAGGCTCTCTTGCACCGGACGGCGCTGTTGTAAAAAGTGCTGCTGTACCAAAGGAGATGTGGATACATTCCGGCCCGGCACGGGTATTTGACGGCGAAGAATCCGCGATGAAAGCGATTCTGGGAAGGAAGATCAAGGAAGGCGATGTTATAGTCATCCGGTATGAAGGACCGCGTGGAGCACCCGGAATGCCGGAGATGCTTTCTCCCACATCGGCGCTAATGGGTCTGGGTTACCGGAAAGTTGTGCTGATAACCGATGGGAGGTTTTCCGGAGGCACCCGGGGACCCTGTATCGGCCATGTTGCTCCGGAAGCCGCGATTGGAGGCCCACTCGCATTTGTCCATGAAAAGGATCTTATCGAAATTGACCTGCATGCAAAAACCATTCATCTTGCTGTCCCGGAAAAAGAGATGGAAAAACGGAAAAAATCCTGGAAACCTCCGGTAAAACCCCTGTCAGGAGTTCTTGCCCGGTATGCAAGAACCGTAGATCAGGCAAATCGCGGTGCAGTACAGAAGTAGTCATCACTCTCCAGAAACCGTTTTCTTTTTTTTTTGGAAATTTCAGTCAGATTATATTTTTTTCCTGGAACGTTGCTGATGCAGCACTACACAATCGGATTTGTTGTCATAAAATTTTGAATCTGGACAGATATATCTGCAATAATCAGCGGATATGTGACAGATTCACTCGCAGGCAATAATTATCAGAAAAAAAGTGTTGGTTTATTTTGCTTATGCACCGGCACTGTCATAGAGCATGCAGATGTAGCGGGCCTGGAAGAGGGTGATGAACGGGAGGATTAGGAAGAGAATCAGCATGCCGACAATGGGAATGAGATTGCAGATAACCTCAACAATGCCGATGATGATCCCCAGGATGATCAGGGCGATGATATAGGTGACCCAGCCAATTTTCCCAAGAGTCTGGACAATAGCGCCGAAGTTAAAGGCTTCCCCCATGCTGCCGGTCCGGGCGAAGCGGACGATTCCGACACTTGAAAAGATCCCGACAATAAAGGCCACGATGATGAAGATCACCATACCTGCCAGGAAACCTCCCGCTGCTGCAATCATCGCCGACTGGTTTCCCGTCATGGCCGCCGTAATAACCGGTGCAAGGGCAAAAAACAGAACGATGAGTGCGGGGATAGCATAAATCAGGGCAATAATGAAATACTTGATGCCGTCGATAAAGAGGGTAACCCACTCATTAACTTCCGGTGAGGGTTTCTCCCCGCGGTAAATCCTCAGTGTGTAGCCCATAAGGGGCAGGGTGAGCAGGATCGTTGCAATCAGCAGCAGGATCCACTTTGTCCATTTTCCAACAAGGCCTTCCTTTGCATATGCGAAGGCCTCTCCAACCATGTTTCCATAATCCATCTCTTTCACCACAAGAATCTATTCTTATTCCTGAATCATTCATGACATCTCCGGCCACAAACGATTTAAAATAGGTATGATAACTTCGCAGAATATATATTTATTCCCAAAATTGCGTTAAAAATAGAAATTACCTGAATTTTTCAGTGCCTGAAGTACCGTACACCCGTAAAAACCATTGCCATGTGCAGGCGGTTTGCAGCTTCAATGACTTCCTTGTCGCGGATCGAACCGCCCGGTTGTACCAGTGCCGTTGCACCAGCCTGTGCAGCAACCTCGAGCGTATCGGGGAAGGGCAGGAACGCATCTGACGCGACAGCCGAGCCTTTGAGCGGGGCACAGGCTTTTTCAATAGCAATCTTTGCCGAATCCACGCGGCTCATCTGGCCGGCACCGATACCCAGCGTGCGGTCCTGGTCAGCAAAAATGATGGTGTTGCTTTTGGTATGCTTGCAGACTTTCCAGGCAAGCTGGAGCGCTTTCATCTCCGCAGGTGTCGGGTCCCTGTCGGTGATGACCTGCCAGTGTTCCTGGTAAGCCGGCGTACGCTGTACCAGAACTCCCCCGTCGATCGTCCGTATCTCGGCAACCTCAACCCGGTCCGGAAGAACAAGGACACGCATCGTCTCTTTCCTTCTCATCACTAAAAGGGCATCCGGAGAAAAGGATGGTGCAACAACTACCTCGACAAATGTTTTGCAGATCTCTTCCGCAAGACGGGCATCTACTTCGCGGTTGAACGAGATAACTGATCCATATGCCGATACCGGATCGACATCTCGGGCCGTCAGATATGCCTGGAAGATATCGGTACCAACAGCAACCCCGCAGGGGTTATTATGCTTGACAATTACTGCTGCAGGATCCTCAAATTCCCGGACGAGGCCCACCCCGGCATTAACATCGAGGTAATTGTTGTAGGACATCTGTTTTCCCTGGACGGGTTCGATACCAGCAATCCCCCGTGTACCGTACACAGCTGCTTTCTGGTGGGGGTTTTCGCCATACCGCAATGTCCTGCCGTGAGTATATTGTACGGTGAATGTGGCAGGGAATTCCGAATCGAGCTGGTAGAGATAATTGCTTATTGCGGCATCATAAGCTGCGGTCCGGGCAAATGCTTTCTTTGCAAGTACGAGACGGTCTTCAGGACTGATACCGTTTCCGAGAATCGATTTTGTGATGGATGGATAATCCGAAGGGTCAACAACGACAGCAACGTCACGGTAATTTTTTGCAGCTGCCCGGATCATTGCAGGGCCACCAACATCGATATATTCGATGAGATCCTCAAGACCCATCTTTTTTGCAGACATTGACTCGAACGGGTAGAGATTAACCACCAGAAGGTCGATCCGGTTGATACCGTGCTTTGCCATTACGGCATCATCAATCTGTTTTCGCCCGAGCAGACCTCCGTGGACTTTCGGGTGGAGTGTTTTCACCCGCCCGTCCATCATCTCAGGAAAGCCGGTGTAACTTGAAACCTCAGTAAATTTTATGCCGGCTTCAGCCAGAGTTTTTCCGGTCCCCCCGGAACTCATGATACTGTATTTTTGTCCGGTAAGGGTCTTTGCAAGCTCAATGATACCGGTCTTATCCCAGACCGAAAGGAGTGCCCACTTCATGGATACTATTTGGGAGGGGTGGAGGAAAAAGGTATCCAGAATTGCCTTCCAGATTTCCCCCCGCGTTCCGGTGTTTCTCCATGCGCAATTCGTCTCCGGTGAGGTAATTCATCCCTGTAGTAATTGCTGAAATATGCGATTAAACCTTAATTTGCTGTCGCATTCTGAAAATTGGCTTAATGCTGCCGATTATTCCATGTACATCATGTTAATATTTATATAGAACCACAATGCAATAGATATTGGAACATCGAATGGGATGTACTATGAACGACGCAGAACATACTCCAGAACAGGCCGGAACTGAGATTTCGAACCCGGGGGATACTTTACCAGCGGAGTCCGGATCAGCGATGACTGAACTGGATCATCAGAAGAAAGCATATTCTGAACTGAATGATCAATTTCTGAGATTAGCTGCAGATTTTGAAAATTTCAAGCGACGCACGGAACGGGACCGCGAATCGGTGGTCGCCCTGGCAAATGAACGTTTTGCTATCGACCTTCTTGAAGTCGTGGATAATTTTGATCGGGCCTTAAAATCCGATGATTCGCACCTTCGTGAGGGTTTCGAACAGATCCGTCAATTGCTCAGCGCACAGCTCCAGCGTCATGGCATAACTCCCATAGATTCACTGAAAAAATCCTTCAATCCCCAGGAACACGAAGCGATTGCCCATGTCCCTTCCGGTGAACCGGAAGGAATGGTGATCGATGAAGTTTCCCGTGGGTACAGGATGAATGAAAAGGTTATCAGACACGCAAAAGTAGCGGTATCAAAAGGAAATTAAGATTTTCGGAGGAAAAAATATGGCAAAAGAGAAGGTTCTGGGTATCGATCTGGGAACAACCTTTTCCTGCATGTCGATCATGGAAGCGGGAAAACCCATTGTCATCCCCAATTCGGAAGGCGGGAGGACCACCGCATCGATCGTTGCTTTTACCAAGGACGGCGAGCGCCTTGTCGGCAGCCTTGCAAAACGACAGGCCGTCACCAATCCCCAGCGCACCATCCAGTCTATCAAACGCAAGATGGGGACAAGCGAGAAAGTACATATCGACAACAAGGACTATACCCCGCAGGAAATCTCTGCAATGATCCTGCAGAAACTCAAGATCGATGCAGAGGCATATCTCGGGGAAAAAATCTCAAAAGCCGTTGTGACCGTTCCTGCGTACTTTAATGACGCACAGCGGCAGGCGACCAAGGATGCCGGCAAGATCGCCGGTCTGGAAGTCCTGCGGATCATCAACGAACCCACAGCCAGTGCCCTTGCATATGGTATCGATAAGGAACACGATGCCACGGTCCTTGTCTATGACCTTGGAGGGGGGACCTTCGATGTATCGATCCTTACCCTTGGCGACGGTGTCTTCGAAGTCAAGTCAACAGCCGGGAACAACCACCTTGGCGGCGACGACTTTGACAAGCGTGTCCAGGATTACCTCATTGAAGAGTTCAGGAAGAAAGAAGGCATCGACCTGCGGAATGATCCGTATGCCATGCAGCGCCTGCGGGATGCAGCCGAAAATGCCAAGATCGAACTTTCCCAGCGGCAGACCACCAATGTCAACCTGCCCTACATTACGACTGATGCAAGCGGACCCAAGTTCCTAAACATCGATCTCACCCGGGCAAAGCTCGAACAGCTCATCGGTGACCTTGTCGAATCAACGGTCGGGCCGGTCAAACAGGCATTAAGCGATGCCAAGCTTGAGGCAAAAGACATCCACCATGTCCTCCTTGTCGGGGGTTCAACAAGAGTCCCGCTGGTGCAGGAGACCGTCAAAAAACTGCTCGGCAAAGAGCCGGACAAAGGCCTCAATCCTGACGAATGTGTTGCGCTGGGTGCCGGTATCCAGGGTGCTGTACTCACTGGCGAGACCAAGGACATCGTCCTGCTGGACGTTACTCCCTTAACTCTCGGTATCGAAACACTCGGGGGTATTGCAACCAAACTCATCGAACGCAATACTACCATCCCGACCCGCAAGAGCCAGATCTTCTCGACAGCTGCGGACGGGCAGACAAGTGTCGAGATCCATGTAGTCCAGGGAGAACGCGCCCTTGCAAAAGACAACTTCACGCTCGGAAAATTCCAGTTGACCGGCATTCCTCCGGCACCCCGCGGAATCCCCCAGATCGAAGTCACCTTCGATATCGATTCGAATGGTATTATCCATGTTTCGGCAAAGGACCTTGGCAGCGGCAACCAGCAGGCCATCTCCATCAAGGGCGACAAGAAGCTCACCGAAGAAGACATCAAGAAGATGATGGATGCAGCCAGGCAGTTCGAAGCTGACGACAAGAAGAAGCGCGAGGAGATCGAACTCCGTAACCAGGCAGACACTGCCATCTTCACTGCAGAGAAGATGCTCAAGGAGAATGGCGACAAGCTCGATGCTGCCGACAAGACCAAGGTCGAAGAGGGAGTCGCAGCAGTCAGGAAAGCGGTTGAAGAGGACAATCTCGATGAGATCAGGAAGTCCATGGAATCCTTAACCGAGGCAGTATATGCTGTAACGACCAAGATCTACCAGAAAATCCAGGAAGAACAGGCAGCAGCACAACAGGCCGGAGCCGGTGCTGGTGCCGGTCCCTCGCAGCAACAGGATGCAAAATCTGATGACAATGTAGTCAACGCTGATTACAAAGTTAAAGATGAGTAAGGATCATGGGTGGAGGAGACTACTACGAGACGCTCGGCATACCCCGCAATGCCGATGAAGCGGAGATAAAAAAAGCGTACCGCAACCTCGCTCGCAAGTTCCACCCGGATGTCTGTAAGGACCATGGTGCCGAAGAAAAATTCAAGGAAATCAACGAAGCCTACAGCGTCCTGTCGGATGAGCAGAAGAAGCGGCAGTATGACAATATGGGTCACGAGACCTTCACCAATGCTTCCAAAGGCTCCTATACCGGTGGCGGGGGATATGGTGGCGGAGGATTCTCCTCTGACTTTTCCGGTTTCGGCGATATCTTCGATTTCTTCGGCGGGGGACAGCGGCGATCCGGCCCCCAGCCCGGTGCCGACCTCCTCATGCGGATCCAGATACGGATGGAAGATGCCGTTGCAGGAATGGACCGTGAAATCGAGGTCATGCACACAGAACCCTGCCCGGCCTGCAGCGGTTCTGGCAGCGAGACAAAGCGCCTGAATACCTGTCCGCGGTGCGGGGGATCCGGCCAGATGCGGCAGGCTTCCCAGTCTCCCTTCGGCCAGTTTATCCGGATGACCCCCTGCACCCAGTGCGAAGGCCGGGGAAAAATCCCTGAAAAGGTCTGCAAGGAATGCCGGGGTTCCGGCCATACCCGCCAGAAACGCAAAGTATCCGTTCATATTCCCGCAGGAATCGACAACGGCATGCGTCTCCGTATGGAGGGATATGGCGAAGCCGGCGATTACGGTGCCCATAACGGGGACCTGTTCATCGAGGTATATGTCCTCCCCCATGACCGGTTCACCCGTTCAGGGGATAACCTTGAAACAGTCATCGAGATTTCACCGGCCCAGGCAGTCCTGGGGACTTCCGTGGATATCGAGACCATTGACAAACGTCATATTGACCTTAAGGTACCCGCCGGCGTCCAGTACAACACGGCACTTAAAATCGGCGGTGAAGGAGTAAAACGGCGCGGAAAACCCGGGGATCTCCTTGTCCGGGTAAAGATTGTGACCCCGCGTTCTGTCAGCAATGAGCAAAAAGAGCTCTACCACAAGATCGCGGAACTGGAGGGGAAGAGCAGCAACAGCGGATTCTTCTCCAGTATCATGGGCGGGAAAAAGAAAGGGAAAAAATAAGTTCCCTACGGGTTCTGCAACCTACCCCTCACTTTTTTACAATCAACCGCAAATGAGATCAGAATGAAGCTGATCTTCGAGCTTTCCGGGGAAAACCCCACCCTCCCGTTTGCCGAACTCGGGTGTATCGGGACAGTTCTCGATCAGCGGTTGCAGGTAGCAGTGGCTGAATCCCCAAACCCCGCTGCTGCCCGCCGGCTCGCCATGACCCATGTTGTCTTGGAATACCTCGGCGAATGCGAACCGGAACTCGGTGCGTTTGAACATCTTTTACAGGATCTCTCCCTTGAAACCGCGCGGACTTTTGCCGGAAGGGCAAAGAAGATCCACGGGGGGTGCAATGAGCGCAACCCCTGCTCCCAAAAGGATTTTGAACGGATGATAGGGACCATGATATCCGGGCCGGTCTCCTTAAATAACCCTGAAGTGGAATTCCGCGCTGTCCTGTCCGAAGACCGGTGCTATTTTGGAAAAGTCCTGTTCTCGTTCGACCGTGGCTCCTTTGATGAGCGGAACCCCGGAAAACGGAATTTCTTTCACCCGGGAGTCATGATGCCCCGGATGGCAAGGACGCTGGTCAATCTTGCTTACACCCGTTCCGGGGATCTGCTGCTCGATCCGTTTTGCGGGACCGGTGGCATCCTTATCGAAGCAGGACTCCTTGACATGCACGCCATCGGCAGCGATTTCGATCCCCTGATGATCCAGGGAAGCCGGCTGAACCTGCCTTCTGCTTCCGTCCTGCTGGGAGATGCAACGCACCTGCCGTTTTCTGATAATTCCATCGATAGCGTAGTCACCGATTTTCCCTATGGCCAGTCGGTCTGCATCAAAAAGACCGATACGATGGACCAGCTGTACGCAGCATCTCTTCAGGAGATCCGGCGGGTGCTGAAACACGGCCGGCGGGCGGTTGTTGTGACGCACCGGGATATTTCTGGCATTGCAGCGGGGGTCATGACAGTTCTGGAGGCCCATGAACAACGTGTCCATAAGAGCCTCACCCGCAGGGTACTGGTGCTGGGACACTGACAGCCGGGACTACGCCCCTTTAAGCATATTTATCTTTATTTCCGGCCAGATATGATCGGGTTACTATGCCACGATCAGATTTCCCCGGTATCCTCTTCCTCATCTTTGGGATCCTGCTCATACTTTGCATGCCGGTCTCTGCATATTCCGGTGACGCAGTACGGTGGTATGATACAGGCAATACATTCCTGCAGGCAAAAAACTATACTTCAGCAGTCGGGGCGTACGACCATGCGATTGCTCTCGAACCGGCATATTTCGAAGCATGGGACAACAAAGCCGATGCCCTGAACCGTGCCGGGCAGTATACCGATGCACTGGCCGCATCAACCCATGCACTGGAGATCCAGCCCGATTATACCAAAGGATGGATCAACCGGGGGCAGATCCTGTATAATATCGGGTATTACTATGAAGACCAGCTTCATGACATGACCGCGGCAAATGATTATTACACCGAACAGCTCCTGACATTTGATAAGGCAATCGGGATCGAACCCGATAATGCAGAGGCATGGTTCAACAAGGGATATGCCCTCGCCGGCATGAAGCGATACGATGAGGCGATTGCAGCATTTGATAAAGTAAAAGATCTCGATCCGGCTTATCCTAAACTCAACCTCAGCCGGAACCAGGCAGAAGTCCTCCGGAACAACGCTATGCCGTTTTATATCAGATATTCAGTACCCCTCACCGGGGCACTGATCATCCTTATTGCCGGAGCCGGGATCTATCTTTGGAATCGTTCAACAAAAGCAAAAGGTGCCGGTGATCCAGCACAGGATAACCGTCAGTCGCGGCGGAGAAAAGAGCGATAACTCTTATCGCGCTTTCTCATAACAGATTTTTGCCTCTTCGACTTTGCCGATTTTGTCCAGGATATCCCCGATATCGGTCCAGATCTCTTTTCGCCCGGGATCGATTTCCAGAGCGCGTTTGAATGCCGTGAGTGCGTCCTGGTAGAGCCCCAGTTCCTGCAATGCACGCCCCTTGTGGATCCATGCATCAACGAATTCGGGCTGGAGATCAATCATGGCATTGAACGCATCCACGGCCTCTTCATTCCTGCCAAGGGCAATAAGAGCACTCCCTTTCGTGAAATAGGCAATAGAGAAGGTCGGATCGATGATCATGGCCCGGTCATAGGACTCAATTGCCGCCTCGTACTGGTGGAGTGCGGAGAGAACCATTCCCTGCCGTGTCCAGGCTTCAGCATTGTCAGGGTCGAGCAGGAGATCCCGTTCATAGGCAACCTGCGCCTCGGCATATTTTCCGAGATCATAGTACGCGTTTCCTTTTCCCATCCAGGCTGCAGGAAGTTTTTCATCGAGATCAATTGCTTTGTCAAAAGCTTCGACTGCATCGCGGTACATCCCGATCTCTGCGAGGCATATCCCTTTATGGGCGAAATACTCCGGGCGGTGGTCAATCTCGAGCGCCTTGTCATAGGACCTGATCGCGTCCCGGTACTGTTCAAGTGCCGCGTACGCAAGACCCCGGTAATCGTGGAGGACTGATAACTGCGGCATGATCTCGATAGCACGGTCATATGCCGTTATTGCCGCGTCATGACTCCCCAGATCGGACAGGCACCTGCCCTTTTTGAAGAATGCCTGCCAGCATGACGGGTTGATATCGATGGCCTGATCAAAGACCCCGGTAGCTGCGGTCAGGTTCTCAAGGGCGATAAGGGCAAGGCCTTTCTCATAATAGGCATTTGCATATCCCGGGTTGATGGAAAGGACCTGGTCAAACGAGGAGATCGCTTCCGGGTATTTCCCGGTATGGGTCAGTGCACGGCCCCGCTCATAGATCGACTCCGCAAATTCATGCTGGATTGCAAGCGCTGAGTTGAATGAGGTTATCGCATCATCGAACCGGCCGATCTTTGTCAGGGCAAGCCCCCTGAAGTGGAATGCTTCGGTGTACTGGTTGTTCAGTTCCAGTGCGTGGTCAAATGCTAGGACAGCATCCTCGAACCGTTCCGATTTTAAGAGTGCGAGCCCCTGGTAATAGAGCGCTTCCGGATAATCGGGCTGCAGCGCAAGCGCTGCATCGAAACACTCCAGCGATTCCGCAAACTGGTCGAGGTGGATAAGTGCAATACCCTTGAAAAGGTGCGGGGCGGCATACTTTTCATTGATTGCAAGGGCATGGTCGTAATCGGAAAGCGCCTGGTGATAATCCCCGAGACTTGCATGGGAGATGCCCCGGTAAAGCCAGGGTTCGGCAACCTTGTCGTTGAATGAGAGGGCCCGTTCGTACGCACTGATAGCCTCATGGTTCATGGAAAGCATGGCAAGCGCCCGGCCTTTCTGGTAATACGCCACGGCACATTTTGGCTGCTGCAGGAGGGCTGCATCAAAATTTTTGATCGCGTCATGGTATTTGCCAAGACGCAGGAGCGACACCCCCAGGTGGTAACTGGCACGGACATCCTTGCGATCTATGCCGAGAGCCTTGGTAAAAAAGCTGACAGCATCCGAGTCCCGTCCAAGTGAGGACAGCGCGATTCCCTTGCCGGTCCATACCTGGTTGTAATTCGGACGGATCTTGAGTGCCAGGTCAAAGGCAGAGATGGCGTCATCATACCGGGAGAGCCGGATCAGTGCTGACCCTTTATGGTAGAGAGCATCCACCGATTTTGGCTGGATGGCAAGCGCATTGTCAAAGGAAATCACCGCTTCTTTATACATGCCTATCCTGCACAGTGCCCGGCCCTTGTCATAGTAGGCCGCAACAAAGTCCGGGCGCATCTGGAGAGCCCGGTTGAATGCTTCGATAGCGTCATCGAAACTGGTGAGGGCAAAGAGGGCACTTCCTTTGAGATACCATGCCTCGGCATTCGAGGGATCGATCTCGATAGTCCTCACATACGACTCGATGGCATCGTTAAACCGCCCAAGCTGGGCGAGCCCCTTGCCGCGTTGCAGCCATGCATCGACAAAACGGGGGGAGATTGCCAGTACATGGTCGAATGCATCAATGGCATCCTGGTCCCGCCCGGTAGCACTGAGCGACAGCCCCTTGTGATAGTAGGCATGGTCGTTCGCCGGATCAAGGTCCAGGATTTTGTTCAGGGCAACGATTGCATCGTCATGTCTTCCGAGATTTGCGAGAACCAGCCCTTTCTCGTAATATGCCGCGGGATGATTCTTTTCAATACTGATGACCTTGTCAAATGTCTTGACCGCTTCCCGGTACATTCCCAGCACGGCGAGTGCCCGGCCCTTGTCGAACTGGATCTCTGCGCCGGAGGGATCGATCTCGAGCGCCCGATCGAATATCTTTACCGCATCTTCAGTTTTTCCCAGACGGAGCAGTGCAGCGCCTTTGAAATGGAGCGAAGGAACATGCAGGGGCTGGAGGGCCAGCGCCTCATTGTAGGCGTCGACAGATTCCCGGGTCCGTTCAAGGGCGTCCAGCGCACGGGCACGTGCATACCGTGCCTCGAAAAAGCCCGGGCGAATCGCGATAGCATGGTCGAACGCATCAACCGCATCTTCCCTGCGGTTGACGGAGGTGAGTGCAACTCCCTGCTCATACCATGCGTCCGCGTTATCCGGTGTCAGAGTGAGGAGGTGGTGGTAGGATGCTATTGCTTCATCAAACATACCGATGGCAGAATAGGACGTTGCCTGGAAGTACATGGCTTCATGATTTCCGGGATCCAGTTCAAGCGCTTTTGCAAGGACGTCAATGGTTTCCCTGAATTTCTTCTGCCGGTATAATGCGACCCCTTTCTCAAACCAGGCGGCCACGTGCTGTCCTGATCGCTGGATGACCTGGTCGAATGACTCGACTGCTTCGGCAAACCGGCCGAGCCGGAAGAACGCCCTGCCCTGCTCAAGAAACGCATCGTACCTCTCCGGTTGCAGGGATATTACCCTCTCAAAGACCGGAACTGCAGGATCGAATTTTTCGAGATGCATGAGACATAAACCCTTCTGGAACCAGATCTCAGCATCTTCCTGATTGATGTCCAGGGCAGCATCGAACTCTCCAACAGCATCCGCATACCGTTCGAGACTGGCCAGCGAGAGCCCCCTCAGGTAGGGCGGCTCATACAGGCGGGGCAGCAACAGCTCAGATTCGTGGAAGACGGTTTCGGCATCGCCATGACGCCCGATACTGGCAAGAGCTTTGCCTTTTTCAAGCAGGATGTGCCCGTCGGAGGGTTCGATTCCCAGAGCAATGTCAAAGACCTGTATTGCCTCATCAAACCTGCCGAGCCGCGACAGTACCTTCCCCTCCGAGAACGTAATGGTGGAATTGCGGGGACCGGTCTTGCGTGCCCGTTCGTATGAACGGGCTGCTTCTTCATCCTGGCCCGACTTTTCTGAACAGATCCCGCGGTGGTACCACGCATCCGACCGGTCCGGAACCAGCTCCAGGATCCCGTCAAAAGCGACAACTGCCTCGTCAAACCGCCCGAGTTCTTCGAGTGCAATCCCCTGGTTGAAATAGCCCTCAGAAAATTCCGGATCAAGGTTTATTGCATTGACAAATGAGGCCAGAGCATCGCTGGATCTTCCGAGATGTGCAAGGGCAAGCCCGCGTGAGAAATGCCCGTCCCTCTGCTGGCCGTCAATCATGATGGCAGTATCGAATGCATCGACTGCCTCTTCAAACCGTTCCAGTTCTGATAAGATGAGACCTTTTTCGAATACCGCGCCATAGGAACCGGGCTGCAGCCGGATTGCCTGGTCGAATGCAGTGATAGCTTCTGACAGGTTTCCGAGATGGACCAAACTGATACCCTGGTAGTACCATGCATCGAAAATGTCCGGGTCCAGGTCAAGTGCTGCTCCCAGCGTCCCTGCCGCGTCCTCATACTGCTTCAGGTTATACAGTACGAGTCCCTTATGGTGCAGGGCAGGGACATAGGACGGCTGGATGGCCAGTGCCGCCTCGAATGCAGCAAGTGCATCCTTGAAAACACCCAGGCGTTCGAAGGCCAGCCCTTTTTCAAAGAATGCCGTCATGAAATGCGGATCGATTTGACCTGCATTCTCAAAAGACCGGATGGCTTCGCGGTCATTCCCAAGCCGGACAAGGGAGAGTCCCTTGTCGTACCAGGCATTGGTGAATTTTTTGTTGATAGTTATTGCCCGGTCAAAGGAGGTTACCGCCTCCTCATGCCGGCCGAGTTCCGCCAGTGCGAGGGCCCGGTCATACCAGCCATTGGCATTCTGGGGTTTCAATTCGAGGGCCCGGGTAAGCGCATCCAGTGCGGGTTCAAACCGGCCAAGGGAAAGGAGCGAGCTTCCCTTATAGAGCCACGCGCTCGCGCAGTCGTCATCGGAAGACAGGACACGGTCAAATGCAGCGATAGCCTCCTCGTATGCTGCGAGTTCGAGGTAAGACCTGCCTTTCCGGTACCATGCAGGCACGAGTCCGGGGTCAAGGGCAAGCGCACGGTCAAACGAAGATAGGGATTCCTGATAATTCCCAAGTTCGTAAAGGACACTGCCGTGGACCAGCCAGACTTCGGTAATTTTGTCCTCGTGCTCAAGCGAGATATCAAGTGCAGAGCGGGCCTCCTCAAACCGGAGGAGTTTTACGAGAGCTTTTGCTTTCTGGAAGTAAATATCAGCATTTGAAGGGGTGAGTTCGATCATCCGGTCAAAGGCCTTGATGGCGTTCTCATATTTCCCGAGGCCTGCATAGGCAAGACCGGTCTTATACACCGCATCCGTTATGGTCGTATCATACGTCAGCGCCAGTTTGTAGGATCGGATGGCTTTTTCGAGTTTTGCCAGTGCCTGAAGAGCAAGGCCCTTGCGGTAATGGGCCTGCGCATGTTCGGGATCCAGCCCGAGAACAAATTCGAATGCCCTGATAGACTCATCATACCGCTCAAGGCGCAGGAGTGCGCAACCCTTGAGATATGCAGCTTCGGGTTCTGTCGACCGGATTGCAAGCGCAGCATCGAACGATGCAACGGCGTCTTCATCCTGCCCGAGTTCCGTATATGCCCGGCCCCGGTTGAACGCTGCCACGGCATTTTCCGGATCCAGGGTGAGGGCACAATCATAGGCTGCCACCGCGTCCGGATACCGTGCAAGGTTCAGCAGCGTTTCAGCCCGCTCAAAAACCGTAACCGGGTTGTCCGGTGCCAGATTTATGGAGGAATCAAATGCATCGAGTGCCTCCAGCAGGCGGCCAAGCTGCAAAAGGGCATGTCCACGGTGGTAGAAGATCTCCGGTTGTCTGATACCCAGCTGGATTACATAATCGCACGCTGCAATGGTATCATCATTTCTTCCAAGGCCGGCAAGGGTATCTGCCCGGGCAAGTGCGGCATCGGCCATATCCGGGGATAGGGCAAGGGCACGCTCAAATGCCGGGAGTGACTCATCAGCCCGTTTAAGGGCTATGAGTTCAGATCCTGTATTGTACCAGGCAGGGGCACAGGTATCATCGATTGCCAGTGCATGTTCCTGTGCATCCAGCGCATCGTCATGAAGGCCCTGGCGTGAAAGGCAGATCCCTTTGAAGTACCATGCTGCAGCATTCCTCTCTTCTGATTTGATGACTTTCTCAAAGGAAGAGGCCGCCTCGCTCCACTTGCCGATATGGTAGAGAGCTTTTCCCTGGAAAAACAGGGCAAACGGGTTTTTGGATTTGCGCTTGAGGGATTTTGCGAATGCCTCGACCGCTTCTTTGTACCGGGCGAGCCGGTACAGGGAGAATCCCTTGCAGGTAAGCACCACGGGATTGGCGGAGTCCCGGTCAAGCGCCCGGTCAAGGGAGATGATGGCATCCTCGTACCTTGCCAGCCGGGTCAGGGCCATTCCCCGGCCGCGGTGCGCACGCTCATCATCCGGATCCAGCGTCAGGGCTTCATCAAACGCCCTGATGGATTCATCATAGCGTTCAAGATGGGAAAGGGCTTCCCCCATGAAAACGAGGACACGCGGGTCTTTCCGGTCGATTGCCAGTGCCTTGTCAAAGGATGCAACACATTCTTCAAACCTCCCGAGCCGGAACAGCATGAATCCCTGCTCCGCATGCACGCGGTCGGTATCCATGCCGAGTGCAATGCACTCGGAAAATGCAGCAAGGGCCTCATCGTTCCGGTCAAGCTGGGAAAGTGCATGGCCTTTTTCAAAGATAATTGCGACCGTCCCGGGCTTTACGGATAAGAACCCGTTGAATGCATCGACAGCCTGTTCGAATTTCTCCAGTATGACAAGGGCCCTGCCTTTCTCCTGCCAGGCCTCCGCGTTCGCTGAATTCAGATCCAGTGTCTGGGAAAATGACTCGACGGCATCTTCGTACTGGTGGGTAAGTATCTGGGCAAAACCCCGGTAAAAAAATGCACGCTCGCAGTCGGGCTGGATGCGGTTGACCTTTGAATACGCCGCGATTGCTTCCTTGTACTGCCCGAGGTGGTCAAATGCCCGTGCAAGACCATAGGCAGCAGTAAGGTCCTTGGGATGGGTGGCAAGGACCCGTTCAAAAGCATCTGCTGCTTCCCGGAACCTGCCGAGTGCGGACAGGGCACGGCCATTTTCCCGGAATGCATCGACAAAATCCGGCATCAGCCGGTTGGCCGTTTCAAAAGCAGTTGTGGCCTCAGGGATCTTCTTAAGCCGGAACAGGGCAACTCCTTTGTAGTAGAACGCTTCACCAAATTCAGGGATGAGCGTTATCGCCCGGTCAAAGGCCTCGATTGCATCTTCGTCGTTCCCAAGACTGATATGGGTCCTCCCGAGATAGAACCAGGTATGGGGGTTATTCCCCTCCAGATCGATCGCTTTCTTGTAGGAGATGACAGCATCCGGAAACCGCTCTACGGCAAAAAGACAGAATCCCCGGATCAGCCATGCATTTGCAATACGGGGGTTGGAATCCAGGGTGCGGGTGAGGACCTCCACAGCATCGTTGAATTTTCCCAGTTCTGCAAGGGCAAGGCCCTTGTGATACAGGGCATCCTTGTTCCCGGGATCAATCTCCAGCGCTTTTGAAAATGCCGCATCGGCCTCTTCCTGTCGCCCCAGGGCTGCAAGGGAAAGCCCCTTCTGGTAAAGGGAATCAGATCTGCGGGGATCCAGCAAGAATGCAGCATCGAAAGCAGCGATCGCCCCATCAAAATTTTCAAGCCTTGCAAGGGACAGGCCTTTATGGTACTGGGCCGTGGCATTGTCCGGATTGATCTCAAGCGTGATATTATAGGAGAAGACCGCTTCTTCATGCATTCCCAGTTCGGCAAGGGCAACGCCTTTGTGGAAAAACGCCGGGGAAAAGTTGGGTATAAGTTCCAGTACTTTGTCAAACGATTCAACCGCTTCAAGATACCGCTGCAACCGGATCAGGGAAAGGCCGCGATCATAATAGGTCTGTGCATTAGCGGGGTCGAGTCCGATTGCCCGGTCAAACGCGGTAACCGCGTCAGCATGTCGTTCAAGGTCGGCAAGAGCAGTCCCTTTGATGATCAGTGCTTCCGTAAATTCCGGTTTGATCTCAAGGGCTTTGTTTGCTGATATGACTGCCTCCTCGTTCCTCCCGAGGTCATGCAGGGCTATCGCTTTTTCATGGGCTGCAGGGGCACAGGCAGGATCACATTCGAATGCACGATCGAAAGCATCGATCGAATCCCGGCAGAGCCCGAGCGTATAGAATGCATGTCCGCGCCGGTAATGTGCCGGTGCATAATTGGGCAGGCCCGCAAGACAGGAGTCAAACGATGTGATGGCATCCTTATACTCTCCCTTCCGGTCCAGTGCCAGCCCCCGGTAATAGTGGGCCATGGCCCGGCCGGGTTCAAGTGCAAGGACATGATCGAATGCATGGACTGCTTCACCAAACCGGGATAATGCAATAAGTGCCCTCCCCTTCTCAAAATGGGCATCACCGTTGTCCTGGTTGAGTTTCAGTGCCAGGTCAAAGGACTCCACGGCTTCCGCAAATTCCCCTGACTGGGAAAGGGCCTTTGCCCTGAACTGGTATGCAAGGAAATTCCGGGGATTTTCGAGGATTGTCTTGTCAAAATCACTGATGGCGTCCCGTAACTTGCCGAGGTGGTACAGGGCAATACCTTTCCGCAGCCGTGCATCGGTGTATTTCGGTTTGATCTGGAGGGTCTTGTCAAAAGCAAAAACCGCATCGCTGTGGCGGTTCAGGTCTGCATAGGATTTCCCTTTATGGTAGAATGCAAGGGCATTTTCCGGATCATAAATCAATGCCCGGTCAAACGATTCGAGTGCATTTTCGAACCGTCCCAGTTTCTCCAGGGCAATACCCCGGTTGAAATAACCAGCGGCATTGCTCGTGTCTTTCGCGAGATTGGTATCAAAAGCTTCGATTGCCTCGGTATACCTGCTGGTCTTCAGGAACGCCAGTCCAAGGTAATGCGATGCCTCCGGGTATGACGGTTCCAGCTCAAGGGCCCGGTGCAGGGCAGTTATCGCTTCGCTGAATTTGCCGGTCTCGATTAAGGACCGGCCTTTGTGGTACCATGCAGGGGCAAACGAAGGAACGATGGCGAGCGTCTTGTCAAACGATACGATTGCGTCCCGGTGGTCTCCCAGGATCGTGAGGGCAAGGCCTTTATGGTAATGTGCCTCGCTGTTTGTCGGATCGATTTCCAGGAGGATCTCAAAGACATGGATCGCCCCTTCCGTCCGGTTCACTTTTTCAAGGGCCAGGCCCTTGTAATAAAACGCCTCGATACTCCGCTGGTTTAAGGATATCGCATTGTCAAATGCCTCGATGGCATCCTGGTACCGCCCGAGGTCAAACAAAGCTTTCCCGTTTCTTATCCAGCCGGCTTCCTGGTCCGGGTCAATACGCAGGGATTTGTTGAATGCGGCAATGGCATCCTCGGTCCTCCCCAGCTCGTTGAGGATCTCCCCCTTCCGCATCCAGATCCCGCTCAGTGCAGGGTTGATATCGAGCGCTCTTGAATATGCCGCCAGTGCATCCTGGATCTTCCCCAGGTCCGCCAATGCATCCGCTTTTTTTATCAAGGCCTCAGTAAGGTTCCCGTTAATCTCCAGCGCTTTGGTGTAAGCAGAGATTGACTCCTGTTTTCTGTCCAGGGCAAAGAGGGAATTTCCTTTCTGCATCCAGATATCAATGAGCGTTGGATTGAGCGACAGGATGCGATCATCCGTGTCGATTGTATCAGCATAGCGCCGGAGGACGTAGAGCGAACCGGCACGGCATATCAGGGCATCGATGAGCGAGGGATTTGCTGCAAGGCTCAGATCCAGGGCTGCTATTGCCTCCTCATACCGGGACAATGCAAAAAGCGCCAGCCCCTGGTACATATGGCCGTCAGTCAGCGAGGGATCCAGGCTGAGTGCCCGGGTGAGGGATTCTATGGCTTCGTCATATTTCCTGACCTGCAGGTATGCAAGACCCCGGTAATAGAATGATCCTGCATGGGAAGAATCGAGCGCGATAGCATTTGAAAGCGCACTGATTGCGTCGTTGTACCGGCCCCGCTCAATAAGGGCGATGCCCCTGAAATGTTCAGCCAGGGCATTTTTGGGGTCGAGTGTAAGCGAGCTCTCAAAAGCCCTGACCGCTTCACCATACCGTTCGCGGCCTGCATAGGCGATACCCAGGTAGTAATAACAGGAGGCATTCTGGCTGTCGGTTGTAAGGGCACGCTCAAAGGCCCCGATTGCATCATCGTACCGCTCTTTCTGGGAAAGTGCGACTCCTTTGTTATAGAGTGTTTTTGCATCATCAGGATCAATTTCAAGGGCTTTATCAAAGGAGACCACTGCTTCAAGGGGTTTTCCCAGCTGCATGAGAGCATTGCCTTTCTCATAAAAAGCCCGTGCACATTTCCGGTTGATCTCAAGTGTCCTGTCAAAAGCCCGGACTGCTTCTTCGAACTGCCCGAGCTCATTTAAGGATATTCCCAGGAAGCACCAGGCACGGATATTCCGGTTATCGCGGTCAAGGGATTTTCTGAAGATGACCGTGGCCGGTTCATACCGGCCGAGCCGGACCAGTGCGATACCTTTCCGGATTGCAGCCTCGTTGTTGTCCGGGTCAAGGGACAGTTCACGATCAAATGCCCGTATTGCCTCTTCGTTCTGCCCAAGACGGGACAGCGCGATCCCCTTGGCAAGCGAGACTTCGGGAAGTTTCGGATTGTAAACCAGGGTCTCATCGAACAGAGCACCGGCCTCTTCAAAGAGCGACTGGTGCACCAATGCCTGGCCTTTGTGGAACAGGGCTTCGGCATTGCCGGGATCGATTGCGATAATGCGGTTGAAAACGGATTCCGCCTCTTCATACCGCCCTGTCCGGATAAGGGTGATCCCGGCCTGCTGAAGCGCGGCCATGTGGGTCGGATCGATCTCGAACGCTTCAGTGAACGAGAGGACCGCATCATCATCGCGACCGAGTTCGAGAAGTGACATCCCACGGCGGTAAAAAGCGTCCGCTGCACGGGGATCGATCTCGATGACATCCTCAAAAGCCTTGATTGCCTCGTCAAATTTTTTCAGTCCGGCAAGTGCGATGCCTTTTTCAAGGTGCGTTTTTGGATCGCTGGGTTCGATATCCAGCGCGAGATCGTACGCTGCCACGGATTCGGACAGTTTGCCGAGTACCTGGAGTGCCTGTGCTTTTGCCCGTAATGCCGGGATACAGCCGGAATCAAACTCGATGGCCTTGTCAAAGGCACGGACTGCGTCGTCATTCCGGTCAAGGCCCGCCGATGCGATTCCCTTATAATACCAGGCCCGTGCATCGCGGGGTTCCCATTCCAGCGCCCGGTCAAAGTCGGCCAATGCATCTTCAGTCCGGTCGAGTTTGCACAATGCGCTGCCTTTGCGGATCAGGGCATCGTGAAATTTCGGGTTCAGTGCAAGAGCGCTCGCAAAGGCACTGACCGCGTCTTCCAGCCGGCCAATCCGGCCCAATACAATACCCTTGTTGAACCATGCATCATGCAGGGCAGGGTTCAGGTCAAGGGCTTCATCGAATGCGATGAGGGCTTCTTCGTTTCTTTTCAGGTGTGTGAGCGCTACACCCTTCTCAACCATTGCCGCAGTATACTGGGGGGAGACTTCCAGCACCCGGTCAAACGCAGCGATGGCATCGGCATGCCGCTGGATGAGCATGAGGGCATGTCCCCGGTAGTAGAGTGCGAGGGTGTGAATAGGATCGATGGTGAGGGCCTGGTCGAAAGCTTCGATAGCGTCTTCAAATCGTGTGAGGTGGATATACGCAATGCCCCGGTGATAATGGGCGTTCACGTAGTTCGGGTTGATAGAGACAGCACGCTCAAATGTTTCGATGGCTTCCCCGAACCGCTCGAGCCTGATTAAGGAGAGTCCTTTATCATAATATGACTGGGCGCCGGATGGTTTTAAGGAAATACTCTTGTCAAAAGAGGCGATTGCCTCATCATGCCTGCCGAGTTTTGCAAGCAGGACCCCTTTCTGGAAACAGGTCTGGGCATTGCCCGGGTCCTGGGAGAGGGCACGGTTATATTCTATGATCGCATCCTCGTTCCGCCCCAGTTTTGCCAGGGCAAACCCCTTGTGGTAGAGGGCATCGGCAAAACCCGGGCTTATCCGTATCGCCTGATCATATGCTGCAACAGCCTCGCTGAACCTGCCGAGGCTTGCATAGGATATTCCCTCCTGGAGGGCAGCCGAGGCACATTCCGGATCGAGTGAGAGGGTCGTTTCAAAAGACTCGATTGCCTCTTTGTGCCGCCCCAGACGCGCAAACGCGATACCCCGGTAATAATAGGAACCGGGATGATCGCCCGTGATCCCGAGAGCCCGGGCAAAGGAGTCAAGGGCATCCTCGTACCGGCTTAAGAAGATGCAGGACATCCCTTTCTTGTACCAGGCATCGGAATTCCCGGGGGTTATCTCCAGCGTCTTGTCGAAATCGAGGATTGCTTCCCGGTATTTTTTCTGGCGCAGGAATGCAATGCCCCGCTGGTAATACGCATCGGAGGAAGCCGGGTTGAGCGTTATTGCGGCATTCAGGTCATCGACAGCTTCGGAAAACTGGGAAATCCGGATGTTTGCAAGACCGAGATAGTACGAGGCATCGGATAATTCGGGATTTATCGTGACCGCCTGGCGGAGTGCGGCGATGGCATCGGCATACCGGCCGAGTTTGAACAGGGCTATTCCCTTTATTGCCCAGATATCGGCATGGTTCGGTTCGTGGCTGATGAACTTATCTGCGGATTCTGCTGCGGCCTCGAATTTTTCCTGCTTGATGAGGATGAAACTCCGGTAATACCATACCCAGACATCCGTGGGGTCGCATTCATAGGCCCGTTCAAAGGAATCGAGGGCTTCATCGTATTTCCCGGAATCGTAGAACGAGATCCCCTTGTTGTAATAGGCCTTGGCATAGTCAGGAACAATCCCGATGGCCTTGTCGTATGCAGCAATCGCTTCCTGGTGGCGCCCGAGGTCGGCAAGCGCAATGCCCTTGTTGTAATAGACCTTGGCATGATGGGGGTCTACCATCAGCGCGTGATCGTATGCACTGATTGCTTCCTTAAACCTGCCGAGTTCATAGAGGGCAATCCCCTTGAGGATCCACCCTTCGGCATTATCAAAGGTTATGGAGAGGAGGCGCTCGCAGGCATCCAGGGCCTCTTCATTCCGCCCCAGCTGGGCAAGCGTAGCGGCTTTGTTGTACCATGCATTGGGATCGGAAGGTTCCAGTTCGGTCGCCCGGGTATACGAGTCAATCGCTTCATCGTACCGATCGAGATCATACAGGGCAATTCCCTTGAAATAATGGGCTTTTGCAAGATTGGGGTACAGGGCAAGCCCGCGGTCAAACATGACGATGGCTTCCTGGAACCTGCCAAGATCATAGAGTTCAATGCCCTGCCGCATCAGCGCTTCCGCATCACTCTTATTCATGAATATGGCTACCTCGTATTTTCACTACCGCGTATGCTGGTTCCCGCGTGGATTTTCCTGCTACAGGATATCGGTATTCCTGTATACAGGTTGCATGAATGCGGCATATACCCTTTCCGGTACTATCCTATACATTGTATTAATTTATGAATCCTTTTTATACCTATTACCGGGTGCAGGGAATGGATGAAAAAACCGGGGGCATTTTTAAATCAGACAGGTCCGAGGTCTTTAATCACCCGGGCCAGCCGCCCGATACCGGTCCGGATTTTTTCCTCCGTTGAATTGGAAAAGTTGATCCGGAGGGTGCTGTCCCCGCCGCCATCGATATAAAACGGCGTACCCGGAAGAACAGCGACCTGTTTTTTAAGAGCTGCTTCAAAAACCCTGCCGGACGATATCCCGTCGGGAAGGGTGATCCAGAGGAACATTCCGCCAAGGGGGGTCGTGCACCGGACCGATTTCGGGAACTGTTCCCGGATCAGGTCCTGCATCAGCTCGCACTGCTGCCGGTAAGTGGTTTGGATCTTCCGGATATGCAGATCGATGTTTTCGGTGGAGAGGTACTCAAATGCAATCCTCTGGCAGAGGTAATTGGAGTGGAGGTCCGAGGCCTGCTTGGCGATCACCAGTTTTTCCATGACCTCTTCTGGCGCAACGATCCAGCCCAGCCGCATTCCGGGAGCAAGGATCTTCGAGAACGATCCGGTGATAATAGTCTGCCGGGGGATATATTCGCGGAATGATGGAAGGGAAGTTCCGGAAAAATTCAGTTCCCCGTATGCATCATCTTCGATAAAATACGTTCCTTTTCCGTCAAGGAGCGCTGCAACCTCCTTGCGCCGGTCTTCAGAATACGTGATACCGGATGGGTTCTGGGAGTTCGGGACGCCATAGAATAATTTCGGCCGGTGCTTCAGGATAACCTCGCGAAGCATTGCGGTATCAGGACCATCTTCATGGAGAAGGACCGGGTGGAAGACCGGCTCATACAGAGAGAATGCCTGGATCGCCCCCAGGTAACCGGGACGTTCTATGGCAACGGAATCGCCGGCATTAATGAAGACCTTGCCGATCAGGTCAAGGCACTGCTGCGATCCGTTCGTGATAAGTATTTCGTCAGGACTGACAGAAAGTCCGAGGCGTTTTTTATAGCGATCGGCGATAAACCGGCGCAGGGGCAGGTAACCTTCGGTGGTTGAATATTGTAATGCCGACCTGCCGTCCCGGGCAAGTACCCGTGCGGTGGCTTTTGCGATGCCATCCACATCAATAAGATCCGGGTTGGGCAGTCCCCCGGCAAACGAGATGATCCGGGGATCCTCGGTTACCTTGAGGATCTCGCGGATGAACGATTTGGGTGTTCTGGCCATCCGTGATGCAAACATCGTGCTGTCACCCTGCGGGTGCACAGGACGCGGAAGAGCAGGTTCCTGCCGGTTCATGGTTCACCAAATTATTTCTGCAAATAGTTTGGGCAGGAGAGGAGATTAAAACAACCGGCGCCCGGGTTTTTACTTTCACCGTCCCCATGGCCGGCCCTGATATAACCCTTGAGAGAAACGGGGTATACATGGCAGAAATTCTGATGCACAAGGACATATTGCAACGGAACAACCCGGAAAAACTCCAGCAGATCCGCAGGAAATTCCGGGAGGTCTTCGGCAGCGACATCACCATGAGGGACGAGGCATTGCAGCAGCGCTACGCACTGAGCGGGGACGGGGACCTTATCATGATCCTGAAGTAAAGAGGAGAAACAAAAAGATGAAAACAAGCCTATGCCGAGATTTGAACTCGGGACTTCCTCCTTACCAAGGAGGCACACTGCCAGGCTGTGTCACATAGGCACGCGGGTTTTTTTAATAATTGATCCTTGCTTTCCGCATGATGGACTCGTGAGAGTTCCCCCGATGCGGGTTGCCTAACTACGTTGTGATTAATCCCTATAAAACATTGCGGAGAATTCCCGGATTTGCGGGATTTTTTCCGGATTTTATCCTTGCCGCGCAAAAACCGGCTTCATCACCCCGTGCTTCAGAGCACATCGAGGAGTTCCATGCTCCGGATTACCCCGGGAAAGGTTGCCACTTCGAGCACGGGAACGGTACCGGATTTCCGGATTGCCTTCATGACCGGGATAAAATTGATGGTCCCTTCTCCGACCGCTGCATGGGAGTCATCCGTCCCGTCATTATCGTGAAGGTGAAAATGCCCGGCTCTGCAGCCAAGGAACGCGTCAAGACACCGGTTCTGGTGGGCATGACCGACGTCGAGCGCGAAAGGGGTATCCCCTATCAGGGACAGCTCCTGAGGGGTTTTCAGGAGGAAATATCCCCAGTTTCCCATATTCTCCACAAAGAACGTGACAGAATATTCCCGGGCATGGTCCTGCAGCTCAGCAAGGGACCGCTTCAGTTGCATTTCAGCCTTCCCGCGTTCTTCTTCCCAGGCAAAATATCCCGGGTGCAGGACTACACCGGCATTGACTTCTGCGGCAATGCTGAAACACTGTGCCATCACTTCCACACTTGCCCTGCGTATCGGTTCCAGGAGGCTTGCAAGATTGGTTCCCCGGCTGGGTGCATGGAGCGAATACCGTGCCGGATAACTCCGGAGAATATCCGCGCTGTCAAGATGGTGCAGGCCGTCATCCATCACTTCGACATAATCCGTAATGCCGGTGATCCGGTCAAGGGCCGTTCCCAGCGGCTCCTGGTGGAGACAGAACGTGGACACACCAAACATAGCTGAGGTGTCGTGGCTGAACCCACATAAACATGCGCAAAAAATTTATTTTTTCAGCCGGACTTCCACCTGCGGGAAGGGGATCTCTATGCCTTCTTCGGCAAACCGGGCTGCGATCCGGGTGTTTATGGCATCTTTCACCTCATCCGGGAGGTTATATTTGCGTGCCCAGACATACAGGATGAACTTCAGGCCCGAATCGGCAAACTCAGTAAAAAATACTTTCGGTGGCGGGTCGTTGAGAAGATAATCGGTATTTTTTATGGTATCGTCCGCAATACCGAGAAGGATCTCCCGGACTTTACCCGGATCGGTACCATAGGAGACCGATACCGGCAGGGTGATCCGTAACTTCTGGTCGGGTTCGGAATAATTCACGATAACGTTTGTCGTGATCTTGTTGTTGGGGATGGTCACGACCTGGTAATCGAGAGTCCTGAGCCGCGTGCTCCGGGGGCCGACAGCAAGGACGTCGCCATAATACTGGTCCACCTTGATCCGGTCGCCGACCTTGAAGGGTTTGTCGACCGTGATGATGGCCCCGCCAAAAAAGTTGGAGATGATATCCTGTGCCGCCAGCGCAACGGCGAGACCGGCGATACCGGCACCTGCAAGGAACGGGGTGATATTCACCTCGAAAACCGAGAGGATCGCCATCAGTGCGCCGAACCATACCAGGTACTTGACGATGAGCTCCAGCAGCTCTATGAGGCGGTCATCCCAGTCCCCTTCGGACTTGTCTGCCAGCTCATGCCCGTAGATGACAATGATGTCATGGAGGAAGGAGGAGAGGATCCAGGCACCGATAAGGATGTAGAATGCCGTAACATAGCGGGGATCGAGGATCCACATCAGGGAGTCCGGCAGGATCCCGAAGTGGCTGATTGCAAAATAGATCGCGATGACAACAATTGCTACCTGGGCCGGCGTACCGATAGCGGCAATGATGATATCATCCAGGTTGGTTTCGGTCTCACCGGCTTTTGCCTCCAGCCAGCGGACAACCGTTCTCGCAATGAGGGCAAGCAGGATACCAGCAACGATCACTGCCACAGCATAGACGTAGTTGATGTCCATGGAGTTGAGATCCATATACGTACTCTTATGTCGTTGTGCAGTAAATACTTTTGAGATTTATGGTGCCGGGAAAGGAGATCGCACAGAAACTTCACGAACTGGTAGACCGGGATATGACCTTCATGCATATCTGCGGGACCCACGAGGCGGCAATTGCCCGGACCGGGCTCCGCAGCCTGCTTCCCGAACGGCTGAAAATTGTCATGGGCCCGGGCTGCCCGGTCTGTATCACCCCGCAGGGGGAGATCGATGCAGCGCTCGACCTTGCCGCCAAGGACTGTATCGTCACTACCTATGGTGATCTCCTCCACGTTCCCGGGTCGCAGGGGACCCTAGAGTCCTGTGGCGGCGATGTCCGGATCGTGCAGGGGATCCACAAGGCTGTCGAGATCGCAAGGAAGACCGACAAGGAGGTTGTCTTCATCTCGGTCGGTTTCGAGACCACGGCCCCGACCGTTGCCGCGATGCTCCTTACAAAACCCCCCGAAAATTTCTCAATCCTTTCCTGCCACCGCATCGTCCCCCCGGCCATGAAGTGGCTTCTCGAACAGGGCGAGGCAAAACTGCATGGGTTCATGCTCCCGGGCCATGTCTGCACAATCATGGGCTACGAGGAGTATGAGGCATTCCCTGTCCCGCAGGTTGTCGCAGGGTTCGAAGCCGAGGATATCCTGCTCGGCCTCCTGATGCTCGTCCGGCAGGTCTGCGAAGGGACCCACCGGGTGGACAATGCCTATCCCCGTGCTGTCAGCCGCGAGGGGAACACCAAGGCAAAGAAGATCATGTACGAGGTCTTCGAGCCCTCGGATGTCGAGTGGCGGGGCTTCCCGGTCATCCCCGGCTCGGGCCTGCGGCTGAAGAAAGAGTTCGAACAGTACGATGCCCAGAAGAAGTTTGGGATCGTGTTCCGGCACATCACCAAGCACTCGGCCTGTAGTTGCGACAAGATCCTTCGGGGCCTTGCTACACCTGCGGACTGCAAGCTCTTCGGCAAGGTCTGCAATCCCCGGAAGCCGGTCGGCCCCTGCATGGTCAGCCACGAGGGAGCCTGCAAGATCTGGCATATGTACCAGGCCAAAAAACCCGAATAACGCTTGTTTAAATTGACCCGGTCCCGGGTGATTCCCCCCAGCCCGGGATCTCGCCCGAAGATTTCCGGTCACCAGGTGAGTTCCGGGATCCCTTTTGCCCTGAAAGCGGAATTGATCTCCAGTTTTAACTGTTCGGCACGCTTTTCACTGACAGCCGTTGTAACATGGATCTGTTCAATTGCCGCAGAGTCTTCATGGGTGCTCAAATCCGTCCACATGGGTATTCCTGACGGCTCTCTGAGGATGTCGATGATCTTTTTGCTGGCCGATATGCGCCGGGAGAGCCGGGCCAGCTCGCAGAACTTTTCCTTGTCGACCCCGGCTTTTTTGGCAAGGGCCAGTGTCTCGTTCAGCCGCTGTTTCCGCATCAGGATAGTACTGACTGCTGTTGAAAGCTCGTCCTGGCGGAAAGGTTTGGTGAGATAGTCGTCGATGCAGATATGGTATTGTTTTGCAAGAGCGGCAGTGAGCCTCCTGCCGGTCAGCATCAGGACCGGAATGGATTTTGTCCGGGAGTTTTTCCGGATCGCTTCAAGGGTCTGCCAGCCGTCAAGGGGTTCCATGCGCACATCGAGGAGTATCAGGTCCGGAATCTGTTTTGTGAGCAGCGTGAGGCATTCCTGTCCGCTGGAAGCGCTGATGGTGTCATAGCCCGTTTTTTTGAGAAAGATGTCGATGAGGCTCACGATGTCCGGGTCGTCATCGACAATGAGCACGACCGGTTTTTTCTGCCCCTTTCCCTTAACCCTGCGGCGGAGTGTCCAGACTGCAATCACCGCAGTAATGATGACCGAGAATATGAGGAGTGCTGCGAGAATGGTGTACAGGCCCGGGCCGGGAAGCACCGATTGCGAAGGGGTTGCCTGCACAAGGCAATCCGGGTCTTCCGGGTACTCCGTACAGAACGCTGCCAGGGCCGGGTCAAGGTCTGCAAGCATCAGGACAGACCCGTCACGGGAGTCGGACAGGATGAACCGCCGCATGTCCGGCAGGTAGGGAAGGGTGATGACCAGGTTTCCGGATTCAGGACCCCGTATAACCCCTATGAGATCATCTCCCCCGGAAGACACCATGATATCACCGTAAGCATGTCCCGGCTCCGGAAAAGAGAATGATTTCAGCTGCCGTCCATCCGCATCCAGGATTATCCCGTTGAGGTACCCGTTCTGTAAATTGAGGTCCGGGGCCCTGCCGTACCTGACATCGACTGCCGATACAGAATATTTCCCATCCCGGTAATCCAGGTGTAGTTGCAGGATTTTCTCGTAATCCGGGGCGGGCGGAAGCCCGGCAACCGGCATGCACAGGATCCCTGATAACACGAGTACCAGGGCCGCTGCTGCAATCCATCTCATGGTCCCGGACCCCCGGATCCGGACAGGACATAGCTGATCCACTGTGTGGCTGCATCCCCGAACCTTCCCCCGTACCCGCTGGCCATGATGTCCGGTGACGGGTCCCATTGCCAGTAATTCCGGCTGCATGAGGACAAGGATGAATTATCCTTACGGATCTGGCGGCATTCTCCCGGGTCCCGGTTGTTGGATTGTGCGTCGGTCCTGCACGAGTCCTGCGATGCCCAGACATTCGGGTGGGGTTCGTTCTGGTAGTAGTACGTATCGCCGCAATAAGTGTCGACCAGTCCGAAAACCGCATGCCCGGTCTCGTGCCGGAATAACATCAGCTGGTCGGCAGGAGCCTTCATGAGGTTGCGTCCGGGCACGGAATTCACAAAGCATCCGGTCGGTTGGCAAGAGGGGTCGGCATACAAGCCCTGATAGGATGGATAGAGGATGACGGTGATATCGCTGAACGGGACCTCGTCCCAGTATTTCTCCGGAACCGTTCCGGCGCAGCCGGAAAATGCATCGGCCGGGGATGACGGGTCATAATAATAATAGAAGTTAAACCGTTCCGTGAAATTGCCGGGAAGGGCTGAGGGGGACGTGACCGTTCCCAATTCCAGGTACGTGGATCGGATAACCCGCATCACATCGTCACGGAACCGGGTCTCGTTGGTCATATACAGAGGAGAAGACACTACCGCATGTTCAGCGCAGTTATAGGATGTGGACGATGGATAGAAGACAATGTCGATCCCCCCGGGGGCGGGGCCATCCAGGTCCAGACTGACCAGCGATCCCTTCGCCATCATCACCTCCACGGTCGTCTCTGCCGGGTACACGAATTTTCGTGTCAGGTCCTTATAACCGGGCCGGGTCGTGCGGAGGGTATGCGTTCCCGGACCGATCTCCTGCACGAGAAGAACACTACCCTCATCGGCCGGCGAGGTAGCCCCGCGGTATCCCCCGTCGAGATAGACCTGGGTATTGCCAAGACCCTCCTTTGTCCGGGAGTCCTTGGTAACGATAATCGCGGTATTGGGCCCGGATACTGCCGAAACCGTGTAGGTAAGTGCGAAGGCAAGGATAACGATCAGCGTCCAGCCGGTTTTTCCAATGCACGTGAGCCGGGTCATGAGTCAGAATATTATAGTTACCGGGTCATTAGGCTCTATATATTATTACTTTTATGATCTGTTTCTTTCACGCAGGTGTACGGGACTATTTACCCGGACCCGGAAATCGGGATTACGGTCCGGGGGCAGCCCTGCGGGTACAGGCTGGATCTGGCATACGTTACCGATAGGAAATTCCTGAAAAAGGAAATATCTGCTCTGTAGAAAACCTGAATGATGAGAAATAGTAAGAACCTGTGAATGTTACAGACAATCATTTTGTTAGCAATTTCTTTTGTCTGAATCAGGAATCTTCGGGCTTTGAGATCCCCACTGAA